>Ga0247669_1000010_pt1 | contig 251260 bp, 234 predicted proteins | sample CNK10_metaG_FD_182734 | JGI IMG/M metagenome (GOLD analysis project Ga0247669, IMG submission 182734) | Soil microbial communities from Purdue University Martell Research Forest, Indiana, United States - CNK10 | ecosystem: Environmental > Terrestrial > Soil > Temperate forest > Bulk soil... | reverse complement strand
GGCGACAACGTGAGCTGCGAAGTAACGCTGATCACGCCGGTGGCCTTGGAGAAGGGCTTGCGCTTCGCGATTCGCGAAGGCGGCCACACCGTCGGCGCCGGCGCCGTCACGGAGATCATCGAGTAACGCAGTTTTCCGAGGCGGGCCGGCCAAGCCGGTCCGCACTCTTCTGAAAAGGATTTGAGAAATGCGGGAAATCATTACGCTGCAATGTGGTGACTGCAAGAATCGCAATTACACCACCACAAAGAACAAAAAGAAGCATTCCGAGCGGCTGGAGACCAAAAAGTTTTGCAACACCTGCCGCAAGCAGACCGCTCACAAAGAAGTCAAGTGAGCTCCACGCGTTTGTCATCCTGAGCGTCCCGATTCCGATCGGGACGCGAAGGATCTCAACCGTTCGAATTTGCAGGGCGGTGAACGGCAGCAAAGGTTTTGGTCTTAGGGGAGTCGTCCAACGGCTTGCCCTGAACGCAGTGAAGGGTAGGACTCGGGCTCGAAAACCGAGTCTGGGGCAGCAAAGAACATGTCAGGACCGGAAACAGTTTGGTTCTGTTACATGCTTCGATGTAGCGATGGTTCGTTCTACGTGGGAATTGCAATCGACGTAGAAGACCGGGTCAAGCGGCACAATTGGGGAATTGGACCCGATTACACCGCGAAACGAAGGCCGGTCAAATTGATTTGGCAGGAACGCTGTGGAAGCACTGAAACAGCACGGGCTAGGGAAAAAGAAATTAAGGGCTGGAGCCGGAAGAAGAAGATTGAGCGGCTTTCTCTGGGCGACGGGTAAACCCTTCGCCTAAAAGGCAGGCTCAGGGTAAAGGGGAGTCGTCCAACGGTTAGGACTCCGGTCTCCAAAACCGGGTATGGGGGTTCGAATCCCTCCTCCCCTGCCAGGATTTTGAAGGACACGAACCTTAGAGTTCGTGTGGGTGAAAAGGATTCATGGCTATGCAGGCGGTCAAAGTGAAGAATGACGATTCACAGGGCAACGCAATCACCGGCGCAGCTTCGGGACTCGGCGAGAAAGTAACCGGCTCCATCGAAGGCACCAAGGAATTCCTCCACGACGTGCGCGTCGAGGTGAAGCAAGTCACCTGGCCGAGCCGCGAAGACGTGATTTCCACCACCGGCGTCGTCATCGCCACGGTCGCATTTTTCGGCGTGTTTCTCGCTATTGTCGAGAAACTCGCGCAACTCGGTCTTGATCGGCTGCTCAAGTATTTTCACGTCTAGGGGACGAAACGGCTTATGTCGATGCAGTGGTACATCATTCACACGTATTCAGGCTTCGAGAAGAAGGTCAAGGAAAGCCTGGAGAGCCGTGTCGCCGCCTTCAGCTTGCAGGACAAAATCGGCCGCGTGCTGATTCCCACGGAAGACGTCGTCGAAGTACGCGGCGGCAAAAAAGTGGTCGCTTCGCGCATGTCGTATCCTGGTTACGTGCTGGTGGAGATGGATCTGGACGAAAACACCTGGCACATCGTCCGCAACACGCCGCGAGTCACCGGCTTTGTCGGCTCGGCCACCGCGCCGCCGCCGCTTTCCGAAGCGGAAGTGGACGCGATCATCAACCGCGTGCATACGCCGCAGGACCGCCCAAAGCCGAAAGTGGTTTACGAGCGCAACGAGCAGGTGCGCATCGTCGACGGCCCGTTCGCGAATTTCAACGGCACGGTCGAGGAAATCGACAACGACCACAGCCGGCTTAAGGTTTCGGTCACGATTTTCGGGCGTTCCACGCCGGTTGAACTAGATTTTGCCAGCGTGGAAAAGCTGGGCTGATTTTGTAGGGGCGGGAGTTTAGACTCGCCGGTTTAATAAAAGTTTCGAGGTAAAAGGAAACATGCCACCAAAGAAAGTACAGACCACCATCAAGTTGCAACTCCCGGCCGGCAAGGCCACTCCGGCGCCCCCGGTTGGCACCGCGCTTGGGCCCCATGGCGTGAATATCATGGATTTCTGCAAGCAGTTCAACGCCAAGACGCAGAAGGAAGCCGACGGGATGATCTTCCCGGTCCTGGTCACCATCTACACGGACCGCAGCTTCACCTTCATCCTGAAGACGCCGCCGGCTTCGATTCTTTTGCTTCGCGCCGCAGGCATCGCCAAAGGCTCGCCGGAACCGAACCGCAACAAGGTCGGAAAGGTCACCAAGAAGCAAGTCGAAGAAATTGCCAAAATCAAGCTTGTCGATCTCAACACCACAAAACTCGAATCCGCGGTGCGTACCGTGATGGGTACGGCGCGCAACATGGGTCTGGAAGTTGTGGAAGCCTAGGGAATTTCAGGCGACCCGAGATCACAGAGGTAGAGCGAATGAAGAAAGCCGGAAAAAAGGTGGAGGGAGCGCGCAAGCAAGTCGAAGCGCGGCCGTACAAGCTCTCCGAAGCCACCGAACTGATCAAGAAGACGCATCACACCAAGTTCAACGAAACCGTTGAGCTGGCCATCAACCTGGGCGTGGATCCGAAGCACTCTGACCAGGTGGTCCGCGGCACCGTTGTTCTTCCGCATGGCCTCGGCAAAGCGGTTCGTGTGCTGGTTCTCGCCAGCGGCGAAAAGCAACGCGAAGCCACCGAAGCTGGCGCCGAATTTGTCGGCGGCGACGACATGGTGCAGAAGATTATCGAAGGCTGGACGGATTTCGATGCCGTCATCGCCACGCCGGACATGATGCGCGCCGCCGGTAAACTCGGCAAAGTGCTCGGCCCTCGCGGCCTGATGCCCAACCCGAAGACCGGCACGGTCACGATGGACATTGCCAAAGCCGTGAAGGAAACCAAGGCGGGCAAGGTGGAATTCCGCGTGGACAAGGCGGGCATCGTTCACTGCCCAGTGGGAAAGATTCAGTTCACGGCGCCGAATCTGGCGGAAAACGCGCACGCCATCATCGTCGCGGTCGTAAAAGCCAAGCCGGCGGCGGCCAAGGGCAAGTACGTCAAGAAAATCACCCTGACCTCGACCATGGGCCCCGGAATCAACGTGGACCTCGCCGAGGCCGAAACACTCGCGGCGGCGGCGTAAGCCGGAAGGAATTTGGAACCTAGACTATGAAGAAGAAAAGCGAAAAGCAGAAGGACCTCGACAATCTGAAGACGGAGCTTGCGAAGGTTTCCACGGTCATTCTGACCACCTTCCAGGGCATCACCGTTGAAAACGACACCAAGCTCCGCCGCGAAGTCCAGAAAGCCGGCGGCAAGTATCAGGTCGTCAAGAACACGCTTGCGGAGCGCGCCGGCACCGGCACACCCGCCGAAGGCGTCCTGAAAAACCTCAAGGGCACCAACTCCATCGCCTACACCAACACGGATCCCGTGGCGCTGGCCAAGGCCCTCACCAAGATTGCGAAAGACGTCCCGGCGTTCCAGTTCAAGTCCGGTGTCGTCGAAGGCCGCGTGATCTCGATCGCGGAGATCCAGCAGCTTGCCACCATGCCGTCCAAGGAAGAGCTGATCAGCAAGATCATGTTCCTCCTGAACGCTCCCGCGCAACGAATCGCCACCGCGCTGAACGCGCTGCCGCGGAATCTCGCGGTAACCGTCAGCGAGGCGATCAAGGCCAACAAGTTTAGTTCGTAAGGGTTCGGGGGCTCTTCGGGCATCGCCCGGCGGGTTCCGAAAATTTTGATTCAGAAAATTTGAGAGGAGAAATCGGAGTCATGTCGAAAGTCGAAACGATACTGGAAGAAATCAAGGGCCTGACGCTTCTCGAAGCGTCCGACCTGGTGAAAAAAATGGAAGAAGCCTTCGGCGTCTCTGCTGCCGCGGCCACGGTTGTGGCGGCGGGTGGCGGTGCGGCGGGTGGCGGCGCGGCTGCGGCGGCGGAAGAGAAGACGGAATTTGCCGTCGTCCTCACCGACGTCGGCGGCAACAAGATCAACGTCATTAAGGCCGTGCGCGAAGTCACCAGCCTCGGCTTGAAGGAAGCCAAGGACCTCGTCGATGGCGCGCCTAAGACCGTGAAGGAAGGCGTGAGCAAAGAAGAGGCGGCGACCATCAAGAAGAAGTTCGAGGAAGCGGGCGCCAAGGTCGAAGTCAAGTAATTGGTGGCCGGCCACTCGCTGGCCGGCTGACCGTGGTACGGGCTTCGGTTCGAGCGCGGCGTCGATGGTGCGCTGCCGCGCCAGGGGAATTGGTACGCAAGCTACGGCCGGTATTGTCTACAACATCCTGGGTCTTCATCGGACCCTCACTTACCGTGTGCAGAGCGGCTTCGGGCAAGCTGCCTCGCACCACGGCTAAGTGTCTTTTCAGCGGTTTTCTGTACCCTGCCCGAAAGGGAACGAGGTAAATCAGGCATGTCCAACAGCAACCAGCACGTTCGGGAACGCCAGCGACTGGATTTTGCAAAAATCCAGGGATCGATCCAGATCCCCAACCTGATTGAGGTCCAGAAGAAGTCCTATCAGCGCTTTCTGCAGATGGATCTTCTGCCGAGTGAGCGCGATGACGGCGGCCTTCAATCCGTGTTTACGTCGGTGTTTCCGATCCGGGATTTCCGCGAAATGTCGCAACTCGAATTCGTGGACTACTCGATCGGAAACTGGGAGTGCAAGTGCGGCAACCTGAAGGGTCTGCACCACCTTCGCGCCACCTGCCGGAATTGCGGCGCTTCCGTCGTCACCAATCCGTATCAGACGGGCGATGTGGTCTGCCAGAAGTGCGGCACCTTCAACAAGAACACGCCGACCTTCTGCAACAAGTGCGGCGACCCGGTTGCCATGCAGTTGAAGTACGACGTGAACGAGTGTCAGGAGCGCGGCATGACGTATTCCGCCCCGCTCAAGGTCACTATTCGGCTCACCATTTACGATAAAGACCCCGACTCCGGCGCAAAAACCATTCGCGACATCAAGGAGCAGGAAGTTTTCTACGGCGACATCCCGCTGATGACCGATAACGGCACCTTCATCATCAACGGCACCGAGCGCGTCATCGTCAGCCAGTTGCACCGTTCGCCGGGCGTGTTTTTCGAAAGCGCCAACAACCGCACCTACTTCCTCGGCAAAATCATTCCGTACCGCGGCTCGTGGGTGGAATTCGAATACGACACCAAGAACATTCTCTACGTGCGCATCGACCGCAAGCGTAAATTCCTCGGCTCCATCTTCCTGCGCGCGCTGGGCATGAAGTCCAACGAGGAAATCCTCCGCACCTTTTACCAGGTGGAGCGGATTTCCCTGCGCGACAAGGAACTGCTCTGGAACGTTTCGCCGGGCATCGTGGACCGTAAGCTGACCCAAGAAATCCGCAATCCCAAATCCGAAGAAGTCATCATCGGAGCGCACAAGCGCATCACCGAAACTTTGTTCAAGGAACTCATCAAGGCCAAGATTTCCCAGGTTCGCGCGGCTCTTGCCGACCTCGAGGGCGCCTACAGCGTCGCCGACGTCGTCAATCGCCAGACCGGCGAAGTCCTGCTCGAAGCCAATAAGCCCCTGACCGCCGATCTCTGGCAGGCGTTTGCCGAGGGCGGCATCACCGAAGTCGACGTCTTCTTCCCGGAGCGCGACGATATCGGCCTGGTGCTCAGCCGCACGCTCGATAAGGATTCCATCCGCTCTTCCAAAGAAGCGCTGATCGAAATTTACCGCAAGCTGCGCCCCGGCGATCCCCCGACCCTCGAGACGGCCACCAATCTCTTCCGCGGCATGTTCTTCGACCCGCGCAAGTATGATTTCAGCCGCGTCGGCCGCCTGAAGTTCAACATCAAGATGGGGCTCGATACGCCGCTCGACAATCGCACCCTGGACACCACCGACTTCGTTTCGGCCATCAAGTATCTCTTTAAGCTGCGCAAGAACATCGGCGTGGTGGACGATATCGACCATCTCGGCAACCGTCGCGTCCGCGCGGTCGGCGAACTTCTCGAAAACCAGTTCCGCATCGGCCTGGTCCGCATGGAACGCGCCATCAAGGAAAAGATGAGCGTGTACCAGGAAATGTCCACGGCCATGCCGCACGACCTGGTCAACGCCAAGCCGGTCATGGCGGCCATCCGCGAATTCTTCGGAAGCTCGCAGTTGAGCCAGTTCATGGACCAGACCAACCCGCTCAGCGAAATCACCCACAAGCGCCGCCTTTCGGCTCTTGGACCGGGCGGTCTTTCGCGCGAACGCGCGGGTTTCGAAGTGCGCGACGTTCACCCAACGCACTACGGCCGCATCTGCCCGATTGAAACGCCGGAAGGCCCAAACATCGGCTTGATCAGCTCGCTCAGTTGCTTCGCCCGCATCAACGATTACGGCTTCATTGAATCGCCCTATCGCCGCGTAAAGGGTGGACGCATCATCGACTACGTCCACATCGTCAATGCCGGTGACAGTGAATTCAAAGCCGGGGACATCGTCGAACGCGACCGCGTCGAAGAGCTCAACGACGAACTGAAGCGCCGCAAGGTCGTCTACGAACCCTATTGCTTCTATCTATCCGCATGGGAAGAGGACAAGTACGTCGTCGCCCAGGCCAACGTTTCGCTTGACGAGCGTCTGAAGATCACCACCGAACTCGTCAACTGCCGCCAAGCCGGAAACTTCGTGCTGAAGCATCGCGATGAAGTCGACTACGTCGACGTTTCGCCGAAGCAGCTTGTTTCCGTCGCCGCCAGCCTGATTCCGTTCCTCGAAAACGACGACGCCAACCGCGCCTTGATGGGTTCCAACATGCAGCGCCAGGCCGTGCCTTTGATCCGCGGCGAAGCGCCGCTCGTCGGCACCGGCATGGAGCGCGTCACCGCCCGCGATTCCGGCGCGGTCGTGCTCTGCAAACGCGACGGCATCGTGGATCAGGTCGACTCCGAGCGCATCATCGTACGCGTCGAAAGCGACCACTCCGGTGTGCTCAGCCGCGAAGTCGGAGCGGACATCTATTCCCTGACCAAGTTCAAGCGCTCCAACCAGAACACTTGCATCAACCAGAAGCCGCTCGCTCGCGTGGGCGATCGCGTGAAAAAGGGGCAAGTGCTCGCCGATGGCCCCTGCACCGACCGCGGCGAACTCGGCCTCGGCCGCAACGTCCTGGTGGCCTTCGTGCCCTGGCGCGGCTACAACTTCGAAGACGCCATCCTCGTCAGCGAAAAGCTGGTGAAGGACGATTACTACACCTCCATCCACATCGAGGAGTACGAAATCGAAGCCCGCGACACCAAGCTTGGCCCCGAGGAAGTCACTCGCGACATCCCCAACATCAGCGAATCCTTCCTTCGCAACCTCGACGAAAGCGGCGTCATCCGCATCGGCGCGGTCGTGAAGCCGGGCGACATTCTTGTCGGCAAGGTGACCCCCAAGGGCGAAACCACCCTGACGCCGGAAGAGAAACTTCTCCGCGCCATCTTCGGCGAAAAAGCCGGCGACGTGCGCGACGCTTCTCTCTACTGCCCGCCGGGCATCGAAGGCACCATCGTCGACGTCAAGATCTTCACCCGTAAGGGCGGAGAAAAGGACGAACGCCACAAGGCCATCGAAGCCTCGCAGGTCTTCAAGCTCGAACGGAACCTTGCGGACGAAATCCGCATCCTCACCGACGAGCGCCTGAAGCGCCTCGGCGATTTGCTGGGCGGCAAGATTCTCCAGGCCGACCTGCACGACGAAAAGACTAACAAGCGCCTGTTGACCAAGGGCGTCGAACTCACCCGCGACCTGATCGAAAAGATCTCCACGCGCAACCTCAAGCGCCTGAAGCTCAACGAAAAGGATCCTCTCCTGATCGAAAAGATCGAAGAGATCGAGGAGATGACCTCGCGCCAGATCGATGTCCTCCGCAAGATCACCGAAGAGCGCAAGGAAAAGCTCAAGAAGGGCGACGAACTGCCCCCGGGCGTCATCAAGCTGGTCAAGGTCTATATCGCCATGAAGCGCAAGCTCTCCATCGGCGACAAAATGGCCGGCCGCCACGGTAACAAGGGCGTCATCGCGCGCGTCGTTCCGGAAGAAGATATGCCTTCTCTCCCGGATGGGACGCCGGTGGAAATCGTTCTGAACCCGCTCGGCGTTCCTTCGCGTATGAACGTCGGCCAAATTCTCGAAACGCACTTGGGCTGGGCCGGCAGGGAACTCGGCAACAGCTTGAAGCGCCTGCTGAGCAAGGAAGTGAAAGCCGAAGCGATTCGCCGCTGGTACCGCGAAGTCTTCACCGACACGGCAATCTGGAAGTCGCTCTCGAAGTTGAGCGACGACGAGCTGCTGGAATATTCCGAAGGCTTCAAGGACGGCATTCCCTTCGCCACACCGGTATTTGACGGCGCGCGCGAACCGGAAATCCGCCACCTGCTCGAAGTCGCCGGCTTGCCGCACGCCGGCAAGATCAACCTGTTCGACGGCATGACCGGCGAACAGTTCGATCAGCCCGTCACCGTCGGCTACATCTACATGCTCAAACTCTCGCACTTGGTCGACGACAAGATCCACGCTCGCTCCATCGGACCCTACTCCTTGATCACCCAGCAGCCGCTGGGCGGCAAGGCGCAGTTCGGCGGGCAGCGGTTCGGCGAAATGGAAGTCTGGGCGCTCGAAGCCTACGGCGCCGCGCACATTTTGCAGGAACTCCTGACCGCGAAGTCCGACGACGTCTATGGCCGCGCGAAGATCTACGAGGCCATCGTCAAGGGCGAACCGGGCATCGAGCCGGGCGTTCCCGAATCGTTCAACGTGCTCGTCCGCGAGTTGCAGTCGCTCTGCCTTGACGTCGAGTTGATGAAGCGTCAGAAGCCGACGGCCGATAAAGCCGCCGACTGATCCGGTGTAGGGGCGGCTTTATGCCCCCTTCTTCATCCGAAGGTTTTAGAAGTTCTCCGTAGTTGGGTTCTCAGCCGTCCTGGCGTTCTTCCGCAAGGAAGAACGCCGGAACGCGACCCTGGCGAAAGCTGGGGAGGAGGAAACGACCTTGTATCGCAGCAGCCCTTATGATCGCGCCAGTTTGATCGCGGACTTCGATTCCATTCGCATCAGTTTGGCGAGTCCTGAAAAAATCCGTTCCTGGTCCCACGGCGAAGTCACCAAGCCGGAGACCATCAACTACCGTACGTTCAAGCCCGAACGCGACGGCCTGTTCTGCGCCAAGATTTTCGGTCCGGTTACGGACTGGGAATGCTTGTGCGGCAAATACAAGCGCATGAAGCATCGCGGAGTCATCTGCGACAAGTGCGGCGTCGAAGTTACCCTCAGCAAAGTCCGCCGCGAGCGTCTCGGCCACATCGAGCTGGCTTCGCCCTGCTCTCACGTCTGGTTCTTCAAGGGCCTGCCCAGCCGCATCGGCTACCTGCTGGACATCTCCATGCGCGACCTTGAGCGCATCCTCTATTTCGAAGCCTTCGTCGTAGTGGATGTCGGCGAAGTCGCCATCCTCAAAGAGCGCCAGGTTCTTCAGGAAGAGGAATACCGCAAGCTCGCCACGGAATATCCGGGGCAGTTCGTCGCCAAAATGGGCGCCGAAGCCATCAAGGAACTCCTCCGCCGCGTGGAAGTCGACAAGCTTTCCGACGAACTCCGCGAAAAAATGAAGGCCGACCCCTCTCTTCAGAAGCGCATCAAGTTCGCCAAGCGCCTCAAGGTTCTCGAAGCCTTCCGCAAGTCTGGCAACAAGCCCGAGTGGATGATTCTGGACGTCATCCCGGTGCTTCCGCCGGAGCTGCGCCCGCTGGTGCCTCTGGACGGCGGCCGCTTCGCCACTTCCGATCTCAACGACCTCTATCGCCGCGTCATCAACCGCAACAACCGGTTGAAGAAGCTGATGGAGCTTCGCGCCCCGGACGTCATCGTCCGCAACGAAAAGCGCATGCTCCAGGAAGCCGTGGACGCGTTGTTCGACAACGGCCGCCGCGGCCGCGTTCTGCGCGGCACCAACAACCGCCCGCTCAAGTCCCTCAGCGACACGCTCAAGGGCAAGCAGGGCCGCTTCCGCCAGAACCTCCTCGGCAAGCGCGTGGACTATTCCGGCCGCTCCGTCATCGTCGTTGGCCCGGAACTCAAGCTCAACCAGTGCGGTCTGCCCAAGAAAATGGCGCTCGAGCTCTTCAAGCCGTTCATCTATCACAAGCTCGAAGCCCAGGGACACTGCACCACCATTAAACAAGCCAAGGAAATGGTCGAACAGCAGGACGCCGTCGTGTGGGACATCCTCGAAGATGTCATCCGCGAGCATCCCGTGCTCCTGAACCGCGCTCCCACGCTCCACCGCCTCGGCATTCAGGCCTTTGAACCGACCCTCGTCGAAGGCAAGGCCATCCGTATTCACCCGCTCGTCTGCACCGCGTTCAACGCGGACTTCGACGGCGACCAGATGGCCGTGCACATTCCGCTTTCGCCGGAATCCCAGGTCGAAGCGTCCGTGCTCATGCTCAGCTCGCGCAACATCCTTTCACCCGCGCATGGTCTGCCTCTAGCAGTTCCGTCGCAGGACATGGTTCTCGGTATCTATTACCTGACCAAGAACAAGCCCGGCGCCAAAGGTGAAGGCCGCGTATTCGGCACCGCCGACGACGTTTCGCTCGCACTTGAAGCAGGCGAAGTCGAACTGCTCACCCCGATTCGCCTCCGCTACACCGGCGAAGTCATTGACCTGACCACGGCGTTCGACAACCAGGACGTTACCCACACCGAGCCCGTGAAGATGCAGCGGCAATTCATCCAGACCACCGTCGGCCGCGTCATCTTCAATTCGAACCTGCCGAAGCACATGCCGTACATCAACGGCTTGCTCAAGAAAAAGGGCGTGCAACAACTCGTCTATTACGCCTACTTGCGCTTTGGCCTGGAATCGACCGTCGAATTGCTCGACCACTTGAAGGCGCTCGGCTTCACCTACGCCACAAAGTCGGGCATCTCCATCGGCATCGACGACATGCTGATCCCCAGCGACAAGTACAAGCTGGTGGAAAACGCCGAAAAAGAAGTCGTCAAGGTCCAGCAGCAATACCTCGACGGCGCCATCACCAACGGCGAGCGCTACAACAAGGTCATCGCCATCTGGGGAGACGTCACCGAGAAAGTTGCCGACGAAATGTTCAAAGCCCTGGAAACCCAGGACCGCGAAGGCAACATCAACCCCGTTTACATCATGGCGGACTCCGGCGCTCGCGGTTCCAAGCAGCAGATACGCCAGCTTTCGGGCATGCGCGGTTTGATGGCCAAGCCTTCTGGCGAAGTCATCGAAACCCCAATCACCTCGAACTTCCGCGAAGGATTGACCGTGCTGCAGTATTTCATCTCCACGCACGGCGCGCGCAAGGGCTTGGCTGACACCGCCTTGAAAACCGCCGACTCCGGCTACCTCACGCGGCGTCTCGTCGACGTCGCGCAAGACGTCATCATCAACGAGTACGATTGCGGCACCTCCGACGGCATCTACGTCGAACCCATCATCGAAGGTGGCGTCGAAGTCGAGCCATTGCGCGACCGCGTTGTCGGCCGCGTTTCGCTCGAGAAGATCAAGGACTTCGAGGGCGCTGTTATCGTCGACGTCAACCAGGAAATCACCGAGGAACTTGCCAACCAGATCCAGGCCGCGGGTATCGAGCGCGTTCGCATCCGCTCCGTGCTCACCTGCGAATCGCGCCGTGGTGTTTGCGCTCTCTGCTACGGACGCAACCTCGCTTCCGGCCGAATGGTCGAACTCGGAGAAGCCGTCGGCGTCATCGCCGCGCAGTCCATCGGCGAACCCGGCACGCAGCTCACCATGCGCACGTTCCACATCGGTGGTGCGGCCACCCGGGTCAGCGAACGCTCCACTCTCGAAGCCAAAAACAACGGCGTCGTGAAGTTCGTTGAGCTTCGCCACGTCGAAGGCCGCGGTGGCACTGCCATCGCTATGAACCGCTCGGGCTTGGTCGTCATTCTTGACGAAAAGGGCCGCGAAAAGGAACGCTACCACATCGTTTACGGCGCGCGTCTCCGCGTCAAGGACGGCGACACCGTCAACCAGGGCCAGATCCTCGCCGAATGGGATCCGTTCACCTTCTCCATCCTGACCGAAACGGCAGGCTCGGTGAAGTTCGACGATCTCCGTCCGGGCCTCACGATCGAAGAGCAGGTGGACGAAGTCACCGGCCTCTCGCAACTCGTTGTCACGCTGCCGCCGGGCGATGAAAAGCACCAGCCTGCGATCCTGGTCCGCGATTCTTCCGGCAAGGTCCGCAAGAAGTACCTCATGCCTTCCCGCGCCCACTTGATGGTCCAGGATGGCGACGAGGTTCAGGCCGGTGACGTGCTCGCGAAGATTCCGCGAGAATCCACCAAGACCAAGGACATCACGGGCGGTCTCCCGCGCGTGGTCGAACTCTTCGAAACCCGCAAGCCCAAGGATCCTGCCGTCATTTCCGAAATCGACGGCACCGTTCGTTACGGCGAAATCGCCAAGGGCATGCGCAAAGTCTACGTCGAAAGCGAAGATGGCAAGACGTCCAAGGAATACGCCATCCCGCGCGGCGTGCACATCAACGTTCAGGAAGGCGAGCACGTTCGCGCCGGTGAAGCCCTCATCGACGGCCCGCTCAACCTTCACGACCTGCTCGCCGTTCTGGGTGAAAAATACACCCAGGCCTACCTCGTCAACGCGATTCAAGAGGTCTACCGCCTGCAGGGCGTCAACATCAACGACAAGCACATTGAGACCATCTCCCGCCAGATGATGCGTTGGGTCAAGGTCGAAGACGTCGGCGACACCACGTTCCTTCTCGAGGAGCAGATCGACAAGTTCCGCTTCCGCGAGGAAAACGATCGGATCATCGCCGAAGGTGGGCGTCCCGCAACCGGTCGTCCGCTGCTCCTTGGTATCACCAAGGCGTCGCTCTCGACTGACTCCTTCATCTCCGCAGCCAGCTTCCAGGAGACCACCCGCGTTCTTACCGAAGCGGCGGTCGCCGGCAAGGTGGATTACCTGCGCGGCCTGAAGGAAAACGTCATCATGGGCCGGCTCATTCCCGCCGGCACGGGTCTCGAACACTACCGCAGCCTGCAATTGCTGACCGAGGTTCCTGTTCAGCAGCCCGTGGAAGAACTCCCCGAGGCTGCCGACTTTGCCGGAGCCGATGACGCGGCCAGCCTCGACTTCCTCAGCGGCAAAGACGACGACGCTGACGCAGCCGCGGCCACTGAAGGCCAGGACTAACCATCGTCCTCTCGTAGGGGCGGCTTTATGCCGCCTCTGTAGCACAGCCTTCAGCTTGCGCTACTGCACAACACCAAATCATCAGCGTCCCGGGCAATCCCCGGGACGCTTCTTTTTTTGTGTGTCCGTGTTCGGACAAATTGCCACCTGTCCCGGCCAAACGTGTTCGGCCCGCATCTCAGTCTGGTATTTGCAGTCAGCCACTCACCGGAGTAGTATCATCTTGACCGAGAAACCCAATGCAGCATCGCACTTTGGTCTCTTCGCTGCTCGTCGTTCTGTTCGCCGCTTACTTTTTCCCTACACAGACCGCACCCCTTTCCACAAACACCCGTTTGGTGGACATTTTACGTTTGCCCTTTCTGCAGCCGGGCGACTGGCAGGCGCTTTTCTCCCTGGCCGAAAGCGGTGACCCCGAAGCCCAATATTGGCTGGGCAGAATTTACGAGGCTGGCAAGCTTCTTCCTCTCGATAAGGAGAAATCCGTTTACTGGTACCAGAAATCGGCAGACCAAGGTTACGCACCCGCCGAGTATTGGGTCTGCATGAAACGCGCGAATCAAGAGGCGCTGGAAAACGAGCGATGCATGTATCGCGCCGCGGAGAATGGCGTCCCCGAGGCGCAATTCTGGCTTGGTGAGGCTTTCGAGCAAAATCTTTGGTTTGGAGTGACGGACAAGCAGGAAGCGCTCAAGTGGTTTCGCAAGGCCGCTGAAGGCGGCAATCCTGATGCTCAGGCAGAGCTGGGGCGGCGTTACCTAAGAGGCGAAGACCTGGAGCAGGACTATGGCAAAGCTGCCTATTGGTACCGGCACGCTGCCGAGCACGTCCCCGATTTAGGCGGAGCAGGACAAGGACGCAACGATCTCGGTTTGCTCTATGAGTTGGGTGAAGGCGTAAAGCAGGACTACGTTCAAGCCTTGATGTGGTATCTCTTGGCCGGCGTCCCAGAGAATATCAGCAATGTCCAGCGCAAGATGTCTCCCGCAGAAATTGCGGAAGCCCACCGATTGGGCGCCGACTGGAAACTCCAGCATCCTGATCCCGCCATCTACTGACTAAACCGATTGTCATCTTGAGATACGCGAAGTTTGCGGACCGAAGGATCTCAACATAAGCGCTTTGCACAACTCCAACCACGTGCGATACGACTGGCGAAACCATCCTCTAGCGCTTTGGATTCGGTTCGAACTGGTAACCCACGCCGCGAATCGTCAACAAGTGAACCGGCTTGCCCGGCTCCGGTTCGATGTAACGCCGCAAACGCACGATGAAATTGTCGATTGCTCGTGTATCCGTGTCCTCGTGTAAATTCCAGACGTCTTCCAGAATCGCCTTGCGCGATACCGGTCGCCCGGCATTCCGAATCAGGTAGCGAAAAAGCACCATCTCCATCAGCGTAAGTTGCACGACTTTGTCGCCCACGTGCAGCCGCAGATTCTGAAAATCCACCAGCTTGTCTCCAAACATGTAGCTTGCTTCCTCATTGGTCTCCGGTGCTCCAGTTTTGGTTATAGGCGCCGCAGACGACTTCTGCGACCACTCCTTGCGCCTCAACAAACTTTCGATTCGCGCCAGCAGGATCGCCAGATTGAACGGCTTCGGCAGGTAATCGTCGGCGCCCGATTCGAATCCCTTCAGCACGTCTTCCGCGCGGCCTCGCGCAGTCAGCATCAACAGCGGAATATAATTCTTCGCCTCCCGCAACTCCCGTGCCACCGAAAATCCGTCTTTTCCCGGCAGCATCACGTCCAGCACCAGCGCATCGTAAAATTCTTGGTTTTTCAGCAGCCGGTCCAATGCTTCCTCTCCCCGATCGGAAATCTGCACGGAGTGACCCTCTGCTTCCAGGTTAAACCGGAGCCCCTGCGCCAGGTGCGTTTCATCTTCCACGATCAGGATCCGGCTCATACCCGGTAGACTCTTGGCAGGCGCACGGTAAACGTGCTGCCGCGTCCTTCACCTTCGCTCTCCGCGAAAACGTCGCCCCCGTGCCGGCGCGCGATCGAACGCACGATGAAAAGTCCCAGCCCCGTACCTTTCACCTGTCCTGCCAGCGGATTCGTCGCCCGGTAAAACCGGGTAAAAATACGTTTCAGTTCGCTGCGCGGAATCCCGATCCCCAGGTCGCTCACCGACAACAAAACCGTATCCATGTCCGGCGTCCGCACGTCCACGACGATTTCCCGCTTCTCCCCGGAGTATTTCACCGCATTGTCGAACAGGTTGAATACAACCGTGCGCAATTCTTCGGGACTTCCCTGGACCAGAAGTCCTTCCGGCGGAACCACGCCGAAGCGCAAGTTGTCCGGAGTTAGATGGTGTCGCAGTCGGGTTAACTCCAGCGCGCTCTTTACCAGGTCGGAAAAATCGAGCTCCTGCCAGTTTTTCCGCTTGCTCCGCTGCCGCGCTTCTCCCGCCTTCAGCACTTGCTCCACCGTGCCCAGCAGCCGGTCCGTGTCCTCCAGCATGATGCGATAGAATTCGCGCCGCTGCGGCTCATCCAGTTGCCGGCTTTCAAGTGTCTCCAGGTACATCCGGATGGAAGCAATCGGGGTCTTCAGCTCGTGGGTCACTGCGTTCAAGAAACTGTCCTGCTGTTCATTCCGCCGGATTTCTCGCACCAGGAATACCGTATTCACCGATAGCCCGGCGATAATTAAGCCAAAAAAGACGACTCCGAAAATTAGCGGCGCCACTCGGCGCCAGTTGATCACGATCCAGCCGACGTTGACCACCGCCGTCAGCGCCACCAGGCAAACGCCCAGCGTGATGAAAAACGCCATCGATTTTGTGCGGCTGGAAATGCGCATAAGGCCTTCCGCTCAAATCATAGTAGCGAAACGCCTGCGACACCACAGTTTGCAAGGAATGTGCTTCACAGCGGTTGCTAGAAGCCATCTAATAAATGAGGGCTTGGGGGTCGGAGCTTCAGCTCCGGCATCAAAGGCTAAGGAAAAATGGGTTTTAGCCCCTGAGGAAATGCTTCTCTCCGTACCTTCCACATTTATGAAATAAGTTCTAGAAATCCGGGGCAGCGGAGATTCAATCGCCGTAGATCGAGGAAACGGGAACGTTCACCGTTTCCACATCGGGAGGGAGAACAGCCTCAACTGGAACTGCACGTTCAGCCTTCCGGGGTTCCTTGAACTGCGGAAGCTTGACGTCCCACGCCAGCCCAAGTTTCTTCAACGCCAAAATTCCATACCAATTTATGTCAACTTCATACCAGGCCAGCCCATGCCGCGCCACTTGCGGCGCCGCATGATGATTGTTGTGCCAGCCTTCGCCAAACGTCAGCATCGCCACCCAGAAACTGTTTGTCGAAGTGTCGCCCGTCAGGAACCTCTGCGATCCCCACATATGCGTGGCTGAATTCACCAGCCAGGTCGAATGAAGCCCGAAAACCGTTCGAAAGAAAAATCCCCACAGCAGGCACGACCACCCGCCGAGTAAATACATTCCCAGCGCCACGAAGCCCATCGGGATCCAGTGCCACTTGCTGATCCACACGTGAAATTTATCTTTGCGCAGATCGGGCACATACGGCAGCAGTTCCTCCGCCTTGTTGTGCATCGCCTTGCCCGTCAGGATCCAGCCCATGTGCGCCCACAGCCCGCCGTCCTGCGGCGAATGCGGATCGCCTTCCTTGTCCGTGTTCTGATGGTGAACGCGGTGTGTGGCCACCCACGCGATCGGTCCGCCTTCCAGAGCCAGAGTCCCGCAAGTCGTCAGAAAATATTCCACCCATTTCGGCGTCTTATACCCGCGATGGGTGAGCAACCGGTGGTACCCCATGCCGATGCCCAGACTGCCGGCGATCCACCAGAACAAAACCGACAGTGCCAGGCCCTTCCACGTAAAGAAAAACAGCGCCGCAAAGGCGCCGATATGAAAAGCAATCATGAAAAGTGTGGTGACCCAGATAATCGGTTGGGTAAAAGTCTTATCGCGCTTGAAGAGGCTCATAACTATCGCAGTCCCTCGCTCCGTGGTTCTCGACTCCAATTCCAAAAGTAGCATGCGCCGCAAAAACCCTCTGTAATACTTCTGTAATCCTCTCTGTTGGTTTTCAGGAGTGAAACACCGCAAAACCTGCCCGTTGTTACAGCAACTCGCCCCATCTGGCCCTCCGGACAGGTACGTCGCAGGAACGCTTGCTTCCCAAGTTACTTGCTCGCTTTCTTGAATCTTTCTTATCATGGGGAATCGCTGTTGGCGGCCGATTGCAGCTATTCCCGGCTGACTGGAACCCATGCAGCCTGAGACAAATTCCAGTGCTTCCCCAAACCTCTCTTCCCACAGAGAGCCGCGCACCCCTGCCGACGATCGCCTCGAGCTTTTCGAAAAACGCCAACAGGAACTTTGGCGCCTCACCTTTTTTCTTCTCTTTCTCGTCAGCGTGGTTTTTGCCTGGATGTCATGGGACTGGGTCAAGTCGTCAAAGCTTTACCTGGAAGCACTGCCGTTTGGCCTGGTTCTTCTTGTCGGTCTGCTTGGCTTTTACGTCTGGAACAAAACCAAGGAAATCGCTGAGTTGAAAGGCCTGGTCCGCGGCCTGGACAAAAAAGACGCGGCCCTTCCCAGCGACAACCAGCTGCAACAACTTTTTGGCATGATCTCCAAGTCGCAGCAGGGTTTCCGCGACCTGATCGACTCCTTCGACGATATCCTTCTCGCCATGGACCTCGAAGGCGAAATTCGCGCCGTCAATCGCAGCTTTGCCGATCTTGTCGGCAGGCCGTTTCAGGAGATTATCGGCTGCCGCCTCGGCGAATTTTTTGGAGACGTGGACGGGAACCCCATCGAAGTCCTCGAAACCGGAAAGACAAGATTTCTCGAACGCCGCATCTGGTCCGGCGTGGTTCAGGTTCGCCTCAAGAAACGCAACTCCGTTTTCTTCTTCGACTGCGTCGCCCACGCCATGCTCCGCGACGACGAAGTCCACGGCGTAACCGTCCTCGCCCGCGATATCACCGCCATGAAGCGCAGCGAGGCCCGCTTTACCGAACTATTCGAAACCCTTCAGGAAGGCATCTACATCGTCACGCCCGAAGACAAGATCCTTGAGGTCAACCCGGCCCTCGTCCGCATGCTCGGTTATTCCTCCAAGGAAGAGTTGATGTCCATGAAGGTCTCCGAGGTTTTCGCCGACGAATCCCAGCGAAATTCCATCGTCCGTCAAGTCAGCAGCGAAGCCAGTCCGCGCGGCCACGAACTCACCCTGCGCCGCAAAGACGGCCAGCCCGTCTATTGCCTGAATACCGCCTCCGCCGTTCGCGACGCAAGTGGCCAAATCGTCCGTTTCCAGGGAGCGCTCGTTGACATCACCGAGCGTCGCGCGATCGAAAAACAGCTGCACCAGCAGCAGGAATTTGCCCGCCGCCTGGTAGACAGTTTCCCAGACCTCATCTTCGTGGTGGATACCGAGCGTCGCTACAATTTCGTCAGTCCCAAGTTCAAGGAAGTCCTCGGCTACGAACCCGCCGAAGTCGTCGGCCTCACCTTCGGCGAGCGCACCCATGTGGATGACCGCCCCGCCATGATGGCTTTGTTCGACGACCTCGTCGCCCAAAAACAGAATTTTGCCTCCATCGAGGTTCGCGTCCGCCACAAACTGGGCGAATGGCGCAGCTTGAAGTGCAATTTCAGCCCGCTCTTTGACGAACACGGCAAAATTGAAGGCGCCGTTGTTTCAGGCCGTGACGTCACCGAGGTCAAGCGCCTCGAAAGCCAGCTCATCCAGGCCGAAAAACTTGCTGCTATGGGCCAGATGCTCGCCGGTGTTGCCCACGAATTGAACAATCCGCTCACCGCTATTCTTGGCGCCAGTGAACTTCTCCGCGAGCGTCAAGGCGTGGACGACAACACCAAGCGCCAACTGGAAATGACCCACCGCCAGGCCCGCCGCGCTGCCCGCATCGTCCAGAACCTTCTCGAATTTTCGCGCCCGGCTTCTCCGCAGAAAAAAATACTGGACCTCAACGTGGTCATTGACCGCACACTTCAGCTTCAGGATCATTCTCTCCGCCGCAACAATGTCGAGGTCGAGTTCCAGGCCGTCCCGGGCTTGCCGCCCATCGTCGGCGACGCCAACCAGCTCATTCAGATTTTCTTGAACCTGATCAGCAATGCCGAACAGGCCATCCGCGAAGCGCGACCCAGCGGTCGTATCCAAATCCGTCTCGCCCGTTCCGGAAATCGCGTCGCTGCTACGGTGCAGGACGATGGCGTCGGGATCGCCCCGGAAGTCTTGCCCAAACTCTTCGATCCATTTTTTACCACCAAGCGCCCGGGTGGCGGCACCGGCCTGGGCCTCAGCATCTGCATGTCTATCGTCCGCGAACATGGCGGCAACATCGAGGCTTCATCGCTCCCTGCGGGTGGCGCCGCCTTCACCGTCACCCTGCCCGCTGCGGAGGCCGAAGCAGGACGCCGTGCTCCAACCAAGATCGATTCGGGCTCCGGCGAACGCGCCATGCCCACTCTCGACGCTTTCTCAAAACACGCCGTCCTCGTCCTTGACGATGAAGAAAGCATCCGCATGCTCCTCACCGAAGGGCTTGCCTCTTATGGATTAAAAGTGGATTGCGCTGCCACCGCGGAACAGGCCATGAGCCTCGTTCTCAACACCAAATACGATGTCATCCTCTGCGATCTGAAGCTTTCCGGCTCTGGCCCCAATTCCGATGGCTTTGGGGTCGCCCAGCGTTTGAAAATCGCCGCATCGGCCAATCAGCCCGAAATCATTTACATGTCGGGCGACTTGATGTCCGAAGACAGTTCCAATCTCCCCTCGGCCGCTCGGCGATTGCAGAAGCCCTTTCGCATTTCGGATGTTCTCCACATCCTCAGCGAAATCTTCAGCCCCTCTTCGCTCGAATCCACCCGCAAATAATCCGCCCCTGCGTCATCCCCGTATTCATTTCTTCTTCTGTTCTTTCCCCGCGTTCCCCGCCGCCCCGTCCCACCCGAAATCCCATACATACAGATTCAGTCCCTCTTCCAGAACCTCCGCCAGCACATACTCTCCTGGCGGCAACGGCTGGCTCAGCGTAAACCGGTAAACATTCGGAGCAACGTCCCATCTCTGCATCGAGATTACATTCATGTCTTCACTCACCGCCTGCCCAAAAATCGAATTGATCGACTCCAGCACCCGGCTATTCCGCCCCACTTTCGTCTTCACCAATTCCACGTCCGGCCCGGACTCGCCCGTCCGTCGGCTTCTCTGGATGGCGCTCGTCGTATTCGGATCGGGTGGCGCTTCCCGCAGATAAAATTCCGGGCTGTTGGATTTCAGCCGTACCACCGCGTGCGCTCCCTGCATCACAATCGTCTGTTTTCCTGGAACCGCCTTTACCGGCGAGAGAATTTCCGCAATCACCCGCTTTTTGTCCGTCTTCATCCCGGATTCCGCTTGGTCCAGAATTCGGATCGTTTTCCCCTCCACCACAAACATTCCCTCGCCCGATGGCAGAAATGCCCCATCGCCCACCCGCAAACTGGCGTCGATATCGAAAACGTTATCCAGCCGCCGCGCCTCTTCCTGTTTGTGAGCTTTTTCCACCAGTTCCGCGGATTGTTTTGCCATTTCCGCTTCCACTTTTGCCGTCGCGTTCCAGTCCACCAGCGAAGCCGGCAGCTCCTCCCAGGCTCCTCGCTCCATGCTGAAATACCGCACATGTTCGCCATTCCGCTGGTATTCCCGCACCAGTTGGTAGGTGCCATCGGTCAACATCAGCTTCAAACCACGAGGGTAGACTCCGCCCTGCTTCTCCGTGGACGCAGCTTTCGAATCCTGGGAAGGGTTCAAGCCTGGTGAGCCGGAAAGGGAAGGGATTAGCAGGCAACAACTGAGGATAAGGCCGAGCGCGAAAATGACCTTGGTGGGTCGGCGAGCCATGGCGACTCCAGAAATAGCGCCGTTATGTATTGGATGCTGTATCTCTTGGAAGAATAGCTTGGCCTGGGGGAGAACGGCAAGACAGCGTCGCTTACGGGGAACCGGCGAACAGGCCCGGCAACCTGCGGGGGCGGAGATCCCCCGAAGGCGCGTACGGCCCTCTTAGTGGGAGCAGCGCGGGAACAAAGTAACCAGAACCATCAGATCCGACAGGGTAAACAGCCATTGGTCGGCCTGTGCGCCAGCTGCTTCCGCCGCCCGCGCGATCATCCCAAGATGCCGGCTCTTGGCGAAATTGTGAACATGGTCCACGCAGATGCCGGTCAAGCTGGCCACTTCCGCGTCGGTGAAGATTTTCTGACTCGATTTGACGGTAACCACGGCTTGCCTCACATTCTCTCGATCCCTAACCGCCGTTCACCTGATGTGATGCTGAACTCAGGTTAGAAGATGCAAACCACAAGAGCAATAGTCGTTCCGTTTCCCCCGGGTAAAACTTCTTCACTAGTACTTTTTCATTTATCTGTGGAAATACGCTTTTTGCCTTGTTTTCGGCACTTTTAGGGTACGGGTACCGGTAATTCTTGGTAGGCGGGAATATGCAAAAACATACCGAAGTGGAGAATTTCCTACAACTTTCGGGAAAGTTTCGCCTCAATTTCTCGCACCTGCTTCGTGTGCCGAAGTTGATGCGCTGCAATCATTTCCATCCATTCATAAACGTTCAACATTCCCAGAAACGGGTGCCGCCAGCAGTAGGCGCTCAAATCCCGCCGCTGTGTCTCCTCAATAAACGCCATCGTGCGCTCACGCATCCCGCGCAACCCCGCCAGCATCGCCTCTTTTCCCCCCAGTTGGCTCTCATCCAGAGGCACCGGGGACTTCCGGCGGATCACCCGCGCCTCCACAAGCCACAGCGGCAAGTGCACACGTTTTGGGAAGGGAACCGGGACGGCTGCTTTTTGTGTCAGCCGGTCGACATTGGTGACGACGCCGCGTTCCACCACCATCAGATGCGCGACCAGTTGCGCTGCCGACCATTCATTCACTCCGGGGCAATCTCCCCACTTTTCCGGGGAAATCGCATCGGCCGCCCGAAAAAAAGTAGTCTGAGCCCGCCCAAGCTTTTCGCGAATCGGCTGGAGTGATCTCATTCGAACAACTTCACATGCTCTAAACTGTAGCCCCGCCGGCCGCCTCAAACGCATGTGCCAACTGCAACACCCGCGCCTCGCCAAACGCCGGGCCGAAAATCTGCAACCCCACCGGCAGCTTCCCGCAGATCTTTCCGCAAGGCACCGAGATCCCCGGCAGACCTGCCAACGATCCCGTAACCGTATAAATATCAGCAAGATACATCTGCAGGGGGTCGTTGGTCCTCTCCCCCAGATTGAACGGTGGCACAGGAGAAGTCGGCGTCACAATCGCATCCACCTTCTGAAACGCATTCCGGAAATCCCGCGCGATCAGTGCCCGCACTTTCTGCCCCTTCAGGTAGTACGCGTCGTAGTAGCCCGCCGAAAGCACGTACGTTCCCAACACAATCCGCCGCTTCACTTCCGGCCCAAATCCGGCCCCGCGCGTTTTTCGATACGTCGCCACCAGCGAATCGGCTTCTTCGCGCAAGCCGTAACGCACGCCGTCATATCGCGCCAGGTTGGAGCTCGCCTCCGCCGTCGCGATAATGTAATAGGTCGCGATCGCATAGTCCGTATGCGGCATCTGGATATCCATCACTTGGCAGCCCAGCTTGCGCAACAGTTCTATCCCCGCCGTGATTTTCTCCCGGACGCCCGAGTCCATTCCCGCCCCGAAATACTCCTTCGGGATGCCGATCTTCATTCCCTTGACGGGCTTTTTCATTTCCGCGGAGTAGTCTTCCACCGGCGCGGTCGTCGAAGTCGAATCGTTCGGATCGCGTCCAGCCATAACCTTCAGCACCGCCGCAACGTCCGCCACATTCCGCGCAAAGGGCCCAATGCGGTCCAGCGACGACGCAAACGCAATCAATCCATATCGCGACACTCGCCCGTAACTCCCCATCATCGCCGGAATGCCGCAAAACGCCCCCGGCTGCCGGATCGATCCGCCGGTATCCGTTCCCAAGGAAGCCACGGCCAGATCCGCTGCCACCACTGCCGCCGAACCGCCGCTCGACCCGCCCGGCACGGTTCCCGGCGCCGCGGGATTCTGCACCGGCCCGTACGCCGAATTTTCATTCGAACTGCCCATCGCGAACTCATCGCAATTCGTCTTACCCAGAATCACCGCTCCAGCCGCTTCCAGCCGGCTCACTGCAGTCGCATCGTAAGGTGGAACGTAGTTCTGCAGAATCTTAGAGCCGCAAGTCGTCCGCACCCCCCGCGTGCTGATCACATCCTTCACCGCAATCGGCACAGCCGCCAGCGCCGGCAGCGCTTTGCCCGCCGCCACCGCGGCATCAATCTTGTCCGCCTGCGCATACGCACGCTCTTCGCTCAGCGTAAGATACGCATTCAACTCCCCATTCCGCGCGGCAATCCTCTTAAAATGCTCCGCCGCCAGCTCTCGCGCCGAAACCTTCTTCGCCGCAATCGCCGCCTTCACACTCTCAATTGTCCAACCCGTCGTCACGCATCACCGTCCGAACTTGTCATCCTGAGGGTCGCGTTGTTTGCGGCCCGAAGGATCTCAACCCCTGCGTCTTGTCTCAATTTTTCCGTTTCCCCTCTTTTCCTCGCCACTCGCCTCTACCTCTCAATGACCTTAGGCACCCTAAAATACGGCGCCTCCGGGTCCGGCGCCTGCTTCAAAATATCCCCAGCCACCGCACACGGCACCACCACATCTTCCCGCAAAGTCGCGTCCGCCGTCTGGTCGTCCGCCAATACCTGAGCCATCGGCTCCACATTCGCCGTATCCAGCTCGTTCAGCTTCCCGATGTACTCCAGAATCTCATCCACCTGCGCGCGGTAAGTCTCCAGCTCCGCCTCCGTCAAATCCAGGTAGGCCAGTTCCGCCACCCGCAACACATCTTCCCGACTTATTTTCATGATTGTCCTTTCAGCGCGCAGCCGCTCGCTGAGCAAAATGGAATTTTAGCACGGACCTCGTGAAACCCTGGCTCGTTGCTTAACGCTCCAAAAACGCCTGCGCGGTGATGATTGGGATTCCCCGAAAAGGCGTCAGCGCAAGAAGATCAAAGTCACCGCTGATGATGTAGGTCGCCTCGCCGATCACCGCAAGCTCCAGGAACTTGTCGTCTTTGGGATCACGACAGGCTGCGATCCGTACATCGACATCGACCCACTCGGCTTCACGCGTCAGCACGGCAATGAAGGTGCGGATGTCTTCCTCATTGATATATCGCCGAAACCGTTTTCTGCTCAAAACCTCGCAGAGCTCGGCAAGTGCCGCAAGGGAGAGCAAAAGCTTCCCTTGATTTAGTGCGAGATCCAGAGCTTTGCGTGGTTTCGAGTTTGGAAGCAGCGAAGCGCTCACAAGAACGTTTGTGTCGAACACAAATCGCAATTACGCGCCTTTTAACAAGGAATCCAGGATCTCTGGTGTGAGTCCATTAGCCTCGGCTTTGCGCCCTATCTCGTCTAGCACTTGCTGCAGGGATGGATATTGACCTGCAGTGAGCGCCCGAAGCCAGACGCTCAGCAGGGCCTCAATCTTCTTTTTCTCTTCCGGAGAGGCAGAGCTATAGGCACGTGCCGTTTGCGCATCGAGAGGGATCGTAATCGTTTGATCTGGCATTATCGGAGCCTCGTAAGATTCTACGATACAACAGGGCATTCGGCCGTCGATTTCCTTACCGCCTAACCACTTCCGCGGTCTTCCGCGGATACTTCGTGCTCACGTAATCGTCCAGCAGCTTCTTGAATGCGACGGCCAGCTCATCATAAGTGCCTTCGAGCGTCATCGCCTTCTGCCCATCAATGTACACCGGGCACCGCGGCGCTTCGCCCGTTCCCGGCAAGCTGATGCCGATATTCGCGGCCTTCGATTCTCCCGGACCATTCACGATGCAGCCCATCACCGCCAGCGTCATTGTCTCCACGCCGTCGAACTGCGTCTTCCACGTCGGCATCATCTCGCGAATGTAATCCTGCGTGCGCTCCGCCAATTCCTGGAATGTCGTGCTCGTCGTCCGCCCGCACCCCGGGCACGCCGTCACGCTCGGCGAAAACGAACGCAGCCCCAATGCCTGCAGCAATTCGCAGCACGCATACACTTCCTCGCGCCTGTCGCCGCCCGGCTTCGGCGTCAATGAAATCCGGATCGTATCGCCAATCCCATCCGCCAGCAGTACGCCCAGCGACGCCGACGACCACACCAGCCCCTTCATCCCCATCCCTGCTTCTGTCAATCCCAGGTGCAGCGGCTGTTGCGTCTTCCCAGACAAATCCCGGTACACGGTAATCAAATCCCGAGGCCGCGAAGTTTTGCACGAAATAATAATCTGGTCGTTGCGCAACCCGCTCTCCAGCGCCAGTTCCGTTGACTGCAGCGCCGAAAGCACCATGCAATCGTTGATAATCTCTTCGCTTTCCTTCCCCAGGTTCTTGTCCGTATTTTCCTGCATCTTGCGCATCACCAGCTCTTGATTCAGCGAGCCGCCATTCACGCCGATGCGCACCGGCTTCCCGTGGTCCACCGCCACTTTGCAAATCGTCGAAAACTGTTCGTCGCGCCGCTGCCCCGCGCCAACGTTGCCCGGATTAATCCGGTATTTGTCCAGCGCCGCCGCGCACTCCGGATACTTCGTCAGCAGCACGTGTCCGTTGTAGTGAAAATCGCCGATGATCGGCACGTTGCAGCCCGCGTCCAGCAGCCGCTTTTTGATCACCGGGACAGCCGCCGCTGCCTCCGGCACATTCACCGTCCAGCGCACGATTTCGCTGCCCGCTTCCGCCAGTTCCAGCGTCTGCTTCAGCGTCGTCTCCACATCCGCCGTGTCCGTGTTGGTCATGGACTGCACCACGATCGGCGCGCCTCCGCCTACCGTGACGTTTCCCACCTTCACGCCGTACGTTTTTTCCCGCGGATGCCGCAGCGCGGCGGCATCAAATCCTGCAATCTGGTTCAACATATCCACCTATTTTAACAGCCCCTGCAAAATTCTGCCGCAAACAGGCGCCAGACTCTAACCCGGAAGCCCGGCCGAGGTCCCAAAAAAGTACTTGACATATTCCTGCATGGGAATATAATTCAACCATGCCACGTGCCTCCACCACCTCCGACGCCTTCAACGCCGTGGCAGAACCACGCCGCCGCGATATCCTCAGCTTCCTCGTTTCCCAGGAGCGCCCGGTCAACGACATCGTCGCCACACTAAATCTGCCTCAGCCTTCCGTCTCAAAGCACCTTCGCGTCCTGCTTGAAGTCGGCCTGGTGGAAGTGCGGCGGGAGGGCCGACAGATGTTCTACCGAACCAACGCCGAAGCAATTAAGCCCCTGCATGAATGGACCGGCACGTTTCAGCGTTACTGGGCGCACCAACTGGCTCGCGTGAAGGAACGCGCGGAGGCCAGCGAGAAGCCAAAATAGGATTCCCAATTCATCGCCATTAAAGGAGAAAAGCATGAGTTCACCCGCACCAAGCTTGTTGGACAATTTGACGTTGAATATCACCCAGGAAATCCACGTGCGCGCCTCGCTCGACGCAACATTCGCCGCGCTGCTCGAACAACTCGGCCCCTACAACGAAGTGGGCGAAGGCAAGCCCATGCCCATGGTGATCGAAGCCTGGCCCGGCGGCCGCTGGTTCCGCGATTTGGGCGACGGCAACGGCCACTTTTGGGGCTCGGTGCAGGCCATCAAGAAGCCCACGCTCCTCGAAATCTGCGGCCCGCTCTTCATGTCGCATCCGGTGGCCAACAATCTTCAATACCGCCTCAGCGAAGTGCCCGGCGGCACGCTGATCAAATTTCACCACAGCGGATTTGGCTTGCTCGTCGAATCCGATCGCAACGTGAAGGACGGCTGGAAATACATCCATGAACGAGTAGTGCAGCGCGCCGAACGCGCCCGGACGCACTGATCAGAAAACGCTGAACAATTTCAGTTGTCCAAATTGGCCCGAAAATTGGCCGCTCGCTATTTGTGTCTTCGGAGTGGAAGAAAAACAAAGGAGAAATCATTATGTCGATCGCACAAGCAATGCTCGCGGAGTTCGAAATCCAGGCGCCGATCACCCGGCGATTCCTGGAGCGCCTCCCGGAAGACAGGCTCACGTGGAGGCCTCACGTGAAATCCATGTCCGCCGGCCAGTTGGCCTATCACCTCGCCTTCACCCCGGGCGGCGTGATTCGCATCGCTCAGTCCAGTCCGGTGCAGGCCCCCGATTTTGCCAACTTCCCCCAGCCAGCTACACGCCAGGAAATCTTGGACACCTTCAGCGACAGCATCGCCACGGTGCGAGACCTCCTGCCGAAGTTCAGCGACGCCGCAATGACGGAAACCTGGCGCCTCTTCGCCGGCCAGAAAGAATTGCTCGCGCAACCTCGCGGACTCTTCCTCCGCGACGTTCTCCTAAGCCACTGGTACCAGCATCGCGGCCAGTTCGGTGTCTATCTCCGGCTGCTTGATGTCCCCGTGCCCGCAAGCTGGGGCCCCAGCGCCGACGAGCCGCCACTCTTCGCACAAAAGGCGCAATCCGCCTAGCCGTCGAGGGAAGGAGGAAGTGATGGTCTGCCCCGTCTGCATTGCCAACGCCGCAACGCTTGCCGTCGGCCTGACCTCCAGCGGAGGAGTCGCCGCATTTGTAATTACAAAATTTCACCGCATCACCGGTTTCCGGAATCGCAATCTAGATTCAAAAGCAGTAGATCCAAAAATAAAGGAGAAGCAGTCATGACCAATACCACGCTCGAACGTCCCCGCATCGCCACGCCCGCCGACTGGTTGACGGCGCGTAAGGCGCTGCTCGCAAAAGAAAAGGAGCTCACCCATCTGCGCGACGCTCTCGCCGCCGAGCGCCAGGCCCTGCCATGGGTGCGTGTCGAAAAGAACTATCTTTTCGATACGCCCGCCGGAAAGAAATCCCTCGCGGATCTTTTCGACGGCCGTTCCCAGCTCGCTGTCTATCACTTTATGTTTGGCCCGGAATGGCCGGAGGGTTGCTCAAGCTGTTCGATGGTCAGCGATGGCTTTGACGGCGTGCTTCCGCACCTCCTGCAGCGCGACGTCACCTTCACCGCCATCTCTCGCGCTCCGCTCCCGAAAATCGAATCGTTCAAATCACGCATGGGCTGGCGCTTTCCGTGGGCCTCTTCCTCCGGCAACACGTTCAATCAGGACTTCCGCGTCTCCTTCACCACGGAAGAACTCGCCTCCGGCAAAATCTACAACTACGCCACAGTGGGCTTCCCCAGGGAAGAAGCGCCAGGATTCAGTGTCTTTGCCAAGGATCCTTCGGGCAATGTCTACCACACCTACTCCACCTTTGGCCGCGGTCTCGAGGAACTCCTCGGTGTCTATTACTTCCTCGACCGCGTCCCCAACGGCCGCAACGAAGCCGATGTGAAGCCGCATCCCATGGGCTGGGTCCGCCACCACGACAAATATCCAACCTCGACAACCGGGAAATCCCCGCAATCCCCCCAAGCCTCCGCGGCCAAAGCCGACGCCGGCTGCTGCCACAACGAAAACCACTAAGCCAAGGAGGTTTTCAATCCAGCGGCGTTTCTCTGTCATCCCGACCGGAGCAACCCGGCTTTTCTTCCGCGCCGATCTTTGCTTGCCCTGAGCGTAGCCGAAGGGGCGCGCCGGGTTGCGCAGTGGAGGGACCCAGGCAACCAACTATCTGTACTACTGGCTCTCTCAGACCCAACAACCCGTCTTCTCAATTCAACCCGGTGGCGCCTGGCCGCTTGCGGTCGGCGCCACCGGCAATCTCAAAAAAATAAGGAGCTTTCCCTCATGTCGAAACAAGATGAAGCAGGACTAATCCTCAAATTGTACGAACTCCGCCGCGAAGAAAAGATGCGCAACGCCCGCGACTGGTATTTTCGCGACTTCAATCCGCAATCCTTCGCGGACTTCAACGCCGCGATGTTCAGCGAGAATAGTGGTTATCTCCGCATGGTCCTCAGCTATTGGGAAATGGCCGCTGCTCTCGTCAAAAACGGCGCCGTCAGCCTGGAGCTTTTCTCCGACAGCAACGGCGAGCATATCGGCGTCTTCTCCAAGATTGAGCCGCTCCTCGGCGAAATCCGCGCCGCATATTCACCGCAATTCGCCTCCAGCTTCGAGAAACTCATCGACGCCACGCCGGACGGCCGCAAGCGCGTCGCCCAGGCTCGTGAACAAATGAAAGCCATCCACGCGCAAATGGCCCAGGCCGCCCAAAAACGCGCCAAGTCCGCTTAACCCAATCCGGCTCTCGGGTGGCCCATCCTTCGCGCCGTTTGCGAAGGGTGGGTCTTCCGTCTACTCCAGCTGAGAAAATTCTCAATTCCGGTACCTGAACGGCCACGTAACCAAATCGCCCCCAATTTGTGATACATTCCCACCATGCGCACCCGGCGCCTGCCCTCGATCCCGTTCTTGTTAGCCGCCGCGTTCCTTCTCGCCTGCGGCCTTCTCGCCGCCAATGCAGCCAGGGAATCCGCACCGCGCTTCCACGCCACCACCACCGGCGGCGAAAAATTCACCAACGAATCGATCAAGGGAAAAGTCGTCCTCTTCGAGTTCTGGGCCACATGGTGCGGCTACTGCGACCACGAAGCACCCTACGTGGACCAGATCGCAAAAGAGTTCTCTGCCAAAGGTCTGATTGTGCTTGCAGTCGACGTCGGCGAATCCAGGAAAACCGTGAAGCGCTATCTCGAAGCCCACCCGCGTGGCGTCCCCATCGTCATGATGGAAGACACCAATCTCGCCGCCATGTATCAGGCCAACGTCTATCCCATCTACGTCCTGATCGATCGCGACGGCACCATCGCCGGCACCCAGCGCGGCGCAGCCGGCGAACAGGCTCTTCGCCGCCTTCTGATGCGCACCGGCCTCGGCGGCTCCAGCACCGACTCCGACGACGAGTAACCCTATTCGTCCCACTCCGAATTCTTCGATGTAGCGCTGGCTTTTATGCCAGCGCTCTTCGGGTTTCCTTCCTCTGTGAAAAAATGTCGGCGCGCCGACATTGTGAGCGTGGATAGTCGCTCACAGCGTCCGTTGTCCCTTGTCGTTTCGATCGCGGACGGAGAGGGTGGCACCTATTGCAGCGGTTGGCCAGAGGCCAGCACGCCCTTGCCGGTGGCCCAGGGATGGAGTTCGGGCTTCAGAATGCCGGCCTTCACCACCGGATCTTCCTGCGCCAGCTTTGCCGTCTGCTCCTGGCCCACACGATAAATCACAACACCGCGCACCTCACCCGCCTCGCTCAGTGGAAACGGGCCGGCCACCGCGATGCTTCCCTCCTCGGTCATCTGTCGGACGAAAGCGTGGTGCCGCTTGATCACTTCCATAAACTCTGAGGCTTCGGGGTTCCAATGCTCGGCGCGCTTCATCAACACCAGCGTGTACTGCTCCATTCCGGCCGGCTCGGCAGCAGCGTGAATGGCGTCCGCTTCGATCTGCCACGGGCCATGCACTTCGGCAGCAAGCCGGCCAGCCTTAACCGCCGGATCGCTGTCCGCCCACTCCTGTGCCTGCGCCGACGATTCCGCTTGCAGCACAAAAATTCCCCGGAGCGCGGTGTCATCCATAAAAGGCCCCGCAACCACCAGCTTGTGTTCCGCTGCCATCTTCCTGATATTCGCCATGTGCTCTTCCTGCAGCTTCTCGCCTGCCTCTTTGCTCAGCCGCGGAGCGCTGGCCGGGCGATTCAGCAGCACCAGAAAATATCTCATGGGTTTCTTGCCGGTCGGGCTCTGCGCCGGCACCAGCAAGGACGTGGTGAGAGCGATCAGCGCGAAGAATAGTATCTTCGGTAAGGGATTCTGTTTCATAAGCCTCACCCTTTTTTTGCCGCACCGCTTCGGCAGGACTTGCCCTCGCGATCTCGAAAGTGAGTGGATTATACACCTGCACCTTCCGCTGTTATCGGTGAGGAGATGACTGGTGAAACGAAAAACGCAGCCCTAAAATGTCGAACGGAATCCCTGAGTTGCGCGAAAATACCTCTGCCGCAAGGACAGGGCGGGGAGCATGCCGATGAGCAAACTGATCATGTGGAATCTGATGACACTGGATGGATTTTTCGATGGAGCCGAAAACTGGGCTCTGGATTGGCACCAGTATGCCTGGGGCGAGGAGTTGGAGCGAATGTCCATCGAGCAACTGCGCGTGGCGGACATGCTTTTGTTTGGGCGCGTCACTTATGAAGGAATGGCGGCGTATTGGAAGACCGCGCAAGGTGAAGTAGCTACGTACATGAACAGTTTGCCCAAAGCGGTGTTTTCGCGAACCCTGACAAGTGTCGATTGGCACAATTCGACGCTGTTGAAAGGCGACGTGAAGAAAGAAGTACAGGCGCTGAAGCGCAAGGGAGAGCAGAATATCTTCGTGCTTGGAAGCGGCGATCTAAGCGCCACGCTGCTGGAGCACGGACTGTTTGACGAGTACCGCCTCTGCGTCGTACCGGTGGTTTTGGGCATCGGCAAACAATTGTTCGGGCGCAATCTGTGCCGCTTGCGGATGAACTTGCTGGAATCTCGACCGCTCACCTCCGGAAGCGTGCTGCTCAGGTACCAGCCCTTCGCGGACGCGGCACCGGGCAAGACTAATCGTTAACCCAACCAAGGAAGCTCAGGTTTACATTGGGCTCGGGAGAGTCGGGCGGATTTGGCGGCGGTGCGGCGAACACTTCCTTGTCCTCACCCGTGGCGAGATTCTTCACCCACAAGTGGAGTTCCGTGCGGTAGTCACGGGTATGGCGTTCTTCGACATAGGCCAGATATTTTCCGGACGGCGAGGGAACCACACGGCCCACAGCGAATTTCAGCGGGAACTGTTTTTCGGCCTTCGGATTGGAATGGACGATGACCAGATAAGGATGAAGTTCCGAAGCCGGCCCACCTTTTTTAACCGCGTAATCCTGGAACAAGTCGCTGCCATCGGGGAGTTGGCCGAGGAAATGGCCCTCCGTGAAATCCGCGTGGGTGTAACCCTCGAAGGGCACAGCGCCGGTTTGTGGCGACACGCGGCCGAGATCCGCCCCGTCTTCGGAGACAAGATAGGTTCCGGGCTTGTTCGTTGGCGCGGTGGCTTCTTCGTCGTCCCCCACTTCGGTAATTTCGAAATAAAGGCGCTTGCCATCCGCCAGCCATCCGTAGGTTAAGAGAGTGCAGGCGGGGCAGTGGGCTTGCATTAGTTTATTAAGATCCCAGGTGCGAAGGAGCTTCCATTCGGGAACGGAGTAGATCGAGACGACGTATTTATCCTCCTTGAAACTTTCGAATGCTGCCCGTGTCGATTGTGGATTCAGGATCGCGGGGGGCTGATTCGGTTGAGCCTCCGCGACTTTCTTGAATTTGTTCGTGCCGTCGAGAGAAATTTCATAGATTGCCTCTTCCGAAGTGACCATCACGGAAGGAGTTGTGCGGCGCTCTCTCCATACGCCGACGTAATAGGCTTTGTGCTCGCTCGAAAGCGCGCCTGCGGCCTTAATCTCCAGATGCGGCCCTTCATCGGAAAACAACAGTGTGCTTTTTCCAGTAGCCAGCGAAAGGGAGTAAATTTCAGTTTTGCGCGCACCGCGAAGCATGGAAAGGTTTTCATCGTCGGGGCGGCGGCCTGGGAAGGGCGAGGCGCTCGCAAAATGGGCGTGAAAGCTGGCCCGGGTTTCCGCATAGGTCAGCGAATATACAAGCGTTTGAGATCTTGCTGGCGGAGAAAGAGAAAGGCACGAAAAGGCGAGCATACCGGCGATTTGTTTCAACACGTGGACGTCCTCAAGGAAACATAGCGCGGGATTACGCGGGGTCACAAGTCTCCTTTCGTTCGAAGACGCCTAATATCCAACGGGGCGGCGGCGCGTCCAAGCTTGGGAGAGGAGTATAGTTCTCACAAGGCAGGAGGAACTCCATGAAGAAGATGAATCCGGGGAATACACGATTTTGCGCGGCGGGATTGTTGGGGTTTCTCGCCATCACGTTCACGTGCGCGGCTCAGCAGGTGCCCGCGCCCCGCATGGTGGATCTAACCGCGACCGATGGCACGAAGTTGAAAGCAAGCTTTTTTCCGGCCGGTAGGCCCGGGCCAGGCGTCTTGCTGCTGCACCAATGCAATCTGCAACGCAAGGGCTGGGACGGCTTGGCGACACAACTCGCAGCGGCGGGAATCTCCGTCTTGACCCTGGACTACCGCGGCTATGGAGACAGCGAGGGCAAGAAGCCGCAAGATCTGCCTCCGGCGGAGGCCGCGAAAGTCTTGAATGAAAAATGGCCGGCGGATGTGGACGTGGCATACCGCTTTCTGGTGTCGCAGCCGGATGTGAATCCGCGCGTTGTCGGCGCGGGCGGCGCGAGCTGCGGCGTGAATCTGTCGATCCATCTTGCGATCCGGCATCCAGAGGTGAAATCCCTCGTGCTGCTCTCGGGCAACGCGGACCGCCAGGCGCGCGAATTCTTGACCGCTTCGGAAAAAATGCCCCTGCTGCTTTCTGCGGCCAACGACGATAACGATGCGGTGGAGTTGATGCAATGGTTGTACAGCCTTTCCTCCAATCCCGGCAGCAAGTTTCTGGAATATCCGGACGGTGGGCATGGAGTGAAAATCTTCGCCGCGCACGAGGATTTGCCCGTCCAGATCGTCGATTGGTTCGTTCAGACTCTGGTGAAAACGCCGGGCAGCGCGCCCGTGAATGTTTCCAGGCGCAGCGACCCTCCCGCGATTCTGAAATTGATCGATTCGCCCGGTGGCGCTGAGAAGGCGGCACAGCAACTGGCCGCGGCACGGAAGCAAGATCCGCACGCGAAACTTTTCAACGAAGGGCTGGTAAACGCGATTGGTTATGAGCATTTGCAGGAAGGAGACAACAAAGGAGCGATTGAGATTCTGAAATTGAATGTCAGCGCCTATCCCGATTCGGCGAACGTTTACGACAGCCTCTCCGATGCCTACCTTGCGGACGGCCAGAAGGATCTCGCCCGCGAGAATGCAAAGAAGGCGCTCCAGGTGCTCGCGACTGACACTAAAGCCACTGGGGACTTTCGAAAAGGGCTTCAGCAGAACGCGGAAGAAAAGTTAAAGCAGTTGGGAGATAAACCCTGAGGCCGGCTGTGAAGCCGGAAGGGAGAGTAGTATTGTTCCGCGCGGCTGAGTAAACTTCGAGTTGTCGAGTGCATGCTTCGGCAGGTCGAAGCAACCCGGGACGGAGGCAGCGCGGATGGTGGATCGAGCAGTGATGGCGGAGAGTGCTCCTCTTGGTACAAGTGACGCGCGAGGGATTGAACACTTCGATGTCCTGATTGTGGGCGCGGGCCTTTCCGGAATTGGTGCCGCGTATCACCTGCAAAAGGAATGTCCGAAAAAAAGTTATCTGATTCTCGAGGGCCGGAACGCGATCGGGGGAACCTGGGACCTGTTTCGCTATCCCGGAGTTCGTTCGGACTCCGACATGTATACCCTCGGCTATCGTTTTCGACCGTGGCGGGAAGCGAAAGCCATCGCCGATGGCCCTTCGATTTTGCGATATATTCGCGAAACGGCACGGGACTGCGGCATCGATCGCAAAATTCGCTACGGCCACCAGGTAAAAACAGCGCGGTGGTCCTCCGCGGATGCGCAGTGGACGGTGGAGACCGCCCAATCCGACGGGGCGGCGGCTCGGTTCACTTGCAATTTCCTCTATATGTGCAGCGGCTATTACGATTACGCGGGGGGCTACATGCCGGGCTGGCCGGGGATGGAGAAATTCCGCGGGCAGATCGTCCACCCGCAAAAGTGGCCGGAAAATCTCGACTACAAAGGCAAACGCGTCGTCGTGATCGGCAGCGGCGCGACGTCTGTGACCCTCGTGCCGGCGATGGCGGAAGCTGCCGCCCACGTGTACATGCTGCAAAGATCGCCGTCCTATGTTCTTGCCCTGCCTTCGCAGGACGCGGTGGCCAACTGGCTGCGCGGTAAAGTGCCGCCGGGCCTCGCCTACAGCATTGTGCGTTGGAAGAACGTTCTGATCGCCATGCTTCTGTTTCAAAGGTCGCGGCGAACACCCGAGAAAATCAAAAATTGGATCCTTGGACTTGCAAAAAAGTCGCTCGGGCCCGATTACGATGTCGCCAAACATTTCACGCCGCGTTACAACCCCTGGGAACAGCGGCTCTGCTTCATCCCCGACGCCGATCTGTTTCGCGCCATCAAGAGCGGTAAAGCCTCTGTGGTGACCGACGAGATCGAGTCGTTTACGGAGAACGGACTGCGATTGCGCTCGGGCGAAATACTGGAAGCAGACATCATCGTCACCGCGACCGGACTGAAGGTCCAACTCATGGGCGGCATGGAAGTCTGGGTGGATGGAACGCCGGTCGCGCTCTCTCGCGCGATGAGCTACAAGGGAATGATGTACAGCGACGTCCCAAATCTGGCGTCGTCGTTCGGCTATACGAACGCTTCGTGGACGCTGAAGTCCGATTTGACCGCGGAGTACGTCTGCCGCTTGCTGAAGCACATGGAGGCGGGCGGGTATGCTCGCTGCACGCCACGCAAGCGGGATGATTCGATCGCCGAGCAGCCGGCCATCGATTTCAGCTCTGGCTACATCCAGCGCGCGAAGGACGTCCTTCCGAAACAGGGATCGAAGCGGCCCTGGCGCCTGCATCAGAACTACGCGCTCGATATGCTGGAGTTCCGTTTCGCCAGCGTCGACGACGGCACGATGGAGTTCGCAAAACGGACCAAACCCCTGCAATGATGCAGCTACTCATTGCTGGAGTCGTTATCGTGACGGCAGGTTTGAGCGCGCTGGTAATTTTCACCGCGATCACCGCTCGACGCGTCGAAAAAGCACTGCCTCCCCGCGGCCAATTCGTCGAAGTCTCTGGCGCGCGAATTCATTACCTCGATAAAGGGTCTGGGCCGCCGATCGTGATCCTTCACGGTCTCGCCGGGCAGATGGGCAACTTCACTTACGCCCTGCTCGAGCGCTTGACGGACGATTTTCGCGTGCTCCTCATCGATCGTCCGGGTTCCGGCTATTCGCGCCGCGCTCCCGGAGCGACTGGACGCCTTCCCGAACAGGCGGCGATCGTGGCGGAGTTCATCCGCAAATTAGGCCTGGAACGCCCGTTGTTGGTGGGCCATTCGCTGGGCGGCGCGATTGCTCTCGGGGTTGCGCTCGACCATCCGGAAGCGGTAAAGGCGCTGGCGCTCGTTGCCCCGCTCACGCACATCCCGAAACAAGTGCCCGCGCCATTCCGCGCACTCGATATCAAATCAAATTTCTTCCGTTGGCTTGTGGCCTGGACCGTTGCGACACCCATCGGCATTCGCCGCGGCAAGGCCATCCTCGCCGCAATCTTTAGCCCGGATCCCGCCCCCGCGGACTTCCCGATACGCGGCGGCGGAATTCTGGGCCTTCGGCCCCGAAGTTTTCTCAATACCTCATCCGACTTGCGCACAGTCGGCTTGGATTTAGGAAAACAGGTCGCGCGCTACTCATCGCTGCGGGTGCCCGTCCACATATTGTATGGCACCGACGATCATGTGCTGGATTATAAGGTGCATGGGGACGCGATGAAGGCAAAGAGCCCGATGGCCAGCCTGGATCTGGTAAAGGGCGGTCACATGCTCCCGATCACCGCACCGGAATTGACCGCCGAGTTCATCAAATCCGCCGCGCGAGGTGAGACCGCTGTTTCCGCTTGAGGCAGCGCGCGTAGCACAGCCATCCCCGGCTGTGCTCCTGGGTTGGCTTCTGTAGCGGCCGCCGTCCGCGGCGGGCGCCTCTCCCTAACTCATCCAACTCCACAAAACACAAATTCTCCAGAAACTCCCTCGGATGAAGCGCAGCTACCTGCAATGACAAACGGAAGGGGCCGCTCCATCCCTATTTCAGCCGGCCGCCGGCTGGGCCCGCGACGTCCACTGACGTCGACAGCGCGTTGCCGGTGACCATCGAGTCGCGAAACTGGCTGAAGAGATCGTTGATCGTGCTCGGCGAGTGCGGCACCAGCACCGTGTTGGTTCGATCGTTCGCCGCAATATCCTTCAGCGTGTCGAAATACTGCGTCACCAGCACCAGTTGCATCACGTCCTGCGGCGTTGCCCCCGCCACAGCTTTCGAAAAATCCTCGATCGAATCTTTCAGCCCCGCAATGATTGCCTTCCGCTGGTTGGCGATGCCTTCTCCTTGCAGTCGCTTCGACTCCGCCTCCGCTTCCGCCTGCTTCACAGCCAGCAGCTTGTTGGTCTCCGCTCGAGAGACAGTCGCTTCCCGTTCCCGGGCCGCCGCGTTGATGTCGTTCATCGCAGCTTTCACCTTGGGGTCCGGAACAATATCGGAGATTAGCACCTTCACGATCGTATAGCCGTATTCATGCATCGAGTTATCCAGCGAATCCCGCAAATCCTTGGCGATATCGGCCTGATTCAGAAATGTATCGTCCAGCTTCATTTTCGGCACGTGGCCAAGCACCACGTTGTAGACCATCGATTCAATCTGCTTCACCGGATCGGAAAGCTTGTAAAACGCCGATTCCACGCCATCCGGCAGCACCTTGTACTGGATCGAGACGGGGATCTGCACAAAGACGTTGTCTTGCGTCTTAGTTTCCACCTGCACGTCGAACTGCAGCACCTTCATGCTCATCCGCCGCACTACATTCTCGATGAACGGCGTTTTCCAGTTGAGCCCAGGCCCCGCAACCCGCGCGAATTTGCCCAACCGCTGCACAATGGCCACTTCGGCCGTCTGCACAGTAAAGAACGAACCGAGTACCGCGCCAAGCACGAGCAAAAGAAAAATTACACCGAAGATGGTGAACAGCGTGGCGAGAGGTTCCATGCGGGTCTCCTTGGTGATGAGAAGAGCGTAATCGAAAATCATCCGCGGGTGCGCGGAAGGCGCGGGTATGTCGTCGAGAAAGTAACACATCGTGTAGCAGACGGACAATTATTAGAAATGGGGAGCGCGCGTAAACTGGCCCGGCTGACCGCTGCGAACTGAATAAAGGAATTGGCTCCCTGAGTGTGGACGCAACGCGAAGTTAGAGCGATCCTCGGATGCCGAGCGCGTCGGCGTTCTCACGCAAGGCGGCAATACAAAATGCAATGTGCTGTTCAAGCGGCACTCCCAGCTCTTCCGCCCCTTTGATGACGTCTTCGCGGGAGACGCCGCGGGCGAATGCCTTGTCCTTCATCCGTTTCTTCACGGAGCTGGCTTCAAGGTCAAGGATGCTTTTCGACGGCCTCACCAGCGTGCACGCCACCAGGAACCCGGCAAGTTCATCGCAGGCGAACAACGTGTGCTCCAACGCGGACACGCGCGGCACCCCGGAGTACTCGGCGTGGGACAAGATGGCGCGGACGATCTCTTCGGAGTAACCCCGCTCGCGCAGAATTTTTGCCCCCTCGGCGGGATGCTCCCGGTCGGCCGCATGCTCGGCGTTGGGCCAGCGCTCATAGTCAAAGTCGTGGAGCAGCGCGGCAAGGCCCCAGGTAGTTTCGTCGGCGCCTTGCTTGCGGGCATAGGCGCGCACGCAGGTCTCGACTGCCAGCATGTGCTTGCGCAGGCTTTCGGATTGGGTAAACTCGCAAACGATCTTCCAGGCGTCTTCACGCGTGGGCATAAGGGCTCCTGAGGAAAGGCAAATTGTAGCGTAGTTTCAGCTCATCCCGAATTCCGTCTCCCCGTTGTCATCCTGGCTACATCCGGCGAGATCCGGCGTTTGGACTCCGGTGATCTTTACCGGGGACGGGCGAATGACCTCAACTTCAGCGATAATTCCAAATCATCCGGATCGACCGCTCCGAAGTGTTCCGAATTGAAAACAATTTGTGGAATCGCAAACCGGGTGAATTACAGAACAAATGCACAACGCCTAGTGGTCTGCCGCAATTGATAACACTACGGGCTGTTGGAACACCCTGCCCCCGTCCGGCAGGACAGGCGAAAACACGGCGTAAACCGGGGCGATTTCGGGCGTTCCCGTCACATTTTTTTGAAAAATACTATTGACAAGAATCACGCCCTCGAGTGACACTCCCTTCGCGCCAGTAACTGCCTTCCCCCGAGAACGCTCCGACGTTCCTTCCTATCCGCACGCCGGAAAAATCAAAAGTCAAACGAGGAGTGCCGGTGTCCGCACACATGGATAAAGAGGCGACGATGAACTCATTGGAGATGGACCGCGAAGTCATTCGCTGCAAGACCTGCGGCCTGGTGCAGTACCGCACACGCACCGGCAATTGCCGCAGGTGTGTCCGGGCCCTGCCTCAGCGGATGGAATACCTCATTCCGCAGGAGGCTCCGCAGGAAGAAGTGGCTCCCGAAGCGATCTCCCCGAAGTTTGCGAATCAGGAAACGGTCGAGAACATCGGCCAGCGCATTCGCCAGCTCAGAGAGTCCCGCGCCATGACCCAGAGCCAGCTGCAGTCGAAGTCCAAGGTCAGCCGCTCCTACCTCTCGCGCATCGAGAGCGGGCAGATGACCCCAAGCCTCGGCACGCTGGAAAAAATCTCAGAAGCGCTGAACGTCGGTCTGAACCGGTTCTTCATCCCGGAATCGGACGGCGAAGCGCTCCTCGAAGATCCCTTCATCCAGGGTTTGCGTCCATTCTTGCGCCAACTGGACTGGGAACAATGGCAGTCCATCTTGAAGCGGCTCCAGGCGATCAGCGATCACGTGAATGCCGCGCCGATCACTCTCCGCCCTATCGGTAACCCGGCTCGGCTCCCGCAGCCCGCGCCGGCGAATGGCAACGGGCAGCACGGGCACATCGGACATGCCAGCCATTCGAATGGGCTGATCCCCGCGCAAGCCCATGGTCAGCCGCAGGGTTATCCGCTGCGGAGGCCAGGTATGCCAGTGTTCCAGCGCCCGCTGGCACGCTAACCAGAATTTCAGGAGAGAAGGCCAGGGTTCGAATCGAACGGCGTCCCGCATCCGGGACGCCGTTTGTGTTTTTCTCGCAATCAAGACAACGCAAATTTCGTATGATCACTTGCGCGGAGCCAGGGGGCAGATCACTCGTACCGTCGAATGAGCAGGGCGTGAAGAATCCACGCTTGGAGTGGACTTTTCATTCCGCGGAGATCGGCGGACGGAATAAAAGCCGTTCTCCCGATTCACAAATTCGATCCCACGAAAATACTCTCCCGGCGCTACAATCGGCAATCAGGTTCACGGTGGGTCGAGCATGTTGCGCGCGCGAATCTTTGGGGCCTTCCTTCTGATTCTGCCGGTAAGCAGAGTCATCGCGCAGGAGCATCAGCACGTCGCGGCGGGCGAACGGCTCGGCACCGTGCATTTTTCGACCTCCTGCAATGCCGAGTCGCAGAAGCACTTTGATCGCGCGGTGGCGCTCCTGCATTCCTTCCAGTTCAGCAACGCAATCGATGGGTTCAACGCCGCATTAAAAGCGGATTCCTCGTGCGCCATCGCGTACTGGGGCATCGCTCTGAGCCACTGGAGCAATCCCTTTGCTCCGGGCTTGAAGGCCACATCGCAACTGCAGGATGGCCGACAGTCCTCCGAACGGGGATTGTCACTGGGCGCCAAGTCGGCTCGCGAGCGTTCCTACATCGCCGCGGTTTCAAAGCTCTATGCGAATTTCGAGAAAACGTCGCAGCAAATCCGGTTGTTGGCCTATCGCGACGCGATGGCCGAGGTGTCCGCTCATTACCCGCAGGACCACGAAGCCGCCATTTTCTACGCGCTGGCGCTTGCCGCTTCGGAAGAGCCGACGGACAAGACCTACGCCAGCCGGCTGAAGGCGGCTGCGATTCTCGAAGCGCTGTTCGTTCAGGAACCCGACCATCCCGGCCTCGCGCACTACATCATCCACACTTACGACGTGCCTCCCTTGGCCGCGCGGGCACTGCCGGCGGCACAGCGGTATTCCTTGATCGCACCCGATTCCCCGCACGCGCTGCACATGCCGTCTCATACCTTCACCCGCGTTGGTTATTGGCAGGAATCCATTGCCAGTAATCTGGCCGCCTCCGCCGCCGCACGGCGTGAGGGGCAGACCGCGGAAGAATTACACATGCTCGACTACCAGGCTTACGCCTATCTGCAGACCGGGCAGGACGAGGCCACCCGGCGGCTGGTGGAATCCATGCCAGAGGTCGCTTCTCGCTTCAACCCCATGACCGTGAGCAGCGGCGCCGCTCCGCCCGCCGCCGGCTACTTTGCGATCGCGGCCATCCCGGCGCGCTATGCGCTCGAGCGACAGGACTGGAAGGCGGCCGCACATCTCGAAGTGCGCGAGACCCCGTTCCCTTACACCGAGGCTATGACCTACTTCGCCCGGGGTCTTGCCGCGGCGCACCTTGGAGATATTGCGAGTGCGCAAGGATCGCGAGACGCGCTTGCAAGCATCCGCGAGCGGCTTGTGAACTCGAAAGAAGGCTACTGGGCCCAACAAGTTGAGGTGCAGCGGCGCAGCGTCTCTGCTTGGACAGAGTTGGCGAAAGGAAGTACCGATGAGGCTTTGCGGGAAATGAACTCGGCCGTGGCGCTGGAAGATAGTACAGAAAAGAGTGCCATCACCCCTGGACCTCTCGCCACGTCACGGGAGTTACTTGGCGAAATGCTGCTGCAGCTGAATCGGCCCGGGCAGGCGCTGGAGCAGTTCGAAGCCACACTCAATCGCGATCCGAACCGCTTTCGCGCGCTCTATGGTGCGGCGCACGCGGCCCAACTGAAAGGCGATCGTGACGCCAGCCGCAACTATTTCCGTGAGCTTCTGAAAGTATGCGAGCACGCAGACAAGCCGGGCCGCAAAGAGTTAGCGGAAGCAATGCCGGCGATTCAATAGTAAGAGTCAACCATCCATCTGCGTCGAATATCTGGGCAACTCAGTTTGGCACGTCGGTCAACCGGCAAATAAATCCCCATCCGCCGCCGAGTTCGCTGAGCGCCAGGACCAATTCGTTGCGGCCCTTCTTCAAGGGCAGATAGACCGCGTCATTTTCCGGATTCACGATGCCAAGGAAACCGGGATCGCGAAAACCCTGTGCGCTGCGGCCGCGGTAAAGAATTTTGCCGTTCAGAAACACACTAACGTCGTCGCTGTATCCGATTTCCAGTTTCTTCACCTGGTCGCGGTCGGATTCGATGTTGGTCCGTGCGTATAGCGCCTTCATCCCGGGCTGAGGCTGAAGTCGGGAAGAGAAGTCGCCTTGAAACGTCACCCGGGGGTGCGGCGCGTCGCGATACCGATACAGAACCACGAAACCCGGCGGCTCGGCTTCCACATCCTGCCATTGGATCGCCTTGCTTTCAGCGGCAGAGAGCGGACGCTCCAGATTCCGTTGCAGTCCATCATAAGCGGGCGAAATCCTCCACTTTGTTATAACGTTTGGCTGCATCGCCGGAAGATGCCGCTGCCATGCCGCGTCAGGCGTGGCCCGAATTTCAAAATTGGAGAAATAAGTTTCGCCGGTCAGCGTAAACAGGGCCACCTGGCCCTTCTGAACACCGCTCTTCAAATCGTCCATCACCAGCGCGGGCTTCTCCATGTCCTTCACAAAAAGTTTCGCCTGCGCGCCCGTCACCTCCAGCCGCAAATGAAACCACTGGCTCTTCGGAATGTCCACCGCGCCGGTGAATCCCGGTCCATTGTAAATTTGCCAGTTGCGCCCCGTGCGGAGCACCGGCGTGTACTGCATGGCGTCGGGCAAGCCGGACTTGTGCTGCCGAAGATAGATTTCTTCGTAATTGGCCTCTCCGGCCTCGATGCGAATGTCGAAGCCGAAGAAGCCTCGGGCGGCCGGTGTAGCGACGTCCACATCAATCACGGCGTCGCGCATTTCAAAATCTTTCAAGACCGCCGCCCCGCCATCCAGCAGCAGGCACTTGCGGCCCAGGTATTCCGCCGGTTTGGCTTCACCTTGCAAATCCCAGCGCGGAGAGTCGGGCGGAACGGCGAGCGTTTGCGAATAGGCCGGGCCCGCAAGCAAAAGAGCAAGCCACGCACCGGCCACCCCCAATCGCAAAACCTGAATCGCCGTTTGCCGATTCGTCATTTGCTTTCCCCCTGGTCCTTCGCCAAGTTCCGATTCCTACCGCAACCGAGCTTCATCGAACACCAGTTTCACCAGCCGCGCCGAAACCTGCTCAAACGCCGCACCGAGTTCAGCGTCGTTCCCGGCGAATCGTTGCCGGAACGCCGTCAAATCCACGCTGCCTTTAACATTCTCGACTGTCTGAAACATCGCAGGCGCCGTTTGCCTCAGCTTCTCGTTCACCTGATCCACCGCGCTCTGCATCAGGTCGCGCAGCAAATAGACATAAGTCTTGTCGTGCAGGACGGGGCCGTGCCCCGGAACAATGGTGTTCGCATCCAGTTGCGCCAGGTTCTGCAGTGTTTGAATCCACTCGCTGGGGTATCCGTCGTAGACATTGGGCAGCGGATAATCCACCAGGTCGCCGGCAATCACGATTTTCTCCCTCGGAAGATACGCCACGGCATCGCCCGGAGTGTTCCCTCGTCCCAGAAATTTCACCTGTACTTCACGATTTCCCAGATCAACCGAAAAGCCCCGCTCAAATGTCAGAGTCGCACTCTGAAACTTCACGTTTTTCATCTCTTCGATAATCTTCGGCCCCCGAGCCAGCTCCGCGATCACCTCCTTTCTATCCTCCTCGCTCAGAACGCGGCCGTCCGGCAGTTTTCCGGTTTCCAGCATTTTCTGCAGCGCCTGCCGGTTGCCGTAACTGTCTTTCTCTTCGCGCTGCAGCGACCCCGGCCCAAACCTGTCCATCTCTTTTTTTGTTTCCAGCTGGGCGATGATCGTCACCGCCGGGAATGCATCCATGTACATCCGGTTCCCGAAATTGTGATCGTTGTGAAAGTGCGTGTTCAGCACGAAACTCACGGGTTTGTCCGTCCACTGCCGGATTTGCGCGATGTCTTCGCGTGCGGCAGAAGGCAGGAAACACGTGTCCACGACAAGCACCTGCCTGTCCCCGATGATCACCGTGGTATTGCCGCCGCCTCCTTCACGGTGCCCGATCTCATAAACCCCCTCCGCCAGCTTCGTCACATTGCGTTCCGCCTGTCCCCAGACCGGCGCAGTTGCGGCCAACAGCGCAATCGCAACGCCTGCCACAGTCTGTCGCGCCGATTTCAGTTCAATGGGCATCAACCTCTCCGCACAGTTTTTTTTGATATTGGCGATCCGCTCGCACTTGCCATATCTCCACTCCCGAATAGTTGGCCGGTGTTGATTTGGACTGGGTGGCGCGTCATAGCCTGCGCACATGAGTTGACCCTTTCAGGTCCAGAGTTATCGACGGCTGGGAGGCAGGAACGTGAGGAGAATTTTATGACTTTGTTAAAGGTATAAGCGTGAAACGTGAGAAGTGCTACTCGCGAACGACGGCTACCTTAGCGGACGGGACTTCGAGGCGGATGAGTCTGTGGCTGGTGTCTAGGTAGAGAAGAATTTCTATATCAGATGTGGTGGCCTTCAGGCCCTCATAGGATTTCCCTGCGGCAGTGGCTGTGCCGGTGAATTCGACAGAGATGGTGCCGGGAGTTAACTGCTGCGGAATGAGCACCGGAAAGTCTTGCGCTCCTTTTTTGTTCCAATTGTAGATGTGGGCAAGCAGTTCGAACTGGTGATAAAGGTTGTTGTCCAGAACGGCGATCAACGGCGAGCCAAAAGAGTTGTCCTGATTGTAGGGAGCGGCTCCCTGCATCTGCAGTGTAGTTTTCGCAACCCCGTTCACGAACAGGATGTGCGCGGAGTTTGCCTTCTCTGTTTGCGCGGCCCAGTCGTAGCTCAGCGGCGCGCCGTCCGGCTGCAGCGTAAGCGTACCGGTGACCTTCGATGATTTCCCGTCCGGCGTTTTCATCGAAGTCGAGCCCTTCGCGGTCCAGGTTGTGCCGGACGGTTCGATCTCGAATTCCTCGCGTCCTATGGAAGCTCCATCAAGCAGGATATTGAATTTTCCCTTGTCGGCGACGAAAACCGATCCGGGCGCGGCTTTTTTATCCGCTCCATAGCCCGAGATGCCCAGCGCAATGGCCACCACCAGCACCCCAATTGGAGCGCTGAACGAAGTTCTACGCATAAAATTACTTCTCATGGAGCCCCCTCAGGATTTCGGCTTTTCCAGTTCCAGATGCGCCTCGAGATCGGCGCTCGGAACCCCGGCAATGCCTCGGCGGAGTATCTCGGACACCACCAGAGCGGCATCGCCGGAACTGTCCACCCGGAAGTCAGCCAACTGGTAAGAAACGATTCGCTGCGAGTGAAGCGCGCGAAAGCTGGCTTCGTCGCGGAACAGCGGGCGTCCCGTCATTGTCATGCAGCGCGAAAGAAGCACCTCAATGCGGGCATCGAGCCATATCACCGGTACGCCCGCATTGCGAAGAAATTCGGGCGCCCCGGCCTGCGCGTAAGTCCCGCCGCCCAGCGCTAGCACCGTGGGTTCCTTTTGCTCGACGGCTCGCCCCAGGGCTGCGCGGAGTTCATCCGCCTCCAGCTGCCGGAACGCTGGCTCGCCGTGCCGTTCAAAAAATTGTGGGATAGTGATGCCCGCGGAGGCTTCGATGCGTTCGTCCAGATCCACAAACCGCCACCCGAGTTGGCTAGCTAGCCGCGCGCCGACCGTGCTTTTACCCGACCCCATGAATCCCGCCAGGCCGACAATGGGGATGCGCGCAAGCGGACTCCGGAATGGAATCGTCTGGTTCACGACGGCGTCGAGCCTGGACTTGAATTCATATCGTTAGATAGAGAATACAGCGTCGCCGCCCTCAGCTAAAGACGAAGATTGGCAGGTTAGTGAAAATGGCACGGTGCAAGGCGCCTGGAGAAAGTTTCTTTTACGTGGCTTTAGGTGCAAACGCAGGCCGTCTCAGTCGGTCCGCCACAATCTTCTTCGGAACGGGCTGCCCCATAAGGCTAATTGCGCTTCAAGATACGGATCGTGCCGCTGTAAGAAGAGAGCTCCACTTTGGCGAGCCCCTGGCCGACGGTACCGAACAGGCTGTGGGCATACCGCGCCGCCGAGTGCCGGCTCGAATGAGTGTCCGGTTTCACGAATGCCGCCGCTTGATTGTCCACTACGCCCAGATTCGTTCGCGCGTTCAGGTCAAAGGAATCGTTGCCAGAGAACCGCACTTCCACCAGTCCTTTGCCGCTCCGCATCGTGTAAATTCCCGTCCGCAAAAAATCTCCGTCATAAAGTAAGTTCCCCGAAGTGGTCATCAGATTCACATTAGTTAGGGACGGCTGCAGCACCTGCGCTCCGCCGCTGATGGACGTGAATTCCAGCTTGCCGGAACAAAGAGTGCAGACCAGCGACCCGCCGGTGGTTTTCACGATGATGTAGCCGGAGACTTCCTTCAGATGAACGTCGCCTGCCACGCTTTCGAGCTTCATGTCGCCGGTGACCTGCTCCACGTAAATCAAGCCGGTCTGCGTCTTCAGTTGCAGTTCGGTCTGTTCGGGCACCGTGAGCTGAAAATTGGCTTCCACTTCATGCGGCAGTGGAGAAGAGCTCAGCGAAGAGGCGCTGATATCGATTCGATCGCCCACCTGTTCAATGTCAATCGCCACTTTATCCGCGATGGATGTGCTGGCGACCACTACTTCCTGATTCTTCGAGGACTTCACCTCGATCCGCCCGTTCACGATGTTCTGCAGCACCACCACCGGGTGGCCCTTCACCGCGAAATGTCGCTCCTGGTGTTCGGGGGAAGCCGCAATGGCGGTGGATGCCGCAAACAGCAGCAGGCCCGCGCTCCACACTCTCGGCGATTGGCGATGCTTGGTCATAGGCTGCATTTTAGTTATCACCCCTGCCGCTTTCCATCATCGCGGCCAGTAAATCGGCTTTTTGCTGATAGGCGGTATTCAGATATTCGCGCGCCAGTTCATCCTGCGGATTCTGCTTCAGGTGCAATTCGCATTCGGCGATGAAGGCGTTCAGCGTGCGCAGGTTTTGGCGAAGCGAAGCATCCACCTGGGAATTCCCGGCCAGTTGCATGTTGGGCACGTCTAGTTCCGCCTGGCTCAGCGCGAACGAGGCCGATTCCGAGGGCGACGGAGCCAGCTCTTTCGTTTTGACGGGAGCCTGGATTTGCGGGTGCGCATTGAGAGCAGGCGCGGGAGACGCTGGCGCCGCCGAAATCACCTGAGGCTTTGCCGGACCAGAACTTGCGACCGCCGGTTGATTATTTGCCACACCCACCGGGCTAGTTTGCGGCAGGCGCTTTATGTAAACGGCCGAAACCAGCACCAGCGCGGCAACCGTAACGGTGGCAAGCGCACGAGGCTTCAACCATCCGCCCAATGTTTCCAACCAGGAATACCCTTCTGAAACCTCTACCGGCTCTTTGATCAGCCCTTCCGCTTCCAACTGCGCGCGCAGCGATATCCAGATGCGATCTGGCGGATTCACTTCCGCGGGAAGAGTCTTGGCTGCGGAGACGATGCAATTGAGGTCGGCCACATAGGCCTGACAATCCCCGCATGTGGCAAGGTGCAGGCGAGCATCTTTCGAAAGCTGCCCGAGCCCTTCGGCTTCAAGAACCGATTCCAATTCTTTACAGTGCATACAACGAACTCCCGAGGGAATAGCACTGGGTGGCTGTCCCTGGAAACCTGTTCCGCGAATTCTGTGCACCGGATGACTGGAGTGTTTTTTTCATTCTAACCTAATCCAAAGAACCTGTCGGACTTTTTGCGGCCTTACGTTCCTCGCGCGCCTGCTGCCGAATCTCCTCCTGCAGCAACTCGCGAAGCCGCGTCCGCGCCTTGTGCAACTGCGACTTCGAATTTCCCACCGAGCATCCCATGATGTTCGCAATCTCGTTGTGCTCGTAACCCTGCACGTCGTGTAGCACGAACACGGTCCGGTATCCAGGAGGCAGCTGTTCAATCGACCGCTCCAGGTTCACACGATCCACGGCTCCGGAAAGCCGCAAATCGGGGGCCCCCACATCCCGCTTCGGGGCGCTGTTTTCGGCGTCGGGTTCCAGGGTTTCTTCCAGCGAATCGGTGGGCAGCGATTTCTTTCGCAAGCGCATCAGCACAACGTTCACGGTCATGCGATGCAGCCAGGTAGAAAAGGCCGATTCTCCGCGAAACGTCCCTATCTTGCGGAACAGTTGCAGGAATGCCTCCTGCATCAGGTCTTCCGCATCGGCGGGATTCCCGACCATCCTCAGACACAGGGCATACACCCTGCGGCCGTGCAGTTGGTACAAGAACTCAAAAGCCGCCGCATTCCCCGCCTGGGCCAGACGGATAGCCTCTGCTTCGGTCCAAGCTACCGGTTGTGCTGGTCTTTGGCGGGCCAACTGTCCAGTTGCGGCGCCACTAGTAGTACGGATGCGCCGAGTCGCTCCTAAAGTTGTCCCTGGGATGACGGACGAGGCACACATATGCAGCTATAGAGGGCGAATGCCGCCTATAGGTTGCATGGGGCCAATTGGCATCCCCAAGGGGTCAGGTTTATTGTCCCTTGAGCAGAGTCATCCGTCTATGGGCAAGATGCCGCTTTGGGGCAAGCAGCGGGGCATGGGAGGGTACCGGAGCGCCATGGAGTGTCGCGTTGAACTCCAATAACTGCTCCTCTGGGAGTGCTAATAGGAAGCACTTAAGCAGGACTATGGATTCGCGTAGGCAGGTGTTGAGGTCGTAGTGAGAGGCGTCGAGAGAGTCCCACTCTCGTTCGAGATGTATGGAAGAAGGGTCGTTCAGCTGATCCGTTGACCTCGAAAAGGCTTCGTTGAGATTCTCCACCAACTCCAGCAGGGTCGAGATTTTGTGAAGAAACTGCGAGCGCTGGCTCAAGAAAATCCGGCTGCAGATTCCGTTGAAGCTGGCTGCTCGGCGGCTTTTTGCCTGTTGAAAATTGTCGGGATCGAGCGGACTCAAATTGGGAATCACCCGAAAATGCTTGGCATGCGCAAGCATCGCGCGCAGCAGAATCTGGAGTGGATCGGAGAGTCGCTTACAAAGAGCGGGCGTAACCGTGAGGGCTTGGTGCGCTTTCCCGAAGCGTCCGTTACGCCGAAGTCCGATGGCTTCATCCAGATTGACACTGAACATCGCATAGCATGTTTCAAGTCCGCGCAGCGTGTCCATGTAGGTTCTGGATTTTTTGGCCGAGAGCGGTGATCGCCAATCTTGAGACACGGAACCGACACGTAGAGGAGAAAAAGTGATGCGCACTATGAACCTCCGCGGGACGAATCGAAGAGTTGAAGGAGTATAACAAAACTTTTATGAATCGATAATATATTATTTCGTGTACCAAAACGGGAATGTGCCGTCGATCTGTCAGGCCAGCGTTCCTTGCCGTATCCAGCCACCCGCCTTTATACTCCTCCTGCAGCCTCCGGGAAAGGGAATTTCAACTTGCAATTCGAGCCGCGCGATCAGTTCGAACAGCGTCAGAAAAAACTGGAGCAGATACAAGCTCTTGGATTTGAAGCATTTCCGCGAGAATTTCGCTGGTCCCACACCTCCGCGGATCTGGTCCGGCAGTTTGCTTCCGCGCAGGCTCCGGAATTGGAAGCGGACAAAAGAGAAGTTCGCGTCGCAGGGCGCATCGTTTCCTATCGCCTGATGGGGAAAGCGGGTTTTGCCCATTTGCAAGGCACCGGGAAACGGATTCAGATTTACGTGAAGAAAGATGTGGTCGGAGAGCGGGGATTTCAACTTTTTCAATTGCTCGATTTGGGCGATCACATCGGCGTGCGCGGCCATTTGTTTCGCACCAAGACCGGTGAACTCTCCGTATGGGTGGAAGAATTATTCTTTTTGTCGAAAGCTCTTCTGCCGCTGCCGGAGAAATGGCACGGGCTGGCGGATATCGAACTCCGGTACCGCATGCGGTATCTGGACTTGATCGCCACCGAGAAGTCGCGGGAAATTTTCGAAACCCGCGCCCGGATTGTCCGCGAGCTGAGGAAATTCTTTGACGCGCGCGGGTACATCGAGGTGGAAACTCCGATGATGCATCCGATCGCGGGCGGAGCCGCCGCGCGGCCGTTTGTTACCCATCACAACACCCTGGACATTGACCTTTATCTGAGGATCGCGCCGGAGCTGTACCTCAAGCGCTTGACCGTCGGCGGGTTTGACCGTGTGTACGAGATTAACCGGAATTTTCGCAACGAAGGAATCTCCACCCAGCACAATCCGGAATTCACCATGCTGGAATTCTACGAGGCCTACAGCAACTACCGCGACTTGATGGTCCTGAACGAGCAGCTCTTCGCCCAGCTCGCCACCGCGATTACCGGCTCGACAACGGTGAAATTCGGCGAGGTCGACCTGGACTTCGGCAACATGCAGCGGCTAACGATGCGCGAGGCCATCGTGAAGTATTGGCCCGCTGGCGCTGGCGCGGCCCCGACACTGGAGGAGTTGGCTGCACCCGGCGGCGCGCAACGCGCCACGGAACGCTACAACCTTTGGGCAAAAGCGAATCATGCGGAATACGCTGCTGCCAAGGGCAAGCTCGCCGACGGTGAGTGGACCGGGCTGCTGTTTGAAACCATCGCGGAAGACAAGCTCATCCAACCGACCATTCTTTACGATTTTCCTACCGAGATTTCTCCGCTCTCCAAGCAGAAGCCCGAGGATTCAACTCTGGCCGAGCGATTCGAAATCTACGTGGCCGGCATGGAAATCGCCAACGGCTTTTCGGAATTGAACGATCCCGCCGAGCAGGAACGCCGCTTTCTGGCGCAGATCGCTCAGGGGGGCGACGAAGTTCCGAAGCAACTTGACGTGGACTACGTTCGCGCCCTCTGCCACGGCTTGCCGCCCACCGCCGGCGAAGGCATTGGCATCGACCGCCTCACCATGTTGCTGACGGATTCCCATTCCATCCGCGACGTTATCTTGTTCCCCCTCCTGCGCCCTGAAGCAAACTCCGAAGAACCTCCGGCGCAGGCCGCCGGGAAGGCGTAGAGGATTCCGCGGGCCATGAGCTTCGAATGGTTTGTGGCGCGCCGCTACCTCAGATCGCCTCACCGCCCCGCAATCCTCCGATTGATTACCCTCTTCTCTATGATCGGCGTGGCAGCCGGCGTGGCCACTCTGGTGATTGCGCTTTCCATGAACAGCGGCTTCCGCGAAACCTTGCAGGACCGCTTGTTGGGAGTGACAGCGCACATCTCTCTCACTCGCCCCGGCACCGGCGGAATTTCAAATTATCTGGCGTTGTCGGAAAAACTGCGGCAGACACCTGGCGTGCGCTCGGTTACGCCGGCGATTTATGAAACTGTCCTTCTGTCCTTCAACGGACAGGCGCGCGGTGTGGTCACCAAAGGGATCGACCTGCCCAGCGAAAAGAAAAGCGATGAAGCGCTGCAGAAGCTGACCTCGGGCCAACTGGATTTTTCGACCGATGCTGACGGAATTGACGGTCTAATTGTTGGCAAGCAGCTTTCCGACGAGTGGCAATTGCGTCCGGGAGATTACGTCACCCTCACCAGCCCCCAGGGCCGGCTTACTCCCTTTGGCCTCATGCCCAGAACCAGGCGATTCCGCGTTGCGGCGGTCTTCGAATCCGGATTTTATGACTACGACGAAAACTGGTGCTTCGTTACCCTGGCCGCCGCCCAATCGCTGGCCGGCGCGGGGGACATTGTCAACGTGCTGGAATTCCGCCTGACCAAGCCCGAGTTGGCGGCGCAGATTGCACCGTTGGTCGAGCATGCGGCCGGCCAGGGCTATTCCGCCGCAACCTGGATGGAACAGAACAAGGCGCTGTTCCGCGCACTGAAACTGGAGAAGTTGGTGACCGCAATTTTCATTGGACTGATCACCTTTGTCGCCGGTCTGAACATTTTGGTGGTGCTTTCCATGACCGTTACAGACAAAGCGCGCGACATCGCCGTGCTCCTTTCCATCGGCGCTCGCCGCGATCAAATCCGGCGCATCTTTTTGCTTCAAGGTCTCGCGATCGGAGCATCCGGCACTCTACTCGGATTGGTGTTCGGCTATGTCTTCGCCTGGATTGCAGGAACCTACCAACTCATCCCCCTGGATCCCCAGGTTTATGCCGTCCCCTACGTCCCCTTCCACCCCAATTTTCTTGATGGCTTGTGGATCGCTATTGCGGCTATGAGCATCGCCATCATTGCCACCCTCTTACCCGCCAGAGAAGCGGCGCGCTTGCTGCCCGTGGAGATTCTGCGGTTTGAGTGAATCCGGCCTAGTGCTCCGGAACTACAGGGAGGGGCGATTTGGCGCTCGGTTTGCTCCTAGTACAGGCAATACTTGGGAGGCTGGTCCAGCCACGGCTCCGGAACTCCGTTCCGACCGCAAAAGCCTACCGTAAAGTATTGAAACATCAGTCATTAGAAATGTTCCAATTTCGAACAGTTTCTCGCTCTACCGGCACGGGTAGCTTGGGGAAGGAAATGGGAAAACTGTTGGGCAAGCCAATTCACATCACGGGTGTTTCGCGGAAGTGTTCCCTAACCTTTTTTTCGCATCTTATCTACATGCCTGCCAGTTTGTGGTGTGACGCATTCCCTTGCCGCAGCCTTCGCCGGGACGGAGTATGCCTCTAATGAACTCGCCGAGCGCCACCGGGGGAGTTTTGCAAGGCGAAATTGTGCTGGAATCGCGCGGGCTTCGCAAGAGTTTCGGAACGGGCGAGAAAAAACTCCAAATCTTGACGGATGCAAACCTGGAATTGCGCGAAGGAGAGATGGTTGCGATCGTTGCGCCGTCGGGAGCGGGAAAAAGCACTCTACTTCATCTGCTCGGCGCGCTAGACACTCCAACGAGCGGTACAGTATACTTTGAAAATAAAGCGATTGAAACGAATGAAGACGCGGCTCTGGCGCAGTTTCGCAATCGAGCCGTGGGGTTTCTCTGGCAAAGGCATCAACTGCTGCCGGATTTTACGGCCGTAGAGAACGTAGCGATGCCCTTGTTGGTGCGCGGAGAACCACAGCCAACGGCGCTCGAAACGGCGCGGAAATGGCTGGCGGAAGTTGGGCTGCAAGACCGGGCCGAACACCGTGCAGGAGAACTTTCGGGCGGGGAACAGCAGCGCGTCGCGATTGCCCGGGCGCTCGTCACAAGGCCGCGTGTGCTGCTGGCGGATGAACCGACCGGAGATCTGGACGAGCAGAATGCTTGGGCCGTGTTCGAGTTGCTGCAGCGGTTGCACCGCACCCATCGCCTGACGTCGCTCATTGCGACGCACAATCTGGCCCTGGCGGCAAAATGCGACCGGGTGGTGGGACTGGAACATGGCGTTCTGCGGACTCGCTCGGTGAGAGCCGACGCGACGGGGACCCCCGGGGGAGAAGCGAGCTAACGTGTTCGAACGATATACAGAAAAAGCGCGACGCGTCATTTTTTTTGCCAGGTATGAGGCCAGCCAGTATGGGAGCCCGTACATCGAGACCGAACATCTTTTGCTCGGCTTGATGCGCGAAGACAAAGCCCTGGCCAACCGGTTCCTTCGCCAGCAAGGCTCTATCGAATCCATACGCAAAGAAGTCGAAGCCCGCATCACCATCCGCGAGCGCATCTCCACTTCGGTGGAAGTACCGCTGAGCGCGGAATGCAAACGCATCCTCAACATGGCCGCGGAAGAAGCGGAGCGCCTGGGCCACAAACATGTCGGCACAGAGCACCTGCTGCTCGGAATCCTGCGCGAAGAAAAGTGCTTTGGCGCGGAGATCCTGATGGAGCGCGGGTTGCGGCTCTCGGCTTTGCGGGAAGAACTTTCACGCAACACGGGGGAGAAGACCACGGCCTCGCGCCCGAAAGAAACTTCGCTGCTGGCAGAGTTCAGCCGTGATCTCACCCAGGCGGCGACGGAAGGCTCGCTCGATCCGCTGGTGGGACGTGAAGGCGAAGTCGAGCGTGTCATCCAAATCTTGTGCCGGCGAACAAAAAATAATCCCGTGCTCATCGGCGAGCCGGGCGTCGGCAAGACCGCCATCGTCGAAGGACTGGCGCAGAGAATTTCCGACGGTGATGTCCCTCCATTTTTGGCCGACAAGCGAATACTTTCTCTGGACTTATCCTTAATCGTAGCCGGCACGAAGTATCGCGGACAATTTGAAGAACGCCTGAAGACCATCATGAAGGAATTGATGGAGAGCCAGAACTCCATCGTGTTCATTGACGAGCTGCACACTCTGGTCGGCGCAGGTTCGGCGGAAGGCTCCCTGGACGCCGCAAATATTTTGAAGCCGGCCCTTTCCCGTGGAGAGATTCAGTGCATCGGCGCAACCACGCCGGGGGAGTACCGGAAGTCGGTGGAGAAAGACCGTTCGCTGGAGCGGCGTTTTCAGGCCGTGAAGGTTCCGGCACCCAACGAAGAAGAAGCCATTCAGGTGATCAGCGGCGTCCGGGAACGCTATGAAAAGTTCCACGCCGTCAGCTACACCGACGAAGCCCTGCGCTATTCCGTCTACCTTTCAAACCGTTACATTCCCGACCGGTTCTTGCCCGACAAGGCGATTGACTTGATCGACGAAGCAGGCGCGCGCGTGAAATTGCGCCAGGCTTCCGTGCCGGAAGAAGTTGCCGAAGTGCAGAAGCGCGTGAAATTCATCACCCACCGCATGGAATCGGCAATTGCCGCCCACGAATTCGAAAAGGCCCGGTTTTATTCCGAAGAAGAGCGCAAGGAAAAAGAAAATCTCCGCGTCCTTCGCGAGCGTTACAAGCTGGACGACGCCTCCACCGGCATCGTCACCCGCGAAGACATCGAAGAAGTGGTTTCCCGCTGGACTGGTATCGCCGTCACCTCCATCAAGGAAGACGAGCAGCAGAAACTTCTCCGCATCGAACCCGAACTTCACAAGCGCGTTATCAGCCAGGACAAGGCCATCACCGCGCTCGCGCGGGCCATTCGCCGCAGCCGCGCCGGCCTGAAATCTCCTTCTCGCCCGGTTGGTTGCTTTTTCTTCCTCGGGCCAACCGGCGTTGGAAAAACGGAAGTTGCCCGCCGCCTCGCCGAATTCCTTTTCGGCTCGGAAAAATCTCTGGTGCGGTTTGACATGTCCGAGTTCATGGAAAAGCATTCGGTATCAAAATTGATAGGTGCGCCCCCGGGTTACGTCGGCTACGAAGAAGGCGGCCAGTTGACCGAGCGCGTGCGCCGGACCCCGTATTCGGTTATATTGTTGGACGAGATTGAGAAAGCGCATCCCGACCTCTTCAATATTTTGCTTCAAGTATTCGAGGACGGGCAGTTGACCGATGGACTCGGAAATACGGTTGATTTCCGCAACACCATCATCATCATGACTTCCAATATCGGCGCGCGGCATTTGCAGAAGCGCACCTCCATCGGATTCCAGGCCGGGATCGACGAAGCCAGCCTGCGAAGCATGGAAGACCTGGTATTGGGTGAAGTGAAGCGCGCGTTCAACCCGGAGTTTCTCAACCGGTTGGACGAGGTAATCCTCTTCAATCCATTGGGCGACGAAGATCTGCTCCGCATTATCGATTTGCTCGTCGGCCAGTTGAATGACACACTCATTCACCGGCAAGTGCAAGTAGTGTTGTCGCCCGAAGCAAGGCAGTGGGTTCTTGAGAAAACGTGCGCGGACCGCAATTACGGAGCGCGTCCGTTGCGCAGGGCTCTTCAGAAGTACGTCGAAGACCCGCTCTCCGAAGCACTGATCCAGGGGGGAATTCAGAGACCTGCAACATTGCAGATTTATGTTGCGGGGGAAGGTCTCGCGTTCCGGCCTGTTGGTGAGGCAACCCCAGTCGTCCACTAGCGAATCTGACGCAACACGTGTGAACGCGAAGCGGTTTAGCCAGAGTGGAAACCGTCGCGCGTGGTACGCGCTACCAGCCCCACCGGGCCTGGCGGGAGAATAATAAATTGAGTTTGGGGGCGCGGCCTTGAGATTCTCTTTGGCCGCTAAACGGACAGTCTGTGTCTTCTCGGGGATGAACCTGCCGCGTTCCGCGGGCGCAGGTGTCTCGTGGCGACCCCTGCTTATTTTTGCCTTGCTGACGTTTGTTACTCCTGCTTTGATTCACGCCGGGGCCTCAAGGTTAGAAGAAAAAGCCGCCGCCGGGCACGAGCATTATCTGTTTCACGCCAACCTGGATGTGAATTCCCTCACCGAAAAAGTTGACGATTTTACGTCGGACCCGCAAGGCGGAGCCGCCCAGACCGGCGGCAACGCGGTCGTCGACCAGATCGTCTTTGAGGGAAATCGGCGCATCCGCACGGACACCTTGAAAGCCCGGATCTTCACCCGTGAAGGGGATCCCTACAACGAAGAAACTTTGCGCCGCGATTTCCAGGCGCTCTGGAATACTCAATTTTTTGAAGACGTGAAATTGCGCGTGGAAGAATCGCCCCGCAAGCCCAACGGAAAAGTGATCGTCTTTGAAGTAAAAGAGCGCCCGGTTATCCGCCGCATCCGTTACGACGGCATCCACTCCATTTCCGAATCGGACATTCTCGACCGCTTCAAGGATAAAAAAGTCGGTTTGACCGTGGAAAGTCAGTTTGACCCCACCCGCATCAAAAAAGCAGAGGTGGTCCTGAAAGACCTGCTGGGCGAACACGGGCGGCAATTTGCCACTGTGACTCCGCAGTACGAACGGATCGCCTCCAGCAACGCGGTGATCCTGGTTTTCAAAATCGAAGAAGGTCCGAAGGTCAAGGTGGGTCAGATTCAATTTACGGGGAATCATGCCTTCAGCCGCCGCAAACTCATCCGCGCCATGCGCAATGACCGGCCCTACTCGATCCCTCTGAAGATCACCGAAATTGACGTCATGTCGAAAACTTACGATCACGACAAGCTGATCGAAGATATCGAAGTCGGTATTCGCGGACTCTACCAGGACAACGGTTACTTCAAGGTGCTGGTGAAAGACCCCATTCTGGAAAATATTGACACCAACGGTTGGCGCTGGGGCGTGCCCGTGGTGCTGGGGCGTTCGAACGGCAAAGCAGTCAACATCACAATTCCGATCGAGGAAGGCAACAAGTACACCATGGGAACGTTGCGCATTGCCAGCAGCGACCCGGACAAAGCCCTTTCCTTGAAAGTGGAAGCTTTGAAGGGCGCGTTTCCCCTGAAACAGGGCGATGTCTTCTCCACGGCGAAAATCCGCAAAGCTCTCGAAGACTACACGAAAATTTACGGCCAGTATGGCTTCATTGATTTCGTGCCTACGCCGGAAACAGACATTGACGAAGCGGCCAAAAAGATCGACGTGACCATGAAGTTTGACGAAGGCAAGCAGTATTACGTCCGCCGCATCGACTTCAGTGGCAACACCACCACTCGCGACAAAGTCATCCGCCGCCAACTGCTCCTCGACGAAGGCCAGCTCTTCAACAAGCGTGCCTGGGAATTGAGCGTCCTGCGCATCAACCAGCTCGATTATTTTGACAAGCTGGATCCCGACAAAGCCGTGGAAATCAAGCGCAACCAAAAGCAGGGCACGGTGGACTTGCTGCTGAAGCTGCATGAAAAGGGTAAGCAGTCGATCGGGTTGCAGGGCGGTGTCAGCGGCCTCGCCGGCGGTTTCATCGGCCTCACCTATCAGACCAACAATTTCCTGGGACTCGGCGAAACTCTCACTCTTTCCGCCCAGATCGGGCAATACCAGCGCAACTTGATGTTCGGCTTCACCGAGCCCTACCTTTTTGACCGCCCGATCAGCAGCGGCTTCACCGTATTTTCGACGTTATACAAATTTAACCAGGCCCAACAGGCGGCCCAAATCACCGGCCAGCAGGTCAGCATCAACCCGCAGTTCATCCAGGATTACAACCAGAACAGTACGGGTTTCACAACCTTTGCGAACTACGCCCTCAAGAAACACGTCTTCACACGCGTCGGATTGACCTACGGCCTCACCCGCACCAACATTTCTACGTACAACGAATCATCCCAACTCCTGTTCGAATCCCTGCAATACGGGAGCCTGGCCGGCCCCAGCGCTCTGAACGGAATCATCGCTAGCACCGTCACCGGCACCATCAGCTACAACACCATCGACAATCCGATCAACGCCACCCACGGCAAAAGTTATTTTTATTCGCTCTCCTTCACCGGCGGCCCCATCGGCGGCAACGTCAATACCATCACCAATACCGGAGAGTTCAAGTATTTCCGTCCCATCAATCATCGCCGCAACGCTGTTGGCGTCCGCTTCCTGGGTGGATTCACCACCGGATATGGCGGCAAGGAAATTCCTCCCTACAGCCGGTTCTATCTCGGCGGCGAAAATGATCTCCGCGGCTTCGATATCCGCGCCGTGTCTCCGGTCACTTACATCCCCAATGTCATCAACCAGTCGATTTCCGTATCCGGTAAAGGCTTCAACGTGCCCGTGCTGGTCAAGAGCATCACTTTCCCGGGTGGCGACACCCAGGGTGTGATGAATCTCGAATACCGCATCCCGATTGCCGGTCCCGTGGCTATGTCGTTCTTCAACGATATCGGCACGGTCGGCACCCTCCGCAGGGGCGGATTGCTGCTCTCTTCCACCGGCGTCGACAACATTAATTTGAAGTTCCCGCTTGCGAATCAGCAGGCACAGTTGCAGCTCGCGCCGGGAACAAATTTCAAGCTCCGGGATTCCATGGGTGTCGAGTTCATCGTGAATTTGCCCATCGTCCAGGCGCCGTTCCGGATTTATTACGCGTACAATCCTCTGCGAATCCACCAGACCTTGTACGCCCCGAACGCGCAGATCAACGGTCGAAACCTGGCCTTGCAGTGCAAAGCCAGCGGGTTGACCAATCCGCTCTTCCCGTTCGATCCGGATCACTGGCAAACCAGTTGCAGCCCCAGCGTCGTGGCCGCGATCCAGCCGCTCTTTGCGCCTTCGGGGTTGAACTACTTTGAGCCGAAGACCACTTTCCGGTTTACGGTGAGCCGCACGTTCTAATGGAGCGGCGAGGACAAAAGTTTCAGTAAGAGGAAATACTTGGGAAGGTCCGCGGGCAGTTTCCGCGGTGAATTAACGAGGGAGATTTCATCCATGAGTTGGCGTACAGCAAGAAACTCATTTTTGGCATTTTGTGCCGCCGGTGCGGCGATGGCGATGTCCGGCTGCGGCAGTTCCACCGCGAACGTCATTACGGTTACGGTGACCCCCAGCGCACTTGCCGTGCTCGCGGGACAAGTCGAGACCTTTACTGCTACGGTCAACGGCTCCACCAACACCACCGTCACCAATTGGGACTGCACCTATACCTACACGCCGCCGGCCACGACCGCCGATCCCAATCCCAAGGCTGTCACAGGTACCTGTACCTCCGGCGCAACAGTTCCCAGCGAAACCGGATCTTTTGGAACCTGGACCATCAGCACCGCGAACGGCTCCAACGTCCTCACCTATACCGCGCCATCGCTCTCCAATTTCCCCAATCCCAATATTCCCGTCCTCACTTTCACGGCCAAGGCGGACGCGGACACGAAAAAAACCGCAACCGCAACCATCGGCCTCGATTCCGGCATTCGTGTCAGCGTCACACCCCTCACCGCCACTGTACCGGTGGGCCTCAAGCCGAACCAGACCGTCAGTTTTTCCGCCAGCCTCCAGAATTCCCCGGCGTTGAATCTGCATTGGAACCTGGTGCAATTCAACAGCCTGTCGAAGGATCCGAACGACACGTCTCCCAATCCGTTCTCCGATACATGCTCGCCCACGTGCGGCAGTATCGACCAGGCAACTGGAATCTACACTGCTCCCGACTCTTTGCCGACAGACACCACTCCCCCGGGCAGCAAATCCATTTCTCCTACCACTCTCCATGTCGTGGTCAACTCAAACTCGGATTCGCAACATTTTGCCATCGCCACCGTCACGCTGGTCGACGCCACCAAAAATCCCGTCACGTTTTCCGGCATTTTTCCAAATACCGTGAATATTGGCGTAGCGGCGGGCGGAATTTCCCAGGATATTTTCCTCAATGCCAAGAATCTCTTGAATTCCAGCAACATTTCCTTCGTTGCTCCCAGCCTCGCGGTCAGCCTGGAAAACGCCGCCACCGAATTGACCACTGTTCAGCCCGAAGGCATCCCTTCCACCCAGTTTTCCACCATCCCGGTCTCGCCTTCCTACTGCACGCCCACCCCTGCGGGAACCACAGCGACGCCGGTGGTAACCTGCGACGCGTCCCTGACTACCCGCGTAAGACTTCTTAGCAAGCAATTAGCGGCAGCGGAACCGGATCCCGACCACCCGGCTTGGATCCTCATTCCCAATATTCCTAGTTCCGCTTCGGCAACTCCGCCCTGCGTTAACGTCGGGGGCCCCCCTGCTCCTGGAGCCACCACGACTTCGATCGCCTGCCCCTTCCACATCGTGAATGTCGGGCCCGGCCTGGTTGCCTCAGTACCCAACAGTTTTCCTCAGTCCTCTCAGACCGGCACCATCACCTTTGGATTCGATGGCGGAAATTATGGCGTCTCCAGCGGCTTGGCCATCGCCGATTTCGACGGTCAAGCACTCACCTTGCAAAGCTCCACCCCGCGCAGGCTGGTGGGAAATCTCCCCGCAACCTTTCAGATTCCTCAGCCGGGGTTGTACCAGTCTGCGGTTAATTTCAACAATGCGCAGGGCGCGCCTCCGCTGTTTCCTCTCACTGTTTCGAACGCGGCGGTTCAGCCCAACTTCTCCGGCTTCAGCCCCGCTCCATCCGGCGGACCCGCGGGAACATGCACCTTTCCCGCGCTGAACCCTCCTGTCATCTTTCCGTCTTGCGAGCCGCTTGCCACCGATGGCTCCAATCTTGCCCCCAGCAGCATCGCAATTAACTCCACCGCTGGGTATGCCGTCCTTACCGAGCAGGGCGCAAATGCTTTGCAAATGATTGACCTCACCACAAATCCCCCGGCACTCATGGCTCCCTTCAAGGGGCCCAATAATCCGATCGCGCCGACCGGTGTTGCGATTAACCCCCAGGTGACCAACGGAAGCGGCGGAAGTCTCGGAGCCGTGGTCAGCAGTGGCGATGGAAAAGTCTACCTGTATTGGTTTTCACGAACGGCTCAGCCTCAGTTCATCGCTTCTTTTCCTGTGGCTCTCACCGCGTTGCTCGGCCAGGGCGTCAACACCAACGCCACCCCGTATGCGATTGGGATCGATCCGGGTACGAATCTTGGTGTGGTCGCTTACTCCAACTTGAACATCAATACCAATCTCGCCTTCATCGTAAACCTGAATCCCCCCGGTGTTAATCCGACCGGCCCCTCGCAGTGCTTTGCGGGTGGCGCTCCACCCTGCGCTGTCGCGCCGGTGACCGTAAACACCGGAACCTTTCCGCAAGTCATCATGCAGCCGAACGTCCCGATTGCTTACGTCACGCCTGGCGGAAGCACATTGGGAACGACGTCGGTCGTGAATCTGCTCCAGACCAGCACCTCCGTCAAAATTGCTCCAGCTGGGGCCTCACAAACAACTTCCGGAGCGTATTGGGATGGAATCAATGCGCACATTACTACTCAGACTGCTCATGGCATCGACCCGACTCTCGGAGGAACCGTTATCATTTCCGGGATTATGAGTGCCAACGGCGTCGATTTTAACGGTACATTCTCGGTCAACAGTGTTGTGGATGCCTTCACCTTCCTCTACCGGCTGCCCGCCCCGGCCGGCAAAACGATTACTTCCGACGTGGAGACGAATGCCCCCGGCGATGAAGGCACCGTGCAATATGGGATTCCTTACTTTACTTTCAGCACCACCAGCAGCGCGTCCGCTGGCGCGATCAACCCGATTTCCCGCACGTTTGCTTATGCCGATTTCAACAACAGCTCCAGCCAGATCGGCTTCATCAGCACTCTGGATCAAAGCCTCTCCACATTGAGCTTGAGCACCGGCAGCTGCAACGGCTGTAATCCGGGCACCAGCGCTCCGGAAACCAACTTCCGTTCTGTAGCGTTCGATCCATTCGTGAACGTCCTGGTCGCGTATGCCCCGGGCGACAATGTTGACCCGAACTTCAATGGCAACAAAATTTCCTTCATCAACCCGGGAACTCCCGCGGGAATCACCGCCCCGACTTTTCCCTACCGCATCATCGCGGCAACTCCCACAGGCCAGGCTGGCATCGGCAGCTACACGCCCTCCGGCCAAACCACTCCTGTTACGGTGAACGGACCGATGGGTTATGACCCGAAAACGAAACTTGTGCTCGTGGCAAACGCGGGCAGCAACTCGCTTTCCTACATGTCCCTCGACCCCCAAAATACTTTCAAGAACGTTCAAATTCTTTCCATGAACATCACCAGCGCGGGCGTCTCAAATAATCAACAGCCGTTGGGCACCGCTCCTCTCACCAAGCCCTGCAGCTTCACAATCAGCGGCGACCCCACTGTTCCGGCCTGCATGCCGCAAGCCGTCCCACTTGGTCAACCCGCTACCATCCATATTTTTGGCAAGGGCTTCAGCTCCGGCACGGCCACCGTGCGCCTTGACCGCAAAACCTCTTTCACCCCCCCGGGGCAATCCACCTTGGCCAAAATCAATTCAACCGTTGTCAGCGACAGTGAAATTGACGCCACTATTGATGCCGGCTTTTTCTTCACCCCCCACACCTACTCCTTGGACGTGCAGGTCTCGGGCGGTCAGGTTGGCACTTCGGCGTCCAACTCCGTCAATCTGTACGCTGTTTCCGTAACCCCACTTGCGGGAAGCACGTTGGGTTGCACTACCACCCCAACAAATCCTCAGGGTCCCGAAGCCGTTGCCATTGATCCAACGCTTCACATCGCTCTCATCACGAACTTTGCTTGCAACAGCGTCTCTGTGATGGCAGTGAATCCTGCCGGTTACCAGAAGAAGGATGGAAGTACAGTGCCCTACGGCACCCTCCTCGGATCGGTCACCGTCGGCACCAACCCGATTGGCATTGATGTGCTTCCGCGAATGGCCCTCGCAGTTGTTGCCAACCACGGCGCGGGCGGAACCGCCTCCGTCATCAACTACAGCGACCCGGAAAATCCCGTCCTCGTCACTTGGCCAACCACCGCCGGCACAACCACCCCGACAAGTAATTCGGTCACCGTTGGGCTCACCCCGATCGGTGTGGCGATTGACCAGGGCCGCGCCGTCGCTTTGGTCGCCAACAATGGTTCGAACACGCTTTCCGCAATCGACCTGACCGTCCTGCTCCCCAGCGATCCTTCCACTGCGTCTACAGCGGGTCACGTCACGGCACCCCTGGTGGCCACAAACGTTGGCCTCAGCGGCCCTCCGACAGCGATCTCTGTCGATCCGGTTCGCTCCATTGCCGCGGTTAGCGTCCTTCAGAATCCCGGCTCAACCAGTGTCTCGGGTGCCTTGGATGTCGTGAATCTTGCTACCAATCCGCCTGTTCGCAGTTCCACCGCTTCCGTCTCTTCTCTTACCGCCAGCATAACGGGCCTTGCCTATGATCCCGGTGACCCGCTCACTACTCCCGTAACGCCCTCGGTCTTTTACGCGACCTCCACGCAAGCTAATGCGATTTTTTCGTTCAATCCAGACTTCGGCTCGGTTCAGCAGGTGCGTGTCGGAATCAATCCCTATTCTGTCGGCTACAATCCCCAGACTGGCACGCTCTTGACCATTAACTCCACGTCGAACAGTGCTTCGCTTGTCGACGTCCAAACATTTAAGACGGTGGACACCTTGGGCATCACCAGTCAGTCGCAGTTTGCCATTGCGGTCGATCCAATCACCAATACAGCGGTGATTGTCGACCAGAATAACAATCGTGTCCTGGGCTTGGCGTTGCCGTAGGCGTTCGATCCGTGGAAGCGCTGGGCAGCACGATTGCAGGCGCGCTCGCCGCTCAGCTATACTGTTCGCTTTGCGTTAGGGCAGGTAAGCCTGGTGGAAGCTGTCAGGCGGTGCAAAAGGGTTCCTGCGGCAACGTGCACCACTCGATCCGTTCGCTTTTCGGGATTTTGAAAGAATTTGACCGGTTACCGGTTAAGTACCCAATGGCTTGCCAGTCTTAATGGCGTCGGCCGCCAGAGACCAGGCAGAGCCAGGATGAATAAGGAGAATAAAGTGAATTCAGGAAACATCATTCGTGTGGCTGCGGCAGCCACGTTGTGCCTGCTGGCTACGGTTAGCGTCCGCGCTCAGGGTGCCACCGCTCCCGGCGCCGCAACCGCCGGCAAGATTGCCGTGCTCAACGTACGTCAGGCAATCGTAACGACGGCGGAAGGCAAACAGGCTTCTGCGGAATTGCAATCGCAGTTCGCTCCCCGCCAGAACGAAATGGAAGCGCTCAACAAACAAATCAACGATATCCGGCAGCAGTTGGCGGCCAACCAGACCACCTGGAGCGATGAACAGAAAACCAAGGCCCAGACTCAGGGGCAAAGGCTTGCTGCGCAACTGGAACGCAAGAATAACGAACTGCAGGAAGACGTGAACGCCGCCCAGGGCGATGTTGTCGACCGCATCGGCCGCAAGATGATGGAAGTCCTGGATCGGTTCGCGCGCGAGAACGGTTACATCGCGGTGTTTGATTCGTCGGCGCAGAATTCGCCAATTATCTATGCTTCGAACAACGTGGATGTCACACAGGACATAATCCGGCTCTACGACCAGCAGTATCCGCTCAAGGGCGGAGCGGCCCCAACGACCAGGCCTGCAGCCACACCGAAACCTGCGGGCGCTCCGGCTGCTGCTCCGAAGCCAACCACGCCTCCGGCCTCCAAGCCCTGAAGCTAAGTCGGTTCCTGCTTTGATAAACGAGGGTCGCCGAACGGCGGCCCTTTTTATTTTAGGATCAGTTTGGATCGCCCGCGGGAGACGCTTGCGTCGAAGGCGTAGGCACGTTTTTCGGCTTTCCGATTTTGTGATTGGTGTCCACTCCAAACAGCATGTAGTCGGTCAGATAGTGTTTGTGATGGTAGCGATGGCCCCGAAGTTCCATGTGCATCTCAGCGTCCCAGGGAAGCCAGAGTGTTGCGTTCGAAGCCGAAAAATTCACTGGTCCATAGTCGACCACCAAATGATCGCGTGTCAGGCCGAGGATTTGGACCGGCTCCAGGAGATCGGTTTCGATCCGCAGCACATCGAAGCTCGCGGAAGAAAGCCAGATTCGTCCTTTGATCGCAATCGGATAAATTTTGCCCTCGCGCTGCCACTCCCGCACTGCCGTCGTGGAGTTCTTGCTTTCTTGAAACCGGATTTGCCACGTCGCCTTTCCCCGGATGCTCGCCAAACCTTCGCATTGATAGCTGAACTCTCCTCGGACTACAGGCTGCAGTATCGATACGCCGAGATTGTTCAGCCCGGTTGTCGCCAGCGATGTCGGAAAACTGGAGCCGCCCCCGCTGGATTGCCTGTCTTCGTCCAGGAAAAAGGAATCGTCGGCGAAACGATTCACAAAAACGATGTAGGAAAAATCGCGCGATTTCACAGGGCCTGGCCGGCCGAGGCGGTCGATTTCCTGATGTTCGATGTGTTCCGTAGCCGTGAATTTCTCGAAATTCTTCAATTGTGCTTTCATGCGGTTTTCCGCTTGCGGCAGAATTTCGTCCGAGCTGCAGCTTGCGTCCTTCGCCAACGGATACTCGCGGCTGTCAATGTCCGGAGGAGCCCACGGGCGCTCCTTCGCCGGCAATAATTCGATCGCCGGAGTGGTCGGGACTGGCAGATTCGCCAATGCAGCCGCCTCCAAAGATACAGATACGACCGCCTGCGGCGCGGAAAGCGATGCAATCCGTTTCTTGGCTTCTGTCGCACTCGGGTCGCCGGGAAACTTCGTCACAACTTCCTGCCATGTGAGTTTTGCTTCCTGCGGTTTTCCTTCCGCCTGCTGGATCTCTCCAAGCAACAAGCACGCGCTTGCGCCTTTCTCACGACCCAATTCCACAGCTCGGCGCGCGTGTGTTTCCGCATCGGACAATCGACCGTTCTTGGCATAAGCCGTGGCCAGCAGCAGATGGGTGCGCCACCCGGCGCCGCTCTTGAGGAATGCCTTTTCCAGAGTGGCGACAGCCGCTGCACTTTCGCCGTTTCGGAGTTGCAATTCGCCTAGCGCGAGTAAAGATCGCTCGTGAGTGGGATCAAGCGTCAATGCATGCTCGAAATTCTGGCGCGCAAGCTCAACGTGGTTCAATCCGTTCTCGGCGGTGCCAACCAGGTAGCTCATGTCGGGATTCCCTGGGGCCAGCGAAAGTCCTTTGCTGAAATGAGTCCGGGCCACTTCAAATTGCCGCTTGCGCATAGCCTCCAGACCCTTGTCAATCTCGGCTTGGAGTTTTGGGGACACCACAATGCTTTTGCCCGGAGGTCGCGACGAATTCTTATCGGATTCCGGAATCATGTACAGGTACACCTGCATGGTCGACCCGATCGCGTTCACACTTATGTGATCCGTGGCGTTCTGATAGCCGGGGTAGGTTGCCTCAACATCGTATTCACCCGCGGGAATCCCGTCAAAGATGGCGGTCGAGGCATCGCGGGTCGTGGCCGTCTGATGGTAACTGCCAACGGTCGAGACCAATGTCACGAGACTGACGCCATCGAGGGGAACCCCGCTGGCATTACGGACGTTCACCGATAGGCTGACAGTCGAAGAACCGATATTTGACTGTCCTCCGCGGCCTCCGCCTGTTGGCCGTTGCCCATGGGCAGAGCTGCCGCAAAGCGCGAGGATGCATACAAAGGCGACTGGAAACCGGGTGAGCTTGAGCATACTGGGCCTGAGCTGGACCATGAAGACCTTAGCGCGTCGGAAGATGTACTGATACAGTACGCACGAGGAGCATTGTCGTCAAGGCGTTGGACGGGGCGGATGTAACGGTGTCACCAAGAAATACCGATTGCTGGGGCACCAATCGCGGTTGGAATTAGTCTTTATATTGCATTGAGTTAAACGAGTTTGCACACGGATGAGTCACCCCCTGCATCCCCCAATGTCCCCTCTAATCCGTGGCTAAGCCCTAAGGTACCTTGCATTTACCTTGCTCCCGGAATATACTCATTCTTCGCTCTGAATCGGGTCGCACCATGAAGTGGGCGCAAGCCCACTTTTTTGTTGCCGCCGGCGGTGCTGAGCTTTCGACCGGCTTAGGCCGTGGAGTCTCCGCGTGAATTTGGATAAGGTCCGCGAGGCCGCCGAACGCGTTGCTCGTTCGCTGGGCCTGGAAGTCGTGGATGTCGAATGGAAGATCGGCAAGCAAAGGTTTCTAAGGGTGTACATCGACAAAGTGCCCCCCGCGAAACCTGCCGAGGCGATCGAGGGTGAAGAAGCGCCAAGTCCTTACCCGAAAATCAGCCACGCCGATTGCGAGCGCGTGAGCCAGCAACTCAGCGTCATTCTGGACGTCGAAGAATTGATTACCGGGCCGGGCTACACCCTGGAAATCAGTTCGCCGGGAATGGACCGCGCGCTGACTAAAGCAGCGGATTTCGAGCGCTTCGCCGGACGATTGGCGAAGATTTCGACGGCCGAACCGATCGGCGACGCCAAATTTTTCGAAGGCCGGCTGCAAGGATTCTCGGACGGCAACGTCCGAATGGAGTTGAAAGGAAAAGAAGCGCGAATCGTGGATATCCCGCTCGGCGCGATTCGGAAGGCGAACCTGGTCGTGGAGTTTTAGGAAAGCGAAATGGCGAATCTGCTCTATCAACAAATCGAGATGTTGAGCCGGGAAAAGCACATCGAACCGGAGGTGGTGATTTCTGCCATCGAAGACGCCATGGTCGTGGCTGCCCGGAAATTTTATAAGACCGAAGAAGACCTGCGCGGAAAGTTCAACGCCGAAACCGGTCAGGTGGACGTCCATTCGGTCTACACCGTCGTCGAAGAAGTAACCGACCCGAAGCGCGAAATCAGCCTGGCGGATGCCAAGAAAAAAAACCCGAGCGCCGAAATCGGAACTGAAATTCTCACCGCCAAGCCCACTGACGTGCTCGGCCGCATCGCCGCGCAGACCGCCAAGCAGGTCATCCTGCAAAAGGTGCGCGAGGCCGAACGCGACACCATTTACAACGAGTATCACACCCGCGCCGGCGAACTCGTCACCGTCATCGTCAAGCGCGCCGAAGGCCCAGACCTCATCGTCGACATGGGCCGCACCGAAGCGCGGCTGCCAAAGCGCGAGCAGTCCAAACTCGAAACCTACAATATCGGCGAGCGGTTGCGTGTGGTGATCAAGGCCGTGGACCGGGCCGCCAAAGGCCCGCAGGTAATCGTTTCTCGCGCGGATGCCTCGCTGGTGCAACGTCTTTTCGAGATGGAAGTGCCCGAAATTTACGACGGCACCGTGCAAATTCGCGCCGCGGCCCGTGAAGCCGGCGAACGCACCAAAGTGGCCGTCGCCAGCCGCGACAAAGACGTCGACCCCGTCGGCGCCTGCGTCGGCATGAAGGGCATGCGCGTTCAGTCCATCATCCGCGAACTGCGCGGCGAAAAAATCGACATCATTCCCTACAATGAAGAGACCGTGGCGTTCGCGCAAAAGGCCTTGAGCCCAGCGAAAGTCACCCGTGTCCAGATCACCGATCCGGAAAACAGAAAACTGGAAGTGATCGTCGAAGACTCCCAGCTTTCTCTCGCCATCGGCAAAAAAGGGCAGAACGTCCGCCTGGCCAGCAAGCTCATCGGCTGGGACATCGACATCAAGAGCGAAGAAGAGAAGCGCCGTGAAATCGAAGAGCAGATGACCGCGCTCACTGCCCCGACCACTCCGCTGACCGTTCTTGCCGGCGTCGGACCCAAGACCATCGAAAAGATCGAAGCTGCCGGCATCGCCAACCTCGAAAAACTCGCCAGCATGACCCCGGAGCAGTTGATGGAAATTCCAGGCATCGGCGAAAAAATGGTCGACAAAATTTATCAGGCCGTCAACCGCTTCTATGAAGGCGGCGACGCCGCGGCCGCACCCGTGGAAACGACTGACGAAACCAGCGAAGACACGCCCGTGGCAGAGTCGGCGCCCGAGTCCGCGACGGATTCGGCATCTGCGGCATCAGACGAAAGCCCGGCCGAATCCGCAAGTGAAACACCAGCTTCGGCTCCATCGGAATCCGCTTCGGAGATTAACTCGGAAGCCGCTGCATCCACGGAGAACGAAACTCCGGCGGAACAGCAGGAAGAGAAAAGTTCCTAAGAAGCATGAGCGACGCAAATCAAGTCCGCATCAATGAGCTCGCGCGCGAACTCGAGGTCAAGGCGAAAGCCATCATTGACCTTTTGGCTGGCTTCGGCGTTACCGAGAAGAAAACGCACTCCAGTTCCATCCCCGCCGATGTCGCGGAAAAAGTTAAGCACCACCTGAAGGGCGTCGCGGACGCCGAAAGCGCCGCGGAATCCGAACGCGCTGCGAAAGAAGCCGCGGCGAAAGCGGCCGCGCGCCGGCCGTCGCCTCCGATTGCGGCTCCTGCTGCTCCACCCGCTGCGCCCGCAGCCCATCCGCCTGTCGCGGCAAAGCCTACGGCCCCCGCGCCAGCCGCCGTGGCTCCTCCAGTTCCGCATGCTCCGGCACCTGCGGCCGTGAAGCCAGCCCCTGCCCCGGCTCCTGCGCCTGTGGCAACTTCCGCACCTGCGGCACCCATTGCCAAACCCGTCGCACCCGCCCCGACCGTCGCTCCTGCTCCGGCAGCGCCCGCCTCCGAACGTCCTCGGCCTCCCGCGCCTGCAGCGCCTGGTGCTCCCGTCACCCCACGTCCTGCACCCCAACAACCTTTGCGCCCCACGCATCCGACTACGCGCCCTCCCGGCCAGCAGCCACCTGCTCGCCCCGGCGGAGCACCTCCCACGCAATCCCGTCCTCAGCAACCCGGCACCCAACCGCAAGCCGCTCGCTCTGGTGCGCCGGCAGGCGCACCGCGCCCGCAGCAACCTCTTCGTCCCATGCCCACGGGCAACCGCGGCCCAGTTCCTGGAACTGCGCCCGGCGACCGTGATCGCCGTCCAAGCGGCCCGCGTCCGGGCCAGCCTATGCGTCCGCAACAATCCGGCGGCCAGGGCGGACGTCCATTTACACCCCGTACCGGAGGACCTGGAGGTCCCGGAGGACCCAGCGGTGGACGTTCATTCGGTCAGCGTCCGGGATCGGCGCCTTCGGGTGCGCGTCCGGGCCCCCGCACCCCCGGTGCTCGTCCCGGGATGTTGCCCTCGCCGTTTTCTGAAAAGCCGTCCAAGGCGGAGCCTGGCAAGCCGCTTTATGCCCGCAAGCCGCAACAGCGCCAGCGTCCCATGGCGGATAAACGCGAGATGGAAGGTGAGCGCAAGCTGCACCCGACGCGGCAGCGTCCTGGAGCAGGCGGCCGCGGAGTGGCGGCCGTCATTGCGCCGCCTGAACCGCGCGCCCCGCGCGACATCCAGTTGACCGAAGGCATCACCATCCGCGAACTCGCGGAAAAGCTGGACGTCCGCGCCAAAGACCTTTTGAAAACGCTTCTGGACCGCGGCGTCTTCGCCAGCATCAATCAGGCATTGGATGTCCAGACGGCCACAGACTTGGCGCAATCCTTCAACGGCGTCGTCAGCGTCGTCTCCCTCGAAGAAGAAATGGTTCTCGAGGTCGCCAAGGAAGAAACCAAGGAAAATCTGAAGCCCCGGCCCCCGGTGGTCACCGTCATGGGCCACGTCGACCACGGCAAGACCAGCCTGCTCGACGCGATCCGCCAAGAGGACGTGGCGGCCGGCGAAGCCGGTGGCATCACCCAACACATCGGCGCGTACAAAGTGCAGGTCGGCGAAAAGAGCGTCGTGTTCGTGGATACCCCGGGCCACGAGGCCTTCACCCGCATGCGCGCGCGCGGCGCAAAGGTTACCGACATCGTCGTGCTCGTAGTTGCTGCCGACGACGGCGTAATGCCGCAAACGCGGGAAGCCGTTGACCACGCCAAGGCGGCAAACGTGCCGATCATCGTGGCTATCAACAAGGTCGACAAGCCGGAAGCGCAGCCGGAACGCGTGAAACGTCAGCTCTCCGATATGGGATTGATGCCCGCGGAATGGGGCGGCGAAACGGAATTCGTTGAAGTCTCCGCTAAACAAAAGAAGAATCTCGACAAGCTGCTGGAAATTATTCTCCTGGTTGCGGATTTGCGCGAATTGAAAGCCAATCCGGATGCGCCCGCAAGTGGCACGGTTCTGGAATCGCGCGTGGACAAGGGCCGCGGCCCTGTTGCCACCGTCCTCGTGCAGAACGGCACCCTCAACAATGGCGACTTTTTCATCGTCGGCTCCGTGTTCGGCAAAGTCCGCGCGATGTTTGACGATCACGGTCGCCCGGTAAAAATCGCGCCGCCTTCCACCCCCATCGAAGTCCTCGGCTTGCAAGGTGTCCCCGAAGCCGGCGACCACTTCCAGGTTACCGACGAAGCCAAGGCTCGCCACGTGGTCGAATTCCGCCAGTCCAAGCAGCGCGACGCGGCTTTGCGCGCCAGCGCGGGCAGCCGCATCACCCTCGACCAGTTGCACGAACAGTTGAAGGCCGGGGAAGTCAAAGAACTTCCCATCGTCATCAAGGCCGACGTGCAGGGCTCCGCCGAAGTTCTGGAGGAAATGCTCCCGCGGCTTTCGACCGACCAGGTGAAACTGAAGATCATCAGCGCCGGCGTCGGCACGGTTACCGAAAACGACATTCTGCTCGCGTCGGCTTCCGGTGCCATCGTCATCGCCTTCGGCGTGCGCCCCGACCGCAAAGCCCAGGATCTGGCGCAGCAGGAAAAAGTAGACATCCGAACCCACAACATCATTTACGAAGTCTCCGACGAAATTAAAAAGGCCATGGAAGGCCTGCTGGAACCCGTGTTCCAGGAGACCTACGTCGGCCGCGCGGAAGTCCGCAACACCTTCCGCATCAAGGGTTCGGGCACTGTAGCCGGTTGCTACGTCACGGACGGCGTCATCAAGCGCGACTCGCAGATTCGTGTCATGCGCGATGGCGCGGTAATTTATACCTCCAAGCTCAGCTCGCTGAAGCGCTTCAAGGACGACGCCAGCGAAGTGCGCACGGGATTTGAATGCGGCATAGTCATCGCGAACTTCAACGACGTCAAGGTTGGGGACATTCTGGAATGTTTCCAGGTCACCAAGCTCTCCGCCGCCGAAGCCGCTGCTCAGGGTTCCTCCGCCGCGCGCAAATAGAAGCGATGCATCAGGCTCCCCAGCCTGAGGGTGGCTCGTCATGCCCGTCGGATTACTCACACTGGAGTTGCACATCGCGGACGCGCAGTCGCTGAAGGATAAGCGGCAGGTTCTGCGCAGCTTGAAGGACCGCCTCCGTGCGCATTTCAATGTCGCGGTCGCCGAGCTGGATTTTCAGGATACCTGGCAGCGCTCGGTCGTTGGCGTGGTGACCCTTGCGAACGAAGAACATCACGTCGAAGAAGCCCTGCAGAAGGTTTTGGCAGAAGCCGATGTCATATTAGGACCGATGGTGGTGGGCCATTCCGTCGAGTTGCTGTAACTTGTCCCGAGGGAGAGCGTCGTAAGTCACAAGCAATAAGCATTAAGTGAACTCAGGAACTCGAGATCCGAAACTTAGAACTAACAACTTAGAACTAATAGCTTAGAACTGATAACTGAACATGAGTCCCGATCATCATCGTCATCTGCGCGTCGGCGAGGAAATCGCCCACGAATTGAACGCCATGCTCGTCGGCGAGCTGAAAGATCCGCGCCTCGAAGGCAACGTTTGCGTCAGCGAAGTCCGCGTCCAGCCCGACATGAAGCACGCGCGGGTGTACGTCAGCGTCCGCACTGAAAATTCGCGCGAGCAAACCGACGCCATCAAGGCCCTCGAACACGCCTCGGGCTACATCAAGCACGAACTAGTGGAACGTTTGCAGTTACGCCGTGTCCCAGACCTCCACTTCACCCTGGACCTTTCCCAGGAACACGTCGAACGCCTCGAACAACTTCTCAAACAAATGAAATCAGACAAGGCCGACAAGCCGGAACCAAATCCTTGAATCATGATTCTCAAGCCCAGGCCTCCATCCGCCAATTCGCACGCTTTTGTAGCGGCCGCCTTCCGAGGCGGGCGCCTTTTCCTCACAACCTCAGCTCAATTTTCCCCGCGCCCGCTAACTCCGCCTAATAGGATTGACTCACAACCACTTCCATCGGCACCCGGATCGCCGAGATTGGATCGCAGAACAGGGTCACATGCCTCGCCAACCACAACCTGCTCCCTTTGACGGCGCCCTGGTCGTCAACAAACCACGGGGCAAAACCTCCCACGACATCGTCGACGCGGTTCGCCATCTCGCCGGCTTCCGCCAAATCGGCCATCTCGGTACCTTGGATCCACTGGCCACCGGCGTCCTCGTTCTGCTCCTCGGCAAAGCCACGCGTTTCGTCCGTTTCTATACCGGGCGCCGCAAGCGCTACACCGCCGGTTTCCGTTTCGGCTACGCAACCAACACCTTTGACTCTGAAGGGCAACCGACCGGCCCCGATGCGCCGCCGGCACTGGACCGCGAAGGTCTCGAACGCCTGGCTGCCGAATCCACCGGACGCTTCGAACAGATGCCTCCGATTTTTTCCGCCAAAAAAATTCATGGTAGGCCCGCCTACGAATTGGCGCGCAAGAACCAGGTCGTCGAGCTGAAAGCGGTCCCAGTGGAAATCTTTGAATTCCGGTTGACGGAAATCGAAGGCCCGATCGCTCGGTTTTCCATCGAGTGCTCATCGGGCACCTATATACGCTCGCTGGCCCACGACATGGGGCAGAAATTGGGTTGTGGGGCGCACCTCGCCGAAATCTGCCGCACCGCTGTAGGAGAATTTTCCCTCGAACAGGCCATCAGCCTGGAAGAACTCTCGCAGGCAAAGAGGGACGGCAAGTTCCAGTCCTGCCTGATCCCGTTGGAGCACCTGTTGCCGAATTTCCCGCGCACCAATGTACTGCCGGTGCTGGAGAAGAAAATTCGCCACGGCGGAAAATTCAACATCATGCCCTCGCAGTTGAAACCAGGGCGAGTCGAATTGCCCCCCGGCGCCACAACGCACCTCGACACCGAAGAAGCTCAGCCGCCACGCTTGCGGGTGTTCAGCCAGGACAACAAATTAATCGCCATCGCCGAGGCCGTCGTTCCGCGGACTTACCAGCCCGTTGTCGTGTTCGATCCTCTCCCCTGAACGTCTAACACCTTGTCATCCTGAACGGCGCGCCTTTTGCGTCGTGAAGGATCTCACTCTGCAAATCTTGCACGAAGTTTACTGCGCGACCCCGATTGCCAACTTAGGTAGATCCAGGCGGCTGCTGCAGCGGAATTTCCGGTTGCGGTTGCGGCGGTTGATTTTGCGGCGGCTGGTTCGCCGGTGGCTGCTGCGCCGGAGGAGCGCCAGGTTGCGCCTGTGGAGGTGCTGCGGGTGGTGCGGCCGGTGGTGCCGTCGGCGTTCCCACGGGCGGTTGAGCCGGAACAGGCTCATCCGGTCGCGGCCCGGCAGGCGCCGACGCCGCGCCCTGGTGCCCGGTAGGTTCCCCAGTACCGGCGTAGATTGTTTTTGCTTCGTGAAACGGCGAACGCACCCGGCGCGGAGTAATCAGAAAAATTAATTCATCGTTAGTGAACGAATTGCTGCGGGTGCCGAAGGAGTAGCCGACGCCAGGCAACTGTGCCAGGCCGGGAATGCCGGAGAGAGTCCTGGTTTCGTTGTCGCTGAGCAAGCCTGTGATGAGTGAAGTTTCATCCTCTTTCAAACGCACCGTTTGCGTCACCGTCCGGTTCGAAATCACCGGGATCCCGTTGATGCTGCTGCCGGTAAGAGATTTGATCTCAAACTCCAGTTGCAGCGTCACGTCCTTGGTGTCGTGCAACTGCGGCGTGGCCTTTATCTTGATACCCACGTCTTCGTATTCCGAGCCCGGATATGGCGTCTGGGTGATGGCCGCATTTGAAATCAGGCTGGCGGGGCTTTGGACCAGCGTAACCTGCCCGTTGTCGTTGGAAATATTGTTGGTGACCACGATGTCCGGAAACGAGCTGTTCGTGAACGCGCCCGCCAGGATCGCGTCGGGATTTGTCCCCGCGGCAGGTTCAATCGCGCTGGTAAACAGGCCGCTTCCCAGATCGGCGAATACCGTCACCGTTCCAACCGCCGTGTTGGTCACCGCGATTCCCCCCGTCGAAGACTGCGCGAGATCCGCGATCACCACGTTGCTCGGAGTCGTGTCGGTCGCCAGCGGCGATTGCGACGCCGCAAGAAACGTTCCATTCCCATTTCCCAGGAAGACGGAGAGTGAGTTGTCCTGCTGATTCACGACAGCGAGTGCCGGCCCGGTGCTGCCGCTTAGTGCTCCTGAGGTGATCGCCACGGGAAATTTTCCCACCGCTAGCGGCGAATTCGGAAATTCCACGAACGTGCCGTCCCCTTTGCCCTGGAGAATCGTCACGTTTTCGGTGCCCTGGTTGACGATGGCCAAATCCGGGTTGCCGTCCCCGTCGAAATCCGCCACGGTCATCGCTACCGGCCCCGTGCCTGTCGCTGGCAACGCAAAGGGTGACCCGTTAACCGGTGTAAATGTGCCGTCGCCATTTCCGTTGAATACCGAATAGGTGTTGTCGGTGAAATTGGTCACTACAAAGCCCGGATTCGCATCGCCATTCCTGCCGTTAAACGTTCCAATCCCGATCGCGCTCGGTTCCGTTCCCACCGCAATCGGTGCGGCAGGTGTTTTGAAGCTGCCGTCGCCGTTGCCAAGGAGCACAATCACGGCGTTCCCCACCGGATCGGTAACCAGCAAATCCGCAAAATTGTCGTTGTTCGCCGCGCTCGATGCCGCATTCAGGCTTCCCGTTGCCATCGCTGGTGCCGGAGTCGAGCTGGTCCATTGGGTTCCCAGAGCCACGGGCGAGACCAACCCGATCCCGCTGGTCGGCTGTGCAAATTGCGGCACCACTCCGGTCCCTTGATTCAACAAAATCGTCACTGTGTTGTCGGTCTGGTTCACAACCGCAAGGTCCAGTGTGCCCGCGCTGCGAAAATCCGCAGTGACCATCGCAACTGGATTTTTCCCCACCGTGAATTGCTGCGTGGGAATTCCAACGCCGGTGCCGCCGGGGTTCGGAGTGAACCCGGCCGACCCCAGGCTGCCCGAAAGCAACGAAAGCGTGATCGGCACGCGGTCGCCCACAAAAAAAGTAGCCGCCTTGCCGTCTTGCGCGCGCAGCAAAACCTGTCTGCCGCTATGTACCAGGGAGAGCCCTTCCGAAAACTGCGCGGAGAGCGTGGGCAGCACCAGCAGAAATGTGCTCTTGCCTCCGCCGATCGCTTCCACGGCCGGAATAGACGATGCCAGGCTGGAAATGCCCCCCGCTGCAAGTGCACCCGCGGGGCCGCCGAAAACCTGCGCCAGAATCGTCAGCAACGAAGTCAAATCCGGCGCGGATCGCAGCGAGCTCGCCAGACTGGGTGAGACCGGCACGAGCCGCTGGCTTGCCGGCCACGTGATACCAAGATTTCGCGCATTGCTGCGGTCCACTTCCAGCAAATCGATCTCCAGCAGCACCTCTCCGGGGCCGTGCTCCAGATTCCGAATTATTTCCTCCGCCAGGTGCACGCGTTGCACGGTTCCACGCACGGTAATAGTGTGCGCGGAGTTGGATTGGCTGACCCGCGCGATCCCGGTCAGCTCCCGAATCGCTCGCACCACCTCGCTGATTTCCGTGGGAGTTACCGTCGAGGTCAGGGGAATGGTCTGTTCAATCTCAGGATCGAACTCCCGGCGTTTCTCCCCTGTGTCGGCCGCAACGAAAAATTGCCGCGAGTCCACCGCAGTCCAAAAGGTCCCCGTCTCCATGCCAAGCACCTTCATCGCCGTGTAAAAATCTACGTTCTGCAGGTGCAACCGCGTGCTGCGCGCCTGTAAATCCGGATCGAAGGACGCCTTCAATCCGAATGTCTGCGCCACCTGCTCGTATGCGGATTTCACGTCTGTCTGCAGATTAAAGCTCTTGTTGCTCTTGTCCGGAACGATCTGCGGCAGGCCTTCCGCGGGTTCAGCTCGCCGTTCGCCCCTCGGAGATTCCTTCATGGCGCCGATCTGCTGCAGCCGCTCGAGTATCGCGGGATTCCCCGGATCGATCTCCAATGCGGCGGCCAACTGCTGCGTGGCCCCATCAATATTGCCTTCCACAGCCAGGCGCTCGGCGCCGTCCAAATGCTCGCGCAACAGCCGCGACCGCAGCGCCGTTCCTTTCCCAACGATGGTCACGTCAAACGGAGCATTCCGAGCCGCTTCCTCATAATCGGCCAGGGCTCGGATGTAGTCCCCCGCCGCTTCATCTTTGGCCGCCTGCTCCACAAGTTTCTTCGCCCGCTTTGGATCGGGTTTCACAAAGGAGCGCTCCGCATCACGCTTCGCGTTCGGCGATTGCGGCTGCTGCCCTGGCAGGGCCGGAAAGGCGAGCGCCCACGAAAGGATCAGGGCGAAAACGGTGCTGTGGGGCGTTCTTCTCATTCGAGTGATTAGACGCAAGCCTCTATTCTATCGTGACCTGAGAGGGGGCGTCTGCACTTGACGCCGTGAAGAGCGAGGGGTTAGACTGGAATCGTTGTTGCAAATCATTTTCAACTGGAGTCGCAGTGCTTTCTGCCTTCCTGATTGCCCTCCGTGAGGGTGTCGAAGCTTCCCTCATCGTCGGCATTATCCTTGTTTATCTCTCGCGAACCAAGCGGACTCATTTGGTCCGCTTTGTCTGGGGCGGCGTCGCTGCCGCTGTCGCCCTTAGCTTGGCCGTGGCCATTGCTCTCGAGCGATTCAACATCAGCGAAGACGGTTTTGAAGGGCTGCTCCTCCTGGTCGCTGCATTCTTCGTAGTAACCATGATTGTCTGGATGAACCGCATCGCCCGCCATCTGAAAAAAGAGATAGAAGAAAAAGTGGAATCCTACGCTGCGAAAGCGGGCTCGGCAGCGGGCTGGGGCTTGGGACTTTTCGTTTTCCTTATGGTGCTAAGAGAGGGAGCCGAACTGGCGCTGATACTTCGCGCCGTCGAGCTGTCCACCGAAGGCTTGCAAACCTGGATCGGCACTATTGCCGGCATCGGCGCCGCCGTTGCTGTGGGCCTCTTCTTTTTCAAGGGCACGCTAAGAGTTCCGCTCCATAGATTCTTTGCCGTGACCAGCTGGATCCTGATGCTCGTCGCGGTGCAGCTGGGCGTCACCGGTCTGCATGAACTCAGCGAAGCCCGCTGGTTGCCCTCCAGCAAAACAGAAATGGCCGTGCTCGGCCCGATCGTCGCCAATGAACTCTTCTTCTTCATCTTTGTCTTCGGCGCGGCCGCTCTGATGATTTTCCGCGAGTGGCAGGCGGCTTCGCACAGCAAAGCAACCACGGCCGTGGCGAATGACGCGGAACGCCGCCTGATCGAATCGCAAACTCGCCGGCAGCGTCGCTGGATGATCGCCGCCGCCAGCATGAGCCTGGCGGTAATCCTCGCTCTGACTGCCGATTTCATTTACGCAAAAGTGAATTCTGCCCCACCGCAAGCCCGCGCTGTGCAGGCTGTGAACGGCCTGGTCAAGGTTCCTGTGGCCGAAGTCCAGGACGGCAATTTGCATCTCTTCACGATCAACGCCAACGGCTCCACCATCCGGTTCATGATCATCAAAAAGCCCAACGGTTATGGCACGGCCCTCGATGCCTGCCTGATCTGCGGCGCCGAAGGCTACCGCCAGGATGGGCAGAACGTAATCTGCCGCCACTGCGCCTCGGCCATCTACATCCCCTCGATCGGCGGCAAGGGCGGATGCAATCCCATCGGTTTCACGTCGCACGTACAGGGCGACGATGTGGTCATCGATGTTTCGTCGGTGACCAAAGCTGCGGAAGACATTCCGCGATAGGAGATTTGGCGCCATCACCAATCCCGATTAATGTTCATCCGACTCGTTGCCGACTCCTTCACTCGCCGGCCAAAACGCAAATTGCTCACCCTCGCTGCGCTTGCCCTCGGGATGGCTGTGGCCACTGCCGCGCTGAGCGTTTCCCTTGATGTCGGCGACCGCCTCGCCCAGGAATTTCGCAGCCTCGGCGCAAATCTTCTCGTGACGCCCGAAGCGGACTCTCTCCCGCTTGAAATTGGTGGCGTCGATTACCGCCCCGCCAACGCCGGCGCCTATCTCCCCGAAGCCGACCTCGGCAAACTAAAAACAATTTTCTGGCGCTTCAATGTCATCGGGTTTGCCCCGATCCTGGAAGCACCTGTGGAGGCTTGGTCGCCGGCGTCAAAAAACTGGTCAAGTCCTGGCGTCGTCGACCGCACCACTCTCATTGGCACCTGGTCGGATCATTCGGTCCCGATTCCAGATGGCACCACATTTCAAACGGGAATTGAGAAGACAAATCCCTGGTGGCATGTGGAAGGGCGCTGGTTTAAAGAGGGCGCGGACGAGTGTCTGGCGGGAACGGCGTTCGCTGAGAAATTTGGAGTCAAGCCCGGCGACGTGCTGAATGTCCACGCGAAAGATCGCGGTGGATGGAAGGCATTGAAAGTTGTCGGCCTCGTTTCCACGGGCGGGGTGGAAGACAATGCTGTAGTTGCTCCTTTGGCGGTTGCGCAAGCTTTGACGGAAACACCGGGGATTTACCGCAGATTGTATGTCAGCGCGCTCACCAAACCCGAAGATGCATTTGGGCGCCGGGATCCAAAGACCATGACGCCGGCGGAGTTCGACCGTTGGTACTGCTCCCCCTATATTTCGTCGATTGCGCTGCAAATCGGGGAGGAGCTGAAAGGCACCGACGTGCGCGTGATTCGCCGCGTGGCCGAGGGCGAAGGCACAATCCTGACCCGTGTTCGCACGCTACTCTGGCTCGTGACGATTGCGGCGCTCCTTGCGGCGGCGCTGGCGGTGGGAGCTTCCGCGGCGGCTTCCGTCATCGAGCGGCGCACGGAAATCGGCCTGATGAAAGCCCTCGGCGCGGGCTCGTGTCTGGTCGGCGTGCTGCTAGCCGCGGAACAACTGCTCGTGGCCTTTGTCGGCGGCGGGATCGGCTACGCCGTGGGTATTCTGCTTGCCCGTTTGCTGGGACAAAAGATATTTGGATTCACTCCGGAACCGAAACTCTTTTTGTTCTTCGTCGTCCTGGTCCTCGCTTCACTCATCACGTTGCTCGGCAGCGCCTACCCGCTTCGACGCGCTTCCCAGTATGACCCCGCACCGATCCTGAGAGGCGAGTGATGAGCGATTCCCCGATGTTCTGGCGTATTGTTCGGAGGCTGCTCACCGCCAATTACGGTCGCCTGTTTGTGATCCTGCTGGCGCTGGGCGCTGGCGCTGCGATTACCTCGGCCTTGCTGAATCTCCAGATTGACGCCAACCGCCGGCTCACGACGGATTTTCGTGCCTTGGGCGCAAACGTCATCGTCACTCCGCGCGACGCCAACGCAAACTCCGGTGGTGGCACATTGGATCAGCGTTTGCTTGCCGATTTACCAGCCGAAAATGCCGGAAAGCCCGTCCCCGCGGTTGCGTTTCTTTACCTGATTGGCTCTGTGGCCAAGTCCGGCGAAATCCATCACCAGGCTGCCGTGATCGCTGGCACCGAGGGGCACGGCTTGACGCAAATCCGCCCCGGCCGCCGTACCGAATATTCGGCCGGCCTCGAGAAAGATCCAGCCGCGTGTGAACTCGGCGCCAAGGCGGCGCGGCAGTTCAACGTCCACCCGGGCGATTCGCTCCACCTCCGCAATCAGGGCAGGGAAGCATCGTGCAAGGTTTTCGGGGTAGTCGCCACCGGCGGCGCGGAAGACACTCAGATTTTCACCAATCTTTCCACGGCGCAAACGCTCGCCGATTTGCCCGGACGCATCAGCCTCGTGCAGCTCAGCGTCACAGGAACTCCCGATTCCATCCAGCATTTCATCTCCGCACTTTCCGGCCGGCTCCCCGGCGCGGACGTTCACGGCATCAAGCAACTCGCCGAAGCCGAGGGCAGACTCTACAACCGGATCAGCGGCCTTCTTTCCACCACAGTCGTCATCGTCCTCCTTCTTACTTCGCTCTGTGTGATGGCGGGCATGAGCAACGTGGCCATCGAACGCAAGAATGATGTCGGTCTCATGAAGGCCATCGGCGGCTCCGTTCGTCGCGTAACGCGCCTGTTTCTCGCGGAGGCCATCCTAATGGGGATTGTCGGCGGAGTGATCGGTTCGGCGTTTGGCATTTTGGGCTCCATCTGGCTGGGTAAAACGGTATTTGGCGTGGCTGCGCAGCCGCGCTGGATTGTGTATCCTGTTTCCGTAGGCATCACCATCCTGGTTTCCATCGCCAGCGCATTCCCCCTGCGCCGGCTGGCGAGCATAAGGCCTGCAAACGTTTTTCGAGGTGAGGCTTGAACGCGCAAGTGCGCATCGAATCGCTGGTGAAGGAATACGGCACGCTGCGCGCGCTCAGCGGTGTCTCCTTCCACATCCAGGCCGGTGAATGGGTAGCCCTCATGGGGCCGTCCGGCTCCGGCAAGACCACGCTGATCAATATTCTGGGCGGACTTGACACCCTGACCTCGGGCCACGTCATCGTGGATGCGGTGGACCTGGCGAAGCTTTCCGAAAACGACCTGGTCCGCTACCGCGCCGAGAAAATTGGCTTCGTATTCCAGCAGTTCCACCTCGTGCCGTATCTCAGCGCCCTCGAAAACGTGATGCTCGCCCAGTATTTTCACAGCGTCTCTGACGAATCGCAGGCCGCCGAAGCGCTCAAACGCGTCGGCCTGGGGCACCGACTGACGCACCTGCCTTCACAACTCTCCGGCGGCGAGCAGCAGCGCGTGGCGATTGCCCGTGCCTTGATCAATCAGCCGAAATTAATTCTGGCCGACGAGCCAACCGGCAACCTCGACGAGCCGAACGAAGAAATCGTGCTCGGACTATTTCGCGAGCTGCACAAGGCGGGGCACACCATCCTGATGGTCACGCACGATCCAGACATTGCCCTGCAGGCCGACCGCCGCATCGAACTTGCCCACGGCCATCTTTCCTTTGACACCGCGCTGCACGGGCCGAATCACCCCATGGCCTGCGCGCTCGCCAATTCCGCCGATTGCTGCACCTCGGTTTCCAGCGACGACGAAATTCGTTTCGATCATCTCCTCGAACAGATCTGGATTTGCGGCGAAGACGGCAAACCCGCGCAGAGGGAACTGCTTCGCTCCGAAGGCCCCGCGGGCCAGCTCCCGGTGATCGCCGCCGAGCCGGTTTCCCGCTTGCTCACCCGCATGTCCGATCTGCACTTGATCGAAATGCAGAACGGCGACGTTCACCTGACGCAAACGGGGACACGGCGCGCGCGGGATGTAGTGCGCCGCCACCGGCTGGCCGAGCGCCTCTTCAAAGACACCTTTCGCATCGAAGATCAGGAAGTTCACAGCGAGGCCTGCAAGTTCGAACACATCATCAGTCCGGAGCTGGACCAGAAAATCTGCTCGTTCCTCGGACACCCGACCACCTGCCCCCATGGCAATCCGATTCCCCCAGGCGAGTGCTGCGACCCCAAGAAGAAAAATGTTTGAACTCGATGCACCTGTAGCGGCCGCCTTCTGAGGCGGGCGCCTTTTGAAAGCGCGCCACCGAAGCGCAACGAAAATGGATTGTGAAAGGAACGATTTCTGCAGATGCCGATACCAATCGACCAACGCAAAAAGCCAACCGCGGTAAAAATTCACGTCAAGACCGGCGCCGGTGTCGACATCACCTGGGCCGACGGCCATTCCAGCCATTTTGACTTTGCTTATTTGCGCGATCAGTGCCCCTGTGCAACTTGCAACGACGAGCGCGGCAAGAAAGACGTGCTCACCACCATGAACTTGCCTTCCTCACCGCTCCTGCCGATGTACAAACCGAAACCCCGCGCGCAGGGAGCTACGCAAGTCGGCAACTATGCTGTGCAGATCAGCTTCACGGACGGCCACTCAACGGGAATCTTCAGCTACGAATACCTCCGCACCCTCTGCCCGTGCGAAGAATGTGGCCGCGCCTTTCGCGAATCTCCGGAAAAATCTCAGCAAAAAACCGTTTAAGTACGCGCCGGTTGCTGGACTTGTCTCCTGAAAAATGGGAGCATTGATATCTGCAGGTCTAACTACCCGTAAATGAGCAGCACTCCCCAAAGCCCGGCTGCCAAGGGCGGCCAGAGCAGCGGTATTCCGCGTGTCTTGGTTGCGACCACGGCGCTGTTAAGCTTCATATCTTTCTGGCGCGCTGCCGCCATCGTCCTCAACGACCTCGCTTCCTCGGCGTATTATGCCGGCGGCGAGGCCGAGGGCTACATCGGCAAGGCCGCCCCCTGGTTCATCCTCGCCATCATGTTGTTTTCCTACGCCGTCAGAGCGGTGTACGTGGAAAGTTGCAGCATGTTCGTCCGGGGCGGTGTTTACCGGGCGGTGAAGCAATCCCTCGGCGGAACGCTCGCGAAATTCAGCGTTTCGGCACTGATGTTCGATTACATCCTGACCGGCCCTATCAGCGGCGTGGCGGCAGGCCAGTATCTCGCCGGGCTGATCAACGATCTCCTGCAATATTTTCACGTCAGCGGGCCGCTTTCCAATTTTACGATTGATTTTGTAAGCGCCAGCTTCGCCATTGTCGTGACCCTCTATTTCTGGTGGGAAAACACCAAGGGCATCCCGGAGTCCAGCGAAAAAGCCCTCCACATCATGAAGCTTGTGACGGTCATGGTGATCATCCTGATCGGCTGGTGCACTTACACCGCTTTCATTCGTCATTCAGCCCTCCCGCCCTTTCCGCATCCGCGCAACCTGCGCCTCAGCGAGAGCGCCCTGGGCTGGCTCGCGCACAGCAGCCTCCCGCACATGTTCGGCATCATCGCCATCTTCATCGCGCTCGGCCATTCGGTTCTGGCCATGAGCGGCGAAGAGTCCCTCGCCCAGGTCTACCGCGAAATCGAGCATCCCAAACTTCCCAACCTGAAAAAAGCCGGGCTGGTGATTTTCATTTACAGCCTCGTCTTCACCTCGCTGGTCTCCTTTTTCGCGGTCATGATCATTCCAGACTCGGTCCGCCAGGGTTACCTGGAAAATCTGATCGGCGGGCTCGCCATGAGCCTCGCTGGACCTATTTATATCCGCCTCATCTTCCATGGATTTGTGGTTGTGGTTGGCACACTCATTCTTGCCGGCGCCGTCAACACCGCGATTGTGGGCTCCAACGGTGTTCTAAACCGCGTTTCCGAAGACGGTGTGCTCAGCTCCTGGTTTCGCCAGCCGCACCGCAAATACGGCACCAGCTACCGCATCATCAACATTGTCGTTGCTCTCCAGGTCATCACCATCATCATCAGTCGCGGCGATGTTACGTTTCTCGCAAACCTTTACGCATTCGGCGTTATCTGGAGCTTTGCGATGAACGGCCTGGCCGTTCTGGTTCTCCGCTACACCAAGCCGGGTCATCGCGATTTCCAGGTGCCTCTCAACTTTTATGTCCGCGGCGTCCAGGTTCCCGTCGGCTTGATTCTGATTACTCTCACGCTGTTCCTCATCGCCGTCATCAACTTGTTCACCAAACCCGTCGCCACCATGGCCGGCGGAGTTTTTTCCATTTTGCTCTACATCGTTTTCACCGTTTCCGAACGGCGTGCCCGCAGAGCCGGCGCTCATGTCGAGATGGACCAGTTCAATCTCGAGATGGAGGGCGAACTTACACCTGAAGCCGTTGGAGCGAAGCCCGGCAATATCCTGGTTCCCGTCAGCAACCACTACAATCTTTATCACCTCGCAAATGTTTTGGATCGCATCAAACCCGGTCGGCGCGACGTCATTGTCCTTCACGTGCGGCTGCTGAGGCGTTCCGCGTCGGGCGAAAACGAGTTGGAAGCCTACCAGCTTTTCGGCAGCATCGAACAACACCTCTTCTCCCAGGCCCTTTCGATGGCTGAAAAACGCGGCAAAACCATCCGGCTCGCCGTGGTTGCCTCGAATGATATCTGGGACGCAATCTTGCGCGCGGCTACTTCGTTGCAGTCCAGCACGATCGTTGTCGGCCACTCTCCGAAGGAGGCGACGGAGGAGCAGGCGCGGCACCTCGGTGACGCGTGGGAAAAACTGGGTGACCCCAAGCCGCAATTCAACCTGGAAATTCACATGGCCAACGGCGACAAGGTCTATAAAGTCCTTGGACCGCACGCGCCGAACCTGACTGCCAACGAAGTAAACCTGCTCCATCGCCTCTGGCTACGTTTCAGCGAATCCGCCGCGCCTCTGGAATTGCACCACCACGACGTGGTCCACTTCGCTCTGGAAGAGGTAATGAAAGAAGTGGATGAAGGCCAGGAAGAAGCCGTCATCACCCGGCTGAAAGCACACTTGGAATCCAACGTGAAGAAGAAACCACCCGGGATTTAGCCGCTTTTTCTCAGAACGAGACGTTCGAACGGCAAAACTGGCCCGTACTAGTTCGTGCTCCAAACTCATAACTGCTTTGCTTTTTTCAACTTAAATTTTTTTGCCGATATTCCGTTAACCAAACAAAATAAGCTTCAAGTGTTACTTTAAATGTCGGCGCGCCGACATTTTCTCGCTCCTTGCAGTGGCCTGTCTTCAGACTGGCCGCGTCCGCATGCTGTTAAACCACGCTGGTGCAATGCCCGCATTTTTTCGCCGCCACCGGAATCGCCATCGCGCACTGCGGGCAATCCTTCGTCGTCACCGGCGCCGGCGGCTTCGGCATCCACCGGTTTACCATCCGCACCACCAGAAAAACTACAAACGCAACAATCACGAAATTGATCACGGTGTTAATGAAGTTGCCGTAATTGAGCGTAGCCTTGCCGGCTTCCTTCGCCGCCTTTAAGCTGTCGAAATGCGTGCCGCTCAGATTGATAAATAAGCTGGAAAAATCCACCTTTCCAAGCAGTTGGCCGATGGGCGGCATCAAGACATCGTCCACGAGAGAAGCGACAATTTTTCCGAATGCTGCTCCGATGATCACGCCGACGGCCAAATCCAGAACACTGCCACGCATTGCGAATTCTTTGAATTCTTTCAGCACGTTAGTTCTCCTCTTCGAAGATGCGAGCGGCGTACATCCGCTCGCAGGCGGGTCTTCCCCGAATGAAGGGAAGCGTTGATTGCCCGGCATTATAGCTGAGGATTTTTATCGCTGCCGCAAAATGAAGAGACCACCGAAGATCCCGCGCACCATGAGGATGAAACCGGCTGCGCCGAGAAGCCTTACTACCCAGTCAAACGGAACACGCGAAATAGCCAGCATCACCACGCCCAGCAGCAGCAGCGAGCCACCCCGATTCCATTTCTGCCACTTCGCCCAGATTTGCCCGGGCTTCGCCAGCGCCAGCAGGCCCCACGCGATCAGACCTACGCTGAGTATCAGCCAGGCTGTCCCACGGCGATCGAAATAGATCCGTCCATTCGCGGCAAGCCACATCACCAGAGCGCCCAAGAGCAGGAACACAAACTCCATCAGCAATTGCGTTAGGCGCGCGGGCGAGAGCATTCAGCCTCAATGTTTATGAAACGCGTTCGATGCGGACTTTCATGGTAACGGGCACCCGCGGGCGGTCCATACCGTCGCGCGAGGTTTTGGAGATTTTGTCGGCGATGTCCTGACCTTCCACCACCTCGCCAAATATCGAATGGCGGTTATCCAGGTGCGGCGTCGGCGCCACGGTGATGAAAAACTGGCTGCCGTTGGTGCCCGGTCCGGCGTTGGCCATCGAAAGCTTTCCGGCTTTCGAATGGCGCAGGCTGGGGTGAAATTCATCCGCGAAGTTGTAGCCAGGACCGCCGCGGCCGTCGCCCTGCGGGCATCCGCCCTGAATCATGAAATCCGGAATCACGCGATGAAAGATCAGTCCGTCGTAGTAAGGCCGTTTTTCCTTTTTCCCGCTGATCGGGTCCTTGAATTCCTTGGTGCCTTCGGCCAGGCCGATGAAATTCTCCACTGTCTTCGGCGCTTCTTTATCAAACAGCTTGCAGACAATGTTTCCCAATGAAGTTTCAAAAATTGCGTACGTTCCTGCAGCGCGTGCCATGAAGTTCTCCTTGTTTGGTTCTTTAATGGTACATGAGGCGCGGGAGCGGTGCCAGCAAGCCAGCCGGCGGGTAATGGGTCATTTTCCGATTACTGCGTCGATCAGAATGGGTATTACTTCCCGGGTTCCATCCGTCCCCTGCAGCCTCACCTCCGCATGTTTTCGTCTAAGAAGGCGAACACATCGGGCTCCCAAATGTTCACTCCGAGATGCAGGAAGTCGTGCCCATCGTCCGGCGTGTGGCCGATGGGCGGATAGATTTTCAGGCGATGCGGCTTACCGGTCTGCCCGCGGCGGGCGTCCAGAACCTTGCCGGACGAGAGGGTGTAATCGTTCTCGGCGTGAATGAAGAATACCGGCGCCGCGATGTGGTCCGCGGCGACCAGGAGCCGCGCTCGCAACTCCGGCGAGCGATCGAAGCTGTAGCCGGCGCCGGAGAAAACTACAACCGCTCGCAGGCTCGGTTCACGTTCGGCCAATAGCACCGTCAGCGAACCTCCAAACGAGTGGCCGACCGCGCCGACACTATGCGCATCGACGTAAGGGAGCGCCCACAGAAATTTTAGTCCGGACAGAGCGTCGTCCATTTCCCTGTTTTCCAGCAACTGCAGTTGCAGCGCGTTGCGCGCCTCCTGCCCGTGTGCGGCAGATTCCTTGTCCATCAGGTCGATGGCGTTTGCGCCCTGGTCTGCGGATAGTCCGACGCCGTGTCTGAACAGGTATAGGAATACATAGCCATGGCGAGCGAAGACCGGACCGAGTATTTCGGCATTCCGTTCATACGGTCCCAGGCGTTCCAGATATTCACGAGTACGGCCGCTGCCGTGATTCATCAGGATGGCGGGGAATGGTCCGCTGCCACTCGGCCTCCACAGCATCGCGCGCAGGGTAGCCGACCCACTCTGAATGACAACCGTTTCTGGCTTGCCCGACGTCTGGCCCCCGGCCGTCTCGACGGTGAGCGCCAGAAAGAGCGGCACTAGGACCAATGCGTACAGTTTTGCCATTTCTACCCCCAATAACTGGACAGGAAGGATGCGACCGACCCGGTCAGAATGGGCCCAGTATAGCGGAAGTTGTGACCGCAGGGAGTTGTGGAGACACTATGATCTTGCCCGGTGAAAGCCACTCACCCGCATGAAGAAAATGCCGAGGCCTAATTCCAGCCCTTTTGTTTGCGGAGTTCGGTGATGTGCGCGGTGTGATGCCGGCCATGCCACGCGTAAAGAAACAGCAACCAGTCCACAGTTTTCAATCCGGACTCGGAATGCCGCACCGCCCGCGCGAATTGCTCCGGCGTCACCGTCCGCAGCAGCCGAACCCAGCGCTCGTGCAGCGGCTCCAGTAGCTTCAGCGAGATTTCGATCGGCGCATGTTGCGCATCCTCCAGCTTCGCCCAGTCCGCTTCCTGGTACGCCTTGATCGGCGCCTCCGTTTCTGTCAGCCCCAGCCGAAGGCGAATGTACGCATTGATGTGGCTGTCGGCCACGTGATGAACCACCTGTCGTACCGTCCATCCGCCTTCGCGGTACGGTGTTTCCAGTTGCTGGTCGCTTAGCCCCGCAACAGCCGCGCGCAGCTTCCCCGGGGCGCTCGCAATATCGTCAATCGCGGCCTGGCGCAGGGCGGGAGTAATTCCGGACGGCATCGAAAAATCTCCAATGGGATAACGCGGGTCCATAACGGCTCCTTTGCGGCGTAACTTCCAAACGCATTTCCACTCTAAGAGACCCTTGGCAGCGCGTCCAGCCTTCCGCAAGTTAGACGCATCGCCAAATTGGCCGTTTCCCGTTGTTACGCGGCAAAGTCGCGCTATCGGACACTAGAGCGAACACAAGCGGATTGTCGCCGCCCGCGACGTCCGCGCGCTATGCAGGCTTCCAGCGGCGGGGATGCTACAATCATTTCCTCGCGCTTTTTCGGCCTTGTACCATCTGGTGGGCCTTCCGAATCTAAAGGTATGGAGCTTGTTTCTAATGCACAATGTGGTAATTATCGGCAGTGGATGTTCTGGCCTGACCGCCGCGATCTACACGGCGCGCGCGAATCTGAAGCCTCTGGTCTTGGATGGCCATGAGCCTGGCGGCCAGCTTTCCCTCACCACTCACGTGGAGAATTATCCCGGCTTCCCCGATGGAATCATGGGACCCGAACTCATCGAGAATATGCGCAAGCAGGCCAAGCGGTTCGGCGCGGAATTCAAGGCCGGCGCTGTTACGGAAGTGGATCTCACGAATCGCCCGTTCAAGATCACTGTGGGAAAAGAAACCTATGAATCCCGTTCCGTGATCGTGGCCGCGGGCGCGTCGGCGCGGTTACTCGGATTGGAAGGCGAGAAGGAACTGATAGGACGCGGTCTCTCCACCTGCGCCACTTGCGACGGATATTTCTTCCGCGGCAAACCAATCGCCGTGGTGGGCGGAGGCGACTCCGCGATGGAAGAGGCCAACTTTCTTTCCCGCTATGCCAGCCGGGTGTACCTGATCCATCGCCGCGACGAATTTCGCGCCTCGAAAATCATGATCGACCGCGCCCGCGCCAACGAAAAAGTGGAGTTCGTTACGCCATACGTCGTCGACGAAATCCTGTCACCCGAAAAAGTGGTTACCGGCGTTCGCCTGAAGCACGTCAAGACCGGCGAGAAGCGCGAAATCGAGCTGCACGGGATTTTCGTGGCCATTGGTCACAACCCGAACTCCACCGCGTTTCGCGGCAAGCTCGAAACCGATGAAAACGGCTACATCATTCCGCGCCACGGCAGTCTCACCAACATCCCGGGCGTATTCGTCGCGGGCGACGTTCAGGATCACCGCTATCGCCAGGCGGTAACCGCCGCCGGTTCCGGTTGCATGGCCGCGCTCGACGCGGAAAAGTTCCTGGAAGAGCACAAAGACTAGCCCGCGACTGGCCTCCCGGCGAAACTCCGGGCATAATCGAATAGTCCATGTTGCGTTCGATCCTGCTTAAGTTTTCCGAAAACAAAAGTTTCGCCCACTGGGTCACCACCAACGCCACCACGCGCCGGATGTCCCACCGTTTTGTCGCCGGCGAAACACTCGATGAGGCGCTCCAGGTTGCCCGCGCCTGCAATGACGCGGGAATGCATGCCACTCTCGATTACCTCGGCGAAAATGTCAGCACCACCTCCGACGCCCAGAGAGCCCGCGACGCTTACCTTGAAATTTTCGACCGCATCGCCCAAGAACGCCTGCACGCCAACGTTTCCTGCAAACTTACCCAGCTCGGCCTGGATATTTCTCCCGAATTTTGTGAAGGCATGGTGCTTTCCATCGCCGAGCGCGCGGCTACTCACGACAGTTTTCTACGCATTGATATGGAAGGTTCCAGCTATACCCAGCGCACTGTGGACCTGGTGAAACGCGTGCGCGCCAAATCGCCCACCGTCGGCACCGTGATCCAGTCCTATCTTTATCGCAGTGAAAGCGACGTCAACGACCTGCTCTCCGTCGGCTGCCGCATTCGCTTGTGCAAAGGCGCGTACAAGGAATCGGTCGAGGTTGCCTACCCGCGGAAAGCCGACGTGGACGGCAACTACATCCGCCTGATGCGCATGCTCCTGCCAAGCGGCTTTTATCATGGGATTGCGACCCACGACCCGAAAATGATTGCGGCCACGATTCGCTGGGCGGCGGAGAAGCAGATTTCCAAGGATGATTTTGAATTCCAGATGCTCTACGGAATTCGCACCGACCTGCAACGCCAACTGGTGCGCGACGGCTATCGTTTGCGAATCTACATTCCCTATGGCCGCGACTGGTTTCCCTACGTGATGCGCCGCCTTGCGGAACGCCCCGCAAACCTGATGTTCTTCCTGCGCAACTTCCTGCGCTCTTAAGCAGCAAGAAGCTCCACTTTTCTCCTTCTTGAACTCCTAAACTCTCGGACTCTTTAACTTCTTAGCTCTTCAATCTCTCATCCTAACGACTCACCAGGCTTCAGCGCATGCACGTGCACCCCTCGCACGCCCGTCGCCTCCTTGCACAGCGCTTCGGGCGTCCCCGTGAGCATTGGGAACGTCGCATAGTGCATGGGGATCACGTGCTTCACGTCCAGCAACCGGATCGCATATGTAGCCTCCCGCGGGCCCATCGTGAAAATATCCCCGATTGGCAGCATGGCGATTTCCGGTCTGTAGAGTTCGCCGATCAGCTTCATGTCTCCGAAGACGCAGGTGTCCCCCGCGTGATACAGCGTCACGCCACCGGGGAGCCTGACGATGTAGCCGCCAGCCTCCCCGCCATAAATCTGCTCGCCATTATCCTCGATCGAATTGGAGTGGAACGCATTGGTCATGGTGATTTCGAAATCACCCACCTTTTGTGTGCCGCCTTTATTTCCGGGGAGGCACCCTGCGCCGGTTTTTTTGGACTCCAGCCACAGATAAGTCTCAAACGTGGCCACAATCTTAGGCTTGAACTGCTTCGCCAGCGCCAGCAGGTCGCCGATATGATCCGTGTGGCCGTGCGTGATGAAAATGGCGTCTAGCCGCGCCAGCTTTTTCAGATTTTCCGGGCAGCGCGGATTGGACATCACAAACGGGTCGATGATCGCGAACTGGCCGCTCGGCGTCGTCAAGCCGAATGTACTGTGCCCGAAATACGTAATTTTGTTTCCCTTTAAATCCAGCATGGCGAAACTCCTTGTCAATTCATATCTACCTGCCAAATGCGCCGAAGGGTTGTCATCCAGAGCGAAGCGAGGGAACTGCTTTTCGCTGCAACGGGGTCAGGAATGACAAGGCCAAGTTTCTACCCAAACTTTCCAGAGCCGCGCGCGTTCCTGAGATTTTTTCAATGACCTTCTACTTGGACAGCAGCGCCTTGATGGCCGCCTCGTACTTATCGTGATCGCCCGCACCGAAAAAGTGGCCCACCTGCTGCCCGTCTTTTCCGTAAAAAACAGAAGCCGGGATCGAGCCGTTCCATCCGGGAATAACCGCCTGGACAAACGCGTCCTCTTCACCTTTTTTCTTCCGATAATTCGGGAAGACGGGCTTGTACCGGGCCAGGAATCGCCGCATCAGAATCAGGTCGCCGTCCTGATCCAGGCTTACGCCCACCACTTTCAGCCCTTGCGGCGCGTATTGCTTTGCCAACTCATTCAGCATCGGATATTCGTCGCGGCAGGGCTCGCACCACGTGGCCCAGAAATTCACCAGCAGCGGCTTGCCTTTGTATTGCTGCAAAAGTTTCTGGTAACCCTGAAGGTCGATCATCTCCGGGTCCTTGGGCGCCGGCGTCTGCGCCGCCGCCAACGCCAGTCCTGCAATCACCAGCACTCCCGCCAGCATGAATCTCAGTTTCATCGTGTTCCCTCTTCCTCTCATTCTAGCCTTTCCTGGCCTGTTGAGAATCCAGGGACTACCGCGTAGAATGGATTTGATGCTGCTTTTTGTCCGGCAGCGCTATATTTGTTGGACTACTGCCGGTTGCATTGCGTAAGCTAACCCCGGCCCGCTACCCGAAGCAAAGGAGAGTTTGCATGGCTTATGTGATTGCCGAACCTTGCATCAACACCAAGGACACCGCGTGTGTTGATGTCTGTCCGGTGGACTGCATCCACCCGCGCAAGGACGAGCCCACCCACCAGGCCGAAACGATGCTGTACATCAATCCGGTGGAATGTATCGATTGCGGTGCTTGCGTCCCGGTTTGCCCGGTGACCGCGATTTTCGCTCTTGAGGATCTTCCGGAAAAGTGGCAGCAGTTCACCGCCATGAACGCCAACTGGTACGAAAAAAAGTAAGCGAACCGAGGCGGGACACCGGAACTTTTTCCTTTGCGGAGCCCCGGATTTCCGGGGCTCTTTTTTTTTGCCCAGCCGTCGCCTGCATTCCAACAAGCCCTTCGAGGCCGCCTTTTGCCGATTGTTTACATCCAATCCGATGCCAGTGGTTGGCGTTTTCGTGGAGAATTCTTGCGCCCATATTTGTCAATCCTTTCGCGGATATTGTTCCTCCTGCTGCTTCCTTGTGCAGGCAATGCGGCCGCGCAACTCACCGGCATCCCACAGGGCACCTACTCCGGCACTCTCCAGGCCGGCGAAGCCCAGCTTCATCTTCTTCTCCATCTTTCCAAGGGCGCGGATGGCGCGCTCCGCGCCACACTGGACAGCCTGGAACAAGGTGTCTTTGCGATTGAAGCGAATTCCGCTTCGTATGCAAATTCCAGCCTGAAACTCGAACTCACTTCCGTGGGCGCTCGGTTCGAAGGCAAAGTCTCCCCGGACCACGAGATCATTCACGGAAACTGGTCCCAAGGCAGCGCTTCGATCCCCTTGATATTCCGCCGCGAGACGGGCGCCGTCGCTCGCAAACCTGGCGACGCAATCTCTCCGGTCGAGGGCTTGTGGCAAGGCGCCGTGGAAACGCACGGCATGCGGCTGAGATTTCAATTGCACATTTCTCACGACACCGAAGGCTCGCTGATCGCCGCGCTCGATAGTTTGGACCAGGGCGTCACCGGACTGCCTGCTAACCATGTCACCCTGAACGATTCGACTTTTCATTTCGAGATTCCCTCGGTGGCCGGTGTTTACGAGGGCTCCTTGAACGCCCCGAAAAACGCCATCGCCGGCAAATGGTCGCAAACCAGCGCCGACAATCTGCCGCTGGACTTCAAGCGCTCGGACCAGACGCTGGAATTGCGCCGTCCCCAGACGCCCGCAAGGCCGTTCCCATATGTCGAAGAGGAAATAACTTTCCCTGGCGGAACGGAAGGAACCGTCCTCTCGGGCACTCTGACGCTCCCTAAAGGTGAGGGCCCTTTTCCTGCCGTCCTCCTGATCGCAGGCTCTGGCCCGCAGGATCGCGACGAGTCTCTTGCCAACCACCGGCCATTTTTGCTGATTGCCGATTCCCTCACTCGCAGGGGCATCGCCGTGTTTCGCTACGACAAGCGCGGCGTCGGAAAATCCACCGGCAATCCAGACATCGCCACCACGCTGGACCTGGCTTCGGACGCAAACGCCGCCCTCGCCGTCCTGAAATCCCGCAAGGAGGTAAACGCCTCCCGAATCGGACTGCTCGGCCACAGCGAAGGCGCCATTATCGCCCCATATCTGGCGGGACGCTCGAAAGATGTGAATTGGCTGGTGTTGCTGGCCGCGCCCGCTACCACCGGTGAGAAGACGCTATTGAACCAGTCTGAATTGATCGGCCGCGCCGGCGGATTGAGTGACGAGCAATTGGAGGCGAGTCTCGGCTTTGATCAAGCCGCTTATGCCCTGGTGCGGAAAGAGAAAGACCCCAATGTGCTTGCGGAAAAATTGGTGGCCTTGGTAAAGGAATCCGGCCTCGACGCCGCGCTTCCTCCCGCGGCGCTGGAAACACAATTGCGAATGCTTGCATCTCCCTGGTTCCGGTTTTTTCTCGACTACGACCCTATGCCCAATTTGAAAACTGTGCGCTGCCCCGTTCTGGCGCTTTACGGCCAGAAGGACCTGCAAGTCTCCCCAAAGGCCAATCTACCCCTGCTGCAGAAAGCATTTCACGACTCGCTGAACCCGAAATTGGAAACCCACGAACTGCCGGAGCTGAATCACCTGTTTCAACACGGCTACACAGGCACCCCTGCCGAATACGCCGCCATTGAAGAAACTTTTTCACCGGAGGCCCTGACTCTCATCGTTGATTGGGTCAAAGGTCACAGCTCCTCCAAGTAACAAAAGACTAATCAACCGTACCTGCTCTTCGATTCAATGTTTCTCACTTCTCGCGGTATCATGGAATGTGAATCTGATGCTCGAGCCTCGTCCCCCATTCCAACTTCTGCTGATTGTGCATGCCCACCAACCGGCTGGGAATTTTGAGCACGTCTTCGAAGAGTGCTACCGCACGTCCTACCACCCATTTCTGGCAATGATTGAAAAGCATCCCGGAGTGCGCCTGGCGCTGCACTATTCCGGGCCGCTGCTTCTGTGGATCGAGAAGAATCATCCCGAATATTTCGACCGGCTGCGTATTCTGGTCTCTTCCGGCCGGGTCGAACTGATCGGTGGCGGTTTCTATGAGCCGATTCTGATTTCCATTCCGACCGTGGACCAGGTGGAGCAGTTGAACCGCCTGGCAAACTATATCGAAGAACAATTTGGAAAACGGCCCACAGGCGCCTGGCTTGCTGAACGCGTCTGGGAGCCACAGCTCCCAACTTCGCTGGCGGCGGCCAAGGTGGCTTACACGTTGGTGGACGATCTGCCTTTCATCGCCGCCGGGTTCGAACCTGAGGAACTTTTCGGCGCCTACGTAGCGGAGGACCGCGGCAAATCGGTCTGGCTCTTTCCCGGGCTGAAAGAGTTGCGCTACTTGATCCCATTTCGCAAGCCGGCGGAAACCATCGCCTATCTGGAGAAGGCCGCGCAGGTCCGCCCCGGCGGCGTCGCGGCTTTTGGCGACGACATGGAAAAATTTGGCTGCTGGCCCGGCACCTTCAAGCATTGTTATGTGGACGGTTGGCTTGAAGAATTTCTCGACGCTATCGAAGCAAACTCTTCCTGGCTGAAAACAGTTACTCCTGCGGAGTTCATGTCCAGCCAGCTTCCGCTTGGCCGCGCGGATCTTCCCGCCGCATCCTACGCGGAGATGATGGAGTGGGTGCTGCCAACTGGCACGCGGCAGCGGTTTTTCGCGCTGGAAAAAGAATTCGCGTCGCGCCCAGAGGTGCTGGCATTTCTTAGAGGTGGTTCGTGGCGCGGTTTCTTTCGCAAATATCCCGAGGCCAATCTGCTGCACAAAAAAATGCTCCGCGCTTCAGCCGCGGTGGCTTCGATTCCTCCTCGCCGAACCAGTGCGGAATACGCCGTGCAGCATCAGCGAGCGCGGGACCACGCCCTGCGCGGGCAGGGCAATGATGCCTACTGGCACGGCGTCTTTGGCGGAATCTACGCGCCCCACCTGCGAACAGAACTCTGGCGAAATCTGATCCGCGCGGAAGAGTTGGCGGATCAGCTTACTCCCGGCGGGTTGATGCCGCGCGTGGAATTGGTGGACTACGATGCCGACGGCGCCGCCGAAATTCTTTTCAGCGCCCCGGAATTCCAGGCCTTGCTGAAGCTCTCCGATGGCGCAACCCTGGCGTTCCTTGATTTCCGTCCCGCCAGCGCCACGCTGATCAATTCCATCTTCCGCCGTCCGGAAGCCTATCATTCCAGGCTCCGTGAAGTCGCCAACTTGGCGCCATCTATGGGCGGCGCGGTTTCCATTCATGATCAAGTGCTGGTGAAGGAGCCGAATCTCGAGAAATTCCTGCGCTACGACCGCTATCCGCGCCACGCGTTTCGTTTGCTTCTTTTCGATCCCTCTCAATCGCATGCAGACTATGAGGAACTCCAGTTGAAAGAGGTTGCTGCTGTAGCCTCCGGCTCTTATCTATTGCACGCCTCCGCCGCAAATTATGCCGACTTGCAGTTTTCGTGCGAACTTCCCGAATATGCCGTGGAGGGTGGCTCGATTCCGCGGATTTCCGTCACCAAGCTCTTTCTTTTTGGGCCGACGCCGCAGGGCTGCGAAGTCAGCTGCGATCTTTCGATCTCGCTTTCCGCTCCGCTGTCGCGTCCCCTCGCTGTGGGGCTCGAATCTGTTCTCAATTTTCTTGCGCCCTCGGAACCGGATCGTTTTTTTGAAACGCCCGCCGGCCCGCAAAACCTCCGCTTTTCCGGTGTTCTGCCGGCTCCGCTGCTTCGGGTGGAGGACGGTTGGCAGAGAATTCGCGTCACCCTGCACGCCCCCGGCTCAAAAGAATTCTGGATCGCCCCCATCGAGACCGTGTCGGAATCCGAAGGCGGCTTTGAACGCGTCTATCAAGGTTCGCAGATTCTTGCTTTGTGGCATCCCGACTTCTCGCAGCATATCTCCTTTTCCGCGCGCCTCCTCTGGCGCGTGGAGTCACTCTAGCCTTTTGCATGGGCAGCGCGACTTTCCGGAGTTATTCTTTCCTTGGTGAACTTCCGATCTAAGCCGCTGATCTCTTCGCCGTGGTTCATCTTCTCGATCGCCCTGCTTCTGCGGTTGAGCTTCCTCTTCTATGAGGCCCATCAGATTCCCGCTGAGGCTTTGGCTGTCGTGCCTTTTCAAAATGAAGTTGGCAGCGTTGCCGCGGCGTTGGCGCAGGGCCAGGGATTCTGCTGCGTGTTTCATCAACCCACCGGGCCCACGGCTTGGCTCGCCCCGGTTTACCCGCTTTTCCTTTCCAGTATCTTCCGATTGTTCGGCACTTTCACCGTTGCATCCTTTTATGCCGCGGCCCTCTTTAACTGTGTTTTCTCGGCGCTCGTCTGCTGGCCGCTTTTTTATGCAGCTCTGCGGATTGCAAATCGTGGCACGGCCGCCGTGACCGGATGGCTTTGGGCTGTTTTCCCCAGCGGCATTCTCATCCCGTTTGAATGGATATGGGATACCTCGCTCTCCGCTCTGCTGGCGATTAGCTTGGTCCTTGCCACGTTTCGCCTGGCTGACGATACCCGCCGGCGGAATCTCATTTTCTACGGTCTATTCTGGGGCTACTGCCTGCTCGTAAATCCGGCGCTTGGTTCGGTTTTTCCGTTTATGCTTCTTTGGATTTATCTTCGGATGAAAACCTCCCACCTTGAGCGCCTGGGCCAACTGGCGCTGATTGCCTGCCTCGCGGTTCTGGTCTGCCTTCCCTGGACCATTCGCAATGCCGTCCAGTTCCACCGGTTTATCCCGATTCGTTCGGATTTTCCTTTCGAACTGTGGATGGGCAACAACCCCATCTACGACCAGCACTCTCGCCAATTGAATCGCATCACGCGTTTTGAGGAAGTGCACCGATATTCCCAGTTGGGCGAGACATCTTATCTCGAAGAAAAAGGTCGGGCCGCGACGCAGTTTATCCGCACCCACCCCGCGCTCACCGCGCAACTCGCCGCAGGCCGGGTCGTGGCCATCTGGATGGGTACCTCAAAACCCTGGCAGGACTTTCACAAGGCCGATTCCTTCCTCGCGCGATTTATCTTAGTCTGGAACGGGCTTACCATAGCCGGGGTCGCCGCGGGGCTCGCCTGCTTATTCTTTGCTCGCCGATGGTTCCTGCTGCCCGTAGCTGCCTTTCCTCTGGCTTTCCCCCTCGTTTATTACCTCACGCAAGCGACTTTGCGGCTGCGGCACCCTTGCGATCCGATTCTCGCGCTGCTGATGGCGCTGGCCATAACATGGCCGTGGCTGCGAACCGCTTCACATGCAAATGCCGGTTGATTGCGGTACACTTTCGCCAGTTCAATATTCCAAAACTCGCAGTTTCCACGGGTGTGAATACATTCGCTCGAGCTCGCACTGATGAACAGTAGCCCGCATCCCTCTTTCCAAGCTATCCACATTCAACTTCTGATCACCATCTTCCTCGCCGTGTTGCTCTGGGCGCTCTACCTGCGCTTGAGGAAAGTGGAATTTTTCAGGTGGTGGGCCTGGGCGTGGACGTTTTCCGCCCTTTTTCTGGCCGCGGCCATCGAGTCGGTGAAGGTTGGCCCAGATTGGACGCCGCTGAAGGTCAGTCTCCTTGTGGCCGTCCTTGTATTTGGGATGCTGCAGTCGCTGCTGCTGGCTTTAGGCGGCCTCAGTTGGCGAGTGCCAGAGTGGTCCTTGCACAAAATGTTCAGGGCCGGACTGTGGATCACCCTGGCGGTTTCCGCCGTGGCTTTCGGGTTTGGATTCGTTCTGCGTTCGCATCGCGACGTCAGCTTCGCAGCGCGCAATCTGCCGCGAACGATAACCATGATGGCGGCCCTCGGCTACTGCTGTTTTGTCTTTTTCGGACAGTGGCGCAAAAAGGGCTCCTGGGCGGCGTTGATGTCCGGCGCATTTTGTTTGCTTTACGCCATTGACCAGGTTTCCTATACCATCGATTTTGTCGGCATCCTGCGCAAATATTATGGCAACGGTTCGGAGATCACCCCGAACCCGATCGATTACGTGCAAACTCTGCTGGGCTCACCGCTTTTCTTTCTGGATCTTGTCCACATCTGCGGCATCTGCCTGGGCATGATTCTGCTGCTCGTCGAACAGTCGCAATCAACCGAGCGCAACCTGGAAGTTAGCGAACGGCGCCGACTCGGATTGGCCGTTAACAACGCTGGACTCCAGCAGGAAATTGACGAGCGCCACCGCGCGGAAACCGCGCTGCGCGAAAGTGAAGCGAAGTTCCGCCTCGTTGCCGAGACTGCTCCGTGTGCCATCTGGATTTTGCAGGGCGAACGCCTGGTCTACGTGAACCGCCATGCCGAGAGCCTCAGCGGTTACTCGAGGGAAGAACTGTTTTCCATGAACCCGTGGGAGCTTGTGGATCCCGATTTTCGCGCCGTTGGCGAGCTGCGGTACAAGGCTCGGCTCCGCGGCGAAAATCCAGAGCCTCGCTACCAGTTCAAAATCCAGACCAAGGCCGGCGAAGTTCGTTGGTTGGATTTTTCTGGTGCGCGCACGAATTTCGAGGGCAAGGCCGCCATCCTCGCGACCGCCTTCGATATCACCGCAATCAAGCGAGCCGAGCAGCAGCTTTTGGAACGCACCATGTATCTGGATGCGCTGATTGCCAACAGTCCGCTGGGCATCGTCACCAAGGACGAGCAGAACCGCGTGGTGTTCTGCAATCCGGCCTTTGAACGGATGTTTCACCACTTGCAGGACGAACTGCATGGAAAAGATATCGACCAGATCATCGCGCCGCACGACCTGGATGAGGCCAACCGCATGACGCACGCGGTCCGCCAGGGTGGCATCATCCATGCGACCGCGCAACGCCTCAGAAAAGACGGCACTTTGATCGACGTGGAACTCCACGGGATCCGCGTTTACTCCGGAGAAACCTTTGTCGGCGCCTTTGCCATCTACCAGGACATCACCGATCGCCGGCGTTCCGAAGAAAAACTTCAGGGCCTGCGCCATCGCCTCACTCGGACGCAAGAGGAAGAGCGTTCGCGTATCGCCAGAGACCTCCATGACGACATCGGACAGCGGCTGGCCCTGCTGACCATCGATCTGGAGCAGATGAAGCTCGCTTCCCTTCAGAACGGCTCGGCCTTTGCCGCCGAGCTCGAAGCTCTGGTGCGCACGGCCGGCGAGATCACTTCCGATGTCCACAATGTTTCCCGCCGCCTGCATCCTTCCCAAGTGGAATTGCTCGGTCTGGCGCCTTCCCTCAACAACTTTTGCCGCGAATTCGCCAATCGCAATTCCATGCGCATTCAGTTCACCAGCGCGTGCCTGACCTGCAAAGTTCCGGAGGAAGCCTCCCTCTGCCTTTTCCGCGTTGCCCAGGAAGCAATTCGCAACGTCTACAAGCACAGCGGATGCCGGGAAGCCCTGGTGGAGCTCGACGAGATTTCCGGCTCACTCCGCTTGCGGATTTCCGACCGGGGAACCGGTTTTGATCCGACTTCCGCGGAGGCCTCGCAGGGTTTGGGACTCCTCAGCATGGAGGAGAGGTTGCGCAGCATGGGCGGCGAACTTTTTGTGCATTCGCGGTCCGGCGGCGGAACCTGCATCGAAGCGTCCATCCCGGCAACGCAGAACGTCGCGGTCTAGCGGCTTGCCCGGCTCGGCCGCCCGCCGCCGCTGGCTACCCCGCTCATCCTCTGCTAAAGTTTTCTTTCAGCCATTGGAGACCTTCATGGAGATTCCCAAGGAAATTCTGGCCATACTTGTCTGCCCGGTGTGCAGGAAACCGGTCCATCCGGCTCAGGACAACTCTGGATACAAATGCGAAGCGTGCAGGCGTTTTTATCCCGTGCGCGACGGCATTCCCGTGATGCTTCCGGAAGAAGCCACCATAGCACCCGAATGAGCCACCGCCCGCCGGCCGCCATGCAAACTCAAATCGCCAACAGCGTGCCCCGACTCAAGCGCCTGCTGCCGCGCTTCCGTAAACTTCGCATCGGTGTGCTTGGCGACTTGATGCTGGATCGCTATGTCTGGGGCAACGCCAATCGCCTCTCGCCCGAAGCCGCTGTTCCTGTTGTCGATTATGTGTCGGAGCAGGATTGCCCCGGTGGAGCAGGCAACGTTGCGGTCAATATTGCCGCGCTTGGGGCACAAGTGGAACTGTTCGGTGTGGTCGGCGCTCGAAAGGATTCGAGCCGCACCCACAAGGGCGGGAATATTGTCACGGATGAAGCCGGCACGGCGCTGCATGCCAGCCTGCGCAAGCTGGGCATCGGCGACCGCGGCATCATCGCTGATGCGGATCGCGTGACCACGCTCAAGACCCGCATCATCGCAAAGCACCAGCATATCGTGCGCATCGATCGTGAGCGCCGCAACCCAGTCGAACCACAGACCGAAGAAAAGATCTTTCGTATTCTTGTCTCCGCAATTGGAAAACTGGATGGACTTGTGCTTTCCGATTACGACAAAGGATTGCTCGGGGATGGTTTCGCAGATCGGGTACTCAACGCAGCCCACCAGATGAAGGTACCTGTGTTTGTAAAACCCAAAACTTCACGGCTCTATGCCTATCGAGGGGCCCGGGTGATTGTTTGCAACACAACAGAGGCGGGGCACTATTTCGGCCGTCCTGTCTCGGACGAAAAATCCGTGGAAGAAGCTGGCCGGAAACTGCTACCGCACTTTGGCTGCGCCGCGGTCGTGATTACGCGCGGTAACAAGGGAATGAGTATTTTTGAGGAAGACTCGCCCCGGCACGTCCACATTGCGGCGACTGGGGTTGAGGTGACCTACGCACGCGTAGGCCAACCAGGGATTGAACGGGGAACTAGCGGTCGCCAAGTCTTTGACCTCACCGGAGCGGGCGATACGGTGTTGAGTGCATTGTCATTGGCTTTGGTCGCTGGCGCACCCCTGCTGGAGGCAGCCATGCTCGCTAACATTGCCGCTGGTGTCGTCGTCGGTAAACTGGGAACCGCCAGCGTATCGCCGGAAGAACTCGCGGGCGCGCTCGACGACTTCCATGCGTAGCTTGATTTTGGATGTGCGGGTGCATCCAAACTGTCCTGGCTGCGAAAAACCTTTGCAGGAATCGAGATCCGGAAAATCTAAGGCGGAAAGCTGATCGATTTATCGGCAGGCAAAATCCACAAGCGTACGACCCGCGTTTTCTGGCTCTTCTCGCCATCCGACGCTTCGGGCATGGGTGAAAATGGGCTAATCGCGATGTCTACCTCGATCGAGTCGCTTTTCCTCGGGGCTTTCGCTCCCATGATCTTGTAACTCTTCACCGGCCCGTAGTAGCCGCCGGGTCCCCAATCGGCCGTAAAATCGCTCACCCGGTAAGTCTCGGAAGGCTTCCACAACACGTAGGCTTTGTTGGTGTCGCCCGCCACCAGTGCGTCGAAAAAATGGGCCGCTGCTTTTTTCTCGGGATAGTAGCGGAACGTGAACCACAGCACCACGGCCAGCGTCAGAGCCAGCGCACCAACAGTGAAAAGCATGACGCGGGACTTGCGCGGCTTTTCTACCCCTGGTTCGAGCAGCGAGATTCGATTGTCTCCAACTTGCATAGTTCAGCTCACGGGCAAATTGCCTTCTGCTTTACGATGTTACAAGAGCAGGCGGACGCCCGCAAAGTCCCCATTTCATTGGACGCCGGTTTTTGTGAATCGGTTCCCGCCCGAAGCTGGTGGGAACTGAAGAACTGCGCCGCCTTATCCAGCCAGCGCGCCGCCGGAGCCTTCCGGCAGCTCAATCGCATACTTGGTGCGGGCTTTTTCGCGGTGCATTTCCAAGGCGAGGTCGATCAGCTTGTCGATCAAGTCGCGGAATCCGATACCCGAGGCTTCCCACAACTTGGGATACATGCTGATGGAAGTGAAACCCGGAATCGTATTCACTTCATTCAGAAATAGTTTTCCGCCCTTTTTCTCAAGGAAGAAATCCACTCGCGCCATTCCAGAAAGTTCCAGAGTCCGGAAGGCTTCGACGGCCAGCGATTGAATCTTTTTCATCTGCACGGGTTTCAGGTCCGCGGGAATCAGAAGTTGCGTGCCGTCTTCCAGGTACTTCGCGGTGTAATCGTAAAATTCGCGGTGCGGAATGATTTCGCCGGGCACGGAGGCCTGCGGTTCGTGATTGCCAAGCACTGAGACTTCGATTTCGCGGGCGCTCACGGCTTGTTCGACCAGGATTTTCATGCCGAACTCACAAGCCAGATTCAGCGCGGGCGCAAGTTCCGCGGAAGTGTGTACCTTGGTCATTCCCACGGAAGAACCAAGCGTCGCGGGTTTCACGAACACGGGATACCCAAACTTGGCCTCAATTTCCGCCTGCACCGCCGAGGGTTCCTTTTCCCACCGCCACCGGAACACGGTCACCCAGGGCACAACCGGAATTCCCGCGCCTTCGCACAGGCGCTTCGAAACATCCTTGTCCATCCCGATCGCGGAGCCGAGAACGCCGGCACCGACGAACGGAATATCCGCCAGCTCCAGCATCCCTTGAATGGTGCCGTCTTCCCCGAACGTTCCGTGCATCACGGGAAAAATCACGTCGAATCGCTGCGCACCCGCGCCGCGATCGAGCGGCACAATCGCCGCCTCCGTCGGATCGGCGGTCAGCATCACGCGACGCCCGCTCTTCAAAATATCCGGCAGCAGCTTTGCCGCTCCTTCGCCGACCAGCCAGTGGCCGTCCTTGGTGATGCCGACGGGCACGGGTTCATACTTATCCGGATCCATGCCGCGGATGACGGATGCGGCGGAAACCAGGGAAACTTCATGTTCTCCGGAGCGGCCGCCAAAGAGCACGCCAACGCGGAGTCTTTTCTTTTTATCTAGGGGCACGAATCGTTCCTGTCTTGCCGGGCCGAGGGAGCAATCATTTTAACTAAGTATTCAGTTATAAATGGAAATGCAGAAAAAGGGAAAAGCTGAGTGCCACACACGTCGCGGAAGCGGCAACGGTGGCGTGGGATGGCTGGCCGGACTCGCTGGTGATCCAACTCGGAATACTGTCCCTTTACCACCCGCACTGGGAATGGCCAGATATCCATCGTTATGCTTGACGTAACGCGTAACGAACGCTATTCTATTCTGGTGATCGCCAGCTACCGCGATAAGCGAACGAGAGATTTCGCCGCGGGAAAATTCGTCAAAGCCTTTTCTGGGTTTGAGCACTCCGCGCGGATGAGGCTGGATCGTTTGGAGGCGGCCACATCGCTCGGAGACCTGGCGGCGCTGCCCGGCAATCGATTTGAGGCGTTGCTTGGCGACCGGAAGGGCCAGTACAGCATTCGCATTAACGATCAATGGCGCTTGTGCTTTGAATGGCCAGCGCGATCCACTGGACCTTCCAACGTGGAGATTGTCGATTATCACTAGGAGAACTGTTATGGCTATCGCGGCTATCCATCCGGGAGAACACCTGGCGGAAGAGCTGGAAGTGCTCGAGATCAGCGCAGCGGAGCTGGCGCGCAAGATGAACGTGCCGACCAATCGCGTAACGCAAATTCTGAACGGAACTCGCTCGATCACGGGCGATACAGCTCTACGCCTTGCCCACTTCTTCGGTACCAGTGCGCAGTTCTGGCTGAATCTCCAGAGCCTTTACGATCTGCGGCTCGCGGAAGAGAAGGCTGGAAAATCTATCAAGGCGCTGCCGAAGCTGAAACGCCGCGAGCCAGTCCATGCCTGAAGTTCTGCTGCATCCCGCTTAAGCATCGTTGCTGCAAGTACTAGAGGATTTTCTTGCCGAGGGCGGAGAGAACGAGTTCCACGCCGAGCAGGGCCGTGCGGTTGTGCTCGTCGATCACCGGATTGATTTCCACTACTTCCATCGAAACCATGGCTTCACTGTCGGCGATCATCTCCATGGCAAGATGCGCCTCACGATAGGTGACCCCGCCCCGCACTGGCGTGCCCACGCCGGGGGCGTCGCTCGGGTCCACAAAATCCATATCCAGGCTGACTGCGATCCCGTCCGTGTCGTCCATCGCAAATTTCAAGGCGTCGGCCATCACTTCCCGCATGCCGCGCTCGTCAATTTCACGCATCGTAAAAGCCTTTACCCCAAGTTTCTTGATGAACTTCTTTTCGTGGGAATCCAGGTCGCGCACGCCGACCAGGACCACATTCTGCGGCTCTACCTTAGGCTTATAGCCAAAGAGATCATAGAGTTCGGGAACGCCGTAGCCCAAAATGCCGGCCAAAGGCATGCCGTGTACGTTTCCCGACGGCGAAGTCTCCGGAGAATTCATATCGCTGTGCGCATCCAGCCAGATGCAGCCAATCTGCTTTTTTTCCTTCTTGAAGTGTGCGGCCACTCCCCCGACGGAGCCCGCGGCGATCGAGTGGTCTCCGCCAAGCACCAGCGGCAGCCAGCCTTCCTCGATTGCTTTCTCAACGGCTGCACCGAGGTCCTTGCACGCATCCGTGATTTCCTCGACATATTTGGCGCGCTTCTCACCCACAGGCATCTCTTCCGGCTGCCTCACGGAAATATTGCCGATGTCTTCCACTTGAATGCCAAGCTGCTTGATGCGCGCCTGCAACCCAGCAACGCGCAGCGCAGAGGGCCCCATGTCAACGCCGCGGCGGCTGGCGCCAAGGTCCATGGGTACGCCGATGATGCGAACTTTTTGAGGCATAGCAAGGCTCCGTGATTCGTGACGGGTGATTGGTGACTAGTGATTTCCCGGGTGGCGCGCGCACCAGTCACCGGATACCAGTCACTAGTCACTTCTCTTTGGTCTAGAAACAACTGGGTGGAACAGAGGCGACGTTACCGCAACTACCCCGGATTAAGGATATACCCGGTAAATCATCCGTGGGAAGGGGATGACCTCGCGGATGTGCTCTGTGCCGCAGATCCAAGCGACCGTGCGCTCCAAGCCAAGGCCGAAACCAGCGTGGGGAACGCTGCCATAGCGGCGCAGGTCCAGATACCATTGGAAGGATTCTATCGGCAAGTTGTTCTCTTTCAAGCGGTTAACCAGCAGATCGTAGTCATGGATACGCTGGCTGCCGCCGATAATCTCGCCGTAGCCCTCGGGAGCGAGCATGTCGAAAGAGAGTGCCAAATCGGGACGCTGGGGGTCTGGCTGCATGTAAAAGGCTTTGATGGCCGTCGGATAATGGTGAACCATCACCGGTCGGTCAAAACTGCTGGAAATGATGGTTTCTTCGTCGCCGCCGAAGTCGTCTCCAAACTTGGCGGGGTTGCCGTTTTTCTGCAGCACGCCGACGGCTTCCTCGTAAGTGATGCGGGGAAAGGGCGGCTTGATGTTTTCGAGCTTCTTGATGTCGCGCTTCAGGACTTCCAGTTCGCGGGGCCTGTTTTTCACCACGCCCTGGACGATGGCGCTGACCAGGCCTTCGCCAAGGTCCATCATGTCCGGGAGCTCCGCGTAAGCGGCTTCCGGCTCGAGCATCCAGAACTCCGTCAGGTGACGGCGAGTCTTGGATTTCTCCGCGCGGAAGGTAGGGCCGAATGTGTACACCTTGCCAAGCGCCATGGCTGTGGCTTCGATATAAAGCTGGCCGCTTTGCGTGAGGTAGGCCTTCTGGTCATCAATGTAGTTCACTTCAAAGAGTGTGCTGGTGCCTTCGCACGCCGCCGGTGTGAACATCGGTGCGTCTGTAAGTGTGTAGCCCTGCGAGTCCATGAAATCGCGGGCGGAGCGGATGGCCTCGGCGCGAATGCGAAGAATCGCGGCCTGCCGCGGCGTGCGAATCCACAGGTGCCGCTGGTCGAGCAGGAAATCAACGCCATGCTCTTTCAACTGGATAGGGAAGGGCGTGGCCTCCGAAACGCGTTGAACAATCTGGATTTTGGTGACGCCCATCTCGTAGCCGCCGGGAGCGCGCTGTTCGGCTCGAATGTTGCCGGTGACGATGACGCTCGACTCCTGCGTAAGCCCTTTCAGCGCTTCGAATGCTTCAGGATTTTCCTTCAGCGAGCAGACGCCCTGAATGATGCCGGTGCCATCGCGAAAAATGGGGAAAACCAGCTTGCCGGATTCACGGATGTTATAAAGCCAGCCGCGGATGGTTACTTCCTGGCCGTCATATTTACCTGCGTTTTCAATCGTGATCGTCGTCATGGTGGGCTTCTCTGTGAATACTCCAAACAATTAGTTTAGCAGAGAAGCAGAAAGCCTTCCTCGGCCGGGGGAGGGAATCGGAGATGGCTTGGAGGCCCTAGCGATTCGCCAAGGTCTTGATGTTTCGGAGGCCCAGCAGGCGCTCATCGGCTGTGACCAGAGTGAGATCAAAGACTAGCGCAGTGGCCGACAAAAAACGATCGGCGGGATCGAGACTGTAGGGAAACTGTCGGCCAGCGAGAGCCACTTCATGGGTAAATGGAGCCAGTCTGGTGGCGGAAACCGCGTGCGTGATCCACTCAGTGATATCGCCATACAACTTGATTCGTCCCTTCTGATGCAGGGCCAATATTTCCCACGTGCTGATTGGCGAGAGCCAAAGTTCATTATCGGTACCCTTAAGTTCCTGCATCGTTCGACGGCTGAGGTGGTCTGGACCTTCCACGAGCCATAACCAGATGTGGGTATCTAGCAGAAATTTCAATCGCGTTCCGCCTCCCATTCATCTCTGCCGGTAGCCGGCGAAATGATGTCCCCGAGAATTTCAACGGTACCCTTCAACGAGCCGATCCACTTACTGCGGTCCACAATTGGAGTGGGCGGAACAACTTCGGCGACGGGTTTGCCGTGGCGCGTGACGCGAATGGGTTCGCGGGTTTTACGCACCTGCTCCAGGAGCGCGAGGCATTTGGCTTTGAACTCGGAGATGGGGACTTCGATCATAGGCCACCTTTTGACCATATTATGGACTATAGTCAGAATAATGGTCAATTTCATTTAGTCGGCGAAGTGCCACGGTGTGAGAGTTTACCGGCCACGCCGGCAGCGGGGATTGTGCTCCAGTCGCCAAACCGATCGGAGAGACGCCGGACTAAAGCGCTTGCAAATCTTCTTCGAGGCGGTCGAGGGACTTTGCGGCGGCGGTGATCTGGTCGGGGAGGCTTGGCGCGTCGGGGCCGGTCTTTTCCTTCAATTCCAGCGTGAGGGGCAGCTCACCGTTGGGCAGGGAGCGGAAAAGCTTCAGCGCGGCGTGCCAGTCGATGGAGCCGTCGTGAGGCGCAAGATGCGCGTCTTTGTCGCCAAGGTTGTCGTGGATGTGAGCACTGGCGATGTGCTCGCGCATGGCTGCAAAGCTGGTGGCCACGCGCTCTTCTTGCGGGCCGTCCGCCAGGTGAGCATGGCCGATATCAAAATTAAAGCGCAAACCGGTAAGCCGCGTCTCTTCCACAAAAGCGCGCAAATAGGCAGGCTGGCCCATCTCGCCAGTAGTGTTTTCCACGCAGATGGTCACGCCGACGTGTTTGGCGTGAAGCACCAGGTGCTCGAGAGAACTGAAGGCCGCATCGCGCTTGCGCGGGTCGGCGGTATCGCGATGGCCGCCCATGTGAAGAATCATCCGGGAGAAGGGAAGGTTCTCGGCAATATCAATGGCGCGTTTCAGCTCGTCCATAGCCTCAATGCGCCGGACGCGCTCGACTTCTGTGATCGAAAGGGGAGTGCCGCCTTCGCGATTGGGACCAAAGTCGCGGCTGGTGGGAGCGTGCAGGGAGGCAATCTGGAGCCTGTTGTCGGCCAGAATTTGCCCCATTCCGCGGACATCTTGCGTATTCGTGTAATCAAAATGGCCTCTGCTCGCAAAGAGTTCGATGGCCTGGAAGCCCGCGCCATGCACCAGCGCCAGAAACTCCGGCGTCAGCTTTTTGGATACAAAGAGATAGGTCGAAAGTATTCTTTGCATGTCCACCAGTTTAGCGCGGCTCGAGAACTAGCCCAGCAATTTAGGAATCGGCGTTTCCGATGAGGCAAGCGGGAAACCGCTGCTAATAGCCGATGGCGGAGCCGTCGTCGCGCGGGTCGGCGGCGCCGCAGCGTTCGCCGGTTTTGGGGTCGATGCCGATGGCGTTGACCAGGCCGATGTGACCCTTGCGCTTCACCGTGAAGCCGCGCGTTTTCATCTGCTCTCCCATTTCAGGAGAAAACAGTTTCTCCATCAGCACCTCGTCCGGCAGCCACTGATGGTGGAAACGGGGGGCGTTGATGGCCGCCTGGGCATCCATACCGAGGCGCATCCAGTTCAAGACGGTGAGCAGCGTTGCGGAAATAATGGTGGGGCCGCCGGGAGAACCGGTGACAAAGCTGAGTTGCCCGTTGCGAAGCACGATCGTCGGCGTCATCGAGCTGAGAGGCCGCTTACCGGGAGCGATGGTGTTTCCTTCGGACTGAATCAGGCCAAAGAGCGCGTTGGGCACGCCGGGTTGGGTGGTGAAATCGTCCATCTCGTCGTTTAACAGGAATCCCGCGGAGGAAGTGACGTGCGAGCCGTAACTGTCGTTGAGCGTGGTGGTGCTGGCGACTGCATTTCCCGCCGCGTCCACAACCGAGAAGTGCGTTGTATGCGGACCCTCGCCGAGGCTGATGATTGTGTTGGGGGTGGCACTGGCGCTTAACCCTTGGTTGCAAACATGCGGATTCCCGGCACGCACATCCTTGCTGGATGAGGCGCGATTTACATCGATGGTGGAGAGAAGTTCTTTTGCGTAACAGGAATCGATTAGACCGGAGACCGGCACATTGTTGAAATCGGGATCGGCCAGATACGCTGCGCGATCGGCAAAGACGCGGCGCATCACTTCCACCACCATGTGCACGCTCTGCGGATCGTCCCACCCCTTCAGCGGAACGTTTTGCAACATGTTCAGCGCTTCGATCGCGGCAACGCCGCCGGAGCTTGGCGGAGGAGCGGAAAGCACCTCCCACCGCTGGTCGCCGGAGGTGTAGCTGCCATGCAGAGCTTCGCGAATCTTCGGTTGGTAGCGGGCAAGGTCGTCCAAAGTGATTAATCCGCCGGACTCCGCCATGTCTCGCGCCAGCATCCTGGCCGTTTCACCCTGGTAGAACTCGCGGGCGCCGTTTTTAGCGATTCGCTTCAGTGTGGCGGCGAGCAAAGGCTGCCGGAACAAGTCACCAGCGCGATAGAGTTTGCCGTTGTTCAGAAAGATGTGGCTGCTCACCGGGAATTTCTGCAAGCCCGCGCGTTCTTCTTCGAGTTCCCGCACCAGTTTCTCGCTGACGGGAAATCCCTGCTCGGCCAAGCGGATGGCGGGCCGCATCACGTCGGCAAGTTTCATGGTGCCGTGGGTTTTCAAAGCCAGCGCCAGGCCTGCAACGGTGCCCGGCACGGCGACGGAACGGTAGCCAATCGTGGAAGCCTGCTCATCAAGCGTGCCGTCTGGCTTGATGTACATGTCGCGCGTGGCTTTGCCCGGAGCCATTTCGCGGTAATCAAAAAATGTGGTTTTACCGCCCGCCAGGCGAACCAGCATAAATCCGCCGCCGCCGATATTCCCCGCGGCAGGTTCGACAACCGCAAGGGCGAACGCGATCGCGACGGCAGCGTCCACGGCATTGCCGCCGCGCTTCAATATTTCGACACCCACCTGTGACGCGAGAGGTTCATCCGTGGCCACCATGCCGTGCGCCGCGCGGACCGGTTCACGCGGCCACTCTTTCGGAATGTCCGGGTGATCGCGGAATTCAGAAGCGGTTTGACCGTTGCCGCGATCGGAAAGGGAAACGAGAAGAATCAAACACAAAGAAAGACGACGAATGGTTCGACGCATAGGCAGGAATTCACACTAAGTGATTCATCAAAATGCGTCAAGAAGCGGAAAGGCATTGTCCCGGGCGGCCCAGGCCCGAATTGCCTCTCCGACATGTGCGAGGTTGTGGTTTGGATCAGGCGGTGGCCGCGCTGGCTGCAGGCGCAGCGGTAGCAACGTTTGCAGGATTGGCTTGCGGCACCCGCAATTGCGTCGTTTCACCCGCGGAATTGCTCAGCGTAACCCGCACTTCCTGGATCCGCAGGCTGAACGCGGAGAATTGCGTGGTTGTGCCGTCCCCCGTGCCCGGGTTCCCCTGCGTCAGCGTCCCATTCAGGCCCGAGAAAGAAATGGAGAGTTCGGTCAACTGAAAATTCGGGGAAACAGCCGGCGTTTGCGGTGTCGCAGCCGGAGCGGCGTTTTGGGCTCGGAATCGGCTGGCCAGCAAGTTCAATTGATTTTGCAGATCCTGCAGTGCGTTGGGATCGAACTGCAGCAAGACTCCGGCGAACTGGTCGAAGGCGGCGATCTCGGCCGCGTTCAGGCCCAGCGCGGCCAGCGAAGCATTCAACCCTTGCAAATCCTGCTGTGCCTGGATTGGAGATGAGGTAGCAACCGCGGGCGTTGCGGCCGCGGTTGTGGGAGCTACTGTGTTTGGGGCAACCGCTGGCTGAGCCACGGCCGTTACAGGAGCCGCCCCAGTTGCCACAGTAGTAGCCGCCGTGTTTCCGGCGGGGGTTTGGATATTGATCGCCGTGAAGCGCAACTGTTCGGCCTGGAAGAAGACTGCTCCAGCCTCGGCGTTTGCCGCTTCGCCCCGCGCCGAAGGCGTGAAGCGATCGCCAAACTCGGTCCTGTTATTCTGAGCCTGCGCCGCCGCGAGTTTGTTTTTGCCCTGGCCTTGCGAATCCTGCCCGGAATCCCCGTTCAAGAAACGGCTGGCAATCTGAACGATGGAAGAAATGCTCATAAATTCCCCTTGAAGCGCGAGGACTGCCAGTAGGAGAAAGGTGGGGATACCGCCGAGACAGTTCCAGCGCAATCAACGGAATCATCGGCAAAAGCGGAAAGAACTTTAGTGGAAAATGAAAGAAAATCAGATTTCGGTGCGGATTCGAAACATGGCGAACCCGCCCTCGGATGAGGGAACTCTTAACTTAAATTGTCAACGATTCAACGTCTACGGTGACCACGCGCGAAGAGTGCAAGCTGCGAAGGCCACTGTCAGGCAGTGACGGATCAAAATGCGATTTTGTAGATGTTGCCTTTGTCGTCTTTCGCGACGCCTTTGATACTCGCAAGAGTTTGCTGTTCAGTATTGTCCGGCTCGTATAGTTCGGCGTGTAAGACACTGCCCCGGGTACCCGTGATTTCGACTCTGGCGTACTGCCTGGATCCGAGCACATGAGCCACGTAGAACCCCTGCCCGTAAACCAGATCCCATTCAGAGGCCATGGTCCCGGTGGAAGGAGATGCGGGAATGGCAGCATTCGCTGGACCGCTTGGACGCGGCACCAGCGTCCAGCGGCCCTTGCCCGTTTCTCCATTGTCGAGAACCACGTTGAAATTTCCCGAATGGAGCCCGGCTTTCATCCTGCCCACAAATACCGGCGCCGGATTCTGTTGCGAGAGCGGGCCCTGTACCGGATAAAGCCGCGCCGTTGCGGAACAGCCTGCGAGCAACGAGGCACACAACAACACCGCCATGGCTGGGCGTTTCATGGAAAAGCCTCCAGTTTAAGCAGTAAGTGAATTCAACGGTCGATTATTAAGACGTACAGGAAAGCAGGCAGGTTTCGCCCCTTTCCATCAAGGCATCTCTGGAATTAATGGGCTACTCTTCGAGGAATTCAACTTTGGCAGGGCCGGGCAGCAGACCGGCGGTGGTGCCACGTTCAATGAGTTCACGTACGGCTTTTTTGCCTTTTTCGCCGTAGCCGAGCGTCCACTTATTTACATACATGCCTACGAATTTGTCCGCCAGCTCCGTATCCATGTCGCGGGCAAACTGCATCGCGTAGTTCAGTGCCTCTTCGCGGTGCTCCAGGCCGTAAGAAACGCTGTCACGAATGGTTTTCGAAATCATGCGGCCCATATCGGGGCCGAGAGCGCGGCGCACGGCGTTGCCGCCAAGCGGCAAGGGAAGGTTCGTCAGCTCTTGCCACCAGATGCCGAGGTCGACCACCTTGTGCAGTCCGAGTTGCGGGAAAAAGAGCTGGCCTTCGTGAATGAGCAGGCCCGCTTCCACGACTTCGTTCTTGACCGCTTCAATGATCTTGTCGAACGGCATCACCACCGCTTCAAAATCCGGCTGGTAAAGCTTCAGGGAAAGATAGGCGGAGGTTTTCAAGCCGGGCACGCCGACGCGCTTGCCTTTCAGATCCTGGGGCCGCATGGACTTTGTAGAAACGACGATAGGGCCGTAGCCTTCGCCGAAACTGGCACCGCAATCGAGCAAAATATATTTATCGCGCAACGAAGGATAGGCGGCGAAGCTTACGGCGGTGACGTCGTATGTTTCGGTCAGCGCGGCTTCATTGAGCGATTGAATGTCTGAAAGAACGTGCGTGTATTTGTAACCGGGCGTAGGCAGCTTGTGGGTGGCCAGCGCGTAAAACATGAAAGCGTCGTCGGAATCAGGCGAATGGGCGAGCTTGATCTCGCGGGGCTCTTTTTCGGTTTTGGATGCCACTTGTCGTGCGGCCATGGATTCTGATTCCTCTGACCCGGAATGCGGCACGCGGAGACGACCTCACCATCGGTTCACTCTTCACGGACGAATGAAGGGAAGGTCGATGAGCGTTGGGACTTGCGTGGCTTACGGCCGGGCTTACGTTTGCAAAAGGAAGCCTAACATACAGCCCGTTCCCGTTCAAACAATCTGACCACGAAGTTAAACGGCGGAGACCAGATGGGCGATCGCGTCTTCGAAATTGACCTTGCCGTCAAGATACGGCTGCCAATAAATCTTCAGCAGGCGGACGTACTCTTCCCACCCGCGTTGGGTGAATTTTTCCCGCAGGTCCGGAGGCATGGGGGACACATTTGCCTGTCGGGGAACAATTGTCTCGCCCAACAATGAATCCGGGGCGGCTTCCTGCATTACCGGACGCAGGACTTCACTGGTGGTGAAATAAACCAGGGCGTGCCAGAGGTCGCGCGGGATGGGCTTGTCGCGCTGACGGCATTCGCGGGTGATCGCGTCTTGCACTGGAATCGCGATGCCGTGCGAGGCTTCGTGAAAGAGGACTTCCAGGGAATCCGGAGCCTGGTTGCGCGGCTCTGTGCTGGAGATCGTCACGCGCAGCGGATCAACCGTCGTGAACGCCCCAGCTGAATTGGCAAACGCGCAGACTTCCACGCGAATTTTCACCTTAGGCCACATCGACTGATAAATGTCGGCAAGCCGCTGTGAAAGCCCTACGCCCTGTTCGCGGATGAGCGGGGCAACGCGCGCCACCCAGCGGCGGTTGGCGCGATCCTGATTCGCCCACCAGTGCGCGCGGTAAACCGGGGCCGCCGCTTCCAGGATGACGCCAACGTTTCCGGGCAGCCCGGCGTCGCAGGCCCTCTTTTTTCTGCCCAGCAGTTCGTCGCAATCCTCAAAATCGCCCAGCTGATTTTTCAGCAGGATCAGGTCAATGTTGATTTGCGGATCTTTCCCCGCATAGTTCGCGCGGTAATACGCAATGGCTTGTTCCCAGGTTTTCTGTTCCGCGGCGCTCAAAGTGATGGGGTTTTGCTTCAACGTTGGTCCGGAAGGATTGCCCGCCGCCGCGGCTTTGGCCTCTGGAGTGGATTCGCGCAAACGGGCTTCGTGATAAAGAAACTGGTGGAGATTTACCCAGAAGCCGCTGTGAAATTCGAACACTGGCAGGGGGCCGTAGCCGGATTCCACTTCCTGCCCCTGGCCGAGTGCGGGGGTGCCGGCCAGAAACAGAACCACGGTCAGAAGCAGCGAGAATCGAAGGAGAGGCAAGTTCATACCTGGAGCGGAAATAGTATCGCACCTCCTGCCGTCCACATATTGAGAGTTTATCCAGTTTGCTGCTAGTAGCTTGCTTCGGCGAGCCAGCGATCCAGACGAGCCATCTGTTCCCCTTCGCAGGTGATGAAGGCCATCCCCATGCCCAAACCGTAGCTCACGTAGACGACGTGAGCTTCCGCCTGGAAAGTTTCTTCATTGTGAGTGATGCGGACGAGCACGCGGGAAGCCGGAAGAATCGGATTCAAGGTATCAATGTAGCAGCCGGTGCGGCTGATATCGGCGGTGCGCGCGGAAAGCTTTGCGCCGCGGGGAAGCTCGATCACTTCCGCTGCCAGAACCATGGCGTGTCGCGGAGCGGACCGCCGCTCTACGGTTACGTCGGGCATACCTCGTCTCCTGTCAACGAACTGCCGCCTGCTTGCAGGAGAGAGTGCGTCCCGGCGGGGGAATACCTTGCCGGGAGCCGTGTGGATGAACCCATTCTTATTTTTGCGCTGGTTGCCCCGTTTCGCAACGGCCTTCCGCGGAAGGAGGCGAATCGGTCAATGTGGCGAGTCTGAAGCGGTTGGTTCCCCCTCATCGAGTTTCGGGTCCAGATCGCTGCCTACGGCGCCTTTGTGGTCGCCCGCATGTAACTGGCCGGTGGAGTCGCAGAAAAAAGAACGCAAGCCGCTGCGTCCGTAATCGGAGGGAATCGCCGCAAGCTCATACTTGGCCGGCGCGCCGGAAGTGTTCGCACCGACGATCACGTAGCGGTAGGAATAGCCGTCCTTGCGGCCGCCCGCCAGGCCTTCGTCCACCAGGCTTGCGCCATCGCTTTTGGGCGCGTTCTTCGCCGCGGGGCCCAGGGCTTTCAGCGATTCGGGCAAGCGTGTAAAGGTCTTTCGGTAGGTTTCAATGGCATCACTGAGCGCCTTGAGGGAAGCGATCGCCGATAGTTCGTTGGCCTTCATTTCGGCGCGGTCCCACTCAATTTCCAGGGAGGGAAGATCCAGGAACAACAGTCCGAGCGAGAGGATTTTCCACTGCCCGGACTCCCTGACCATCCCCATGGTTACGCGATGCGCGGTGAGCCCGGCGGTGTCGCCGGAGTCCCTGACGGTGAGCGGAAGATAAGCGAGATTGTCGCGAAGTTCCGGCTTTTCGATTTCCATTTGCGTGGTGACTTCCGGCGTTTCGCAGAAGACCAGAACGTTGCCCGACGACTCGTTCTGCGTTCGGGGCTTTCCCGGCTTGTCGAGAAGCACGAATCGCTTCAGGAAGGTTTCACGCGCCGGGGGCGTCATGCGGCCAAACGCCTCGGCATTGCGCACAGTGAGCGCCCGCAGGAACTCGGCGGAATTCTGCGAGCAAGCCGCCACCAGGGCTTCCTTGAGTACCGTGGACGGGCCTTCCGGTAAAGTCGATTGGGCAGACGAATGACACGGTGCCGTAGAAAATAGAAGAATGGCAAACAGCGCATGCTTGAAAGAACGAAAACCCGGGGACATTGGAAGCACGAGCACTAATCCTTTGCGCCTTGCAGGATGGCCGCGAGGTTTTGCGTGAATACCGACCGCGGCATCACTTCCAGGCAACCTGCGGCGCGGGCCTGGGCGGCGAGTTCGGTCTGCACGTGAGACAGGAAAGCCACAACGCGCATCTCTTTTTGAGTTGCGCGCAATCGTTCGATGGTTGCCACAGGCTGGTTGCGGGAGTTCAGATCCACGATCACCAGCTTGGTCGGCGGCTCCAGCAGGGTGAAGAGCGCTTCCGGATTGCCGGCTACTTTGAATTCGATGCCCAGCTGCTTGGCTGTTTCCGCCACTTTCAACTGAAAAAACAGATCATCAATCAAGGCTGCTACACGGCCCATGCGGATTACTCCTTGTCCTTAACGTCCACGTTAAAAACCATTGCGGGGGCTTTCCCCGGCGGCCATTGAGGTATTACAATCAGCCTGCCCCCCCGAGGACCCTGATGCAAGCTCTTTCGCCAGCCTCTTCTTTATTGCAGCCACCTGTATCCCTGCTGGAAAAGACCCCGGCTATCCTGGAGGCCCTGCTCCGCGACGTTCCGGCGGATACCCTTGAGTGGAAGCCGACAGCGGATCGCTGGTCGATCAGCGAAGTTCTGGAGCACCTGCTGGCGATCGAGCAGTTGTACGGCGATCGCGCCAAGAGAATTGTAGTGGACAACAATCCCACGCTGGCCAGATACGAAGAGCTCGACCACGCCCAGCTCCGGAAAAAGACGGCGCGCCAGTATCTGGATGAGTTCGTCGCCTTGCGCCAGGCGCATTATTTCTTCTGGCATGGCATTCCCTCTTCGGCCGGCTCGCGCACCGGCGTCCATCCAGAGATGGGAGCAGTCACCCTTTTGCAATTGCTTAACGAACTTGCTAATCATGATCTGGGCCACTTGCGGCAGATCGCCGAACTTTATCGCGCGAAAGCTTTTTACCCGAACGCCGGACCATTTCAGAGGTACTCAAATCCCAAGCCATGAGCGAACATCCTGAAGACCTGCAATTGGCCGGGGCGGGAGCGCTGGACGTTACGCTCTACTCGCGACCCGGTTGCCACCTTTGCGAAGCCGCCAAAGCCGCGATCGATCCGCTGCTGGCGGAATTTGGCGCCACGCTGCGCGAAGTCAACATTGACGGCGATGCTGTGCTTACCGAACGCTACGGCTGGGACATTCCGGTTCTCTTCGTCGGCACCAGAAAAGCCGCAAAGCATCGCATCAACGTCAGGCAACTCCGCAGACAGCTGAAGGAAGCCAAAGAAAAGGCGCAAGAAGCGCAACTGGTGATGGTACGGAAAAAAGGGGCTTAGTGGCCCGCGGCCGGGGCGTGAACGCCGACGGTCTCGTCGGGCACGTCGCCCTTGCGGCCCTTTACGCGATCGTAGACGCTGACCTGGCTCACGGAGCCGAGCGCTTCGTTGTAGAAAGTTGGCACGCCGAGCGCTGTGCGTAACTCTTCGTTGAATTTGCGCAGGTTTTCCAGGTGCGTAGCCAGCGCCGGCACTTTTAACCCCTCATCTGTCAGCAGGAATTTCTGGTAGCCGGCATCCCACAGCCGGGTGAATTTCCCCTTCAGCATGATGGTCGGCAACACCGTCAGGTGAAAGCGCCCGTCAGGCTCCTGCCGGAATTCTGCGCCCGATCCATATTTCTCCACGCGGACCACGCCGCGCGTGCTGCCCACCCCAAAGCCCAGCGCCGCCAGGCTGTCGATAGCCTTCTTTTCAAACCGTTCGTTTACATTCCACATAGGACTTTCAGCGTAAACAATCCGCGTCCCGGTGTAAAGCTTGACGAATCCGCGGAGCTTGTCCAATATGCCTGCGAAGGACAGGATGTATGGGGGACTCTCAACCTTCCCCGGTTTCCCAAGCCATGAAATTGACGATCCTAGAGGATGCGGCGAAGCGGCCAGAGTATTTTAGTTGGGCAGGAGCGATTGAGCCCCCTGTTCTTGATTCATGGCTGGCGGAGCGGGGATGGAACGTTCCCGATGATCTCAAGTATTTCTGGTCTAAAACAGGTGGTGGCGACTTTTTCGAGAGTGAGACCATTTTCGCACCATTCAGTGATCTCTGGGCGCACGACTCGATTGACGAAGTGAACAGACACCAGATAAACAGGGGAATCCCCAAGCACTATCTGCCTCTGCATGACGGGCTTCGATTTTCCGCGGTTAATTTGAATACACAGAAGTATATGTTTCTTGACGAGAACAATTATCAAGTCCAAGAAGAATTCCCCTCCCTTGAAGCATGGTATGTGGAGGGCATCCGGCCAGAATTCGTAGAGAGGTACTCGCTTGCCGGTTAGATGATCTCGGGAACAGCCGGGACGTTTCCGGTAGGTTGCCACTCGTCGCTTTCTTCCAGGAACGACACCGCGTAAAATGGAATTTGGGGAAACCACCATGTCAACCAAAACGCAGCCGTTGACCGGCGGGGCGCCGGCAGCGAGCCTTACTAATGAAGAGATTCTTCGCTACAGCCGGCACCTGATCATGCCCGAGGTGGGCATGGAGGGTCAGCTGAAGCTGAAGGCTGCGAAGGTATTGCTGATTGGGACCGGTGGGCTTGGCGCGCCGCTGGGGCTTTATCTTACGGCGGCGGGCGTCGGGAAGATTGGGTTGGTGGATTTTGATGTGGTGGATTTTACGAATCTGCAGCGGCAGATTACGTTTGGCACCAGCGATGTTGGCAGGCCCAAGACTGGTGCAGCAAAAGCGCGGCTGAGCAATCTGAACCCCGACATTGAGATCACTACGTACGAGACTCGGTTGACCAGCGAGAATGCGCTGGAACTCTTCAAGGATTACGACATCATCGTTGATGGCACCGATAATTTTCCCACGCGTTATCTGGTGAACGACGCCTGTGTGCTGCTCGGGAAGCCAAACGTCTACGGCTCGATCTTCCGGTTTGAAGGACAGGTCACCGTGTTCGGAATGCCGGATGGCCCGTGTTACCGCTGCTTATATCCCGAGCCGCCTCCGCCCGGGCTAGTGCCATCGTGCGCGGAGGGCGGTGTGCTTGGCGTGCTTCCGGGCATCATCGGTTCGCTGCAGGCGATGGAAACGATCAAGCTGATTCTGGGGCGCGGCGACTCGCTCGAAGGCCGCCTGGTGCTTTTCGACGCGCTGGCCATGAAATTCCGCGAATTGAAGCTGCGCAAGAACGCCGGCTGCCCGATGTGCGGCACAAATCGCACCATTCACAAACTGATCGACTACAACGAATTCTGCGGCATCCGCGGCGAAGAAGAGCCGGAGAGCAATCTGCAGGTTCCGGAAATAACGCCGCGCGAGCTGAAGCAGCGTCTGGACCGTGGGGACGACCTCTTCATCCTGGATGTGCGCGAGCCGCACGAATACCAGATCTGCAATCTGAACGGCCATCTGATCCCTCTCGGCGAACTTCCGCGCCGTGTGCACGAACTGGATTCCTCGCACGAAATCGTCGCACACTGCCGCAGCGGAAAGCGCTCGGCCGAAGCAGTGGACTTCCTCCGCAAGGCGGGATTCCGCAAAATTCATAATCTCCACGGCGGGATTCTTGCGTGGTCTACGGAAGTGGATCCGTCCGTTCCGCGCTACTAACTCCGCTTCGCCTTCGGGGGTGCTTTTCCACCCAGCGCCTTGTGTTTACACCTTCGCGCCGTTATCTTTAGATTCGACACTAGAATTCTCAACGGATTTTGCAAATGGAGGAATCCTTGGCTGGCACAAAAGTCACAATTCTCAATAATGGCCCATTGCGCGTCGAAGGCGATTTCACAGTAGTGGATCAGGACGGCAAAGAGTTCGGGTTGGGCGGGCGCACGGCGGTCTCCTTTTGCCGGTGCGGGCATACCGGGAATGCGCCGTTTTGCGATGGAACGCACAAGCGGAATGGTTTCGCGGTTATCACGCCAGCCCGTGATTTACCCCCAAAACCCTAAGAAACACTGACTCAGGGCAGAATGAGACTGTCTCAGCATGAGACTTTGCACAGATTCGGGACGATAGTGCCTAAACCCCTGCTAACTCTCTGGATACATTAGCGATAGTGTTTCAAAAACGGACTGAGACGGAGGCTTCCCGTGTCTCGTTTCAGTCTCAGGCAATCCCCAGAATTCCAGGCATTCCAGTAAATACTTTATTTTCTTAAATTTACAATCCCCCTTTTGACGACGGAAAAGGGCATGGACGTGCTATTTCACGCCCTGTCCGGTTTTCTCCGGCATTTGGGGGTTGTTTTGGGCGATAAGGGGCCAATCAAAGGGTTCTTCCGCAATGACCGCGGAAGTCTGCCCGCCCTTGTCTATGGTGTTCTCGGAGCCCTGTACCTCTTCGCCGTTTACTATTCCCGGCAGTCTCACCTGTTCGGCGCGCCGACCAATTATTTGTATCTAGAAGTGGGCGGCTCGTTGCTCTGCTTCTGCTATGCCGCGAATGCCCTGGTCCGCTTCCGCGGCACCCATGACCGGCTGGCCTTGATTCTTGCCTTCGGGTTTGTTCTTTCCGGGATGATCGAGACGATCGGGTATTTTGGCCTGAACAATCTTCTGCACTCCGGCACGGTGGCGCTTTCTCATGTGCCGATGGGCTGGATGGTTGGCCGCACGATGCTTGCCGTGCTGTTGTTGGCCGCTCTGGCCGTGGAAAAATTTATTCCGACAGCTCGCCAGCCCAGCCGCGAGACTGCCGGGGCGCTTTTTGTGGTGGCTGCTGCCGCGTACATCACCAGCGCGGCTTTCATGGCCGCTCCGGCTGCGCCAGTGGCACAGACCGGGGCATTTTTTTCGCGTCCCTGGGAACTTCTGCCCGGCGGACTGTTTACCCTGGCTGCTCTCTTTTTCTACCGCCGCTACCAGTCGGAAAAAAGAAATGAAAGCGACGCGTCGCTTTACGATTATTCGCTGTTCCTGGTCGCGCTGCTGAACGCCGCCTGCCACGCCGCGGCGCTTTTTTCGCAACGCCTGTTTGACGGCCCATTCTTTTTTGCGGAACTCAACAAGGTAGCCAGCTACGCGATCATGTTGGGCGCCGCATTGATTGACCAGGCTCGCCTCTTTGATCAGGTGCGCACCATGGCGGTCAGCGACCCGCTTACCGGTCTTGCCAACTATCGCCGGCTCATCGGGGTGATTGAATCGGAACTCGATCGCTCGCGCCGCACGCAGCGGCCGTTCAGCATCGTGCTGCTGGACATGGATGGCCTGAAAGCCGTCAACGACCGGTACGGTCACCTGGTTGGCAGTCGCGCTCTGGTTCGCCTGGGCAAAACACTGAAGCATCATTCGCGCGCCATCGATACTCCGGCTCGCTACGGTGGAGACGAATTTGCCCTGGTTCTTCCCGAGGCGCCGAAAGAAATCGCTTCGCGCGTCGCAAGCCGTATCCGCGAGCGCCTCTCACTCGAAACTGAAGAGCCCGCGCTTTCCGTCAGCGCCGGGATTGCCGCGTATCCCGAAGACGGCGATTCCGCTGAAAAACTTCTGGGAGCCGCCGACCGCGCGCTCTACCGCATGAAGCATCGCGGAAATTCCATTAATTCCATCGCGCGGATTGCCGCGTGCCTGTGAGGATGACGAAAAAATGCCTCCCAGGATGATCCATCCGTTCAACCGCCGTGAAAACCGCATCCCGATGGAGATTCCCGTCGTGCTCGACGGCCATCGGCATTTGCCTGGCACGGAGGCGACGTTTACGGAAAACGTCAGCGCCAAGGGAGCGCGCGTGGTCAGCGTGCGGCGCTGGGATAAAGGTGCGCCGATGACACTGGCGTCACGCACCGGAGAATTTCGTTCTGAAGCTCGGGTGGCCTACTGCCAACCGCTGCGTGGCGACGGCTTCGCGGTGGGGGTGGAGTTTCTCGAAACAAAAGGACGATGGGTAGTCGAATCTACAAATTAGCTTGACGGAATCCGGCGAGCGGACAGGAGGGAACTGCTGGAACATTCTTACAGGGAATACATTACTAGCGCAAAGTTTGTACGTAAAAGCGCCGCACAGGAGGTAAAGGACCTGTTCGGCGCTTTTGCTTTTCCGGCTGTATACTCGAAACTTGCCGTTTCAAGCCTGTGGCTCGGAGGGTTTTCGTTGAATATTCTTGTGACCGGAGGCGCCGGATACATTGGAAGCATCTGCTCGGAGGTATTGCTCAGCCGCGGCCATCGCGTGATCGTGCTAGATAATCTTCAGGAAGGGCATCGCGCGGCCGTTCCGCCGGCCGCCGTATTTGTTGAGGCCGATCTGGCGGACCGCGCACAGATTGAAAAAGTATTCGCCACCCACAAAATTCACGCGGTGATGCATTTTGCCGGCGAAGCGCTGGTTGCGAAATCGGTTCGCGAGCCCAGCACATTTTATGCGGCGAACGTCGGCTGCGGCGTCAATTTGCTGGATGCGATGATTCGCCACGGCGTGGACAAGCTGATTTTTTCCTCGACCGCGGCGACTTATGGAGAGCCGGCCGTCGTGCCCATCCCCGAAGACCACGTGCAGGCGCCGATCAATCCTTATGGAAAATCCAAGCTGAGGTTTGAACAGATCCTTGCGGATTATCGCGGCTACACCGGAATGAAATACGTTACGGTGCGTTATTTCAACGCCGCCGGCGCCAGCAAGGAACGCGGCGAACACCATCGCATGGAAACCCACTTGATTCCCCGCGTTCTGGACACGGCGCTGGGAAATTTCCCGGAGATGGAAATTTTTGGATTCGATTATCCGACGCCCGACGGAACCTGTGTGCGCGACTTTGTTCACGTCCTGGATATCGCGGATTCCCACGTGCTTGCGCTGGAAGAGATTGACCGCGTTCAGGGTGAGGCGTTCAACGTGGGCACTACCAGCGGCTATTCGAATCTTCAGGTGGTGCAGGTTGCCGAGCGCGTCACCGGACGAAAAGTAGCGCACAAGCTTTCTCCCCGGCGGCCGGGAGACCCCGCGATTCTCGTCGCCAGCAACGAGAAGTTGAAGCGCATGCTTGGATGGGAGCCCAAACACTCCTCGCTTGAATCCATCATCCAATCGGCGTGGGATTGGCGAATGAAATTCCCCCGCGGTTATCCGGACTGATCTTTTCGCGGGAATGGAAGATCATGCGGCGGGAAACATCTGACCGCGGCAGTGTCTACCTTTTTTCTCTTGCGGCTTCCTTGACGAGCGCGCCAAGTTTTGAGTACTTCAGCCAGACAGTTTGCGCCGCCGAACGCGCAATCACCAAACCGCGGTAACCGTCCAGAAATCCAGCACCTAGCACAAAATAGCGAAACCACGCCCACGGCGTCGCGAACCATTTCGCGGCGCGCCATTTTCTCCGGCCACTTTCAAACATCGCGCGCGCGGAGAGCGTGGAATATTCTTCACTCTTTTGCCGCTGCTCGTCCAGGTTGCGGACTGTGTAGTGCAACAAGTCGCCCTGCAATCGTCCCGCAGAGCCCTGAAACTGGAGCGATTCGTGAATCGCGCCGGAAAATTGCGCTTTGCGGCGGTCGTAAAGGCGCCGTTGCCAGTCCGGGTACCAGCGGGAATGGTGAATCCAGGCTCCGAGAAACCACGCCAGACGGGCCATTTCATAAACCGGGAACTGGGGTGCCACTGCCTTCCACTTCACAATCGATTCCCGCAATTCGCCGCTGATCTCTTCGTCGGCGTCCAAGAGCAGAATCCAGTCCTCGCTCGCCTGCGCAGCGGCAAAATTCTTCTGCTCCGCGTAGTTCGTCCAGGCGCGCGTCAAGACCCGGGCTCCGGCCGCCTGCGCAATCTCCACCGTGGCGTCCGTGCTGCCGGAATCCACCACCACGATTTCTTCCGCGATGCCGTCCGCCGATTTCAGCAATCGTGGGAGGTCGTGCGCCTCGTTCAAGGTAATCACGCAGATGCTTAATCGGTTCATTCAGGTTGGAAGGGGCTTCTTGCCGGGGCCAGTATCTCACACGCCTGCGGAGCCAGAACACGGCAGTCGACGATTGCTGAAGGGGGGATTTACTTCGGCCGGAATGAGACGCGGATTACGCTGCTGCCGATGCGAAATAACGCGCCTTCCTTCAGCAAGACCGCGCGCGCGCGTTCGCCCTCAAAAAATGTGCCGTTGGTGGAATCCAGGTCCTTCAGGTTGATGTTTCGCTCCCGGACTTCGATCACGCAATGATGGCGGGAAATCTCCGGATCCTCCAGCGGAATGTCCGCCCCTTTGCGGCCAATTACCGTGCGCGGCTGACTGAGCGTGAAACTTTTCTTGGCCTGGGGACCGCTTTCCACCGTCAGCACCACGTCCAGCCCATCCGGAAGGCGCAGGCCCTCGTCCACCGGAAGCAGCCGCAGGCGCTGCGTGGAGGCATCCGCCCGCGCAAACGAAGGCATCGGCGAAATCACCACGGTCTGATCCACGCTGCGTTTCACTTCCACAATGGTCGTGAGGCCGCACTTCGTGCACTTGAAGCTGACCTTGGGATGCTTGGCCACGGCATCGTCATTAAGCAAGTGCTGCTGCCCGCAATGGATACATCCTGTCTGCACACTTCAAAATTAACACGACACCCGGCGAAGCACGCCTCTAACGCGGCAGCGCCTTGCGGCAAGGGTTACCCGCCTGGCGTCCGGCGCGCTGCACATATGCTAGGATTGAAGATTCCAAATCATGCGGGAGAGTGCTTGTGTCCGAACATATTTCGCGTAAAGAGCTGAAACACGACCGGGTCCGGGAAACGATTGAGCATGGAGCCGAAGCGGTCCTTTCCCACACTCGACTGGCATCCATCGCGATCCTTGTTGCCATCGTTTTGCTGTCCGGCTATTACGGCTGGAAGATTTACAACGATCGCCAGACCGCCCAGGCCCAGGCGGCGCTCGACGACGCGATGAAGGTATTCAATGCGCAAATTCTGCTTCCGGGCCAGCCGAGCCTGCCGGGAGAGATTTCCTACATCGACCCGTTGCAGCGTTCCCAGGATGCCGAGGTGAAACTCTCCGCTGTCGCAGCGAAATATCCCAGCACCAGTCCCGGCCGATTGGCACGTTACTATTCCGCGCTCTGCCTGATGGACCTCGACAAGCTGAATCAGGCTTCCGAGGAGCTGAAGAAACTGGGAGCCGGTTCCGATAAAGAGCTCGCGGCGCTGGCTGATTTTCAAAAAGCCTTGATCGCCGAGCGCACCGGGAAAAAGGATGAGGCCATTCAGATTCTGCTGGCGCTTTCCAACTCCGGCTCGATACTGGTTCCGAAGCCGTTGGTGCTGCTGGAAGTGGCTGGTATCTACCGGCAGACCGATCCTAAGAAAGCGGCAGCTCTCTACGAACAGATTAAGAAAGATTATCCGAATACGAACGTCGCCGATGAAGCGGACCGCGGCCTCGGCGAACTCGCTCCTCAATCCTGAAATTCCGCCGGCCCGCTTTGCACCCGGAGGTTTCGGCAATCGAAACGCTTCGCACTTACGCTCCTTGGGCATTAGATACGGCGGCCTCGCGCGGACGGCGTTTTGCTGAGACTCCCCACGCCTATCGCAGCGAATATGCGCGCGACCGCGACCGCATCATCCATTCCCGCGCGTTTCGACGTCTCGAAGCAAAAACCCAGGTTTTCAGCACCCGTTTTTCCGATCATTTTCGCGACCGTTTGACGCACACGCTGGAAGTCGCCCAGATTGCCCGCGCCGTGGCCGCGGCCCTTCGTATCAACACGGAACTCGTCGAGGCGCTGGCCCTGGTGCACGACATCGGGCATCCGCCGTTTGGACATGCCGGCGAACGAAAGCTCGACGAACTGATGCGCGCCCACGGCAGCGGCTTCGATCACAATCTGCACGCCCTTCGCATCGTGGAGCACTTCGAGCATAGGTACATCGGCTTCGACGGACTGAATCTATCGTTTGAAGTCCGCGAAGGCATCGTGAAACATTCGCGGGATTATTCGGCAGCCGCGCACCCGGAGCTGGCTGAATATCTGCTGGAGCTGCGCCCGCCGCTTGAATCGCAGCTCATCGACTGGGTGGACGAAATTGCTTACAACTCCGCCGACCTCGACGACGCACTCGAAGCCAAGCTGCTGGACCTGGACACGCTTCGGGAGGAAGTTCCGTTGTTCGCGCAGTTTTACGCACAAGTCGAATCGGCGCATCCCGGCGCGCGCGTACGCTTGAAATTTAATGAAGCTCTGCGCCACGTTATCGATCATCTTGTCAGCGATCTGATCACCAACACGGAAACGCTTGTGGAGCAATCCGGCGCACACTCCGCGGAAGAAATCCGAAATTTCCCGCAGCGCCTGGCGCGGTTCAGCGAAGAAGCCCGCGCACAAAACGCCCAGCTCAAAGGCTTTCTGTTTGCCCACATCTACAACCATCCGCTGATCACCGAAGATTCCACGCGTTCCGTCGTCTGCCTCGCCGAACTCTTCACCTATTATCTTGAGCAACGCGGTTCGCTGCCCGAATCGCAGGAGCACACCGCGCAGCAGATGCCGCGCCACCTGGTGGTCTGCGACTACATCGCCGGGATGACCGACCAGTTCCTGCTTCGCCAGCATCAGGAACAGTTCGGCGCCAACGCGCGAAGCGTTCCGCCTTCTCTAGCGTCCTCCCAGCGGCTAAAATGAACCGTTTCCACGGAGTTTAGAAAATGCCTGTTCGCCGGCCGCTGCTCCTGATATTCCTCTTGCTCGTATCCACCGCCCCGGCCCGGCCGCAGATTCCTGGCCTCACCGCCCAGCAACCGGCGGCTGCCACGCCCTCAGCGCCCGCGATCCCGTCGGATCCGCTTGGCCGCGAAACTCCTCGAGGAACGCTGTTGGGATTCATCAAAGAAGCGCAGGAGGAGCGCTACGCCCGCGCGGTGGAATATTTCCAGCCGTCAGCGAGCCGCCGGCGACGCTCGGAACAAGATGACGAAGAACTTGCCGCGCAACTCTTGACGATCTTCAACCAGAAATTTGCGGGTGCTCTGGAGCTTACCAGCCGCGACCCGCTGGGACGCCTGGACGACGGCTTGCCTGCCGACCAGGAAAGAATCGTCGGCGCGCTCGGCGCCAGCGATAAATTTCCAATCCAGTTGGTTCGCCTGGACGACGAGCACGGGCACAAGCTCTGGTATTTTTCGCGGGCGACGCTGGATCGGGTTCCGGAAATGTACGATTCGCTGACTTTCCCGGGAATCGAGAAGCAGATTCCACAGACCCTGGTCACGCACCGGTTGCTGTTCATGCCGCTCTGGCAGTGGCTCGCGCTGCTGGTTTTTCTGCCCGTGGCTTTGCTGGGAGGCCGCCTGATCACGATGCTCTCGGCATTCGTGATCAACCAGTCGCGCAAAGCCAGAAGCAAGCCGCCGCTTGCTCCGCAAAGATTTTTTGAAGTGGACCCGATCACGCTGACGATTGCGATCGTGTCGCATTACATCTTCGTCGGGTATATCGGGACGTCGCTATTGTACCGGCTCTATTACCGCCACATCGTCTGGATTTTTCTGGCATTCGACTTTTACTGGATACTCACGCGGATTACCCGGGCCATCTCCGCGCGAATTGGCGCCAGCTTCACGAAGCGTGGAATGCTGGCGGAGCGCTCCATCGTTTCGCTGGTGCGGCGCTTCACCGAAGTTTCCATTTTTCTGTTGGTGACCCTACTTCTGCTGCGCAGCCTGGGTGTGGATGTTTCGACGGCGCTTGCGGGTGTTGGCATCGGCGGCCTGGCCCTGGGCCTTGGCGCGCAAAAAACCTTTGAAAACATGTTCGGCGGCATCTCGATTCTTTTCGACAAGGTCGTCCAGGTCGGTGATCCCTGCCGCATCAACAACCAGGCCGGTGTGGTGGAAGATATTGGTTTGCGTTCCACCCGCCTGCGGACCGGTGAACGCACCCTGCTTTCGATTCCGAACGGCATTATGGCTTCGGCCGTGCTGGAAAATCTGCGCTTCCGCGACAAATTCCTCTGCCAACAAACGATTCGCTTGCGCTATGACCTTTCACCGGATCATGTCCGCTATGTGCTGGGGCGGATTCAGGATCTTCTGATCGAAGATCCGAAAGTGGAAGATTCCTCCGCGCGCGTGCGGCTTCTGCGCTTCGCGGAGTACGCACTGGAAGTGGAGATTTATTGCTATATCCTGGAACCGGAATTTACCGCTTATCTGGCGACACAAGAGCAGTTGCTGCTGAAAATATTGGATACGATCGAGAAGGCGGGTGCGGTGGTTGCTCTGCCCACGCAAACCACGTTTGTGACCCAGGATGCCTGGGTTGATCCACAGAAAGCCAAATCCGCGGAAGCTGCCGTCGAAAAGGCGCGCGATCCGGGTGTGCCGGGCCCGCGCATCGTGCCGCCCTCGGACTGATTGCTCCGGCTCAAGACAGCACCAGGCAAACTGCTGGACACTATCTCCCAGCGAATGTGTTGCAAGCCGTGATGGACCCGCTATTCAATCCCCTGTTGAACCACTCCATGCGCTGCTGCGAGGTTCCATGGGTAAACGTTTCCGGCTGCACCCGGCCTCGCGTCATTTGCTGAATATGATCGTCGCCGACCGCGGCCGCCGCGTGTAACGCGGACTCCACGTCTCCCGCTTCCAGAAGCCCGCGTTGCTGCGTCGAGTGCGCCCAGACCCCCGCGAAGCAATCCGCTTGCAGTTCGGTCTTCACCGACAATGGATTTGCCTCAGCCGGATTGCCTCTTTGCAGTTGCTGCACCTTGTTTTCGATGCCGATGATTTTCTGGACGTGATGGCCGACTTCATGCGCCAGCACATAAGCCTGCGCGAATTCCCCCGGCGCACCGAACCGGCGTTTCAGTTCGTCATAAAACCCCAGGTCGATGTACACGCGCTCATCCGCGGGACAATAGAACGGGCCGGTCGCAGATTGCGCTCCGCCGCACCCGGATTGCGTGTGATTCCGAAACAGCACCAGCCGAGCATGGCGATAGGGAACTCCCTCCTGTTGAGGCAGCAATTGCTCCCAGGTTTTCTGGGTGTCGTCGAGAACAAAGGAGACAAATTGCACCAGTGGTTTTTCCGCTTCGTCGCGCGCGGGATTCGGCCGGTGAACGGTCGTGGAGACCGGCGCACTTGTGCCGCCTCCCAGAAGGGCGAAAAAATTCTGCTTGAAGACCAGGCTTAGAATGAACAGCACCACCACGCCGCCCAATCCGATATGCATCCCGCCGAAGCCGAAGCCTCCTCCGCCCCCGCCACCATCGTCCTGATCTCGGCGATCCTCGATGTCGTCGCTTGTCCCGCCTGGTGTCCAGCGCATGGAAAGATCTCCTGTAGGAAACGGTTCTGGAAGGCGGTCCGCCCGGGGACCGCATCAAAATCCTACCATCTTGGTTCGTAGGAAAGCCCGCGAATCAGAACCTTCCCTGGTTCCCGGCGAATCATCAGAAAAGCAGCTGCAAAGTTCCTCAAGCTATTTATTAGCGCCTCTTAATCCGAACTTTCTTTCCAGTTGCTTTGTTCGCGCCAAGGCTGTATATATTTTGTCAATTCGCTCGCAGTATAGATTCCAGGTCCCCGGTATAGTAACGTACTAACCAGTTTGCATTGATCCGCAAGGATGCGGAGCAATTGGGTGGATATGCGCACTTTTCCGGGTACTAAGCCCAACTTGGTACAGGGCCAACCAGCGGCGTCCTTCTCCGCTCGAGACCTCGGCTTATTTCTGCTCGTCTTTGCATCTTATGTTTTTTGCGCGCGATTTGAGCTGCGCTTGATCCATTCCCAGACTTCCATGGGAGTGATTTGGTTGCCGGCTGGAATTGCGCTCGCGGCTTTCCTTTTGCGGGGCCGCGGCATACTTCCCACCATTTATCTGGCATCCCTCTCTGTTGAGCTCATCTCTTCCGTACCGCTGCTGGGGGCGTTGACCATCGCCGCGGGAAACACGGCGGAAGTCTTCCTGGCGGGCTACCTGGTGAATCGCTTTGCTGGCGGCGCAAAGGCTTTCTCGCGACCTGCCGATGTTCTGCGTTTTTCAGTATTGGCCGGTGCACTGGCGACGCTCATCAGCGCGATTGTCGGAACCAGCGTTGTGTCCAGCCCAGCGGGCTTGGACCGGCCGGAGGCGTTAACCATTTTCGCAGCCTGGTGGGCGGGGCATGCCTTGGGCGTCCTGGTTCTCACGCCATTCCTGGTCCTGCTTTTGAACGGCAAGCACCAGCCGTTGCACCTCAGTGAACTTCTTGAGGTAAGCGTCCTCCTGATTGGTCTCAGCATCGTCTCCGTTATCAGTTTTGGTCCTGCAGGAGTTTTCTCAGACAGGGTGGATACGCCGCTATTCCTGTGCGTGCCGTTCCTTGTCTGGGCTGGAATCCGCTTCTGCCCGTTAGAGGCGGCGGGCGCGTGCATCGTCCTTTGCGGGTTCGCCACCTGGGGTTCATTGCATGGATACGGGCCGTTTATCACGGTCACGGCAATGCCGCTTTCCCTGGCGGCGTATCTTTGCGTGGCCACCACGATGACGCTTACGGGAGCGTCCACGGTTGCCAACCAGCGCGAAGTCTCCGAAAAACTTCTGGAGACTCTCTATCGCCTGGAAACAACAAAAGACACGGAAATCGCGCGCCTTTCCGCCGACGTGGATTTCCTGCGCGACGAACTGATCCGGCGCGTGCATGCCAGGTCGCATTCCGAGCCCAACGTGCAGGTCACCCAGCAGCCTCGCGAGAGCAGCGAAGTCATCTGGTTCCTCGAAGCCGAAACGGAAAACATTCTTTATGTCAGCCCCGCCTACGAAACGGTCTGGGGGCGCTCCCGCGAAGATCTCGGTCGAGACGCCCACGACTGGCTTGATGCCGTGATCCCCGAGGATCGCGAATTTGCCATTCAATTCGTCGGCCAGGATTTTCCCGGCGACCGCGTGGAGACCACTTACCGCGTCAAGCGGCCGGACGGCTCGATTCGATGGATTTTTGATCGCGGCTTCGTCATTCGCGACCCTGCTGGACGCCCGGTACGCTACCTGGGCTTGGCCAGCGACATCACAGAATTGGTGCAGTTGGGCGAATTTATTCCCGCTCGATTGGAACACCGGTCCCCGAAAACCCCCTCTAAGGGGAACATCACCTAGTTCACTAAGGAGAAACAGGAATGATTGGAGAACGATTGCGGGACATCCGTAAAGAAAAGCAACTATCCCAGGGAGATTTGGAAGAGCGCACGGGATTGTCCCGGTGCTATCTCTCCCGAATCGAAAACGGGCATACCACGCCTTCCATCGAGACGCTGGAGAAACTTTCCGGCGCAATGGGAGTGCCACTCTATCAACTCTTCTACCAGGGCAACGGCCCAGCCAAACCGTTGGTCATTCCTCGAAAGAAAGATTCGCCTTCCGAGGAGTGGGGTCTTTCGGGCAAGTGGGGCGGCTTTCTGAATCGCATCCGCGGCTTGCTCGGGCAGATGGAAGAGGGTGATCGCAAACTTCTTCTGGGCGTCGCCGTCAAGCTGGCACGCAAAAAGTAGCGCTACAGAACTTAGTACCGGTTGCTGTGCGGGTTTCGCGATCTGACTGCTGAGCGGTCCGCCGGGAAAGGGAAATTCCCGGCGAATTCCTCTTTAGTGGAATTTGGCGGCTTCCGCCTGGGCCTGCTTCAGAAGGGGTAAATCCGTATCTGCGCCCTTCCAGAGATCGAGAAATTTCGCATACGCTGCTTTCGCCTGGCTTGTTGAGCCCGACTTTCCTTCCGCGCGCGCGACGCCCAATTTCGCCAGTGGCGCCGACCAGCAACTCCCGACGATCCCCGCGTCCGTGGAAAACTTTCGAAATTCGGCCAGGGCTTGCTGGGCGTTTCCCGCTCCGAGTTGGGCCTCTCCCCGCAAAAACGCCGGAATCATGCAGGAGTCGCTTAAATTCCCCGTCAGTTGCCCTTTTTCGTACGGCAAAGCACTCTCGAGCGAATTGATCGCATCCCCGTATTGCTTCTTCCGAAGTTTCATCTGGGCTTGCACCACCGGCATCCAAGCCTTCTGAATCACCATGTTCGAGACGTACAGCGCTCGCAGATCGTCCATGATTTTCTGTGCTTTTCTGTCTTCCCCGAGTCGCGCATAAACAAGCGCGGCCAGCGCCCGGACATCCTTGCTGTCGGGAACAAGCTGTAGCGCGGCCTCCGCGTGTTTTCTGGCTTCCTCTGGATACCCGAACATCGCTTCGCGCATGCCCGCTTCCACTTCCCATACGCCAGCGGACTCCGGCAATTCCGCCTTTTTTGCGGATTCCACCGCCCGCCGCGAATACACGCGTGCCTTTTGCAGCCGGCCGAAATACGCCTCCGTGTCAGATTGCGCGGCCAGCAGGGAATCCTCTCCGTTTGTTTTGCCCTCCGCCCACTGCAGTTCCCGCTGCATCACCGTGGAATCGCCCTGGGCAAAAGCCACCGCATACAGGTTGGAATGCAGCGAAGGGTCATTTAATTTTCTCGAGAATGCTTCCTGAATCACTTTCTCCGCTTCCGCCGGCCGCGACAGCGCCAGCAGCGCGGTTGAATAATTTTCGTACCAGGCCGCGGAGTCCGGGTCGAGCTTCAGCGCCGCCTCAGCGTATTTCGCCGCCTCAACGTAATCCCCAATTACGAAATATTCGCTGGAGAGATTGCCAAGCGCAACATCGTCGCGGGGATAGGTGCGGATGTATTCCTTGTAGCCCTCGATGGCCTTCTCGATGTTCCCTTGCGCCAGGTCGTAATAGAGAGTCTCGATATTCAGATGTTCCCGGTAGGTTTGCCGGTCGCCGGCCTCGTATGCCTGCCGGACCTCTTCGCCGGCTTTCCCCATCTGATTCAGGTTGTAGTAGCTGACCGCCAGCCCCGAATGCGCCACCGCGAATCGCGAGTCCAGTTCGATGGCGCGCTTGTAAAGAGGCACAGCTTCCAGATCGCTCTTTTCCCGGATTGCTTTTCTTGCCTCTTGATAGGCCTTCAGCGATGCGGGGATTGGTGTAGTAGCCCGCTCCAGCGGTACGTCGTATTTCCGCACGGATGCGGCGCTCTCTCCTAAATCCCGGCGGAGCTCGCGAACTGCCCCTCCCAGGTGCTGCACCACCAGGTCCGCGCGCGCCGCTTCGGCGCTGGCCTTGGCCATCCACCGCGTTCCCGCGCACCGGTAGACGGTCAGTTTGACCTGATAGCCGCCATCTTTGCGAACGATCTTTCCCGCCAGGTAAGCCTGCACTCCCGTTTTTGCGCAGACAGAATGGGCCAGCGTCTCCGTCAGCGGAGCGCCCTCCGCTTGTCCCATATCGCGCAACACGCTTCGGATTTTTTCGTCAGAAACCAGATTCAGGTACGGAGATTGCGCCAAGGCAATTCGAAGCGCTTCGCGGAGCGAGCCGTCGAAATTGCTCTCCCCGCTCTCATTTTCGATATCACCCAATAAAAGGTTTTCGGTCTCTCCAAGCTTTGTGGGCCGCTGCCACCACCAGTAGCCCGCGCACAGTGCGCCCGCGACGATCGTGGCCGCCATCAAAATCCTGATTTTCATTGGGTAGACCCGTCTGCTGACTCAAACTTACGCCGTTTTCGGCAGCGCCTCGCAGGCTTCGCTTCGGGTTGTGCTCAACCTGAAACCGCCCTCCTGGAAAGCTTCAGAATTGCTCTCCAGTTTCATAACCTCTCACCCAAACCCGGCATTGCGGGTTAGAATTCTCCTAACGCCCCTTCCCATGACTTTGAAGACCGAGCGCCGGACACAACTTCGAAAACGGCCCCTGAGCCTCGTCTACGTGGAACTTCCCCCGGCAAACGGCGGAATGATGCGCGACCTCTCGGAACAAGGGTTTTCTCTGCGCGCCATGTTGCCCCTGCGGCCATCGGAAAAAATTCCATTTTCTTTTGCCCTGGATTCCTCGGCCAGGATCGACGGGGAAGCAATTGTTTTTCGAGTAGACGACGGCGGCCGCGTCGCGGCGCTTGAATTCGCCGGACTTCCCGCACATTCCCGCGACCAGATTCGCCGCTGGCTGGAAAAGTTCGATGAACCGATTTTGCCGGAAGCCGAACCGGAGCAGACGGATTCGTCGAAGCGCACCTCACTGACTGAGTTGCGTTCCAAGATTCGGGGACCAAGGGCGTCTTCAGCCACTCGTCCAGTCGAAGAAAGTGCGCCGGCCGCAGCCAAGCGGGAAGCAACCGCGCCACCCGAGCCGGAGCCGGCGGTGACGATGATTTCGCCGGAGGCGGAAATCGCGCCGCCACCGGCAGTTGTGACCCCGCCAATTCCGGAACCTCCGCCAGTTTCGGTCTCGGCGGCAATGGAAAGCCCAGCTCCACCCCCACCAATTATTGCGACACCACTGATGGAGGAGTCACCGCCCCCGCCGAGTATAGAAATAGCGCAGCCAGTAACACCGCCGCCCCAAACGGTGATGGCGTTGCCCGACCCGATTCCTGAACTTCGGGAAGAGCCGACACCGCTACCCGCAGCAGTCGTTCCTTCGAGAATTGGGGAGCCGGAAGCGCCGCCCTTGCCGCCGCTCCTGAAACTTTCTTCCGTGCGCCCGGGGCCGCCGCCACCGGATGTTTCCCCGGAGCCGGTCGCTCCCCTCGCGAAGCCAATACCAGTCGATGAGCCTCCGGCAAGAATTCAGATTTCGCTGGCAAAGCCAGAGCCTGCCCCCGCGGCAGAACCGAAAATTGCCGAACCTGCGTTCGCCGCGCCCGCGCAGCGCGGAGTTCCATGGCGCCGGACCCCGCCTGCCCTCGAACCTTTTTCTTCAATTGAGGGGGAGACCGATGCGGAAACTCCCGGTTGGATGGATAGTTTTACACTCGGGCGCGTCATCGTAATCATGCTGTTCGTGACGTTGTTTGCCGGCTCTTACGTCTTCCATCGCGAACTTGGCCAGGCGATCATCTGGCTCGGCCACCAGATCGCCGGAGACGAAACTTCGGAAAGCTCCAAAGCCGCTCGGCCGGAGACTCCTTTCCTTTCACACGCGACTCCTCCATCCGCCCCCGCTCCCCGCGTTGTTGAACCTCCGGTGGCGAGCAGCGAGACATCGCCGGAGACGACGGAGCCTAAAAGCGCAAACCTTCCCGCGGCCGCCGACGCGACGCCGACCCCGCAAGTGAAAAATGCGGCTCCGGGGACGCTTGTACCGTTGACCCAGGTTACCCGGCAGGGCGCACCGTCTTCGCCGGTGGACAAGTCCGTCGAGGGCGGGCAACAGGAATACCTGGAAGCGTTGCAAATTCTTCGATCGCCAAGCAGAGCGTCAGAAGTGCCGGCGGCGATTCAGCTGCTTTGGGCATCCGTGGAAAAAGGGAATACCGCCGCGGAAATCGCACTCGCCGAGCTGTTTCGCACCGGCAAGGGAGTAACGAAAAATTGCGACCAGACGCGAATCCTGCTCTCTGCCGCGGCCCGCAAGGGTAATGTGGAAGCTCGAAAACGTCTCGAAGAGTTCCGGCGCGAAGGCTGCGGCAACTGATTTTTCATGCGGGCATTTCTTGCAACGAAAAGTTTCAACAACCTGAATGCTTCGGTGAGCTGAACGGAGGACCCGGACTGAGTACTGCTCCAAGTGTGGTGCAAATCTCTCGGCTGGCACGGCATTTTGCACTTCGTGCGGTACGCCAACTGGACCGCCGGCCGCGGCTGCTCTAAGCCCCGCGGCTCCATCTTCCTATATCGGAGGATCCTCTCATGCGGCCTATGCCGATCCCGCGGGCCTTGTTGCCTCCCGCGGCTTCACGTACGCCGGTTTCTGGCTTCGGGTTGTCGCCGCGCTGATTGATAGCGTAATCATGAGCTTGGCGCTCGGGGTCTTGCTGATACCGCTATTTCTTCTGACTGGCATGGAAGTGCACATTATTGAGATGGTTCAGCACCATGGCCAGCCGGATCCCGCCTTTATCATTAGCCTCGTCGCAATGATTCTGGTCTTTGCCCTGATAGGGGTCCTGGCGCAGTGGCTGTATCACGCCTATCTCGAAAGCGGCGAGAGGCAGGGCACCTGGGGTAAGCAAGCGCTCGGCATCTATGTTACCGACCTGATTGGCCAGCCGGTCACGTTCGGCCGCGCCTCGGGCCGATTCTTTGCCAAGATAGTCACGGGCATGGTCCCTATCGGGCTCGGCTACATCATGGCGGGCTTCACGGAACGCCGGCAGGCGTTGCACGACATGATAGCCAGTTGCCTGGTGCTTCGCCGGTAAAGCCTTCGGAGGAGAGGCGCAGATGGGTACTAGTAGCTTCAGTTGACCGAATCGCCCGCTTTTCCTCGCCTTTTTGCCCCCCTTTCTTGACTTACCTGCCAACTCCACAAATAATGGATAGGCATGAGCGTACGCGCCGGAGGCGCCGAAGACATGTTTCTCGACGTCAAGGAACTTGCCGTCCGCAAAGTGCGCATCCGGAAGACATACGCCCCGGGCAGCATTGATTACGGCATTAGCGAAGTGAAGCAGGCGGGCCCGCTGGAAGTTACCGCCCAGGCGGAGCTTCTGGAAGGGCAGATCCGCGTTACCGGCGAGCTGGAAACCAAGATCGAAATGGTCTGCGCCCGTTGCCTGGAGCCGGTAATCGAGGAAGTACACAAGGATTTTGACCTCTTCTATCAGCCGCTTCAGAAGGCCAGCAAGCCCGAAGAAGAGCGGCTGAAAGATGACGACACCGAAATCGGATTTTTTCAAGGAGAAGGCCTGTTCCTCGCCGATGTACTCAAGGAACAGGTGCTGCTGTCACTGCCGATGAAAGTAATTTGCCAGAGCGATTGCCGCGGTTTGTGCCCCACGTGCGGCGCAAGTCTTAATCACGAAGAGTGCCGCTGCGAAACGCACGCCACGGACCCGCGTCTGGCTCCCCTCGCGCGGTTGAAGCAGGACTGGCTCAAGAAACAATAGATTTCCGGGCGAAAAGCCCAGAGAATCCGACCTCGTTCGGACTGGCGGAGTGTGTAGCCACGAATGAGGCGAGAACCAGGAGTGATGTAATGCCTAATCCAAAACGTCGACATTCCAAGGCGCGCAAGAACAAGCGTCGTGCTCACGACCACTTGTTCGCGCCCGCCATGGCCAAGTGTCCGAATTGCCACGAAATGAAGCAGCCCCACCGGGCTTGTCCTCATTGCGGTTACTACAAAGGCCGGCCGGTTCACGACGTCAAGTAAAGGTTTCAGTTTTGTGCCAGGCTCGGAGCGGGCATGACCGCTGGTGTGTCCTGCCGCACGGAGCTTGCCGGAGTCGCCGGAAGATAATCCCATGATCACAATCGCCGTCGATGCCATGGGGGGAGACAATGCACCCCGTCCGGAGGTGGAGGGGAGTGTTCGCGCCGCGGAAGAATACGGCGTGCGCGTTCTGCTTGTGGGGCAGCCCCAAGTGATCCGGGGAGCGCTGTCGAGTTTTGGCAAGCCTTCGTTGCCGATCGAGATTATTCCCGCGACTGAAGTGATCACCATGGAAGATCACCCAGCCCAGGCCTTTCGCCGCAAGAAAGACAGTTCTGTGCACGTGGCGGCGCGGTTGGTGAAAGAGGGCAAGGCCGATGGCATGGTGAGCGCCGGTAATACCGGTGCGGTGATGACCACGGCAAGGTTCATCATGGGCACGCTGGAGTCGGTGGACCGCGTGGCGCTGGCCGCACCTTTTCCGAATGCCAAAGGCGGCGTTTCCGTGCTGCTGGATGTAGGCGCAAACGTGGATTCGAAGCCGGAGCATCTGCTGCAGTTCGGCGTGATGGGCGAGATTTATTACCGCCTCACCTTCGGCAGCCGCAAGCCGCGCGTCGGTTTGCTCTCCGTCGGCGAGGAAGAGATCAAGGGCAATGAGCTGACGCGCGCGGTTTACGAGCGCCTGAAGGCTTTGCCCGTGCATTTCGTCGGCAACGTGGAAGGCGGCGATCTTTTCTCCGGCAAGGTGGACGTGATCGTCTGCGACGGGTTCGTCGGCAACATCGCCCTGAAGATTTGCGAGGGGCTGGCAATGGAGATCATCAAGTATTTGCGGAAGACGTACAAAAGCACTTTCGCATCGCAGGTGGGCTATCTGTTTTCGAAAGGCGCGCTGAAGGGTATTAAGCGCACTATGGACTATGCGGAGTATGGAGGCGCGCCGCTCCTCGGGGTCCGGGGGGTTTGCGTGATCGGCCATGGCCGGTCCAACGCCAACGCCGTCAAAAACGCCATTCGCGTCGCCGCGGGACTTGCCCGCGCGCGGGTGAACGAGAAAATTGAACAAGAGCTCTCCCTGACCCACGCGCAGGCGTGACGTCCGGAGAGAGGAGCAATTATGGGTAAAGTCGCATTCATATTCCCGGGCCAGGCTTCGCAATATTCCGGCATGGGCAAGGAACTTGCCGAGAAATATCCCGCGGCCCGCGCCATTTTCGACGAAGCGGATAAAGCGCTGGGCTTTTCCATTTCCAAAATCTGTTTTGAAGGCACGGAAGAAGAACTGAAGTCCACCGCGTTTACGCAACCCGCGATTCTCACCGTTTCGGTTGCCGCGATGTGGGTGCTTTCGGAAAAGCGCATTGGCGCGGACTTTGTTGCCGGCCATAGCCTCGGCGAATATTCTGCGCTTGTCGCAGCTGGTTCGCTGCAATTTGCCGACGCCGTGCGCCTGGTGCACAAGCGTGGCACGTACATGCAGGAAGCTGTCCCTGCAGGGCAGGGCGCGATGGCGGCGATTCTGGGAGTGTCGCCCGCCGTCGTTGCCGATGCCTGCAAGCGAGCCGCGGAGGGCTTGGTTTGCTCCGCTGCCAATCTCAATTCGCCGGACCAGACCGTGATTTCGGGTGACGCCGCCGCGGTGAAGCGCGCTATCGAAATTGCTTCACAATCGGGAGCCAAACGCGCCGTTCTGCTTCCCGTAAGCGCACCGTTTCATTCCTCGCTGATGATGCCCGCGCAGGAAAAGCTGGAAAAAGATTTGCGCGCCACGACGTTTGCCGATCCGCATGTTCCCGTCGTCACCAACGTGGATGCCGACACGATCAAAAAGGGCGACGAAGCCCGCGAAGCGTTGATTCGCCAGGTCACCATGCCCGTGCGTTGGGAGGAGTCCATGCGCATGCTGCTCGACGAAGGCGTGAACACTTTCATCGAAGTCGGCCCGGGCCGTGTGCTCACCGGCATCATGCGCCAGATCGAGCGCTCGGTCACCACCCTGAACGTCGAAGACGAAAAAAGTTTGCAAGCCACGGTGGAACGCATCACCGCGGCCAAATCCGACGCGGCCTGAGGATAAACGCGAATGTTTAATTTGAAGGATAAAGTAGCCGTTGTTACGGGCGCGTCCCAGGGCATCGGCCGCGACACCGCGCAGGCGCTTGCCGAAGCGGGCGCCAAGGTCGCCGTCGCCGCGCGCAACGAGGAAAAACTCGCCGAACTCGTCCAGGAAATCATCGCCAAGGGCGGCGAAGCCTTCGCGGTAAAGATGGACGTTGCCGACATCGATCAAATCAAGTCCGGGTTCAAATCCATCCTCGAAAAATTCGGCAAGATCGATATCCTCGTGAACAACGCGGCCATCACCCGGGATGGTTTGGCCATGCGCATGAAGCCCGACGATTGGGAAGCTGTTCTCCGCACCAATCTTACCGGCGCGCACCTCTGCATCCAGCAAGTGCTGCCGCCGATGATGAAAGCCCGCGCCGGCCGCATCATCAACATCTCTTCCGTTGTCGCTGAAAGTGGCAACGCCGGCCAGGCCAATTACGTCGCTTCGAAAGCCGGACTAATCGGCCTAACCAAGGCCATCGCCATCGAAATCGCCTCGCGCAACATCACTGTCAACGCCGTGGCTCCGGGTTTCGTCGAGTCGCCTATGACCGCCGTCCTGCCCGACAAAGTGAAGGAAGAATTGAAAGTGCGCATTCCGCTGGGCCGCATGGGAACTGGCAAGGATGTCGCCGCTTCGATCGTTTTTCTCGCCAGCGACGAAGCGGCCTACATAACCGGCCACGTCCTCGACGTCAACGGCGGCATGTATTTGGCGTAGGCCTCCGGTTCATGCAGAGGACTTGGTTTTGTGTTGTCTTGGAGAGACAAGGCATGATGAAAAAAATTCTTCTGCTCGTTCTTGGGACGATTACGAGTGTGGCTGCTTCGCCCGCACAAACTCGGCCTCGGGAGTCTTTGCGAGGTCTGCGCGGAGTTTATTTATACGTGGCTCCGGTGGCGAAGGAAGTTGAGACTGGGGGACTCACAACGGTTCGAATTAGGAAGGTCGCGGAGCAAGCACTTAAAGACGCTGGGCTTGAGATTTATTCAGAGCCTCAACCGCCCGAAAGTTCGGCCAACGTCGCTATCACGATTGATCTAGTGAAATACTCTGATGCGGCGTATCTGTATTCGGTGAATGTTTCAGTGTTGCAGGAGGCACGCCTAGTCCGGTTACCCGATGAAGGCACATTCCCGGCGCAGACTTGGATGGCGGCTGCGTTTGGGATCACAGGTGCACATCAGATGAGCCTGATTATCGAGCCCCTGGAAGCCAAACTTGCAGACTTCGTGAACGATTTCAAGAGAGCGAATGGTGGCGCGAGGAAGTAAGCTGAAAAGTTGACCTTGCTGCGCGGGGTAAGTAGACTGGCAAGGTTACCTCGGGCAGCCTAAACGACATGGTAGACGGCCTCACGGCCGGGTGTGATGTAGAGGGCAGTACGAATTACGACAGAGCGACATCAGGTCGCGGAGGAATGGGAATGGCCAGCGTGGAAGAACGCGTAAAGCAGATTATCGTCGAGCAGCTTGGTGTGGATGAAGCCGAAGTCACGCCCACCGCGTCCTTCGTGGACGATCTCGGCGCGGACTCGCTCGACCAGGTCGAATTGGTCATGGCTTTCGAAGAAGCCTTCGGCATCGAAGTGCCCGACGAGGACGCCGAAAAGATGACCACGGTCAAGGACGCTATCGAGTACATCGATAAGCATTCGAAGGGCAAGTAGGTCGCACATTAAACCCCGAATGAAGGAGCAAGAAAGTTGACCCGCCGGGTTGTGGTTACGGGAGTTGGATTGGTCTGCGCGCTGGGTGTGGGCACCGAGGAAAGCTGGAAAAACCTCGTGGCCGGCAAAAGCGGCGTCGGCCACATTACGCATTTTGATACCACCGGCTTCGATTGCAAGATCGCCGGTGAAGTGAAAAACTTCGATCCCTTCCAGTGGATCGAGAAAAAAGAACTCAAGAAGATGGGGCGGTTCATCCAGGTGGCCCTGGCCGGCGCGGATTTCGCCGTGAAGATGGCTAACTGGAAGCCGGAAGATTCCGACCTCGATGAAGTGGGCGTGTATGTCGCCTCCGGCATCGGCGGGTTCGACATCATCGAACGCGAGCACATCAAGCTGATGCAGGGCGGCCCCGGCAAAATTTCTCCCTTCTTTATTCCTTCGGCCATCGTCAATCTTGCTTCCGGCCATATTTCGATTCGTTATGGCGCGCGCGGGCCCAATTCCGCTACTGCCACGGCCTGTTCTGCTTCCGCACACGCTATCGGTGATTCGTTCAAAATTATCGAACGCGGCGCGGCCGAAGTGATGATTTGCGGCGGCACGGAAGCCACCATCACTCCCATGGGCATCGGCGGATTTGCTTCGATGCGCGCGCTTTCCACGCGCAACGACGCGCCGGAAAAAGCCAGCCGCCCGTTTGACGCGGACCGCGACGGCTTCGTGGTCGGTGAAGGCGCCGGCATCCTGATCCTTGAATCGCTGGAGCACGCGCAGAAGCGCAACGCTCCCATCCTCGCGGAAATTGTGGGCTACGGCATGAGCGGCGACGCGTACCACATCACGCAGCCCGCTGAAAATGGCGACGGCGCTTATCGCGTCATGAAAGCCGCCTTGAAGGATGCGAAACTTTCGCCGGACGACATCGGCTACGTCAACGCGCACGGCACGTCCACGCCGCTTGGCGACGCCATCGAAACCACGGCGATGAAGCGCCTGTTCGGCGAACGCGCGATCAATAAGAAATTGCCGGTAAGTTCCACCAAGTCCATGACAGGCCATCTTCTCGGCGGCGCCGGCGGCCTCGAAGGCGGCATCTGCGTTCTTGCGCTGCGCGATCAAATCTTGCCGCCCACCATCAACCAGGAAAAGCCTGATCCCCATTGCGATCTCGACTACGTTCCCAACGCTGCGCGCAAGGCTACCGTGGATTACGCGCTCTCGAATTCGTTCGGTTTTGGCGGCACCAACGCCGCCCTGATTTTCAAGCGCTGGGCCGGGAAGTAAAACGCTCCTTCCTGCGTTTGTCATCCAGAGCCCGTGTTTGTCATCCTGAGCGAAACGAACGGTCTCAACTTCGGCACGGCCACGCTCCCAATTCCGTGCACGGTTTTGTAGGGCCCGCCTTCTGGGGCGGGCCGCTCCCTAACTTGAAAGGCGCCCCAATGAACATTCTCGTCTGCATTAAACAGGTTCCGGCGAAAGACGCGCCGCTCGCCATCACCGGCAACTGGATCAAGGAATCGGACATCGGCTTCGAAATGAACGAGCCGGATTCTTATGCACTCGAAGAAGCGCTCCGCCTAAAAGAAAAACACGGCGGCGAGGTAATCGCTCTCTCGCTCGGCCCCGAACGCGTGAAGCAAACCATCAAGGAAGCCCTCGCCAAAGGCGCCGACCGCGGCATCCACATCGCCGACGACAATTTCGCGCAACTCGATCCCCTCGGCACCGCCAAAGTGATTGCCGCGGCAATCGCCAAAGAAAAGGTGGATCTGGTCCTCACCGGCCTGCAGAGCGACGATCACGGCTTCGGCCAGACCGGCGTGCTGCTCGCCGCATTGCTGAATCTGCCGCACGCCACGCTCATCATGCAGATCGACGTGCAAGACGCGAAGATGAAGCTTAAGCGTGAGCTCGAAGCCGGCTGGTTCCAACATATCGAGTGTCCACTTCCCGCCGTGCTCACCATTCAGTCGGGCATCAACAAGGTCCGCTACGCCACGCTTAAGGGCATCATGGCCGCCAAGAAAAAAGAGATTGCCTCGCTTACCCGCGAAACCCTGGGCGTCACTTTTGAGCCAACGCAGAAAATCGAAAAAATTTATGTTCCCACCAAAACCAAGAAAACGGAATTCCTGACCGGCACACCAAAAGAAGCCGCCGCGAAGCTGGTCGAAAAACTTAAGTTCGAAGCGCGGGTGATCTGACCATGAAAATACTCGTCATTACCGAACAACGCGACGGTAAGTGGAATAACGCCAGCTTCGAGACGCTCGCCGCAGCACAGCAAATCGCCGCAGCCTCATCGACGAGCGTCTGCGCCCTCGTCGTAGGCAAGGGCGTAGCCGCGCTCGCCGGCGAACTCACTGCAAAATACGTCGCCGAAGTTCTTCTCGTTGAGCACGACCTGCTTGAAGCATACACCCCCGACGGATACTGCATGGCGCTCAAGCAAGTGATCGAATCCGCGAAGCCTGACCTGGTTCTTTTCCCGCACACCTACCAGGTGCGCGACTTCGCTCCGAAACTCGCAGCGATGCTCGGCAAGGGAATGGTCGGCGATTGCGTCGGCTTTCGCAGCGAAGGCGGCAAACTGGTGTTCGTTCGCCAGATGTTTCAAGGTAAGACAGCCGCGGACGTTACTTTCACCGGCGCCGCTCCCTGGTTTGTATCGTTTCAATCGGGCGCCTTCCGCGCTGATCAACTCGCGGCTCACGCAAGCGGCAAAGCCCCAGTCACCTCAGTGACCGTCACCGTGAACTCCACTGACATCCGCACCAAGCCGCTGGAACTGTTCAAGGAAGCAAAATCCGCCGTCGACCTGACCCAGGCGCCGTTGATCGTGGCCATCGGCCGCGGCATCAAGGCGCCGGAAAATATCGCGCAGGCGGAAGCCGTCGCCAAAGCCATGGGCGCTGAACTCGCCGCCTCGCGCCCCATCTGCGACGAAGGCTGGCTCCCGATGGAACGCCAGATCGGCAGCTCCGGCCAGACCGTTGCGCCGAAGCTGTATCTTGCGCTCGGCATCAGCGGCGCCATTCAACACGTCGTCGGCATGAAAGGGGCGCGCACTATCGTCGCCGTCAACAAAGACGCAAACGCGCCCATCTTTGAAATCGCCGACTACGGCATCGTCGCCGACATATTCGAAATCATGCCCGCGCTCACCGAAGAATTGCAAAAGGCAAAGTAAGCCTTAACCTCGCGAGCTCAAGATATCCCTCCTTCCAATCACATTGCCCATTGGGATGACAAATTGGCCCTTGGTTCGTGATGACCGTTAGTGTTAAAACGCAAGAATCACGATCGGAGAATCCTCATGGCCAATGCGGAGAGCTTCCCCTACGAGACGCGACTTAACATCCTTTGCCGGCCGCTGGAAGTGGTCGACGAACAAGCGCTCGCCGATGCGTGCACGTACAAGTGGTACAACCAGACCCTCTGTCAGGTGAATGGGTCGGTGGTCCGGCTCGGTGTCGTCCAGGGCGAATACCACTGGCACAAGCACGACGACGATGACGAATTTTTCTACGTAATCGAGGGCAGGCTGCTGATTGATCTTGAAGGTCGGACCATCGAACTAGGCCCAAGGCAAGGCACGGTTGTCCCCAAGGGTGTCCTGCACCGGACCCGCGCTCCGCAGAGGACAGTGATCCTTATGGTTGAGAACGTCGGAGTAATCCCGACCGGAAACTGACATCAGCTTCGATTGTACTGAAATCTCGTTTGCCCCCGCCTGCCTTACCGAAGAACTGCAAACAGCGTAATGCGGAGGCTCTATTGAAGGGCCGAACTATTGGAGTCGGCAAATTGCTCTAGCCCATAGCGGATGATTCCTGTCTCGTCCGTCTAGAAGTGACGCACACCCGTTTTGTTTGGCTGCAAGAAAATCCACTATCAGCATGTAATCTGGCATCCTGGTCATGACCGGCAGCACTTGCCACAACATCGCCATCCATTCCGTCTTCCTCCGCTCCTGACCCCGCCTCCAAGCTTTAATCTTCCGTTTAGGTTTGCTGCGCTAACTTGCTAGGGTAGACGCGGGAGTGTCTCTCATTTTCATTTGCGGCGTAAACGTATACTTCTCTATGCCGCAGTTCGCCCACGGGCCCAAATGAAATTCGTGAATTCCAAACCGGCTGAACATCTCCATTCCGCGGCGCGAATGGTTCTCTTATTCTTTTTATTGCCTGTTCTCCCGGCAGCACTTTTCGCCCAAACTCCGCAGCCCGCCCCTCCCGCGCACACTCTCTCCGGCACGGTTCTGGATCCTTCTTCCGCTGATGTAGCGGACGCCCAGGTTACCCTGGTCACCGCAAACGGTTCCGTTCAGGCCTCTACCATCACCGACCGCGCGGGGTATTTCTTTTTCGACGACTTGCCCCACGGGAAATATCGCCTTCGAATCCACGCTGCCGGCTTCAAGGACGGCCTCGTGGAGGTCACGATCGGCGCGAAGCCACTGTTGCCGCTTCGCATCTCGCTCGCCATCTCCGCGGTCAGCGAGGTAGTCAGTGTTACCGCCGACGAAAATATTCCGCAGACTTCCACCGACCCTTCCGAAAATCTCAACGCCAACAACATCACCCGCGACGCTCTCGATCGCGTTCCCGTGTTCGATCTCGACTACATCACGCTTCTCTCGCGGTTCCTCAGCGACGACGCCATCGCCAGCAGCGGCGTATCTCTCGTCGTCAACGGAGTCGAAGCCAACGGCCCTGGCGTCTCTGCTTCCGCCGTGCAGGAAGTCAAAATAAACCAGAATCCCTATTCCGCGCGGTTTGCCCGCCCCGGCCGTGCCCGCGTGGAAATCACGACCAAGGCCGGAACGCCCGCCTATCACGGCACTGTCAATTTCCTCACCCGCAATTCCGTCTTCGATGCCAGCAACTTTTTTGCTCCGACCAAGCCTTCCGAAAGCCGGTACATGGAAGAGGGTTCGTTCACCGGGCCGCTTGGCCGCGACAAAAGAAACACTTTCCTTCTTTCGCTCGAGCAGGACAACGACAATCTCCAGGCTGTCGTCCACGCCTTCGGCTCTCCCGTTCCGCCAACCACCAATCCCGTTGACGAAAATGTGCCCGCGCCACAGCGCCATTTCTTCGGCTCCTTCCGCGCATTCCACGATTTCGACAATGGCGATCAGGTGTGGGTCGGATATTCTTACGAAGACCAGAAAAACAGAAATCAAGGTGTAGGCGGCATCGTTCTTCCGGAAGCCGGTTACACCACTGGGTTCACCGAGCACGAGATCAACGTCAGCTACCGGCACATTTTTTCAACGAAGTGGGTGAATCAGCTCCGCTTTCTTTTTGGCCACAACGATAACCCGACAATCAGCAACGTCGCCGCTCCCCAGATCGCTGTTCAGGGCATCTTCACCGGTGGCGGCGCGCAGGCCGATCTCCACCGCACGGAAGCTCATTTCGATGGCACCGACTTTGTGGCCTACACCAGCGGCCGCCACATGCTTGTTTTTGGCGTTGACGTTCCGGACCTCAGCCGCCGGGGCAGCGATGACTTCACGAACCAGCAGGGCACCTACACCTTCGCCGATATCAACTCCTTCAACGCAAACCAAGCGGCTGGCTTCCGGATCCAGACCGGCAACGGGCATCTTGTTTTCTGGGAACGCATCGTCTCTGGCTTCATTGAAGACAGCGTACGGATAAAGCCGAATCTTTCCTTCACTCTTGGCGTGCGTTACTATTTCCAGAACTATTTCAACAACGACGCAAACAACTTTGCTCCCCGTTTCGCGTTCGCCTGGGCGCCCAAGCCCCAGGGCAAAATCGTTTTCCGCGGCGGTGCTGGGGTGTTTTATGACCGCTCCGGCAATCGCGCGATCGCCGATCTGCTGCATTACGACGGGAAAACTCTGCTGCGCCAGATTGTTACCCCGCCGCCTGGTGGATTCGTTCCTTATCCGATCCCTCCGGCGGACCTGGATGGCGTGCCAACCAGCTTGGTAGTCCTCGATCCGCGCGTCAGAATCCCGCAAATTGTTCAGTACAGCTTTGGCATCGAGCGGCAGATCACGGCGAAGAGCACGCTCAGCGCCACCTACGTCGGCACTCGGGGCATTGACCTTTTTATGTCGCGCGACATCAACGCGCCGCTCGCGCCCGATTACCTGGCCCGGCCCAACGCCGAGTTCGGCCAGATCCGCCAGATGGAATCGGAAGGCTATCAGAAGGGCAATTCACTGGAAGTGACGTTTCGCGGCAAGCCCACCAAATTCCTTGCCGGCCAGGCGCAATACACTCTCGGCAAGTCCTACAACAACACCAGCGGACTTAACTATTTTCCCGGCAACAGCAATTTTCCGAATCTCGATTGGGCGCGCTCCGACAATGACCGCCGGCACAAATTGGATCTGCTTGGCACCTTCGAGCCGACAAGTCTGCTCACGTTCGGAGTAGCGCTCCAGGCGTATTCCGGCAAGCCCGTCAACGTCACCACAGGGCAAGATTTGAATGGCGACGGCGTGTTCAACGACCGCCCGGACGGGGGGCTTGCTTCGCGTAATTCGCTGCATGGGCCGGGACTGCTGAATCTCGACGTCAACGTGGCGCACGATTTCCACTTCAAGAAAGAGAAAAAAGACGGCCCAGTTCTGACCGCCGCGCTCAACATTTTCAACGTCCTCAATCATCCGAACTACGTCACGTTCATTGGCGTCATTGGTCCCGATGGCGGCCCGTTCAATCCCAATTTTGGCTTTCCTGCTGCCGCGAATCCCGGACGCCGTTTCCAGTTAAACCTCGAATGCAAGTTCTGACCAGATGCGCGCAAGTTTACTTGTGTAGAGCCTGCCTTCTGTAGCAGGCCGCCGCGGCGTCCCCACAAAAAACCTTTGTCGCCATTTTCATCCGTCAGTAGAATCAACCCGCTGCCAATCTCCACGAAAGGCGCCGCCCATGAAACCCTGGTTCCACATCGCGAACGCAATTGTGTTCCTCACCCTCTTCGCTTCTCAGGAATCCTCCGCCCCCGCGCCCGTTCCCGTCGAGCAGGAGCCCCACCACCACCTGCTCTTGAAAAATGACAACCTGCTCGTGATGCGGGTCACTCTGCAGCCCGGCGAATGGAGCTCCTATCACATCCATTCCGTGGATGACGTAGCCGTCTGGCTCGGGCATTCCAGCGCCGCGCAGCAACTCCCCAACGAACCAGAAGGAGCTCCTGTCGAACAGAAGCCCGGCAACATCACCCTGCGCACTTTGCATGAAACTCCGTTCACGCATCGGGTTCACAATTTGGGTCCTGGAGTATTCGACGTGCTGGACGTGGAACTTCTCCAGCGCCCGGAGCATCCTTCCACGGGCGCGGCCGGCCCGGTAGCCGGCGAAAATCCCAGCGCCCGCGTTTACAAATGGAAGCTCGCTCCCGGTGGAGTAACTCCGATGCACACCCACGAACGCCCCTATCTGATTGTGGCGGCCACGGGATTCAACCTGACCATGACGGCGCCCGACGGCCAGTCGGCCACGCACGAAATCAAGCCCGGCGATTTTCATTGGGTCACGACGAAGGTAACGCACACCTTGGCAAACGAGGGGAACGGTGAAGGCCAAATTATCGAGATCGAACTGAAGTAAATATTGCTTCAGGGTTTTGGGGGCCCATCTTCCTCTTGCCCTAAGCAGAAAGGGAAGTAGTCCGCTTTCACGGTTCCGGCCGCGATCTACGAATCCTTTTCCGCCTTCGCAAGCCATTTTTGGAGCAGCGGCAAGTGCTTCGGATCCATATCCACGAACGCCAACCCCGCACCCCGATTCATCTGGGAATAGACCACGCAGGCCTTAGTTTCTATCAACACGTGCTCTTCCGTCCAAATTTTCACCCGGACTACCGTGTGCATGGGAAACGGATTCATCATGTCCAGGTAACATCCATGGAGGCTCAATTCGCTGACGCGCGTCGCAATCCGCACTTCGGATCGTTCTTCCAGCAATTCCGCGCTGGCAAAAAACATGTAGCGTGGCGTCCGGCGGCGTTCGCGTTCCATGGTTCCTCCCAAGGTCCCACTGTCATTGTGTACCGTACGGACAATTTCTTGGTACCTCTATCTTCTCTCGCTTTACCCGCAAATGCGCCATCGTTTGCCCATTGCGCCACTAGGCCTGCCATCTTCCGCTATCTCTCGAGGTTCGCCAGTCCGATCTTTCCGAGCAGGCAAGGATACCTCCTTGGCGATATAATCATTATAGTTATATACATATATGGTATCGTTCCGCATGGTATCATGCGTCGTTCCTTCGGATTGCATTCGCGTAATTTATAAGTTACAATGGAAAATGTTGTCGAAGTCCGCCATTACGTTACCCCTTCCGGGAAAGATGTCTTCGACGATTGGCTGACCCGGTCGGGAGACTCCCGGGCTCAGGCAAAAATCGCCGCTCGAATCAACCGCATGGCGGTCGGCAATTTTGGCGATTGCAAGCCTCTGCGGGACGGTGTTTTTGAGCTCCGAATCGATTGGGGCCCGGGCTACAGAGTCTACTATGGGGTTCTCGGGCGAGTCTGTGTTTTGCTCTTGTGCGGTGGCGACAAGCGGAAACAGGCTTCGGACGTTGGCCGTGCGGTTGGGTATCTGAAGGATTATAAGGAAAGGACGCTAAACAAATGAAACGAAAAGCCAGCCGCTCACACGATGAAGCAATTGTTCGCAAGCTCCGCAAGGATCCCGAATTCGCCGCCGAGTATCTTCGGGCCGCACTGGAAGATACGGATGAGCCGCGCGTCCTGCTTCTCACCCTTCGGCATCTTGCCCAAGCCGAGGGAATCGCCAGGATCGCAAAAGCCGCCGGTGTCCAGCGTGAAAGCCTCTATCGCGCCTTGTCCCCAGAAGGCAACCCTCGCCTTTCTACACTCGTTGCGGTTACCAAAGCGATCGGCCTGAAGCTCACTGTCGAGCCCGCCTGACGCAAACTTTCCCTTTCGCGACTGCTCACACTTGCCAGCCTGCGGTTGGCTTATACTGACAGAGACAATCTATGGAGCAGCCCATGATAAACGGTCACCACCTAACCGGGAGCAGCCGGGTACGACTCATACTCATCGCCCTGATTATCCTGCTGGGCGCCTATTGGGTCGGGGCGCGCTACGGTCCCCGCCAGGCGAGGGAAGTCGAAGCCCGCCGCTCCAGCGCCGGCGACACCCAGCCTGGGCTAAACCTGAAAAACCCTTCCGAACGACCGGAATCCCTTACCGAAGAGGAATCCATCAACGTCCGCATCTATCGCCAGGCCTCGCCCGCGGTCGCCAATGTGCTCACCAAAGCCACCGAGTACGACTTCTTCATGGATCCCGTGCCGGTGGAAGGCGCAGGCTCGGGCTTCCTGATCGATCCGCGCGGCTACATCCTCACGAACTTCCACGTTGTCGCCGGGGCGCAAACCATTGAAGTGATTCTTGGCGACAAGAGCCGCTACCCCGCGAAGTTCGTTGGCGCGGACCAGCGCAACGATGTCGCGTTACTTAAAATTGATCCGAAGGGCAAGCACCTTGCTTCCCTGGCGCTCGGCGATTCTTCCGCCCTGCAGGTCGGCCAGAAAGTTCTCGCCATCGGCAATCCCTTTGGCTTTCAGTCCACGCTCACCACCGGCGTCGTCAGCGCTCTCGGGCGCACCGTGCAAACCAGCCAGAGCACGTTTATCGACGACGCGATTCAGACCGACGCTTCCATCAATCGCGGGAATTCCGGCGGCCCGCTCATCAACACGCACGGCGACGTGATCGGCATCAACTCAGCCATTTACACGCCTTCGGGCACGGCGGCGGGCATCGGATTTGCCATTCCGATCAACACCGCAAAGCTGATCGCCAACGACCTCATCACCGAAGGCAAAGTGCGCCGCGCGTATCTTGGCGTGAGCACGCTTGAGCTGACGGCATGGCTCGCGGAGGCGCTGGACTTGCCCGTACAGGAAGGTCTGCTGGTGGAACAAGCCACCAAGGCTGGCCCCGCGGCGGTTGCCGGAATTCACGGAGGAGACCGGACGGTCCAATCCGGGATGCGGCGCCTGACGATTGGGGGCGACGTGATTGTCGGCATCGACGGCCAGAAGGTCGCCAATCAGTTCGACATGAATGTGCTGCTGAACCGCAAGCGGCCCGGAGATACGGTTACCGTCACCGTTTATCGCGGCGCGAAGAAGGTCGACGTCCCGGTCAAGCTCGGCGAACGAGACGGCAACTAATCCTTATTTTCTGCTGCATTTTGCTACTTATCGCTGACCAAAACCGAATCGAGCGTTGTCATTCTGAAGCCATGCGGCGAGATTCGGGGTTGGGACTCCGGTGGTGTTTACTGGAATTGGCTGAAGGACCTCAACGTAGAGTCCCACCTCGAACTAATCGAGCGCGCGTTTTGTGGGAAGGAAAGAAGTATTACTTCCCAAACTCCGCGCGATACTTTTCCCGCTCCTCTTCCGTGAACGAAAACCAACCCTCCGCAATATCCCGCACGCGTTCCAACTCCTTCTGCATCTCCTGGTGTTTCGCCTCGATCATCGCTGCATCCGCATCTTGCGGCACGTGAACCGGTCTGCCGCCAATCAGAACTGCCCGCGCAAACAGACCCGGCAACAGAAAATGATCCCAGGTCTTCTCGATCGTCTTTCCGCGGTCCACGCCGATGTGGAACACCATGATCGGCGCGCCCGTCATCCGCGCCAGCAGCACCGGACCCACCTTGGCCACATATCGGGGCCCACGCGGCCCATCAATCGTGAAGGCGCAGTCGTAGCCCTCGCTGATGCGTTGGGCCATCACCTGCAATCCGCGCAGCCCGCCGCGCGAGGAACTCCCCTGCGCCGTGCCGAAGCCCAGCCGCTCGATCACTTTGCGGGTCCACTGGCCATCGAATGCCGTGGTGTTCATCACCACAATTTCCCGGTCCCGCGCATACCAGGAAATCGGCACGATTACCCGATGCCAGAACGCCCAGATGCACGGCTCTTGCTTCGCCAGAAACTCATCCACGATGCCGCGTCCGTCTTTTTCAAAGCGCAGCGTGGGGCCCAGCACGCGAATCACGCTGTAGACCAGCGCCGCGATGACGGGAATCTGGATCCGCCGGCTCCACGGCAGCTTGGGCAGGCGCGTGTCATAGTGCGCGCCAACCGCCGCCTCGGATTCCTGGCCCTGTATGTCGCGGTTTTCCATCTTCCTATAGTATATAGAGTGTCCCCCGTTCCCCCGCCCGATGGAGAGCGAATCAATTGACCAGCACGGCCCATAACGGATCATCGCGCGGCATCGCCGGCTTTCTGGCTTGCGCCGCCTTGTTCGCCGCTTCTTTTGCGGCGTTCACGGCGCGAGCGGACAATCCACCGGCAGATGCGATCGGGGTGATCGAAGGCGAAGCTATCTCGGTCGAGGGGCCGATGACCGTGGAAGTGGTGCGGGGCCAGGTGAAGACGCTTTTGCGCAGCGGCAGCGATGTTCACGTAAAAGCTGGGCAGGCGCGCATCGATCTGGTGGAGGGCGGGCAGATTATGATCTGCGGCCCCGCTCATTTCTCACTGCTCAAGGCCGGTAGCGCAATCACCCTGGCGCTCGATTCCGGCACGATTCACGCGGTGATCGGCAATGAGGTTTCCCTGAATATTTACACCCCGCAAATACAGGCTCATCCGATTTCGATCGGGAATGGCGCGGAGGATGTGCTGGTGGGCCTCGACAGCACGGGGGCCATGTGCGTTCGCGCCAACAAAGGAGCGGTGCGCGTGGAGCAGCAGTTGACGGGGCAAACCGTGCTGGTGCCGCAGAGCGGTGACGTCTCCCTGACCAACGGCCAGATCGAAAGTTTGCAGGCGGCAACCGGGCACTGCACTTGTTCAATGCAGGCTGTGATCAAGCCCATGACTCCGGGAACCGAAATCAGCCAACTGGCGACCACGGAAGAGATCAAGAAAAGAGCGGCGGATCCCAAACCGGCCGCGCCGCCGGAAAAGCCGGAACAAACGACGCAGTCCGACGAACCCATCTATCAGGTGTTCATGCCGCCGCTGCGTTATGACGCGAAGACAAAAGTGCAGGACGATTTTGATCCGAACCTGATCATCCTGGTGCGCCGTGTACGCGTGCGGCCCACGCTGATATTCCAGGGCCGGGTGGAAGGCGACGCGGTTGTGGCCCAGGCTGCCAGTCCGGCGAATTCCGCCAAGTCTCCTGCGGCGCCGCAAGCTGCGCCTGAAACCTCCACCTGGACGCGGGTTAAAACCTATTTTCGCAAGTTGTGGTCGCCATCAACATGAGCCGATCCCATGCCGGGTGCAATCGCGCCAGGTTTTCGACAAAATTTATTACGTCCGTGCGACTGAAATTGGTTCCTTGCCGCGAGTGGGGCAACGAGTTCCAGTACTTCCGATAGTGTAGTCATCCAGGAATTCGTGGATAATTTATCAGGTCCAATTACTGGAGTGATCCTGCATTCGATGAAAAAATTGAGCCAGCATTTTATTCCGCAATTATTTGCATTTTCCTTGTTTCTGCTTGTGCCTCTCGCTCTCCTTCAAGGGTGTGGATCCTCGTCCTCCGGAAACCCGAATCCCGATCCACTCGCGATCACGACCACCTCATTGCCCAGTGGTCAGGTCGGCGTAGCCTACAGCACCACACTTGCTGCGACTGGAGGAACGCCGCCGTACACCTGGACTACCACCAGCGGAACGTTGCCTGCGGGACTCATGCTCACTGCTTCCACCGGCGCAATCTCCGGGACACCGACGGTTTCGGTCACAAACCTGGCTCTGACATTTCAAGTGAAAGATTCGGGCAGCCCCGCGCAGTCGAAAACAGCGGACTTGACTTTAACGATTGCTCCGGCACCGGGTGTCGCAGTAAGCATCTCTCCTCGCCGTGGTGGGGTTGCGATAAATCAACTGTTACCCTTGACCGCGACCGTGTCGAATGACGTTGGAAGTGCAGGCGTGACCTGGAGTGTGTCGGCCGGCGGAGTGCTCAGCGGGAAGACCACGACGAAGGCTTCGTTCACTTCGGCTACGGCCGCAGCCTATATGGTTACAGCCACCAGCAACGCGGACACCTCAAAATCGGCCGCGGTCACGATTGGCGTAACAGATCTCGCTGGGGTGACTACCTATCACAACAATCTTTCGAGGAATGGAACGAATGTTCAGGAGTACGCACTAACGACAGCAAACGTCACCACAAGTTCGTTCGGGAAACTCTTCAGCTGCCCCGTGGACGGAGCGATTTACGCGCAGCCGCTTTGGATGCCAAATCTGGCAATCGGTGGCGGCACACACAACGTTGTTTTCGTGGCCACCACGCACGATTCGGTCTATGCGTTCGACGCGGATATCAGTCTTTGCACGACCTACTGGCATAAGACCTTGCTTGGCGCCGGGGAAACATTCGTGGACTACTCCGAAGTCCACACCGGGGACATCCAGCCGGATGTCGGCATCATCGGTACCCCCGTTATCGATTTGTCCAGCAAGACGCTTTACGTCGTCTCAAAGTCCGAGGACACGGGCACTTCCTGCATTCCGTCCAGCGCTTGCCACCAGCGGCTCCACGGATTGAGTCTGATAGACGGCAGCGAAAAATTCGGCGGTCCGGCAACGATCGATGCATCCATCACCGTCGCCGGAACCGGCGACGGCTCGAGTGGCGGAGTCCTGGCGTTCAATCCACTTACCGAAAATCAGAGGCCGGGCCTTGCGCTGGTTAACGGAGTTGTTTACGTTTCGTGGGCCTCTCACGGAGACCAGGACCCTTACCACGGATGGGTGGTGGGCTTCAGCGCCGGGAATCTAGCCGTTGCGCCAGTCGCAGTGTGGAATAGCACCCCTAATCTCGTAGCTGGCTTTTCGCAGTCCCGCGGAGGAATCTGGATGTCGGGCGGTGCACCCGCGGCAGACACATCCAACAATCTCTACTTTCTGACGGGGAATGGATCATTTGACGCGGATTCTGGCGGATCGAACTACGGTGATTCCACGGTGCAACTCAGCACCGCTTCGGGCCTGACAGTCACAGGATTCTTCACTCCTGACAACCAATTGAGTTTGAACGCTTCCGACGCAGACCACGGGTCGGGCGGCGCCGCAATTTTGATCGATCAACCCTTGGGACCCGTGCCGCATCTTTTGATTGGCGGTGGCAAGGATGGGGTCTTGTACATGGTAAATCGCGACACGCTTGGTGGCTTCGATCCGGCGGCCAATCACGTGGTACAGGCGCTGAACATGGGCCAAGAGATTTTTGCTACGAGCGCATTCTGGAACAACAGTCTCTATATCGCGGGCAACGGCGGCACGCTAAAACAGTTCACGTTTAACACGACCACTGGACTGTTTGGAATATCTCCAGCCCATGCTTCTGCGAACAGTTTTGGATTCCCGGGCGCGACCCCCTCGGTTTCCTCAACAGGCGGCTCGACGAACGGAATCGTTTGGGCGCTGGACAATCATTCCTACTGCACACAGCAGGCGCCGGTATGCGGGCCGGCAATACTCCACGCCTATGACGCGGCCAACGTTGGAACCGAGCTGTGGAACTCTTCGCAGGCCGCCGGCAGTCGCGATCAAGCAGGGAACGCGGTGAAATTCACTGTACCGACCGTTGCAAACGGGAAAGTGTATGTGGGAACTCGCGGCAACAATGCCGGCGGTGCGTCAACCACTACCACCGTTCCTGGCGAACTGGATGTTTACGGATTGCTGCCTTGATTTCTTACGGGAATCATTGCAGGCTGCCCAACTTGAATTAATTTACATACCTTCGTAATTGGGGCCGCCTCCGCCCTCGGGGACGACCCAGTCGATGATCTGGTAGGGGTCGGCGATGTCGCAGGTCTTGCAGTGCACGCAGTTGGCGGCGTTGATCTTCAGCTTCTGCCCGTTACCTTCTTTCACCATTTCATACACCGCGGCCGGGCAAAAATACTGGCAGGGATTTCCGAACTCCTCCACGCAGCGCGTCGCGCAGATGTTCAGGTCCTGCACTTTCAGGTGGCACGGCTGGTCCTCATCGTGGCGCGTCCCGGAGTGATAAACGTCCGTCAGGCGATCGAACGTGAATTTTCCATCGCCCTTGAAACGCTCCGGCGCGGGCCGTCCGAAAATCGGTTTGTACGCTTCGTAACCCTCGTGGGCGCGCATGGGATCGATGATGCCGGCGCCGCCGGTAATCTGCTGCAGACCGGAGTGGAAAAACCCGTCCAGCAATCCGTTGCGGAAAGACTGGTGAAAATTGCGAACCTTCCACAACTCTTCCTTGATGTAGCTCTGATCGATCTTTTCTTTGTATAGCTGCAACGTCTGTTCTGAGTAGTCGCCCTTTTTGAGGGCTTCGAAAATCGTTTCGGCGGCCAGCATGCCGCTCTTCATCGCCAGGTGCACGCCCTTCAGCCGCTGCGAATCCAGAAAGCTGCCGGAGTCGCCGACAATCAGTCCGCCATCGAGATAATTGCGCGGCATTGAATACCACCCGCCGTAGGGAAGGGACTTCGCACCGTAGCGGACCAGCTTCCCGCCATCGAGAATGTTGCGAACAAACGGATGCGTCTTCCACGTCTGGAAGGCCGCGTGGGGATCGAAGCGCGAATTTTCGTATTCGAGCGCGAGCACCAGTCCGATCGAAACGCGGTTGGTGCTGAGGCCATAGATCCAGCCGCCGCCGTACATCTTTGTGGAAAGCGGCCAGCCCAATGTGTGCGCCACGAAGCCGGGTTGCAGCTTTCCGGGCTGGATGTCCCAGAGTTCCTTGATGCCGATTCCGTAACTTTGCGGATTGATGTTGCCAAGATTCTTTTTCGCGACAAGATGCTTGGTGAGCGATCCGCGCGTCCCTTCCGCCAGTACGGTCACTTTCGCGCGTAGTTCGTAGCCGGGTGTGAAGTTGTCCTTCGGCTTGCCGTTCTTGTCGAGGCCCTTGTCCTCGGTGATGACGCCCGCGATGCCGTCCCCTTCGTAAATCAGTTCCGCGCCGCCAAATTCCTTGAACAGGTTTACGCCGGCGGATTCCACCAGCCCGCCCATCCACTTCACAAGCTTGTTGAGCGAAATGACAAAGTTGCCGGAATTATTGAACGGCGGCGGGGTGATGGGCATCCGGTAGGAGGATTTTTCCGTAAAGACGAGCGCGGCGGAGTCGGTGACCGGGGTATCGAGCGGCGCGGTTTTCTGAAAATCCGGGACGAGTTCGGCCAGCGCCTTGGGGTTCATGATCGCGCCGGAAAGCTGGTGCGCGCCGATCTCGCGGCCCTTTTCAAGCACGTAGATGTTTTCCGCGGAAAGCTCGGGTTTTGCCCCGCTGGCGTTGTGCCGCTTGATCAGGTTCGCAAGATGCAGCGCGCAGGCGAGACCCGCGGGGCCCGCGCCGACGATCAGAACGTCCGCTTCCAATTGTTCGCGTTGAATGGCCATGCCGTTATTTTATCAAACAACTGTTTGGCGAAAAGACGGAATCTGGCAGTTCCGAAATGTTGCGGTGATGCAGTGGCCGAGCTTAAGGCCGGCCGCTACACGAACGCCACTAGAAACCCGGAGCGCCGGAGGAAGCCGGTCGCATTTCCGGTGCATTGACGCCGAAGCGCAAATGCGCGAACCATGACTGGCTGAGCGACATGAATCCTGTGTAGAGGTAACCCCACACAAATAGCAGCAGGAACGGCACCGTGGCGTAGTTTTCATTCATGATTGCGTATACGACCGTCAGTCCGAAATAGAGGCCCAGCGCCACTTCGAAGTACGGCATCCAGCCGGCTTTGTTCTTATATTTCTTGGCGGCAAACGTGCCGGACTTGCCTTCAATCTTGAATTTCGGCGTGCGCGCAAAGTCCGATTTCTTGCCAACGATGGCTTCGAGCACGGCTTGTGCGTTGCGCACGCTGATACCGATACCCGTGGCCATCACAAACGGCATATAGAGAAATGTAGTCAGCCAGGTCTTCGGACGCAGTTCTTTTTGCGCCGCAAGATAGAAACTGGAGATCGAACAGGTCGACGCAAGGAACAGCGGCAGATCGATCACCAGCATCTGGAACCAGCCTTGATAAAAACGCACAATCATCGCCGGCAAAAGCATCGTGGAAAGCAGCACCATCAGAGGGTAGGAAATATTCGCAGTCAGATGAAAAAACGCTTCGGACTTCACGTAAAACGGCACATCCGACTTGAACACCTTGGGAAGAATTTTCTTGGCCGTCTGCATCAGGCCCTTGGCCCAGCGCGCCTGTTGCGCCTTGAAACCGTTCATGTCCACCGGCAACTCGGAGGCGCACTCAATGTGCGGCAAATAAAGAAATTTCCAGCCCTTGAGCTGCGCGCGATAGGAAAGATCGGTGTCTTCCGTCAGCGTGTCGTGCTCCCAACCGCCGGCGGCATCAATCGCGGCGCGGCGCCAGACGCCGGCGGTTCCGTTGAAGTTGAAAAAGGTTCCCCGGCGCGAACGCCCGCCATGCTCAATCACGAAATGCCCGTCGAGCAGAATCGTTTCCACGCGCGTCAGCAGCGAGTAGTCGGTGTTGAGATACGTCCAGCGGGTCTGTACCATCCCGATCTTGCCTTGCGTCGCGGGGTCCAGAAAATAGGGAACCGTGCGGCGAAGGAAATCAGGCTGGGGAATAAAATCCGCGTCAAAAATCGCCACGAATTCGCCTTGCGCCGTCTTCAACCCATTCTCCAGCGCGCCGGCTTTGAAGCCTTCCCGATTCGCGCGGTGAATATAGCTGATCGGCAGCCCTTGAATCGCGTGCCGCTCGACACACGCACGGGCCACCTCCCGCGTTTCATCCGTCGAATCGTCGAGCACCTGGATGTCCAGCAACTCGCGCGGGTAGTCAAATTGCGCCACCGCGTCCACCAGCCGCTCGATCACGTAGCGTTCGTTGAAGATGGGAAGCTGTATGGTAACCTTGGGCCAGTTTTCGACCGCGGGCGGCGCCGGTGGGACATTCTTGCGGTAAGCAAAATAGTCGTAAAGCAACACGTACCGGTGTAATCCGTAAAGCGCCAGCATGAACAGCACGATGAAGTAAGGAATCATCATCGCCATATCAAACGAGTTGGCGTTGTAGACCCCGGTGAACGTCTTGTCCGTGATTTTGTGCCAGTAATGGCTCAGGCCGCCCTGGGCGGCGGCCGCGAAAAGAAGTGGAGCGAAGTTCAACAAGATGCGCGTCTCTCCGAATGACTTCCGAAACTCAAACTGAAAAACTGAAGCTTGCCGGGCTGCTGGCGGCGGGAGCGTTGCTGGAGGCGCTCTACGTGCGGATGCACAGCCTGTATTACCTGAAAAATCACGCGATTGCGTTTATCGTGCTGGCGCTAGGCGCCGGGATAGTCTACCTGATTGCCTTGTATGGTTTCGACCAGACACGGGCGTCGCGCGCTTCCTTCATTTTACTCATTTTTTGCGCGCTTGTATTCCGCGCCACCCTCTGGCCGATGCAGCCCACGCTTTCCGACGATCTGCAGCGCTACCGCTGGGACGCCAAAGTCCAGGCCAACGGCTTCAATCCGTACGCCATTGCACCGCGAGATCCGCGGCTTGCCTACCTGCGCGATCACGAGTACAAAATCATGCCGGGGCGGGAAACGCCGACGATCTACCCCCCGGCAACTGAACTGGTCTATCGCGCGACTTGGAAAGTATTTCCGGGCCCGACAGCGTTCAAAGCGCCGTTTGCGGCCGCGGATGTGCTGGTGATTGTGCTCCTCGCCTGGATCTTTCGCGGGGAAAAAGATCGTACGTTCCGTGTCGCCGTTTACGCCTGGAATCCCCTGGTGATCGTGGAATTTGCCGGCAGCGGCCACAACGATGTGCTGGCGATCCTCGGAATTGTTTGCGGCTTGGCGCTTTTCAAGAAATGCCCCGCGCTCGCGAGTTCGTCGATTGCTCTTGCCGCCATGGCAAAGGTTTTTCCCGCCGTGCTGCTGCCGGTGTGGATTCGCCGCGCGGGTTGGCCAGAGAAGCGGTCCGGTTGGTGGGCCGCCGGACTTGCGGCTGCGTCGGGCGCGCTTGTGCTGCTGCCGTACTGGAGCGCGATCGGCGCGTTTCGCGCAAACCTCGCGTACTACGAAGCGACCTGGAAAAATTATCATGCCAGCCTGTACACGGTGATCGACTGGCTGAGCGGCGGCGGAACCCGAATTCCCGCGCTGGCCGGCGCCGCGGCGATTTGGGGATTGGCGCTGTGGCTTGCCTGGAAACGCGCCGAGCCCGCTCGCGCAGCATATTTGTTGATCGGAACAAGCCTGGCGTTCTGGCCCAATGGCTACCCGTGGTATTTCACGTGGATTGTTCCGCTGTTGTGTTTTTTTCCGAATCCCGCGTGGCTGCTGCTCACGGTGCTGCAATTCTTGTCCTACAACGTGCTCATCGGCTACGGAATTCTCGGCCAGTTCAAATTTGATCCAGTAATGCAGTGGCTGGTGTACGCGCCATTCTACGCGCTATTGATCGGCCAGTATTTGGCGCGCAGAATTCGATCCGAATCCTGAACACAATTCTTGATTCAGATCAGGATTTCAGGGAATCAGAACAATCTTTCCGTGGGCGCCGGGAGCCAGCACGTCCACGTGGGCTTTCGCCGCATCCTTCAGTGGAAGTTCTTTCCCCACGATAGGCCGCAAGGTACCGTTCTCCAGCCCCGCGCCGATTGCGGCGTGAATTTCCACCAATTCGGGTTCCGTCGCGGCCCAGAGCGTAAATCCCCTGGCCGTGCCGCGCCGCGCCATCAGGTCGCGGGGATTGATGGTGATTTCACCGCGGTTGCCGATGATGATCACGCGGCCGTTCATCGCCAGCAATTTCAAATCGGTGGAAAGATTCACGTTCGCGAGCATTTCCAGAATCACGTCCACGCCGCGTCCGCCCGTCGCCTTCAAAATTTCTTCCGCGTATCCCGCCTTACTGTGATCGAACACCTGATGGGCGCCCTCTTTTTTCGCCAGGTCCATTCCTTTTTGCGTGCTCGCCGTGCCGAATACGATCAAGCCCATGCTCCGCGCGAATTGTACCGCCGCTGTTCCCACTCCTCCGCTCGCTCCGTGAATCAGCACGGTCTCTCCGGGACGTGCGTGCGCGTGATGAATCAAGGCTGTAATTGCGGTCCCATAGGGAACCCAGACTCCCGCCCCTTGGGTGAACGAAATTTTGTCCGGCAAAGGATGCACCTGGGATTCGAGCGCCAGAGCATATTCGGCGTAAGCGCCGGTTACGGTCCTCGCGGTGTAAACGCGAGCGCCCGGCTTAAACCTGGTGACGCCCTCGCCCACCACTTCAATCAGTCCCGCGGCGTCGGAACCCGGCGTATACGGCAGCGGCGGCTTGATCGCGTATGTTCCGTTGCGCATATAAGTGTCGTAGGGATTCACGCCCGCGGCATGCACGCGAACGAGGACCTGTCCCGCTGCGGGCTTTGGCGTCGGGATATCCTGCAACTGCAAAACTTCCGGCCCGCCGAATTGATGCACTTGTATTGCTTTCATCAGCAATCTCCTTGATGCGCGGAGTCCCGCAAATCGTTGGCTGAATTCATCCTCGTTTGCGCAACAACAAGATACCGGGAACTGCCCCGGCCCCAAAACGAAAAAGCCGCGCCGTCAGAAATGATCGTCATGAATCAACGCCGCCGCAGCTGTGTCGTTTGTGGCCTTCGCCCAGGCGGTGGTCTGCCAGTTGTCCTTCGATTTCTTAGCAGGGAGAAAACCCGGCATTAACTGGTTGAAGTGTTGTGCAAGGCCGAACAAGTAAGGCTCATACAGATTGCGAAGCTCTGTAAGCTTTTGCAGGGCTCCTGGCGTACTTGAGAGTTTCGTTCCATGCTTCGCCAGCGTCTCGTGGATAAGCTGCAATACTTCCGGCGGAAGGCGATCCTTGGCCGGCGGGAGTGGCGCCACCGAAAACACCTGGCAGAGGTCAACAACCGCGTGCCGCGCGATCGCAAAAGTAAGCTGCGCTTGCCGCGCGCAAACATCCTCCATGCCTGAGATGGTGAGGGCGCACGCATCCAGGATGGCCGTTAGGGAACTGATCCAGGACTGATTGTCGTGTTGCGAGCGGAAATACGCGAGTACCGGATAGGAAAGATGGCTTTCCAGCACCTGAGCCGACCATCGCTCCCAATCCTTGAACAGCTTGCGCAGCTCTTCATGGCCGCCCTGGAATGTGTGGCGCAACAGTAGTTCGCCGCCGGAGGGAGGTGCGCCGGCCCTGGCATCCAGCAGGACGATCTCCGTCTCACGATCGGCAAACGAGCCGTAAATAAACGGCAGATAGCCAATCACCGCGGCCAGAAAGCCAAATCCAAATCCCGATTCCACCACCACCAGAAAACGCGACAAGCCCGAGCGCGGCACCACGTCACCTAAGCCCAACGTGAAAAACGTAGTGCCGCTCAGGTATATATCCGTGGAAAAGCTGGGTGTGGTTCCCGAAAGATTCAAAGCAGAGCCTGCGCCGTATTGCATCATCGCGAAACTGAGAATCAGCCCCGCGGCCCACACGGCGATCAGGAAGAGTAGGGAAATCGGCCCAAAAAATCCAAGGAACGAGTCGCGCCTCTTTTTTGAGGGAATCAGCCGGGCGTAGAGCTTCCAGGTGCTCCAGGTGAACTGGAAATAGAAGCGAGTCAGGCGGAATTTCCGGGTGACGCGCCGGGGCAGGATGATGGCCTCGAACGCGTCCCAGATCACTATCAGAAAAATCACTACGCCGGCGATGAACACACCCGGAGCAAGAATCATGCGGAACCCGCCTCCTTCATCGCTGCGGACAATGTGATCAAGCGGAGGTCGACGTGACCAGCCGCGCGTTCACGGAGATTTCCGTCTTGAAAAGTTTGGAGACAGGGCAGCCGGTCTCCGCGCCCTTTACGGCCGCGTCGAACTTTGCCTTGTCGGCGTTGGGAATCGTCGCCACCAGATCCAGCTGGCTTTTGGTGATCGACAAGCCTTCGCCAACTTTCTCGAGTGAAATCGTGCAGGTCGTCTCCAGCTTCGAAGCGATCATGCCCGCGGCGCCGAGCTGGTTGGAAAGGGCCATGGTGAAGCAGCCTGCATGAGCCGCGGCAAGAAGTTCTTCCGGGTTGGTGCCGACGCCGTTCTCGAACCGGGTCGAAAACGAATACTGCGCTTCCTTCAATGTGCCGCTATCAGTGGAAAGCGTTCCTTTGCCGGATTTCAGGTCGCCTTGCCAGACCGCGGATGCTTTGCGTTGCATTGTGGTATCTCCTCTTGCTGACTTGTGGCTGCGGGTCAGACAGCTTTGATTCGCCAGGGTAGGGGGTGGTTATGCAGCCAGGCCAGAATTCTACCACTTGTGGAAGATGAAAAACGCAGCGAGCGTGATGAAGGCAAAGCCCACCGCGTAATTCCATTTCATCGGCTCGCCCAGATAGGCAATCGAGAATACCGAAAACACAGAGAGGGTAATCACCTCCTGAATGGTCTTCAGCTGCGCCGTGTTGAATTCATACGACCCGATGCGATTGGCCGGCACCTGGAAGCAATACTCGAAAAACGCAATCCCCCAGCTGATGACAATCACTTTCCACAGCGCCACGTTGCGGAACTTCAAATGCCCGTACCAGGCAAACGTCATGAATATATTCGAAATGGTAAGAAGCAGAATTGTGCGCATGCGCCCTGGCGGCTCCTTATCTCTGGAGAGTTGGAGGTTGGACGTGCGCTATATTACCCAAGTTTCGCAACAACGAAAATTTCAATTAGTTTTTTAGGTGTTCACGCTGAGGGAGACGAGGCCCGGCGGTGTGGCGGGGACGATGGGAGGGAGTTTTGAGCGGTCAACGGGATTGTACAAGGTGTCACGCTCGACGGGGACACGGCCGGCGGCGCGGATCAGGCGCTGGAGTTCGCCGAGCGGGGTGAACTCCGACGTTTTTGCTCCCGCGTCGTGATAGATCTTTTCCTCGACTACTGTGCCGTCCAGATCGTTGGCGCCGAAACGCAGCGCGATCTGCGCGATGCTTGGCGTCAGCATGATCCAGTAGGCCTTGATGTGATCGAAATTGTCGAGCATCAGGCGCGACACCGCGATGCAGCGCAGGTCGTCGTAGCCTGTCGGCTTCGGGATGTGTGCGAGCGCCGTGTTGTCCGGATGAAACGCCAGCGGAATAAACGCGACGAATCCATGCGTCTCTTCCTGCGCCTCGCGCAAGAGCACCAGGTGATCCACGCGCTCTTCCACGGTTTCCACGTGCCCGTAGAGCATTGTGGCGTTCGAACGCAATCCGATGCGATGGGCCTTTTTGGCAATGCTCAGCCACATCCGGCCGCTGACCTTGTGGTCGCAAATAATCTTGCGCACACGGGGGTGAAAAATCTCCGCGCCGCCGCCGGGGCAGGAGTCCACGCCGGCATCTTTCATTTTTTTCAGGGTTTCCTCGATGGTCAGTTTCGCGATGCGCGCGAAATAGTGCACCTCCACCATCGTGAACGCCTTCAGGTGGACATGCGGATGCCGCTGCTTCAGCCCGCTGATCATCTCCAGAAAGTGATCGAACGAAAGATCCGGGTGTAGTCCGCCGACGATATGAAACTCCGTCGCGCCTTCGCGGACACCCTGCGCCGCGCGTTGATAAACCTCTTCGAGGGCGTAGGTGTACGCGCCGGGAGCGTTGGGATCGCGCCCAAACGCGCAAAGCTTGCAATGCGCCACGCAGACGTTTGTCGGATTAATGTGGCGGTTCACGTTGTAATAGGTGACGTTGCCGTGGCGCTTTTCGCGCACATGATTCGCCAGCCAGCCCACTGCCAGCAGATCCGGTGAACGGAACAAAGCGACTCCGTCGTCAAAAGTGAGGCGTTCGCCGGCCAGTACCTTGTCGGCGATGGGTTTCAATGTTGCGTCGTTGATGGTCAGTTCAGCCACGTCCGTCCCAATCTATTAGAGGGCGATTTGCCGTTCGCCGCTACTTGAATTCGCTTTTCGAAACAATCGAACCGTTCAAACGCGCCATAAAGCCGCAGCGGCGCCCCAGAACAAAAGGAACAACATACTAATATAGCCGTTCACGGTGAAAAACGCAGCGTTCAGCTTGCTCAGATCGTTGGCCTTCACCAGCGAATGCTCGTAGGCCAACAGAGCGGCCACCACCGCGATTCCCACCCACGCCGGCCAGGGCAAGCCAAATCCGTACGCCAGCCAACCAAGCAGGGCCACTACGCCAACGTGCATCACCCGGGCAATCTGCAATGCGCGTGCAATCCCGAATCGCTTCGGAATCGAATAAAGCCCCGCGCTCTTGTCAAACTCCACGTCCTGGCAGGCGTACAAGACGTCGAACCCGCCAACCCACAGCGTCACCGCGGCGCAAAGAATCAGCATCCGCCAATCCAGCCCGCCGGTAATCGCGATCCACGCCGCGGCCGGAGAGATCCCCAGCGCAAAGCCCAGGAAAAGATGCGACCAGTTCGTGAACCGCTTGGTGTAGGAATAGAAAAAGAGAATCGCAATCGCTACCGGGGCCAGCTTCAACGCCAGAGGATTCAGTTGCCACGCCGCAACGAAAAACAACCCGACTGCCAGTAAGGTAAACGTCCAAGCAAAACTGACCGAAAGTGCCCCGGTCGCCAGCGCCCGCATTTTCGTGCGTGGGTTCTCCTTGTCGTAGCGCAAATCCGCGATGCGGTTCAGCGTCATCGCCGCCGATCGCGCCGCCACCATTGCCACCACGATCCACAACACCTGCCGCAAGGTAGGCCAGCCATGCATTCTGGCACGCGCCGCCAGCAGGGCACCCGTCAGCGCAAACGGCAGCGCAAATACGGAGTGCTCAAACTTGATCATCTCCAAAATAGTGCGAATCCGCCCGGCCACGCTTCAGCCCTCCACTTTCTTCGCCGCTGCGCTGCCCGTCCAGCGAAACATTTTTTCCTGCGGAAGACCGGCCTGTGCCAGCACGCGGCACACGAACTGCGTCACCAGGTCATCAATTGTTTTCGGCAGGTGATAAAAAGACGGCATCACCGGCATGATCACCGCGCCGGCCGCCTGGGCCCGCAGCATGTTTTCGAGATGAATCCGGTTCAGTGGCGTGTCCCGTACGCAAAGAATCAGTTTGCGACCCTCTTTCAGCATCACGTCCGCCGAGCGGGCCATCAGGTCGTCGCAAGTTCCGCAAGCAATCGACGCTAGCGCGCCCACAGTGCAGGGAATCACGATCATGGCGTCCACGCTGTAGCTGCCCGAAGCGATCGACGCGCCTACGTCCTTATTCGAGAGGACCTCAATCTTTTTGGGAGTGCGTCCAAGAACTCGCCCCGGCAGCTTTTGCAGATCGCCGGACGTGATTTTCAGCTCCTCGGCAAAAAGCCGCTGCCCGGTTTCGGTTACCACCAGGTGGACCCGGCCCACGCGCGGGTCGTCCTCGAGCATGGAGAGCGTTTTCTGCGCGAAAACGGCGCCGCTCGCGCCGGTCACACCCACGGTAATCGTTTGTCCTTTGATGGCAGGCATGGAAATGTGTGCGGTTCTTTCAGTCTCGCAGTGCCCACAAGGTAAGTCAAGGAGGGTGAAAGCGGCAAGGGTGAACGAAAAAGGGCTTGACAATGCAGGGCCGAATGGATATAAATGAACATGTTCACTTTTACGTCGCCTGAGAATCCCTCGCCCCCCTCCAAGGCGGAGCTTACCCGTGAACGCATCCTTCAGAGTGCATTAACCCTTTTCCGTACAAATGGTTACGAGAACACTACCCTCCGCCAAATCGCCGCTGAATCCGGTTCCTCTCTAGGTTTGGCCTATCGCTACTTCAGCTGCAAGGAAGAATTCGTCCTGGCGTTTTATGAATCCCTGGCAGCGGAGTTCATCCAACAGATCCCGACTCTTCCCCAAGGCAAGATTGCTCAACGCTTTACCGCCGCGTTCGAGTTCAAGCTGGCGCTTGTTGAACCCCACAGTGAACTGATAGGAGTGCTCCTCTCCGCAGCGCTCAATCCCAACTCTCGCATCGCCGTGCTGGGGCAGGCGTCGGCGGACATCCGTCTGCGCATGCAAACGGCATTTACCAGATTGGTCAGCGAATCCGATGACGAACCTGACGCCACAGCCTCTGCCGCGTTTGCAAAACTCCTTTACGTCGTCCATCTCGCGCTTTTGTATTTCCGTGTGAACGACCGCACGCCGGGCGGGCGCGCGACCCGCGAATTGCTCGCGTGGATGGAGACTGCGCTCTCGTATCTCCCGATGAGTTATCGCCTGCCCTTCGTTTCCGAGGCCCTGTTGAAACTCTCTGCGACACTCGACACCGTCTTTGGAGGAGCCACCGATGAGCACCCAGCCCAATAGTCCATTGCCAGCGAGCTGGCAGCCCAAGCCGCCTGACGAACCGCCGAAACCGCCTAAGCCACCCATTTCCGACGGACAATGGGGACTTGCGGGCTTTGTCCTGTTTCTCTTTCTCTGCAGTGTTTCTCTGCGCATTGTGTACGCTCACAAATTGGAGACCACCGCCGTAATGTTCATCGGCCTTCCCGCCGGACTGGCCATTTTCATGAGCCTTTTGCCGCGCAGCAAGAGCGCCCTGGGCGCAGCCATGAAGGGCACTACAATCGGCTTGCTGATCTCCGCGGTGCTTTTTGGCGAAGGCATCATCTGCGTGGTGATGGCGGCGCCGATCGCATACTTCATCGCGGCCCTGGTCGGCGGCCTTACGGATGCTTCAAGAAAAGCGCAGCATCCGGGTGCGCAATGCTTCATCTGGATTATTGCCGCGGTGATGAGCTTTGAAGGGACGTCCACCAAGTTTTCGCTTTCGCGTGATGAAGAGGTCCGCGTCGAACGAACCGTGGCCGCGACTCCCGCGCAAATTGAAAGCGCGCTTGCCGCAACGCCCTCCTTTCGCACCAGACTTCCTTTGTATTTCCGGATGGGTTTTCCAAAGCCCGTGGAAGCCCGGGGCAGCGGCCTGAACGTGGGGGACCAACGAGTGATTCATTTCGCGGGTGGGGAAGGGCATCCCGGCGACGAAGTGTTTCGCGTGGCGGCGCGCAGCGGCTCATCGGTCACTTTCCAACCCGAGACGGACACAAGCCACATCGCGCACTGGCTCAAATGGAAAGAGTCGGTGGTCGAGTGGTCGCCCGTGGATGCCACGCACAGCCGCGTTGCCTGGACGCTGCGCTTTCGCCGCGGGCTCGACCCTGCGTGGTACTTCCGTCCGTCCGAGCGCTACGGCGCCCGGCTGGCTGCCGGGTACTTGATCGACAACCTTGCCACTCCGCGGCACGAAAACGTCGCACACTGAACTCGATGCGTCCCGTGGCCAATTCGCCGGCTGAATCCGAACTACGGAGGAAAAACGCCGCCGCCCTTCTGGCGGCTGCATGGTCACTTCCATCCGCCGCGCTTGTCGGTTTTCTCACCATGCAACTCGATGCCTGGACGGTTCCTTCCAGCACGCTGCTCGTGCTCGGTTCACCAGCCATCGTTCTCCTCGACCGGGTACTTGTATGGGGATGGGCGTTTGCGTTTTTTGCGGACAGGGTTTCCCTGGTTCGCCTGGCGTTCCTGGGCGTTCTGCTCGACCTGATGCTCCCTTTGGACCGGGTGTCATATCACCCAAGCCGCCAATTTCTTTTTGCGGAGGCACTTGCCGTCGGCCTCTGCCTGCTGCCTGCGCAGCTCTTCGCGCGATGGACGCGCGATCGCAGCCATCTGATCGCTCGAAACTTGATGCACATGTGTTTTCACAGCGCCCTGCTGCTGGGCGTTTGGCCGCTGCTCATCACCCAGTTCATCGGAGGAAATTGGCACGCGTGGGCCGAACGATCTTCCGCGGCTGACAAATTTTATCTGCAGTTTTTGATTTTTCCCTGCGTCTTCCTGATCACCGCGATGCAGGAGTTCCACTCGGCCGGACTGGGTACGCCGATGCCGGAGGATGCCCCGCCACGGTTGGTGACCACGGGAATCTTTTCCTACGTGGCGAATCCCATGCAGATTGGAAAATTCGGAGTTCTTTTTTTCTGGGGACTCTTCTGGAAAAATCCGTGGATTGTGGCGGCGGCCTTTCTTGGATTGCTGTACAGCCTGACCATTGCCCGCGTCAGGGAAGACCGCGACATGGCCGCGCGATTCGGAGAGAGTTGGACGCTCTACCTCCGCAATGTCCGCCGCTGGGTCCCACGCTGGCGGCCGTGGATTGCCGCTGTCGGCGCGGCCGATTCCGCGGCACTCTATCTCGATCTGGATTGCGGGCCGTGTGGCCACTTCGCGCGGTGGATCGTGGCGCAGCACCCAACACAATTACGCGTCTTGTCGCTCGAGGCACATTTTCCGAACACGCTCAGCCGTATCACGTATTGCGCTGCCGGCGGGCAACGCGAGGTCCAAGGGATTCACGCCATCGCGCGCGCACTTGATCACCTTAATCTCGCATGGGCGTTTTGTGGGTGGATGCTGCGCCTTCCAATCCTTGGGTGGGTCGCCGAGATGATCGCAGAAGCGGTCAGTCCTTCAGGTCCGGAACATTGCGATGTTTCTGGCGCCGCGACGATTATTCCCTCCGTCGAAGCTCGCCCCTGAATATTCAAGTTTTTGCCTGGCGGAATCTCTTTTGGGACGGCCAAGGAACCCAGGTGCGCCCCGCTGTGGTGCTAGACTATCTTCCGGCAACAAACCATGAACCAGTCCGAACTGCTGAAACTTCTCGAGCACATTCACTCTGGCGCGCTTTCACCCGTAATGGCGGCGGAGCGGCTGAAGCATCTGCCGTTCGAAGACATCGGCTTCGCGAAGGTGGATCATCACCGGGCGCTGCGGCAGGGCTACGCCGAAGTGATTTTCGGCAAGGGGAAAACGCCCGCGCAGGTGGCGGAAATTGTGCGCGCGATGGTTTCGAAGAAGGCGTCGAGCCACAATGTGCTGGTCACGCGCGCCGACAAGAAAATGTTTGCGGCTGTGAAGCGAGTCAGCCGCGCCGCGAAATTTCATCCGCTTTCCGGCGTGATCAGCATCGAACGAAGCAAGGAAATCTTGGGGAAGGGAACCATTCTCGTCGTTTCCGCCGGGACCAGCGACATCCCGGTCGCGGAAGAAGCCGTCCTGACCGCGCGTATGATGGGCAATCGGGTGGAGCAACTTTTCGATGTCGGCGTCGCCGGAATTCACCGGTTGCTCGACCATCGCGGCGCGCTTACGGAAGCTCGCGTTATTATCTGTGTGGCCGGAATGGAGGGAGCGCTGCCGAGCGTAGTTGGCGGCCTCGTCGGCGTGCCCGTCATCGCAGTCCCAACCAGCACCGGCTATGGCGCCAGCTTCGGCGGCGTGGCGGCGCTCCTTGGCATGCTGAATTCCTGCGCCTCCAACGTCACCGTCGTCAACATTGACAACGGCTTCGGCGCCGCTTGCGTTGCCTCCTGCATCAACCGCCTGTGATTAATTGTTTTTCAATAAAACTTTCAGCACGCCGCGTTGCTGCGCATGCTTGATGGCCGCTCTCGCATCTTTCAATGCGTAAGTTTTGGAGATCAGCGGCGACGGGTCGACTTTGCCGGACCGAAGCAGCGCGATGGCCTTGGCGAATGGCCCACAGCGGGAGCCGACGACTGTAATTTCCTTCACGACGATGGGCCAAGTCTCGACCGGTGCCGCCCCGTGAAACGTGGATTTCAGCAAAAGCGTTCCTCTCGCCTCGGTCATCCTTTGGGCTAGCGCCAAACCCATCGGGGAACCAGTCGCTTCCACGACCAGCCGGTAATTTTCTTTTACGCGCGTTAAATCGCTGACATTGCCCCGGACACGTTTCGTCGCGACGCCTGCCCGCCGCGCCAGCGCGAGCTTGCTGCGATGTTTTCCATACAACACAACGCGCGAACCCGCGGCTCGCAACACCATAGCGATCAGTTGCGCCAGTTTTCCATCGCCGAGCACCGCCGCGTTGCGAAACTTTCGAATGTCGAGTTGGTCCAGAATCTGGCACGCTGCGGCCAGCGGTTCGATGAATACGGCCTTCTCGTCGCTGACGCTGGAGGGCACAAAATGCAAGTTCTCAACCGGCAGCGCCAAATATTCCGCGAACGCTCCGTCGTGGGCCACGATTCCCAGGACGGTCCGGCGCGCACAGTGGGTCTTCAACCCGCGCTTGCAAAAATTGCACAGTGGCCGGAATCCGTAAGCCATGCAGCTGACATTGATTTCACCCGCCACGCGCTTGCCGACCCAACGCTTTCTTGCCGCAGTGGAAACCCCCGTGACGTTTACGACCTCGCCGACAAACTCGTGCCCCGGCGTGCCGTGGAATGCATGGTAGCCGCGCAATATTTCCACGTCGGTGTTGCAGATTCCTGCCAGCCACACGCGAACCAAAGCCCAGCCGGGCCTAAGCTGGGGCAGTGGTTTGCGAACAGCCTTCAGGTTTCCGCCGCGCACCACAAAGCAATTCATCTTCATTTTTGGGTTCCCATTTAACAACCGTATGGTACCTCGCGTGTTGATGTGGTCCTGAGGCTATCCGATAAGGATAATCGAAGGATCTCAACGTGGAAGTCCGGGAAATGGATTAAGTTGAGATCCTTCAGGCCGCAAAAGACGCGGCCTTCAGGATGACAACTGTGGTTGAGGTTCGAAAGTGGTTGAGGTTCGACTGTGGTTGGGGTTCGAGAGTGGTTGAGATTCGAATGTGGTTGAGGTTCGAATGGGGTTGAGGTTCGAAAGTTAGGAAGATTTTTAAATTACGCCAGACGGGTTTAGTCTAGCGCGCGGATGAGCGCTTCCACGAGAGGCGGCTCCTGTTCGGGGAAAACGGTGCGCAGGTCAATCAGCAGCCGGTCGTCTTCAATTCTCGCGACTACCGGCGTCAGGCTTGTGGTTGATCGGAGCCGGAGTTCCAAATCGCTGGCGGAATGACGGGCACTGGAGATTCGGAGCACTTTCGTCGGGAGCGATTGCGCGGGTGTTGAACCTCCGCCGACCAGCGAGCGCCCGTCGGCGATTTCGATCTCGGCATCGGCCTGGGCAATTTTCGCCGAGAGGGCCTTGAAGAATGCATCCGAGCGCCGCGAAATTTCTTCCAGGCTCGTCTGCATCATCCGCAGAGCAGGAATCTCACTCCACGCCCCGCGAAGATAAGCTCGCAGCGTCGCTTCCATCGCCGCAATCGTCAGCTTGTCCACGCGCAGAGCCCGGAACAGCGGGTGCCGCCGCACTTTTTGCACCAGATCTTTCTTCCCTGCGATGATGCCCGCTTGCGGCCCGCCCAGCATCTTGTCCCCGCTGAAGAGTACCAGGGAAAATCCCGCTTCAACGCTTTCCCGCGCCGTCGGCTCGCTGATTCCAACCGGCGAAAGATCCACCAGGCAGCCGGAGCCGAGGTCCTCCACCACCGGAAGCCGCACGCGCTGCCCCAAGGCAATCAGTTCCGCAACGTCCGGCTTCTCTGTAAAACCCGACACCGTGAAATTCGAAGGGTGTACCCGCAAAATCACGCAGGTCTTTTCGCTGATCGCATTCTCATAGTCGGCGATCCGCGTGCGATTTGTTGTGCCCACCTCGCGCAGCACCGCGCCGCTTTGCTCCATGATTTCCGGAATGCGGAAACCGTCGCCGATTTCGATCAGCTCGCCGCGGGAAACGATCACCTCGCCGCCGCGTGCCAGCGCCGCCAGAGTCACCAGCACGGCGGCCGCGCAGTTGTTCACCACGATCGCCGCTTCCGCGCCGGTCAGGCGCTCGATTAGCCGCGAAGTGTGTATGTCGCGCTTGCCGCGTGCGCCGGCGGCCACGTCGTACTCAAGATTTGAATACTGCGTCGCGCTCAGTCGAAATTCTTCCAAAACTGCGGCCGGCAGCGGCGCCCGCCCCAGGTTTGTGTGCAGGATCACTCCGGAGGCATTGATCACCCCGCGTAGCGAGGGCGCGAGGGCCCGCTCGACGCTCTGTACCACGCGCAGCTCGACCGCTTCCGCCTCAAGTCCGGCTTCTTCCTGCGGCGCTCCGGAAACAATTTCTCTGCGCAGTTGTGCCAGCTCGCCACGGATCGTCTCCACCAGGAACCCACGTTCGAGAGTCCTGCCCAAATCCACCACCAGCGGGCGGAGAAGCAATTCATCCACCGAAGGCAGTCGCCGCAGCAGCATGGTCTGGTCCGCGCCCGGCGCAGGTTTTGCTTTTTCCGCCATGCCGACATTGGAGCACAGCAGGGAATCGCCCGCAATTGCCAACTGCTCGAACGGGCAGGTCCGGGCACTTCCGGGCGTTGTTTCATGAGAATCGCCGTGCCCCTCCGCGGTTGACGTCCGCCGGGTACGCACCTACGATGAACTCTCGGGGATTTCCATCTCATGGCCACCATTGACGAGGATCTCTCGGCACTCGAGCGCGACATCCGTCAGCTCAAGATCGAGTACGACATGTATTTCGGTGGCGGCCGCAAGCGTCCCCCGACCGAAATCGAATGGCGCATTGAACTGATCGTCAAACGTTATGGCGAGCGCGGCGGCGACATGAAGTTCGGCCAGCGATTTCGCTTCGGCAATCTCGCCCAAACTTACGCGAAGTATAAGGACATCTTTCGCAAGCGCCTCGCGCAGCGCGAAGAAGGCAAAGTGCAGCGGCACTTTGGCGCCGCGGCCAAAGCCATCGAAGCCGAGCGAGCCAAAGCCGCCGCTGCGGCTGCTTCCACCGAAGCCGCCAAGGTCTTTCGCGTGGTATGCACCGCTCCGGAAAAGGAAGCCGATAAAGTCGAACAACTCTACGAAGCCTTCGTCCGCGCCAAGCAGCAAGCCGGCGAAGAGATGGGCAAGATGACCCGGGCCGGCTTTAACGAATTCGTCCGCAAAAAGACCCAAGATCTCCAGAAACAGAAAAATTGCCACGAAGTGGAGTACGTGGTCGAAACCGTCGACGGCCAGGTGAAGCTCAAAGCCCTCGTCAAGTCCTAGGTCAGCTTGCGGTAGAGTGATGAAGGTGTGATTACCGGAATGAGACTCGGTTTCACTTTGGCCATAGTGTCGTTGGTTCTACTTTTCGCGTTGCATGTAACTGCTTGCACTTTGGCCCCTGGGTATTTTTATCAGATAACTGCGTTGAAAGGCCGAGTCGTAGGAACGCATGGCCATCACACATTCGCTCCCCGCTGGTTGAGGCAGAGCTTCGCAAGAAAACATTCCAAGTTGGCGTTATACAAGTACAGTCAACCGTGGAACGAGACGTTGCTTGTAAAGACCGTCGAGACAGATGATCACGGGAGTTTTGACTTCGGGCCGCTCACATTGGGCCATTATATGCTCAGGATAGACGAGAGTGATTTGTTCGATGTTGAAATCAAAGAGCTCCCACGAAAAACGGAGTCGGTCACAATAGACGTTTCTCCAATTAACCCCGATTGCAAAGGCGGTCACGAGTTTATCGTAAGGATGAAGTGATTTACGGATACTTTCCCACAGGTCTGCGTTTCCGGTTTCTTGCGCCTCCGCGTAAACTGGTAAGTCCTTTACCGCACTGGAGGCGACATGGCTGTGGAGCGCGCGCTGCTCAGCGTATTCGACAAGACCGGTATCGTGGAATTTGCCCGCAAGCTGGCGGCGCTGAAAATCGAAATTCTTTCGACCGGCGGCACATCGAAACTGCTGCGCGAATCCGGCGTGCCGGTGAAGGATGTCTCCGACTTCACCAACTGGCCGGAAATGCTCGGCGGCCGCGTGAAGACGCTGCACCCGAAGGTGCACGGAGGCCTGCTTTACCGCCGCCACAATCCTGACGACCTGAAGCAGGCGAAAGAGCATGGGATCACGCCGATTGACCTGTTGGTGGTGAATCTTTATCCCTTTGAAGCTACAGCTGCGAAGGAGTATCTCCCGCCCGAAGAACTGATCGAGAACATTGATATCGGCGGTCCGACGATGCTGCGTTCGGCGGCGAAGAATTTTGAGAGCGTGACAGTCGTCACCGACCCCGCGGATTATGGGCGCATCGCCAAAGAACTTGAAACCAAGGGCGAGACTTCGCTCTCCACGCGACTCGACCTTGCGCGCAAGGTCTTCGGCCTCACCTCGCGCTACGACGGCGTGATCACCATGAATCTGGAGCGGCTGGCCCTGCAAGGCGATAAGCTGGAAGTTCAGCAGAAGGGCGGGCTCACCGAACGCGTTTATGTTTCGCTGCGCCGCAAACAGGAATTGCGTTACGGCGAAAATCCTCACCAGGCCGCGGCGCTTTACATTCCCGCGGGACACCCGGCCACGGGGTTGGCTGCGGCGAAGCAACTGCAGGGCAAGGAACTCTCGTACAACAACTACGTCGATCTGGAATCCGCGCGCAGCCTGGTGGCCGAATTTGAGGGTCCGGCGGCCGTCATCATCAAGCACAACAATCCTTGCGGCGCCGCCGAGCAGTCCACCCTGCTGGATGCGTACACCAAAGCGCTTGCCAGCGACCCCGTCTCCGCATTCGGCGGCGTGCTGGCGTTCAATCACATCGTGGACGCGCTGACCGCCGAGGAGGTCGCCAAGCTTTTTGTCGAGTGCATCGTCGCTCCGGGCTTTGCCGATCGCGCCCAGGAAATTTTTGCCGCCAAGAAAAATCTGCGGCTGCTCCTCCTTCCGCAGGGCGGGCTCGATCACGACAAGGAATTACAGATGAAGCGAATTCTGGGCGGCATGCTGATCCAGCAGCCCGACTTGGGGAATTTGAATGACAAGGAGTTGAAGGTTGTCACCAAGCGCGAGCCGACCGCAGTGGAACTCGCCGACCTGAAATTTGCGTGGAAAATCTGCAAGCATGTGAAGTCCAATGCTATCGTCTTCGCCAAAGACCGCGCAACGCTGGGCGTGGGCGCGGGACAGATGAGCCGCGTCGATTCCGTGAAAATCGCGGTGATGAAAGCGCAGAATCCCCTGCAGGGAAGTGCCGTCGCCTCCGACGCCTTTTTCCCGTTTCCCGACGGAGTCGAAGTGGCCGCTGATGCCGGCGCTACCGCGGTGATTCAGCCGGGCGGTTCGGTGAAAGACTCCGAAGTGATCGCCACAGCCGACCGGTTGGGTCTGGCGATGGTCTTCACGAACATGCGCCATTTTCTGCACTAATTCTGGGATCGACCTAGAAAGTAGACGAAGGAAGAGTTTTAACACAGTGAACTCCGAGGCAGAGCTCAGAGGACACAGAGAAAGAGTTACTACTGCCGGCCGATCCGCACCACTTCTTTCTTCAAAGCCAGTGTATCCAGTTTTTCCATCGGCAAACTCAAGAAGAGATCAATTCGGCGTCCCATGGTGACGAAGGCGTCACGAAAGGCCCAGGCGATCTCGTCCGGTGAACCCACGACAGCAGCGGGATCGGGGATTCCCCAATGCGCCGTAACCGGTTGGCCCGGCAATACCGGACAGACTTCCGCCGCAGCGGAATCGCAGACCGTGAATACAAAATGCATTTGCGGGGCGCCGGGCTTCGCGAACTCATCCCAACTCTTGCTCCGCAAACCCGCAACCGGCAGCCCCGCCGATTCCAGTTGCTTCAAGGCGTAGGGATGGACACGGCCGGCAGGGTGGCTGCCCGCACTGAAAGCTTGAAAATTCGGGCGGCCGCGGTGATTCAGAATCGCTTCGCCCAGGATCGAGCGAGCCGAATTGCCGGTGCAAAGAAATAAAACGTTGTAGCGCTTCTGCATGAAGAAAACTTCAGTTACAGCAGGCCGGGCCGCAGCAAGAATTGGCAGCCGGCTTCGTCGCTCGGAGAAACGCGCTCATGAACTTGTCTTTGACCAGCGGGCCAACTTTTTCGGCGTCGAAGCCGGCCGCTTGCAGAAATTCCCGCGCTTCTTCCACCTGGTAAACGCGTGTCGGCTCCACTTCGATGCTGGCGAATCCCGCCGCATTCAGCTTGTCCACATACTCGGTTTCCTGCAGCGCGCCCGCGATGCAACCCACCCACAATTCCATGCTCTTGCGGATTTCCGCCGGCACTTCGCCGCGCAGAACCACGTCCGAAACCGCCAGGCGCCCGCCCGGCTTCAACACGCGGAACGCCTCGCGCAGCACGCGGTCCTTGTCGCCCGAAAGATTGATCACGCAATTCGAAATGATTACGTCCACCGTGTTGTCGGGCAGGGGAATATTCTCGATCGTGCCCTTCAGAAACTCCACATTCTGCACGCCGGACTTGCGCTGATTTTCCCGCGCCAACGCCAACATCTCGTCCGTCATATCCAGTCCATACGCTTTGCCAGTTGGTCCAACGCGCCGGGCCGACAATAGGACGTCGATGCCGCCGCCGGAGCCGAGATCGAGCACCACTTCACCCGCTTGCAATTTCGCCAGTGCCGTCGGATTCCCGCAGCCCAGCGACGCAGCCACCGCTTCCGCGGGCAAGCTGCCTTTTTCCGCTTCGCCATAAAGATTTCGAGTGATCGGGTCGCACCCGCTCAACGAAGCCCCGCCACCGCAACAAGCGGTCTTCCCCTCGGCAACCTGTTTCGCCGCGGCTCCGTACTTTTCCTTGACCACTTCATGGATGTTTGGTTCGCTCATGATCGTTGTTCTCCCTGATTATTTCGAAATTTGCACAAAATCTTCCGCCGACACCGCGCGATTCCGCGTGCAGCACTCCTCGTACAGGAACCCAAGCACTTCGCGCAGCGCGTCCGTGTTCGCCGTGTACCACAGGAATGTCCCGGCCCGCCGCACATCCAGCAGCCCAACCTGCCGCAATTTTTCCAGGTGATGAGACAAGGTTGACGCGGGAATCCCGAGCTCTTCCTGAAGCTCTCCCGCCACCATCCCTGTGGGGTGGGCGGAGAGGAGCAAGCGCACAATCTGGAGGCGCGGTTCCGCGCCAATGGCGGAAAAGCGATCGGCGCAGCGGGTGACCAGGAGTGGATCGGCCTTCTTCATATTTCGATATTTGCAGAAATACGGAAGCGGGTCAATCCCTTTTTCCCGGAAACCCTCCCCTCCCCCTCCGCATCTTATTTACGTGCGCCAAATTCTTCGAAACGCCCTCCCGTTTCGCTTTTGACCGCGTTTCCGTCGCATGGGATACTGAAAAAACGAACTCTATGACGCCATATCGCCTGATTCTGCCTCTCTTCTGCGCCTCGCTGGCGGCGCTACCTGCTCTTGCCCAGACGGACGCTCCCGCGCAGCCCACCGCGACTCGCAAGGATCCGCTTCGCGCCGACGCCTATTTCAACTTCACCATGGGGCACATTTTCGAGCAGCAGTATGAACAGACCGGCGCGGGCGAATACGCTACCCGCGCGATCGATTCCTACAAGAAGGCTTATGCGGTCGATCCGACGTCGCCCATCATCGGCGAGCGCCTGGCGGAAATGTATTGGAAGGCCCAGCGCGTCCACGAAGCGGTGACGGAAGCCAACGAAGTTCTGAAGCGCAATCCGGACGATCTGCCGACGCACCGGCTGCTGGCCCTGGTCTATCTTCGCAGCCTTGGAGACATCAACGGCACCAACATCCAGTCTGAAACCATCGTGAAGGCCATTCAGGAATATAACGCCGTTCACCGACTGGATCCTTCCGACCAGGAAGTCACCATCTGGCTGGCGCGCCTCTACCGCCTGCACAATGAGCCGGAAAAGGCGGAAAGCGTCCTGGGCGGTTTGTTGAAAGACGATCCGGAGAACGACGCCGCGGTCGAGCAACTGACGCAACTGCTCCTCGACCAGAACAAAGCCGAAGAGGCGATTTCTCTGCTGAATGGCATGATCGGGCGTTCGCCCTCGGCCACGCTCTACGATCACCTTGGCGACGCGTACACGCAAACGCGCGATTTTCCGAAAGCTGAAGCGGCCTACCGCAAGGCCGTGGATCTGGACCCTTCGGAACTGACCCATCTTCGCGGGCTGGCGCAAACCCTTCTTTCCGAAGAGAAGTACCCCCAGGCGTTGACCGCCTACGAGAAACTCTCCGACATGCTGCCCGACGACGCGGACACCTATCTGCGCATCGCGCAAATTTATCGCGAACTTCACCAGTTGGATAAAGCCGAGGAAAATCTCGTCAAGGCGCGCCAGTATGCTCCCGGCAGCCTGGAAGTGATGTACAACGAGGCGATGATTTACGAATCGCAGGGCCGGTTCGAGGACGCCATTCGAGTGCTCTCCGATGCCGTCACCGGCGTAAAAGCGCAGTCAAAAGTTTTGCCTTCGCGGCGCCGTTCGCTGTCGATTCTCTACCAGCAACTGGGAATGCTCTACAAAGACACGCAGAACTACCAGGCCGCCATCTACACGTTCCAGGAACTTGGGCGCCTCGGCGACGAGGAAGACCGCCGGGCCCGGCTGCTGATCATGGACACCTATCGCCAGGCCCGCGACCTGCCGAAGGCTCTGCAAGCCGGCAAGGAAGCTATCGCCAAGTATCCGGACGATTCTTCCATCCGCAGCAGCTTGGCCATGATGCTCGGCGAAGCGCAGCAGCCCGATGAGGCGATCAAGCTTATCCAGGCCGGACTGAAGGGCGGCACTGGGGATCGCGAAACCTATTTGAGCTACGCGCAGATTTACGAGCGCAGCCACCGCTTCACGGAAGCCGAAACCGCCGCGCGCAAGGCCGAATCCCTGGCCGTGCAGCCCGCCGACAACGAACTTGCGTGGCTGATCCTGGGCGCCATCTTCGAGCGGCAGAAGCAGTACGACAAAGCTGAGGAGCAGTTCAAGAAAGTCATCGACGTCAATCCGAAGAACTCCATGGTCCTGAACTATTACGGCTACATGCTGGCGGACCGCGGCATTCGGCTGGACGAAGCCCGCGACCTGATTCAGCGCGCCCTGGACCAGGAGCCGTTCAACGGCGCCTATCTCGACAGCCTAGGCTGGGCCTATTACAAGCAGAACAAGCTCGATCAAGCCGAACACACGCTCCGAAAGGCCGTGGAACGCGAATCGCACGATCCCACCATTCGCGAACATTTGGGCGATGTGCTGGCGAAGCAGGGCCGCACGGAGCTTGCCGTGGTCGAATGGGAAAAATCACTGAACGAATGGCACCGCTCCTTGCCAGCGGACCTTGAAGAAGATAAAGTCGCCGAAGTGGAGAAGAAGCTGAGCCAGAACAAGCACCGTGTCGCGCAGAAAACTCCCGCTGCCGATGCCAAACCCTGAGTCCGTAAATGCGAACAATCCGAATTCCGGCGTACGCCAAGGTCAACCTGCGTCTGGAAGTGCTGGGAAAGCGCGCCGACGGCTACCACGAACTTCGCACCATTTTTCAGACGGTGGGGCTGCATGACACTTTGGAGTTCCGGTCCTCGCGCCGTCCCGGCATTTCGCTGCAGATTCAAGGCAACGAAATCCTCGCCAAGGAAGAGATCGAAAAGAACCTTGTGTACCGGGCCGTTGATGCCTTGCGCCGCGAAAGCCGGGTTCGCCCCGGTGTGGAAATACTCCTGCAAAAGAAAATTCCCGCCGGCCGCGGACTGGGCGGGGGTTCCAGCGACGCGGCTGCGGCGCTGCTTGGATATCTGCAATTCACGCGACAGAAAATCGAAACTTCGCGGCTTCTGGACATTGCCGCCGGGCTTGGCGCGGATGTCCCATTCTTTCTGTTTGGCGGCACGGCACTGGGCATCGGCAAGGGCGAGGAAATCTATCCTCTCCCGGACGCCCCGCGCCGGACGCTCCTCATCGTCTCCCCAAAAGACATTCAAGTCCCTACGCCTGATGCCTACAGGTGGCTCCACGCGCCGGAATTGGCTTCGTTGACAAAATCCGCGGCGAACCATAAACTATTTAAGTTCTGTGCTCTATGTTGGAGCGCGCAGGAAGCCTCTCTTTCGAACGATTTCGAAGCGGCAGTCTTCCAGCGCCATCCCCGTCTTGGCAAGATCAAGCGGGATTTGCTCCATCGAGGAGCTTCAGAAGCCTTGCTGGCTGGTAGCGGTTCGGCGGTGTTTGGAGTTTTCCCGAGCCCAGCTAAGGCGCGCCGAGCCGTTGTCGGGTTTCCGCACGATCAAGCCTTCGTCTGCGAAACAATTTCGCGGAGCAGGTATGCGCAAAAGTAGCAGCGGGCAGTAGCCTGCCAGCCCCAAATAGCGCGATTGTCGGTCGATCCTCCAGCGTCTCTCCGTCACCCAAGCTGTTTTTGTATGGCCCGAAGTGTCCGCCCAGTAAGAGCATCCGGGATGGGCGAAACGCGCCCGCCTCGGAAGGCGGCCGCTACAATCCGACGCCGTAGCCCGGCGACGAAGCGAGAAGCGTGTGAACGACGAGCGTTTCAAAATCTTTACGGGTACCGCCAATCCGGCGCTGTCTGCCGCGATCTGCAAGCATTTGGGCGTACCCATCGGCCAGGCCAAGCTCGACCGCTTCAGCGACGGTGAAATATATTTTCAGATTCTCGAAAATGTCCGCGGCGCCGATGTGTTTGTCGTTCAGCCCTGCTCGTTTCCCGTGGACAGCCACCTGCTCGAACTGCTGCTGATGATCGACGCTTTCAAACGCGCCTCCGCGTGGCGCATCACCGCGGTGCTTCCGTATTACTGCTACGCGCGCCAGGACCGCAAGGACAAGCCCCGCGTTCCGATATCAGCGAAGCTCGTTGCCGACCTTCTTGAAACCGCCGGCGCCAGCCGCGCACTGACGCTCGATTTACACGCACCGCAAATTCAGGGCTATTTCGATGTGCCCGTGGATCATCTTTACGGTTCGCCCGTGCTGGTGGAATATTTCCGGCACATGAAGTTGCCGAACCTCACCGTCGTTTCTCCGGATGCCGGCGGTGTGGAGCGCGCCCGCGCCTTCGCCAAGAAACTTGACGCGCCCCTGGCGATCGTGGACAAGCGGCGCGTGGACATGGACGTCACCGAAGTGATGAACCTGATCGGCGACGTCAAAGGCCGCAGCACGCTGATCGTGGATGACATTATCGACACCGCGGGTACGCTGGTGAAAACTGCCGACGCGCTGATACGTGAAGGCGCCACCCAGGTCTTCGCCGCCTGTACGCACGCGGTTTTTTCCGGGCCGGCGGTCGATCGCATCGTGAAATCGAAAATCGCCGAAGTGGTGGCCACGGATTCCGTTCCGCTTTGCGAAGCGGCGAAGGGCGTCAAGAAAATTAAGATTTTGAGTGTCGCGGAACTGCTCGCCCGCGGCATTCGTTCGATTCACGAGGAAACTTCGATCAGCGAGCTGTTTATTTGAGTTTCTCGAAGTAGCACAGGCTTTAGCCTGTGAAGTTTGTGGATTTTGTAGCGGCGGCCTTCAGGCCGCCAAGGTTTCCGGCAGGCAGTGATGGCCGGAAAAAGATTTCAGGAAGGGAAAGAAGCTATGGCTAACATCATTGTTGAAGGCGCGCCCCGCGAAACTCGGGGCAAAAACGAAGCGCGGCGCTTGCGCGTTTCGGGGAAGGTGCCCGCCACGATGTACGGCGGCAAAGGCGACGTCCTCGCACTCGCCGTGAACACCAAGCAAGTCACCGCGATTCTCCGCTCCGAATCCGGGCACAACACCTTGTTCCAGGTAAACCTCGGCGGCAAACAGGAACCCGCGATCGTTAAGGATTGGCAAGTGGATCCCGTCACCGGCAATCTGCTCCACGTGGACCTGCTCCGCATCGCCATGGACGTTCGCATGAAGGTGAAAGTTCCCGTACACACCTTTGGCGAGCCGTCGGGCGTAAAGGTCCAGGGCGGCGTCTACGAAGTCGTCACCCGTGAAGTCGAAGTGGAATGCTTGCCCGCCGACATCCCCACCGAATTCAAGGTGGACGTCAGCGGCCTGGCGTTGAACCAGAGCTTGCGCGCCGGCGAACTGCCGATCGACGCCAAGAAGCTGAAGCTGCTCACCGACCCGCAGACGGTTCTCTCTCACGTCGTTACCCTGCGTGAAGAGGAAGAGAAGCCGGTGGAAGCAGCGGTTGCCACCGTTCCGGCGGAGCCCGAAGTCATCAAGAAGGGCAAGAAAGAAGTCGAAGGCGAGGAAGGCGAGGAAGGCGCGAAGCCTGCCGAAAAGCAGGAAAAGAAGAAGTAGTTCTTTTCCGCCCGGCACGCGCCAAACATCATGCGGCTCATTGTCGGCCTTGGCAATCCTGGTCCGGAGTATCAATGGACGCCGCATAATCTTGGTTTTCTGGCGGTGGATGAAATCGCAAATCGCGCTTCCATCCGCGTCGAGCGGCCCGAAGGCAAGGCCCTGGTGGGTTTGGGGAAAGTGGCCGGGCAGGAAGTGGTTCTGGCGAAGCCACAGACGTACATGAATCTCAGCGGGATCAGCGTTCGGGACCTGCTGGAAAAGTACGAACTGGGCCCCGAGGATTTGCTGGTGATGTTCGACGAACGGGATCTGCCGTGGGGCATGATTCGCATCGGCGAACGCGGCAGCGCGGGAACGCATAACGGCGCGAAGTCGGTTACCAGCGTCGTGGGTACGCAGGAATTCGCCAGGCTGCGGCTCGGGTGCGGCCCCGATCATCCGGTCGGCGATTTGGCGGACTATGTATTGCGGCCGATGAAAAAAGCGGTGCTGGAAGCGGCCAGCGAGATGGTGGCAGAGGTGGGCGACGCGGTGGAAATGATTCTGACGCAGGGAGTCGCCGCCGCCATGAACAAGTTCAACCGCCGCGTGCCGCCGGCGGCGGAAACTTTGTAGGGGCGACCTTCAGGTCGCCAAGTCTGGGCCACCTGAAGGTGGCCGCTACGGTGGTTTGCAGTAAACGAATTTCCCGGGCCCAGCGCCCGGAACAGAAGGAAACGAGGTCATCATGGAAGAACGCTTGTACGATCTGATTTTCATCGCCCGCCCGGCAACGCCGGAAGACGAAATCAAGAAGGTCATCACCACCATCGAGCATGCCGTCGCCGAAAAGGGCGGCAAGATCGAAAAGACCGAGCACTGGGGTACGCGCAAGCTGGCCTACAAAGTCGCCAAGCACCGCGAAGGCATCTACGTCTACCAGCAGGTTCGCACCAATCACGGCGAACTGGTTCACGAACTCGAGCGGCGTCTCGGCGTGCTGGACTCGGTGATCAAGTATCAGACCATCCGTCTTGACGAAGAAATCAAGCGCCAGAAGAAGCTTTCGCACAAGCGCGAGCAGCGCGCCGCCCGGCGTCCGCGCCGCGTGACGCAACCACCGGTTCCCCCGGCCCCGGCCGAACAGACCGCTGGCGCCGCCTAGCACTTGTAGCGGCGGCCTTCCGAGGCCAGCGCCTCTTGTATTGGCAGGCCTTTACATCGGCTGGTAATTTAAACCGAATTTCGATTTGCCACATTGGAAAGGTAGGAAGTTATGTCAGAGGAACAGAAACCAGTGCAATCCGCACCTCCATCGGCTCCAGCAGCCGCGGAAGGCGGCAGCGCCCCCGCAGCACCAGCCGCTCCCGCAGCCCCCGCGCACCGCTCCGAAGGCGGAGGTCCCCCTCGCCGCGAGGGCGGACACTCGCATTCCGGACCGCGCCGTGAAGGTGGTCCCGGCGGTGGACGCCGTGAAGGAGGCCCCGGCGGTCCAGGCGGAGGTCCCGGCGGCCCGCGCCGCGGCAAGCGCCAATATTTCCGCAAGAAAAAGGTGTGCAAGTTCTGTGTCGAGAAGATGGACTTCATCGACTACAAGCGCGCCGACATTCTTTCGCAATTCGTGCAGGAGCGCGGCAAGATTCTTCCGCGCCGCATGACCGGCGTATGCGCGCGTCACCAGCGCTGGCTCGGCGTAGCCATCAAGCGCGCCCGCAACATCGCGTTGCTGCCGTTCGCCGGCAGCGCCGCAGGCGTCCAAGCCCCGCGCGCCATCGAAGCCCCAAAGGCCCCGGTAGCATAGGCTTTAGCCTGTGCGGCCTCGTCGGCGCCCTTGTAGCGGCCGCCTTCCGAGGCGGGCGCATTTTGTAGCGGCGACCTTCAGGTCGCCAGGTTTTTAGAAATACCGAATTTCGAAAGAATTCAGGAGCACGCCATGCAGATCATTCTTCAAGAAGACGTAGAAAAACTCGGCCACCGCGGCGACGTCGTCACCGTGAAGCCCGGTTACGCCCGCAATTTCCTGTTGCCCAACAAAATCGGCATCCAGGCCACACCGGGCAACATGAAGGCCCTCGAGCGCATTCGCGGGGCGTTGGCCAAGAAAACCGCCACGGAACTGGATGCCGCCAAGAAGCACGCCGAGTCGCTGAACGGTGTTGCCATCAAGTTCCACCGCAAGACTGGTGAAAACGACCAGATGTTCGGCTCCGTCACCACCGGCGACATCGCGGAGGCCCTGAAGGCGCAGAAGTTCGAAGTCGACAAGCGCCAGGTGCAGCTCGCCGAGCCCATCAAGTCCATCGGCGAATTCCCGGTCACCGTCAAAGTCTTCCGTGACGTCACCGCCGAAATCAAAGTCCACGTCGAAAAAGAAGTCTAACTCAGAGCACTTGTAGGGGCCGCCTTCCGAGGCGGGCACCATTCCAGGGCACGCGACCTCGTGCCCTCTTTTTTTGAGTGCGGCAGGAGAGCTACCGCTTTTGGCCAGCGACGGCGCTTCTCGCAAACAATTGGGTTGTCTGAAGGTTTCCAACTCCGGTGATTTCCTTTGGCGCGATAGAGACCTCGGCCAATCTTTCCCCATATCGAAGCAGTCTCCTTAACGGTCGCCCGCCATTCAGTTCACTGCGTATCCCTGAAGTCCCAAACCGGCGAGGAGCGTCATTTCGGGAAACCGATCTAGAATTGCGCCGGGAACAATTCCTCTAACTCTCGCCATTCGAGCACATTCCTCCCTTATTCCATGGCATGGCGATTGCACCCCGTTCTCCCCAACGACCGTCGGCCTTAAGAAGTTACTAACTGTCGCGCAAGTTCTCGTCGCGATCCGCATTTGGGGAGCCCACAAAGATGTTCAAATTGAAGTTCGCTGCGCTGCCAATCCTTTTGTCGATGTTCTGTATCTCCAACGCTCAAGCCGGTCCTGCTGCCACGACGACCACATTGGCCATCACTCCTGGCACCACTGTGACAGCTGGAACCTCGGTCACGCTGACCGCCACGGTGGTGACCACCGTCGGAGGCGCGATGGTAGCGCCCGGCATGGTGCTCTTCTGCGATGCCAATGCCACGTTCTGTGAGGATTCCGGCATTCTCGGTGGCGCACAACTGGGAGCTGCCGGCACAGCCTCAGTGAAGGTGACACTTGGAGCTGGTACCTACAATGTTTTTGCGCGTTTCGCGGGCACCCTCGGTGCCGGCGCCAGTGATTCCGCACCCACACTGCTCACCATCAGTCCGAACGCCACATATGCTTCGACCACAACGATCGCGCCACCGGGTGGAACGTCGCCAAACTTCACTTTGATTGGAACAGTCACATCGTTTGGAAAAATCGGTTTCACCGGGAATATTTCGTTCCTGGATACCAGCAACGGTAACACCTCGCTGGCTTCTGCGGCACCCGATCCGGCGACTCTGGCGCTTCTGCTCACTCCCAAGCCGAATCTAGCGGACATTTCGACTCCCAGCGCGGTAGTCGTCGCCGATTTCAACGGAGATGGCAGCCCGGATGTCGCCATTGCGAACTTTGACGGTGGGAATGTCAGTGTGTTCCTGGGCGTCGGCGATGGCACGTTTGCCGCGGCGGTAAACTACACCGTCGGACTGGCACCCAACGCCATCGTGGTTAGAGATGTTGACAACAACGGCTTTATGGATCTGGTGGTCAGCAATTCCGAGGATGGCTCGATCACCGTCCTGATTAACCAGGGCGACGGCACTTTTTTGGCCAAACCTCCGATCTTCATCGGCGCGGTGCAGGGTATGGTCCTCGGGGATTTCAACGGCGACGGAAACCTCGATATCGCTGCCACCCTCTTCGGCACACCGGGCAATGTCGTTGTGCTTCTGGGTGACGGTGCTGGAGGATTTGCGCAAAATTGCCCCGATGGTTGTGTGTCCTTTCCCGTGGGAAATAATCCCGGGGCGCTGGCCACCGCGGATGTTAACAAAGACGGCAATATGGATGTGGTGGTCGCCAATCACGATTCGAACACCATCAGCGTTTTGCTCGGCAACGGTGACGGAACATTCCAGCCGCAATCCGTACTCTCGACAGGCACTGCTCCCACCGGAATAGCCGTCGGAGATTTCAACAATGACGGCGCCGTTGACATCGCGGTCAGCAACAACGGGGATAACACCGTTACGATTTTCCTGAACAACGGCACGGGTACTTTGGCCGCGTTACCTACCACCGTTCCCACCGGTGCTCTGCCATCCGGAATCGTCGCCGGCGATTTCAACGGTGACGGCAAGCTGGACCTGGCTGTGACCAACTTAGACGAGTTCACTGTGTACGTCTTATTGGGCGACGGCACGGGCGCTTTTCCGGCGCATGTTTCCGGCAACGTTGGCAATACTCCGGTGGCCATCGCGGCAGGTGATTTCAATGGAGATGGCCTGCCGGATCTGGTCGCGGTCAATAGCGGCGGCGCACAGGGGGCCAGCATCTTCGTCATCGCGCGCAGCGAAAGCGTGAATGCAAACGTTACTCCGGCTCCCGGCACACACAACGTGCTCGCCAGTTATGCCGCAGACACGGCCCGTATCCCGAGCCAGTCGACGACTGTACCGCTCGTAGTCCTCACCACCACAGCCACCACCTTGACCGCCAACCCCGCTAATTCCTCCGTCTTCGGGCAGTCCGTGACCTTCACTGCCACCGTTGCCCCACCGCCTGGCAGCGGCCCTGCGTTTGGCACAGTCAGTTTCGTCAACAATCCGGTTGGCGGCCCCGTCACGCTCAACACCGCCAATGTCGATGCCACCGGCACCGCGACGTTCACAACCAGCACGCTGGCCGTTGCCAGCTACAGTCTCACCGCCGTTTATTCAGGCAACGCCGATTCGGCCGCTTCGACCTCGGCTCTCACTCCGTACACTGTCGCCAAGGCCAACACTTCTACCTCCGTCACTTCCTCTCTGAACCCTTCCGTGTCCGGCCAGGGAGTCACCTTTACCGCGACCGTTTCCGCATTAGCTCCCGGAGCGGGAATACCCAGCGGCCTGGTAACCTTTCTGGTCAATGGCAGCTCCGTCGGTACCGGCACATTAAGCGCAGGGGTTGCCATTTTGATCACTCCGAACGTGCCGGTTGGCAGCCAAACCATCACTACGAGCTACAGCGGCGACAACAGTTTCAACAGCAGCAATGGTTCACTCACCGGCAATCCGCAAGTAGTGAACCCTGCGAACACGACTCTCTCCCTGACCTCCTCCGTGAATCCGTCCGTTTTCGGACAACTCATTACGTTTAGCGCCAACGTTTCCGTCGTTGCTCCAGGTGGCGGCGGTCCCTCGTCGGGAACCGTCACTTTCTTCGACAATGGGACGATGATCGGCAGCGGAGCGCTCGGCGACGGCCCGGCCACCTTCAGTATTTCCACGCTGGCTGTCGGCAACCACCCCATCACCGCGACCTTCGGCGGCAACGCCAGTTACAACGGCAGCACGGGCACGCTTACCGGTACTCCGCAAGTGGTCAGTAAAGCCAACACCACCATTGTGCTGGCCACCTCGGCGAGTCCCTCCACGTTCGGCCAATCGATTACGCTGACCGCCACGATCAGCCCGCAATTTAGCGGCTCGCCCAACGGAACTGTCACCTTTAAAACCGGCAGCACTGTGATTGGTTCTCCGGTTGCGGTCAGCGGCGGCACAGCGGCCTTGATGACTACCGCCTTGCCAAGCGGCACGCAAAATCTCACCGCCGTGTATTCCGGCGACACCAACTTCAACGCTTCCACATCCGCTCCGGTCAGCTTCACGGTTAACCCGGCGACTTCCACCACTGTGCTGACCACTTCGGCCAGTCCCTCCACTTTTGGAGCCTCGGTAACCCTTACGGCGACCATCACGCCGATTCCGACCGGCGCTTTGCTTGGCACCGTCAACTTCTTTAACGGTGCGACCAACATTGGGAGCGGGAACGTCAGCGCCTCCGGCGTCGCAACGCTTTCGACGGCGGCGCTTCCTGTCGGCGTACTCAGCCTGACCGCCGTATACTCGGGCAACGCTAACTTCGCCACTTCCACGTCAGCCGCCGTCAGCTTCACGGTCAACAAGGCCGCCACCACCACCGCGCTTGGGGTCGCCCCGAATCCAGTCATCGCCGGCCAGACGGTCACACTTACTGCGACCATTACTCCGACGCCCACCGGCACACCGCTCGGAACCGTGGACTTCTTCAATGGCGCCACCAACATCGGCACGTCCAACGTTAACGGCAATGGCGTCGCCACGCTTAGCACCGCGGCGCTGCCGCAAGGCACGCTGAGCCTGACTGCTACGTATTCCGGCAATATTAACTTCGCGACCTCCACATCACCGGCGCAAAGCCTGGTCGTCATCACTGCCACCACGACCGCGCTTATTGCCGCTCCCAATCCGTCCACGTTCGGGCAGTCCGTCACCATGACCGCGACGGTCACGCCCACTCCGATCGGCGCACCCATCGGCACCGTGAATTTCTTCAATGGCGCCACCATGGTCGGCACAAGCAACGTCAACGCGTCCGGAGTCGCCACGTTCAGCAGTACCACGCTGCCCGTCGGCACCTTGAGTCTCACCGCCGTTTATTCCGGCAACGCCGCCTTCGGCACTTCCACTTCGTCGGCGCTTAGCCTTACGGTTAACGTCGCGCCGACAACCACCACGCTGGCAGCTGCGCCGAGCCCCGGAACCTTCGGACAAAGTATCACTCTTACCGCCATGATCGCTCCAGTTCCCTCGGGAGCCGCGCTCGGCACCGTGAACTTCTTCAACGGCGCCACAAATATCGGCACGGGCAATGTCAACGCCTCCGGTGTCGCCACTCTGGCCATTACCACGCTGCCTGCCGGAAGCCTCACCCTTACTGCCGTTTATTCAGGCAACGTCAGCTTTGGTCCGTCTACCTCGGCCGGTTTGGCCCTCACCGTCAACACCACCTTTGCCGTGAATGCACCCGTCACCTCTTTCGTGGTTGTGGAAGGCGGGTCCGTGCCGATCACGATCAATGTTCCGCCTCTCGGTGGGGCCTTCAACAACGTAGTCGCAATGACCGCCACAGGCCTGCCCCCGGGAGCTACCGGCACATTTGTTCCACCCGCGGTCACGCCGGGCGCCGTTGGTGCGACAACGGTTCTGACGATTCAACTGGCGCCGCTTGCGGCTAACTCCTTCAAGCCTGGTTCAGAAACTGGCGGGGCTGTCCCGGCGTTTGCGTTCGTTGCCGGGTTGCTCCTGTTCATCCGCCGCAAACATCTGCGCAAGTCGCTGCGGCTCGCCGCCACATTCATGCTGGTCACGCTGCTTGGTTCCACGCTCGCGGGCTGCGCCGGCGGGTTCCTGCGGCCGCCCAGCACTCCTCCTGGAGCGTTCATGGTCACCATCACCGGCACCAGCGGCACGACGGTGAACTCCACGACGGTCGCGGTGGTGGTGCGATGAAAACGCCAGCCGCCAACCCCACACCAGCAATCACCGCGGATCGGGAAGCCACGAAGACTTCACTCACAGGATGGGAATTGACTTCGATGCAGATCGCCAAGACATGCCTGCTTGCTCTGGTTTTCGGTTCTCTATTTTGCCTTTTTCCGTCTCAACTCGGCGCGCAGGAGGGCGGGCGGATCGAGGTTGGCGTGGACTACAATTTTGTGCACACCAACGCGCCGCCCGGGCAGTGCGGGTGCTTTTCGATGCAAGGCGGCGACGCGTGGGTCGGCTGGTACTTTACCGACCACCTTTCCGTGGTGGCGCAGGGAGCCGTGCAGCACGCTTCCAACATTAATGGCACTACGGCCAGCTTGACGCTTGTCTCCTACCTGGCCGGCCCGCGTGTCAGCTTCCGTGAAAGCCATCGCATCGCGCCATTTGTGCAGGCGCTGTTCGGCGGAGCGCATGGCAGCGGCTTGCTCACTCCTTCGCCTGCCACCGGCCTTTCCAGCACCGCGAATGTTTTCGCCCTTTCCGCGGGTGGCGGCGTGGACTTCAAATTGTCCAGAATGTTTTCCATCCGGGCGATTCAGGCGGACTATTTTTATACCCGGTTTGACAACGGCGGGAATCAGCATCAGAACAACCTGCGCATTTCCGCGGGATTGTATGTGCATTTCTAGCCGAGCGCCTGCCGATTCACAATTCTTTGCGCACCGCTGAAGGGCGAAGGGCAGGCACGCGCTCGTCTGGGAAACTTTCCCACCGGTTTTCCTTCGCAATCCACACCCACTCCAATTGACGCGCGCGGATTCTCCCCGCACAATCCGTGAAGAACTTCGGCTCCGGGCGAAGATTCTCCGGAAGAAATTTCAGTGCTTGCTTTTTCGCGCCGCACTTTTCTATACTAGCGAAACAAAAGCGAAGAAAGGTTCCTCTTTTCGCCATGTCTGCAGAACCCGCTCTCGAACGCGCGCTGCCGAGCAACCTCGACGCGGAGCGTTCCATTCTCGGCGCCATTCTTTTGGACAACCACGCCCTGAACGCGGCGGTGGAGTCGCTGAAGCCCGACGATTTTTTCATCCCGCAGCACCGCAATATTTTTACCCGCATGATCGCGCTTGGCGAAGCCCAGCAGGCGATCGATCTGGTCACGCTCACCGAAGAGCTCCACCGCCGCAGTGAACTGGATGCCTCCGGCGGCGCGCCGTATCTCGCGTCTCTTGTCGACGGCATGCCCCGCGTCTCCAACATCGAGCACTACGCGCGCATCGTGAAGGAAAAGGCGATGCTGCGGAACTTGATCCACGCGACGCACAATATCCAGCAGCGCGCGTTCGAGGGGGAAGACGGCGCCGACGCGATTCTCGACAATGCCGAGTCCAGCATATTCGCCATCGCCGAAGACCGGATCAAAGCCGGACTCATCCCCGTGAAGGACATCGTTCGAGACAATTTTGAGCGCCTGGAAAAAATCTTTCGCGAAGGGAAGAGCGTAACCGGCATCTCCACCGGCTACGGCGAACTCGACAAGCTTCTTTCCGGCCTGCAGCCCTCGGAACTCATCATTCTCGCAGCGCGCCCGTCGCAGGGAAAAACAGCGCTCGCCCTCAACCTTGCGGAAAATATCTCCATCCGGGGCGGCCTGCCGGTCGCGCTTTTCAGCCTCGAAATGTCCAAGGAATCGCTGCTGCAACGCATGGTGGCCTCCGTCGCGCAGGTGGATGCGCACAAATTCCGCTCGGGCCACCTCAGCCGCGAAGACTGGCGCCGGATGACGGAATCCCTCGGCTCCATCTCCTCCGCGCCGCTGTGGGTCGATGATGCCGGTTCCAACAGCGTGCTCGAAATCGGCGCCAAGGCTCGGCGGCTGAAGCGCGACAAGGGGCTGTCGCTCCTGATCGTGGACTATCTCCAGCTCATCACCGCGCGCGGACGTTTCAGCTCCCGCCAGGAAGAAGTTGCGAGCATCTCCCGCGGCCTCAAGGGCCTCGCCAAGGAATTGCAGATCCCCGTCCTCGTCCTCAGCCAGCTTACTCGCGCACCGGAACGCGAAGAGCGCGGCCCGCAGCTCTCTGACCTGCGCGAATCCGGCGCCATCGAACAGGACGCCGACGTGGTGATGTTCATCTACCGCCCCAACTGGGGCAAAATGGATCTCTCTCCGGAAGAGCGTGACATGGCGGATATCATTATCGCCAAGCAGCGTAACGGTCCGACCGACAAACTGAAATTCGTCTTTCGCAGCCGCCTCACGCGCTTCGAAGAAGCCGCCCCCGACGCCTTCTCCCAATTCTCCGGCGGAGATGAGCACTAACGACAGGCTTCTGCTTGCCCTGACGAAGGAAGAGCGGCGGACTTTAGTCCGCCCAACATTCCGCCGAAACAAATTGTCCGCGCCGCAATTATTGTAAGGAGCCCCTCATTGCCCACTCACTTGACCGTCCGCTCGATCGTTCCAAAAGACTACGACCAGTGGCTGCCCTTGTGGGAAGGCTACAACGCGTTCTACGGCCGCTCCGGCCCGACGGCCCTCGCTCCAGAAATCACGCGGATGACCTGGTCGCGTTTTTTCGACGCTTATGAACCGATGTACGCTCTCGTCGCGGAAAGCGGCGGCCAGCTCCTCGGCCTCACCCATTACATCTTCCATCGCAGCACGATCTCCATCGCGCCTGTCTGTTACTTGCAGGATCTTTTCACCATCGAATCCTCCCGTGGAAAAGGGGTTGGCCGGGCCCTCATCCACGGAGTCTACGAGCAAGCTAAACTGGCCGGATCGGGTCGCGTTTATTGGCTGACACACGAAACCAACCATGCGGCGATGCAACTCTATGACAAGGTTGCCGAGCGCTCTGGGTTCGTCGTTTATCGCAAGATGTTTTAACCAGTTTCGGTTTCTTCAGACCCTTTCGGTCTGCCAATCGATTCTGTCTCGAATTTGGATTGATTCCACGCTTGACACACTGCGTCCGAACGCCCACAGCTATCCAGCTCGCCACAGGATTGAGCCTTTCGATTCCACTTGTATCTCATTGCTGAGTATGGCTTTGTTTGGTTTCCTGAAATCACGCGCCAATCGCCAAATGGCATCGGGATTGCACTCCATCCGGGTGTTGTCATTCTCGCTAGCGGCGCCTCATCCCGGCTTTTCGCCCTTGCGCTGGAATGCCTTACACTAGTTATTCAGGAATTTTCATGTCCCGCAGAAACAAAAATCAGAGTCCCGCGGATTTCATCGGCCGTCCCGTCTGGGGGGAAGTCTCTCTCTCCGCGCTCACCGGAAATCTTCGCGCCATCCGCGACTACGTGAATCCGGCCGGTGAAAAGCGCAAGACGCCGCGAAAGGTTCTCTGCATCGTCAAAGGCAATGCTTACGGCCATGGCGGCGCGCCCGTCGCCAAAGCTCTCGAAAGGGCCGGGGCGGACTGGTTCGGCGTAGCCTCCGCCGGCGAAGGCATCGAAATCCGCAAGGCCGGCGTTCGCACTCCCATCCTCGTGCTGGGCGGTTTCTGGCCCGGCGAGGAAAAAAATCTTCTCCAGCACAAATTGACGCCGGCGATTCACCGCTGCGAACAGCTTCTCGCCTTCGAAGCCGCGGCCGCAAAACTTCGCAAAAAAAATGTCGCCGTGCAGCTAAAGGTTGATACCGGCATGAACCGCCTCGGCATCTTGCCGAAAGACGCCGACTGCTTTGCGCGCCAGCTCGCGAAATGCAAGCACGTGAATCTGGCCGGCACCTTCACACATCTCGCCTCTTCCGAAGTTTTGACGGACACGGAACTCGGCCGCCAGACGCAGCAGCAACTCGATCGCTTTTATTCCACCGTCGAGCGGCTGCGCAAACTCGGCGCCGACACCGGCATTCTCCACATCGCGAACAGTGCCGCGATCGCCGCGCGTCCCGAATCCTGGGCGGACATGGTGCGCCCGGGGGCAATTCTCTATGGCTACCATCCGGGCTTTGATCCGCCGGAGCGCCGCAAAGAATTCGAAACAAAATTGCCTTTACGTCCGGTGATGAGCCTCCGCGCGCGCCTGATGAGTGTCCGCTCCATCGCGGCCGGCGAAGCCGTCGGCTACGACGCCACCTGGATCGCCCAGCGCCCTTCGCGAATCGCGGTTCTCTCCGCGGGTTATGCGGATGGAGTCCACCGTTCGCTCGGCAATCGCGGGGTTCTCTACATCCGCGGACACGCCGCCCCGATGATCGGCATCGTCTCGATGGACGTGGTCATGCTCGACGTGACCGACGTTCCCGACGCGGCGGTGGGCGACGTCGCCACGCTCTATGGCACGGATGGCGAATACACGTATCCAGCCAATGTGGTTGCCCGCAGCATCGGCACGGTGACCTCCGACCTGATCAGCGGGGTCAGCCAGCGCGTGCCGCGTTTCTATCTTCCTTAAACTCCCGTTCCGGCCACGGTTGGTCTGACTTGACGTAACGCTAATTCAAGAGTATACAGTCCATCACGTAACCTGCTCCGGCAGGAAGGGCCCTGTCCTCTGGATGCCTTCTTTGCTCCAAGCTCCACGGAGCGGTTCATCGTACGCGGTACGTCGAGGTCATATGAACGGTCCAGGGTCCCAACCAGCCGGCAGTCCGCTTTCTGAATCTTCGCTCGCTCCGTCCGCTGCAAGCCCAAACCTGGGCGAGGCGCTTGGCCGGGAGTGGGATTTCTGGGCGATTCGCCTTGCACTGTTCGGCAGCTCGATCGGGCTCTGCCTCGCCCTGCGTCCCTTCAATGTTCACGGGCTTCCCGCGGCAGGCTTCGGATTCTTCATCGCGATGGTGGTGCTGCTGGCTGAGCTCAGACTACGTCACGCGGAGATCAGCGGGCTTGTGGGAGGCTCGATCGGGGTGGTGCTCGGCCTGCTCGTTTCGCTCCTGATTACCCTCGTTGTTTCCCGCACTTCGGAATCCGAAACCGCCAAATCCTTTATCGAATTCGCTTCGTTGCTTTCCCTCGGTTATCTAGGTCTTGTGATTGGAACCCGCCGAGGGCGGGAAATGCGTCCCTTGCCGTTTCCGGAGCAGGCGAGCGTAGCCTCGCCGGGTGCTCCTGTTTCGTTGATGAAGCTTGTCGATACCAGCGTCCTGATTGACGGCCGGATCGCCGATATTTGCGAGACACATTTTCTGGACGGATCGCTGGGGCTGCCTCGATTCGTTCTGCATGAACTGCAGATGGTGGCCGATTCTTCCGATGCCCTGAAGCGGCAGCGCGGGCGCCGCGGCCTGGAAGTTCTGCAGCGCATGCAAAAAATGCCCGGGCTAGAAATTCGCGTGCTCGATGACGAGGTGTCCGGCACGTCGGGCGTGGATCAGAAACTGGTGGAACTGGCGCGCCGGACCGGCTCCAAGATTGTGACCAACGATTACAATCTGAACAAAGTTGCGCGCGTCCAGAATATCCCGGTGCTGAATATAAACGAGCTTGCCAATGCGCTGAAGCCCGCCGTGCTTCCCGGGGAATCGATGCGCGTATTGATTTTGCGGGAAGGGAAGGAACCGACCCAGGGAGTAGCGTATCTGGATGACGGCACAATGGTGGTTGTGGATGGGGCGCGACGGCTGATAAACCGCACGGTGGAGATCGTGGTCACGTCCGTCCACCAGACGCCAGCCGGCAAAATGATCTTTGGCCGCCTGGACGAACGTGCCGACTCCGGTTCCGTCCGGGCCGCCGCAGCAACTGCGTCCGCGTCCCCTGCCCCGCGTCCCGAAAACGCCATCGGCGGCAACGGCCATGCAATGCGCCAGCCCCGCTCCGAGGCTTCCACCGGGATTGAGGCTCCAAGCAGCAACCCGTACCCCGAATCAGAAACTTTGTAGGGGAGGCCTTGTGTGGCGGGCCGTTTCCTTAACCAGAACTACTCGTTGCTGCTTAACTCGGGCGCGCTGAAACCTTACGCGCCGGGAGCCAACCCCAAATCCTCTTTCTCCAGCTGCAAATAGTTCTGCAGAACCTCAACGACCAGCGCGTGATCCTCCCTCTGCGGCAACCCGGAAACCGCGATAGTTCCCACACAACCTGTCCCGGCCAGCAGAATTGGGAAGCAGCCGCCATGCGGAGCAAAATCCTTCAGCTCCAGCCCGGTCGCCGCGTGCAAGGTGGTTTTCGCGCGCTCATACTTCAACCCGATTGCATAGGAACTTCGCTGGTAGCGCATCACGACGTTACGCTTGCGGCGGATCCAGTCCCAGTTGTCGGGCGTAATCCCTGGCATGGCGCAGCAGAAAAGCGGCATTCCGTGCATCTGGATGTCAATCGCCACAGAAACTTTCCGCTTATCCGCCGCTGCTTTCAGCGCGGTTCCAATCGCCCAGGCCGTCTCCGCATCAAACTGCTTGAACTGCAGCCGCTTCTCTTGCAGCAGAATTTTCTCAATGTCCTGATCAATGCTCATGATCTATCCACTCCACAAAATTTCAGTTCCATGCAGGTCCGCGCGAAAGTTTCCGTATCATAGCAAGGTTTCCGTTCCCCGCTGAAACCGCCCGCATGTGGCACTCTGCCATTTTTCTTCCACCCCTGCTTTGCGGTACACTCTCCCTTCTGCATCCCGCGCTTGGGCCCGCAAGGTGTAGCTTCAGCCGGTCTGCTTTCACGCTATGGGTCAAATTACAGCGATTCTGCCTGCTGCCGGTCTCGGAACACGCATGGGCGCCGAGACGCCGAAGCAGTTTCTGGAGTTGGATGGAGTGCCCATCGCCGTTCTCAGCGTCAGGCGGATCGCGTCCTGCCCGCTGGTGACCCAAATTATCGTGGCTACCCGCCAGGACGGCATTGAAAAGCTGGAAGCCCGGCTTGGGCAGGAAAAATTCAAGCAACCGGTGCGGGTGATCAAGGGCGGAGACTCCCGCCAGGAGTCGGTGGCCGCGGCGCTGAAACTCGTCTCAAACGACATCGAACTTGTCCTGGTCCACGACGCTGTGCGTCCCTTCGTTTCCGTCGAGCATATTGCCCGAGTGATCGAAGAGGCCCGCCGTTGCAAAGCCGCCATCGTCGGAATTCCCGCGATGGACACGGTCAAAGAAGTAAAACGCGCCAGCCTTCCCGAAGACGTGGCGCTTATCACCAACACCGTTCCGCGCGAACGCATCGTCCTGGCGCAGACGCCGCAGGTTTTTGAAACGCGACTGCTGAAAGAAGCCTTCGCTCGCGCCGAAGCGGACGGCGTCAATGCCTCCGACGAAGCCGGCCTGGTCGAGCGCCTCGGTTACGATGTGCACGTGATTCACGGTTCCGAGCGCAACATCAAGATCACCAAGCCTGCCGACATGGAACTGGCCCGGTTTATTTTGCAACTGGAGCAGAAGAAGGCATGAGCGTCCGCTGCGGCATTGGCTACGATCTGCACCGGCTTGCCGAAGGGCGCAAGCTGATCATCGGCGGGATCGAAGTCCCGTTCGACAAAGGCCCGGTGGGACATTCTGACGGCGACGTGGTCGCGCATGCACTGTGCGACGCGCTTCTGGGCGCGGCGGGTTTGGGAGACATCGGCACGCATTTTCCCGACACCGATCCCAAGTGGAAAGGCGCGAACAGCCTGCAATTCCTTGAGCATGCCCGTAAACTTCTCGATGAAAAACATCTCGTGATCGACTATGTCGACGCCGTGGTGATCCTGGAGCGTCCCAAGCTCGGCCCGCATTTCTCGAAGATGCGCGAGGCCTTGGCGAAATCCCTGCGCGTCCCCGCCGAAAAAATTCACCTCAAGGCAAAAACCAACGAAGGCGTGGACGCCGTCGGCCGCGGCGAAGCTATCGCCGCCCACGTGGTAGCCACCCTCTCCGCGTAGCAGCCGCCTTCCGAGGCGGGCCGCTCCTGATACGCTAAACTTTCCCCATGCCCCTCAACGACTACCTCGCCGAACATCCTCCGCATCCCAATCCCTATTCGGCAACCGACATCATCACTCTTCTTCGCGAAAACCGCTGGCTAACCACCGACCCGACGCCCGAACAAACTGCCTGGGCCGGCCGCGCCGCCCAACTCCTCGGCCACTACGCCGAAAACCGCGCCGCCCTCGCGAATCTCTTGCGTCCTGTCTTCGACTACGACGCCGCCAAAACCCTGCAATCCCCTGACGCCCAAGCCGCCATCTCGCGTTACGCCGCCCGCGACGTTGTCCGTCATCTCGCCCTGCTGCTCCTCGAACCCGCTCCATTCACTTCCGAGCGCTTCAAGGAAGTTGCCACCTACTTGAAGGAAACCTGTGGCGTGCGCAGCCGCGACCTCTTCAATCCCATCCGCCTTGCCCTGGCAGGCCGCACGGGCGAAGGAGAACTCGATCGCGTTATCCTCCTCATCGACGAGGCCGCTGCTCTGCCTTTTGCCGTCCCGGTAAAATCTGTCCGCACTCGCATCCTCGAATTCTGCTCCGCGCTGGATTAAGCGAAAAGTTGATCGTTAGAAGTTTTAAGCTAGAGGTTGATCACGCCTCTTCTCCGAAAACTTTCAACTTCAAGCGTTCAACTGTAAACTCTCTTCTCATGGATCGTCTCACCGGCATTCACGCCATCCGCGAAGCCCTCGAAGCCGGCAGCGCCTTCGACCGAATCCTTATCGCCAAGGGCCGCCAGGACACCCGCGTCGAAGAAATCGTCCAACTCGCCCGCGCGCAAAATATTCCTGTGCGCTTCGAAGACCGCAGCCAGCTGGATCGCCTCGCCAGTTCCCGCGATCACCAGGGCGTCGTAGCCATTGCCGCCGCCCGGCCCCCGGCCACGCTCGAAAGCCTGCTCGCCCAAGCCAACAAATCCAAAGGCCAGATCGGCCTGATCGTTCTTCTCGACGGCGTCGAAGATCCCCACAACCTCGGCGCCATCATCCGCACCGCGCTAGCCGCCGGAGCCCACGGCATCGTCATCCCTGAACGCCGCGCCGCAGGCCTAACGGACACGGTAGCGCGCGCCTCAGCGGGCGCGTTAGCGCATCTGCCCGTAGCCAAGGTCGTGAATCTAGTTCGCGCAATGGAAGAATTGAAGGAAGCAGGTTATTGGCTGGTAGGCCTGGATGAAACCGCCGAAAAGAGTTACACCGACATCGACTACACCACACCTACCGGCATCGTCATGGGCGGCGAAGGCAACGGCCTGCACGAATTAACCCGCAAGCGCTGCGATTTTCTGGTCTCGCTGCCAACCACCGGCCCCGTAAAATCCCTCAACGTAAGCGTAGCCACCGGCGTAGTCCTCTTCGAAGCCCTCCGCCAGCGCAATCACGGAAAACGGTAACCAGTAATCGATAATCAGCAATCACAAGGAGATGCGGAGTCTCACTGCCAATAAAGCCCGTCAAGCAAGATTGTTGGGAGTGTTAGCACCAGCATCAACTTGTCCCGTGAGCGAACTAATCCTGCAAGTGGAATTAATTCCGAGTTCCCCGTGGCCGAGAGGAGGCGTGGACCACTATTGCGCGGCGACACCTGGCCCATTCACCGGAATTCCAATGCGGCGAATGAGGTCCTGAAATCGCGGGTCGGAGCGAAGGTTGTCCCAGAAGGGATCAACATTCAAATTCGTCAGATCTTCGCGCTCATCGCAGGCTTTCTCGAGCGCCGCTAGTGCCAAGTCCTGATTCCCCATTTGCACTTGAAGGAGGGCCTCGTCCCAGAAGGCAACAAAGGAACCCGCCTTTCTTCGATCCTTATAGAACTGTAGGCGGTTTATCAATGCGCCCTTGTATCCGCCGCGTGCATAGGCGGTCTTCATCGTTGTGGCCAGACTTTGCTCGCCCTCTCTTATCGATAATTGCTCGATCACCTTTATACTTTCTTCGTACATACCTTTGTTTGCGTAAGCGTGAGACAAGCTTTCCAGCGCATCCTCAAAACCAGGATCCATCTCGAGTACCTTGCGATTCTCAGCAATGGCCCTGTCGTATTGCCGCAAGTAGCGGAAGTGCTCACCGGTGTTGCGAATAAGGCCCAAGGAGACGGGATCAAGCTGCCGTGCAATCTGGAATTCACGAAAAGCTTCGTCAAAACGGCCCGCGGAATCGAGATACATCGCATACATTCGGTGGCTTAGTTCATGGCCCGGATTAAGCTGGATAGCACGCTTAAATTCTTTTTCCGCACCCAGCCAGTCCCAATCGTAAATCCAATGCACCCAGCCGAGCGCGGCGTGCGCCTCCGCCAGAGTATCGTCGAGCTTTAAAGCTTGCTCAGCCGCTACTTTTGACTTTGGCATCACCTCCGATGGCCTCTCGTAATATGCCAGTTCATTGTAGGCATGTGAGAGTCCCGCATACCCAAGGGCAAATGTTGGATCTTTGCGGATGGATTCCTCAAAATATTCGGCTGCTTTTCGTGTGCCCGGCCCGTTGAATTTGTGCCAGAAGTAAAGGCCTTGAAGATAGTCGTCGTACGCCTCTGGATTCACTTGCGCCTTAGAGCTTGTGTAGGTACCCCCCGGGGGATCCAGCTTGTGTTGAATCTCCATCACAATACTGTCTGCCACCTCCTGCTGGAGAGCGACGATTTCGCGCATGTCGCGGTCATAAGTTTTCGCCCACAAGTGACGATCCGAACGAGCTTCCAGCAATTGCGCCGTGATTCGCAAGTGGTTTCCCGAGCGGGTCACGCTGCCTTCAATGACTGCGTCCACCTTCAATTCATTTGCAATTTCAGGCAAGGGTTGGCGGGAACCCTTATAGTGCATTGCCGATGTGCGCGAGATGACACGCAAGGAACTGACTTGCGCGAGCCCGGTGATCAGAGCGTCCGTCATGCCGTCGGCAAGATATTCCTGATTAGGGTCTCCTGAAAGATTCTCCAAAGGCAGAATGGCAATCGAGTGAATCGGAGGCCCGCCGGTAGCAAAAATCCGGTTGCGGATTCCGGCAAAGTTGAAGGCAAAGGCAGCGGCAAGGAGTGCCGTGAGTCCCAGGACGGGTGCCCAAGCGTGCCATGAGCGAAAGAGAGCCGGCTTCTGGAGTGGCACGCTGAGCCCCGGTGGTGGCGAGACATTCGGTTCGGAAATGCGTTCAACCGGGGCGATAAACCTGTAGCCCTTGCCAAGGGAAGTCTCCACGAAGAATGGCTGTTCGGCGCTGTCATTCAGCGCTGAACGAATCTTGCGAATGGCATTATTGATTCCATTCTCGGCATCGAAGAAGAAGTCCTTGCCCCAAATTTTCTCAACGATTTCTTCACGTTTGAGAAGGTGGCCCTGGTTTTCAGCCAACAGAATCAGCAACTCCATCGGCTTACGTTCCAGACGGAGGCGATGGCCAGCGCGAGTTAGCTCGAATCCGTCAGGATCGAGCTGGTAATCCCGGAAGCGCAGCTTTGTGGAGGACATCAAAACTTCCAGTGAGAGCTAGCGTGAGTATAGCCCCGTCGTTCGAGCCAGAGAACACACGAATTAACCTAATCCACTCAAGGAGTTATACCGATAGGTAGAAGTGAGAAAGGCACAAGACGCGCGCGATTGACTTACCTCGGAAACCCGATAAACCTGAAGCCCGCCGAAACTGGGGCCAGAAACGAGGAACATCATGGCAGGCACGCAGCCAATCACCCGATTTAGCAAAGTAATGGAGATATTTCTGTGGGTGGTTGCGTCAGGGGTGCTGGCCGAGAACATTTTCCTTTTTCTTCAGAACCGTCGCCTGAACGAAGCGTTGGCTCCCCAAATCACCGCCGGAATGCAACTGCAGATGCTCTCGGGAATAGCCTTTGATGGCCGCCTGGAGCCAGTATCCCTTCCCCCGGCAGGCTCCAAGCTCCTCATCATCACTTTTTCTCCGGGTTGCCCGGCTTGTCAGGCAAATCAAGATGGCTGGATGAAGCTGGCGAGCACACTTGAACAAAAAAGCGTTCGCGTGCTGTGGGTGAGCCGTGACCCCATCGAAATCACGCGAGACTATTGCACGAAGCACGGAATTCGTCTCTCCGATACGTTGGCCGAGCCGCCCTACCAAACTTTTGCGCAACTCGGGCTTGCGCGAGTCCCCAACACTCTGCTGGTGGGAGCGAACGGCACAGTGGAGAAGGTGTGGCCCGGGCGTCTGGACCGCGCAGGTTGGAATTCGATGTTTGCATATTTTGGCGAACGGGAAGGGATGGCTTTGCCGGACCGAGTTGAAGTTGGCACGCGCAGCACTGACTAGGAGTCCGAACCATCCCAAAAGTCCGCTAAGACGTAGATCATAAGAAGGAAGGAGAAAAAGAAATGTCAACACGAATACCGAAAGTACTTTTGTTCGTGGCGCTCCTGGCAGCATTCGTGGCCAGCGGTGCCCCGGCCTTGGGGGGCTCGCGTACATGCCGCTGTTACCACTCGGGTGACAGACCACTACTTCCGCCTTCGGGAGGATGTCACTTCGACCGAAGCACTTCGCAGTGTGTCAATTCTTCCTGCCCGGGGACTTGCTTGTAATCCTCGCTCATCGGGTACGGCTAAAAGGTCCACTTACCCAGCGCCCGCAAGGGATGCTGGCAATCTTTAAGGAGGTCTTCGATTATGAGCAGTTCAAGAAAAAGGTTTGCGATACTGTTTATTCCAGTAGGCCTGATATTGCTCGCAACGTTCCTTGCGGCGCAGGGGCCGCCGAATCAATGCTTGAATGCGTGCCGACAGACGTTTACGAGTGCGGTGAAGGCGTGTCACGGAGATCGTGCGTGCTTAGCCGCCGCACATGCAGTAGCTCAGGCCTGTGTCCAAAGCTGCGGACCTTCCCGGTAATCTACCCTATCCGGCCGATGCACCTGCGACATGAATCGCGGCATCGGGATCACAGGTTCCTTATTCGGCCGGCGCCTGCTCAGAGATCATAGGATTGGAGCTGGCCGGGACTTGACCTCCTGTGTGAGCGCGAGTAGTACAGGCTGCTCAGAAGCTCAACATGTCTGACTAATGCGGTGATCACAACAGGTCAACGCAGCACTTGCCTGGAGTTTACTGGGGGGCGCCAATGGCGCATGAACTCCAACCGGCAGCTGCGTCGGTGGTGAGAGCGCGATGCAGTTGATACTAGCGCCGCCCGCTTTGCTTCTCGCGGCTCACGATCATCCGGTCAAACGCTTGCGGCATGCCTTCGCGCGGCGAGTAGGGTCCAGGCTCGTACGCCCGCGAGCTAACACCTTTTTGTCCCAACTCCGAAATTGCCCAATCTTCCCGGTTTGTCTGGTCCCAGAATTCCACCACGTCGTCCGCCTGGAAATCCTCTTTGGCCATTTCCGCCGGATGAAAGTGCCATTCGCAAATCACCTGCGTCCGGTCCACCGCCTGCGGCCACAGAGTGTGCGCCATTACGTAGTCCGGGTGCAGGCTCAAGAACAAATTCGGATAAACCGTGTAGTACAGCACCACGCGTCTCTGTTTTTCGTTCAGCCCCGGAAGATGCGCGCGCCGGCGCTCTCCATCGGTGCTCATGGTCTGCGCGCCGCCTCGAAACTCCATCGAGCCGCCGATGTACCCAGCCTGTGGCCGATCGTTTTCTCCACTCAGATAATCTGTGATGCGATGCAGCGCCGGATGCAGCAGAGGACAATGAAGGCATTCGTTGTAGTTCTGCACGATCAGTTTCCAGTTAGCTTTCACGTCATAGACCATCCGCTTGTGCATTCTCAGGTCCTGCATTCCCCACGCCGCAAATTTTTTCGGAAGCTCCCCAAGCTGCTTTCGGAGCGGTTCTGGCCGCTTTGCAAGGTTTACGAAAATGTGTCCCGCCCACTCTTCCGCGCCTACCGCATAGAGCGGATACGCCTCGCGCCGGAATCCGCAATCATCCATATGCGGCGCGCCCAGCAGCTTCCCGTCCAGTCCGTATGTCCAGCCGTGATATGGGCACTGAATCCGCCCCGCAAATGTTCCTTCCGCATCGCGGCAGAGTTGCGTTCCGCGATGCCGGCATACGTTGTAAAACGCCTGAACCACCCCTCCCTCGTTCCGCGTGATGATGATGCTTTCTCCCGCGACCTCCCGCAGAAAAAAGTCGTTCGCGTTCGCAAGCTGCTCGCTCCGTCCCACGCACAACCACATCCCATAGAAAAACGTCTCCATTTCGCGGTGGAAATTCTCCGGATCGGTGTAGTATCTCCGCGGCAAGGTTTTCTGCTGCGCCCTCGTCGCTGCCGGCCTGCTGGTTTCTGTGCGCCTACCGGTCCTGGCCCGCATGCTCTTCGTCAGCTTGCTCATGTTCCACCCCAGTCCCGTCAAAATCTATTCTCCTTCACCGCGCCTTTGCAACATGCCGTTTCTGAGTTTTTCACTTCCAAAGCCAGCTCCTCCAACTGCTCCTGGAGTTCTGAAAATATGTATAGCTGGTTAGACGATTGGTCGGCAACCCGGAACTAGTAGGATGGATCCTGGTAAACGTGGTGGGTAGAAGTATCCACATGTTGGGAAAGGCGATTAACCTGGCAGTTGGAAACGGATGGATAGCAACAGATCGGCGTTGAGTATCGGTTACTTGACTTTGACACTTGTGCACTGCACAATGCGCACAAAACCATGCCAAGCGAACCTGGGTTATCCAATGCACTTCCGATTCGGGCCACATCTGCGTCCACGGAAGATTACATTCAACCTAATTTCAACTACGGCCTTCGGATTTGGTGGGCGTACTATTGGCCGACCAGTCTAATTTCGTTCGTCATTATCAGCGTGCTCACGATCCTTCTGCGCAGAGCCTGGGAAACCGAAACGCTCTCAACCCAATTTGTTCTGTGGGCTGGCCGGATTCAGCCATATGCCGTTGTGTTCCTGGTCTCGATGCCCGGTATCTACCGTATTTTGGGGAAGAAATTCCGCCACTTCTCCATTGCTCTTCTGCCTCTCAATTCCACTCTTGCCGTCGAGCGTCTGCCTCGAACATCGGAGCGAACGCTTCGAGTTTGGTGGGCATTCATCTGGCGCTCGATTGTGTATTCGCTAATCTTCAGGTTCGCCGGGTCAATTGCTCTAGGGTTGACCATTGGGTTTCTCACCTCAATCGGCGGCACAATCGGGAAAATGGTGCCCTTCCTATCCCAAGTTGTGATTGACGGCGTCGTGGGTGCATTCGTCATTTATTCGGGACTCCTCGACGAGGAAATCGGAGATTTTCGGGTGACCTTGGTGCCGAGAGAGGCTGCTCTTAGCGCCACACCCGTCATTGAACCTGCAGCGCCGAATCCCGTTCCGTAATAATAAGTCGGCGCAGTCTCGCCTTCACAACAGATGAAAAGCTGCGTATTAGCCCCTAGTGATCGGACTAAGCGGAGAAGTGGGTACCAGGCTCAGCACGACACTCCTCCACAGCCTGTAGTCGAAAGCGTATAAGTCTAAAGGAAACCACCAGGAAAAAAACGCTGGGTTAGAAGTCGCGTTTACGCGTCGGGCTTCATCAGGGAGAAAACGTCGATTTCCGGCAGTTTTGCTCGCCCGTGCAACACATTCAGCTCCGCCGCAAGCGCTTTGACTTCCTCGTCTCGCTGCCAACCATCGGCCCCGTACAATCCCTCGACGTCAGCGTAGCCACCGGCGTAGTCCTCTTCGAAGCCCTCCGCCAGCGCCACAGAAAGCGTAATCAGTAGTCGGATGTCAGCAATCAGAAAGAGAGACTTCGACTCTCTGCGGATAATGCTCGCCAAGCGGGGCTGTTGGGACAATAGAGCTCTAAAATCAACTTTTCCGGCAAGCCGTTAATCAGTTAGGTGGACTCCTCTGACGAGTTTCACGTGCCCCTTTGGCGCTGAATCTGTGTTGTTTTGCTAATTCTCGTACCCATTAGTTGCCCCAGGGCACATTGTCGTTGCAGTATTGTGGGGCAGTGATCCGAAAGGAAGTAGGCGGCGAAGGGCAGCTCTTTTGCTTTTCGCAGAGAGAGTTGCCTTTTTCCGCGGCAAGGTCTACAACTGGCTCCGCCCAAATGAATCGGGGGTAAATCATGCGATTAGGTCTCTCAGCAGCATCGCTATTCGGGTTTGCTGCTGCCGTAGTTTTGATTGTCGCCGGCGCTTCATGGAAATTCGAGCAAAAAAAACACGGAGGTGCTGACCCTTCCGCCTCGGCGGCGGATGCAGCCGCCGCGGAGCTTGTGGACGCGCACATTCGCGCGCTCCAGCCCGGCCACCTGACCGACGTCACTTCTGCGGATCAGCATACTGTTAAGCCGTGGTTTGACGGAAAAATCGCTTTCTCTCCGCCCGTTTCTGATCTTGGCGCGCAAGATTTTCCGCTAGTCGGCGGCAGGCTCGACGTTTTCCAGGGACGCACAGTCGCCGCTTTGGTATACGGCCGCCGCAAGCATTCCATCAGTGTTTTTATTTGGCCCGATGTGACCCAGGATATGGAGCAATATGCGGGCGCGATGAACGGCTATCAGTGGATTTCCTGGAAGCATAGCGGGCTGCGCTTCTGTGCGGTTGCGGACACTAACCGCGACGACCTCACCGCGCTGAAAGAACTAATCAACCGCTAGGATAGTGTGTCCAACGCTTCGTCGTATTGGGCAATCTTGTTCAAGCTGCGGTCGACGGGAACACTCCAAACGCGTTCCGCTGGACAGTATCGAGTGTGTGCCAATCCCCTCGAGTTAGGCTGCCACTAAGAATTAATCTCGATCAGAATACAAGTTAAGCGCTCAGGGCCCCACTAACGCCGTTACCAGAGAAGTGGAGGCTAGTACCCATATTTTCGGTAAGCAGAAAAGTAGAGTGCGGAAGACATTCGTCGCGCCTGGGACTGTCCCTGACACGAGGCGTACGCCTTGTTCTCCTTCCGTCGCATTAGCGCATTACCGCAATAGGAGATCAATTTGCGGGAAGAAGCGAAGCGCGGGGGAGCGGACTGCCGTTGAGAATGACTGTGTCTATGGCGTCATAGGCGGCTACCGATTGAAGAGGGTCGGCGTGTAGGAGCAACAAGTCGGCGCGTTTACCGACTTCAATGGTGCCGACATCCTTGGAGAGTCCGAAGGCCACGGCGTTGTCGAGCGTGGAGGCACGCAATATTGTCGAGAGTGGCACACCGGCTTCGGCCCAGCGCGAGAGTTCCAAGCGCCCGTTGAGACCTGGCGGATTTCCGATGCCTCCATCGCCGGACGGAGTGTCGGTACCGAACAAGAGCTTCACTTTTTCTTCCAGCATGATGCGAAGCGTGGCGGTGACGCGCGCGGGCGCGATGGACATGGCGGTGGCTAGGTCCATAGACGCGGGAGCCTGAAGTTTCGCAAAAATTTGACGGTACTGATCCTGCATTGCGCGGGCGGCCGCTTGCGCCTCCTGGCTCTTCAGGTAGGCAACGAGCACGTGAGGCAGGGCATCGGCGAAGCGGGGATCCTCTAGCAAAGACCTGTCGAAAATGGACTGCTCGCCATAGAGCACTTGCAAGGTGGGTTGAGCACGAATGCCGGTAAGGGCGGCCCGGTGGATCACTTCGCGGGCATCAGCAGGAGGAGTGCTCGCAAACCGGTCACCGGGCCAATGCCAAAGGCCGTGGGCGATCACGTCGGCGTGCGCGTCCAGTGCGGCTTGCCAACTCTCAACGGCGTTGGCATGGATTATCAAGACGAGGCCCCGCCGGCGGGTCTCCGCGCGAAAAGCCGCGAGAGTGGCTGCGCTGGGCACCGGCCAGTGGAACACACCGCCGAAGCCAGGTTCGACGAAGACCTTTACGCAGACGGCGCCAGCCTGGGCCACGCGATCCACGTCACGGGCCGGTGTGTAGTCGCGGGGATCGAGAAAAGCGGGCCAGTCTTTGGCTTGGGCGGGCTGATAGACGAGGTTGGCAGCATTGGCAGCAGCGGCATTTTTGGGCGGGCGTTGGGCACCGTAACCACCGAGGACGTGCACGGCAGAACCGCAATGATAGAGATTAGGGTGAATAGGTGCGGCGATAAAACGGGTGCGGTCTTCTTCCGCGCTGTTGAGGTCGACCAGGGTGGTGAAACCAAACGCCAAAAATGCCCGAGGGAGTTGGGCCTGGTAGGCCTGCAATAATTCGGGATGCGCGGCGATTGCATCGTCATCCAGTGGGCCCGCGTCGCCGACGTGCACGTGCGAATCGATCAGGCCGGGAATGAGGAAGCGATCGTGTCCGTTCATTCGCGTGGCATGCGGGCCGGCGACCAGGCCGGGAGCGATCTGGGTGATGCGGCCATTTTGAATCACCACGGAAACATGCGGCACGGGCGAGGGGCGTTCGGGGGAGATGACGGTGACGTCTTCGATGACGAGGCCGTTGTCGACGATTTGGGAAGAGTTGCCGGTCGAGCTTGGAGAGGCAACGGCGTCGCCAGATTTCTCGCACGTCGCATTCGAGAGGGAGCGCACGGTTTCTTCGGCGCATTTTTTTGGGGCAGCACTGGCGGAGACGGTCGCGAAGGCAAGTGTGATTGCGGGGAGAAGCGAGAGATGCCCCAATTTCTTTTTCATACTAAGGATCTCCGGTCCAAGAATTTGCCTGAAGAGTTGGCCGTTTGCTGAGGGTCGAGACGGACGAATTCAAGAGATCCGCCCGCATGCAAGAAGATACGAAGGCTGCGAGTGGAAAGTTCCTGCCGCGTTGGGGCAGGGGCGACGTTGTAAGCGCCAGGTCCCAGCCCCATCTCTGCCGAAGTAAAGAACTTACTGAATGCGCCGGACGGATCGATGCCGGCGATAAGCGAGCACCACGACAAAATGCGGTGATAAAACCTCCTTTAGAGGTAAGCGCCGAGGAAGTGGTTGATCGAGAACATCGGATGGAGGCCGGTACGGTACTATGAGCCACTTGTCCGGTAAGCCGACTTCCATGATAGGTCTTTGTCAAGAGGGCAAAAGCTCTCCTGACGCGCTCGGGAGGAGCGCGGGTGTAAATACCTTCTGATTCTTCGCCGCTTGTGTCGACTTCTCAGCCGGGTTCCTGTCAGGGAGAACCAGACTTCCATTTGCTGTCTCAGACCAGCGAGCGTCTTGAACAGAAGATTGAGTTTGTGATCTCCTGCCAGTGTCGAAACTTAGCAACGGGAGCATCCGGCGCTTGCGCTTCTTCGCCGCGCCCCACGGCTGTGACAGCGTTTTCATCCAAAGGTCCAGGTCAAGGCGTGTGGCGGGAAGCGATCCTTCGGCGTAGACCTTGCCGCCGCTGTCCTTCACGCAGTAGCTGAGCTTCCGCTTGTGCACATCCAGGCCGATGTAATACATAGGTTTCATGGGGGAGCCTCCTTGGTGTTTCTGAATCAGCGTGGCGCTAAGTTCAGCTTTTTTACACCAAGCGCTCCTCCCTTGACCTATACATTCAAACTTACCGGGACCCAGGGAACAAGGGCACTTCGCTTTTTACTAGACGCCGATATATCGGTCTTAAATAATTGAGAAATGAGATATCCGCTTCGATTGAGCGTTGTAACCGTGACTTCTTTTGCCGCGATGCAGGTGCTCCCTTGGTGGCGAGCTCTCGATTGTGATGATTGCAGGTTAAAATACGGCTTTCCCTTCGCTTTCAGGCAAACGGAAGGATATGCAACCGCCCCCCAAATGTTGTGGCGCGGTCTCCTGGGCGACTTCCTAGTAGCAATTGCACTCGCGTTTACATTGACGTGGGCTGCCCAATTCGTCCGGCAACGGCGAATTCGGAACCAAGGTCCTGATTAACGCGCTTACCGGAGAAGTGGGTACTAGTCACACCTCTAACAGCATCTGGAATCCTGGTCCGGCACTTGGGCGTTTGCGAGGATGCTACTGTGCGGCACGAATAATGGACTACCCCAAACAGTTGAGCCTATGAGCACACCTGTACCTTCGGGCTATTCAGGGTTTTCGGAAAGAACCTCAGACTTGAGAACAATCAGCCATCGGCCACCGACAATGCCTTTGTAAGGAGAAACGAATGAAAATATCCTTTTTACTGGTGTCCACCGGCATCCTGTTCACAGTTTTAGGTTGCTCAGGAAGTTCGCAGAAAGACGTTTCGAAGAGCACACCAACGGTGGTGCAGGCCTCGGGTGTGCCAGCCAGTACGGCTCCCGCGGCAGAGCCAGCGGCTGCGCTTCCCGTACCGTCGGTCGGAAAGGCGAATCAACAAGCATGGCACTCTGAAAATGTCGAAGACCGACTTGGCGGAGCCATTGTGCTGAAGGGGACTTCGTTAGACTCTAAATTTGATTTAGTTATCCTCCAGAAGGGAAAGTATTCTTTTGTGTCTTTCGTCAGGCACGCACGTTGGGAGTCTGTCTCCAAGCATCCCGCCAAGGGCAAGTTAGTGTATCTCCGAGTGAAATTTGAAGACGGGCAGGAAAAGCGCATTGAGTGGGACGAACTGGGATTCGCCACGGAGAACCTATACAGCGTCTTGTGGTCATACCCCGGCAAGACAGACGCTCCCATCGGGCCAGTGCAGGGAGGCGCTACAGGTGATTCTGTTGGAGGTGACCAACTCCTGCTGGAAGATATGATGAAACACAAGACAATGCTTTTAGAAGTCGAACCAGGGGTCACGACTCAGTTCGACATGACCGGGCTCGCGCACGAAATACTGAAAGCTCGTTCTCTAAAATCGCAACCAATCCTCGAAGCTAGCCAAACTGCCGAGTAAGTCGAGCAAATTAGCAACTCAGGTCCTGATTAACGCCGTAACCGGAAAAGGGGTACTAGGTCGAACGTGTCCGGTAAGCTGACTGAATCAGGAGTTTGCTACAGGGCTTAAACGCATAACAGAGCATCCAAGGACTCCCAGACCGACGGCGTAACGAAGTAGAATGCAATCAATGAGCAAGAAAGCGATCTCCCCTGGCGCAGTACACAATGTACCGCCAGATTTAAGAAAGGTTCTCATTTCCGATCCCGTTGCTCGGGCAAAATGGGAGGACATTACGCCACTCGCGCGCAATGAGTGGATCTGCTGGGTTATCTCCGTCAAGAAACCGGAAACCAGAAGGCAGCACATCGAGCGAGTACGCACGGAACTCAAGGAAGGAATTCGCCGACCTTGCTGCTGGCCAGGCTGTCCTCACCGCTGAAAACAAGAATCATGGCCACAGTTATGGTCGAATCGTTGGTTGGCATAGCGATCATCAAAAAGTGGTTCCCGTGAGATACACAGAGTTTCTGTTCGCCACCCTAATCTCTGTTCTGACACGGGGTGGAAATTGCCGTAACGGAGTCTTGTGCCCTGACAACGGCTTCGTCCTTATCGAGGGCACCCGACCCGACAAGTTGCGACCTAATTATGTCGCTCGCGATTTCGCGGTAGCACGCGAAGAAACACACCGATGGTTCCAAGAGGACAGGAAAAGCAATGGGCAGCATGATGATTGCGATTATCCATGAGGTGTCGCTGGTCATTCAGTTCGCGCTGCTGATCGGCGCCTGGGGGGTTCGGCGGATAGTTCTTCAGCATCTTCTCCGCAAACTTCTGGATATTCTTCTCACTTCCTTCGAGATTTAGATTGAGATCGACCGCGTTCGACACGGCGCCGCGCCACACCAGTTTTTTCTCTGTTGCCGCATACATGTCCAGGTCAAGCTCACCGGCGTGGATGGACGCCTCGGGAATCGTGGCCAATCCGCCGCCCCACCCCAGGCCGTAGCCCCAGCCGTCGCGATACGCCATCCACGCTGTCTGCCTGCTGAGGGCCGTCTGGTAACCGATGTAAAGGTCGGCGTGGTCCGAATCTGTTTTGAGCAGGCCTTTTTTGGCCAGCTCGGCGTCAATCACGAAGGTGATTTGCCGCGTGGTGGCGTAGTCGACCTGCTGCACGCTCTTGATGTTTACCCACTTATAGCTCTTGAATTTGGAAAAGTCCGTGTCTTGGTCGAAGTTGTAGCTGACGTCTTGGGCCGCGGCAGGACCTGCTGCAAACACCAAAACCAGCGGGAGCAGCAAAGCGATTCTCTTCATCCCAGGCCTTCCTGGGACCGGGCAACCACCATGATGCGCCGTCCGCCGAAAATTTGGAACGGTAATTTTGCAGTGAAATCCGGGAGGGAACAAAATTCCTGGTTATCACGGTAACCGGAAAAGTAAGTCCCAGTACCCACTTTGGCGGTAAGTGGACATACCGGGACTCCAAACGCATCGAATTCGCCAGCCACGGTCGCGGTGGCGCACCCAAAAGCCGGCAAGAAAAGGATTGTCTCCCGCCGGCTTTGGATTTCAACCGGAATGCGTCACTCTCAGGGGTCCCGAAAAGTCTGACTCCACGAAGCGCCACATACGTCGGCCCTGTTCCTGTTGGGGTCGCTGGCATCGGTGCAGTTCGTATTGGGTTTTCCCTTCGCTGCTGGGTCACGGTAGTGGAATCGCCAGTCGACCAGGTCCACGTGAGGATTTTGAAAAACATTAGCATTGAATGTGGCACCGATTTGGTTCCTCATCCGATGGCCGCCGCACAGATCCGGCGCTCGCACCGCACCCTCCCAGGACAGAATGCTGTTCTGATCGCCTGTTCGGTGCCAGTTGGTGTCTCCCGCCGCGATGTTAAACGTTTGCGTTCCCAAAGGAATCTGAATGTTGCCGCCCGACCCGCCTCCATCCGGGCAGTAGACGGGCAGTGTAACTGAGGTAGTGACCGTGTAAACGGTCGCTGCATGACTCGAAGTTATGAACTTGAAACTATACCCGCCGGAGATCCAGTCGCCGGGTTGGATATTGGACAGGTCGCCTTCCATGCTGTTGCTCATGCTAAAGTTCTTTCCCTGTGGAGTTGTACCGCAAGTGAGGACGACAGAACTCGTGCTGCCACCTCCAAAATCGACCATGCGGCTCGAGGTGTCGACTGGGGTCGTCAATGTCACCGTGCCAGTCACCGTGTAGTTGTCAGACAAACTGCCTGAACTCAGCCAACTGAAGCACACGGTGTTGCTGTAGGCTCCACTCGAGTCCACGGTGAAGTCGATCTCCCCCGAGACCGTAATTGGCGCTCCGCCCGTGTTTGAGGTGAGTGTGAAGGTGTAGGTGATCTTGTCGTGATCTCCCGGGGTTAATAGGTCTGCACTTACAGCAAGGCAGCCACCCCCACAATCGGTTGACGCATTCGAAAGAGTCAACTCGTGAGCAGTTGCTGCAGGAACGAAAAGGATTGCCACTGCTAGTACTAACAGAACAGCGAGAGATTTCATTCTGCCTCCAGAGCGGCCGCAAGACAGTCTTCCTTCGCCGCAGAATCAAATGATTGGCTGCAAGCGATATACCAGTCAGGAACTTCGAACATTCGGAATCCCTTGTTGAGATTGAAAGACTTCCAAGACATGTGTGCTTCTAAAAAAGAACCGGCATGCAATTGTTTGCTTATAGGAGGACTTAGTATTCCGTTGTCACTCAATCAGAGTCTTTGAGACCGACATCCTGCAGATCCTAATTAACGCGGTAACCGGAGAAGTGGGCGTTGGAACGAACATGTCCGGCACGACTTAGCAGGAGTTAGCATACCCGGCCATGCATCCAAGCGGTCTTGGGCAATCTCGACCGTCCTGCCTGCAACTACTTGTCCGGCAAGGGATAGAGGGCAGGAGCTTAGACCGACGACACACGTCCAGAGCGCGGCGTCAAATCCTTGATTGGTGGCCCAAGGCCGCTTGTCTACTCGAAGAAAGAGCCGTTCCGTTCGTGGCCGATTTCGGCAAATGAACTAGAGGAAGTCGCAATGGGATCCGACACAAACGTGTAATCGCCCACTACGGCGTTCCACTCCATCTGCGCCGTGTTGCGGACGAATTCGCCCGCGAAGCCGCCGAACACCGGGTCGGTGTTCGTGATATTCAGCCTCTGGTCTACTCCACTCCAGACCACCTTGAACGATACCGTTCCTGGCACGGGTGGGGGACCGCCGCCGAACAATGCATTCGGGATGAATCCATAATCGAGGATTGCTACGTTGGACGCTTGGAGGGAGGCGCTTCCTTTTCCAAGGTGCACGTCGACCCCGGTAACTGGAATCTCGGTGGTCCAGAACAGGCCGACGGGAGGAAATGTAGTCGGATTGAGGTCATGAATCTGATCGCCCGGACCGGGCAAAAAGACATCTACTCAAACAAACGCAAAAGCGCCCGGGTGAACTTTCCCGTCCGTGCCGCGGAACACACCTTGCATGAACCTCATGTCCGAATTGACGAAGGGCAAACGCAGCACCTCGCCCGTTTTGGTATTAGTTTGCGTCACCATGCCGCTGACGTACGCCAGTCCGACAGCGGCATTAAGATTTGTGATTGTGGCGGGTTCTGCATCGATGGGATCGAACGCTGCCGGCCCAAACACATGGTAGGCTCCACCGAGCGCCGGCGTGCCGCCCGGGATCGGAACCGGAGCAAATGACGCCGCTTGCACCAGGCTTGGGGTCCATAACCTGGAGGCAACAGCGGCAGCGAGCGCACCCCCCGCTGCTGTACGTGCGAACTGACGCCGAGAAACAGGGACCGGGAGCCGGCGCGCAGGAATGTCATGCTGAACTGAATCGGGGAGACTGGTTAAGCCAGTGGCTTTCCAGCCCGGAAGAGCGCGGAAATTCATGGTGTTTCTCCTTTCGGAATACTACGCGAGCAATATTGTCCTGGGTACCTGGAGCGGGGGGAACTGACGCGCATAATACATCCGCTGAATGCTGCCAGCAATATTCATTTTTTAGCGCCCAGATCAAGAGCTTGAAAATGAACGTTTGGGGTGACCGCTACGCTGATTGCCATATCTAGCCTAGTGACTGGTCAACGCGGTTACCTGAGAATTGGGTGCCAATCCCAACACGGCAGTCCCCAGCTTCTTGTAATTAAAAACGTGTGAGCTGATAGGAAACCAGTAGGAAAAAAGACTGGGTTAGGGAGCGTCCTCACGCGTCATAGTTCATCAGGGAGAACACATCAATTCCGGGCAGCTTCTTCCGTCCATGCAAGAAATTCAATTCCACCGCAAATGCCGCGCCTTCGACCACGCCGCCGAGCGACCGGATCAACTGCACCGCTGCCGCGGCAGTTCCTCCCGTGGCCAGCAGGTCGTCACAGAGCAGCACGCGTTGGCCCTTCTGCACCGCGTCCTCGTGGATTTCCATCGAGTCCGTCCCATACTCCAGCGCATACGAAATCTTCGCGGTCTTCGATGGCAACTTCTTGGGCTTGCGCACCGGCACAAATCCCGCGTTCAGCCGGTAGGCGAGCGCCGGCGCAAAGATAAATCCGCGCGCCTCAATGCCTGCTACCAGGTCAATCGTGTGCCCCTCATAATGCCCGCACAGCCGGTCGATCATCATGCGAAAACCCTTGTTGTCCTTCAGCAGCGTGGTGATGTCGTAAAACAGGATCCCCGGCTTCGGGTAATCCGGAATTTCGCGGATCAAATTCTTCAAATCTTCCATTCGTTCGGCTCCTGGTTATTTCGTGAACTGTTATTCCGTGAACTCCACCGTGAAATTCCCGATGTACTTTGCCTCAACTTCGCTCGGTTCTTCGCTTACGCGCCCCACCTGTGCCATGATCGGCCCTCGTTCCAGCGCTTTCCGCAGCTTTTCCAAATCCTCATGCGTGCCCATCGCGAAAACTTCCACGCTGCCGTCGCGCCGGTTCCTTACATACCCATCCACACCAATTTTCGCCCCGGTGTGCTCCACGAAATTCCGGTAGCCCACTCCCTGGACTCGGCCCGTTACCACGTAGCGACGCGCGACAATCCCTTCATTCACAATGTTTCGAGTTTACCAGAGCCTCAGGCCCTTCTTCCAAATCGCCCCACGCCCGCGCCGCGGTTGCGTTACACTGGTTTTCAGGCGTCAGGCGGCCCATTCATCTGCCGAGCGCATCCAATTCCTTATGTTGCGAATCCTGGCAAAATTTGTGAGCCTGCAAGTTCGAAAGCGCTTCCTGCTATTCGCTGTCATCGGATCGTTACTGGCGTTCTCCCGGGCCGCAGCTCAGGAAAACCCCGCCGGCCCGCAAGCGCCTCCGCCGGAACACAAGATTGAACGCGTTGTGGTCGGGGCGACCCAACCCGAAGCTCCGCCCTCGCTGCCGCCCGCGCAGATCATCAGCGCCTTCACGAAGAAAGAAGATCTGTACCAGGCCGAGCGCCCGCTGTACTCCTATCGCCGCACCGTGCGCATCCAGGAATTTGGACCCGACGGAAAACCAGCCGGCGAATACAACGCCACCTACCTGGCCGTCCGCTCCAGCGCCGGCCAGCTCTACGAAAAAGCCCTGGCCGCTCCGGAATCCACGCTGCAATACATCCAGTTCGAGCCCGAAGACGCGCACTATCTGGGCGGCGTCCCGGCGTTTCCGGTAACCACCGACCAACTTGCCAAGTACAACCTGAAATTCCTGAGCAGCGAAAGAGTCGACGAAATCGACTGCTACATTTTTGAAATCCATCCCAAAACGCTCGATCGCAAACACCCCCTGTTCGACGGCATTATCTGGGTGGATGAGAAATATTTGGAAGTGGTGAAGACATACGGGAAATGGGTGACGGATCTCGGGCCGATGCGTCTGGGCAGTTTGCCGTTCAATATGTTCGAGACCTACCGCGAAAACGTGGACGGCAAATACTGGTTCCCCAACTATTCCCGCTCCGAAGACGTCTACAAAATGCAAAACCACGAAGTTCCCGTCCGCGTCACGATCAAGTGGTCGGACTTCAAACCCTTCCCGCCAACCGAAATCCAGCCAGCTGCGACAACTCCGCCGCCGGCACCTGCCGCCAAACCGTAACAGCACTTGTAGCTCGGGCTTTTAGCCCCGAGGGTTCCGTGGCCACATCTACATCCTTGCCGTGGCACGGGAAACCCTCACCCCTGAAGGGATGAGCTACAGGAATTGCGGCGCATCAGGAGGTTGGCGCATCGGCGTACATTTCTCGCAACGCCCTAGGCAATTCTTCCAAACCATTCAACAGAAGCTCCGGCTTCGCTGCTCGCAGCCCCTTCTCTGTCGGAAACGGACCTAACACCGCAATCGCCCGCACTCCCGCCGCTCGGGCCATCTTCACATCTTCAGGGGTATCGCCAACGTAGACGCAATCCTGCGCGTCAGCTTTCATCTCGCGCAGCGCTTTCAGCAGGGGAGCGGGATGCGGCTTTTTTTCTTCGGTGTCCCCTCCCAAAACGCGAGTCCGAAACATGCGGGTCAGCCGAAATTCGCGCAGCTGCCGGCTCACCCGGTCGCGATCTCCGCTGCTCACGAGGCCCAGCTTGTGCCGCTTATTCAATTGCCCAAGCACTTTCCGCGTCGCGGACATCAGCGTGGATGGATGCTTTGCGTAAGAAGCGCGCCAAACTCGATTTGCCTCGTCCCAGCGCTCCTCTGGAATCCCCGCCGCCCGGTAGACCGCATACCAGTCCGGCGAATAGTGCCGCTCCAGCTCCGGCAGCCCCCAATGCACACCCATCGCGCGAAACATGGCGAGAAAGGCTTGCGAATCGGCATGGTAGGAATCGAGCAGCGTGCCGTCCCAATCGAACAGCACGGCACGAAGAACGGGCCGGGGAGTCATTGCCAACAGAGTAGCAGAAACACCATCAGCCAGAGGAAAGGAGGGGCAGGGAATTAATTTGAGAAACGGGATTCAGTCTACGGGAGAGAAGCGCCCCGGTATGTTGTCGTCCCGGTCGAACGCAAAATCGTCAAAACTCACGGCAATCCCAAACCAGCCCGGCATATTCGCCGGCTCCACGCGCTTTACATGCGCTTTCGAAGAGACCACCACGTTGCCGTATCCCAAGGGCCGGCTGACCAGCACGATATCCAATTCAATTTCGGCTTCCATCGGCAGGGCTTTGGGGCTCAGGAAGAACACCCCCGATGAACTGATATCCCGGGTCACCAGGGTCACGGGATACTCCTCCAGAACGCCGCCGACGCTCCGTAGCTTCAACGGCAACCTCAAGGACGCCCGCGGGCATTCCCGCTGCTCCAGGTGCACTCCCACGACATGCGTGGGTACTCGCACGAACCTGCGCGGTTGCGGTCCGCGCAACAGCGGCATCACCCGCAACGCCGGCACCGGCGAGACGACCGGCGCGGAAGCAAGCGACCTCGCGGGCGCGGCATTGGCCTGCGCCTTAACGTCTTTGTTTAATTGAAAGTCGTCCCAAGCTAGCGCGTGATTGCTGGCACTCATCTCACCCCTCAGAGAGATGACTCTACAAAGGCCTCACTGCCTTAGTTCTATTACTTGACGTGCTAGAGCGAACCCCAAGAAGAAGTTGGGCTGTCAAAATGCCATCTATAGGGGAAAGTGTCAACCTGTGGAAAAAACCCGAAGTGTCCTAAATCGAAACACTTAGGACTAGTACCGCTTCTCAAATTGTCCCAAATCTTCCCCTCTTCTTCGCCCTACTTCATTCTCTGTTCCAATATGGCCGCTCTCTTCGCACCCGTTTCAGGCTATCTTTACATCGAATCACTCAGCCCATGAGCTCTCCTTCCTCCTCGCAACCCTCAGCAATTGCTTCCGCCCTCCCGCGAACTTCGGCCGCTCCTCGCAGCATGGTGCTGATTGCATTCGCGGCGGTTTACGTCTTATGGGGCTCCACCTATTTCTTTATCCGCATCGGGATCGAAACAATTCCGCCGTTCGTCTTGGCGGGAATTCGGCATGTCGCGATCGGCCTGGTTTTCTACCCGCTGTTTCGCTATCAAAGCAAAGAAAAGCCGACGGCCGCCCAATGGCGGACGACTATCATTACCGGCCTGCTCTTGCTGCTCTGCGGTAACGGAGCACTCTCGTGGGCGGAGACGAGAGTCCCCTCGGGAATCGCGTCGTTGCTCGTGGCCACGGTGTCGCTGTGGATGGTGATCCTGGACTGGCTTCGCCCTTGCGGCGTCAGGCCCGCGCCGCGCGTTCTCATCGGCTTTGTCCTCGGCTTCGCGGGCATTGCACTGCTCGTTGGACCTTCGCATCTTGGCGGTTCCGAACGCGTGAATCCGCTCGGCGCCGTCATCCTCATCCTCGGCTCTCTTGCCTGGGCCGCCGGTTCGATTTATTCGCGCCATCATCCGGTCCCGCACTCACCGTTGTTGGGGGTGGCGATGCAGTCGCTCGCGGGCGGCGCCGGATTGTGGATCGTCGCCGCGGCCACGGGCGAGTTGCACCAGTTTCACCCCGCGCAAGTCACGCTGCGCTCGTGGCTCGCTGTCCTTTATCTGTTTTCGTTTGGCTCGGCGCTCGGCTTTTCTGCTTACATCTACATCCTGAAGCACAGCACGGCGTCCCGAGTAGCCACCTATGCATTCGTCAATCCTGTTGTGGCGTTATTTCTCGGATGGTCTCTTGGCGGCGAAGCGATAAGCCTGCGAACGCTGATCGCCAGCGGGACAATCCTTGCTGCCGTTTTGCTGGTGATCCTGGCGCCGCACAAACCCGCCGATCCGCCCGATGAAATCGTGCCCTGTCCCGGCGAAGCCTGACCCGGCTTTGACGCCTGAAACCGGATAGATTGCTATGATGGGATTCTGTAATCTCGGCGCATGATCACCATGGCAAGCAGTTCCAAATCCACCGGCATCACCCCGCAGGCCGCCGCGCAATTCTGGCAGGCCACCCTGCACCGCGATCCGCGGGCCGACGGCAAATTCTTTTTTGCGGTCCGCTCCACGCATATTTATTGCCGGCCGACGTGCCCCGCGCGCCGGCCGCTCCGCCAGAACGCTGTTTTTTTCCGCACCACGCAGGAAGCGGAGAAAAATGGGTATCGCCCGTGCCGCCGCTGCCGTCCCCAGGAGCAACTGGAAGCGATCTCACTGGTGAAGGAGGCCGCGAAACTTCTCGGTGGCGCCAGCGAGGAAGACTCAATGCGCCTCGGCCCCATCGCCGCGCAACTTCACGCCTCCACCGCGAAATTGCGCCGCGTCTTTCATCGTGTCACCGGGCTCTCGCCGCGGGAATTCGCGCACGCCGCGCGCCTGGAGAAATTCAAGAAAATGCTGCGCGATGGCGCGGACATTTCCGAAGCGCTGTACGCCTGCGGTTACGGCTCGCCAAGCCGCATTTATGAAAAAACGAACGCTCAGTTGGGAATGACTCCGGCTTCGTACCGGAAGGGAGGAGCAGGCATGAATATCGGATTCACGATTTCGGCAAGTTCATTGGGCAAGGTATTGGTGGGGGGAACGGAACGCGGAATTTCCGCGGTCTATCTCGGCGAAGACGAGAGAACTTTGGTGGGCGAACTCCAGAAAGAATACCCGCGCGCGGAAATCGCCCGCTCCGGCGCTTCCAATGAAACCTGGCTGAGGGAAATACTCAGCCGCGTCGAAGGCCACGCTCCCAGCAAGGAGCTTCCGCTCGACGTCCAGGCAACCGCATTCCAGCGGCGCGTCTGGCAGGAGCTGCAGAAAATTCCGGTGGGCGCCACACGCACCTACACGCAAGTCGCGCGCGCGCTCGGCAAGCCGAACTCCGTTCGCGCCGTTGCCCGCGCCTGCGCCACGAATCCCACCTCCATTGTGGTGCCGTGCCATCGTGTGATCCGCACGGACGGCGAACTGGCAGGCTACCGCTGGGGGCTGCAACGCAAACAGAAATTGCTGGAGAGGGAAGGGGCGCGCACTTGATTGCGGCGGGCTGTGGTTCATCCCTGCAGGGGTGAGATTTCCGTTGTTCCGGCAACATTTTGGATGTGGTTATGGGAATTCTCGGGCCTGAAGGCCCGAGCTACAGTTTAATCGTGGGGCTTTTCGATCTTCGTGCCTTTTGGCCAATCGGCTTTGAACTTGCCGTCGCCGATTTTCAGATTCTTCATTACGTTCTTGTAGCGCGACAGGAAGTAGTCGCCGGAGCCCGCTTCCAGGAATTTCTGCTGCACCGGCAGCCAGGAAGCTTCATCCACCCACATCACAATTTTCGTAATCTGCTTGCGCACTTCATCCGAGCGCGGCACCAATTCCACCAGCGCCATCTTGTGTCCTTCGAGTTCTTCCTCGCCCGAAAAGCTCACTTCGTAGCTTTTCTTCAAGCTATCCACGCGGGTCCCGAATCCCAGCGCCAGGTACTGGTCGGCCAGAACCCGGTTCTTTCCAATGTTGTACTCTTCCACGCGATTGATTTTCGGGGTGTAAATATAAAGGTTGTCACCGTTCCGGATGATCGTCCGCGGATCCGGGGCAATGAAATCGATGCGCAGCTTCGAATCCTTGCGCACGTAAATCTCGCCCGATTCCGTCGAAGTGTCCTTCACGACCGCCGTGTATTTTACGTGGTCCAGTGCCGCCGTCAGGCTGCGGAAGTCTTCCGCCGACCGGTCCATCATCGTCAGCACGTAATCCAGTGTCAGCTTTCCGGAACTCTGTCCGCCGCCCGCCGTAGCCGGAAATTCCAGCCAGCAAAGCAGCGCCAATAACGCAAAAAGGGCGGTTTTCTTCAATGCGTCCCCTGTCCCGTTCAAAACTATGTACCTTTAAATCGTAGCACAAGCCGAGGACAGCCGACTTGCTCTCGGCCCGGTTGATGAATAGAACAAACTAGTGCTTGATTTCCACCTGGTAGGCGATCACGTTGCCGCCGGCATCGCGCAGCGGCTCGATCTTTCCAATTGAAAAGCGCCCGTCCTGCAGCCCCTGGCCGGCATTCTGCAGCGCGTTATGAAGGTCGTTCTGCAGCGCGGGTGTCCGCGCGGGGGGAGCAAGCACGCGCGAATCCACGCGGTAAACTTCCACGTCGCCTGATTTCGAAAGGAGTTCCACCTGGGTCGAATTTACCGGCATGCCCACCTGCGGCTGGTCGTGGAACCAGCTCTTCGGCGTGAACACAAAAACCAAAATCAGGATTACAGCAATGTCGTACTGCCACGAGCCTCGCTCGTAGGACCAGAAAAACGTCCGGTACAAGAATTGGCCGATTCCCGCCATGGCTCAGTCTGCAGGCACTCCGTCCACGATCACGCCGTCGCGCATGTGCACCACCCGGTCGAAATACGTTGTCGCTTCCGGGTTGTGGGTGATCATGACGATGGTTTGTCCAAGATCTTTATTCAGCCGGCGTAGCATTTCCAACACAATTTCGGAATTCTTCGTGTCCAGGTTGCCGGTGGGCTCGTCGGCCAGCAGAATTTTCGGCTCGTTGATGATTGCACGCGCAATTGCGACGCGTTGCTGCTCGCCGCCGGACATTTCCGAGGGCCGGTGCTCCAGCCTCCCGTCCAGGCCCAGCATCTTGGTGACAACTTCAAACCGGTGCGGATCGAATCCGTCGCCGTGAATGTATTGCGCAATCGCGATGTTGCCCTTGGCTGTCAACGCCGGAAGGAGGTTGAACCGCTGGAATACGAATCCGATTTTGTGGCGCCGAAGCTTGGTTCGCTCCGCGTCGCTCATCATCACCAGATCGTTCCCATCCACCAGCACCTTGCCGCGCGACGCCTTCGCCAAGCCGCCGATCACATAGAGCAGCGAAGATTTCCCGCAGCCCGATGGCCCCATCACCGCCACCGATTCCCCCGGCAAGACTTCGAAATTTACGCCGCGCAGGGCCGGCACTTCCACTTTGCCCGCGTGATACAGCTTCCAGACGTTCTCGATTTTGAGCAGCGGCTCCAAGGTTTTGAACTCGGGCTCCGTGATTCCGGTGGAATTCGTTCGTATTGTAACTGTGATTGCCATCTCTGCCTAGTTTCCCATCCTCGTAGCGTCCACCTGAAGGTGGACGCTGCAACTCCATTTAGTGGCCGGTGATCACATCCGCCACGCGTATCCTTAATCGTAAGAAAGCGCTTCCACAGCGTCCTTGCGGCTTGCCTGCCAGGCCGGATAACTCGCCCCGATCAGCGCGCCCACAACCGCGATCAGCGCCGCCCGTAAAATCCAGCCCGCGGTGATCAGTATGGAAAGCGTTGGAAACAACTTCAGGAATCCGGCCCGCACCGCATAGCTGAGGCCGATGCCCGCAAAAATACCCAGCAAGCAAAGCAAAGTGGTTTCCGCCAGGAGCGCACGGATAATCAGGAATTTGCTGGCACCCAATGATTTTAGCACGCCGATGTCGCGGGTCCGCTCCAGCACCGTCGTGTACATCGAAAGGAAGATCACCAGCAAGCCAATCGAAACCGCCAGCGCAATCATCGAATTGATGAAGGTCTGGAGCGCCGGAATATTGGTAGACGACATCAGGGTCATGAATTCCTTGACCGGCCGGACGGGGTTGTTCGGAAGCAGCCCTTTGATTTCCTGAATCACATCCGCGGTGTGCTCGGGCCGGGTGCACTTCACAAGAAAGATGGTGGCTTTGTCGCGGCCGCCAACAAGCTCTTGCAGCGTGGTGATTGGCACAAAAATGCGGCCCGCCTTGCCATGCTCCACGATGCCGACCACTTTCCATTCGTGATTCAGCAGCGTATAAGTGTCGCCCACCTTCACGTGCTTCGCCCTGGCCTGCCAGTCGTCCACCAGCATATCGGTGGGCCCTTGCAGGTCATGGCCCTCATGAAAGTAAAAGCCATTGGAAACATCGCGGAAAGAGTCGGGGTCAATCCCCCAGATCGTTTCGACACCGCCCGAAGTATTGAACTGCAGAAACGCGGGGCTGACGTACTGCACATACTTCAGCTCGCGAATCTTGTCGCCGATCTTGATTGGCATGGGCGACCCGCCCATCACCATGAACATTTCCGCCGAAGGCGCTTGCACCATGATGTCGGCGCCGATTCCCTCAATCCGCTTGGCGGTTTCCTGCAGCATGCCGGACGTAAGGCCCACGATGACGATCACCAGCGTCACTTCCACAGCGATCGCCACCACGCCAATCAACGTGCGCATCGGCCGGTGAAACAAATTCCGGAACACAAACTGGCCCATCATGGCCGCTTCTCCCCGGAATTTTCGCCCACGCGCACCACCTCGGCGCCCACCGGCGCTTCCAGCTTGAAGCGGTCGGCTTCCAGCGTTTCGTTCAAGGTAACTTTGCTGATGGCCAGGTCCAGCCGGTATTCATCGCGGGGCCGTTCGATGCGGATGCTCATCGGATATTCCTCGGCGCTGCCGGCCGCAACCGGCTGCCAATTGGCGTAGCGCACGTCGGAAAGCAGCGCGCCCTTTGGCCCGTAGGCCTGCAGACGCGCCACGCGCAAATCCGCCCGGTCAAACCAGACCTTTCGCAGAATTTCCGATTTGTATCCGCCGCGCAGCACGGTCAGCACGTAATACCGCGCGTTCTCGTCGTTGTATTCCTCAATCAGCACCACCTCTTCCTTGCGGACTTCCGGCCACAATATGGCATCCACCAGATGCTGGGGGCGCAGATTCTCAATCGGTTTGCTGCTCTGCCGCTCCAGCGCCACCTGGCCGGTCAAAAATTTATTCTTCGGCGGAATGGACACTTCAAACGTCTGCCCGTCGCTGACCATATCGAAGACGGTTTTCCCGACAACCGGCACCTGCCCGATCATGCGGATGTTGTAAGGGCGCGAAGCCAGCAAAAACGCCTTCACTTCGTGGTATTCGTCGATCACGCCGCTATACTTCGTCCCGGCTGTCGCCTTCAATTCCAGCGCGGCATCCATACTCTTCAACCCGCGGGCCAGGGCGTTGTAACGGTCGAGCAGATCTTCTTCGCTCGCCTCCCTCGCCACGGGGCGCTCCGCAGTAGAAACTTTTGTGGATTTCGTGACTGTGCGCGGGCAGCCGCCAGCGGCCGCCGACACTGTCAGCAAAATCATGCTCTTCCAGATGCGTTTCATGCGTGAATTCCGCGCCTTCTATCCAAAACTGGCAATTTAGCTACCATACCGTGGAGCGTCAAACCGCTCCTCACTGGGGCCGCGCAATGTGCACGTCAAACGGCTGAAGCGCCGGCCGCGCGCGCCGAATAATTTCGCTTGGCCACAAGCTCTGGCTCAGCAATGTCATCCAACCGTCATCCGGTTCACAGATCGCGCAAAACGTGTATCGGGAGTACGCATCCTGATAAGCGTCCAGCCCGCGATGCGAAAGCTCGCTCTCGACCGCTGCATCCGCCTCTTTCGCCGCCGCGCCGCACCGCAATCCAAACGTTTCGCCCGCAAATCGGACGATCAACCCGCGCAATTTCTCTCCCGCCAATTGCCGAATCACCACGCAGCGGTTGGCCGCTTCCCGGAATTCGACCTCATGGTTCCGGCAATATTCCCGCACGCGATCCAGGTGGCTGAAAAAATCCAGCACCCAGGGCTCTTCGCCAGTCAGGGCAGGGAACACCGCAGCCCAGATTGACGCAGCTTCCGCCCCGCGCAACGGCTCGCGGCTTTCCGTTTCGATCAGCTCCAGCCCGACGGCTTTTGTATCGGAGCCAAGATCCATCGCCTGCACATCCAGCGAGTACGGCGGCAAATCCGGCAGGTTGTTTTCCGGGGGCAAGATTACTCTTCCTCGATTTCGCCAAAGGCGGCGCGAAACTCCGGCGCGGCTTTACGCGCTTCCAGCCAGTCAAAAAACGTGTCCGGAGCTTCCAGCCAGATGCGGAACCACTCCGCGATTTCCTTTTTCTCTTTGCGTTTCTGCTCTTCCACCTTGCGGTTGCGCGAAATCATCTCCGCTCGCCGCTTGCCGAGACGGGCGATCTCCATCACCCGCTCCACCGCCGCCCGCTCGCCATGCTGGCGAAAACGCCGTGCCAGTTCGTCCAGACGGGTCAGGCTCACTTCCGCGTCCTTCAGCGTCTTGAAATGGAGAATGTCTTCAAACTCTTCCTCGAAGCGTTCTTCCGCCTCCTCTCGCTCGGTGACCTGAATTTTCCAGCCGGCGCTCTTCAGCACATCGGCGATGTAGTCGTTGCCGGTTTTTCCCGCTTCGCCGTGATCGGCCAGCAGCTTGCGCCGCAGTTGGTCGACTTCCGCGACGCTCCACTTCTGAACGCCCAGGTCGCGCGCCGCGTCCAGGATCATGTCCTTCTTGTGTTTAAGCGCGTCGGTCATCGTTTGCCTTTGCGTGCCGGCCCGGCCGCATGTGTATGATGCGCTTCCACCACCGGAGGTTCCGCCGGCTCCCCGCGCAGCAGGCGGTGATATTTGGCCACATTATTGTTGTGTTCCGCCAGTGTTGCCGCAAAAAAATGTCCGCCCTGGGTGTTAGCCACGAAATAAAGATAGTCGGTCTCCGCTGGATGGAAAGCCGCGCGCAAGGCCACCTCGCCGGGATTCCCGATCGGCCCCGGCGGCAGCCCTCTGTTCCGATACGTGTTGTACGGTGAATTGATGCGCAAATCCCTTAGTGTCAGCGTGCCGTTGTACTCGTCGTCCATCTGCAGCGCGTAGATCACCGTCGGGTCGCACTGCAGAGGAATATTTTTCGTCAACCGGCGCGTGAAGACGCCCGCCACCAGCGGCCGTTCGTCGGGCTTCGGCGTTTCGCGTTCCACCAGCGAAGCCAGCGTCACCACCGCCCCGATCGAAACCGGCGGATCGGTTCCCTCGCTCCCGTTCGGCAAGATCTTTGCCAGCGCTTCCCGGAATTTTCGCACCATCATTCCGGTCAGTTCCGTGGCGGGCGCGTGCTTCGGCAAATTGTAGGTTGCGGGAAACAGAAAGCCTTCCAGGGAACGCGCCTCGGGGAAAAGGTCCTGGATCTCGCTGGTGTCCTCCGCCGCTTTCAGAAAATCCTCGGCGGTCATGTATTTCGCGGCTTCCAGATCGCGGGCGATGTCATAAATCGTTTCGCCTTCACGCACCGTGAACGGCTGCTCGTAAACTTCACCATTCGCCAGCTTCCAGAAAACTTCCTTGCCGGAGAGCGGATGCTCGAAAAAATATTCGCCCGCCTGCAGCGTCCTCTTTGGATGGCGCCGCGCATAAAACTCAAACGCAAACGAATTGCGGATCACACCCGCTTTTTCCAAAATGTGCGCCGCGGATCGCCGAGAAGCTCCGTGCGGAATGTCCACGTACAGTCCATCCGCGGAAATCGTGCCGTACGGTTTTTCGATGGAATACCAGATGTACCCGGCGGCGGCGCCGGCGGCAAGCAGAACCAGCAGGATGAGGGCGGAAAGAATCTTCAAATTAGCGGCTCCCCTCCGGCAGGGGCGTGCGCGCCAGATATTCGCGCAAAATCACCATCGCGGCAACCGCGTCCACCGTGTACTTCCCGTCTGCTGCACCCTTGGTCTTCTTCCGACCGTAAGGAGTTTCTTCGTGGACAATCCGCCGGCCCATCTCTTCTTCCAGAATCCGCTCGGCCTCCCAACTGCTCAGCCGCTCGTCTACCAGCTCGACGGGGACGCCAATCTGCTTGTGCACGCGCCGCGCAAACCCGGTGGCCTCGTCGGCCATCTCGCCGCCGGTACCGTCCAGCCGCAGGGGAAGTCCCACCACAATCTGGCGCACGCCAAGGTCCCGCGCCAACTCCCGCAGCCGGCGCATGTCCTCGTTCCGGTTGATGCGCTCCATGGTGTCAAAGGGTTGCGCGATCCGGGCGGCGCTGTCCGCCAACGCCAGGCCGATCTTGGTGCGCCCATAGTCCAGCGCCAGAATCTTGAACGCGCCTTGCGCCCGCTCCGCCGCCAAAACCCCGCTTTTTTGTGGGTTTCCACTCACCTATTCAGTATAGCTCGAACGCCGCCAACCACGCCCGCAACCCCTCAGCGTTTTACCTTACCTGCACTGTCTCGCTTGTAGGGGCGACTTTACGCCGCCTTCTTTCTTCCACCGTCCACCGCACCAACAATCTCGCTCAAGGTTTTCTCCCTCGCGCGCCGCTCTCCCAGTCTGCCCACATTCCCAGCGTCTTCATCTCCTGGTCAAGCCCGGTCTCCTTCATCATCATCTCGATCTGCGGGCGCGAATACCGTGGCCCAATGGGTTCGGCGCGATCCGCGATTCCCCACGCCGTCACTGCCGCGAGGACTGTGTTCAGCTTCAACTCGCGAATGTCCACCTTGTCGAAGGTGTCGGAAGCCGCGTGGTAGTTTGCAAGGTAGTTCGCCACTTCCTGGTTCGCCACCAGGTTCGGCACGCCCTCCAGCAAAAAATCGAAATGGTCCGTGCCCCAGTCCGCATCATAAGTATGGGTATCCACACCCCAACCGGCGAACGGCTTCAAAATCTCCCGCAGCGCCGGTTCAATATCGCGGCGTCCGCCCAATGAATAACCCGTCACGCGTCCGATCCCCGAATCGAAAATCACTACGGCGCGGTACTTGTCCATCTCCGCGCGATGTTGCTTTACGTAATGCCACGAGCCGAACAGTCCCTCCTCTTCGCCGCTGAACAAGATGAAGCGAATCGTTCGCCGCGGCAGCAGCCCGCTGGCCTTGATCCCCCTTGCCGCCTCGATCACGAGGGCCGCGTTGCAACCGTTGTCCAGAGCCCCGGTGCCCAGCTCCCACGAATCCAGGTGCGCGCCCAGCACCACGATCTCGTCCGGTTTTTCGTACCCGCGGATTTCGGCCACCACGTTTTGTTGCTCTATGGGTCCGCCGATTTTGTTCGGCATCGTCAGCCGCACGCGCACCTTCCCGGGGTTCGCCTGCGCCGCCCGCTCCAGCCGCAATCCGTCTTCGCGCGCCACCACCGCTTGCGGTATCGGCTCCAGTTTTCCGTCGGTGCTATTTGTGTGACGGTAAAGCAGCTTCCTCTCGCGCTCTCCGGTCCACAGGATCGCCGCCGCCCCCGCCTTCAAAGCCCGCTCGATAATCGCCGGCGGATTTTTATATTCGTTAAAGAGATCCGCCCAGGTGTAGCTGACCTCGGTATGCACAATCAGAATCGCGCCTTTCAGGGAACTTCCCGCGCGCGCAAAATCCGCTTCCGTGCCGCTGCCTATGTTCAACAGCACGCCCTCCAACCCTCCCGCCGGAGTAGCCGGTGAAAGCCCCAACGACACCAGCGAAACCTGGAATCTCTCCGCGCCCATTACTTCCAGCCGCGTCTCCCCTTCGCTCCAGGCCTGCGGCAGCATGTATTTCTCTGTGTGCACGTCCACTCCGGCCGCGCGAAATCCCGCCACGCCCCACTCCACCGCCTTCGCCATCTCCGGGGAACCCGTAACGCGGCCGCCAATCCCATCCGTCAGCCGCCGCAAATTTTCTTCCAGCGGCGATACGCCCATTACAATCGGCGTAATTTTCGCGGCGGCTTGCGCGCAAGACGAAGCTTCCGTCGCCGAACAACCCGCCGCTGCGGGAGTCGCTTGACCGGGACGCAGCGAGTCTGGCTTCACCGAGGGAATCTGCGCTGACGAATTAGAAACGGAAAGGAAGTAAAGAAGTAAGGAAGTAACGAAAAAACAGCGGATTCGCATGGATGAGTTCCTCGATAAATTCGCAGACTGTCGCGTGGATTATAGCGGACTCACAGGCTCAGCCGAGGGTGTTCTTTGGCCGGAGCTCGGGATGCAGAACGGCATCTGTCACGCGAGCCACCTGCGCCATTTCCTCAACATCATGGACGCGAACAATATGCGCGCCCTGCAGAATACTCGCCGCGACCGTTGCCGCCGTTCCCCAAATTCGTTGCTCGGAGGGGAGCGGCTTGCCAATTCGCGCCAGCGTCGCGCCAAGGAATCCTTTGCGCGAAGTTCCGACCAGCAGCGGATACCCCAGCTTCGCGAGCGCCGGCAGCCTGGCCAGCAATTCATAATTCTGCGCAAAGCTTTTTCCGAATCCGATTCCCGGATCAAGAATGATCTGCGATGCGCGCACGCCGGCCCGCCGCGCGATGGCCGCGGATTCACGAAGCCCGCGACTCACATCCTTCACCACATCCCTTGCCCACGGCTGCCGCTGCATCGTGCGCGGCGTTCCGCGCATGTGCATCAAAATCAGCGGCACGCCAGACTGCGCGGCCACCTCCGCAATTTTTGGATCGTGCTTCAATCCCGAAATATCGTTCAGCATTTCCGCGCCCGCGCCGATCGCCAACTCCGCCACGCGAGCCTTCTGAGTATCAATTGAAATGGGAATCTTCAATCGTCCGCGCAGCCCCTGCAGCACTGGCAGCAGCCGTTCCAGCTCTTCCTCCCCCGATATGCCCGCGGAACCCGGCCGCGTGGACTCCGCCCCAATATCCAAAATATCCGCGCCCGCCCGCTCCATCGCCAGCGCCGCCTTGACCGCGTCCGCTGACCGGAAAAACTTTCCCCCATCGGAAAAACTATCCGGCGTCACATTGAGCACGCCCATCACGAGCGTCCGTTCGCCGAGGACAATCGTCCGTCCGCCCACCATCAGCTTGTATTTTTTTCTAACAATCATGGAGTGCAAGGGAGACATTCAGAGGCGGGGTTTCACCAGTCACTAATCACCAGTCACTTCCAACTAGTCCAGATCAAAATCGCGAATCGGCTTGCCCGCGGGCGCGTCCTTGGCCTTCTTCATGGCCTCTTCAAATTTCTTGGCGAGAATATCTTCCTTGTGCGTCTCCTGGAAAAAGGAGTCCGCAAATTTGTCTTCCCGCGACTTCTTCTGCTGTTCCAGGATGCTCTGCGCCTGCGTCAGGTCCACGTCCGGCCCAGGCTTCACATGCGCCTCATGCGAAAGCACCGCCCCGAAAATCGGGTCCACCACCAGCTTCGCCTGGCAGCACGGGCAGGTAATATTCAGGTTTTCGCCGTCTTTCAGTCCCATGGCCGTATTGTACGCCTACGCGAGCAAAAAAGTAGGGGCACCCGCCGCGGCCGGTGCCCCTGCATAAGTCCGTCTCCGAAGACTTAGAACTTAAAACTTACGAGTGATAACTTCCTCACGCCTTCGCCGGCGAATCGCCGCGCGTGAAGCCCGGCGCCGGCCGCATTTCCGGCCGAACCACCTTGGGATCCGTCGCGGGGGCGGCGGCCGTTGGAGGCGGCGTGGGAGGCGTCCGCGGCTTATCCGGCAGCGGTTTGCCTTCCATCAGCAGTTTCACTTCGTTCGCGTCGAGCACCTCACGCACCAGCAACGCCTGCGCAATGCGGTCCAGCAATTCGCGGTTGCTGGACATGATGCTCTTCGCCTTTTCGTAACCCTCGCTCACGATCCGCTTCACTTCGCGGTCAATCTGCAGCGCGGTGTCTTCGCTGAAATCGCGGTGCTGCGCGATTTCGCGGCCCAGGAAGATGGCTTCTTCCTTTTTGCCGAACGCCAGCGGACCCAGGTCGCTCATGCCCCACTCGCAGACCATGTTGCGCGCGATGTCCGTGGCGCGTTCGATGTCGTTGCCCGCGCCGGTCGTGATATGTCCCAGGAAAATCTCTTCGGCGCTGCGGCCGCCCATCAGCACGGCCAGCATGCCTTGCAGGAAGTCTTTCGTGTAGGTGTGCTTGTCGGCCTCGGGCAGCTGCATCGTCAAGCCCAGCGCCATGCCGCGCGGAATAATCGTCACCTTGTGAACCGGATCGGCGCCCGGCGTCATTGCCGCCACCAGAGCGTGCCCCGCTTCGTGATACGCGGTGTTCCGCTTCTCTTCGTCCGACAGGATCATGGACTTGCGCTCCACGCCCATCAGCACTTTGTCCTTTGACATTTCAAAATCGTCCATGGCCACGAACTTGCGGTTCTGCCGCGCCGCCCAGAGCGCAGCTTCGTTCACCAGGTTCGCCAGATCGGCGCCGGAAAAACCCGGCGTCCCGCGGGCGATGATCGAAAGATCGACGTCATCCGACAAAGGCACCTTGCGCGTATGTACACGAAGAATCTCTTCGCGGCCCTTCACGTCGGGGCGCGCCACAACCACGCGCCGGTCAAAACGCCCGGGGCGCAGCAGCGCCGGATCCAGCACGTCGGGACGGTTCGTCGCCGCGATCAGGATCACGCCTTCGTTCGTTTCAAATCCATCCATCTCCACCAGCAGCGCGTTCAACGTCTGTTCGCGCTCGTCGTGCCCGCCGCCTAGGCCCGCTCCGCGATGCCGTCCGACCGCATCGATCTCGTCAATAAAGATGATGCAGGGAGCGTTCTTTTTGCCCTGCTCAAACAAATCGCGCACGCGGCTCGCGCCTACGCCGACGAACATCTCTACAAAGTCCGAACCGGAAATCGAGAAGAACGGCACGTTCGCTTCGCCGGCGATCGCCCGCGCCAGCAATGTTTTGCCCGTTCCCGGAGGTCCCACCAGCAGCACGCCCTTGGGAATGCGCCCGCCCAGTTTCTGGAATTTCTGCGGATCCTTCAGGAACTCGATAATCTCCTGCAACTCTTCCTTCGCTTCATCGCTGCCCGCAACATCCTTGAAGGTCGCCTTCTTCTGTTGCGCGGAAAGCAGCCGGGCGCGGGACTTACCGAAGCTCAACGCTTTGTTCCCGCCTGCCTGCATCTGCCGCATCAGGAAAAACACAAATCCGGCCAGCAGCAGCAATGGCAGGGCGTTCAGAAGAATCAAAACCCAATCCCCGCTGCGAACTTCCTTCACGCTCAGCTGAACGGCTTTGTCCCGCAGGTTCTTGGTGATCTCCGGGGAATTTTCCTTGGGAACGGTGACGCGGAATTTCCGGTTCGCCGGGCGCACGTACTCACCCTGCAGCTCGTAGCTGTTCGGCGACAGGTACATCGTCACTTCCTTCACGTCGCCCTCGTCGACCTTGGCCATGAATTCGCTGTAGCTTGGCGTGTCCTCGCGCGCCTGCTGTCCGTTAGCGGAGACCAGTTTCCAGAGCATCACGCCCAGGAATACGATCGAGATCCAGAACAGAATTGTTTTAGCCGTGGAATTCACATTGCCCTCACAATCAAGCCCGTACAAAAAATCCAAAAATATCCGGCAGTCTTACTTTTTGCGCTTCTTTGCCCGCTTCGAACCGCCGCCTGACTTCTCACCGCTGACTAATGCTTTTCCGTTACGCCCCAGGCCATTCGATCCGGCCAGCCCGTAGCCAGACCACATTTGGTTAGATGCAGTCTGGAAGCCAAAGTAATCGGGCTCCAAGTCCACGCGACGCATCGAAGCCTTGTACAGCAGAACGGCCAGCCGCAACGAACGCGGTTTGCCCTCGCCGATTCGCCGCAGCAAAAACTCCTGTGTTACACCGCTGTCCAGCACCGCGTCCACCAGCAAAACGTCGCGGCCTTTGAATTCCGAATGTTCCGCCCCGCCGCTGGTGGTCTGGCGATTCCCGAAAAAAACTTCGCGCCGCGCCCGTCCGTCCGTCTCTATGTCGCGCACATCTTCCCGCACAAAATGCATCGCCAGCGGTCCCTCGATGGCTCGAACCAGGTCGGCCGCAAACACAAAAGAACGGTCCATCGTTACCACCACATCCAGCCGCCGCCCTCCGTAGGCCTTCGAAATCGCGCGTCCCAGGGCTTTTACGCGGCTGGCAATTCGCACCGCGGAGTAGGAAGCACCCTTCGCGCGGCTCACGATGAGGATTCCTCGCTAATCACCACCGCTGCACGGCTCCCTTCCGCCGCCGCAAACTCGTCTGCGACGGGCAATCCCAGGACCCACGCTACTTTCCCTGCGCTCGTCAACACCAGCCAGCGTTCTTTTTCCCAACGGCTCGCGCCCAATTCGTTCAAGAGCCGCGCCAGCGTGTGCCGGTTCTGATGGCCCGTCGGCCGCATGGCATCCCCGGGACGCCAGTTTCGCAACTCAAGAGGTGCTCGCAACCGGGCAAGGTCCAGAACCGCCCCTGTGTTACTAGTTTCTCGCCCTTCGGAGGGCCAGTCAATCACCCGAATGCTCAAGATTCGAGATAGTGCATCAAGCCGCAACTCTGTTCCCTTCGCCGGCAGATTCACCTGCAACGAGAAAGTCGCCGGCTCCGGCTTGTCCGTACAAGGCGCGGCCGCGCGAAAGATCAGCCGGTCGCGCTCCCGCCGCACTTCCACGCCTCCTGGCAACTGAAGAATCTTTCCGGAGTGGCCGCTCCGGGCCAATTGGAGCACCGCCTCCACATGGATCGCGCCCAATTCGCCAGGCCGCGCTTTCACCCGCTGCACGAGTTGCCGAACCATGCGCTTGGACATCGCCCGAGCACCGTCACGCCAGAATTCTTCCTCGCGTCGGCTATGGCTTTTGGGCTGCGTTTCCCCCAACGCCAATTCACGGATACCGATCGCTGTGCCACCCATCCCTTGCTTGGCAACCGCAGAGAGCCGCAATTCGCATTCAAATTCGAGTCGAGCATTATCCTCACGCGCAAGCTCCGCCAGTTGACACAGATGCTCGACCGTCGGCATGGGGAATTTGCTTTCCAGAAAGGGCATCAATTTATGCCGGATGCGCGCGCGAGTTCGGGTGTCATCCCGATTGCTGGCATCCTCGCGCCAGGTTTGGCGCTTGCTCTTCACATACGCCCGCAGCGCCGCCCGCCGAATTCCCAGAAGCGGCCGGAACACGCTGCCCGCTTGCGGATGAATTCCGGCCAGTCCCGCCAGTCCCGTTCCGCGCAAAATGTGAGCGAGGACCGTCTCCGCCTGATCGTCCGCTGTCTGCGCCACCGCCACTCGCGAAACTCGGCCATCCTTCACCAGTTGCTCAAAAAATGCATAGCGCGCCCGCCGCGCTGCATCCTCCAGATTTGCCCGCTCGCGCTTGGCTTTTGCCGCAATGTTTTCGCGCCCAACAAAAAACTCCAACCCGAGTTGTGCCGTCAGCCTCGCGACGAACTTCTCATCCGCTTCCGAAGCTTTCCCGCGCAATTTGTGATTAAAATGCGCCACGCAAACAACAACGCCAAGCGCTTCGCGCAATTCCACGAACAATCGCAGCAGCGCAACCGAATCCGCGCCGCCCGAAACCGCCACACCGATGCGTTGCCCGGCGCAAACACCGAAACGCTCGCACAGTGAAATCCGCAACGGCTCCACAAGCTCGTGGCGTTTGGCGCGTCCCTTCCTTTTTGCTGGTTTTTTTGCAGGCATGGCCCTGCGACGTATCCTAACAACGCCACGCGCGAAGGTCGAGTTGGAGAGTTTTCCTCTTGCGAGTTATCTGCATGGTAATATACGCCACATGAAACTCCATAGCCTATTGGTTGCCGTGTTTTTCCTACCCACCATCCCATCGTGTACCTTTTCACAAACTAGGGATCAGAATCCGCCTCAACAGTTTGTCTTAGGCAGGCATACCTATTTCGATTTTGGGCCCCCACACGATTACTACGAAATCTACCTAGTGAAACAGGCGAAAAAAGGTTCAGAGGTTCAGAGGATTACGCTCACACCGGAAACAAATAAATGCTACGCGCCGGCCAAGACAGAATTCGTCGAGAGAACGAGTCCGCTTTCGGTCGAAGAGTTATTAAGCGGCACGAATCCATGTAGGATTCCTGAAAAAGAACTAACAAAGGAGCGGCGCCGCAGCAAAAAAGGACTGATTTTTAGTGGGGCAAACGTTGCGTTGCAAATTGAGTGCAGTCAGACGACACGAATAATCCGTGCGGACATCCTCGACAGGGACTGGTTTGCTGAAAATCCCGACACTCCAAAGAATACTTCATGGACGATGAAGCTGCTCGATAGGCTGGACCAATTGACCGGTCCCAGGATCATGGATAAGCCGGCATTTGGAAGCGTCGACCCACCCGGTCAGCCCACGGACTTGGCAGACCCCATCACTCAGCAGAATCTTAGTTCGGGCAAATACGATGAGCTGTTTGCGGTTGCGCCAGACAAAGCTTCCGTACTCTACAAGGAATCCCTGATAACGCCGCCCAAACCAACGGTTCAGCTAGCAAGCAGTTCGCCCGCGTCTCCCACAGTGTTCAAATTGCCCGCCTATCCGCGACTTCCAGTGCTTGCAGTCCATGAAGGATCTGTCTCCACAACCATGTCCGTCGATCAACAGGGCAAGGTCTCGGCAATCGTCATTTACCAAGGCTCTAAGTTATTTGAGGCTGCGGTGAGGGATGTGATTAAAGATTGGAAATTCCCGCCCGACCCCAATGTTACTCAGGTCACTGTCACTATCGAATTTAAGTTGAACTGCCACAAAGACCCAAACCGGTAAACACCGCCCGCATATGAACTCAAACCCCCAAGGAGTGCCTACAGCAATAGACAGCCGCTATTTTTCTTTTGCTTCGCTGCCGACTAGTTTTTCGACGTCGGCAATTTGTTTGGGAATGGCGGCGCTCAAGATTTCCGGCTCGCCCTCGGTGATGAGAATGGTGTCTTCCACGCGGAAGTGCATATGCTTGTCGGCAAATTCCACGATGGGCTCGACGGTGATCACCTGGCCGGCCTTGATCGGACCGCTGGGATGCATCACGTCGTGCGTCGCCAGTCCCACGAAGTGGCCCGGCCAGCCATACCACTGATCGCCAATCCCCGCTTTCTCAAACACCGCTTTCCCCGCGGCTTCGGCTTCTTCGTAAGTGTGCCCCGGTTTTAGCAGCGCGATCGTCGCTTTCTGCGATTCCAGGTCCACGGCGTACCATTTCGCCTGCTCCGGCGTGAATTTTCCGCTGATGTTGAAGGTGCGCGTGATGTCCATTGTCAAGTGGTCCAGTGAAGCGCCGTAATCGAAGACGACCAGCTGATTCGCTTCGATCACGTTCCGATTGGAAAAATAATGCCACGTGTTGATGTCTTTTCCGGAACCGACAATCGCCAGGTAGGCTACGCCTTGCGCTCCATGGCTGTAGAAATAATCGTAAGCCCGCGCTTCAATTTCGTACTGGTGCATTCCCGGGCGGGCATGCGCAATCGCCGTGCGGTCGGCTTCTGCGCTGATTTTCCCGTTGCGCCGCAGGACTTCAATTTCCTTGGGCCGCTTGATGTTGCGCATCTCGTCGATGATCTGGGTGACGTCCCGCAGCTTGGCCATCGGATAGCGCTCCGCCAGCAGTTTTCCTGGCGCCAGATCCTGCGGGACATCTTCGTGATAAGGATGCGCGAATTTCCACGCGTGGTCGCGGCCCACTTCGCCGCGAGCGCCATCGGCCTTATCCGGGAAACCCAGCCGCGCCCACAGATCCACCTGCGGATGAACGCTCAGCGCATAGGAAAGCCAGATATCCAGATTGCCGATCGGCTGTACCGTGTCGAAGCCGAGCTTTTTTGCTTCCTCGGGCTGCGAGAGAAGATTCGCGCCATAGACCTGCGCGGTGCGGCCCACCTGCTGCGGCTCGAACAGAACGATTTTGCCGCTGGCGTTGTCCATCGCCAGCACGGCGCCTGGATCCTGTACGCCCGTGTAGTAGTAAAAGTCGTTGTCCTCGCGGTAGTGGGACGCTTCGGGAATATCGTTCCGCGCAAACAGCAGGGTGTAGCCGGTCTTCGCCTGCGCCATCAGCTCCGCGCGCCGCGCCGCGAACTCTTGCGGCCCGCCCAGATCCTCAATCGCTTGCCGGTCGGTGTATTGCGCCTGCGCCGCCGTCCCCCATCCCAAAAACAATGCAGAAATAATCAGAAGCTTTCGCATGGCTATGGCCCTCTCTTGAAATGCAGCGGCGACATTGTAGGCCGCGAGGGCGCAAAAAGGGAAACGGAGCCTCGGCCGCGCTCAAGCGGCGGCCGGGCTTGACCTGGGTGGTGTCAGCGCGGCGAGTGCGAGGCCGATGATTGCGAACAAACCCACGCCGACCAGAAAATGTACGCGCTCGGCTGCGTCGTAGTAGGACTGCACGGCCATGACCGCGGCATGGGCCAGGCTTGACCAGCCTGCGAACGCGATCAGGCTGCGATGCCCGGCGGGGTTGCGCGCTGCGATCAGCAGGAAAATTCCCAACGTCACGTAGACGCTCAGCATCATCTGCTCCGCTTCGCCGATGGGCATCGCCACCATCGGATAAGCCATCGCCACAAACAGCAGCCCCACAACCACCAGTACCGTTTTCAGCGCGCGTGGTCGAGCCATAGTGCCCTCCGGTCGAAAGCGTAAACAGCGAAAATAGGAGCAATGAAAATGGAATCTACTTGTGTATACGCATACTCAGCGGGAATGTTACGTCGCGGACGCGCTTTCTCCCACGAATTATGTGACGCAAGGGGTTGTGGCTGAAATCTTCAGCCAACAGCTTACAACCATTACCCATCAGCCAGAGGAAGAGTCTGCAAACCGGGGGCAACGCACGGTATGCGTCAGGGCAAAGATGAGTATTGCGGAAATCGATCGACTACGGGACGGAACAAGTTTGATGGTGCAATCCGGATAGAAAGTGACCGGGATTGGTTTTAGATTTGAGCTGTTCGGAAAGTATTTAATCCGAGTGCGTGAAATCCATTCGATCAGGGAGATTCCTAATGTATTGGATTGTTGTGGCGATGTTGAATTTGATTTTCTGCCAGGCTCCGACTGCCCCGGAGGCCAAGAAACCGCAGGCGTGGGACGTAAATACGATTCAGTGGCAGGTGAATGCCGATGGAACGAAAGATGCCTTGCTGGAGGGGCGGCGCGACGTGCCGGGGGAAACCTTCACGTATGCGTTTTTTATTCCGGCTGGCTATCACGAGCATCATTGGCACAGTTCCGACGCCAGGGTCGTCGTGGTGCAGGGAGCGCTAAAAGTGAGCTTCGGGGAAACGCTCGATCTGGAGCACCTGAAAACCTATCCCACCGGCACGTACCTGCTGGTTCCGGCCAACGTGAAACATACGATGGCAGCCGAAGAGGATACGGTGATAATCGGAACGGCCGTCGGGCCCTGGTCAACTCACCATCACGGCGAACACCAGCACCACTAGAACGATGCACGGTCCTGCTCCCCGTGCCTCGGGGAGCAGGGAATCCGTGTGAAAGCGGGGCCCCTGGCTTTAATCTTTTGGCCACTCGTAGGGGAAGAGTTTGCCCGCAGCCTCCGGGGACATTTTTCCGCCCGCCAGCTCCACTGCACGGGCCACGACCGGGTCTCGTCCCGCAGCTAGGTCCTTTGCGCTCGCCAGTTGCAGTTCGTCCGGGGTGACTCCAACCTTTTCCAAACTCTTTCCGTCGGTCATGATCAGGTCGGCCTCCGTGATTGAAGCGCCATAAAAGGTCCGAGTCTCAAATCCAATGTGATAGTCGAAGTGAACCGACTCCATGACCGCGCCCGCAGATTGATCGCCAAGCACGGTTCCGCGCTTTTCCAGCTGTACCACTCTCGCCAAAATCTCCGACGCCGAAGCCGAGCGGCTGTCCACCAGCACGAACAACTTGCCTGCGAAAGCATCTTTGCCGTGTGGCTTAGCCATTTCCGGCTTGCCATTGGCACGCATGTGGCGGTCCGCAATCTTGACCTCGTGATCAAAAAAATTGCTCAAGAATTCGCGCAAAGTTTCGACGCTGCCTCCGCCGTTCCCTCTCAGGTCGATGATTAGCGATTTGTTCTTGCGAGCCCGCCCCATAACGTCATCAACCTGGGACTGCTTGTAGCTGAAACTCGGAAACTTCAGAATCATGACCCCGTCGTCCGTCTCCTTCCAACGCATCCGGCTCTCGTGGGTACTATTTTCGATTTCACGAAAAATGTCCCAAATTCCGCTTCCGGTAAGGTCCTTCACCCTGGGAAGTTCGCGGAAGGACGCTACAATGTCCAGCTCCTTGTGCTCTCCTTCCGGGGTTTGTAGTGCCACACGCAGAGCAGGTTGCGGCCTAAGGACGTCATAGACAAAATTCATCTTCCACAGGTTCTCCCGTGCCGGCGCAAAGCCGTTGATCGTCAAAACCTCGTCGCCTGCCTTGACTCCCTTCTGTTCGGCATCGCTCCCAGGCTTTACCTGCAGGACAAAACACTTCCGGCCGATCATACTGATGATCCATCCGTAGCTGTGATTGTACGGCCTCGGTGGCGGCAGGAAAAAGGTGTGCGAATCATCCAACACGTCGAGCGCCGCTGCTACTTCCGACAATCCGCGATTGAGCGACTCGGCGTTGTCAATCCGCGCCGCGAATTTCTTTACGTTGGCGTTCCAGTCCAAGCCACGCAGGTTCTTGTCAAAGTAATGCTTCTTCACGTCATCCGAAATCGTGATCAGCATTTGCATTACTTCGTCGTGCTCAAGTTTTGAAATCTTTGTTTGCGCCTTTTGCGCGACCAAGGGAGAAGGCCAACCAAACACCAGGATGAGAGCGGCGATGCACAAGGCGATTCCGGACCTATTCATGGAGGCTCCAGGTGGGTGAAGTCTCCGCTGTTCTGAGTTTGCGCCGGGTTTGAACTGAATCCGACCCACCGTTTCACGGCGTAGCGGAGATGTTGGCTGATATATACAGCCATAGTTGGTTACCGGTCAATGAAACTTAACTTCGCTTGTCTGGCAACAACAGAGATTGACCGTAGTCGGGAAGTGCCCGGGCCGGGTACCGGAAACCCGGGCGAGTGAGGCGCCAATGGCGCGCCGCCCGCCGTCTCTGTGAACTTTCTGCTCCTTAGGCTCGTACATTCGTGTAATCGGTCTCACCGGGCGCGTGTTTCTTGATTCCGCGGGAGCTGCCTGCTGGCGTGACATCCGACTTGGAGCGACCACGTGTCTTCTCCCAAAGAACCAGGTTTGAGTTGTTTCTCCACCCGAGTTGCCAGGCGCCTGGGAGCGATCTTAATCATTTCGCTCGCGTGCGTAGCGCTTCTGGCCGTGATCGGAGCATGCTTCGAGTTCGTCGCAACACGGCACATTGCAAGCAGCAACCCGCCTGCCGGACGGCTGGTCAATATCAACGGCCGGAGAACTCACATCTTCTGCCTTGGATCGGGAACCCCTAGCGTCATCTTCATCAGTGGACTGGGAGAAACTTACGCGAGCTGGTCCAAGGTCCAATCCGACGTCGCGCGGTCCACCAGGGCTTGCTCTTACGACCGCGCGGGGCTCGGTTGGAGCGATCCCTCGCCGGGGCCGCGCGATGTGAATCAGATGGCCGGGGAGCTGCACGAACTCCTGGCCGCCAGTGAGCTACTGCCTCCGTATGTGGTGGTGGGGCACTCGCTGGGAGGTGGAGTAGCCCAGGCGTTCGACGCGAAATTTCCGCAAGAAGTCGCCGGGATGATTCTGGTAGATTCCGTCACGCCGGGCTTCCTTAGCCGGATGCCTTTGGATGCATGGGACCAGAATATGTTGCGGACAGCGCGCAGAATGAAGCGGCTGGCTCCGTTCGGCGTTGCGCGATTGCAAGGCAACTGTCAGGTGGACAATCGACCGCTGATCCACTGTGCGGATTTCTGGGCGACCTTCACCGCCGAGCGTGATTCCTTACCCGGCAGCGTTCGGGAACTTGCGGAGATTCGCTCGATTGGCGACACGCCGCTTCAGGTTTTGTCACGGGACCCGGATCCAGCCGTGGGATGGGGCAGCGCAGAAAGCCGTCGGGCATGGGAAGAAATGCAGGAAGAACTCCCGAAACTTTCAACGCATGGCCGCCAACACGTCGTAAGTGGGGCGACGCATTATATCCAGGACGATCGCCCTGAGGCGGTGATTACCGCAATTTCCGATGTGCTCAGTGTAGTCCGCCACTAGCTCATGCAGTTTTCTTGATGCGGCGGTTGACGCGGCTGAGCAGGAGGGGTAGGCTTCCGGTCAAGCAGAACCTCCAATCAGAAATTCCGGTTAGGGAATTGCGCCGTGTTTTTTGCGGGGCGCGACGCTTGCGACCGCCCGCGAAGGGGAGGTCAAGCACCATGTACTTCGTGAACATTCCAGCCGGGGATTTCATGATGGGCTGCTCTCCGGAAGATCCTGATTGCAACGCCGACGAAAAGCCGGCACACCGGGTAAAGATCACCCGGACTTTTGAGTTGGGCAGATACCAGGTGACGCAGGCGGAGTATGAAGCTGTAACAGCTATCAATCCCAGCTACTCCAAGGGCCCGCAACTCCCGGTCGAGGGTGTGAGCTGGGATGATGCACAGAAGTTTTGTGATGCGCTGAACCGCAAAGGGGACGGCTACCGTTATCGCTTGCCGTCGGAGGCGGAATGGGAATACGCGGCGCGCGCCGGAAACACTTCCTGCCGGTACGGCCCGTTGGTTGAAATTGCCTGGTCCCGTGACAATTCCGCCAGTAAATCCCATCCCGTGGGCGAGAAAAAGCCGAATGCCTTTGGATTGTGTGACGTGCTGGGGAACGTCTGGGAGTGGGTGCAAGACTGGTACTCGCTGACGTATTACAGCCGCAGCCCGGAATCCGACCCGCAGGGTCCGGACAGCGGAGAGTATCGTTTGGCGCGCGGCGGTTCCTGGCGCGGAGTCGTCCGGGGACACGCGCGTGTTTCCTCTCGTTACATGCTCAAGCCCAACGTACGGAGCATTGTGGTCGGGTTCCGCTGTGTGCGCGAACGGGTTCCGTGACGATTTTCTGGCCCGGGTGCAATTTCTTGCGGCGAGCTAGCGTACTACCTGATCAGGAGGGAACCCATGCGAACAATTCTGCGAATCGTGATGATCTGTCTGCTGGTCTCGGCCGGAGCCACCTTGGCTCAGGAGAAACCGGCCGCGCCGGCCCCGGAAAATCCGCTCAGCACGTGGAACAAGAAGGCCTATACAAGGGTGAAGGACATCCTGCTGCGTTCCGCCGAGAAAGTGCCCGAGGAGAACTACAGCTTCAAGCCCACGGATGCGGTCCGCAGCTACGGCCAGATCATTGGACACGTAGCGGACGCGCAGTACCTGTTCTGCTCCCTCGCGCTCGGGGAGAAGAATCCCGGGTTGGACATCGAGCACACCAAAACATCCAAAGCGGATCTGATAGCGGCGCTGAATGCCGGGTTCGCGTACTGCGACAAAGCCTATGACGGCATGACGGACGCGTCGGCGGCGCAGACGATCAAGCTTTTCGGGAATGACGCGCCGAGGCTGAGCGCGCTGACGGTCAACAACATGCACAATATGGAACATTACGGCAACCTGGTTACCTACATGCGGCTGAAGAACATCGTTCCGCCGAGTAGCGAGGCGCCGCCGCAGGCTCCGCCACAACCGAAAAAGTAACCTGTCTCTAGTTCATTCAAAAAGATCCCGTCTGCTACAACCCGCCATGCGAGAGGGTCATCCCGACGATGACTCGGGGCCCTCCGCTGCGCCCAAACCCACCAGACCTAACGGACAGGTTATTGGCGGGATACAAGGGGATAGATTGGAGTTGTCTAAGGACCCTCCCACAGGCAGTATGGTACTAGAACTACGCCCAATGGGGGCAATCTATCAGGAGGGTAAGAAATGCGTAACTTACTGATTTTGTGTGGGGTTATTTTAATTGCGGCGAGTGCCGCCCAGGCTCAGGAAGGCAAGGGTTTTGATGTCACCGGCAATTATCAGTATGTTCGTTTCAATCCGGGCAATGGCGCCTCTGGCGTAAATTGCCAGGGTGGTTCGGGCACGGCTGCGGGCTATCTGACTGCCTCGTTTGGTATCGTCGGCGAGTTCGGAGCGTGTAAGGTCACTGGGCTGCCATCCGGCGCAAGCGCGCACGCGATGGATTACCTCTTCGGTCCCAGGGTGTACTTTCATTCTCATGGTCGCGTGTATCCGTTCGTTCAGGGGCTTTTCGGCGGCGAACGGCTCTCAGCCGGCCTCAGCGGTGTAGGCTCGGGGTCGACGAATGCGTTTGCGGCAGCAGTGGGCGGCGGAGCAGATGTGACCCTGACGCGTCACGTCTCCCTGCGGGCTGTTCAGGTCGATTATCTTTACACTCATTTCGGTGGCGCTTCGCAGAACAACTTCAGGGTGCAGAGCGGCATCGTGTGGCGCATCGGCAGGTAGTTCGCAGCCTACGCGCCATAGCGAAGAATGGATCGATAACGGCGGGCTTAGGCCCGCCGTTTTTTTTACGAAGGCGCGCTTTCTGATTGTCCGATTTTGTAGTGGCCAGCCTTTAGGCTGGTAATCCGAAACCCGCGAAAAGCAAAAGCACCGACCCATTCCTCCGTCAGGGCAAGCCTGAAGGTCGGCCACTACACAACGAGCGAAGAGCGGCCCACCCTTTCGAAAACCGAAAGGGAAGGCCACCCAAGAGGTTTTTCCGAATTGAATGCGCCACCCGCGGCTCAAGTTTCAGTGCGGATTTGTAATCCGCATCTAGGACAGGAATAACGGTATCCTTGCATGAACACGAAATAGAGGACGCCGGGGAGTATGAATAGGCAGAGCAAGATGAGTCCAACAAGTATCGAACCACGAGCAACTTTTTTCGGTGGTCCCTGATAGCGACAATTCGGGTTGGGGCAAATGATGTCACCCGGCGCGAGAATGGACACGCTCGGCCCGGTTGGCAAAGCATTTCGCTTTTCGAGAAATTCGCCACAGTGTTTGCACTTCTTAGCAGACGCCAATATTTGTTCTGCGCAAAATGGGCACCGGATTGTCGCATCGGGAGCAACCTGCGGTCCTCCGTGTGCGCTGCAAAAATCAGAAGCACTTCCGATTGGCAGAGGTGTTCCACAACGACCACAGAAATTTCCCACGTTTAACCTCCAGGGGGAAACCGGGGACAGACGAAAAATTGTATTGTGTTTTGGGGGCTTTATAGATTCGAAGGGAACATCCCGCCTGCCCCCGATTCCCCGGCCAACATTACTGCGCCCAATTCTTTAATAGTGCGCGTGATAGTATCGGGATTTTTCTGAGTTCAGAGGCTTTGAACTGGCTGCCATCTGCGGGCATTATCTGTTTGATATTGGGACGTCGACGAAATCCGGTGAATAACGAGTAGTCCAGCATATACGCTTCGTAACGCTCACCAGCCTTATGGGGGGTAATTGTCTTGTGTAACACATGGAGCAATCGAAGATCACTCAAGGTTTCGACGAGTTTATTCTCGGTAGAGCCGCCGCTTCTTATCAAGAAAGCGTTTACTTTCTTCTTTCCTAGACAATAGCTCTCGATGGCGTGAAGAAGGTTTCGAAGCTGTCCTTCTTCGTTTCTCGCATCGTCTTCTAGCTCGGACATTTTTTTCTGACCGAGTTCACCGATTGCTAGATTTGTATCCGTTAACTCCACCTTGCTTCGGTCGACGCGGGCGGAGTGCTCGATGGATGACGAAAACATTTGCAGAAAATCTCTTGGCACCCCGGCATTTGCCCATACGAGTCGCTTGAACGCGCTGTCTGCAACAGCATCGTTCAGCCGGTCAATGCCTACCAGACTAAGAAAGCTTGCTAGGATTTTTCTAAGGTGTTCTTCTGCCGCTTCCGGGTCAACCAAGGTAAGGTCCAAGGAGATGACCTGAGCGTCACCGGGAGTTTGGAGCCCTTTCCTTGTTTTGGGATCATAATGCTTGAGCAGGGATTGTAGCCCTGCAATCTTTAGCCAGCCCCTAGCGCCTTTGAGTGAACCATGGACCACCTCGATCAGGGTAGGCTGCCACGCTGTTTGGATTAGATGGAAATCATCGATGAAGACAAATAGATCCTTATCACAAGCACTAGTCAACTGTTGAATCAACCTTCGCATAGTTGCTGAAATGCGCTGCTGGGAAACCTCTGACTGGAGAAGTTTTCCTGCTATATCAAAGAATTCATTAGCCAATTCACCCCGACCAGATTCCTTTGCAATCGCGCCCAACGATTTAGCGAGGTCGGCGCAAACGTCAAAATAGAGCTCGTCCCCTGTCAATTGGGTGTATGCTTGCGAATCCATAACTACACACAAATTCCCTGCACGGCGCAGTAGATCCTGTGCTCGCGCGATTAGCGTGGACTTTCCCACTCCCCGGCGGCCAATTATCAGATGAGTGGCTGGCTGAATGACTAAACTATCTTCGTTATTTTGAAATGGAACATATTGGGCTAGGTAGCTTGACCGACTCTCCGCAGAGATAACTCGTGTGGAACGGGCGAGAATCCCACGCAGCACCTCCGCTTCAACTGAGGTCGGAAAATGAGACTGCGGGTGTATCGAGAGACCAAGATGTCCGCGGTAGGGATTATCATCCGAAATGCGGTTCTGAGTTTCCCTAAGTGCGTGGGCGTACACGGGGGCATTGCGACCCACCTTGAACTTCAAGAACTCTTGTCCACCAATCAGTTCGACCACGGATGGAATTGTCGATACGCCTAGGGATTGCGCAAATCTGGAAACTGCAACCTCTTTCGCGTCGTTTTGTTGATCAAGAGGCGGAAGACTGGTCATACTGTGACACCGTAAACATCGTTCAAATATTTTGCGCAAACTGCGAGAAATTTGTGAGCAAGGGCAGCACAGTCTTGCGGCTGCAGCGTATGCTCATTTGGGGTTTCAGTCCAATTATCGTAGTCCGCCCGAAGTCGATGCTCATACATCACTTGAAGGTCTCTTCCCCAAGCCTCTACATCAGGAAAGGAATCTGGCAAGTCGGAGACCTTTCGATGGTCGTCGCCTCTCAGGCTGACGGAGCCCTGGGACAGATAACGAACCGCTTTGGAAGCATTGTATGCAGCATAATAAGCTCGAGAATATGCGGTTCTAGGGGCATTAAGGGGATTTGCGCCAGCCAATTCATTGGCGTGCTCACGGGCCAGCCCGAACCAGCTTTTCACGACTTCGACGACTGAACTTTCTAAGACGGGTAGGTCAGTCGTCAGCTTCAGCCGGGTCAATTTCACCTTGAACTCTGCGTGATTCTTGATTTCGCCAAGAAGTAGTCTTTGATCAGTGAAGGGTTGCACAGCGGGATAATATCAAAATTAAGTATCATTCGAAATACAGTCTTCCCGGGAGCCACATGGCGGGCGGCGCATCCTAAAACCTCTTGGTGGCCTACGCTTTCGGCTTTTGAAAAGCGTGGGCTACTCCTTTTGGGTGTCGCCAACGCGTTTGCCAGCGCCTCAGGTTGCGCTTGCCGTGGAAGCAAGCGACTACGACACTCCGATGTTCCTGCGCCTCGAAGAATAGGCATACGGGAAGCAGCGCGCTCCCGCACGGCGCGTGTTCCGATGGACGGGCGGGAATTGCAACGGGCGGGTGGCCATTGGCATGCTGCTGCCCACGCTCTTTGCATTACTTCCGAGTTGGTGGTAATTCGAAAAGAATCCGGCCTGGAGCGTGGTTTTGAGCGCTATTCACGCTAAATATCTTCACGTGAGATGATGCTGTTGTGAACAGAAGGCTCCTAGCAATTTTGCTGGTGCTCGTAGCTATTGCCGGATGCAACCGTGTGGCGCCAACCAGTATTGAGGGACGGATTGGGCGGGCCATAACTGACCGATGCCGACCGGGAGCCAGGTGCGTCATCCAACTGCGCGAGGTCACGCCGTTTGAGTGGGACAGGATGTTCTATTTCGATTACGTCGTGTCGCCTGCTGCGCGGCGTAGTGCGGTCGGTTTGGCGTTCGATAGCGCAGAGCTTCGGCGGCAGCTGGTTTTCGTTCGCAATGGACAGGTGGTTCGCAACGATTTGCTGCCTACCAATGTTGAGAAACCCGTGGAGAATGAGGTTGATTTCGAGGGCGGCAAGGAAGCAAATTGGCTGAGTTGCGATCGAGCGGCCCAGTTCGAGGTTACGCGGGATTCTTTCGGGACTGGTGTGGTGTTCTTCCAACTGAAGGCCGTTGCCCCGGATAGCTGTCGATAGATCGCGGTAGGCGGTTACGATTCCGCAATCGGAGGGAAAATGCGCCCGCCACGGTCGGCGGCCGCTACAAAGGCGCGGGAAGAACTTGAAGAGGGGTGGCGTAAAGCCGGCACCACGGAGAAGAGCGTGAAATCGGAGTGGAGGTTCGTTCCTGGCATGGCGATTTGATTGTGCCGCGGTCCCTCCACTACGCAGCCCGACGCGCGCAACTGCGGCGCGGAGGAAAAAGCCGGGCTGTCCCGGTAAAAGGCACACGGGACGCAAGAGGCGCGCTCCGGTCGGGATGACAAGAAGGGATTGGCGCGGGAGAGGGATTTTCCTAGCTCTTTTTTGTCGCAGCTGAAGCTCCGACTCCCAACGAACAGGCCCATGACCTCTATTGTTCTTGCGCGATATTTGAGTGGTCGCCGTCTTCCGAATGGACACCATACAGACTCACCTTCGGAATGTGTCCCCAAGCCTCTTTGTAATACCGAAGCTCGACGCTTTCAAGGAGGCGATCTTCACCGGAGAGGTCCATTACATAGTATTTTCCCTCGGGCGAAATCCGGCCACTCACCACGAATTCCTTGGAAGTGCCATTACTAAAGTGAACGATAAAGCGATCAAAGAAGATCGCGTCACCACTGACCCGCAACTGAATCGTATGAAAAAGCCCGCTACGACGAGTGACCATGATCCTGCCATGATCCTGCCCCCCGTCCACCTGGGTATAGCCCAAGAAGTCCCAAAACTGGCCCCGGGCGAATGCGGAGGTGGCGAGGGCTAAGAGCAAGAGCGCGGCGAGAGTAGGGCGAGAGAGTTTCGGAAGCATACATAGTCCTAGAACTACTAGGACTATGTATAGCAGCCTTTCCTTCCTCCCTGACAGCCAATCAGCGGGGACCCACCCAATTGATTAACTACAGCCGGGGTGTGTAGTCCTAGGCCTGTCAGAATTACCAATTGCGTCGCCGCCACCGGAAGACCAATCTGCCCGCAGTCAGCCCAATTGCCCGATAGTGAGTGGGCGGGTGTGCGGGCAGGAGATAATTTTATGAAGCTTCAAGGACTGAAGGTTTTTTGCCTGGTGGTTGGCACAACGATTTTGCTCAGCTCGGTTACGTTTGCGCAAGACGCGAAGCAAGGAAAGCTGAAGATGTCGGTGATCCCGAAGCAGGCGTACACATTTGTGGACGGGAAGGCAATTGGTCCGGGCAACCGGACGATCAAGCTCGACGTCGGTTCACACCACGTGGTTGTGGCCAACTACGGGTACAAGTCCGTCGAGCAAGAGGTTTCGATGGATTCAGACAAGACGGTGCCTGTGAGTATAAAGTTGGAGCCCGCTGGCGAAGCGGTGCCCGGCCCGCGGGGTCGCATCCAGATAGAGACAGGAGGGCTTCATGGGGCAACAGCCGCCGCCGTTCTTCTGAATGGCAAGAAGCCTTTGTACTTCGTGGGCCACGTGGATGAGTTCAACAACGACATTTTATTTTGGCGGCAGGAATTGATCGTGCCACCAGGAACTCACCAAGTGACGGTCACTCGATACGGCACGGAACTATGGTCGGGGCCGGTCACGGTCGCGGCGGACCAGCGCGTGATTGTTAACATCAAGAATGGGAAGGAAAAGACCAAGCCCTGGGCGCGTGGATCGGAGTGCAAGACAGCAGATTGCGTCCCCGGCAAGCTGGCTGTATTGGCGCAACGCTTTAAGGCGGGTGTTGCAAGCGCCACCGTTGTCGTGGCGCCTGTGAGCGGGTCGGTCTCAGCCACGCCGTCGAAAATCGATTGCAATCAAAATACGCTGCTAGCCTGGGCTTCCAAAGATACAGTCGAAGCGGACATGAGCGGCATGAGCCCTGTTCCAACGTCGGGGGAGAAAACCATTTCGCCTCGGCAAACCACCGAGTATAAGCTGACAGCTTCGGGACCAGGCGGCGTGATAACGCCGAGCACGACGGTGGAGGTCAACTCCACCGTGCAATCATCGCTGAGCGCTTCACCGACGGAGGTCAGGTACCGGCGTATCGGTGACAAGATCATCGAACAAGGAAGCACGACACTCAATTGGACGTCGTCCAACTCCGACGCCATCTCGCTGAATCCGGGTGGCTCTGTCGATTCGAGCGGCACGAAGTCCGTCACCCTCAGCCCAACGCAGAGCGGCACTGGTCCCGTGGACGAAGAGTTCAAATACACTCTGAACGCGACCAATGCATGTGGTGGTTCGGAAATCAAGACGGTGGCAGTACGCCTGAAGGGCTCCGTTGAACCCATTCCCGGTGTGCCGCTCAACAGTGTTTTCTTCCCGACGGCCTATCCTACCGAGGATGACCCGGCGCTGGGACTGGTTCGCAGTCAGCAGGAAGTATTGACAAACCTTGCCACCGGATTCAAACAGTATCTCGAATTCGACCCTGACGCGAAGTTGTCGCTCGGGGGAAACACGGATGAACGCGGCGCGAATGAGTACAACGATTCCTTGTCTGAACGCAGGGTTCAACGCGTGAAGGATTTCCTGGTTTCGCAGGGAATCGCGGCAGAAAAGATCGATACCTCAGCGTACGGCAAGCAGAAATTGCTGGACAAGGCCACAGTTAGCAACCTGCAAATGCAAAATCCAAACCAGCCGCCTGAAAAGTGGGTGCGCGATTCCCGTGCGACCTGGCTGGCTTACAATCGCCGGGTTGACATCGTTCTGATGCCCAGCAACAGCGAATCTGTGAGGTTGTATCCCAATGGAGCGCCGGATTCCCAACTTCTTTGGCAAGTTCCCAAGCCGGCCAAAGCCGCAGTTGAAGGGTACAACTGAGCGCTTCCGGGAAGGACCGACCTGAAGGTCGGCCACTACAGGGAGACAAACCGGCCCGCCTCGGAAGGCGGCCGCTACAAAGGCGAGCAAGAGTTTTTGGTATGTCGCAAATGTCGGAGATGAATATCCGATCCCCTGAAGAGCGCTGGCATAAGAGGCCAGCGCTACATGGGGAATGCGGGGAGTTGAAGGCGGCATCATTCGGAGATTGAGGAGGATAGGGATGAGGCTGAGGAAGAATGTGGAAAACTAATTTTGGTATGTAATGGGGTGTTGACATATTCGGAGCGTATGCTAATCTTAGTGAGTTCGTTGGAAGCCACTCTGCTGGACAGGGGGGTAGAACAAACGCTCTTTGACAACCTGATAGATGTGCCAGAATCTGTTCGACTCATTCATCGCCTTCGAGCGTGAATGAGACTTTGAGTGATTTGAGCGACTAACAATTTTGCTTGGCAGGCTGGCTCCGGATAAAACCGGGGCTATTTTTTTTGCGCCAAGCGACAGGCTTCAAACGAGAGTTTGATCCTGGCTCAGAACGAACGCTGGCGGCGTGCTTAACACATGCAAGTCGCGTGCGCAGTTTCCGTAGCAATACGGAGATGGGCGCACGGCGCACGGGTGCGTAACACGTGGGCAATCTGCCCTTTGATGGGGAATAACCCGCCGAAAGGCGGGCTAATTCCGCATAAGATTCTTTGGACTTCGGTCTGGAGATTGAAAGCAGCAATGCGTCGAAGGAGGAGCCCGCGCCCGATTAGCTAGTTGGTGAGGTAACGGCTCACCAAGGCTATGATCGGTAGCTGGTCTGAGAGGATGATCAGCCACACTGGAACTGAGACACGGTCCAGACTCCTACGGGAGGCAGCAGTGGGGAATCTTGCACAATGGGCGAAAGCCTGATGCAGCGACGCCGCGTGGGGGATGAAGCATTTCGGTGTGTAAACC
>Ga0247669_1000009_pt1 | contig 257036 bp, 220 predicted proteins | sample CNK10_metaG_FD_182734 | JGI IMG/M metagenome (GOLD analysis project Ga0247669, IMG submission 182734) | Soil microbial communities from Purdue University Martell Research Forest, Indiana, United States - CNK10 | ecosystem: Environmental > Terrestrial > Soil > Temperate forest > Bulk soil... | reverse complement strand
GTCCACAGCCTCGATCAGGTATTCAGCCTGCTGCATCGCAACGTCCGCGTGAAACGCGGCAGTCTTTTCTCTCTCGATGACGCCCAGAATACCGACCTGATTTTCGTCGGCTCGCCGTCCGAAAACCTCAATCTCCTGGAAATTCCCGGCACCCGCGAATTTGTCTTTCAACGCGTGCCCGATGGACCGCGCAAAGGTGACTTGGCCGTTTTTAACCTCCATCCGCAACCCGGTGAACAAAAATCCTACCTCGCCTCTCCGTCCGATGCCCTCCTCACGGAAGATTACGCCTTGCTCGCCTTCATCCCCGGTCTCAATCCCTCGCGCTCCGTCATGATCATTGCCGGCACCACCACCTTCGGAACCCAGGGCGCTGTCGAATACGCCTGCCGCGAAAAATCCGTTCAGGAACTCCTTCTGCGCCTCTCCGTATCCGACACCGGCGAACTCAAGCCATTTGAGGCCCTGCTTCACGTGAAAATCGCTAAAGGCGTTCCGGTCGAAACATCCCTCGTCTCTCTCCGCAAAGTCGCCTCTCCCTGATTTTCCGCGGCCAAAAACGTAACCTTTCTTCCACTGGTTCATCTCAGTTTTCGGATTGTGATAAAGTTCCCGGAAGGTGCATCCCGCCCGGGTTAACCGGATTAAGAGGTACGCCAAATCGCCGGTTTTTGAAGTACAATGCCCTCGCTTCCTGCCGAGCGGTGTCCCCGGCCATCGTCCCTCTTCCGTGGGCATCCCGTTTTTCCTGCGAAGGAGTCTTTGTGAGCCAGCAAACTGCTGTACCTCAGCAAACTTTAGATCAGCTTTGCATCAACACGATTCGCACGCTTTCCATTGACGCCGTGCAGCAGGCCAACTCCGGCCATCCCGGCGCTCCCATGGGTCTGGCCCCCGTGGTCTACTCACTCTGGCAGAATTTTCTTCGCTACGATCCCGCCGATCCTCTGTGGCCCAATCGCGATCGTTTCGTCCTCTCCGCCGGCCACGCTTCGATGCTCCTCTATTCCACCATGCATCTCGCCGGTGTTCGCGCCGTAAATAAAGCCGGCGAAGTCCAAAAAGAACTTTCCGTTTCGATGGACGAAATCAAGCGCTTCCGCCAACTCGGCAGCCGCACTCCCGGTCATCCGGAATCGCATATCACCACCGGCGTTGAAACCACCACCGGCCCCCTCGGCCAGGGCATCGCCAACAGCGTTGGCATGGCCATCGCGGGAAAATGGCTCGCCGCCAATTTCAATCAGCCAGGCTTCGAACTTTTCAATTTCAATGTCTACGCCGTCTGCGGCGATGGCGACCTGATGGAAGGCGTCGGCGGTGAAGGCGCTTCTCTCGCAGGACATCTCGGCCTTTCCAACCTCTGCTGGATTTACGACAACAATCGCGTCACCCTCGATGGCCCCGCCAGCTGGTCCTTCAGCGAAGACATGATGACGCGCTTCGTCGGCTACGGCTGGAATGTCACTCGCGTCAGTGACGCGAACGATCTCCTGCAACTCTCCCGCGGCTACAAAACTTTTCTTAGCACCACTGACAAGCCCACCCTGATCGTCGTCGACAGCCACATCGGCTACGGCTCCCCGCACAAGCAGGATTCCTACGAAGCCCACGGCGAACCCCTCGGCGAGGCCGAAGTAAAACTCGCGAAGCAAAATTACGGCTGGCCCGAAGACGCCAAGTTCCTCGTTCCCGACGGCGTCTACCAGAATTTCCAGAACGGCGTCGGCGCTCGCGGCAACGAAGAGCGCACCAAGTGGAACGCCTTATTCGCCGAATACTCCAAGAAATTCCCCGAACTCGCCACGCGCCTGAACAAAATGCAGAAGCGTGCCCTCCCCGACGGCTGGGACAAAAATCTACCGAACTTCCCTGCCGACCCCAAGGGCATGGCCACCCGCGAGAGTTCCGGCAAAGTCTTAAACGCACTGGCCCAGAATATCCCTTGGCTTGTCGGCGGCTCCGCCGATCTCGCCAAATCCAACAAGACCAATCTTGTCTTCGAAGGCGCCGGCGATTTCTTCACCAACGAATTCAAGGGCCGCAACATCCACTTCGGCGTCCGCGAACACGGTATGGGCGCCGCCGTCAACGGCCTCACTCTCTCCGGCTTGCGCGGCTTCTCCGCCACCTTTTTCAACTTCAGCGACTACATGCGCGCCAGCATGCGCCTCGCCGCCCTGATGGAAATTCCCGTCCTCTTCATTTTTACCCACGATTCCATAGGCGTCGGCGAAGACGGCCCCACCCACCAGCCCATTGAACAACTCGCCTCTCTCCGCGCCATGCCCAATATGCTCGTCCTTCGCCCCGGTGACGCCAACGAGGTCACCGAAGCCTATAAAGTCGCCGTCCAGCACTCCCACGGCCCTTCCACTCTCGTCTTCAGCCGCCAACCGATGCCTACCATCGACCGCACAAAATATGCTCCCGCTTCCGGCGTTGCCAAAGGCGCCTACGTTCTCGCCGACGCCGACGGCGGCAAGCCCGAAGTGATCCTCATGGGCACTGGCACCGAACTCCAGCACTGCGTCGCCGCCTACGAAAAACTCAAGGCCGAGGGCATCAAGGCCCGCGTCGTCAGCATGCCCTGCCTCGAACTCTTCGACCAGCAGGATGCAGCGTACAAGGAAAGCGTTCTGCCCTCCGCCGTCACCGCGCGCGTCTCCATCGAAATGGCCGCCACCCTCGGCTGGGATCGCTACGTGGGCCCCAAAGGCAAAATCATTGGCATGCGCTCGTTCGGCGCCTCCGCTCCGCTAAAAGATCTTTTGCCAAAATTTGGGTTCGGGCCGGACTATGTCGTCTCTGCCGCGAAGCAACTCCTCGGAAGGTAACTCGACTATGAAAGTTGTCATCGGTTCGGATCACGCGGGTTTTCAGATGAAAAACGCCATGGGCGTCTTGCTGGCCTCCCTAGGCCATCAGGTCCTCGACGTCGGCGCCTACAATGAAAACCCCTCCGACTATCCCGATTTTGCCGAGGCCGTTGGGAAGGCCGTTCTCGACGGCCGCGCCGAACGTGGCGTCCTCATCTGCGGCAGCGGCGTTGGCGCCACTGTCGCCGCCAACAAGCTTCGCGGCATTCGCGCCGGAATGTGTACGGACACCTATTCCGCCCACCAGGGCGTTGAGCACGACAACATCAATATCCTCGTCCTTGGCTCCCGGATCACCGGCGAAAAGGTCGCCGAAGAGCTCGTCCGCTCCTACATGGGCGCAAAATTCACCAACGAGGAGCGCCACGTCCGCCGCCTCGCCAAGGTGCAGGCTCTCGAGGAAAAGTTTTGCAAGTGAAATCCCACGCCCCCTGCCGCGCAGGAGCGTAGAATCGCTGTTACGGCCCGTTTGAAACTACAAGGAGAAGTGTTATGACAACCTCAGCAACTGTTCCAAATACCGGAAGCCAATCCTCCGCCAATCCCCTCAAAGGCCTCCTCGCCTACGGCCAGTCTCCCTGGATGGACTACATCCGCCGCGACCTGCTCACCGGCGGCGGCCTGCAGAAAATGATCGCCGAGGACGGCCTCCGCGGCATGACCTCGAACCCGGCAATCTTTGAGAAGGCCATCACCAGCAGCAACGTCTACGACGACATACTTTCTTCCCCCGACTCCAAAAGGCTCGATGCCAAGGGCGTGTACGAAAGAATTGCCATTCGCGACGTCCAGGACGCCTGCGACCTTTTCAAAAACGTCTATGCGGAAACCAAACGCCGCGACGGCTATGTCAGCCTTGAGGTTTCCCCGTTCCTGGCCAGCGACACCAAAGGCACTATCGAAGAAGCTCGCCGCCTCTGGAAAGCCGTCGCTCGCGAAAACATCATGATTAAGGTTCCCGCCACTCCCGAAGGTGTCCCCGCCATCCGCCAGCTCCTCGAAGATGGCCTGAACATCAACATCACATTGCTCTTCGCGCAATCCGCCTACGAGCAAGTGGCCGAAGCTTTCCTCGCGGCTCTCGAGGCGCGTGCTGCCAAAGGCCAGGACATCAGCCACATCGCCAGCGTCGCCAGCTTCTTCGTCAGCCGCATTGACACCCTGGTCGACGGCACAGTGGATGAAAAGCTCAAGTCCGCCTCTGACCCCGCTCAAAAGACTCTGCTCGAAAGCATCCACGGCAAAGTGGCTATCGCCAACGCCAAGCTCACCTACAAAAAGTATCAGGAGCTCTTCGGCGGCCCGCGTTGGAAGGCTCTCGCCTCAAAGGGTGCGCAAACTCAACGCCTCCTCTGGGCCAGTACCAGCACCAAAAATCCCAAATATCGCGATGTCCTCTACGTCGAAGAACTCATTGGCGCGGATACCGTCGACACCATTCCGCCCGCCACCTTCGACGCCTTTCGGGATCACGGCAAACTTCGCCCCAGCCTCACCGAAGACCTCGATGGCGCTGCGAAAACCATGGCGAATCTCGCCAAGGCGGGAATTTCAATGAAGGAAGTAACCGACAAGCTGATCGTTGACGCCGTCCGCCTTTTTGCTGAACCTTTCAAAACCCTACTGGATGCCGTGGGGAAGAGCGCCGGAGTGAAAGCGTGAGTCTCAACAAAATCTCCTACAAGCTGCCCCCAGCCCTCGCTGAAGGAGTAAAGTCCTCCCTCACCGACTGGAAAACAAATAACAAAGTCGCCCGCCTCTGGCAGAAGGACCCGTCCCTCTGGACCGGCACCGACGAGGGCAAGTGGCTCGGCTGGCTGACCATTGTCGATGAGCAATTGAAAGAAATCGCCAACCTCAAAAAGCTCGCGGCGGAAATCAAGAAGACCAAGTTCCGCCACGCCGTTCTTCTTGGCATGGGCGGCTCCAGCCTTTGTGTCGAAGTGCTTCGCCTCACTTTTGGCAAATTCGGCGGCTATCCAGAGCTCCACGTTCTCGATTCCACCGATCCTGCCCAGGTCAAAACCGTTGAGAAAAAGCTCGACCTCAAGAAAACACTTTGCATCGTCTCGTCAAAATCCGGCAGCACCCTCGAGCCCAACATCTTCAAGCAGTATTTCTACGAGCGCATCCGCCAGAAAGTCGGCGACAAACAAGTCGGCAGCCATTTCATCGCCATCACCGATCCAGGCTCCAAAATGGAGCAAGTCGCGAAAGACGGCGGCTTCCGCCACATCTTCGCGGGCGTTCCCAGCATCGGAGGCCGCTATTCAGCACTCTCGCACTTCGGCACCGTTCCCGGCGCTATCATGGGCCTCGATCTTTCAAAATTCCTGAAGATCACCCACAAAATGGTCAAAGCCTGCGGCCCCGCCACCGCTGCGGAGAAAAATCCCGGCGTCATCCTCGGCACCATTCTTGGCGTCGCCGCCAATCACGGCCGCGATAAAATCACTATCTTCACCTCGCCTGGTATCTCCGATGCCGGCGCATGGCTCGAACAGCTCATCGCCGAATCCACCGGCAAAGTCGGCAAGGGCATCATCCCCGTCGACCGCGAAAAAATCGGCAAGCCCTCCGTCTATGGCAACGATCGCGTGTTCGCCTATCTTCGCCTCGCCAAGGAAAACAACCGCGCAATGGACGCCGCCGTCACCGCTCTCGAAAAAGCCGGCCATCCCGTCGTCCGCATCGTCGTCGGCACGAAATTCGACCTCGGCCAAGAATTCTTCCGGTGGGAAATTGCCACTGCCACCGCCGGCTCCGTCATCGGCATCAACACGTTTAATCAGCCCGACGTCGAAGCCAGCAAAATCGAAACCCGCAAACTCACCAGCGAATACGAATCCACGGGCAAACTACCCTCGGAGTCCCCGTTCTTCGAAGACCAGGGCCTTAAGCTGTTCGCCGACGACAAAAACGCCGCGTTTCTCAAAAATAATTCCAATCTCACAGAAGTCCTCCGCGCACATCTCGGCCGCATCGGCGCCGGCGACTACTTCGCCCTTCTCGGCTACATCCAGATGAACGACGCCCACGAGAAATCACTTCAGGCCATTCGTCACCAGGTCCGCGACGCCAAAAAATCCGCCACTTGCCTCGGCTTCGGCCCGCGCTTTCTCCATTCCACCGGCCAGGCTTACAAGGGCGGCCCGAACTCCGGCGTTTTTCTCCAACTCACCTGCGATGACGCCGCCGATATCCCCGTCCCGGGCCAGAAATATACTTTCGGCATCGTCAAGGCCGCGCAGGCTCGCGGCGACTTCAGCGTGCTCTCCGATCGCGACCGCCGGGCGCTGCGTATCCACCTCGGCAAGAACGTGAAGGGCGATCTCGCAAAGCTCGCAAAAGCGGTTAAACAGGCCCTGTCGTAGCTCAAATTTTTTTCAATTTCTCGCGGAGGAATCTCAATGCAACTCGGCATGATCGGTCTCGGCAGGATGGGCGCCAACATGGTGCGGCGCCTCATAAAAAACGGCCATCAGTGTGTCGTCTTCGACCGCAGTCCGGAATCGGTGAAGCAACTCGCCGGCGAAGGCGCCACCGGCTCCACGTCCATCGACGACTTTATTTCCAAGCTCCAGAAGCCTCGCGCCATCTGGCTGATGGTTCCCGCCGCGGTCGTTGACGCCACCATCGCCGATCTCGCGCCCAAACTCAGCAAGGACGACATCCTCATCGACGGCGGTAATTCCTACTACATCGACGACATCCGCCGCGCCAAGGAACTCGCTCCCAAAGGCATTCACTACGTTGACGTCGGCACCAGCGGCGGCGTCTGGGGACTTGAACGCGGCTACTGCCAGATGATCGGCGGTGAAAACGGCATCGTCAAGCACCTCGATCCCATTTTCAAAACCCTCGCCCCCGGCCGCGGCAACGTTGACCGCACTCCTGGCCGTGAACGCGGCACCGGTACGTCCGAAGAAGGCTATCTCCATTGCGGTCCTTCCGGCGCGGGCCACTTCGTGAAAATGGTTCACAACGGCATCGAGTACGGCCTCATGGCCGCCTACGCCGAGGGCCTCAACATCCTGAAACATGCCAACGCAGGCAAATCCCATCGCGAAGTCGACGCCGAAACCACTCCGCTCCGCAATCCCGAGCACTATCAATACGATTTTAATCTCGCCGACGTGGCCGAAGTCTGGCGCCGCGGCAGCGTCGTCGCCTCTTGGCTGCTCGATCTCACGGCAATCTCCCTTTTCGATCAGCCCACTCTTGAGCGCTTCTCCGGCCGCGTCTCCGATTCTGGCGAAGGCCGCTGGACCATCCTCGCCGCCATCGAGTCCACCGCTCCCGCGCCCGTCCTCACTGCATCCCTCTACCAGCGCTTCACTTCGCGCGGGGAAGACGATTTCGCCGCAAAAATTCTTTCCGCCATGCGTTTCCAGTTCGGTGGTCACCTCGAAAAGAAAGCCGGGCACTAAGCCGCGAAGCCGGAAATCGCGCGCCCCATCTCAAGATAGGATTGCAATCAATGAACACCAATCACGCTGAGGTTCCCAGTGCCACCTCCGCTTGTGCCATGGTCATCTTCGGCGCCACCGGAGACCTCACAAAGCGCAAGCTGCTCCCTGCCCTGCTCAACCTCGCGCAGGAGAATGTCCTGCCCCAGCACTTCGCCATCATTGGCGTGGCCGGCGGTGGGGCTACCACGGAGTCCTTTCGCAAATCGCTGACCGCCGAGATCCCCCAATTCGCTCCCGACCCTATCGATCTGAAGATGTGGGACTGGCTCGTCGAACGCATCTATTTCGTTTCCGGTGACTTTGCAGATCCCGATACCTACAAGCGCCTTCAGGCTCAGCTCGAAACCGTCAACAAGAACCACGGCTGCAGCGGCAACAATTTTTTCTATCTCGCCGTCGCCCCGCGCTTTTTCGCCACCATCGTCCAGCAGCTTGGCGCCGCCGGAATGACCCAGGAAGAAAACGGTAAATGGGCCCGCGTCATCGTCGAAAAGCCATTTGGCCACGACCTGCAATCCGCCGTTCAGCTCAACAGCGACCTCAAAAAGGTCCTCACCGAAAAACAGATCTACCGCATCGACCATTACCTCGGCAAAGAAACCGTCCAGAACGTCATGGTCTTCCGCTTTTCCAACAACATCATTGAACCGCTCTGGAACCGTCACTATATCGACCATGTCCAGATCACCGCTTCCGAAACCGTCGGCGTCGAGCATCGCGGCGGCTTCTACGAGACCGCCGGCGCCCTCCGCGACATGGTCCCCAACCATCTCTTTCAGCTCCTCACCATGACCGCCATGGAGCCGCCCATCTCCTTCGACGCCGACGAAGTCCGCAACAAGCAAGCCGAAATCCTTCACGCCATTCAGCCCCTCACTCCCGAAGAAGTCCTCACCAACGCCGTTCGCGGCCAATACGGCCCCGGCGAAGTCAACGGCAAACAACTCACCGGCTATCGCGACGAACCCGACGTCAATCCCCAATCCAACACCGATACCTTCGTCGCTCTGAAACTTCAGGTCGACAACTGGCGCTGGGCCGGCGTTCCTTTTTATCTCCGCACCGGCAAAAGCCTCGCCAAGCGCACCACCGAAATCGTCGTTCAGTTCCGCCGCACTCCCTTCGTCCTCTTCCGCAACACCACCGTTAAGAACATCGAAACCAATCGCATGGTCATCCACATTCAGCCCGAGGAAGGCATCTCCCTCAGCTTCGGTGCAAAAGTTCCCGGCTCTATCATGCGTCTTGGCCTCGTCAACATGGACTTCGACTATGGCACCTATTTTGGCGCAGAACACAGCACCGGCTACGAACGCCTCCTCCGCGATTGCATGGCCGGCGACGCCACGCTTTTCCAGCGCGCCGACATGGTCGAAGCCGGCTGGAGCGTCATCCAGCCTGTGCTTGACGTATGGCACGCTCTCCCCGCGCGCAATTTTCCGAATTACGCCGCCGGCTCCTGGGGCCCCGCTGAAGCCGACGAGCTTCTCACCCGCGATGGCCGCGCATGGCGTCGGATCGGCGAAGAAGATGTCGATATGAGAAGCAAACATCTGGCCGACAAGAAGGCCGCAACCACCTCGTGACACCAGCCCCCCAACGCGATATCCGCATCCTCGCGGACCCCGCTGCGATCACCCGCCGCGCCGCGGACGAATTCGTCAAAGCCTCCGCCGATTCCATCGCACAGCACGGCGTCTTCAACGTTGCCTTCGCCGGTGGCTCCACACCCAAATCTCTCTACTCCCTGCTCGCCGACGATCCCTCCTACCGCTCCAAAATCGCCTGGGACAAATTGCGCGTATTCTTTGGGGACGAGCGCCACGTTCCTCCCGACAGTTCCGAAAGCAATTTCCGCATGGCCAGCGAAGCGCTCTTCTCCAAGGGCCTCCTGAAGCCCGAGCAGATCGCCCGCATCAAGGGCGAGTATCCCGACACCGAAAAAGCCGCGCTGGAATACGAACTGGTTTTGCGCACATACTTCCAGCTAAAGAACGGCGAGTATCCCCGCTTCGACCTGGTGCTCCTCGGCATGGGCGATGAAGGCCACACACTTTCGCTTTTCCCCGGCACTAAGGCCCTGCACCCCGCCGGCCGCATCGTGGTCGGCAACTGGGTCGGCAAATTCTTTACCGAGCGCATCACTATCACCGCCGAAACCGCGAATCACGCCGACCGCGTCATGTTCCTGATCACCCGCGCGGACAAAGCCCCGGCGCTCAAAGCCGTCCTCGAAGGCCCCTATGAACCCGAGCAGCTTCCCGCTCAATTCATTCAGCCCAAGAGCGGCAACGCCCTCTGGCTCATCGACCGCGACGCCGCTAAAATGCTTTCCGTGGGCATTCGGGAATAGAATTCCCCGGGACCGCGTACGGTCTGGCAAAGTTTTGGTTCCTGTTGTGTGTTGCTGTTCGCCGTCTTGCACTTTCTTGCTGATTACTGAAAACTGATTACTGATTACTCTTCCAGGAGAACCCCATGGCCACCGCAACTCTCAACAACATCGAACAACTCCTCGGCTCCAAAGCCGAATCGCTCCTCGGCTTCAAATCTCCCAAAATCGCCAAGGAACGCCTGCATCTCCCCGGTCCCGATTTCATCGACCGCATCTACTCGCTCACCGATCGCAATGTCCGCGTCCTCACCAATCTCCAGCGCCTCTTCGGCACCGGACGCCTCGGCAACACCGGCTACCTCTCCATTCTCCCCGTTGATCAGGGCATCGAACACTCCGCTGGCGCCAGCTTCGCCAAAAACCCCGACTATTTTGACGGTGAAAACATCGTCAAGCTCGCCGTCGAAGGCGGTTGCAACGCCGTCGCCTCCACTTACGGCGTCCTCGGTTCCGTCGCCCGCAAGTACGCCCACAAAATTCCCTTCATCGTCAAAATCAATCACAACGAACTCCTCACCTTCCCGAACAAAGCCGATCAAATCCTCTTCGGCACCGTCGAAGAGGCCTACAACATGGGCGCCGCTGCCGTTGGCGCCACCATCTATTTCGGCTCCGATCAGTCCGGCCGCCAGATCATCGAAATCAGCCAGGCCTTCGCCAAGGCTCACGACCTCGGCATGGCAACCGTTCTCTGGTGCTATCTCCGCAACAACGCCTTCAAGAAAGACAAGGACTATCACGTCTCCGCCGATCTCACCGGGCAAGCCAATCATCTCGGCGTCACCATTCAGGCCGACATCATAAAGCAGAAGCTCCCCGAAAATAACGGTGGCTATGCGGCTCTCAACATGGGCGACTCCAGCTACGGCAAGTTCGACAAGCGCATCTACACGGATCTCGCCAGCGATCACCCCATCGATCTCACTCGCTACCAGGTAGCCAACTGCTTCATGGGCCGCTCCGGCCTCATCAATTCTGGCGGCGCATCCGGCGCCAACGATTTCGAAGACGCCGTCACCACCGCCGTCATCAACAAACGCGCCGGCGGCACCGGCCTGATCAGCGGCCGCAAAGCCTTCCAACGCCCCATGGCCGAAGGCGTAAAACTCCTAAACGCCATCCAGGACGTCTACCTGAGCACCTCCATCACCGTAGCCTGAGTGTTCCCTATTCACGGGTGCCCCACACGCCGTCTTTGCGTGTGGGGTCTTTGGTAAGGACGAAGGTCAGTTGAACCGTCTTGCCGTACTCTTCTCCGTGCCCTCCTCCCCTCCGAACTCGCTGTCCTCAGTGTTAATTCTCTGCTTCTCCCAACAATCCAAATCCCTTCTCCACCCCATCGAAATTTTCCCGCGTATCCCTAACAACAACTGCCCCACACTCAACTCAAGCGAGCCAGCCTTCGCCCGGTATAAAATGGAAGTGTAAGTGCCGCAAGGAGAGAAGTATGCCGAAGACGAAAGAAGCCCCAGCGCTAAAAACAAAAAAGGCCGCCGCAAAACTAAAACCCACCCAGGACCAGATCGCCGCCCGCGCCTACGAAATCTACCTCGGACGCGGCGCCACTCCCGGCGACCCCATGCAAGACTGGCTCCGCGCCGAACACGAACTATCAGCCCCACCCAAAAAATCCCGCTCCAAATCCAAAGTAATCACGTTCGCCGCCTAAGCGTGACGAACTGTTTTGCTGGCACAGCCATTAACGATCGAGCTCGCTCAAAAAATGGGTAATGGGTCGGTTTGAACTGACGCACTACCAAAAAATGATCATTGTCATTCTGAGCCTATCCGGCGAGGTCCGGTTTCTGGACTCCGGTGAAACCTAGGTTGCAACTGCAAGAACCGGACTCCACAAACCGGAGATAGGCGAAGAACCTCAACCTACGCGGCTCTCTTAGCTTCCAGTAACGAGCCTCTTCCCACGCGCCACGCGCCACGCGCCACGCGCCACGCGCCACGGGCCACTACGCCCTCGTCATCACCGCCGCCCGCGCTGCCTCCAGCAACTTCCCTGCATTCCCCCGAATATCCCCGTGCCCAAACACCGCATTCCCCGCCACCAGCAATTCCGCCCCGGCCTTCACTACGTCCGCCACCGTCTCCAGATCCACGCCGCCATCCACCTCAATCCGAAAATCCAATTTCCGTTCCACGCGCAGACGCGCCAGCGCCGCAATCTTGTTCAACGCATTGGGAATAAATTTCTGCCCCCCAAACCCCGGATTCACGCTCATCACCAGAACGTGATGCACCAGGTCCAGCACCTCCGTCAGCGTCTCCACCGGTGTCGCCGGATTAATGACCACCCCCGGCTTGCAACCATGCGATGAAATCAGGTGCAGTGTCCGGTCCAGGTGAATGCAAGCCTCCTGGTGCACCGAAATCCAATCCGCCCCGGCCGCCGCAAACTCCGGAATAAACAGATCCGGATTCTCAATCATCAAATGGCAATCGAGAGGCACCTTCACCGCCTTCCGCAAACTCTTTACCACCGGCGGCCCCAGCGTAATGTTCGGCACAAAATGCCCGTCCATCACGTCCACGTGCAAAAGCGTTCCGCCGCCTTCAATGGCCTGCAGCGCATCGCTCCCAAGCTGCGCAAAATTAGACGAAAGTATCGACGGCGCCAGTTCAATTTTCATAGCCACCCTTCCACTCCCTCTTCCAAACCAAAATTATACGCCGCGGCTTTCGTTGGTACCGTGAAAAACAAACGGTTGTCATCCTGAGCCTATCCGACAAGGATAGGCGAAGGACCTCAACCTATACATCTCCACCAAATCCACCGTGAACGACATCACGCGCGAACATCGCGCCACTCCACCGAACACCTCTTCTCACTGCTCTCCCTCACCAACTCCAACCCCACCATCACCCGCAACGCCTGCTCCGGCGTCACCTGCAGCTTCGCCTTCCCCAAAATCGCATCCCGCACATTCGCATAAAAATCCCGCCAATCTCCAAACGACTCTACCTTCCACTTTTTCACGCTGTCTCCATCCACCTGCGTCACTTCCCCAAAATTCTCCGGCTTCTCCAGCATCCACGGTTCCCCAGGTCCCGGCGTCCTCGTCCGCAATACACTCTCCAGCGGATCAAACTCCTTCTTCAAATAAGTCCCGTTCGTGCCCATCACCACAAACCGCGGCCGCAGCACCGTACTGAGCATCGACTCGCCCAGCACCGCCATCATATTCCCCGGATAATGCAGCCAGATATCAAACGCATCGTCCGTCAAAAAACCTTCGCGCTCCGTCCGTACGTCCGCCGTCACCCGCTCCGGCGCCCCAAACAACGTCAGCGCATAATCCAGCAGATGCGGTCCTAAATCCGCGAGCACCCCGCTGCCCGGCCCCGGCACTTCCCGCCAGGCACCCGGCTTCAATTTCGGTCGAAACCGGTCATAGTGCGCTTCAAACCGCACAATCCTTCCCAGTTCCCCACTCGCCACCAGCTTCCGCAAGCCCTGAAAATCCGCGTCAAACCGCCGGTCGTGATACACCGTCAATATTCGCCCCAACTTTTTCGCCGCCCGCACCAAGTCCACCGCTTCCTGCACACTGTTCGTGAACGGCTTGTCCACCACAACATCCCGCCCCGCCTCCAGACACTGCATCGCCATCGGATAATGCGTTTGGTTCGGCGTGGCAATCACCACCAGCCGGATCGCCTCCATCGCCAACAACTCTTCGATGCTCCGCACAATCCGTGCGTCCGGACAAATCTTCTTCGCCTCATCCCCCGTCCGCTGCACGACCGCCGCCAACCGCAACCCCTCCACCGCCTGTATCACCGGCGCATGAAACCCCCGCCCCGCCAACCCAAATCCCACCAGTCCCACATCGATCACTTCCGACTCCCTTCTTCAAGCGCCAGCGGCGCGACAGAATCTAGCCCAGTGCGTGAGCGCTGAGTCCACCACAAAAAAACCGTCAAAGCCCCGGAGGGGCGACAGATTCTTCCTTTCTCACAATCGAGCGAAAATTGTATCACCTACTCCTCGCGCCCAACTGCTGTTGGGCCCGGCTTCTGAGGCGCGCTTTTTGCGTCCCGAATGCCTTTACGCGACGGGTCGCTTGTCGTCGAACCCCTTCCCGCCTCGCCCCGCCTTTCTCTCCCCCTCCCCGGCGTTATATCCTTCTCTCGGTGCCAAACTCCTCTCCCCCTCAATCCGCGCCCACGCGTGGCCTCTATTTTGGCCTCGTCATCACTGTCCTCGCCGTTCTCGCCTATGCCGCCTACATCACTTTCCAATTCGCCGGCATTCGCCGAATGCAAAGCGAACTCGTCGACCGCAATCGCCGCGACTCCCTCCAACTTCTCCGCATCCAGAACGATCTCAACTCCCTCGGCCTGGCCATGCGCGACATGCAGGACCCCTCCGAACCCTATCCCATCCTTGCCTGGGTCCCGCAATTCGAACGCATCCGCACCGACCTCGTCGACGCCCTGGAGCACGAATCCACCATCTCCGAAGCCGCGCCCACCAGTGACCAGCGCCTCTACCTCAATCAATCCCTCGCCCAATTCTGGGACTCCGTCAATCGCATGTTCTCCCTCGCGCAAGCCGGCTCCGATTCCGCCGCCGCCCAGCAAATCCGCGACACCCTGCAACCCCGCCAGGCCGCCCTCAGCTCCGCCGTTTCCCGCCTGCTCGTGCAAAACAACGAAGCCGAAGAGCGAGCCACCCTCCGCATCTCGCATATCTACGATCGCGTCCAGCGCCAGCTCTATGTTTTCCTCGCGGCCATCCTGGTCGCTATCGTCCTCACCAGCCTCTACCTCATTCGCAATAATCGCCGCCTCTTCGCGCAGGTCGCCGAACTCTCCTCCCAACGCAGCGACCTCGCGCAAAAACTGATCGCCACCCAGGAATCCACACTCCGCCACATCTCCCGCGAACTCCACGACGAATTCGGCCAGGTCCTTACCGCCGTGGGCTCCCTCGTCCGCCGCACTGGAAAGAATCTCCCCACCGATTCTCCCCTTCACGCCGATCTCCAGGAAGTGCAAGGCATCGCGCAATCCACGCTCGACAATATTCGCAGCCTCTCGCAAGCCCTCCATCCCGTCCTCCTCGACGAAGCCGGCCTCGTCGCCACTCTCGATTGGTACATCCCCACAGTGGAAAGGCAGACCGGTCTTGTGCTTCACTACGAAAAGTCAGGAGACACTTACCCCGTGGGAGCATCTGCCGGCGTCCAGATCTATCGCGTCCTCCAGGAAGCGCTCAACAACGTCGCGCGCCATTCTGCCGCGAAAGAAGCCTGGATTCGTTTGCAATTCCAACCCGCCGCGTTAATTCTCGAAGTCGAAGATCGCGGCAAAGGCTTTCGCCCAGCCGAAGGTCAGACCGGCATCGGCCTGGTCGCGATGCGCGAACGCGCCCAAATTCTCGGCGGTACGTTCAAAGTTTCGCCGCTCTCCTCCGGTGGCACCCTCGTTCATCTCGAAGTCCGTCGCGAACAGGTGGAACCCCATGCCGAATAAACTCACCGTCCTCCTCGTTGATGACCACGCCCTCGTCCGCCGCGGCTTCCGCCGCATCCTCGAAGACGAACCCGCTTTCCAGGTCGTTGGCGAAGCCAGCGACGGCCTCGAAGCCGTCCAACTTGCCGAACAACTCCACCCCAACGTCATCGTCATGGATTGCGCCCTCCCGCAAATCAACGGCATAGAAGCCACCCGCCGCATCCTCGCCAAAAATCCCGATACCGCCATCCTCATGCTCAGCATGCACTCCGAAGACACGCTCGTCCGCCAATCTCTCGAAGCCGGCGCCCGCGGTTATATCCTCAAAAATGCCATGGACCTTGACCTGGTCGCCGCCATCCAGAAAATTGCCGAAGGCAAAACCGTCCTCGATCCTCAGATCACTCTAACCGGCAATCTCAAGGGCGAACGCGACACCGGCCTCACCCCGCGCGAACTCGAAATCCTCCAGCACATCGTTGCCGGCAAATCCAACAAGGAAATCGCCGCTGAACTCGGCCTCAGCGTCAACACCGTCTCCGTCCATCGCGCCAACATCATGGACGCCCTCGGCCTCCACAAAACCGCGGAACTCGTCGTCTACGCGATCAAAAATGGTCTGGTGAATCTTCCGTGAAGCGCCGCGAATTCCTCAAACAATCCCTCGGCGCCGGAATCCTCTCCACGGGATTTCCATTTTCTCTCCAGGCGAACGCCCCTGGATTTCAATTCGCCGATGTCACCGCGCAATCCGGCATTAATTTCCGCCACAACAGCGGCGCCTACGGTGGCAAACTCCTCCCCGAAACTCTCGGTGCCGGTTGCGCTTTCCTCGATTACGACGCCGACGGCTGGCCCGACATTCTTCTCATCAACTCCATGGATTGGCCCGGCCACAAGCGCCAGCGCTCCACCCTCAAGCTCTACCGCAACAATCGCAACGGCACTTTCACCGATGTCACCAAATCCGCCGGACTCGATCTCGAACTCTACGGCATGGGCGTAGCCGTGGCCGACTACGACAACGACGGCTTCCCTGACATTTTCATCTCCTGCGTAGGCCAGAGCCGTCTCTTCCACAACAACGGCAATGGCTCCTTCACCGACGTAACCCAGAAATCCGGCCTCCTCAACAAGCAGGCCTTCAGCACCTCCGCCGTCTGGTTCGATTACGATCGCGACGGCCTCCTCGATCTCTTCGTCTGCAATTACGTTCGTTGGTCTGCCGAACACGATGTCTTCTGCAGCCTCGACGGAAAAAATAAATCCTATTGCACGCCGGAAGCCTATCGCGGCGACACTTGCTGGCTCTTCCGCAATCGCGGCGACGGCACCTTTGAAGACGTCACCTCCACCAGCGGCATCTTCGACACCAGCTCCAAATCTCTCGGCGTCGCCATGCTCGATTTCGATCAGGACGGCTGGCCCGATCTCCTCGTCGCCAACGACACCCAGCCCAACAAGCTCTATCGCAATCTTCGCAACGGAAAATTCAAGGATGTCGCCGTCGAAATGGGCCTCGCCTTCAGCAATGAAGGCAAAGCCCGCGCCGGCATGGGAGTCGATTGTGCTGACTTCGACAATTCCGGCAAGCCTGGCATCGTCATCACCAATTTCGACAACGAAATGCTCGGTCTCTATCGCTCGAATGGAAAATCCTTCGACGACGTCGCCATGCCTGCTGGCCTCGGCCCCGCCTCTCGCAACACTCTCGGCTTCGGCTGCGTCTTCTTCGACGCCGACCTCGATGGCCGCCTCGATTTGGCCGTGGCCAACGGCCACATTGACGACACCGTTCGCAACATCCGCGGCATCGTCGGCTACGCCCAATCTCCGCAACTCTTCCTGAATCAGGGCAACGCAAAGTTCCTGGAAGTCGCGGCCCAACTCGGCGGCGGATTCGCCGAATCCAAAGTCGGCCGCGGCCTCGCCGTAGCCGATTTCGATCGCGACGGCGATCTAGATCTGCTCCTGACCACCAACAACGGTCCGGCCTATCTCTACCGCAACGACCAAGTCGCAGGAAACCGCGGCATCCGCCTCCACCTCATCGGCACAAAATCCAATCGCGACGCCATCGGCGCCACCGTCCGCCTCTACTCCAACGGCCAAATCCAATCCCGCCAAGTCCGCACCGGCTCTAGCTATCTCTCCCAATCCGAACTCCCCCTGACCTTCGGCGTTGGCAAACAAGACGTAATCGAAAAAATCACCATCGACTGGCCCAGCGGCCGCACCGAAGACTACCCCAGACTAAAATCTGGCAAGTCCTACCAACTAACTGAATCCAAAGGCATTGCCGATGTGTCTTTGTAGGGCCCGCCTTCCGAGGCGGGCCGCTCTTACTCTTCTCAGCGCTCTCAGCGCCTCTGCGAACTCTGCGTTAATTTCTTGCTCTTAATTTCTCCCTAATCTTTTCCCACTATTGCGCCCGTTCCCCACCCGAAATATAACTCTCCCACCAAGCACCGCTTCCCACCTGGCTACCAGAGCCAAACCGGAAGCACCCCAACAACCCTGCGGCCGGGTCAACGACCCCGGCCGCATTTTTTAATGGCGTTTGCGCCTGTTAAACTTTGACCATTCCCCGGGGGGAAATGTATGCAGCGCTGGCGCTCCCTTAGCGTTCTTGTTCTGGCCGTCACCGCCGTTTATCTCTACGCCTTCCCCGCCGCCAACATTCCCTATGCAATCGCGGTGCTTCTCCACACCGGCCTAGGAGTCCTCGTCACCATCGCCATCCTCTTTTTTCTGTTTCGCGGTTTCAACCAACAACCGCTGCTCGCGCGATTTGGCTGGCTCTTCCTCCTCGCCGGTGGTGCGCTCGGCATCATCCTCATTAAAATCGGCACGCCGCATCGCCTCAAAACCTGGCTTTACACCCACATCGCCCTCTGCCTCCTCGGCGTTCTCTTCCTCGCCTTTTCCTGGCTCGCCTCCCGCAACAAACTCAATATCGGCTTCCTCCGACAATCGCTTCGCTTTGTCACTCTCGTCCTCTTCATCGCGGCCATCTCCTCCGCCGCCTGGTGGACCCGCACCATCGCCTGGAAACACGCCTACCGCGTCAACAATCCATCCATCGCTCCCGCCACCATGGATCAGGAAGGCGACGGCCCCAACGGCAAATTTTTCCCCAGCTCCGTCCAGACCAAAGACGGCAACTACATCCCCTCCGACTACTTCCTCAAATCCCAAGCCTGCGAGCGTTGCCACTCCGACATCTACAAGCAGTGGCAAAGCTCCATGCACCACTTCTCTTCCTTCAACAATCAGTGGTATCGCAAAAGCATCGAGTACATGCAGGAAGTCGACGGCGTCAAACAAACCAAGTGGTGTGCCGGCTGCCACGATCCCGCGCTCCTCTTCAGCGGCATGATGGACACGCCCATCCAGCAAAACATCCACAAGCCCGAAGCCAATGCCGGCCTCAGCTGCATGATGTGCCACAGCATTGTTCAAGTGAAAAGCACCATGGGCCAGGGCGATTTCGTTCTCGAATATCCAAAGCTCCACGAACTCGCCGCCAGCGAAAATCCCGTCATCCGCGCGCTCCACGATTTCATGGTTCGCCTGAATCCAGAGCCCCACCGCCGCGTCTTTCTAAAGCCCTTCATGCGCGATCAGGTTCCCGAATTCTGCTCCGGCTGCCACAAAGTCCATCTCGACAAACCTTTCAATAACTACCGCTGGTTCCGCGGCTTCAACGAGTACGACAACTGGCAAGCCAGCGGCGTCTCCGGCCAGGGCGCCCGCGCTTTCTACTACCCTGCAACTTCGATGATGTGCGCCGACTGCCACATGCCCCTCGTCCCCTCAAAAGACGAAGGCAACCTCGACGGCTACGTTCATTCCCACCGTTTCCCTGGCGCCAACACCGCCGTCCCCGTCGCCAACGAAGACTCCACGCAACTCGAAGCCAGCCGCAAATTTCTGCAGGACAAACAACTCACCGTGGACATCTTCGCCATCTCTCCGGTTTCCAAAACTGAATCCTCGCAGAAAGTCTCCGACTACCCGAAGCAAGAACTCTCCACAACCTTCGCAGTCGGCGAAGAATCCGACATCTCCACTCCTCGCGGTCCCGCGGGTGAAGCCCGCCCCATCACCGCCCCCCTCGGCCGAGTCGACGCCGCCGTCCGCCGCGGTGACGATGTCCTGGTCGATGTCGTCGTCCGCACCCGCAAAGTCGGCCACTTCTTCCCCGGCGGCACCGTCGACGCCTTCGACGTCTGGCTCGAACTCCAGGCCACCGACGAAAAAGGCCAGACCATTTTCTGGAGTGGCAAAGTAGCAGATGACGGGAAAGGCTCCGTCGAACCCGGCGCTCATTTCTACAAATCTCTCCAAATCGACGGCCACGGCAATCCCATCAACAAGCGCAACGCCTGGGCCACCCGCGCCGTCGTGTACGTCCACCTCATCCCCCCCGGCGCCGCCGATACCGCTCACTTCCGCCTCCACATCCCCGATAGCGCCGGCGAACACATCACGCTCCACTCCAAACTCAACTACCGCAAATTCCAGTGGTGGAACACCCATTTCTCCTTCGCAGGCACTCCCGATCCACAAAAATCCGCCGACGTATCGAAAGACCACGACGACCGCCAATTCACCTTCAACGGCGATCTCTCCGACGTCTCCGCCAAATTCAAATCCATCCCCGATCTCCCCATCATCACCGTCGCCGAAGACACCAAAACCGTCCGCGTTCTCCCCCACTCCGCCTCAGCGCCAAAGCCGCAAATTTCGCTCGCCAAAGACGACTGGACCCGCTGGAACGACTACGGCATCGGCCTCTTCCTGCAGGGCGACTTGAGCGGCGCCGAGCAAGCCTTCACCAAAATCACCGAAATGGCTCCCGATAATTTCGACGGCTGGACCAACGTCGGCCGCGTCCGCGTCCAAGAAGGCAACACCGAGGGCGCCAAAACCGTTCTCCTCAAAGCCCTCGCCCTCAAACCAAATCTCCCCCGCGCCAATTTCTTCTACGCCCGCGTCCTCAAAGAAGAAGGCCACTACAACGAAGCCGCACAAGCCCTGCAATCTGTCCTCGCCCAATTCCCACGCGACCGCGTCGTCCACAATGAACTAGGCCGCGTCCTCTTCCTCCAAAAGCGTTACGCCGACGCCGTCAACGAATTTCAACAAACCCTAGCCATCGATCCCGAAGATCTCCAGGCCAACTACAACCTCATGCTCTGCTACACCGGCCTCGGCGACGAAACCCATGCCAACGCGCACAAGGAGCGCTACCTACGCTTCAAAGCCGACGAATCCTCCCAATCCCTCACCGGTGCCTATCGCCAATCCCACCCCGAAGACAACAACGAGCGCCAGTCCATCCACGAACACATCTCCGTCTCGCTCCAGGCAAAAAAATTTCCCGCACCAAAAACAAGCTCAGGAGCCGGTCGTTAAGCCGTGTGAGATGTCATCCCGAACCCGCGTCTTTTGCAGGTGAGGGATCTGCTTTTAGCAACAATCGAGACAACGCAAAAGCGAGGAACCCTTAAATGACTTGGATCAAAACCCTCCGCCTAGAAGACGACGCCCGCCTCCGCGACCTCGTCCTTAAACAGCGCCAACTCTACCCCATGGAATACTCCACTCCCGCCCCCTCCGTTGATCGTGGCTTCGAAAACAGCATCGTCGGCTCCCACACTCTCTTCCCGGACGTCATGTTTCACTCCTTCAGCGCCTTCGGTGCCATGATGTCGTCCGATCTTCCCCTCCAGCGCTACCAGCACGAAATGATCGCCACCATGGTCTCCGTCACTAACCGCTGCTTCTATTGAATCGAATCCCACGCAGAGTTTCTGCGTCGCACCAGCCTCAACAACGAAATGGTCGCCGCTCTGCAAAAAGATTTCCGCACCGCCTCGATCACCGCTCAAGACAAAGCCATGCTTGAATACGTCGTCAAACTCACCCGCGACGCCACCCAATGCACCCGCGCCGACCATGACCGTCTCCGCGCCGCCGGCTTCGACGATCGCGGCATCCTCCAAATCACCCTTATCGCCTCGTGGTTTAATTACATCAACCGTGTCGCCGACGCCCTCGGCGTCGGCCGCGACATCCCAACGGAGACTCGATGAAGAAACTCGCCACCGACCTGCTGCTCGTATCTTCCGCACTCATCGCTAGCGCACAGAGCCCTCAAACGCCAAAGCCCCAACCCGCCATCACCTTCCGCGACATCACCGCCCAATCCGCCATCCACTTCCTCCACAACAACGCCGCCTTCGGCAAAAAATATCTCCCCGAAACCATGGGGCCCGGCGTCGCCTTCATCGATTACGACAACGACGGCTGGCCCGACATCTTCCTCGTCAACGGCACCAACTGGCCCGGCCAGCCCTCCAAACACTCCACGCCCAGGCTCTACCACAACAATCACGACGGCACCTTCACCGACGTCACCCAAAAAGCCGGCCTCGATATCGAACTATTCGGCATGGGCGTCGCCGTCGGCGATTACGATAACGACGGCTTCGATGATCTCTTCATCACCGCCCTCGGCCAAAGCCATCTCTTCCACAACAATGGCAACGGCACCTTCACTGACGTCACCCAAAAAGCCGGTCTCCTCGGTCCAAAAGAGTTCAGCACGAGCGCCGCCTGGGTCGACTACGACAAAGACGGCAAACTCGATCTCGTCGTCGCCAATTACGTCCAGTGGTCCATCGAATCCGACCTCTATTGCACCCTCGACGGCAAAAGCAAGTCCTACTGCACTCCCGAATCCTACAAGGGCACATCCGTCCGCCTCTGGCAAAATCGCGGCGACGGCACTTTCGAAGACGTCACCAAAAAAGCCGGCCTCGCCGATTCCACCTCCAAAACTCTCGGCATCGCCATCCTCGATTACGACAACGACGGCTGGCCCGATCTTCTCCTTTCCAACGACACGCAGCCCAACAAGCTCTATCGCAACAACGGCAACGGCACTTTCACCGAAAAGGCCGTAGTCGCCGGCATTGCCTTCAGCGAAGACGGCGTCGCCCGCGCCGGCATGGGCGTTGACGCCGCCGATTACGATCACTCCGGAGCGCCAAGCATCCTCATCACCAATTTTTCGAATCAAATGATTTCGCTCTACCACAACGAAGGCAAAGGCCTCTTCGTCGACGAAGCCCCGCGCTCCGACGTCGGCCGCGCCTCCCTGCTCACCCTCGGCTTTGGCTGCTTCTTCTTTGATTACGACCTCGACGGCTGGCCCGACATTTTCATCGCCAACGGCCACATCGACCGCGACATCGAGCGCGTCCAGCCCAACGTGAAATTCGCCATGCCGCCACACCTCTTCCGCAATCTCGGCAAAGGAAATTTTCAGGAAGTCGCCAACTCGCTGGGCAAATCTTTCAACACGCCGCGCGTAGGTCGCGGCGCCGCCTATGCTGATATCAACAACGATGGCCGCCCAGACTTGCTTCTCTCCACCAACGGAGGCCCCGTTTATCTTTTCCTGAATGAAGCCGCAGGCCCGGCGGCAACCAACAAAAGCCTGCGCATAAAACTGGTAGGCACAAAATCCAATCGCGACGGCATCGGCGCCGTCGTAAAACTCACCGCCGGCGGCGAAACCCAATCCCAAATGCTCCGCAGCGGCTCCAGCTATCTCTCCGCCAGCGAACTAATCCTTACCTTCGGCCTCGCTCAAAACGCCCAGGCCGACTCCCTGGAACTCCATTGGCCCAGCGGCCAAATCGACAAACTCTCCGCGATCCCCGCCGGCCAAACCATAACCATCACCGAATCAAAAGGGATCACCGCCAACCGCAAATTCTCCAAGCCTTTGTAGCGGCGACCTTCAGGTCGCCCAGCGTGGCACAGGCACTCCTGCCTGTGCTCTTTGTTTTTCAATTCTGTGAAACCTCTGCGTCATATTTTTCTTCCCTCTTTCTTACGCCCCCACCCTCCTCCCCGCAATCACCGCCTGCCCCAAACTAATCCCCCCATCCCCGGCCGGCACTTCTGTATGAAAAAACACCTCAAACGACCGCTCCTTCATCTCCGCAATCATCGTCTCCAGCAGCACCGCATTCAAAAAACATCCCCCACTCAAGCAAACCCGGCTCAATTCCGTTTTCTCCCGGATCTTCTCCGCCGCTTCCACCAGCACCAGCGCCACGCCGTTGTGAAACTTCCGGCTGATCTCCGCCACGCTGGCCTTTTTTTGGATATCCCGCACCAGCCACTCAAACAGCGACTTCGTCCCGATTTCCCACACCCCTCCGCGCAAATTCAAATCCAGCGGATACGCTGCCTCGCTCCCCGAATCCAGCGCCGCCATTTCCAGTTCAATCGCCGCCTGCGCCTCGAAATTCACTGTCCCGCGCAGCCCCACCAGCGCCGCCACCGCATCAAACAGCCGCCCGCAACTTGACGTCCGCGGCGAGTTAATTTCCCCCTCCATCATCTGCAAAACCACGCCCAACTTCCGCGAATCAATCTCCGCCAGAAACGGCAATCCCAGCTTCTCCACGTTCTTCCCGAAATGTTTCGCCAGGTAGCTCACCGCCATCCGCCACGGCTCATGAATCGCAGCCGCTCCGCCCGGCAGCGGAACATATTCGAAATGCCCTGCCCGTTCGAAACCCGAATAGTCCGCCACCAGTACTTCTCCGCCCCAGATCGCTCCATCCGTTCCGTAACCGCTCCCATCCAGCGCGATCCCAATCACCTTCCCATCCAGATGATTCTCTGCCATGCAGGCCGCCACATGCGCGTGATGGTGCTGCACGCCCACCAGCTCCACGCCCGTCCTCTCCTGCGCCCATTTCGTCGAAAAATAATCCGGATGCAGATCGTGCGCGATCACCTTCGGCGCCGACTCCAGAATCCTTTGCAGATGCTCGACCGACTCCTCAAAAAACCGGTAACTCTCCAGATTCTCCAGGTCTCCCACGTGCTGGCTCAAAAACGCCTCGCTCCCCCGCACCACGCAAACCGTATTCTTCAATTCCCCGCCCACAGCCAGCACCGCCTGCGATTCTTTCTCCAACTGCACCGGCACCGGCACAAATCCCCGCGATCTTCTCAACCTCTGTGGCTGCCCCGCCGCCACGCGCACCACCGAATCGTCGCATCGCCGCACAATCTCCCGGTCGTGCACCAGAAACGCATCCGCAATCCGGTTCAACCTTCGAACCGCTTCGTCGTTATCAATCGCGATCGGCTCTTCGCTCAGGTTTCCGCTGGTCATCACCAGCGCCTCGAATTTCCCGCTTTGAAATAAGAGATGGTGCAGCGGTGTGTACGGCAAAAATAATCCCCAATACCGGTTCCCCGGCGCGAGGCCCGGCACATACGCAACCTCCGCCCTTCGCGGCAGCAGCACAATCGGCCGCTCAAACGAACTCATCATCTTTTTCGAAAGCTCATCCGCCACGCACATCCGCGCCGCATCCTCCACGCGCCGCACCATAATTGCGAACGGTTTATCCACCCGCCGCTTCCGCTCCCGCAATTTCCCAACCGCCTTTTCATTCTGCGCGTCGCATGCCAGGTGAAATCCTCCCAGCCCCTTGATCGCCACCACCGCTCCCTGCTGCAGCAATCGCGCCGCTTCGCGAATCGACTCCGCCACGTCCATCCGCGCTCCATCCGCACCCAGCAGCGCCACCTGCGGCCCGCAATCCCAACAAGCGTTCGGCTGCGCGTGAAATCGCCGGCTCGCCGGATTCTCGTACTCCGACTGGCAAGCCGCGCACATTGTAAATTTCGCCATGGAGGTGCGCGCCCGGTCGTACGGAATGTCCCGAATGATCGTGAATCGAGGCCCGCAATTCGTACAGTTGATGAAGGGATACAGGAATCGCCGGTCGCGCGGGTTCATCAACTCCCGCAAACAATCCTCGCAAACGCTTACGTCCGGAGAAATCAGCGCCTTCGCCGCGGCGCGCGTGTTGCTCGCCTTGATTCGAAACTCAGTCTCCTGCCGAACTTCCACATCCCGCGGCGCAATCCCCGTAATTTTTGCCAGCGGCGGAATCTCCTTCGGCAGCCGCTCCAGGAATCTCTCCACCGCCTCCACGTCGCCCTGAACCTCAATGCTCACCCCGGCCGGCGTATTGGCAATCAACCCCGTCAGCCCGCACTCATTCGCCAGCCGGTAAACATACGGGCGAAATCCCACGCCCTGCACAATTCCGGTAAGATCAATCGCCTTTCGAGCGACACGAGTCCGTACAGTTTCCATCATAGTGTGAGCCTACAGTGTACGGAAAACTCGCCAAACTTGTCATTCCCAACTCTATTCCACGTTTTAGCCGGGTTCGGAACGACTCGCCCTCGCCCTTTCTCTGCGTGACGAATCTGTTTTTTCTTCTTTGTAGTTTTTCGTTCCGGCTCCTTAGCTGTAAGCTGTTAACTGTTGCCTGTTGCCTTCAAACTAAGAACTAACAACTAAAAACATCCTCCCCCATGTTCTCCGACCGCACCAACTGGCCCCTCACCCGCAACGCCTTCAATCTCGCTCTCGACGAACTCCGCGCCCACCACGTCCCACTCCTCGATCTCACCGCCTCCAATCCAACCCAATGTGATTTCCACTACGATTCCTCCGCCATCCTCTCCGCCTTCCAAAATCCTGCCGCCCTCACCTACGACCCCCAACCCAAAGGCACTCTCGCCGCCCGCCAGGAAGTCGCCCGCTACTATCTTGACGATCACCAAACCACTCTCGATCCCGAATCCCTCTTCCTCACCACCAGCACCAGCGAAGCCTACTCCTACGCCTTCCGCCTCCTCTGCAACCCAGGTGACGAACTCCTCCTCCCCAAACCGAGCTACCCACTCTTCGAATTTCTTGCCGGTCTCCAGGATGTCCGCCTTGTCCCCTACTCGCTCGCCTACGCCAACGGCTGGTTCATCGATTTCGAATCTCTCGAGAACGCTATCACTCCCCGCACTCGCGCCATTCTGCTCGTCCATCCCAACAATCCCACTGGCTCCTACGTCCAACCCGAAGAACTCACTCGTCTCAACTCCATTTGCAAAAAACACAACCTCGCCTTAATCGTCGACGAAGTCTTCCTCGATTTCCCCTTCGACTCCGCTCCTCGCAAAACCTTCGCCGCCAATTCCGAAGTACTTACATTCACCCTCAGCGGCCTTTCCAAAATTTCCGCTCTCCCCCAAATGAAAATCGCATGGCTCGTCGTCACCGGTCCCGGCTCCTATGTCCGCCCCGCCCTCGAGCGCCTCGAAATCATCGCCGACACCTTCCTCTCCCTCGGCTCCCCCGCCCAAGCCGCGCTCCCCGCGCTTCTCGCCCAGCGACACTCGCTTCGCCCGCAACTCCTCGCCCGCATCAAAGAGAATCTCTCCCACCTTCAGTCCCAACTCCACTCCCACCCCAACTTCCAACTCCTCTACGCTGAAGCCGGCTGGTATGCCACCCTTCGCTACTCCGCGAACTCCACCACCCACGCCTCCGACGAAGATTTCGCCATCCACCTCCTCCGCCACCACCACGTCCTCCTCCACCCCGGCCACTTCTACGACTTCCCCTCCTCCAACTACCTCGTCCTAAGCCTCATCACTCCCACCTCCGCCTTCCGCCAAGCCGTCCTAAAACTCCTCAGTAGTCCTTGATAACAATCCTCACGGGTCAATCCCTGTAGTTCACCCCTTCAGGGGTGAGGTTTTCCCAAACGATGCCCAAGCCCTTTCAATAGAAGAAAAACGAAACGTCGTCCATTTCACCGCTCCAAACCGTACTCCAAAAACAAAAAGGCGCCACCATGGCGCCGTGCCACAATCCAAATTTCCTGTTCTTGTTTTTTACGAAACTTATGACTTAAGACTAATAACTTACGGCTTTCTTGGTAGCGATACCGGGATTCGAACCCGGGTTTCCGCCGTGAGAGGGCGGCGTCCTGGACCCCTAGACGATATCGCCATTGCCGTTCGCGGCGTTTCTCACTGCGTTCGCCACAGCTTTAAATGTTCTCACGCCCACACGCCTCACGCAAGCGACTGTCCAAACCACCCGCGCTAAACCGCCTTCTCCGCCGCCGCCAGCATCACGCACAATGCCACACCCTCCGCGGCCGGCCCCACTTCCGCCAACTCCGGAAACGTCGGCGCAATCCGGATCGTCCGATCCTCCGGATCCTTCCCATAAGGATGCGTCGCGCCCGCCGGCGTCAACTCGATCCCCGCTTCCTGTGCCAGCGCGACCACGCGCTGCGCGCAACCCTTCGGCACCTCCAAGCTGATGAAGTATCCGCCCTTCGGCCGCGTCCAGCTGACTCCCGGTATGCTCGCCAGCTTCGCCTCGAAAACTTCCAGCACCTTGCGGAATTTTGGCCCAATCAGCGACCTGTGCCGCTCCATTAGGGCCACAATCCCCGCCTCATTTTTCAAAAATAATACGTGCCGCAACTGATTCAGCTTGTCCGGCCCAATCGTCCGGGGCGTCATTCTCCCAAGCAGCCACTTCACGTTTTCCTTTGACCCCGCGAACAGCGCCAGCCCCGTCCCAGCCAGCGTGATCTTCGACGTGGACGCAAACACGAACGCCCGGTTCGCGTGTCCGTGCCGCGCACACAACTCCAGCATATTCGCGATCTCCACCCGCTGCTCCGTCAGATGGTGTACCGCATAAGCGTTGTCCCAGAACAACCGGAAATCCGGCGCTGCCGTCTTCATCGCCGCCAGCCGTCCGATCACCCCATCCGAATAGGTCGTTCCTGTGGGGTTGCTGTACTTCGGCATGCACCACATGCCTTTGATCGACGCATCTCCCGCCACCAACCGTTCCACTTCTTCCATATCTGGTCCGTCTTCCCGCAGCGCCACGGGAATCATCCGGACCCCATAGTCCTCGCAAATTCTGAAATGCCGGTCGTACCCGGGCACCGGGCACACGAACGCAATCTCCCCCCGCTTGCCCCACGGTATTGCGCTGTCGCACGTCCCCTTCAGCAGCGCGTACGTAACGCAATCATGCATCAACGCCAGGCTCGAATTGTTCGCAACCACCACCTGTTCCGGCGGCGCTCCCAGCATTCCGGCGAACAATCTCCGCGCCTCCGCCAGCCCTTGCAGTCCGCCGTAGTTCCTGCAATCCGTCGCGCCTTCCGCCATGTAGTTCCCCGCGCCAGGAAGCGTCATCAACTCTTCGCTCAACTCCAGTTGAGCCGCCGAAGGTTTCCCTCGCGTCAGATTCAGCTTCAGGCCCCTCGCCCTGAATGCTTCGTACTTTTCTCGAAGTTCGCGCAATCGGCCGGCAACCGGCGCCCCGGATGAAGCGGATCCCGTCATATGAATGGCGTCCTCTGTTGGATTTACACATCGGCGGACTTTACGCCGACCCCGGCGCGTTCCGCTTCTTTCATTATTGCGGATTCTTTCCCGCCGTGACTACAAAAAGCGCACCGGCCTGAGAGGCAAATTGGTTGTTCCTATCTCCGCTCCGCAATCATGCTTCTGCCGCTGCACTGTTCCGTCTTCCGCGGCAACCCAACCAAAACACCTGAATTTTCTCCAACGTGCTTCACTCTGCAACCAGACACTCAATCCGTTTCCATCCGCGCAGGAATTCTGCTCTGGGCTGCCCTCTCACTACACTTCTCCAGCAACTCGTCCAACTCGTCCGGACGGATCGGTTTCGTCAGATATCCGTCCATCCCCGCTGCCAGACATCTCTCCTCGTCCCCCTTCATCGCGTGCGCCGTCAAGGCAACCACCTCCTGGTGTCTTCCGCTCCGTTTTTCCCTTTCTCGAATCCGTGTGGTTGCCTCCATTCCGTCCATTTCCGGCATCTGCACGTCCATCAGCACCAGGTCATAACTAGCCTTTTCCAGTGCCTCCAGTGCTTCGCGCCCATTCGCGGAAACTTCCACGATGTGCCCACGCTTTTCGAGCAGCCGCACCGCAAGCCGCTGGTTCACTTGATTGTCCTCCGCCAGCAGGATGCGCAGCCTCTCTCCCATCGGCCGATCCTTGCGCCTTGCCATCCGCTCGTTTCCCGCACTCTTCCTTATCCCCCCCTCGCCGCCCAATATTCCCGCAAGCATTTCCCCCAATTCCACTCGCCGGATCGGCTTCACCAGAAATCCCGCCGCACCCAATTCCTTGCACCGCTCGCTATCCCCGCGGTGCCCCGCCGAACTTAGTAACAAAATGTTTGTCGTTGCCAGCCTCTTGTCCTCCCGAATCTTTGCCATCAGCGCAAATCCGTCCATCCCTGGCATATTCCTGTCCGTCACCACCAGCGCGTATTCCCCGTTGCCCTCGCACAACTCCGCCAGCGCCGCTTCTCCACTCTCTACGCTCTTTACCTCCAGCTCCCAGCCTCGCAGCATCCCTTCCAGAATCCGGCGATTCGTTTGGTTATCGTCCACGATCAAAACTTTTGAGCCTCGCGGTATCTTAGCCCCCAAGCTCGCCCCCGGCGTGGACACTCCGCTCGACGGCTTCAGCCGCGCCGTAAAGTGAAACTTCGTTCCGCTCCCCACTTCGCTCTCTGCCCAGATCTTTCCTCCCATCATTCCCGCCAGCCTGGAGGAAATCGTCAGCCCAAGCCCTGTCCCGCCATACTTTCTCGTCGTGGATGAATCCGCCTGCGAAAACGGATCAAAAATCAGTTTCAGTTTTTCCTCGGGAATCCCCACCCCCGTGTCCGAAACCGTAAAATGCAGTTCGCCATCCACCTCAGCTGCATTTTCCGGCCGCACTGTCGCCGCCACTTCCCCTTTATCGGTGAACTTAATCGCGTTCCCCACCAGGTTCGTCAAAATTTGGCGCAACCGTCCCGCATCCCCTTCCACGAACTCCGGCACGCCCTCCCCAATCTCGCAAAGCAACTCCAGGCCTTTCTCTTCACTCCGCAGTGCAAAAGTTTTCAGAGTGGCTTCCACGCAATCGCGTAAATTAAATTCTGCCGCCTCCAGGTCGATTTTCCCCGCCTCGATCTTCGAAAAGTCCAGAATGTCGTTGATCACAGAAAGCAGCGAGTCCGACGACATCTTTACCGTCTCCAGATATTCCCGCTGTTCCGCGTTCAGGTCTGTCTCCAGCGCCAGCCCCGTCATTCCGATCACTCCATTCAACGGAGTTCGAATCTCGTGGCTCATATTCGCCAAAAACTCGCTCTTTGCGCGGCTCGCCGCTTCCGCCGCCTCCTTCGCTCGCCGCAACTCCTCTTCCGCCCGGATGCGTCCTACAAACTGCCCGATGCTTTCCGCCACCGTCGCCATGGACTTCAGCGCGTCCTTCCCCAATGGCTCCCCAGCAATCGTCGCCACCACGCCCAGCACTTCTCCGTCCCTCTGCAAGGGTTGACCCGCGAACGAAGCCGCTTCTCCTTCGCCCGCCCACGCGAACTTGTCGCCACTCTCCAACCGCGGATTGCCCGTCTCGCTATACGATTCATCTTCCTCGGCGATCCGCCTCGCCGCCATCGCTTCCGCCTCTTTCAATTCTCTTTCCCCGCAGTTTCCCCCGCTGGCCTGCAGTTCCATCTCTCCACTTGTCTCGTTCAGGCACCAGATTCCGACAAACAGCACATCCAGATTCCTCACGAAGCTCGCCGCGCACAAACCAAGCCCCTCGCGTAGCTTCACTCCTCCGGAGAGCCCCGCGCCAATCTCTCCCGCAAATGCATCCAGCAGCGCGCGCCTCGCCAATTCCCTTTCCGCTCGCCGCCGCTCGCTCACCACCGCTCCCAGGCACAATCCCGTCAACCCCAGTGCCAGCATCGCCAGTTGCAACCGCGGCATGCCTCCCCGGTGGGCTTGCGTCGCCCAAGCCGTGAGGAACATTCCTATGTTGATCGCGAACGTTGTCAACGCCGCTCCGGGCAGTCCATACCTCATCGCTGTCCAGACCACCGGAAGGAACAGCAAATAGAGCGGCTGATACGGAATCGCAGGCGCAAATCCAAACAGCAGCCAGATCGCCGCCGCAATCGAAATCATTTGCGCTCCAGGCTCCAGGAATTCCCGCGCAGTAAATCCTCGTTTCCTTTTCCGCCCCGCAGCCATCGCTTTTTCAGGATAGATCCAGGCATCCAATCGCGGCGCAACATGAACCAGCAGAAACGGAGTGATCGTAACAATCGCGATCGCGTCGCTCGCCCACCAATCCGCCGCAATCTTCAACGCGTCCGCTCGATTCGCCAATCCATCTCCCAATAACGTCAACGTTCCCGTGATCGCGGAAAGAATCTCCACCGTCAGGAGCACCGCCACAAATCGTCCTACGTCTCGCAACCTCCCAAGCTGCGGATCGATTTGCCATCGCCCTCGCAAAAGGCTCGTCGCTACCATGTAACCCGCGTACAGCAGGATCGCTCCGGGCAATCCGCACCACGACATCAGTGGCCGGTGATAATTCACCACCGCCGCCAACACGCTGGCAATAAACACCACTGGGTAGTAGCGCCTTCCCCCGCATAACATCAGCGCCAGCGACAACCCGACCGGCAGATAGCAGGGCGGCGCGCCCTCCCACCCCTGCGACGCAGTTGACGATCCATCCGTCACCAGAAACAATGCGACGTAAATCGTGGCGACCAACGCCTGCTTGTGAATTCTCAAACTATTCTGGCCCGGCGGAGGATGTCCGAATTCGTTCCTCCGTTTCTCTTGGGACCGAATTCCCTCTGCCCCCCGCCCTTCGAATCCTCTTCCGGGCACACGCTGTTCCACTTCGGCATTACCTGCCTTCTTCAGTCTCCCGTTCATCCGCCTTCGCTCATCCATCCGTCCCCACGGCCTTCACGCACCCGCGATCGCTCTCAACCGACACCAAACAAACTGCATAACCAATCCGAAGCCCCCACACCCTGGCTTTCTTGCATCGGGCACACCCCATTCCATCAGCGCGACCTCCACCATCGATCTCGTGCAACTCCCTCTCCATCCCCGGTTGGCTTCGTACTCAGTTCCCGCTTGTCCTAACTCATCAATTCAATGTTCCAGATTGGGCTCTGCTCCTTCCCCATCCCACCTCTCACTCCTTTCTCTTCCTCCCCTCTCCTCTGCTAGACTTATTCACGTTCCGCGCTACAACTTTCGCTTTGGGAGAGTCCCCATGAACTCGTTCGCTCCGTTCAATCGCAGGCAATTTCTATCCAATGCTTCACGCTTCAGCGCTCTTTATGCACTGGCCGGCTCGCTTCCGCTTCCCGCCTTCGCCTCTGCCATCGCAGATGACCCTCGCGTCTCCCAAACTCCCATTGCCGACGCCGGCTTCGCCTCCGTCCGCAAAATCGGTGACGGCCTTTACGCCACAATCTCTGACACCTCCAAGGGCTTCACTACCATCTGCAACGGCGGCTTCCTCGTCGGCAAAGATGCCGGTCTCCTCCTCGAAGCCTATGGCTCCGCTCCCGGCGCAGCGTTCCAGATGGATGCCTATCGCAAAGTCACCCAGGTCCCCGCTCCCAATGCGCTCCTCACCCACTATCACTTCGATCACTCCATGGGCAGTTCCTTCTACGGCGCCAACGGCATTCAACTCTGGGCCCACAGCGCCGTCGCCAAGCGCATCAACGAATCATACGTCTCCCTCCAGGGAGCCGATCGCGCCGCCGTCCTCGCTCCCATCGAAAAACGCATCAAGGACGCGAAAACCGATGTCGCCCGCCAGCACGCCCAGGGTGACCTCGGCGCCGTTGGCAACGTTTTCGACATGGCCAATAAAACTCCTCTCGCCTTCCCCAATAAGCCTCTCGATCCCGCGAAACTCCCTATGAATCTCGACCTGGGGCATTTCCCTATCGTCATCGAACACTATCCCGGCCACTCCGGCACAGATCTCATCGTTCGCGTTCCCGACCAGAAAGTTGTCTACGCCGGCGACCTCGTCTTCAATCACGCCTATCCCGCGTGCTTCGACGAAAAGTGCACCATGTCCGGCTGGCGCAAAACCCTCCAGACCTTTGCCTCCTGGGACAAAGCCACTCTCTTCGTTCCCGGCCACGGACCCGTCTGCGGCCAGGAAGGCATACAAAGTCTCCGCGACCTTTTCGACGACCTCGCCATGCAAGCCGATAAAATGCACAAGGCTGGCGTCCCCCTCTCCGACGCTGTCGACCAATACGTCATCCCCGATAAATTCAAAACCTTCCCCGTCTTCGCCTGGGGCTTCTGCATCGCCGGCGCCATCTCCAAGCTCTACGCCGAAATGGGCGCCGCCTAGTTCGCACAACTTAATTGCAAAAAAAAAGGCGCCTCAAAATTTCGAGACGCCCTTTTTTCCATCTCAATCAAATAAAGCGCGTTGTCATCCTGAGAGCATCCGACGAGGATGCGCGAAGGACCTCAACGTCAACACGGCCACAACGCTCTGCCGTCCTCCAAAATCACTATCGCCCTCCGGGCCAGATTCAGAATTTGTAGATCAAGTCCATTCCGAAGAACAGCTGATTTCTGGCCGTTCCGTTGTTATAAGCCCGCAGGTCCCATGAGTGATCGAAGCGCAGTTCCGGCCGCAACATGATCGTGGAGCCGATATACCGGGTCATATAAAACGTGTTCTCCGTATACTTCGTCGCGAAACCCGTTCGCTGCCCCTTCTTGTCATCCAGGAAGTCCGACCGGAAACCGATCATGAACTTGGAGCTGACCTCGCGATTGATGTAATTCACGATCGCATACTCGGGTGCAGTGCAACGCTGAACTCCCGACTTGCAGATCGCCCCGTTAGCCCCAATCTCCGGCGTGATCGGATTGGCCACATTTCCCGCTACGTTCGGCACTTCCCGCTCGTACATGTACCAGGCCTCGGTCCCCATATGCCACTTGCTGTTGAACTTGTGGTACCACGTCAAATCGTAGTGTTGCAGGTTGTTGTAGGCGTACTTGCCGTCGTTGATGCCGTTCGCACAAGCGTAAAAATTGTCGTTGTTGCTCTTGGTGGAATAGTTCAAGCAAAAGATGCCCGAGACTTTGGCGTCACTGGTCCACGGCGCAACATCATGGCCCGCCGACAAGCCTACTTGGACCATCCACTGTTTGTTCAGCTTCAGGGAACCGATGATCCCGGTGTCTGTGAAAGGGTCGATCGTGTAAAGCAGCGAGTGCGTCATGTTGTAATTGTTCGGCGCCAACTGCGCTTCGATTCCAGGAACCGACAGGAACCGCCCAATTCGGATATTCAGGCCGTCTTTGACCGGAAAGTATAGGTCTACGTACTCGAGGACTGGGTCAAACCCGTACTGACGATTGAACTTCAAAAGTTGCTGGCTAAAGTATCCCTTCGCGGTCGTAAACCGATAGTCGGTGCCCTCGAACGCGGTGACGTGGAATCCCCAATCGAACTGGTCATTTTGTACGGTATCAGGGAGCCGCTCGACGTAAATCACTGCCTGATTCATTTCAATCTTATTCGGAAGAATGTCATAAGAAACTGGGAAGTTGTTGTGACCAGAAGTGCTGAAATTAATGCTCGTCGCCACCCATCCGTACACTTTCGTGCGGCTGTTCTCCAGTCCCAGTGCGCTCATCAACGGATATGTATTCCCATCGGGTGCACCGATGTTGGGCGCCCCGCCGTAGGTCCAGTCAGAAGACGGGAATGGAGGAGAATCCAGCGGAGCCGGAAGACCCCGTTTTGCCGGCAAGGTTGCCGATGGATTCGTGCCTGCCCAATCCTGGTGGTAGAACTGCACGAGCCGCTGGAAAAAATTCCCCTTCAACACATAATTGCTATTGATGCCGGATCCCTGCTTACCGGCAGGCTGCGGCGCGCCTTGCGGAGTTGGATTCTCCGGGTTAGCCGATGCTGAGGATGCCGCAACTTCGCCTGGTGTGGATGTCATTGAATCCACCGCCGCACCAACCGCCTCGCCGTTTTTCATTGGCGCCTCTTGAACAGCGCTTTGCGCCGAATCATTTCCCTTTTTGGTATCGTCCGCGCGACCTGCTCCGCAAACTCCCAGGCACCCAACCGTGCCCAGTCCAAACAACAACCCACAACCTATCCATGTACGCAAGGCGTCTCTCTCCTACCTGATTTTTGGGCAACGAATTTCCTTCAGGAACGGCACCTACCCAGTGCCGCTGAATGTTTGGTGATGTCTCCGTCGTTGCAGTTCAACAGTACCGCCTACCTCATAAGATTTCCGTGAGGCCCAAATCAACCTTCCCTAAAGCCAATCCCGCATTTTCCGCTTGACAAATTCTTACTATTTTATAAAATTGCAGCTGGGTTAAGGTGCGCCCCGTTCATTTCCAGTCCCTCCCCGAGCCCATCCGCGTTGTGCACCTCTATTCGCATTGGATTCCACACTTACGAAATCGACGCAGCAACTTCTTTCCTTTCCACACTTACAAAGCTCGATCGAATCTCAATCAAAACAAACATCTTTAACCCCTGCAAATTCAGCGCTTACATACTCCGCCCGCGTAACTCCTTTCCTTCCAGCACTTACAAAAAAAAGGGGGGGTAGGGGGTACCGCAGGAATGACAACGACTGGGCGGAAGCCGACACAACTAACCGGGAGGATTGTTGGCAATGAAATCGAGTGTAAGGGGATTGAGGTGGGAAGCAGCGAAGACATGACTTCTCACCGAAAAGCGCCGGAGGCGCGGCAGACATTAGCCCAGCCCGTAAGGGCTGGGAAAACTACCAGAAAAACACCAGCGCCGTAGGCGCGGCACCTCACCCGATTACACATGTCTGGAAATCTCCCAACCGACAAACATCTCCCCGGGGATTTCGCACGCACTACGTCCTCGGATCACGGGTCACGCGAAACCAACCACGCCAGCCGCTACGCTTCCAACTTCTCTTTCTTCTTAATCTCCGCGGCCATCTTCTCCATCTCCGCGTGGATCAACCCATTCGTCGCCAATATCGTCTTCCCGCCTAACACATACGGCTTTCCATCAAGGTCGCTGATCTTTCCCCCGGCCTCTTCCACAATCACAACTCCGGCCGCCGTATCCCACGGCTTTAACCCAAATTCCCAGAATCCGTCAAACCGCCCGGCCGCCACATATGCAAGGTCCAATGCCGCCGAACCATCGCGCCGCACTCCGTGCGAGTACAACGTGAAATCCCAGTAATAATGAATGTTCGGATGCGCATGTCTCTTATGATTCGGAAAACCGGTGCACAACAGACTGCTACGCAGCGCCAGTATCTTCGAGCACTGCATTCGTTTCCCGTTGAAAAACGCGCCTTCTCCACGCGCCGCCGAAAACATCTCCTCGGACATGGGGTTGTAAATCACTCCCAGCACCAACTCATCGCCCTTCGCCAGCGCCATCGACACGCAAAAGCAGGGATACCCATGCGCAAAATTCGTCGTCCCATCCAGCGGATCCACATGCCACTTGTACTCCGAGCCGGTCTCTTTCCCGGTTCCCTCTTCCGCCGCAACCGCGTGCCCCGGAAAATATTTCTGCAGCCGGCCCACAATCACTGCCTCCGACCGCTTGTCCGCCTGTGTCACCAGGTCGTAATCGCCCTTATACGAAATATCCACCGGCCGATGCGCCTCTTCGCGCAACACCGCCCCCGCCTCCCGCGCAATCTCCACCGCAGCCTCTAAATATTCCATCGCCATTCGCTTCTCACACTGTGGATTCCAAACCCGTTTTGATTGAGTACCAGATTCCGCAGAGAACAGATGTCTTACTATTCTTCTCTGCGGAACCTCTGCGCACTCTGCGTCTCTGCGGTGAGTCTTCTTCTCTTTCCGATTCCCTGTCGCCGTTCGCCGGCCACTGATTGCTGGCCACCGGCCACTTCTCCCCTCACTGCGCTCCAACCAAATACGCCGTCCGGTGCCTCGCCGCATACCCCGGCTGCATCTTCACCTCAATCTTTCGATACGTATTCGCCACCCCGCGCGGATTCGGGTAATACGCCAACCGGTATTGCGTCCTCAACTCGGCTTCAATCCGGTCAAAAATTATCGCCAACTCCTGCGGCGAATCCGGAAAAAACATCGCGCCCCCGGTCGTCTCCGTGATGGTCTGCAGTGCATGTTCTCCCGCGGTGTTTCGCCCATTCTCACTCTTCATCGTGCGGACCAAAATCGTGTACAGCAGCACCTCGCCGCGCAGCGCCGCACGCCGCGCCGCCTCAAAATCCGCATGGCTGGTGGTCTCCCCGCCGTCCGTCACAAGGACAATCACACGCCGTCGCTCGCTGCCTCGTTTCTCCAGTGTCTGCGAGCCCAGCATCACCGCGTCGTAAATCGAAGTGCCCGCGCCGTCAGGTATCTTGGCCACTGCCTCCTGCAGCGTCTGCACCTTTTCCGTGAATGTAGTCCGCTGCGTCACCGTTTCGTCAAACGAAAACACCGCCATACGGTCCTCCGGCCGCAGCACCTGCCGGATAAAACGTGTCGCCGCGTCGCGCTCATATTGAAAATCAATGTGCGCGCTCATGCTCGCGTCAATCATCAACGCCAGGTCCAACGGCAGCTTGGTTTCCGCTTCAAAAAAATCAATCTTTTGCGACACACCCTCTTCCAACACTTGAAACGCTTCCTGCGGCAGGTTCGGCGCAGGACGCTTTTTCTCGTCCAGCACGCTCACCAGCACGTTCACCAGATTGACGTTGACCTTGATCGCGCCCTTCGGCGCCTGGGGCTCTTTCTGCCTCTCCGGCGTGTCCACTGGCGCGGGCACCATCGGCCCGGGAGTCGTCGGAGGCTGCGGCTGACCGCTTGGTGGAGGTGGCTGCGGTTGGGTGGTGGAAGGCTGCGCCCACGGCGGCCGGTCCGGCTTTTCCTGCGCGCAGGCAAAGCCAGCCCCCGCAATAAAGGCCAATCCAGCAAGGCACAAGTGGAAGTTTCGCGTGACCCGGGGATTCATCAAATAGCTAGGATGCACTTTTTGCACTTGGGGGTGTCGGGGGCAATTCGCCATCCGCCCATACCGCCCCATCCGCGAAGAACTCTTTTTTCCAGATGGGCACCGTCTTCTTCAATGTATCAATCGCAAATCGGCAGGCGTCGAACGCCGCCCCCCGGTGCGGCGCGCTCACCGCGATGAACACGCTCGTTTCGCCAATTTCCAACCGCCCCAGCCGGTGCACCATCACCACCCGATGTATCGCAAACTTCTCATGAATCTGCACTGCAATTTCCTTCATCTTTCCCAGCGCCATCGATTCGTACGCCTCATATTCCAGGTGACTCGTCTCGCGCCCATGCGACTCATTCCGCACAAATCCATCAAAAGTAACAATCGCTCCATCCTGCCCCGCGCGCACATGCTGGACCAGCGCCCCGGCATCAATCGCCTTGCGCACCAGCTCAAACTTGTCTTCCTGAATGGTTATCGTCATTTGCTGCGGCTCATTGCTACTCGGAAAGGCGTGTTCTCAGTATTTGCGGAAAAAGTCAAACAAGTCATTCCGAACCCCGTTCGCCATTTGAGCGGGGTGAGGAATCTGCTTTTTCCCTTTTCCTTCAATTTTCCAATTCCCATTTTCGAGACTCATCCCCCACTCACTGGAGGCAAAAACGCGATCTCATCGCCCGTCGCAACTCGTGTATCCCACGCCGCAAACTCCTGGTTCCGCGAAACCACCATCGAATTCCGAAATCCAGCCAACTTCGGATACCTCTCCGCATACCGCTCAAACACCTGCGCCAATGTCGCCCCCTCGGGCAATTCCCCGATTTCCTCAGCCAGCCCGGTCAATTCCCGCAGCCGCCCAAAGAACAACACCTTCACCCGCACTGTCGTCGAGGCCGTCGGCATGCAAAAATTGTATCCTGTCCCCCATCCCCCCGCCACTGCACCATCCAGAGCGGTTGCCTCGTTTTGGAGTGCGGTGGCTCTGCCACCGCTTTTGCGCCCGAATTCCAGCCACCCAAAATTTCAATGAACCACCCAACCAATCCTTGTCATTCTGAGGACATCCGACAAGGATGTCCGAAGCACTTCAAGGCCGAATACTCCTCCCAACTCATGTGGGAGCAACAGAACGCAAATAACGAGCCATCCCTCTTCCTGGGACAGGAATCTCGCACTACGGATCACCCTTCCCCAGCTTCTGCGCCATAATCAATCCACCACAAAGGACCCTATGAAAATCCTCATCACCGGCTCCACAGGCCTCGTCGGCACCGCCCTCGCGCAAGATCTCCAACGCGGCGGCCACACCGTCTGCCACCTCATCCGCCCTGGCACCTCCGCCGGCAATTCCCCTGGCTTCGACGTCAGCTGGAATCCCGCCACCGGCGAACTGGGCGGAGCCGCCGTTGGCGCCGACGCCGTAGTCAACCTGGCCGGCGCCTCCATCGCCGAAAAACGCTGGACCCCGCAACGCAAACAACTCCTCCGCTCCAGTCGCGTAGACACCACCCAGGCCCTCGTCCAGGCTCTCGCCAAAATGTCCGCGCGCCCCAGCGTCCTAGTCTCTGCCTCGGCCACCGGCTTCTATGGCAACCGCGGTGACGAAACCCTCACCGAAGCAAGCGAACCCGGCACCGGTTTTCTAAGTGAAATCGCAAAAGAATGGGAATCCGAAGCCCTCAAAGCCGAAGCCCTTCGCATCCGCGTAGTCCGCGCCCGCTTCGGCGTAATCCTCTCCAGACAAGGCGGCGCCCTGCCGCAAATGCTGCGCCCCTTTCAATTCTTCGTAGGTGGAAAAATCGGCTCCGGCGCGCAATGGCTCAGTTGGATCACCCTCGACGACACAGTCGCCGTCCTCCGCCAAGCCCTCGAAAACGCCAACATCACCGGCGCACTAAACGTTGTCTCTCCACAACCAGTCACCAATGCCCAGTTCACCAAGATCCTCGCAGCCACCCTGCATCGCCCTGCGCTTTTCCCCGCCCCCGCCTTCGCAATCCGCCTCGGGCTCGGCGAAATGGCCGACGCCCTCCTCCTCTCCAGCCAGCGCGTCCTCCCCGCCCAACTCCAAAAACTAAACCACCAATTCACGCATCCCGACCTGGCCACTGCCCTGGCAACAATCCTACAAACCTAGCAGTAGAGGCCGCCTTCCGATGCGGGCCGCTCCACCGTCCACCCCAAGCCTGTTCACCTCATAAAAGTAATACTCGATACACATGTCCGTCCGCCGCGCCTCCGGCTTTGCCATGTCGCGATTATTCGAGCCGCCCTCGCGGATGTCAATCAAGGTGGAGGCGATTCCCGGTTTGGGAACGCACCCTAGCACTCCCGTTCAATTCGGAACGTCCTGCTTTTCTCCGGCACACTCACATCCGCGCACTTTTGCGAACGTGCGATTCGCTTCACCAGTCCCAAGCTCTTCGTTCCATTCACTTTAAAGGAATCAAATGTTCACCGAACGCTCCGCCGCTGCTTCCGCCCCACCGCGCCTCTTCGCTGGCCCTTCGTCTGCAATCCGAATCTTCATGCGGCCTCTCTCGCAATCGCGTTCCAAGCAAGGCTCCCCGACCTGGGGTCTTCGTGTCCCTCGTCTCACCGCGCAATCTTTTCTTCTCTTCACCTTCGGTCTCTCCCTGGCCGCTTGCGGCGGCGGCGGTGGCGGCGGCTCCACAACTCCTCCGCCACCGCAAATCACCGTCGCCATCGCTCCGAATTCCGGCACCGTCCTCCTCGGCAACACCCTCACATTTTCCGCCACCGTCACCAACACCTCCGATACTTCCGTTTCCTGGAGCGTCAACGGAATCTCCGGCGGCTCTCCCCAGGTCGGCACGATCTCTCCCGACGGACTCTACATTGCTCCCGCCGATCTCCCCACCGGCGGAAAAGTCCAAATCTCCGCCACCAGCCGCGCCGACTCATCCAAATCCTCTACTGCAGCCGTCAACATCTCCAGCGACATCTCCGTCTCGCTCTCTCCCGTTTCCTCTTCGATCGAACTCGGCGCATTGCAATCCTTCCGCGCCTCCATCACCAGCAGCGGCAAACCCGATCCCGCCGTTCGTTGGAGCCTTTCCGGCCCCGCGTGCCCGAACAACTGCGGAGCCGTTGACGCCAACGGCAATTACACCGCTCCCGCCATTCTCCCCTCAGATCCCGCCGTCACTCTTATCGCAACCAGCGTCGCCGATCCGTCCAAGCAAAACTCCGCTCCGCTGACTATCACCAGTCGCTTCACGCTGCAACTCGCCGCGCCTTCCAGTCTTCAGCCTGGCGTCACAACCGCCCTTGTCGCCACGCTCTCACCCGCTCCCGGCTCCAACCCCGACGCCGTCCTCTCCTGGTCGCTCTCCGGGAGCGGCTGCAGTGGCAGCGCCTGCGGCATTCTCACCGTGATCACCACACAGTCTGCGGGAAGCGGCGCTATCGCCGACACTGCCAACTACACCGCGCCGCCCTCGCCGCCGCAACCGAACACCATCGTCATCACCGTTACGCCGCAAGCCGATCCCTCCAAAAAAACGCAAGCCATTATCGCCATTCAGCCCGGCCTAAGCCTTGGACTCACTCCCTCCACGGCCACTCTCGCCGCGAACCATCGCGTCACACTCACAGTCACTGAAAACGGCACCACCGGCGCTCCCCTCGTCTGGAGCGTCAACGGAATCTCGGGTGGCAACTCCACCGTCGGTCAACTCTGCGTCCTTGCCTCTTCTCCTTGCCAAAGCATCACCAGCGGCACCACCACCCAAGTCGACTACATCGCCCCCGGCGCAATTCCCTCCTCCAATCCCGTCTCCGTGCAAGTCGCCGTTTCCGGAAATCCTGCTATTTTCTCTTCCGCACAAATCACAGTCATCAATCATGTCCTCGTCAGCGTTTTTCCCAGCAGCGTCACGCTCCCACCCCTAGGCGTGCAGGGCTTCACCGCCTCGGTCCTCGGCACCGCCAACCAATCCGTCGTCTGGCAAGTGCAAGGCTCTGGCTGCTCCGTCATCGGCGCCTGCGGCATCATCACTCCCGGCGGCGCGTTCACCGCCCCCGCCACGCTGCCCGCCCCCAACTCCATCCAGGTCGTCGCCATCAGCCAGGACGACTCCACGCAATCTGGCTCCGCCAATGTCACTATCTCCACCGGCGCCAACATTCTTTCCCTGCATCCCGCCAGCGTTTACGCCGGCGGTGCCAACGGATTCACTCTCACCGTCGACGGCAGCGGTTTCGTCCTATCCAATCCCGGCCCCGGCTCCACGCTTCTCATCAACGGTTCCGCGCGAGTCACCACCTGCACCTCTGCTAACTCCTGCTCCGCTCCAGTCACCAGTACCGACGTCGCGCAACCCGGCATTGTCTCTGTTCAGCTCCAAGGCCCCTCCGGCCCGCTGTCCAACCTCGTTTCCCTCGTCGGCTTCGCTCTCGGCGGCTCCGACGACGTCATCTCGCTCACTAGTTCCGCTCCCGCCATCTCCGGCAAAAATACCACTGTCGTCGAACCCACCACCGCCGGCGTCGACAACCCCTCCGCCTCTTTCGATCTCAACGTCGCCGCTCTCGGCGTCTTCAACACTTCCACCAACGCCTGCAACCTCGGCGGAAATCCCATTCCTCTCGCTCGGCCGGCATCCGGCACCATTGCCGCCGATATCTGCCTCTTCTCGCAGTCCGGGTTCGACACCAGCATGGCCTACACCATCTCCGGCCCCGGCGACGTCGCCGTAATTTCCAAACAACCCGCTGGACTCGGCATCATCCACCTCACCATCCAGATTCCTTCCTCCGCGCTCCCCGGCGCGCGAACGCTTTTCATCCAGAACGCCAATCTCGACAGAACCGCCGCTTCTGGAGTGCTGGAAATTCAATGAACGGGAGTAAACATCCATGAGCTACAAAGATCGCCGCCGATTCCTCTGGGTCCTTTTCCTGATCGGCCTCGCTTTAATCGCCGTCGTCGCGCAAGCCACCACGCTGGTGCGCCTGCGCTTCCAGGACCTGGTGCATTACTCCAATTCCATCGCCCGCGTCCGCTGCACGCACGCCGAATCGCGCATGGAAAATGGCGAAATTTGGACCGACACCACGTTCCGCGTCCTCTCCCACAGTAAAAGCTATCTCTCCGAGGAAATCGTCGTCCGTCAGCCAGGCGGAAAATTCCAGCACCTGCACTCTCGCGTCGAGGGCGCGCCCGAATTTCGTCCCAACGAAGAGGTCTATCTCTTTCTCGCCGCGCGTCCCGGAGGCCAGTTCCTGATCGTCGGCTGGGCCCAGGGCACTTTCCGCATCCACCGCGATCTCCGCTCCGGCGGCGAAACCCTCACCCAAGATTCCGCCGAGGTCCCGGTCTTTGATCCCGATTCCAACTCATTCACAAAGGCCGGTGTAAAAAATCTTGCGCTCGACGCTTTCGAGCAGCGCCTCCGCCGCGAACTCTCCCGCGAAACGGAATAATCTCCACCGCAAAGGAAAAACACAAAATGCACTCCTCAACAGCCGTCCACACTCGACCGAGTCGTGTTGACCTCCCACATCCAAAACATTGTCATCCTGAGGGCGCGTTCCTTGCGCCCGAAGGATCTCAACTGCAACACCACCACCCACCATGCCGTTGAACTTACATCGAGGTAACATCATGTCAACCACACACCGTCAACTCGCCGCTTTCGCTACAACGCTCTTCCTCATCCTCTGGTCCGTCACCACCGCACAGGGCTACGCCTTCAATCAAATCGTCCCAGACGTCCGCCAGCCGGGCGGCATCTCCGGCGGTTCCGCTTGTCCCGTCGCTTCTCATCAATTGACCAGCGCCGCCGCCATCGCCTTCCGTTGGAGCACCATGCTCGGCACAACTCCCAAAACCATTCTCACCCAGAACCAGACCGCCAGCGGCAGCCTCAACGAAATCGAACAAGTCATCCAGCAATCGCTCAACGTCTGGAGCAGCGTCGACGGCACATCGCTCACCGCCGCTTCCATTGCTCCGCTCGTCCGGAGCTCCGCCGCGAATCTCTGCGGCTCCGACGGCATTAATTCCATCTGTTTCGATCAGCCGGACATGGCTTTCACTCCCGGCGTTCTTGCCTTCACCCGCGTTATCACCGCCGATCAGATCGGCATCCAACTCGGCAGCGGCGCGCCCTCAACGCAAGTCGGCCAAATTCTTGACGCCGACATCTATTTCAATCCCGGCGATTCGCTCGTCACCTTTTCCACTCCCGCCGCTCTCTCCGCCAATCCGAAATCCTACGACCTCGCATCCATCCTCACCCATGAACTCGGCCACACTCTCGGCTTCAGCCATTCCGCCGTCTGGAGCGCCATGATGTTTCCCTTTGCCCCAGCGCCCGGCACTTTCACCGGATTGCGTCCCACCACGCAGCAACCCGATGCCCCGCTCGCCGACGACGACCGCACCGGCCTCCGTGTGCTCTATCACGATCCCGCCGACACGCAATTCGTCGGCTCCATCCAGGGCCGCGTCGTTCCCGCCAACCCGCTCTCTCTCCCGGCGGCTCCTCCTGGCGTTAGCGGAATCTTTGCCGCACACATAGTCGCCGTCGACGCCGCAAGCGGGGCCGTAATCGCTGGCATTTTAGGTGGATGGAGTTGCCGGGCCCCCGGCCCGGCTCAATTCGATGGCTCGTACGCAATCGGCGCTCTCGCCGTCAATCACTCTTACAAAATTTATGTCGAACCTCTGAATGGCGCCGTTGGCCCCACCGAAGTCTCCAATGCTCTCGTCAGCCTCTGCCGTAACTCCACCACGGACCCCGGTTGGCCCCCGCTTCAATCCTGCGTAGTCCCCAACCCCAACCTCGAATTCACCACAGCCACCCGCTCGTCCCCCTAGCCGTTCCCTGCGGCACAACCATTCCTGCCTGCCCTGGGCGGAGTCGAAGCGGCTGCGCTGTTGGGTTGCTTGTTCTTGGATTTGCTTGCGCTGCCATCCCGACCGAGATGGCCGATCTTCTCTTCCGCGCCGCACTTTTGCTCGTCGGCCATGGAGTGGAGGGACCATGGCAACACTTCAACCCAATTTAGGTCACAGTGAATAGAAAATTTCTTAAAACGGAATGACCTCTACCACGAAATATTTCACTTCAATTCCCCACCGGCACCATCCACCCGCCCCCAAACAATAAACCCGGCGCCAGCGAAGCCAAAAACACCGCCGTCCGCTCACTCGCAAGCTTCCCCGCCGCTTTCTCGAATGCCGACTGCAACGTCGCACCGCACATCGAAGAACCCAGATTCCCCTTCGTCACCGCAATCGGCGGAAACGCACTTGTCGCCACGCCCAGTTGCTTCGCCAGCAACGCCACCAACCGCGGATTCGGCTGGTGCGTAGCAAACGCTCCCACCTTCTCCCGCGAAATTCCGCTGCGCTTCTCCACTTCGCTCAGCACCTCTTCCATGCGATAGACGGCCGCGCGCGAAAGGGCCTCCCCGTCAAATTGAATATCCAATCCACTACCGGCCGTGTCACTGATGGAAATCGCTTCCGCATACTGCGCCGCGCATCCGAAAAAGAATTCTCCAAACCGGTATGCGAACCCTCCTTTTTCCGGCGCCTTGTTCGACAGCAGAAACGCGCTCGCTCCATCTCCAAACAAACCCCCGAATTCTCCCGCCGTGCGCCCCGGCCCCAGCGTCCGGCTGTGAACATCCGCCGTTGCCACCAGAATCTTCTTCGCCTGGCCCGACAACAGCATGGCCTGCGCCACGCAAAGCACCTGCAAAAGAGCGAGGCATCCACTGCCCACATCCAGCGCCGTAGAGTGCTCGCGCATTTTCAACCGCGCATGAATCTGCGCCGAAAGCGACGGGTACGCATGGTCCGTTTCGCTTGCCGCAATCACGCCATCCAGGTTCTTTGCGTCTTCCCCGCACTGCTCCAGAACTTTCCGGCATGCTCCCGCAGCCAGCGACCCTTCCGTTTCATTCTCGGCTGCATACGCCACCGACACAATTCCCGCTCGTGTCCGCAGCTTTCCCGCGGGCATCCCAAACGCTTCATCCACCTCTTCCGAGGGAATAATGCGGGAACCAAACTCGCTCGCGGCGCCGGTCAGATAAACATTCTTCTCGTCCAAGACGTAAGCCCCTTTGCTCTACGGCCTTTTCTCTCATCCGCTCCACCCGTGACCTCGGACGAGAAATCAGTTCTCTTCCATCATCCGGCACCGCGCTCCTCTTTTCCAGTCCCGAGACAAATTAGTTACTCAAGCGTAGCGGCCACCTTGAGGTGGCCCTTCTTAGTCTTGAAGTGCGTCAGCCTGCCACCGTTTTTGCGGCACTCCCAACGCCCAGATTCATCCATAACTACTCTCGGCGTCGACACTGGCTCCTCCAGTCGGCCCACGTTTCGGCCCTTCCCCGTCGCATGCTATCTTGGAAATACCCGCGCTCTAGCAATCCAACTCGAAACGCCAGGTAACGCATACTTTTCTTAGCAATGAACACCACACGGCGCCAATTTCACTTCTCTCTGCTGGCGGGCCTCCTCTGGCTCGCCGCCGGAATCCCGGCCCGCGCCCAGCGCCTCCGCGGTGAACTCCATCTCGAAATCCGCGATCCGAAAGGTTCCAGCCTTGCCGCCAAAGGCGAACTACTCAGCGAGGGCAACGGCTTCGAGCGCCGTTTCCAGATTCCCGCCGACGGCCACCTCGTTCTTCAAGATCTCCCTTTCGGCATCTACCGCCTCAATCTCACCGCCGAAGGTTTCGCCGCCTGGAGCGACGTCGTCGAAGTCCACTCCGAGGTCCCCGTAAAACTCGGCATCATACTCGGTGTCGCTCCGGTCACCACCCAGGTCCAGGTCACCGACGAACTCACCCTCGTCGATCCCACGCGCACGGGCACTCTCTATTCCGTCGGCAAACAGTCCATCCGCGAGCAGCTCAGCCTGCAGCCCGGCCGCGACCTCTTCGATCTTGTCAACCAGGAGCCTGGCTGGGTTTACGAAGGCAATGGCGTCCTGCATCCCCGCGGCTCCGAATACGACGTGCAGTTCGTCGTCGACGGCCAGCCGCTCGTGCAGAATCGCTCTCCCGCCTTTGCTCCCGACATGGATTCCGATTCCGTCGAATCCTTGCGCCTGCTCACCGCCAGTTATCCCGCCGAATACGGCCGCAAGCTCGGCGGCATCATCGAACTCACCACCGACAAGAATTCCCTCCTCGGCTGGCATGGAGAGTTCGCCGCGTCCGGCGGCAGCTTCGATCAACTCGACGGCTCCACCGCCATTTCCTATTCCCGCGAAAAAGAGCGCTACTCCGTCCGCGCCTTCGGCCTGCATTCCGGCCGTTATCTCGATCCACCCGTCACCGCCAATTTCGGTAACGACGGCAACTCCGGAGGATTTTCCACTGCCTACGAACGCGACTTCTCTGACAACGACCGCCTGCGCTTCACCATCGCCCACAATTCCCTGCGCTACGAAATTCCCAATGATTTCGCGCAGCAGGCCCTGCTGCAGCGGCAAGACGCCGCCAGCTCCGAAACCAGCGGGCAAATCTATTTTCAGCACACCATCTCCTCCAACCTGGTCCTCAGCTTATCCGGCGGTGTCCGCGACTCCAGCTTTTCTCTCCGCTCCAATCCCTTTTCCACGCCCGTCATCGTCAATCAGGATCGCGGTTATCGCGAAGGCTACGTCCGCGGCGACATTGCCGGCCACCGCGGCCACCACGACTGGAAAGCCGGCGCTGACTCTTTTTTCACCCCGGTTCACGAAGCCCTGCAATACCACATCACCGACCCATCGCAATTCGATCCCGGCACCCAACTGAATCTGAATTTCACGGGAAGCAAATGGGACGTGGAACCTTCCTTCTACGTCCAGGACCAGATGCGCTTCGGTGCTTGGAACATCAGCGCTGGCCTGCGTTTCGATCACTACGGCTTCGTAGTCCACGATTCCGCCGTCAGCCCGCGGCTTGGCGTTTCGCACTACGTTTCTTCCCTCAATCTCCTGCTACATGCATCCTACGACCGCGTCTTCCAAACTCCTGCGATGGAAAATCTCCTCCTCGCCAGTTCCCCGGAACTGGATTCCGTTAATCCCGTGGTGCTGCGGCTTCCCGTTCCCGTCGCCCGCGCCAACTATTACGAAGGCGGCATCACCAAATCTTTCTTTGGCAAGTTCCGTTTGGACGCCAACATATTCCGCCGCGACTTCCACAACTATTCCGACGACGACGTCCTTCTCCAGACCGGCGTAAGCTTTCCCATCTCCTACGCAAAAGCACGCATCTTCGGCGAGGAAGTGCGCCTCGAAGTTCCACACTGGGGCCGTGTTTCGGGATTTGTCAGCTACGCGAATCAATCGGGGATAGGGTATGGACCAATCAACGGTGGGCTCTTCATCGGCAGCGACGCCAGCTCCGGCCTTACCGACGCCGGCAAATTCGGCGTCTCCCAGGATCAGCGCAACACTCTGCATACCCGCGTGCGCCTGGATGCCGGCCACAACATCTGGTTCGCCGTCGGCGCGCAATACAGCAGCGGTTTGCCCGCCGACCTCAGCGACAACACCGACTTCGCCACGCTCATCTCACAATACGGCGCCGCCGTCGTTTCCCGCGTAAACTTTGCGAAACAACGCGTCGAGCCAAATTTTTCGATGGATCTTGGGATGGGCGCGCAACTCTACCGCAAGGAATCCCGCTCCCTGCAATTTCAGATTCAGGCCACCAACATCGCCGACCGCCTCAACGTCATCAACTTCGCCAGCCTATTCTCCGGCACGGCCCTCGCCCCGCCCCGCAGCGTCTCCGCCCGCCTACGCTTCTCCTTTTAGCGGGCAAGATCGTTAGCAACACATTGTCATTCCGAGGGCGCAGTTTGCCTGAGGAATCTGCTCTCGGCTTTTGGCTAATGGCTGTTGGCTTCTCTTTCTTACCGCCGCCGCACCTTGCTCAGCAATCTCAGCATTTCCATGTACAACCAGATCAGCGTGACCATCAGCCCAAACGCGCCATACCACTCCATATACTTCGGCGCGCCCATCCGCGCTCCGGTTTCGATCATATCGAAATCAATGATCAGGTTCAGCGACGCAATGATCACCACAAACAGGCTGATCCCGATCCCCAGCGGCGTGGCGGCGTTTAGAAACGACATCTGCGAGTGCCCGAACAGGCTCATCAGCATGTTCAAGGCGTAAACCAAAGCGATTCCACCGGTCGCCGCAATCACGCCCAGCTTGAACCCTCGCGTCGCCTGCACAATGCGGAATTTGTAAGCCAGCAGCATCACAAACATCACGCCAAACGTCAGGCTGATCGCCTGCACGGCAATGCCTGGATACGAGCGCTCAAATATTGCGGAGATGCCGCCGAGCAGCAATCCCTCCAGCAGCGCGTAAACCGGCGCGCTAATCGGCGACCACTCTTTCTTGAAAATGGTCACCAGCGCCACAACAAATCCACCGATCGCGCCGCCCAGCATCCACGGGTACACCGCCTCCGGTGTCGGCGAATGGCTTAAGCCCCAGGTCCACGCCGCCGTGGCCACGACAAACAGCAGCAGCAGCCCGGTCTTGTTGACCGTGCCCTGAATCGTCATCGTTTCGCCGGTCGGTATCGCTCCGGCAAACGCACTCTCCTTTAGTACGGGATTCGTCGAACGCAGCAAATCAGCCATGGGCGGTGCCTCCTCGGAAGCTACTCGGTGTGAATGCTAAGAATATCACTAAGTGGATAGGAGCGTAATTCGGGAGGGAAATGTTTGGTACCGCTAACGGGAATCGAACCCGTATTTTAGCCTTGAAAGGGCTACGTGCTAACCGTTGCACCATAGCGGCACTCTTGCGTGAACTACAACCTGTCAATTATACGGAAATCTTCAAATTTGCGCTACGCGGCTTTAGCTCTTCCGGTCTTCCCATTCCTCATGCCACGCCGCCTGAATTGCTTCCAGCTTGCTCTCATTGGACTTCTGCGGATCGCCCGCAAACCCCTGCAACTCCGTGATCCACTTGTGCATGTCGGTAAAGCGCACAGTGTACGGGTCGAGGTCCGGGAATTTGTCCGTCAACCCGATCGCAATATCTTCCAAATTGTCCCAATCAAACGTCCGCGGCATCTCGCTCGCTCCTCAAATGCGCCCGCTTCGGAAAGCGGCCGCTACAAATTCCAACCCGCGAGTGATGGAGTGGCTTTTCACCAGTTATTAATCACCGGTCACGCCATTCTTACTGATAACTGATTACCGATTACTGATTACTTTCTTCCCTCAGTGCCCGTCCAGCTCCTTCGCATAGTTCTTATTCCACTCCGGAATCTCCACCACAATATCCGTCGTCCCGTCCGGCACGGTCTGGCAACCAAGGCGCGACTTCGGCGTGATGCCCGGAGCTTCATCCAGCTCATCAAGCTCCGCGTCCGTCGCTTCGTTGCACGATTCCAGCCCCTCTTTCACCATCACGTGGCACGTTGAGCAAGCGCACACCCCGCCGCAAGCGTGATCGAGCCCCATCTTGAAGCCCTCGGAAATGTCCAGGATGCTTCCCGGCAAACCGTTGTGGCCGTAAGGAAACTTCTCCGGATCCACTTCCACGGTCTTCCCGCTCGGCAGAAACGTCACCTTAAATTTCTGCGTCGCCTTCTTGTATTTCACTTCTTCGATATACGGATTGCTGCCGCCCATAGCTTCTCCCTAAACTTCCGCCAATTTTTTGCCTTCCAGCGCCGCCTGCACCGCGGTGTTCATCAAGATCTCCGCCAGATGCTCTGTCGCATGGTTCAGATCATCAATCTTCTTTCGGATCAACTTATAGTCCGTGCCCTTCACTGATTCCTGCAGCGCCGCCACGGTTTGCTCCACCTTCACCCGCTCCGGCTCGGACAGACTTGCTGCCTTCGGATTCCCCAGCGCCTTCAATGTCGCCGTCAGGATCGCTTCCGATTCCGTGCGCGCTTCAATCAGTTGCCGCTCCGCGAAATCCTGCTCGGCATACTCAATCGATTCTTCCAGCATCCGCTCGATGTCCGCGTCGTTCAGCCCATAGCTCGGCTGCACTTCGATCAGGTGCTCTTCCCCGTTGCGCAAATCCTTCGCCGCCACCTGCAGAATGCCGTTCGCGTCGATCAGGAATTTCACTTCAATGCGCGGCAATCCCGCGGGCGCCGCCGGAATCCGCAAATTGAAACGCGCCAGCGACCGGCAATCCTTTGCCAGTTCCCTCTCGCCCTGCAGTACGTGAATATCAATCCCCGTCTGGTTGTCCACGCCGGTCGTGTACATCTCCTGCGCGCTCGCCGGAATCGTCGAATTGCGCGGAATAATCTTCGCCACCGCGCCGCCGTACGTCTCGATGCCCAGCGAAAGCGGCGTCACGTCCAGCAGCAGCATATTCTGCACGCCGCGATCGAGAATATTCGCCTGCACCGCCGCTCCCAGCGCCACCACTTCGTCTGGATTCAGCTCCGTGTGCGGCTTGCGGTCAAAAAATTCCTGCACCGTGCGCCGGATCATCGGCGTCCGCGTGGTCCCGCCGACCAACACGACTTCCTCAATCTGTTTCGGGCTCACCTGAGCATCGGTCAGCGCTTGCCTCACCGGCGCCATCGTGCGGTCCACCACCGGACGGATCAGCGCCTCCAGCGCGCCGCGTGTAAATTCATGTTCGAACACCTTGCCGCCTGGCAAGGGGAACCGCAGTGCCGCCTTGTCCGCTTCGGACAGGCGGTGCTTCAAGGCGATGAGTTCCTTGCGCAACTCCTGCGCCAGCTCGCCGTGCGGCGAAAAGTCGATCTGGTCGTCCTGCAGAATCTCCTCGTGCACGAACGCCTGCAGCAGGTTATCAATATCGTCGCCGCCGAGGTGTGTGTCGCCGTTCGTCGAAAGCACTTGAAAGATGTCGCCTTCACTCGTCGAAATCAGCTTCAGCACGGATATATCAAACGTGCCGCCGCCGAGATCATAAACAGCCACGGTACCACGCTGTTTTTCGTGCAAGCCGTAAGCCAGCGCCGCTGCCGTGGGCTCATTCACCAGCCGCAAAACTTCCAAGCCGGCGATCTTCCCCGCATCCTTCGTTGCCTGCCGCTGCGCATCATTGAAATACGCAGGCACGGTGACCACCGCCCGGTCCACTGGCTCGCCAAAATACGCTTCGGCCCAATTCTTCAGCTCTCGCAAAATAAACGACGAAATCTCCGGCGGCGTGAAAATCTTGTCGCCCAACATTACTCGAATCACGCTCTTGCTCGCAGGATCAATACGGAACGGAAAAAGCTTCAGTTCGCCTTGCACATCCGCCCGCCCGCGCCCCATCAGCCGCTTCACTGAATAGATCGTCCGCTCCGGTTGCGTCAGCAATCTCCGCCGTGCCGGCTCTCCAACGATGATGCTGCCGTCCGCGTCCATGCTCACCACCGAAGGACACAGCGTGCTCCCGGTCGGCCCTGGGATGCACTTCGGCTCACCCGTCTTCGCGTCCACATACGCGACCAGGCTGTTCGTAGTCCCCAGATCGATTCCGACTATCTTCCCCATAGAAAGCCTTTGTAGCGGCCGCCTTCCGAGGCGGGCGCTTTTTCGGCGCCACGCAAGCAACGGGCGACGAACGACAGTTGCCCGACTAAAACTTGCCGCTTACACTCACGAAAGTTCCTTCTGCACGTTCACAACAAGATTTCGAATATACGAGCGGCGATTCAGCAATTCATTCAACTTCGCCATGATGCCCTTGCGTTTCGCCTCATCCGCACCGGCATCAGCTGCGGCATCCCATTCCTTCGCGACAACTTGTAATTCACTGTCCACTTCTTCAAGCTTGGATTGAAACTTCTTCTGCGCGGATCCCAAGCGCTGCTTTAGTGAACTTGTATCTCCGCTCGCCGCCTTTGCTTCCCGCAACTCATCCAGCGATTCGTTCAGCTCAAAAACCTCTTCGAGCAGTTCCGGCGGAGCTTGCTGCTTGTTTTTGCCTTCGACGCGCGCGCCTTCGATCGCCAGCAGGTATTCCACCCGCGCCACGGGCTCCCGCAGCGTACGGTACGCATCATTCAATTCCGAACTCCGCTTCAGCGAAATCTCCCGCTCTTCCGGCGTCGCATTCACATAATTGTCCGGATGCAGCTTCCAGCTCAGTTGCAGGAATTTCTTCTCCAGCTCGCTCATCTCGATCCACAGCTTGCGCGGGATCTCGAAAATCGCGAAGTAGTCGCTCTTCTCCGGCACCTGCAGCATCTTCCCGCACGAAGAGCAGAAGTGCGTGCCGATCGTCCGCTCGTGGCAGCTCCAGCAAACCAGCGGCGAATCGGTGATGGGCAACGGTGTGCTCATTTCAGTTCTGTTGAACCAACTCCGTCACAAAAAAAGTGGCTGGCGCACGATGCTGCCAGCCGGAATTACGCAAGTCCCCTGTGCTGGGTAAGGCCAGCTGACAGGCTAAAGCCTGTTCTACTTTTACGCCGTAAAGCTGCTGCCGCAGCCGCAATTGCGCGCCGCATTCGGGTTCTGAAAAACAAATCCCTGGCGCATCAGCGTTTCCTCGTACTCCAGGATAGTCCCGTTCAGATACAGCAAACTCTTCGGGTCCACAAACAATCGCGCGCCAAACTCCTCAAAAATCTTGTCACGGTCGCGCGCTTGCGTATCCAGCCGCATCGCGTACGATAATCCCGAACACCCGCCGCCCTGCACGCCCACGCGCAGCCCGCCAACCTGCGGCGACACTCCATCCTTCTCCAGCAGCGCAATAATCTTCTTCGCCGCCTTCTCGGTCAGGTGAATCGCCGGCCCGGCCTTCTCTTTTTCCGCTGTTTGCGTTGTGATTTCCGCCGTCATAATCCGCATCTCCAAAAACATTTCTGGAGCAATCTCTGGACAGCATCCTCCGACGGTCGCAAATCGCCGCCGGAAGACGCCACTACGCCCGCGCTGCCTCGCAACTAGTGCGACGACTTTTCGTGCGCGGGAACTTCAATACCGTGCTTCTTCTTCCAATCACCGATGGCCGCCTTGATGGCGTCCTCAGCGAGAACGGAACAGTGAATCTTCACCGGGGGCAGCGAAAGCTCGCGGACGATGTCCGTGTTCTTGATCGCCAGCGCCTCTTCGACGGTCTTTCCCTTAACCCATTCCGTGGCCAGGGAAGAGCTGGCGATGGCCGACCCGCAACCGAAAGTCTTGAACTTGGCTTCTTCAATCACTTTCGTATCCGGATTGATCTTCATCTGCAGCTTCATCACGTCGCCGCATTCCGGCGCGCCTACCAGGCCGGTCCCGACATTGGGATCTTCCTTGGGCATGCTGCCGACGTTGCGCGGATTATTGTAATGATCGACTACTTTTTCGCTATATGCCATGGACGAGTTACTCCTTCAAGTTTCAATTCCAGTAACAATCAACCCTTTGCCGCAACCAGAGAGCCAAAACCCGCATTCTTGATGGCCTTTTCGGTCAACGCGATGTTGGTCAAAAACGCCGAACGCCCCGCGGTCAGTTCCCGCAACGCGTCGCGGACATAATCCGCTCCCAGGCCCAACACGTTCAAAAACGCGCGGACATCCTGAAGATGATGAAAAGAACGCTCCGCGGCTGGGGCCGGTTCGTCACCATCCTGATACGCCTGATACGTCACGCGAAACGGCGCGGACGTACCCGCGATCGAGCGGTGAATCCTGAGTGTTCCTTCACTTGCAATAGCACTTGCGCTTGCCATTTTTTTCCTTCCAGTCTTCACGGGATTAGGCGGTTTGCCACTTGACCTTGGAAATGTCTATCCCTTCCTTGGCCATTTCATACAGGGGCGAAAGTTCGCGCAGCTTGGTTACAACTTGAACCATTTTGTCGATCACGTAGTCGATTTCTTCCTCGGTTGTAAACCGCCCGAGCCCGAAGCGGATCGACGTATGCGCCAGATCCTCGCCCACGCCTAATGCTTTGAGTACATAACTCGGTTCGAGGGTTGCCGAAGTACAGGCAGAACCGCTCGAAACTGCCACGTCGTTGATTCCCATCAACAGCGATTCGCCTTCGACATACGCGAAGCTCATATTGAGATTGTTCGGCAGCCGGTGCTCCATCGAACCGTTGATGAACACCTCGTCCAGCTTGGCTTCCAGGCCCTTGCGCAGCCGTTCGCGCAGCGCGAGCATCTTCTGCGATTCCTTCGCCATTTCCTGCTGGCAAAGTTCCGCCGCCTTGCCCAGCCCCACGATGCCGGGCACGTTCAGCGTGCCGGACCGCATGCCGCGCTCGTGCCCGCCGCCATCGATGATGGCCGAAAGCTGTACACGAGGATTGCGCCGGCGCACATACAACGCGCCAACGCCCTTGGGTCCATAAAACTTGTGAGCAGAGATGGCCAGCAAATCGATGTTGTCCTTCTGCACGTCCACGGGGATCTTGCCGGCAGCCTGTACGCCGTCCGACGCGAAAATGATCCCGTGTTCCTTGGCAATCTTCCCGATCTCTTGTATCGGGTTCACGGCCCCAATTTCGTTGTTGGCATACATGATCGCAATCAGGATGGTGGTCGGCCGAATCGCCTTGCGCACTTCCTCGGGATCCACCCGGCCGTCCTTGCCCACCGGCAGGTAGGTCACTTCGAAACCGTGCTTCTCCAGATTCTTGCAGGTGTCGAGAACCGCCTTGTGCTCGATCGCCTGGGTGATGATGTGGTTGCCCTTTTCGCGGTACATTTCCGCGACGCCCTTGATCATCAGGTTGTCGGATTCCGTCGCGCCGCTGGTGAAAATGATTTCTTTCGCCGTCGCGCCGATCAACGAAGCCACTTGCTGGCGCGCGTTCTCCACCGCTTCCTCGCCGGCCCAGCCGAACGAGTGGTTGCGGCTCGCCGCGTTCCCGAATCTTTCCGTGAAATAGGGCAGCATCGCCTCCAGCACCCGCGGGTCCATCGGGGTGGTGGCGTGATTGTCCATGTAAATTGGCAGCTTGACGGCCATTTCCGTGTTCTCCTCTAACTCTTGTAACTCTGGGACTTCCCGCTTAGCGGCTCGCCGCCAGTTGGTCCATCCCCTTTAATTCCACCAGCGCCGGTTCCTGCTTGTCCTCGCTCAACTGCGCGATGGTCACCGTGCTCAAAACTTCTAGGATGCTTTCGTTGACCCGCTGCAATGGTTCTTTGATGGAGCAGCGGTCCGTAGCGTCACAATTTCCGTGGCTCGTCACGCAAGATGTAATCAGCACCGGCCCATCAATCGCCGTAATCACTTCCAGCGCGCTGATCTTTGCTGGCTCCTTCGCCAACAGATACCCCCCGCTTGAACCATGCTTGGCCACCACCAGTGTTTGCCGGGCCAGCTTTTGCAGCACCTTGGCCATCAGCATGGACGAAATCCCATACTCCTCAGCAATTTCGCTGGCGCTGCATGCATGCTTCTGGCGGTGGTTGGCCAGATGCTTCATGGCGATCAGGCCGTAATCCGCCTTCTTGGATAATTTAAACATCGAGCGTCCCCAACGCGATCTTGCGAGTGAACCAATTACGACTGAACCAGTCGCATATAGACTATACGACTTTATCCCGTTCCTTGTCAATTCCGCGTTGGCCCAGATTTCAAGGCAAATCTTTATTTATCCAATACTTAGACTACGACCAGTTTAGTCGTAGTTGGAGCTTTTTCCACTCAAGTGCCCCATTTTGCCCCTGAAAGGCCATTATTCCGTTCCGAATGGTTCTGAGTATCGTCCTTTTCCGGGTTATTCTGTTCCGCTGACGTATTTCCGGAGGAACGCAGACCAACATGGGGCCGATTCGAACGGTTGGAGGATGTGACTGGATCCTTCTTTTAAGCTCTCTGCTGGTCTTGCTCACGCCAGGGAGAGCTTTACCTCAGGAACCCGCTCTAAAGCATCAACCAACCCGCAAAGACTACTCGAAAGCCGCCAAGAAAAAACCCCCAGATACATTCACCCTAGTTGGCGCGGGGGACATTGTCGGGTGCTCGGATCTCTCCGCCGCCGAAGCCACCGCCAAACTCATCGACGCAATTCCCGGCACGGTTTTCGCCGCAGGCGACCTCGCCTACCAGCGCGGCACTTATGCAGAATTCCTCAAATGCTACGGTCCAACCTGGGGCCGCTTCAAAGCCCGCACTCGCCCGACTCCCGGAAACCATGAATACGACGGCGCCCCCGCCACCGGCTATTTTCGTTATTGGGATGGACAGGCTGGAGATCCTGGGAAAGGTTATTACAGTTACGATCTCGGTGCCTGGCACATCGTCGTCCTCAACACCAACTGCGGCGCCAGCCAGTTCGGCGGGTGCGCCGAAGGCTCGCCCGAAGAAATCTGGCTCAAGCAGGATCTCGCCGCGCACCCGAATGTCTGCACGTTAGCCTACGGCCACCATGCGCTCTTCAGCAGCGGCCTCTTGCCCAAACACGCCGAGCATCCTGAATTGCGCGCATTCTGGCAGGATCTCTACGAAGCCCACGCTGACCTGGTCCTCGCCGGGCACGAGCATTCCTACGAACGCTTCGCCCCGCAAAATCCCGAAGGCAATCCCGACCCCGAGCACGGCATTCGCGAAATCGTCGTCGGCACCGGCGGCCGCAGCCACACTCCGCTCGGCTACGCGAAGCCCAACAGTGAGGTCCGCGATGACAAAACCTACGGTGTGCTGAAGCTGACTCTCTCTCCCGGCAAATACCGCTGGCAATTCCTCCCCATCCCCGGAAACACCTTCCGTGATTCCGGTGAGGGAACTTGCCATTCGCATCCCGACTCGCCAAAAAAATAAGCGGCGCCGGGACATCCCGTAGCCGCCGCCTTTAGGCCGAGCCCGACCACTGTAGGGTCCGCCGTCCGCGGCGGGCCGCTGATGCCACCGTAAAATACCAGGCCCCGCAATCCCAGTATCCCGCAGGCCATTTCGCGAGCCGCCAAGCTTCTGGCGCTACCAAATTCACTTCGCGCAACCACCACCAGCCGAAGCTGCTTCAACCAATTTTTGGAAAGCCGGCAGTTCCGGAATCGTCAGTTGCGACTTGTGCGCCTGCTGCTCCATCGCATTCAGAGCATCGAGTTGTATTTTCTTTTGATCCGCGGAAATCGCCGCGCCATTTTGAATGGCCTCCAGCGCGTTCATCGCAATTTTCGCGGCCTGCGAAAGCGCCAACGACGCCGGCGTCGCCTCCCTCACAAGTTGAGAACGTTGGGCAAGTGATTGCAATCGATCGTCAATCATCGCCCATTCCGCCAAGGTCGCGCGAATCTCCGCCGCGCTCGCCAAATCCTTGCAGCCTGAACCAACGAGTGTATCCACCAGCAGCGAGAAGCGCCGGGAAACATCGCTCTCCGGATAAACCGCGTCCACCAGCCGGTTCAACGGCGTAAGGCTGTTAGGTGGCGCGCTGGCGCTCGCCTCTCGCGCGTAATCTTTCTCGTGTTCCAGCGCCTGCGCTAACGCCCGCAGCGCATCAAATTCCCCGGGTGACCACGACCCCGCGATCCGCTGCAGCATCGTGCGCTGAAACGACCGGTGCGCCAGTCCAAGCCATTCCAGCCGCGCGGACTCCATCTCCATGCGCGTATGCATGGACGCAACATCCGTAGTGGCTTCCGGCGACCACAGCCGCTCGGCAATCGCCGCGTTGCGCGGCCAGATGCGTGAATCCATATTCTCCGCGTTCACATACTCGGACCAGATGCATGATTCTCCGCCAAGAATCAGTTGTTTCTGTTCCGGTGTAAGTGTGGCCGCGGGTCCCCCCAATGGATCCATCGCGTAATGCCGGGCGGCGCTCCAGCCCAGATCCAGATAGTAGCCGTTCGAAAGAATTCCCCGGTATCCATCCTTCGCCGCCGCGGCCAGCGCATCCACGCCGCGCCACGATTGAATCACAATCGTTTTCGGCACGCCCGGCACCAACACTTCGTCCCAACCCACAGGCGTCTTCTTGTGCTTTGTCACCAGTTCCTGCACCCGCCCGCTGAAATACGCCTGCAACCCTGCGTTGTCTTTAATCTTGTGCGATTTCTTGAAGGCCTGAATCTTCGGATTGGTGTCCCACTCTTTGCCGTTAACCTCGTCGCCGCCGATGTGAAAAAACTGGTCGGGAAACAACTTGGCCATCTCGCCGATAAATTCGGTCAAGAATTTGTAAGTCTTCTCATCCGTGGGATCCATCGCCGCATCGAACACGCCCCACTTCCGTTCCACCGCGTAAGGCCCTCTGCCGCTCGCCAATTCAGGATGGCCAACGAACCAGGCCGTACTGTGGCCGGGCATGTCGAACTCCGGCACCACGCGGATGCCGCGGTCGCGCGCGTACTCGACCACGTCTCGAATCTCTTCTTGCGTGTAGTAAAGACCGTCGGAGCCCTGCTCATGCAGCTTTGGAAATTTTCTGCTCTCCGTGCGGAACCCCTGGTTGTCCGAGAGGTGCCAGTGAAAAACATTCATCTTCACGGCTTCCATCCCGTCCAGGTTGCGCTTGATCACATCCAGAGGAATAAAATGACGGCCGGAGTCGATCATCAATCCGCGCCACGGAAACCTCGGCCGATCCCCGATGTGCACCGACGGAACATTGAAGCCATCCGGCGAGATCGCAATCAACTGGAGAAACGTTTGGAGTCCGCGAAGCACACCAAGCGGGTTTGCGGCGTGCAACTTCGCGCCGCCGGGGGTTACATCCAACGTGTACGATTCCTCCTCGCCAAGTTCCTGAATCGCCTTGCTCTCATGGTCTGTCTTGATTTCCAGCGTCGCGGCCCCGGTGTTCGCACTCGCAGGAAGCAAAACAATTCCCGTTTGCCTCCGAAACTGATGCAAAAACCTCTGCCCAGCCCGCTCCAGGCGCGCCTCGTGGAATCCCGTAAAGGCGATTCGGAAGTTCGCGTCGATCTTCAACGATCCTTCGCCGCGTTCCGCCTTCGCAGGCAGCGGCATGATGTTCAGCGGTAGATTCGATTGCGCGTTCATCATGCCAGCTCCCGTGGCGAGCACGAAAAGTGCCGTCAAAATTCGTCGTGCCCCTCTCCCCATCCGGCTCATCGGAAATTCCCCCTCGCAGATTTAAATCGGTTCAACACCGTAAATCCTCCGGAAGTACCGCAGCAAGGGTGTCACAACTCCGGCGCCGGGACAATTCCCTTTCCCAAAATTCCTCACCGGCCACTACCGTCGCCCCACGCGCGAAACTTGTCGTCCTGAGGCTCGATTCCCATCGGGGCCGAAGGACCTCAACCGCAAAGCCTCCTCCGCCCGATCGGTTTAGATCCTTCGCATCGCGATCAACCCGCTGCTAACGAAAACACTTTTTCCAGAGTGGTGATACGTCGGAAAAATTGCTCTTCCTCCGAAATGCGGGTTAGAATGTGCCGCGGCAGCGCGTGCCGCTTTCATGAAAACTTCCATTGCCATCTATCCCGGCTCCTTCGATCCCGTCACCAACGGGCATCTCGATCTCATCGGCCGCGGCGAAAAAATGTTTGACCACCTCATCGTCGCGGTCCTGAAAAACATGGACAAGGAACCGCTCTTCACTGTTCCCGAACGCGTCGAAATGCTCCGCGAAGTCACCAGGGAATTTCCCAGTGTCGAAGTGGACGTCTTCCAGGGCCTCCTCGTCGACTACGCGCGCAAGCGTGACGCCGCCGTTATCCTGCGCGGCATCCGCGCCGTCTCCGACTACGAATACGAACTCCAGATGGCCCTGATGAACCGCAAGCTCGAGCCACGCCTCGAAACCGTGTTCATGCTCCCCGGCGAGACCTACAGCTATTTAAGCGCCAAGCTGGTCCGCGAAATTGCGCAACTCGGCGGCCCGCTCACCGGTCTCGTCCCTCAGCTCGTCGAACAAAAAATCCGCGCGAAACTTGCCCTCAGCTCCAAATAAACGCTTGTCGCCTCCCAGTCGCGCTTCCCGATTGAAATTCCCGCCCTTTTCCTGAAAACTACTTATTCACAGCTTCGCCCCAGGGAGAGCACGTGCAACTGACCAACCGTATCAACCGCATCCAGACTTCGCCCACCGCTTTGGTGATCAGCGCCGCCGAACAATTGAAAGCCAAAGGAGTGGACATCGCCGATTTCGGCCCTGGTGAGCCGGATTTCCCGACGCCCGATCACATCAAGAAAGCCGCGATCCTGGCCATCGAGGAAAATCGCACCAAGTACACCCCGACCGGTGGCATCATGTCGCTGCGTGAAGCCATCGCCGCGTGGCACAAGCGCGAACTCGCGTCCGACTACACCGCGAAAGAATGCGTCGTCACCGTCGGCGGAAAGCATTCCATCTTCAACGCCGTCAGCGTCCTCATCCAGAGTGGCGACGAAGTGATCCTGCCAGCGCCCTACTGGGTCAGCTTTCCGGACATTATCAAGTACGCGGGCGGAACGCCGGTGATCGTGCAAACTCGCGCCGAAGAAGGCTTCGCCGCCAAAGCCGCCGACATCGAAAAGGCCATCACCGCAAAAACAAAAATGGTCATCATCAACTCGCCCTGCAACCCCTCGGGCGGCGTGGTGGACGGCCCGGAGTTTGAAAAAATCCTGGCGTTCTGCAAGAAACGTAACATTTGGCTGATGGGCGACGAATGCTACTCGCACTTCGTCTACGAGCCGCACAAGCCGTTTTCCATCGCGAGCGCGAAAGACAGCAAAGCCAACGTCATCATCATCGGCAGCGTTTCGAAAACCTTCGCGATGACCGGTTGGCGCATCGGCTACACGCTCGCGCCCGAAGAATTAATCCAGGCCATGATCAAGGTGCAGAGCCAGTCCACTTCGAACCCTACTTCCATCGCGCAATACGCCGCGCTCGAAGCCATGCGCGGCTCTATGGACACGGTTCCCCCGATGCTCGCCGAATACGCCAAGCGCCGCAAGCGCATCGTCGAAGGCTTGCGCGCCATTCCTGGCGTCACCTGCGAATGGCCGGGCGGCGCGTTCTATGCATTCCCGAATATTTCCGCGCACCTGGGCGATGGCAAAAATGCAGCCGCGAAAAACTGCACTGAACTTGCGAAGCTCCTCCTGGAAAAAGCCCATGTAGCTCTCGTTCCCGGCGAAGCGTTCGGCGCTCCCGGATTCCTTCGCCTTTCGTATGCAACTTCCATCGAGCGCATCGAGGAAGGGCTCCGCCGCCTCGAAAAATTCTTTTCCCGCGCGGAGGCTGCCGCCTAGCCTGTGATGCAACCTGCCCTCTCGCGACTTGAACCCTTCTTTAGCCCGCGGATCTGGGGCCAGCGTTCCCTCGCCCCCTGGTACCCCGACAAAGTCAATTTGAAAGAACCGCTCGGCGAAGCCTGGCTCACGGCGTTCGATTCGCGCGTCTCGAACGGGCCCTTCGTGGGTAAAACGCTGCGCGAAATGTGGCACGCCATGCCAGCGGAATGGCGCGGAATGCGGCACGCCTCCGTCGCCGAATTTCCGGTGCTCATCAAATTTATTTTTCCCAACGACAAATTGTCCATCCAGGTCCATCCGGGCGATGCTTATGCCTCGAAGTACGAGCAAAACGCCGGCGGCCGCGGCAAAACCGAAATGTGGCACCTGGTCTGGGCAAAAAGCGGTGCCGAGATTCTATTCGGGTTAAATCCCGGCGTGAATCAGCAGGTTTTTCTCAAAGCCCTCTCGGACCACACCGTGGAAAATCTCCTGCCGCACATTCCGGTTCATGCCGGCGACACGTATTTCGTCCCTGCCGGAACCCAGCACGCCATGGGTGCCGGCCTCGTGGTCTGCGAAATCCAGGAATATTCCGACCTCACCTACCGCGTTTATGATTTTGGGCGTGTGGACTCTTCCGGCAAGCCGCGCGAGCTGCACATTGAGAAAGCGCTCGAAGTTACAAATTTCGGGGCCGGGCGCGGCGGCAAAATCGAACCGCTGGCGTTGCACTCCCCCGACGCGAAAAAATATCTGCTCGCAGCCTGCGAATATTTTGCCACCGAGCGCTGGGATTGTAACCGCACCACCCCCATCGAAAGCGATCCGGAAGAGTTTCAGATTTTCGTGATTCTCGAAGGCACCGGCGCCTTCCATGATTCCGAGCGGGCCTTCCCCTACCGCCCGGGTGAAGCGTGGTTTTTGCCTGCCACTCTGCCCACAACCCTGCTGCAGCCGGATGCGGTAAGCTCGGTCCTGCGCGTAACCATGCCGGACACCGGCGCTCTGCGCAGGCAATTGCGCAACCAGGGCTTTGAAGACCAGGCAATTTCGCGCGTCGTGCTAGGTGCTGAGTGAAAAAAGAAAAAGCGCTGGCTATCCACGCGGTAATTCTTGCCGGAGGACGCGGCACCCGCTTCTGGCCGCGCAGCCGCACGCGCACACCGAAACAGCTTCTGAATATTGTCGGCGAAGGCTCGATGCTCCAGCAGACCGTCTCGCGGTTGGCGCCTCTTGTCCCTGCGCAGCGTACCTGGACCGTGACCAACGCGCAGCAGGCGTCCGCCCTGGCAAAACAGTTGCCCGCTGCCGCGCGAAAGCATGTGCTGAACGAGCCGATCGGAAGGAACACCGCCGCGGCAATCGCGCTGGCCGCGATTCATGTGCGCCACTCCGCCGGCGGCGACGCGCTGCTTGCCGTCCTTCCCGCGGATCACTACATCGCCCAGCCCGGCCGCTATCGTGAAATCGTCCGCGCCGCCCTCGACGAAGCGCGCAAGCCCGGCCACATGCTGGTCCTCGGCATTCCCCCCACGCGCCCCGAAACCGGCTTCGGGTATATCGAGCGCCGGGGCGATTCAGTAACCGAAAAGGGCGCCCCCATTTTTGCCGTTGCGTGTTTCAAAGAAAAGCCGGAGCTTGCCGTCGCCAAGGAATACCTGGCCTCAGGAAATTTCCACTGGAACGCGGGAATGTTTTTCTGGCGCGTCTCCACTTTTCTCGATGCGTTGAAGGAATTCCTGCCAAAAACCCGTGCGCAGATTGAAGAGCTCGCCCGCCACATCGGGAAGCGGAGTTACGCCGCCAAATTAAAGCGCATCTATCCGCAACTCGAAAATATCTCCGTGGACTACGCCATCCTCGAACGCGCCACCCGGCATTCCGGCGGCTCACGCGTCTTCGTCATCCCCGCCGAAATGGGCTGGAGCGATATCGGCTCCTGGTCCGCGGTTCACGAACTCCTCGCCAAGCATCCCACCGAAAATATTTTTGCCGGGCCTGGTCACACGCTCGATGCCGAAGGCAATTTCCTCTGGAGCCCCGATAAATATGTCGTCGCCATCGGCGTCACCGGCCTCGTCGTCGTCGAAACCCCCGACGCTCTCCTCATCTGCCCCCGCGACCGCGCCCAGGACGTCGCCAAAATCGTCAAAACTCTCGAAGACCGCAAGCACAAAAAGCTCCTATAGCGTTCACGCTCTCGTCAGGCCGCCAACTCTTTCTGCAGCGCCTTGCCCTTCCGGAACCAGGGCCGCTCCACCCGTTGCATGTACCTCGGCAACGTCCGCTTCTTCGCAGCCAATTTTTGCACCCACTCCCGCGCTTCCTCTTTCTTCCCCGCCAGCTTCAGATAGTTCGCGTAGTTGTACAGCGTCTCCGGCGTAGTCGAAAACTGCGCGGCAGGTGCGAAATAAATCCCCGCTTTTTCCATATCTCCGGTGCGCGCATAAGCGTCGCCCAGCAGCCCCGTCGCCCGGTAGTAATCAAACTTCGCGTCCTTCCCGATCACGTACTCCAGGTCGGGAACCGCCCCCGCATAGTCTTCCATTCCCAGCGCCGCCTTCGCCCGCAAATAAAACGCATGCGGCGAATCACTCCGCGTGGAAATTGCCTGGTTCAGCAACTCCCTGGCCTTCGAATGATTCTTCTGCTCAAAATACAGCTCCGCCAGTTCCTCCAGATTCCCCGCCGACGGATTGTCCAGAATTTGTATCTCCAGGTTTTGAATCCGCGAGCGCCGCCCAAATCCCTGAAACGTCCCGCGAAGCAACCCCAGGTCCGGGATCATCTCGACGACCACGTACACCCCGGCACCCAGCACGCCGCCGAAAATGATGATCCACAGCCAATAGCCTTCCGGCCGCCGCCTCACGAAGTGCCACAGCGCCACACCCTGGACGACAAATCCCCACGGATAGATGAGGAAACTCAGTCCTCCCATTCCCGGGCCACCTCGTAATCTCGATTCAGACTAACGACTTTGCCAACAGCATCCGGCATCCCCTTACGCGTGTCAATCCAACCATTCAATTTTTCGACTAAACGTGACTATCGCTTTGTGCATTTTTCTGCATTCCACTTTTTTTGGTCGGGACAGAAATTTCCCGGTCGCTCGGTTATCTTCGGAACGAAAACGTCGTGCTGCCAAATTGGATTGCGTTTATCACTCTTCTCTACCCGTACCTGAGCCCGAAATCTTTGGCCCCTCGCCCTCCTCGCGTATACTCGAATGCAATGGCTTCGATTCAATTTGGCACCGACGGCTGGCGCGGCATCATCGCCGAGGATTTTACATTCGCGAACGCGCGCACCGTCGCCGCCGCAATCGCCCGCTACGTCGTGCGCGGCGAAGACGCGCGCAAAGGCGTCCTGGTCGGCTACGACCATCGCTACGCATCCGATCGCGTCGCCGCAGCCGTTGCCGAAGTCATCGGCTCCACCGGAACGCCCGTCTGGCTCGCCGACAAACCCTGCCCCACGCCCGCAATTTCCCTACTTGTTCGCCAGCGCCAGGCTGCCGGAGGAATCGTTATCACCGCCAGCCACAATCCCTATTCCTGGAACGGCATCAAGTACAAGGCCAGCTATGGCAGCAGTGCGCTTCCCTCCATCGTCGCCCAAATTGAAAACGAACTCGAAACCGTGCTCTCCAACGGCGTGCCCCCACTGCCGCCGCGAAAAGATTTGATCCGGTCGCTGGAACCTCGAGAGCCCTATCTCGACGCCATCGAAAAACTGATCGACTGGCAACGCCTGCGCGACTCCAAATTCCGCTTCGTCGCCGACCCCATGCACGGTTCCGCCGCCGGCCTCTTGCACGAACTTTTCCAGCGCAACGGCGTTGTTTGCGACGAAATCCGCGGCACCCGCGACCCGCGCTTCGGCGGCGTCCATCCAGAACCCATCGAGCCGCACATTGATGCACTGCGCAAAGCGGTCCTCGCAGGGAAATATGACGCTGGGCTTGCCGCGGACGGGGACGGCGACCGCATCGGCGCCATCGACCGCGACGGCTCCTTCATCAACCCGCACCAGATTTTCGCCCTTATGGTCTGGCACCTCGTCGACACCAGGAAACTTCCCGGCGACATCGCCAAAACCTTTTCCGTTACGAAACTCATCGACAAACTGGCCGCGAAATTTAACCGCAAGCTCCACGAAGTGCCCATCGGTTTCAAATATATTTGCGAGCTTATGCTACAGCAGGACATCCTGATCGGCGGCGAAGAAAGCGGCGGCATCGGCACCAGCCTCTATCTGCCCGAGCGTGACGCCCAGGTTTCCGCGCTCTTCCTCGCCGAACTGATGGCCTGGCACGGCAAATCCCTCGGCGAACTGCTCGCCGCGCTGCACGCGGAATTCGGCGAGTTTCATTACGGCCGCATCGACTTGGACGTGAAGCCCGGTCAAAAAGAAAAGGCCATCGCCCATTTCACCAATGAAAAAACGAAACGCATCGACACTTGGGACGTCACGCGCCGCGAAAACATGGACGGTATCAAGCTTTATCTCGGCGATATCGGCTGGGTACTGGTTCGCCCATCGGGCACCGAAAATCTTCTGCGCATCTATTCCGAGACTTCGCGGCCGGAAACAACCAGGCGGGTTTTGCAATCCACGGTCGCGGCGGTCAACGCGCTTTAGGGAGCAATCCATGGAAACAGTCAACCTCAAAGACAAATTCGGAAAATTCCAGGACTACTGCAACCCGCGCGTCATCGGCGAAGTGAACGACTGCCACGTGAAAGCCGTCAAACTGAAAGGCGAATTCATCTGGCACCACCACGACGACGAAGACGAGCTTTTTCTTGTCGTGAAAGGCATATTGCGCATGAAATTCCGCGACCGCGAAGCCGTGGTCCGCGAAGGTGAATTCGTGATCGTTCCCCGCGGCATTGAGCACTGCCCCTCTGCCGACGAAGAAGTTCACATCGTCTTGATCGAACCCCGCTCCACTTTGAACACCGGAAATATCCAGAACGAAAGGACCGTCAGCCAGCTCGAGCGCATTTAGACTTGACCGCTCGGCGGCCGGAAAGACAGGACCCAGCCATGCAACATCGCTTCTACACACTCGACGTCTTCACCACCACCCGCTTCCAAGGGAATCCCCTCGCCGTGATCACCGATGGCGACGGCCTTTCGCAAGATCAGATGCAGGCCATCGCCCGCGAGATGAATCTTTCCGAAACCGTTTTTGTGCAAAAACCGACTGACGACCGCGCGCTCGCCCGCCTCCGCATCTTCACCACCAAGGAAGAGTTGAAGCTCGCCGGCCATCCGGTCATCGGCACGTGGTTCCTTCTCGCCGAACTCGGCGTCGTCCCCGCGCAAGAAGGCGGCGTACACATCATGCAGCAAACCGGCGCCGGAATTCTGCCGGTCGAAATTCGCTTCAAGGACGGCCGCCCACAACGCGTCACCATGACCCAAAAAGAAGCCGCCTTCAAGCCATCGAAGATCAACAAGAAAAAGTTGGCGGAATCGCTCGGACTTTTGCTGAAAGATCTCGATCCCAAACTCGATCCGGAATTTGTCTCCACCGGAATTTTCAACCTGATGGTCCCGCTGCGCAATCGCCAGGCACTCGCTAAAATTCAACTGAATATGATGGAACTCGCCGGCCTCTTCGGCAAGCAGGGCGCTCTCGCTTACTGCTTCGCGCTCGGCGGCAATTCCTCCGCCTTCGCCCGGGGAATGATGCCGTGGGAAATGTACGAAGACGCGGCCACTGGCTCGGCTGCCGGTTCGCTAGGCGCGTATCTCGTCAAGCACGGAAATCTCGGTGCTGGCCACACCCTGCACATCGCCCAGGGCGTCGAAATGGGCCGCCCCAGCGAAATCGAAGTGGAAGTCTCGCAAAACGGCAAAAAACTCACGCCACGCGTAAGCGGCGCCGCCGTAAAGGTCTTCGAAGGCACAATCCGCACCTAGCCCAAAGCCAACGCAGCCAATGGCAAATCTGTTCATGTTTTCCTATGTAGCGGCCACCTTTAGGTGGCTCCGCGCGCATTTGTAGCGGCCGCCTTCCGAGGTGCGCATTTTGCACCCCGATCGCATTTGCGGGGCGGGCGCTTTTGAAGCATCGGAATGTCCGTCACTTCGCTTTGATTGTCTTTTGGTAAGCGTCGAGGATCCCATTAACGAAACCCCCGGCATCATCCGAGGAATATTTCTTGGCCAGATCCACCGCTTCGTTAATCACAACTTTCACCGGCGTATCCGTGGCCCGCATTTCGTGCATCGCCAGGCGCAGGATCGCGCGGTCAATCGCCGCCAGCCGGTCCAGCCGCCAGTTTGCAGCGTGCCTGCTGATCAACTCGTCGAGCGCCTTGGCGTCATGTGCCGCGCCTTCAAAAAGCTGGTTCGCAAACGTACGCGTCTGCGCCGCCGCTTTCGCGCTCTTCCAGAAAGTCAGCTCCAGTTTCTCGGCCAACTGCTGGCTCATGTCCCATTGAAACAGCATCTGCATCGCAAATTCCCGTGATTTCGTCCGCAAGCTCAAGTTATTTGCGCCGCCTTTTACCAGTCGGAGCTGACGAAGCTTTCGCCGGACCCCGCAACTTCCGCGACAGCTGCGCCATCTCGATCGCCCCCAGCCCGGCCTCGAATCCCTTATTGCCGCCCTTCAATCCTGCGCGGTCGATCGCCTGCTCCAGCGTGTCGCACGTCAGCACGCAAAACATCACCGGCACGCCCGTATCCATCTGCGCCAGTTGCAACCCGCGCGAAGTTTCCGAGCAAACATAATCGTAGTGCGCCGTTTCGCCGCGCAGCACGCAGCCAATCGCGATCAGCGCGTCGTATCGGCCCGCCAGCGCCAGCTTTTTTGCAGCCAGCGGCAATTCGAACGCCCCGGGCACGTGAATCACGTCCACATCTTTGCTCGCCGCCCCGCCGCGCTCCAGCGCATCCACTGCTCCCTGCAGCAGCCGCTCCGTAATAAAACTATTGAATCGGCTCACCACAACGCCAAAGCGAAACCCCTCGCCAATCAACCCTCCGTCAATTTTACCGGGCTGGATCATCGCTCTCGCTTCCCAATCCACTAATCCGCATTTGCCTTCAACGGCATTTTACCTGGTGCTCAAAACGCTAAGAACTTCTGTGATCATGAGGGCGCGCTGTTTGCACCGGAAGAACCCCAACATCCAATTTCTTGCTAAGCACATAAAATTGAGATCGCCACGCAAGACCTTTACCCCAGTTACTTCCTTAACTTCCTTTACTTCCCCTTAAAAACCGCCGCCCGCTTCTCCAAAAACGCCTTCGTCCCTTCTCGCATATCTTCCGTCGCGCAGCACAATCCAAACAGCGTCGCCTCCAGGAACAACCCCTCTTCCTGCGGCATTTCCACTCCTCGTTCAATCGCTTCCATGCAGTATTTCACGGCCAACGGCGCTTTCTCGATAATCTTTTTCGCCATCGCCTCGGCCGCGGGCAGCAGCTCCGCCAGTTCATAAATACGATTCACCAGGCCGATTCGCTGCGCTTCTTCCGCCGTTATCATTTCGCCGGTCAGGCAAAGTTCGTGCGCTACGCCCTTGCCGCACAAGCGAGCCATCCGCTGCGAGCCGCCGTACCCGGGAATAATCCCCAGCTTCACTTCCGGCTGCCCCAGTTTCGCGGTTTTGCTGGCGATCCGAATCGTGCACGAAAGAGCCAGCTCGCACCCGCCCCCAAGGGCAAAACCATTGATCGCACAAATCGAAGGCTTCCCTATCGTCTCCAGCAGGTGAAACACGCCCTGCCCGAAAATCGAGAACTCTTTTCCGTTCATAGGGGTCTGCTGCGCCAGTTCGTTGATGTCCGCCCCGGCCACGAAAGCCTTTTCCCCGGAGCCGGTAAGAATCAGCACCCGCACTGCGGCATCATCCCGCGCATCCATCAGCACCTGCTGAAATTCTTCAATCGTCTTGCGGTTCAGCGCATTCAGCACTTTCGGCCGGTTGAACGTGATGAACGCAATGCCATCCTTCTTTTCGTACAACAGATTTTCATAAGCCATGATTTTTCCTCAAAACGCAATCGGCTTCGGATTCGCCGGATCCGCATAGTCATAGAATCCGCGCCCGGATTTCTTCCCGTTCCACCCCGCCAGCACCATGCGCTTCAGCAGCGGCGGCGCGGCAAAGCGCTTCTCCTTGAACTCATCGAACATAATCTGCGAAATGTAATATGTCGTATCCAGCCCCACAAAATCCAGCAGCGTGAACGGCCCCATCGGATACCCGCAGCCCAGCTTCATCGAATTATCAATGTCCATCACCGAGCCGACGCCCTCTTCCAGCGCTCGAATCGCGTCCAGAAGATACGGCACCAGCAACCGGTTCACGATAAACCCCCCGCTGTCACTCGCCCGCACCGGCGTCTTTCCCAGCTTCGCTCCAAACGCAACCATCTCGTCATACACCGCCGGGTCGGTCGAAATCGTTTTCACCACTTCCACCAATTTCATCACCGGCACGGGGTTGAAAAAGTGCAGCCCCACAAACCGCTGCGGCCGCTTCGTCGCGGCGGCGATCTCCGTAATCGTCAGCGAAGACGTGTTGCTCGCAAAAATCGTCTGCGGCGGGCAAAGTTTGTCCAGCGCCCCAAAAAGTTCCCGTTTCACCGGCAGTTGCTCGATGATCGCTTCCACAATCAGGTCGCAATCCTTCAAATCCTCCAGCGAAGTCGTCCCCTTCAGCCACCCGCGCACTTCATTCTTCGCCGCTTCCGTCAGCGTTCCCTTTTCCACCAGACGCGCCAGGTTCTTCTCAATGCTCTTCAGTCCCTTCTCCACCAACTCGGCGCTCACTTCCCGCGCCACGGTCGTGAAGCCCGCCTGCGCGCAAACCTGCGCGATCCCAGAGCCCATCAAGCCACACCCCACTACGCCCACTTTTTGAATCGCCATGAATTCCTCACGTCTCGAAGTACACGCAAAAACGGCGGGAAATCGCCACCCGTCAAAGTGTATCAAAGCTGACTCGATAACTCACTTTGCCCATTTCGCAATCCCCGCTGAATTCCGCGGGCATGCGAATGTCATCCCGCAGGTGGTGATAAACTACGCCAAGGAAGCGGCCGCGATGAAAATTTTTCCCAGGCGATGTACTCTTTTGGTAGCGCTGTTCCTGCTAAGCTCGCTGGAATTCGCCAGTAGCGCCGTGGCGCAGCACGCATCCCAAACTTGCCGCGTTCATCAAACCATGCAGGGTACAAACGACATGTGGTGGAAGCACGCGGTCATCTACGAAATCTATCCGCGCAGTTTTCAGGATTCTAACGGCGACGGCATCGGCGACCTCAACGGCATCACCCAACGCCTCGACTACCTGAAAGATCTCGGCGTCGACGCCATCTGGATCACGCCGATGTATCCTTCGCCGCAGGTCGACTTCGGCTACGACATCGCCGACTACACCGCGATTGATCCGCAGTACGGCACCATGGCCGATTTCGATCATTTGATGAAGGAAGCGAAAGCCCGCGACATCCGCGTCATCATGGATTTTGTTCCGAACCACACCTCCGACAAGCATCCGTGGTTCGTCGAATCCAGCTCCTCGCGCACCAATCCCAAGCGCGACTGGTACATCTGGCGCGACGGCAAAGGCCCCGGCCGGCCGCCCAACAACTGGCAATCCTGGTTCGGCCACTCCGCCTGGAAATTCGACCCGCGGACCGGCCAATTCTATTACCACCATTTTTATTCCGAACAGCCCGACCTCAACTGGCGCAATCCCGAAGTCCGCAAAGCGATGTACAACGTGCTGCGCTTCTGGCTCGATCGTGGCGTTGCCGGTTTCCGTCTCGACGCGGTTTCGCGCCTCTTCGAAGATCCGGATCTCCACGACGATCCGCTTCTGCCCGGAACAAACGCTTACGGCGACCAGATCATCGAGCACAAGTACACCGACAATCTCCCGGAAGTGCACGAGGTACTTCGCGAGATTCGGCAAGTGGTTGATGAATATCCGGGGAATCCGGTGCTAATCAGCGAAGCCGACGAGCCCAACATCTCGGAGCTCACCAAGATGTACGGCAGCAAGCTGGACGAGATCCAATTGCCGATGGATTTTCAAGTTGCGGATGTCAACCAGCGTTGCGCTGCCTGCTTCCGGGAACTGATCGACCAGATCGAAAACAACCCGGTAGGCGGCCAGCCATACTTTTTCTTCAACAATCACGATCAGGAGCGCACCTGGGATCGCTACGGCGATGGCGTGCACAACGACGCGATTGCCAGGTTGCTAGCGGCTTTGCTGCTGACCACGCGTGCCACGCCGCAGTTGTACTACGGCGAAGAAATCGGAATGGTGACCACGCCGCCCACCCGCAAGGAGGACGTGAAGGATCCGATTGGCAAAATTGGCTGGCCAAAGGAGAAAGGCCGCGACGGTGAGCGCACCCCCATGCAGTGGGACACCTCAACCAACGCCGGCTTCACCTCATCGCTAACACCCTGGCTCCCTGTTCCCGCAAGCTACCAGCAGCGCAATGTCGCCTTTGAAGAAAAAGACCCCGACTCGCTCCTCAACTTCTACAAGCAACTCATTCGTCTCCGGCGCACTCACCCCGCGCTCCGCGATGGCGCCCAAATCACGGTGAACTGCCACGACGCCGACGTGCTGTGCTACCTGCGCAAAAACCCCAACACAGGCGAATCGGTCTTGATCGTCCTGAACATGAGCAACAAACCAAAAACCGTTGCCTTCAACCTCAAGTCCCAAGGCATCGCCGGTGACTCCGCAACACTCCTGGTTGCTTATCCCGCCACCACCGCAATAGAACTTCCCCTGAACGCAATCTCACTACCGCCATTTGCAACACGCGTATCCGCCGTCAAGTAGCGGCCACCTTCAGGCTTGCCCCGACGAAGGAATGGGTGGCCGCGCCTGCGACAAGCTGGCATAAAAGCCAGCGCTACATTTCAGAATGAAACGGCTGAATCTATTTCGCGCTCAACCAGGCGAAACAAGAGGCAGCGTTAAAGAGCGCTTCAGGCAATTATTTGCTGAGGGCTTCCACGATGATGGCGATACCCTGTCCACCGCCTATGCACGCTGTCGCCAGGCCGTAACGCAACCCTTTGCGACGCAATTCGTTCAACACGGTGATCACGAGCCGCGTTCCTGAAGCGCCGAGCGGATGCCCCAGCGCAATCGCGCCGCCATTCACGTTGGTTTTGTCGCGATTCAATCCCAGCTCTTTTTCGACCGCCAGATATTGCGCCGCAAACGCCTCATTCACTTCCACACGATCGATCTGCTCCAGCTTCATCCCCGCCAACTGTAGCGCCTTGCGCGTCGATGGCACCGGGCCGATCCCCATGATGCTCGGATCCACTCCCGCCACGCCCCACGAAACAATACGCCCGATGGGCTTCAGCCCGCGATCCTTCGCAATTCTCTCCCGCGTCAGCACCACCGCCGCCGCTCCATCCACAATCCCGCTCGCATTTCCTGCCGTCACCATCCCATCTTTCTTGAACGACGGCGGCAGCTTCTCCAGAATCTCCATTGTCGTTTCCGGCCGCCTGTGATCGTCTTCCTTCACCAGCATCGTCTTCTTCCCCTGCTTCACTTCCACCGGCACGATCTCTTCCGTCAGGTAGCACGCTCTGAACGCCGCATCCGCCAACTGCTGGCTGCGCAGCGCATAAGCGTCCGCATCCTTCCGCGTAATCCCCGTCTGCTCCGCCAATTTTTCCGCGGTCAGCGCCATCGGCAAGCCGCAATACGTGTCCGTCAACCCCACAAACAGAAAATCCTCCAGCGCCCCGCCGCCCAGCTTCAACCCAGTGCGCGCCCCGCGAATTACAAACGGCGCCTGTGTCATGTTCTCCATCCCGCCCGCCAGCACCAGGTTCGCTTCGCCCAGCAGCAGCCGCTGCGCGCCCTGCACAATCGCCTCAATGCCGGAGCCGCACAACCGGTTCACCGTCACCGCCGGCGTCTCGATCTTCAGCCCCGCCTTCAGACCGACGTGCCGCGCCCCATAAATCGCGTCCGCGCTCGTTTGCATCACGTTGCCAAAAATCGCGTGATCGAACTCCGCCGGGTCCGCGCCCGATCTCTGAATCGCCGCCTTGCTGGCATACGCGCCCAGCTCAATCGCCGACACTTCCGAGAACGCCCCTGTATACCGCGCCATGGGCGTGCGCGCACCCGCAACTATCACCACATCCGTTGGAAACATGTTTTTCCTTTCCTATTTCCAAAACTTGTCAACCTGAGCCTATCCGACGAGGATCGGCGAAGGATCTCAACGTTAAGTCCGTGCACCGCGTAGCAGTTGAGATCCTTCGCAGCGCGAAAGGCGCGCCGCTCAGGATGACAACTCATTACTGAGCGTTGAACGACAAATAAACTGTCCGGCACCCGAAACCCCTGCTAAAACTTGGGAATTTCAGAGAGCACGATCACGTCCCCGCCGCGCTTGCGGGCTTCCTCCACGCTGAACTCCGCGCGATTGATCAGGTCGGTCACAATATCCTCGCTGTCGAACTCCTGCCGCGCCGCCGCTTCCACAACTCCGGCGCTCAGCGTAATTTGCGTCGAATCCCACGGCGGCCGCACTCCCGCCGCCGCGCGCTTCAACTTATCCACCAGGTTCTGCGCCCCAGAAAGATTCGTGTCCGGCAAAATGAACGCCAGCGCCCACGAAGTATATTTTACCGCCATATCGTTCTGCCGCACGATGGGCTGCAGCGAACGCGAAAGCTGCTCCAGGAATTTTTCCAGCGGTACTTCGCCCTGCGCCCGCAGCATATCCGCGCCTCGGTCGATCTGCAGCACCGCCAGCGATAACGGTGTACCCTGCGTGCGCGCGCGGTCGGCTTCGTTCAGCAGGCAGCCCACGTAAGAGCTGCGGCTGAGCAATCCAGTCTTCTCATCGGAAACGCCCATGCGCCGCACCAGGCTGCGTAGCCGCGTGTGGCTGACGCTCATCATCATCTGGTCGCCGATTGCTTGTAGAAAATAGGTTTCGTTCGGCTTCCAGTGGTGCGCCTTGTCGTGCGCCACGATCAGCATTCCGGCCGGCGCCTGGGTTTCCTTGTCCGTGATCGTCACGCCCAGCGCCGTCGCCAATCCCAACTCCTTCAAGATGGATTCGTCCGAACCGTCCACAATCAGTCCGCCCAGTTCGTCCGGAACCGCCTTTTCAATCTGCGCGAGCAAAAACACCACTTGCGCCCCCGGTGCCGGACGCAATCCAGATGTGCAATGTTCCGCCGACATTTCCGGCGGCCGCCCCGGCGCTCCGATCACCGAAAATGTACGCGCGGCTTTCATGTAGGCGCCAACTTCGTTCACCGTGGTGTTCAGCATGGCCCGTGGCGTCTGTTGCCGGAAAATTTTCTGGTTAATTTCCGAAATCTTCGTAAGGTCGCGCAGCGTCTCCACCGTATAACTGCCGGTCCTGCCCGTCGGAGGCGTCGGCTTTTCTTCAATCACCGGTCCCCCGCCCGCGGGCTTTGGCGGAGCCGGCGGCTTCACCGCTGTCTTCGGCCACCAGTTTGCCGTTTGATACAAGTTCTGAAGCCGGGGATTGTGCGCCTCCTCACCGGGAAACATCGAGGCGATCTTCTGCAAGCGTTCCACAGCCTTCGCCTGCAACGAGTACTGCAGAAAAATCTCCGTCTGCACGATCAGATCGTCCAGCGCCTGCATCTTGCGGCCTTCATCGGTCGCCGCGGGCGGTGATTCCAGTTGTGAGCTGGCCTGTGCTTTGGGCGGCGCCGTGTTTCGCGACTGCACGCTCGCCGTGCGCGCCATCCGCCCCGCGACCCGCCTCAGGAAAGCATCGTCTGCGTGGCCCCGCAACCGCTCCAGGCGCTCCTGGCAGCGGTAATCATACGAATCAATATCAACCAGCCGGTCCAGCGCTTCGCAAGCCTTTGGAAAAATTCCCGAATTGAAGTTGGCGTCAAACAGCCGGATCAGCACTTCAAAGTATTGCGATTCCCGGTTGAGCTCGTTGTAAAGCCCCGCCCAGAATTCCAGGATGGGCGTGGATTCCGGATGCTTCGCACCCAGCGCCTCCAGTTGCGTCGTAAACGCCGTGGACTTCTTATCGGCAAACATCCGGCGTTTCAAGATCTGCAACAATTCCACCGATTTGGGGTCTTGATCCGCGTTAGCATAAGCATCGGCCAGATCAAACAGCCGCGTGACACCTTCATTTTTTTCCTTCAGCAGCTTTTCCAGAATTGCCCGGGAACGATCCAGTTGTCCGGACTGCAGCAACGCATCCGCGAAGGTATCCAGAAAAGTGACATCGCCCTCAGTGGCCGCGAATGGCTCCAGCAGCGCCGCCGCCTCCGCGGCTTCCCCATTCCGCAGCTTGGCTTCGGCATAAAGCAGCGCCACGCTTCTCTCGTGCGGCGCCAGAGCATAAGCGCGCGCCAGCAGCTTCACCGCCTCCGCCGGTGCGCCAGAGGCGCTCGAAAGTTGAGCGGAACGCAGAAACGCCCGTGCCGCCAAAGCGTTTTTCCCCAACTGCGCCGCGATCTCCGCCACCTTCAATTGTCGCGCCAGTTTTTCAGGGTCCAGTTGAGCCGTGCGCTCCCAGCAGAACAGGGCATCTTCCCCCCGTCCGGCCTCGGAAAACATCTCCGCGGCCTTGGTGTACTGTTCGATGGCTTCCTCGCCGCGATTCTGTTTTTGCAGCAGGAAGGCATAGCGGGCAATGCGTTCCGGGGATTGAATCGCCAGAGTATTGCGCAGAAAGCGATTGTAAATCGCCAGCGCCTTGGTTTCATCTTTGGGATCGATCAGCAGGTCAAACAGGTGGCCGTAATAGACCGCCGCGCGGTCCGGCTGCTCCAGCCGCGTGTACAGATCACCCAGCGCCTGCGACGCCTCCAGGTGCTGCGGAGACCCGTCGAGCACGGCAAGATACGCCTCAATCGCGTCCTCGACGCGGTTCTTCTCCAGAAATTTCTTCGCCCGCTCCAGCTGTTTGCTGACGTCTACGGCCATCAGGAATTTGCCTTAAGTTTCTTGCCTTGGGTTTCTTGCCGTGGCGTCGTGCAAGGTAGCATTCTCCGCCACATGGGGCGCTCTGAACGCCTTTTCCACTATATACCCCCGATGAGATGCCGCCAAAAGTAGAGTGGCTACGCGTTGGGCAATCCGGCAAGAGGCCGCCTTCCCCCGCGGTGTTTCCAGCCGGCCCGTGTAGAATGCGGGAAACCATGCAATCTCCCGCCGCCCGTCGCCGCACACTCCGCCTTCTCGGGCTGCTCGGGATTCCCGTACTCCTTTGGGGGGCGTGGTTTCACTATGCTGATCGCCCTGTTCATCGCCTCTCGGGGCCGCGCCTCGTCTACTGGGCCTGGGAACGACCCGAAGATTTGCAGTTTCTCGATTCCAGGACGGAAGGCGTCGCATTTCTTGCCTCTTCCGTCGAACTGCTGGCGGATTCCGTCGGCATTTTCCCCCGCATGCAGCCGCTTCTCCTTCCGCCGGGGATCCAGGTCGTCGCGGTGGTCCGCATTTACTCTCACCCCGCGGCGCCCGCCGAGCTCAATCCCCGGCAGCTCTCAGAAACGCTGCAAGTCGCCTTGCATTCCGCTCACTTGCCAAACGTAGCGGCCCTGCAAATCGATTTCGATGCTCGCGAATCGGAGCGCGATTTCTATTCGCGTCTGCTCGCCGAACTCCGGAGCCAACTAGGCCCGGCCTATCCGATTTCGATCACCGCGCTAGCTTCCTGGTGCATCGGCGACCGCTGGATCCACGAACTTCCCGTGAACGAAGCCGTTCCCATGCTCTTTTCCATGGGTCCGGATGAGCCGCTTATCCGTCACTACCTCGCTTCCGTGAATACATTCCCTGAGCCGCTCTGTCGTGGTAGCTTGGGGATATCCACCGGGGAACGGTGGCCGAATCCCGTTCGCAGCGGCACACGTGTCTACGTTTTCCACCAGCAACCCTGGACACGGGAAGCCGTCGAGAACATTCGGTCCCGCCTTCACCGGGGAATGTGACGCGGCGGCAAGGAGATGTTATGTCCAGGCATTTCAGCCGTGGTGCGTTTGCATTCTGCGTCGTCGCGCTTTCCGTTCTTGCTCTTGTCCATCTCGCGCAAAGCTGCTCCGAACCCGAGCTTCCATTCGACGATTACTCCAAGCATCCCGATGTCCCCATCGATAAATTCGCCCAGGGAAATCTCGGCATCCTCCAGCCCACGTTTGCCAGATCCTATCTGGTGGTGGCCTACCGTTATCTTTCCGGCGTCCCGCTCACAAAAGACGAGCAGCAGGCGGCGGTCGCGGTGTGGCAGAGCCGGGGAATCGATCCGACCAACATTTATCCGGATTACTACTCCGGCGGCGCGGAGAAAGACCGCCAGAACTCTTACATGCAGGCTGCCCAGGATTACGCAGACGGACCCAAAGACTGGGCCAGCGTTCGTGCCGAGATTGTTCCCTCAGATGTCCCACGGATCAATCAAGTGCAAGACCTGGACAACTACGGCCATTATCTGAACTGTTCCAACGACGCATTCGCCAACGCCGCAGCCACCCTTAAGCAACGCGCAGCCAAATTCGGCAATGCCCACCCAGCCATCAAAGACTGGGTAGCTTCACAGGATGCCGTCTTCGCAAACTGCGGCGGAGACCCCAAACAGCCCGTGCTTCCCGAAGCGCCCGACTCTTCCCTGCCGGAAATTCTGCGCTTCGACCGCGAATATCAAATTGCCGCCGCGTTCATGTACAGCATCCACTCCAATGAAGCGATCAAAGGTTTCCAGCGCATAGCCGAAGAGCCTAACTCGCCCTGGCACGACCTCGCGCCGTATCTCGTCGCACGCACCATGGCACGGGGCGCAACTCTTAACCATCCAGGTCCCGGAGAAAACCAGCCCGGTCAGCCTCCTCACCCTCCCTCTGACACTGAAGAAATGCAGGCCGCCGCGGACTACGCCGCCAAATTGCTTGCCAAGAATCCCAATCGGCCTTTTGCCGAGCCACTTCGAAATCTCATTGACCGGATAGAGTTTCGTTTGCATCCCGCCGAGCAAACGGCCCGGCTCTCTCATGAAATTCTGAGCAAGCCGTCTGAAGGCCGCTTTTACAATTGGCTGTGGGACTATACCTGGCTTCTCGATCAGCGCCAGGACGTTTCCGGCGAATACTATGAGGCGGCCAGCCCGGATGCCTATGAAAAGTCCCTGCCAACTCGCCAGCAAGACTCCCTTACCGACTGGATCGTCACCTTCCAACTTCACGACCCTCGCGCCACACAACACGCTCTGGAAGTCTGGCGTGCGCACCGCGACTCCGCGCCCTGGCTGCTGGCAGCGTTGTCCAAAACCGAAGCCAACTCTCCTCAGCTTGCTGAACTTCTCTCCGCGGCCGAGCGCGTGCCCCTTTCTTCTCCTGCTTACGTCTCGGTCTTCTATCACCGCATGCGCTTGGGCAACGCCCTCCGCAACTATCCGGAGGTGCGCCGCTCCATCGACGCCTTCCTTGCCTCCCCCGCCGATTTGCCTTCCGTCGCCAAAGATTTTTTCCTCGATCTTCGCCTCGACGCGGCAGCTGATCTGAATGACGCTGTTCGGTTTCTGCCGCGTGATTCTTGTACCGTGGATCGCCGCCAGCCTCCGCCCAATTGTTTGCTGACCATGCCGGAGCATTCTGCGCATTACCTGGATGTGCTTCCGCTCGATCTTCAGGTGGAGACGCTCCGGAACAAAGGCCTGGCCGAGGAGGAGAAAACAAAATTTGTCCGCAATGTCTGGTTGCGCGCCGCCCTGCTGGGGCGCCACGATGTCGCTCAACCCCTCGCGGCCCAGGCCTTTCGTCCCGGCGTCAATCAGATCCCCGTCAAACCGGAAGACTTCGCGAAGCTTGTGAAAGACTACGAATCCGCCGCCACGCCAGAAGATCAGGAATTTGCCGCCGTCTATCTGATGCAGCACCAATACGCGTTCGGCTACGACATGGGCTCAACGGAGCCCTGGTGCGCTTCCCCCAACGCTTTCAAAGATGAAAACAGTTACTCGCGCAATTTCCGGCCATCCTCCGCGCCCCCAAATGCCCCCTCTTATCTAAGCGAGCCGCAGCGCAAGCAGGCCGAAACCGAGCAAGCGGCGCTGGATCGTCTGGATTCACAGGCAAATTATTACGTCCGGATTGTGCTCGAGTTCGCAAAAAAACATCCGGAAGATCCTCGGGTGCCCGAAGCTCTCAGCCGCGCGGTGAAAAACACGCGCATGAATTGCGGCAATCCGCGAACCGGCCCATTGTCGAAGGCCGCTTACGATCTCCTCCACCAGCGCTTCCCAAATTCCTCCTGGGCCAAAAATACAAAATACTGGTTCGACTAGCCCCAGGTTGCATTTGCGCACACCAGTGAGGCCAGCCACCACCAGCCATCTCGCACTTTCTAAATGACAAAGTGGCCGGAGCGCAAAGCCCCGGCCACCATGATTCCGAATAGAGTTTCCCGTTTTAGTTCGGGTTGTTGCTCGCGCTGGTCTGCGCCTCCGTTTTTGCAGCACCAGCAGCGTTGGCCTGTCGGTCGGACTTCGCCTGCGCCGGCGTTTTCCCGCTCTTATAGGCTTCCAGCGCTTTTTCCAACGTCTTGATGTCCGAATTGGTCGATTGGATGTCCCCAAGCAGGAGATTGGCCTTCTGGGTGAGCGTGGCGCGCACGGTTGGATCCGTCTCCGTCTGCAGCCGTTCCTGTGCGTTCGAAAGCAGGTTGTGGAAGTTCTCCGACATACCCTTTCGCTGGTCAATGGCCTGTTGCGTTTCCTCGGCCGTTTTCGGTATCTGCAGAACGATCGGTGGGGCGCCCAAGCCCTTCGGGCCTACTTGGCTCGTCGCTGCCACGGCGGCGTCGTTGGAGCCTCCCTGCCCGTTCACCTGCCCAGCTTTGCTGTCCTGATATTTGTCTGCCGCAGTCCGCACCTCAGAGATGGAATCCTCGGTCCAAACCTTTTTGGGTTTGGGTTTCGGCGCCGGAGCCGCCTCGTCTTTGGTCCGCAGCATTGCCGGCTGCAGGCTCGCCTGCTCCTGCGCAAACGCCGGAGCGGCGAGCGCTGTCCACAGCGCCAAGCTTGATGCCAAAGTAATCTGTTGCCGCCAATTCTTCACAAATCCTCCTCAGCCTATTGCGAAATTTCCCGGAAACCGAGCACTTTGTAGGTCAGCCCGGAAGTCGCGCTGTTGATCCAGCAGCTGTCGTAGTAGACGCCGTTGCCTCCGCCACCGTTCCAGTTGACCACCGGCGCGCCCAGCGTCGCCAGCGGCTGTCCGGAAGCATCGAGCGTCTTGGCCACCAGCACAGCTCCGTCATACTCGTTGTTGCCGCCGCCATTTTCCACCACGTTCCCCTGGCCAATCACCAGCACCACGCCGCGCCATCCGGTGTTGCCGGAGAAGTTCAGCGTACCGGTCACCACCAGGATTCCGTAGCCCGTATTGTTGCCCGCCAGAGTTAGGTCACCATTGACCACAGTGATCTGCGGGTTTGATGCGGATCCCATCGGAACGGAATTCGTCGGACCTGCTATCACGTTATCCGCAACTTTCGAGATATCTGAAACGAGTTGGTTCAGGCTGCTCACGGTGTTCTCGGAGCTCGGCAGCAAACCGCTGATGTTGCCGATACTCGGCGTGCCACCATTTCCCAAGTAGTGATTCAACCGGTTAAGAGGAATCGTAGAGGCCGCAAGTGCTATGTCCGCAGGCGAAACGACGCCGACCGCTGGTTTGGCTGGTTGCACGGGTATAGTGCATCCGGGCATCGGGTTCGAGCCAGACCGATCATTCCCGTTCATGTCGAACGGGTTCGAGTTCGGGGCATTGTAAGTCGGCGTCAAGCCGTCAAAGGTCAATGCCGATGGGAATCGCAGGTTCAGATTTGTCGCCGCCGCAACATACTGCACCAGGCGCTGGCTCCCGGACGGAGTTACGGCCAGGGCCGTAAACTCAAACACCTGAAAAGGCGCTCCGCCAGCGGCAGTCAAAGCTGCTTGCGTGCCCTGCTGTTTGCCGTCGTAAAACAACGGGGTCGTATTATCCAGGGTTCCGTTGCCATCTACGTCAATACCCGCGGACGCTTCCGTATGCGGCGTGATGCGCACCCACTTATACAGCGGGCCAGCCACCCCTGCCTGCGGCCAGATTGAGGCGATCATCGTTGCCGTAGTCGGCGGAGCTCCACCCCATTCGCTCGAGTACTGTCTATCGGCATACTGATTCGTCGTGGACATGTCCGTCGGATTTACCGTCTCCGTCCCCGCCGGATTTCGAATGTACGCCACCTGACCGACCGCCATAATCCCCGTCGTCGGTGAGATCAACAACCCGCCGATGTAGTTCGGGCTCGAAGTCCACATTCTCCCGCGAGCTTCTTCCACGCCCGCGCGTGCGTCATAGAAAGCTTGCACCGAAGACTTGTAGTTGGAATTGAGAGACGTCTCCGTGCCGGCCATGACCATCAACGCCAGCGCCACCACGCTGATCAGAAGAAGCGCGAAAATGGCAATAAACAGCGCCACTCCGCGTTCCGACTTCCTGCTGGTTTTCGGTGAACGATTCTTCATTTTTTTCTCCCTGCTTCTGAAGCTCTTCGGCTACTGATTCGGATTGATGCGTGCCGCCTGGCCAGTCAAAAGGACCACGCGCAATTTATTTGTGTTTGGATCGTTCCTGGGTGCCTGAACAATCAGCGAAATATTCACACCGCGGATATTGGCTGGTTGAAGGGCGGCCCCGGCATCGTAGTTGTACGTGAAGACCGGAACAGCCGTGCTTGTCGGGAACATGGAGGGATACGCCGTTTTGATTGCCGCGATCTGAGCCGCCGACGCATTGTTCATCACATTGTCCAGATACGGAATCAGATTGGGCGTTGTCGCCGCAACCGGATCAACGCCCGCGCCCGTCTTTGGGACCACTGCGCGCATTAGCGTTGTTCCCTGCAACGAGTACCGAACCCACTCCACACCGTTGCCGTCTCCAAAATCGGCTTCGACGATCAGGTCGAACCCAGCCGGCGTAGTGCAAGTCGCGAGCACAGTGCAAGGTACCGCTGGCGAATAACCCGGCATCCAGGCGAAGGGAGTTGCGACTTTGCTCGGATTCGCCGCCGCCGTCGCCGCCAGGAAAGAATTGGCCGGAGGATAACCGGCGGAATGGACGTCGCGGGCAATCTGGTCCATCGCCACGCTGGCTTGCTGGAAAGAGTTCAGAAAATCCTTTTCCTGTTTGTAGCGCGTCAGGGAAACTCCCAGCAATGTGAACGTGATCCCGGCGATCGTCGTGAACAGCAGGGTGGCGATCATCAGTTCGATGAGCGAAAAACCACCTTCCTGTCTCGTCTGGAATTTCCGTAGATTTTTCATTTTTGCACCAACGTGTCCACCACCGCGGGCAGCATCACCTGGCTGGCATTCCCGCTCCCGCCTCGTCGGCGGCAACCCACTATGAACCGCTTGCTCACCACCTGGCCGCCACTCACAATGCTGATTACCGCCCAGCGCATCTGATAGGTCGCGCTTTCCGTATCCGTCAAATCATTCGGATCCTGGAACGTATAGTTGTACCCGGCCACCGCCGCGGCAGTGAAATCGATCGTCGGAGGATTTACTGTTGGGTCTACCGGGCCGCCAAACACCGTGTTTGTCACCGTCTGGCTTCCCAGGTTGACCACTCTGAGGTCCGCGTCCGTGAAGGTGGCCGATGTCAGCGGCTGATTGATCATCTGATCCAACTCGCGCTGCGCAAACACCATCGCGGTCGTGTCCACGCGGTTCTTGAAATTGGACTGCTGGCTCGCCGGCACCAGCTGCACCACCCCGACAATCCCGACCATCAGGATTAGCGTGGCGATAGCGAGTTCGAGCAGCGTGAAACCGCGTTGCCGCCTTTTGTTGTGTGTTCCCGCCGAAAGCAAGATATTTTCTTGTTTCACAGTGTTTCCCTCATGAACTACATCCTGCTCCAGGTCCCACTCGGCGGCGCCGTCCAGACCTTTGCCTGACCCATTGGCGTCACCGTAATCGCCCGGAAACCTATGTTGGTGTTGGCCGATCCCATCGAAACGAACCACACCTTCGGCACTCCCCCACCGCACGTTGTATAGTCAACGACTCCCCTGGAATTGAACGTGATGCACCCGGCGCCTAGGGCCGCTGTATTCGCCAAGCCCGTTGTGGAGGCAGCCGGCGCACCCAGAGGAGTCATCTGCACGTAGTTCGGCACAAGAAACACCGGGTCGGTGCCCACATACGCGCCGTTCGCCAGATCCACGTAATATGCCGCCTGCCCGCTCACGACTGCTTGTCTGATGCTCACCGAGCTGTTGCGGCGAACCGCGTTAAACCGGGCCACTTCGACCAGATTCTGGAGGGCGGTGGCGGTTGTGTTCATCCGGTAGATGTTTATCGAACGCACGATGCCGGGCACGCTGACGGCGGACAGCACCATCATGATGCCGAGCACGACGACGAGCTCGATCAACGAAAACCCGCGTTGGGGGGAAAGCCGATTTGTGGGCATATTTTTCATGATCTTCAGTTACCCGTCTCTGGCTTCGGATTGACGCTCTCCTTTGCTCTTCAAATCGGCGAACGTACGCCGGTTGGGCGTCTCCGTAGCTCGATGACTATTTCACAGGTTTGCGCTGTGACTTCCTATAGGACGAAAGTCCTGTTTTGCCTGACCTGCCAAGACCTGTCCCTGCCTCCAGAGTGCGGCTCAAATACTGTCCGCTTGGCCAGTGACGCGATAGTTAGAAATCCCCAATCAGAATCTCTGCGGCTCTGAATCGTTGTTCGTCATCAAGCCCTTACCCCGCGGGCTGACGCCCTCTGCTGTTTATGGCAAACTAGATGTTTACGCGGCACGCTTTCGAGCAGGGTGAGCGCCCCTCATCGGGCAGCAAGGCCCGCCGTCGAACACTCAGACACACCCTCAGGGAAAATCCTGGCGGTAACGGATACGAATGGACCCAAAGTTCATACGCAATTTCTGTATCATCGCGCACATTGACCACGGCAAGTCCACCCTTGCCGACCGCCTGCTCGAAATGACCGGCGCTCTCTCCCAGCGCGAGATGCACGAGCAGGTGCTGGACTCCATGGACCTGGAGCGCGAGCGCGGCATCACCATCAAGGCCAAAAGCATCCGACTTCACTACACCGCCAAAGACGGCAACACCTATCGCCTGAACCTTATTGATACCCCTGGCCACGTGGATTTCTCTTACGAAGTCTCCCGCGCGCTTTCCGCTTGTGAAGGCGCCCTGCTGGTTGTGGACGCCAGCCAGGGTGTGGAAGCGCAAACCGTCGCCAACACTTTTCTCGCCGCTTCCCATAACCTCACCATTCTCCCGGTCATTAATAAGATCGATTTGCCTGCCGCCCAGCCCGATTTCGTGAAAGAGCAGATCGAGAATGTGCTGGCCATTCCCGCCGCCGATTCCCTCATGATCAGCGCGAAAAGCGGCATTGGCGTCGAAGACGTGCTCGAGGCGATCGTTCAGCGGATTCCCCCACCCAAAGGCAGTGCCGAAAATCCATTTCAGGCCTTGGTATTTGATTCGTGGTTCGACATCTATCGCGGTGCGGTTGTTTTGGTCCGAGTCATGGAAGGCCGCATCACCAAGCACATGAAGATCCGCCTGGTCGCCACCAATGAAGTGTATGAAGTGGAGCAACTCGGGACGCTGACGCCGAAGCCCGTGGCGCTCGAAGAACTCGAAGCCGGCGACGTCGGCTTCATCGTCGCCAACATCAAGCGCGTGGCCGATGCCCGCATGGGCGACACCGTCACCGAAGCCTCGCGCCCCGCCCCCGCGCTCCCCGGCTTCGAAGCCATCAAGCCCATGGTCTTCGCCGGAATTTTCCCCGTACTGGCAGACGAGTACGAACCCCTGCGCGATGCGCTCGGCAAACTGCAATTAAACGACGCTGCCTTTTTCTACGAGCCGGAAAATTCCGTCGCCCTGGGCTTCGGCTTCCGCTGCGGCTTCCTGGGCCTGCTACACCTCGAAATCGTCCAGGAACGCCTCGAACGCGAGTTTGGCCTGAACCTCATCACCACCGCGCCCAGCGTGCGTTACCGTATCACCCGCGTCACCGGCGAAGTGATCGAAGTGGACAGCCCGGCGAAATTTCCCAATCCCAGCGACATCGAAAAAATCGAAGAGCCGATCATCAAGGCGATGATCATCACCAACGACGACTCCGTCGGCGGCATTCTGCAGCTCTGCCAGGACAAGCGCGGCACCCAGAAAAATTTCGAGTACCTCTCGCCCACCCGTGTCATGCTCACCTATGAACTGCCGCTGAACGAAATCGTTCTCGATTTCTACGACCGGCTGAAAAGCGTTTCCCGTGGCTACGCTTCGCTCGACTATCACCTCGCCGGTTACAGCGAATCGGATTTGATTAAGCTGGATATTCTCGTCGGCGGCGAACCCGTCGACGCGCTGGCCCTGATCATTCACCGCGAATTTTCCGTCGAACGCGGGCGCGACCTGGTCACTCGCCTTCGAAAATTAATTCCCCGCCAGATGTTCGAAGTCCCCATCCAGGCCGCCATTGGCAGCCGCGTCATCGCCCGCGAAACTGTCGCCGCCATCCGCAAAAACGTTCTCGCCAAATGCTACGGTGGCGACATCTCCCGCAAACGCAAACTCCTCGAAAAACAAAAAGAAGGCAAAAAGCGCATGAAGCGCGTCGGCCAGGTCGACATCCCTCAGGAAGCTTTCCTCGCTGTCCTCAAAGTCGACGGCGGCGAAGACGAATAGACTAAACTCTCTATTCCTTTTTTCTAATTTCAGAAATCAATCGGCCGCGGTGGAGTTGCAGGGTAACAGCATCGCCAATCTGGACTTGGCCCGCGTCTCGGAGGACCTTCCCGGCGGCGTCTGTGGCGATGGCGTAACCTCGCTCGAGAACCTTGAGCGGGCCGCGTTCCTGTAGTTGCAGCGACAACCTTTCCCACCGCTCGCGTTTCAAGCGCAATACTCGTTCCTCGCGCACGCCCAGTTCCTGCGAGAGCCTCTGCAAACGCAATCGCAGCACGCCAATTTTCGCGCGAAAATCAAACGATGCCACGCGCAGCCGCGCATTGTTCAGCCGTTTGCGTGAATCTTCCAGCCACGCGCGCAATCCCAATGCCAGCCGCGATGTGAATTCATCCGCCCGCTGTCGCTGTTGCCGCAGCAGGTCCTGCGGCCGTCGAAATCCGCTACGCGCCGCCAGCGCATGCACGCGTCGCGAAAGTTCCAGCAATCGGTAGCGCATCGAGCCTTCCAGCCGCGCGCGCATGTCCATCACGTGCTTGTCGAACTCCCGCCGCGTCTGCACCACCAGTTCCGCGGCCGCCGAAGGCGTCGACGCCCGCATGTCTGCCACAAAATCCGCGATCGTGAAATCGGTCTCGTGCCCCACGCCCGAAATCACCGGTATCGCGGAGCCGGCAATCGCCCGCGCAACACTCTCCTCGTTGAACGACCACAAATCTTCCAACGAACCGCCGCCTCGCACCAGCAGGATCACGTCCACCGGCAACTTCTTGTTGAAGTAGCCCAGCGCCGTCACGATTTCCGCCGCCGATCCTTCCCCCTGCACGCGCACGGGATACAGCGTGAGGTGAACGTTGTGGAACCGCCGCTTCAGAATGCGCACGACGTCGCGCACCGCCGCGCCCGTCGGCGAGGTGATCAATCCAATACGGCTCGGCAGCATGGGCAGCTGCTTTTTCCGCCCGGTGGCGAAGAGCCCTTCCGCCTCCAGCCGCTTTTTCAGTTGTTCAAACGCCAGTTGCAGCGCGCCGCGTCCCGCCGGCTCGATCGACTCCACATAAATTTGATACTCGCCGCGCGCCTCATAAACGCTCACCGACCCGCGCACGGTCGCCTTGAGTCCGTCTTCCGGAAAAAACTTCATCCCGCGCTGCTGCTGCTTGAACAACACGCAGCGCACCTGCGCCCGCTCATCCTTCAAAGTGAAATAATAATGACCCGACGAAGCCGCCCGGCAATTCGAAATCTCTCCCTGCACGGTAACATCCGTGAAATTCTTTGCCAGCAGCTCGCGGATCCGCGCCGTCAGGTCGCTGACCGTATAAATCCGCCGCTCCGGCTGCAAATTGAATGTCAGTTGTGATTTTGAGGCGTCCACAACCCTACTCTAGCAGGACTCGCAGGCTGCGCAACCCTCAGCGGCGAAGGCGGGAGATGAGCCACAGGAACAAGCTGAGCCCCACGCTGAGCAGGATGCTGGTCGTCAGTGGAAAGTAAAACGTGCTGTGCTCCCCTTCGCGCACTATGTCACCGGGCAAGCGGCCCAGGCGGAACGGAAGCTTTCCTCCGAAATAGAAAAATCCACCCACAACCGCCAGCAGCCCCGCCAAAAGGAGAAGTGTCTTGCCGAGTTCGCGCAGCGGTTCCATCCTCGCAAAGTGTAGCGCAACGGAAATCAGACGCAAGATCTCAGGAAACAACCCGAAAGTGCCATTGCACGCTGATGAATCAAACGGCCGCGATGCGCTGGATCAAATCCTTCTGTTCGGAAATCGATTCCGCGCCAATCGTAAACGCATCGAGCAGACCCAGCCCGAGCGCGTAGCGCAACGCTTCATCCTGTCTCTCCCGCAGCGCGCCCTGCCCCAGAATCTTCATCCCAACGATTCCCTTCCCCGCTGCCCGCATCTCTCGCATAACGCTCACCACCGTTTCGGGGCTCGCGTCCATCTCTGCCCCAATCGGATTGATGCGCACCAGATCCACTTCCACAAAGGGAGATTTCGCCGCGGTCCTCAGTGCCTCGATGCTGTGGCAAGAGCAACCATGTGCGCGAATCACCCCTTTCTGCTTGGCTTCTTCCAGCACGTCCATCGCGCCACGATACTTCGTGGTCCAATCCCCGTCGGTTACGCAATGCATCAGCATCACATCAATTTGCTCGATCCTCAATTCACGCCGGAACCGTTCAAGATCGGCGCGCATTCCCGCGGCATCTCGCGCCCAGGATTTCGTCAGCACGGTGACCTTGCTCCGGTCTACATGCTTCAGCGCCTCCGCAACATGAGGATGGCTCCCGTAAGAATCCGCCGCGTCGAAAAAACGCAATCCATTGTCGTAGCCGTTCAAAAGCAACCGTGAGAGCCCGTCGATCCCAAGCGCCGTTTGATGCGAATGATGGCCTGAGCCGACGGTGCCCGTTCCCATCGCCAGCCGCGAAGTCTTTATCCCAGTTTTGCCGAGCGTCACACTATCGGACGCCGAAAACTTCTGGGCAACAAGAGGAAGTGAAGCAAGCCGCTCGGCTATGGTAGTCCGCGCAAGCCAAGCCCCGGCGGAAACCCGCGCCGTATCCCGAAGGAATTCTCTGCGCGACCGGAATTGAGCTGCCATGGACACCTCCGGCAGAAGACAAAGACCGACGCCACCATTATGGACGCGGGAAAAAGGAATAGGAAAGTGAGCAGAGGAAAGAATTGCCCCGGAACCGCCTGCCGAACGCGACGCTTCCGGGGCAAGTATGCTCAGAGCGCCTTAGATCAGTTCGAGGCCAGAGAAAAAGTACCCGATTTCAAACGCCGCCGTCTCCGGCGCGTCCGATCCGTGCGTGCAGTTGTTTCCGATGTTGGTGCCCAGGTCATGGCGAATCGTTCCCGGCGCTGCCTTTTTCGGGTCCGTTGCGCCCATGGCGTCGCGCCACTTGCCAATCGCTCCCTCGGCTTCCAGCACCATCGCAAAAATCTTGCCCGAGCTCATGAAATCGGTCAGTTCGCCGAAAAACGGCCGCGCTTTGTGGACGGCGTAAAACCCTCCTGCTTCCTCTTTCGTCAGCCGCATCGACTTGATGGCCACAATCGCGAATCCCGCCTTATGAATCCGCGACAGAATCTCTCCCTGCAGTCCCCGGCCAACCGCATCCGGTTTAATAATCGCAAATGTCCGCTCAATTGCCACAAATCTCTCCTCAATCCAGAATTAACAAAATGTAGCGCTGGCTTTTATGCCAGCGCCTCCGATATAAAACCTACTTCAAGGCCGCCGCAAGAGTCGAACCCAGATCCGCTGGCGTCTCAACCGTTTGAATTCCCGCCGCATTCATAGCGGCGTATTTGTCCTTAGCGGTTCCTTGTCCCCCGCTTATGATCGCCCCCGCATGTCCCATCCGGCGTCCCGGAGGCGCCGTCTGCCCGGCAATAAATCCAACCACCGGCTTCTTCACATGCACTTTGATCCACTCCGCCGCTCGCTCTTCCGCATTGCCGCCGATTTCGCCGATTAAAATAATCGCGTGTGTGTCCGGGTCGTCGTTGAACATCTTGATGCTGTCCAGAAACGACGTCCCGATAATCGGGTCGCCGCCGATACCGATGCACGTGGATTGCCCGATACCCAATTGCGTCAATTGGTGCACCGCTTCATACGTCAGCGTTCCGCTGCGGCTCACCACACCGACGTGCCCTTGCTTGTGAATTCGCCCGGGCATGATTCCGATTTTGCATTTCCCCGGCGAAATGACGCCGGGACAATTCGGTCCGATCAGGCGCGTCTTGCTCTTACTCAACACTTCCGCCACCCGCACCATGTCCAGCGCAGGAATCCCTTCCGTGATGCACACCGCCAACGGCAGTTGCGCGTCAGTCGCTTCTAAAATTGCGTCGGCCGAGTACGGCGGTGGCACAAAAATCACCGAAGCATCCGCGCCGGTGGCTTTCACCGCTTCTGCCACAGTATTGAAGACGGGCCGCTCAAGGTGCTTCGTTCCACCCTTGCCCGGAGTCACGCCGCCCACTACATTCGTCCCGTATTCAATCATCTGCTGCGCATGAAAAGTTCCCTCGCGCCCCGTAAATCCTTGCACCAGCAGCCGCGTTTTTTCACTAACCAGCACGCTCATCGCGCACCTCCCGCCAGCGCGACGACCTTTTGCGCTCCATCTTTCATTCCATCCGCGATTGTGAAATTCAATCCGCTCTCGCGCAAAATCTGCTGCCCTCGCTCCACGTTCGTTCCTTCCATCCGCACGACTACCGGAATGCTTACGTGCAAATCCTTCGCCGCCGCCACCACGCCCGTGGCCAGCACGTCGCACCGCAAAATCCCTCCAAAAATATTAATGAACACCGCGCGCACCGCCGGATCGCTCAGCAGAATCCGAAACGCATTCTTCACCTGCTCCGCCGAAGCCCCCCCGCCCACATCCAGGAAATTCGCCGGCGAACCGCCCGCGTACTTGATAATGTCCATCGTTGCCATCGCCAGGCCCGCGCCGTTCACCATGCACGCAACGCTGCCGTCCAGCTTGATGTAGTTCAGCCCGTACTTCGAGGCTTCCACTTCCAGCGGATCCTCCTCGTCCAGATCGCGCAGTTCCCGCAAATCCTTGTGGCGGAACAACCCGTTGTCGTCAAACGTCATCTTCGCGTCCAGCGCCATCAATTTCCCGTCACCCGTCACCACGCACGGATTAATTTCGAGCATCGAAGCGTCGGTATCAATGAACGCCCGGTATAGCGCCTGCAAGAAAGGAGTAGCCACTCCAGCTAGCTCGCCCGAAAGCCCCAGCCCGAACGCTATCTTCCGCGCCTGATAAGGTTGCAGCCCGACAGCTGGGTGAATGTGCTCTCGCAGAATGGCGTTTGGATTGTCCTTGGCCACCTCTTCAATTTCCATGCCGCCTGCGGCGCTGGCCATAAACACCGGCCGACCCGTCTCGCGATCGATTAAAAGTCCCAGATAAAGTTCGCGCTTGATGTCCAATCCTTCTTCAATCAGCAACCGCCGCACCACGCGTCCCTGCGGTCCAGTCTGCGGCGTCACCAGCGTCATCCCCAGAATGTGCGAAGCCAGTTCCGCCGCTTCATCCGCCGAGCGCGCCAGCTTCACGCCGCCGGCCTTGCCGCGCCCGCCGGCATGAATCTGCGCTTTCACCACAACCACCGGCGACTTCAGCCGCTGCGCCGCTTCCCGAGCCTCTTCCTTGGTGAACGCCACTTCGCCCCGCGGTGTCGTAACCCCATAACGCGCAAGGATGGCCTTTGCCTGGTATTCGTGGATCTTCATTTGAGGTTCTGCCTTTTCGGGCGGCCCCGGCCCAACCGGAACCGACATCTTGTGCGACGATGGAACACGGCACCGATGTTAGAATTTGAGGCTTCGCAAAACAGTTAAGTTTACTTGACTCGCGCACCACGAGCAAGGCGAGCAAACTCCTGGGCGAATGGAATGAACAGCGCTTTACAAATTTTGATTGAAACGGCGGAGGCTGGGCGCAAGCTCTCGCGCGCGGAAGCCGAAGGCTTGATGGAAGAGCTTCTCTCTGGGCGGATCGCAACGCAGGAGATCGTGCGGATGCTGCTGGCATTGAACCGGCGGCCGGTCAGCGTTGAGGAACTCTCCGGATTCGCCCGCGTCATGCGGAAGTACGCTGCTCCGGTATTTGCTCCAGATGAACCTCGCCTCACAATGCTTGTGGATACTTGCGGCACAGGCGGCGACGAAACCGGTACATTCAACATTTCCACGGCCTCGGCGATTGTGGCGGCTGCGGCCGGCGCTCGCGTTGCCAAGCACGGCAATCGCTCCGTCAGCTCCCGCAGCGGCTCCGCTGATGTTCTCGAAGCCCTCGGAGTGCGCATCGATCTGCCGATGACAGTCGCCGGCCGCTCCGTCCGCGAGATCGGCATCGGCTTTCTGTTCGCTCCCGCAGCCCACGCCGCCGCTCGCCATGCCGCCCCCGCGCGCCAGCAAATCGGCCAGCGCACCATCTTTAATCTCCTTGGGCCGCTTACAAATCCTGCCGGCGCCGAGGCCCAGGTGCTGGGCGTTTTCTCAGCCGACGTAATCGACACTGTCGCGGCAACTCTCGCCGAACTCGGCACCCATCGCGCTTTCGTCGTCCACGGCGCGGGCGGCCTCGACGAAATTTCCCTTTCCGGGGAAACGCAAATTGCCGAAGTCCGCAACGGCAGCGTGCGGCGATTCATCGTCGCCCCCGAAGACTTCGGTATCTCTCGCTCCCCCCTCGAAGCCCTCCGCGGCGGCACGCCTCAGGAAAACGCCACCCTTATTTATTCCCTCCTCGCTGGTGAACCTGGGCCCCGGCTCGACATCGTCCTCGCAAACGCCGCTGCCGCCCTCGTAGTCACCGGCATCGCCGACAATTTCCGTACCGCCACCGAACTTGCGCGCCAGGCGATCACCACAGGCCAAGCCCGTGAAAAACTGGACCAACTTAAGAAATTCTCAAACCGACACATCGCCGGTATGTAGCGGCCACCTTCCGAGGCGGGCGCCTTTTCGTCGCGCAAGCACACTTTGCCATTCGAATCTCCGCAACTCCCTTGGAACGCCATCCTCCGAACGGCGTTTCTTGGCCTCACCCACAGGTGATGCGTACGCCAGTCTTAAGGCTTCGCCGGACTCTCCACCCCATTATGCGATTGAATTAAATCGTGAATCCCCCAAGCCGCAAGCCCCGCTCCCGCCCCGGCCAGGATGAAATACGCCACCTTCGTTCCTGTGGACTGGCCCGGTTTCTCGGTACCACTCCCAGCGGGTGGAGGAGTCCCCGGTCCGTCCTCGGATTCCAGGTAGATCCGGTACGTCTGCCCCTCCGGCAAGGCACGAAACTCCTTCCCGTACACGAAATCCAGGCTGCCTTGCCGCGTCGTGATCTGTAGCACCTTGGGTGCAAACATCAGAATCTGCGCTTGCACCTGTTGCGTACCGTGGACCCGCAATAACGCTCCCTCCGCGTGCACCTCCAGCGGATTGCTTTCCGCCGACCAGACGTATACCGAGCCCGCTTCTAAATCGATGTGCGCTCCGTCGCCGCTGCGCTGCAAAATCGCGGCGCTCTTCTCAATCATCGTGATCAGGCTGCCGCCAACACGCGCGCTCAGCTTTCCTTCCGTATCTGTGGATAGTCTCTCTCCCTCAAAGACCGACAACCCCGCGGACGCATCCGATGCGTTCAGGTGCGCGCCATAAGCCAGCGTTAGAATGCCAAGCGGTTTTCCGCCGGCGTAAACCTGAAAGTTGCAGGTGCAGAGAGAGACACAGAGAGACAACGCGAAAACTCCGCGAAGTACTTGCATGACTTACCTCCGAGGGCAGGCAAAGAGGAGGGACAACCCGCGGCAGGTACAATACACACTTAGTACTACTCATGCAATATAATTCTAGTTGTAATACCGTACTTTTATTAGCGGCAGCCTATTACCTATCCATTACTATTTCCTTCCCGAAATGGTACCCCGCCGGCGGCGTCCACATTCAGGCTAGCCCTGACGAAGTAATAGGCGGCCCCTAATTGGCAAGCTTTTGTAGCGGCGGCCTTCTGAGGCCGGCGCTTTTTTGCTTGCTCATGTCAAAGCAAAAGAAAGTTCTTCAGCAACTGTTTCCCTGATTCCGTCAGCACCGACTCCGGATGAAATTGCACTCCCATTAGCTGATACTCCCGGTGTCTAATCCCCATAATGATGCCTTCGTCGGTCTCCGCGGTTACCTGCAACTTCCTAGGCAGCGATTTTCGCTCCACGATCAGCGAGTGGTATCGAGTCGCCGTAAACGGATTCGGCAATCCGCGAAACACTCCACTGCCGTCGTGCCGGATCTGGCTGGTCTTCCCGTGAAACAACTTCGGCGCGCGAATAATCTTCCCGCCAAACGCCGCCCCGATCGCCTGGTGCCCCAGGCAAACACCGAGGATCGGAATCTTCCCCGCCAGTTTCTGAACCAGCTCCACGGAAATCCCGGCTTCCTGCGGCGTGCATGGCCCGGGAGAAATCACGATTCGCTCCGGCTTGCTCTGCGCAATCTGCTCCACGCTGATGCGGTCGTTCCGGTGCACTTCCACTTGGCAGCCCAGCTCGCCCAGATATTGCGCCAAGTTATAGGTGAACGAATCGTAGTTATCGAGCAGCAGAATCACGATTTGCCCTTCCTTTTCCCGGCCACGCCATGGGCTGCTTCCAGCGCCCGCAGCAACGCTTTCGACTTGTTCACCGATTCCTCGAACTCGCCCTCCGGCGTCGAATCGGCAACGATTCCTCCGCCCGCCTGAATATGCGCCACGCCATTCTTGATGACCATCGTTCGCAGCGCGATGCACGAATCCAGGTTGCCCGCGAAATCGAGATAAAGAATCCCGCCCGCATAAATCCCGCGCCGTGTTTTTTCCAGCTCCTCAATAATTTCCATCGCGCGCACTTTCGGCGCCCCGGAAACAGTGCCCGCGGGAAAACACGACATCAACGCGTCAAAGCAGTCCACGTCCTCGCGCAGCGTACCCCGCAAACTGGAAACCAGGTGCATCACGTGTGAGTAACGCTCCACGGTCATCAACTTCTCCGGTCGCACCGTTCCGTAATCGCACACCCGCCCCAGATCGTTTCTCCCCAGGTCCACCAGCATGATGTGTTCCGCGCGCTCTTTCTCGCTCGAGAGCATCTCGCGCTCCAATCGTTGGTCCTCCGCTTCATCCTTCCCGCGCCACCGCGTTCCGGCAATCGGCCGGTAGAAAACGTCGCGTCCCTGCACCTTCACCAGCATCTCCGGCGAACTCCCCACCACACACACATCATTCAGCTGCAGGTAAAAAAGGTAAGGCGAAGGATTCAGCGCTCGTAACTCGCGGTAGATCGAAAAGGGATCCGCTTTTGTCTTCGCGGAAAACCTCTGCCCCAGCACCACCTGAAAAATATCGCCTTCGCGGATGTACTGCTTGGCCTTTTTCACCATGGCCAGGTACTCGCCCCGCTTCAGATTTGAAGCAACCTTCAACGGCTGCCCCTTGCCCCGCGCCGGCTTTCTCGGCTTCTCCGCTGCCGCCGGCTGCTCCAGCATCTCGCGCGTTCGGCGAATTTCTTTCACCGCGGCATCGTATTTGGCGCGCAGGCTCTTCGGCCCGTCGGTATATACGTTGCGCACCACCCACAGACGGTGCTGCACGTGGTCGAACGCTAGAATGCCGTGATAGAACATCAGTACAGCGTCGAACAATCCGATGTCGTCGCGCAATCGTTTCGGCAGCCGCTCGATCAGCCGCACCATGTCGTAGCTGAAATACCCGATCGCCCCCGCCACCAGCGGCGGCAACCCTCGCAGCCGCACCGGGCGAAACCGCGCCATGTGCTCGCGCAGAAATGTAATCGGATCGCGCTCTTCCCAGATGATCCGCTGGCGGCTTTCCAGCACGCACGCCCCGTTCGCGTACCGGAAAATCTCCTCCGGATTCGCGCCGACAAACGTGTAGCGCGCGATTTTCTCGCCGCCCTCCACGCTCTCCAGCAAAAACGAATACCGCGCCCCCTGGGCCACCCGCAGATAGGCGCTCACCGGCGTCAGCAGGTCCGCCGAAAATGTTTCGTAGACGGGAATCAGGTTCCCGCGTTTCGCAAGCCGCTCGAATTCCTGGAACGAAGGCTGAATCATGGCCTCTCTTCACTCAACTCGATTTGATTTTTTTTAATAGTGGAAACTACTCTTGCACATCCGGGGTGGATGGGTCACCAGCGCGTGTTTTCTTCGTTTTTCAGCGCCCGCAGCACGGCATTTCTCATGATGGATTCGGGCGCCCTGCTCTCCATCCAGTGTTCCCACTGCGCGAATCCCTGCGCCAGAAACATCTCCGCGCCGGAAACGCAGGCTAGTTTTCGTGAGGCGGCCAGCCGCAGCAGTTTGGTCCGGATGGGTCTATAGATAAGGTCCATGACTAAAGAACAGTTTAACTCGCTTGCCGCCAACGGCGAAACTTTTTCATGCGGGAACATCCCGATGGGCGTGGCATTCAACAGCGCGTCGAATTCCAGGCTGAGCAGCGCGGAACGCTCGATCGCTTCGCCGCCCGCTGCCTTCGCCAGTTTCCGTCCCGCTTCCGTCCGCCGCGCGCAAATGAAGACCTCCGCGCCGGCCTGGGCCAGCGCGAACGCCGCCGCCCGCGCAGATCCCCCCGCGCCAAAAATCACTACGCGCCTGCCACGAAGCTTCATCCGCTTTTCGAGCGCGCGCAAAACTCCCACATAGTCCGTATTGCTGCCGTGCAGTGACCCATCTTTCCGCACGGTGACTGTGTTCACCGCCCCAATTTTCGCCGCTAGCGGCTCGACCTCATCAAGATGCGCAAATATCTTTTCTTTGTGCGGCAGGGTCACGCTGAATCCGCGCACTCCAAAATCCGGCAGCACTTTCAGGAAATCTCTCAAATTTTCCACCAGGAATGGCAGGTACACCGCGTCTTTCCCGGCCGCAATGTATCCGGTGTTGTGCAGCAACGGCGAAAGCGAATGGCCCACCGGATTCCCAATCACGCCATACACCCGCGTCGCCCGCGTCAATTCATGCGCGCGGTATAGCTCCTTCAAATCACGCAGTGGTATCTGCCCTGGCGCCGTCCCCGCCGCTACCGGAGCATACGCAAGTGCGCTTCCCTCGCGCAAAGCCAACACCCGCGCCGGCAATCCGATTTCTCCCATGGCAATGGCAACCACGTCGCTCGACGCGCGGGCAAGCTTCAAAATACGCGCGCTGTCCGATACGCTCCGCGCCATCGCCGCCACCTTGATCGCACGGGCGCCTCCCTTGGCCGGCACGCTCAGCTTTTTTGGAAACACCGGTGTCCGCCGGAAATCGTGCATCGAAAGCAGTACATTTTCCGGCACCGCGTAACCCTCCACGCTCTTCCCCGGCAACTCGCGCAGGCTTTCCACTTCGAGGTCACACCAGTTGCAGCCCGCTTCTCTCGCCTGCATCAGCCAATAAAGTTCTTCCCCGGCGTCGCCCGCAAATTCCCCGCCGCCCACGCGCCTCCGGCAAGTGGCGATCAACTGCGCTCTGCGCGGGCGATGCGTTTTCAGCCATTTCAGAAAACCTCGGCGTTCCGCGTCATTCCTCAGCCAATCCAGCCGAACTTCCGCCGTTGGCGTATCGCGCAGGGCCAGGGCCAGCAATCGCCGCAATTCACGAGCAGTCGGGGCAGCCAACACCCCGCAAAGCCGGGCGATCCCCCCCCCAAACGGTCCAGCCACTAAAAACCTCCTCCAATCCATTGAAAATACGGTATCTAGGCTACCTTTGCAAATATGGAAAGTGCACCAACCCATTTTGTTGACGCCACCCCTGGCCCTTGTTAGTTTCAAAGGTGCAAGTCCCCGCACGGCCCTTAAACGGCGTGAAATGAAGGAGTGCTGAACATGCGCGCAATTGCGACTGCAATGTCATTCGCCACCCTGATGCTGGCTCTTGGCGCTTCGGCCCAAAACACGGCTCAGGTGCAAGTTGTCAACGCGACTCACCCCGTTGCAGAAGCCAGTTCACCGGACTACACCGCAACGTATTGCTCCGGCTTCATCACCGATGAAAAGGTTCCCACCGAAGTGCGCGTGATGTCCGGCGAGGAATCTGGCAACAAGATCGTTTTTACCAGCGGCGATTACGTCTACATCAACCGGGGCGCTGCGCAGGGCGTTCGCGTCGGCGACCGCTTCTCCGTCATCCGCCCGGACAAGGATCCCAACGAAGTTCACTGGTTCAAATGGCAGGAAAAACTTCTGAAAGCCATGGGCACGCAGTACATCGATGCCGGCCAGGTTCATATCACCACGGTCCACCCGAACAATTCCATCGGCATCATCAAGTTTGCGTGTGACTATCTCCAGCGCGGCGACATCGTTCTTCCCATGGCCGAGCGTCCCACCCCTCCCTATAAAGCTGCCGAGAAGTTTGACAAGTTTGCGCCCGTCAGCGGCAAGTCCGTCGGCATGCTCGTATCCGGCCGGGAATTCACGCAAGCCTACGGAAAGAACTCCACGGTCTATGTGAACCTTGGCGTTAACCAGGGCGTGAAAGTAGGAGATTATCTCAGGATCTTCCGCTATGAAGGCTCCACCTCCGAATTCTCGCAGAACTTCCCGGATTTCCAGTACAGCATGTACGGCTTCGGCAGCACGCCCGAGAAATACAAGTGGAATGACATTCCGCGCAACGTCATCGGGGAAGGCATCGTGATGAACGTCACCCACAATGCCTGCGCCATTTTCGTCACCTACAGCAAAATGGATATGTACGCCGGCGATTACGTCGAAATCGAATAGCTCGTTCTCAATTTTATTTTCATCGCCCGCGCTTCCCTACTGGCGCGGGCTTTCTTTTTGTGCAATCGGCCGATGCGCTTCCCCGATGACTTCGCACTGAAATCCGAATAACTTCGTCTCCGGCTCTCTCCACGCCTCGCGAGGAAGCCCCGCCTTCGTGCATGTTTCCGCAAGGAATTGCTCGCGGCTCAGCCGGTGTTCCACGGCCACTTGCGGCAACAGCAGTCCCCGCCGAGTTCCACGCTCCACCAGCAGTCCGTGAATCCCGATCTCCACTTCATCCGGGCGTATAGGCTGTGGCGGGGTCAGCAACGATACCTCGATTTCCAGCGCATCCATCTCTTCCGTACGTAGCCGTGAGAAACGGGGATCGTGCAATGCCGCGTCGGCCGCGCACCTCGCCACCGTTTCCCCAAGATTCGCGGAGCCTTCGATCATTCCGATGCAGCCACGCAATTTCTTTTCGACGTGCAGGGTTACAAACAGGCCGCGGCGTTCCGCAAAAATCCCCGTGGTTGGAAAGTCGGAAAGCGGCCGCTCGTGGCACACCGCATGGAGAACGCCCTGACGCGCCAGCTCCAGGACTGCTGTTCGATCTTCTTCAGAGAGAGACGGCATCCTGCTGCTTCTTCTGTGCTTCCAGCATGCTCAGCTTCCGTCGCTGCTTGATGCGGTCATCCAGTTGGTTCCAGAAGCGATGAAAATATTGCGCCGCTGACACCAGCGCGCTCACGACCACCAGCCACAGCAAAACCGTGGACACCGGCCGGATCGACGGGTGCCGCGCACCGACAATCAGCACGGCAACCGCGCAAACCTGCAGCACCATTTTAGTTTTTCCAAGCGCCGACGCGGCGATGGTGAAGCCCTCCGCCGACGCAATATTCCGCAATCCCAAAATCGTGAATTCCCGCCCGATAATAATCACCACCATCCACGGCGCCACCAGGGAATGCCCGCTCGAATCCTGCATGCCCACCAGCGAAATGAAAGCCGCCGAAATCAGCAGCTTGTCGGCGATCGGATCCAGCAGAATTCCCAGCGTGGTCACTTGCCGGTTGCGCCGAGCGAAGTATCCATCCGCCCAGTCCGTGGCCGCCGCCGCCAACAGGATCAGCACACCCCACACCTCAAAATGCATGGGGAAACCCCATAGCACCACGTTGGGGCTCCTCGTCAACAGCACCACAATCAGCACTGGAACGAAGAAAATCCGCAGGACCGTAAGAAAATTCGGAAAATTCATAATCGGGCGCGCCGCAAGGCAGCTTTCCAAGCCTTTCGGAACCACCTCGGCCACTATAGACTCCGCCCAAGACTGCGTCAACGGACTGCGAATACACGCGTTTCCGGCCTCGGGCAGTACTTAGATGTAACTAAGGGCGTTCGCCTGTCGCCGCAACCACAGATACTCTTTCGTAACACCTTTGCTGCAAACCTGTGCAAAAGCGCTTTTCGGGAATCGCTTCCATCTTGGAATCGAAATTTGGAAAACCCTGTCAATACCTAATGTAAGTCTATTAGTTACAATCTATTACAGTTGGGGCGATTATCGGCAATCAATCAGAGAGTGAGTTTCTTACTGCGGCCGCAAGCCGCGCCTTTCGGAGTTTCCACAATCTTTTCCACAAGCCCGGCCTTACCCCGCCGCGGGACATTCGGCCCGAAAAAGTGTCATATTCCTTTAACATTCGCGGAAAATAGTGGAGTTACTCGAAAGTGACCATGCTCCATTTCCTGTCGCCTTCAAATCGCGTGCGGACCGCGCAAAATCCTCACCGGCAGCAAGAACAACGCCCGCAAGAACGCCAGAACTCCGTGCACCGCGATTCCTACAATCCGGAATGGCAACAGAATCAGCCACACAAACGGATACGCGATCAGCGCCAGCAACGCAATCGGCCAGCAAAAAACCAGCAGCAGGCACCACAGGAAGAACGCACCCATAATCAGTTGACCTCTCCTGCATCATGATACGCAGCCCCACGCCTGGAAGTTCCCGCCGTCGCGAAGCTGCTCAATTTCAGCCGGCGCGCGATGCTTTCCGGCACCTCCGCTTCCATATCCATATGCGAATCGCTCACCTGCGAATGCAGCACCCGGCCTAGGGCATGGATCAGCGCCAGCGACCGGCCTTCGCTCAGCGGCATGTGCAGCGAAAGCTTCACAATCGGATCCATCGGCAATGCCGCGTCAATCCTCCGCAGCAGTTCGTCGAGTCCCTCGCTAGTCAGCCCGGAAACCAGCACCGGCGGCTCCTCGCCGCCTCCATTGCGCCGCCCGGCCGCCTCCAGATTGTGCCGGGCTTCCGCATCCAACTGGTCCACCTTGTTGTAGACGCGGAGCCTGGCCGTTTCTTTCACGCCCAGATCATCCAGAATTTTTTCCACTTCCTCTTCCAGCTCATCGTGCCGAGGATTTGAGATATCGCTCACCTGCAGCAGCAGCGCCGCTTCCTGCACTTCCTCCAGCGTGGCGCGAAACGCCTTGATCAACCCTTTCGGCAACTGGCGGATGAAGCCCACGGTATCCGAAACCAGAATGCGCCGGTTGGAAGGCAAACGAATCGCCCGAATTGTCGGGTCCAAGGTGGCGAACATCCGCGAAGACACCAGCACTTCCGCCTGGCTCAGCGCGTTGAACAGTGTCGATTTTCCGGCGTTCGTATAGCCAACTAGGGCCACTGTCCCCAGCGGCACCGCATTCCGCGCTTCCCGCCGCAGCGCCCGCTGCTTGCGGACCTCATCGATGCTCACTTCGATCTTGTGGACGCGGTCGCGGATCCGCCGCCGGTCCGTTTCCAGTTTCTTTTCTCCGGGGCCGCGCACGCCGATGCGCCCGCCTCCGCCGCCCGCCCCGCCAGCGCCGCCCGCGCCTTTGCCGCCCTGGCGGGACATCTGCGCGCCTCGCCCCGTAAGCCGCGGCAGCAAATAATTCAGCTGTGCGAGCTCCACTTGCAACTGGCCTTCCCGGCTCCGCGCGTGTTTCGCAAAAATGTCCAGGATCAACTGCGTGCGGTCGATTACGCGCCGTTCCGTCAGCTCTTCGATGTTGCGCTGCTGCACCGGCGAAAGATCGCTGTCGAAAATAATCAGCGCGGCGTCTGACGCATTCGCGGCGGCGCGAATCTCTTCCAGCTTCCCGCGTCCGACGAGTGTCGCCGGATCCGCCGAATCCCGCACCTGAAAAAGAGTTTCCGCCACTTCGCCGCCGGCGCTTACCGCAAGCTCCACCAACTCCGCCAGCGATTCCCTGCCCTGTTCTCCCGCGGGCATTCCGGGGAAACGCGGCGCGCGCTTCCAGCCAACCCCCACAAGCAACACGCGTTCCGCCGAAGAAATCCTATGCTGTGTTTTCATGAAAGGTCTTGCGTCATCTCATTCGTGCGGAAGGCCCGTCGTGCGGAGAGGACCTCGTCTTCACCCCAATTATACGTCCATTTCGCCGCCGTGGCGCAGCCGGCTATCAAGCTTCCCGCGGTGAGACCTGAATGCACCGGTAGGTGCGTGTCTTAACAGGCCAATGTGGAGCTAACACTCGATTTCGTCGCGTCCACAATTCAGGTTGTTGTACGAAGTTTCTGTTGTGCGAAGCGAGGTGCTTGCATGAACATCGGACAAGCCAGACAAGCCGCGGAGAGTTTGCCAACGTTGGATGAAGTGCGAGCGGCGGCGGATTTAGTCTACGGACTGATTCTTCCAACGCCACAATATCGCTGGCCGTTGCTGTGCGAACGCCTCGGCACCGAAGTCTGGGTGAAGCACGAAAACCATACCCCCATCGGCGCCTTCAAAGCCCGCACCGCCATCGTCTACGCCGAGGCGCTGCTTAAGCGTGAACCCGCCACGCTCGGCCTGATCGCAGCAACGCGCGGGAATCATGGCCAGTCGGTGGCGCTGGCGGCCCAGCGCAAGAAGCTGGAATGCGTGATCGTGGTACCTCATGGAAACAGCCTCGCGAAGAACGCGGCGATGCGCTCGCAAGGCGCCAAGCTCATCGAGCATGGAGAGGATTTTCAATCCTCGCTAGAGCATGCGCGAAAACTCTCGGCTGAACTGGGCTATCACCTCGTGCCGCCCTATCACCGCGATATCGTGCTGGGTATAGCAACCTACTGGCTGGAACTTTTCACCGCGGTGCCGAATGTTGACGTTGCCTACGTCCCCATCGGAATGGGCTCGGGAATCTGTTCCGCTTCGGCTGTTCGCAATGCGCTTGGCCTGAAAACGAAACTGGTGGGTGTGGTTTCCGACCACGCGCCGACTTACGCTTTGTCCTTGCAACAAAGAAGAATTGTCGAAGCGCCTGCCACAACCAGACTCGCCGACGGCCTGGCTTGTCGCCTCGGAAACGAAGAAGCGCTCGAAGTCATGCTTGAAAATGTCGACCACATCGTCCGCGTGACCGACGACGAAGTCGCCGCCGCCATGTGCGCCATGTTTACCGACACTCACAACGTCGTTGAAGGTGCCGGCGCAGCGGCATTGGCCGCCGCCACAAAAGAATCCCCCACTCTGAAAGGCAAACGCGTAGCCCTCATCGCCACCGGCGGTAACGTCGATCAGAGCGTGTTCGCGCAGGTGCTCAGCCAGGCCGGTGCGGCCGCCTGAACTGGAAGTTTGTTTTCTTCAGGTGGAGTCTATTGCTTCTTCGAATCCAGGCACGGCAGCGCCGCGATTTTCGTTTCCGGCGTGTCGTAAATCGCTGTGCCATTTTCATTCTGCATCGATAGGAACACCCAGTCGCTCTTTTCCTCCGCCGTCCGGCTGAAGGAGACCAGCAGCGTTTCGCCGCCTCGCGGGTGGTAGCTTATGGTCCGCATCAAGACCGGATACACGACCTTGGTCTCGTCCACAACCGCAGCTCCGCAGCGTGCAAACAAGCTCTCCGGCGTCAATGTGGCCATCGCATGCAGTTGCCGCCGCTCCCGCGCATTCTTCGCCCACTCCGCCGCGCGTGCCGACAAATTCACCAGCCCCGCTACTCCGATCACGATTCCGGCCGTCATCAGCCACACGCGCTTTGTCCGCTTCAGGAAAGCCGCAACTTGCCCCAGCGATCCAGGCAAACTGGCCTTCGCAATCTCCAGTATCGACGCAACAGCCGAAAGATTCTCGGTCGGACCAGCCCCGCCCGCGTTCTCGATCGGGGCAACCCGCACGCGCACCTCCGCCGCCGCCGACATCGGCGCCACCGGCGCCCGCTCCCCCGAATAAGCCGCATCCTTAGATTTCATCTCGTCCATGCCGCACCAACCTTTGCCCTGCTCGTCATTGCTACTAACGGACTCTTCTCATGTAGGGCCCGCCGTCCGCGGCGGGCCGCTCCGGCCTTTGTATCCGCCGCCTTCTGAGGTGCTCCGTTTGCACCCCGAACGGGTTTACGGGCGGGCGCCTTTCACACCACAAATGGCGCTATCGTGCCTGCCTCAATGCCCGGCCGGCGCCTGCAGCCAATTAATCACTCGCCGCCGATAAGACACCTGCGCACTCCCCATCGGCTCTCTCAGCCAGTGCAGCACCCGCTGAAAACCGACCACGAACAAACTCGGCCCATGCTCCTCAACCACCGGCGGGTCAGCTAGCGCCGAAGGCGCAGGGGGCAGCCAATACGGGCTCCCTTCCGCCAGCACATTCCTCGCAGTTGTATTCGCCGATTGCCGTTCACCCGGCGTAGACGTGATCGAGAGCTTCAGCAGCGCACCAATCTGCTCCTGAAACGCCCTCATAGTTCTTAGAAAATTGCGCGCAAACCACACCGCCGCAACCAGGAACCCGATTTGCGCAACCAGGCTTCCCAGCGCATACCAATCCTTAACTACCAAGGGGCTGAAGTCGTTCATGGTTCCACCTTGGGCCGGTACCCAGCAATCTATGCCCCAGCACATACGGTGAGAACTGGCATGAAGGACAAGAAACGGGCAGGTGTGTCCTACTGCCCTAAGGCTTTAGCCAAGTCGTCTACCGGCCTGATTCAGCGCCTAGCCGTCGAAACGAGCGCTAGGCGCAACATGTCCGGCAACCCGACTAATCATGAGTTGAGAAATTACTGACCAAATTCATCGTGTGTCGCTGCAACTTATCGACATCGCGTCCACGACGTAGTTGACGGAGAGCTCGCGCCAATATGTTTTGCGGTATTTATAGTACCCGATAGGGGAAAGGTTGCCGTTTAGCTTGGCCCGCCAGGTACCGTGAAACAAGCGGTCCAGATGCTCCAAGTCAGTGCTCCCGGTAGTAACAATTTCCTGGAAACGCGGGTTAGGCAAAACCACAAATGGTGTCCCCCGATAGTTGCAGTCTTTCGCGTTCGGATAAAATTCATAGGTCTTGAGATTCAGCACAATTACGCCGTCGAAAGTCTGGTTCCTCTTTCCTTCAAATGCGTGGACTAGGGCAGCAACTGCGAGTACGCCGAGTAAGAGAACAGGAACTATTCGGTGGGCATTCATTAGGCTTCATCATACATCAGGTGATGTCAAGTCCTGGTAAATGCGGTAATCCGAGACTGACTACCTACAATTGATTGCGCACCCGGGCGAGCGACTCTTGCTGGATTGTGGGGTCTTGCCCGAAGCCGGAGAGCCAGTGAATCTGCCCATCGCGGCGGAACCATGTGAGTTGCCGCTTGGCGTACCGGCGCGTGGCTTGCTGTATCGCGGCCTTTGCTTCTTCGAGCTTCATTTCGTCGTTGAGCACCGCGCGCAGTTCGCGGTAGCCGATGAAATCGAACGGCTTCGCGTCGGCCGGCAAGTCGCTACCGACGAGCCCGCGCACTTCATCTAGCCAGCCGGCGGCGAGCATGGTATCCGTCCTCGTATGAATTCGTTGATAGAGAGTTTCGCGTTCGGGCGACAGCCCGATTTTTATGGCCCGCCAGCCGCGCAGCGGATTTCTTCCCGCGCGATGTACTTCCGAGAGCGGCTTCTTCGCCAGCAGGCAGACTTCGACCGCGCGGATCAGTTTCTGTCCGTCCCCCGGCGCAATCCTTTCTGCCGACACCGGATCCATGCGTTTGAGGATGCGATGCAGATGCCCCTGCGGATGCGCCGCCACGCTGGCCCACAGCCGCTCACGCAACTCTTCCGAACGCAGCGGTACATCGGCCAGTCCCTCGAGCAACGCGCGCAGGTACAGCCCCGTGCCCACGGTGAAAATCGGCAGCCGCTTCCGCGCGCGAAGATCTTCCAGCACCGCAACCGCCCGCTCGCGATAATCTCCCGCCGTCGTTGCTTCCCGCGGGTCCAGCACATCAATCAGATGATGCGCCACGCCCTGCCGCTCCTCGGCCGTGGGCTTCGCCGTCCCGACATCAAAGCCGCGGTAAAGCTGCGTCGAATCGCAGGCCACCACTTCGCCGCCAAGCTGCCGCGCCAGCCACACCGCCAGCGCCGATTTTCCCGAAGCGGTTGGTCCAACAATAGTAATCAGCGGAGATTCGGCGAGCGCGTTCATTTGGGGAACAGCAGCGGCCACGCGCGCACCATCAGCACCGCCAGCACAATCAGCGCCAGCACCACGCTGCCGATTACCTGATGCCGCGAAAGTTTCATCGCCCACATTTCTAACACAGAAGCATCACCCCGCGCTGAACCCCACCCAGAAATTGTCATCCTGAGCGCACCCGACGAGGTCCGGTGTTTGGACTCCGGTGGTGTTTACCGGAGGTGCGCGAAGGACCTCAACGTTCAAATTTTGCAAGGCGTTTAAGTTGAGATCCTTCGGGACGCAGACCGCGCGTCCCTCAGGATCACGATGCATTCTTGAATCGGGCAAATTATTCGCTGTCGCGACATTTACCAGCAGCGGCCTACTGGCTCGGCGGCTGAATATTGTAGTAATACGTGTACCGCACTTCGATGTACGGCCCCTTGAACTGCGCGGGCAGCGGCGGAAACGGATTCGAAGCGCGTATCGACGAAACCGCCGCTCGATCCAGCGGTTCCTTCCCCGATCCATACAGCATCACCGGTTCAGGGTCCGGAACGCTGCCGTCCCGCATGATCTTCACGTGCAGCGAAACCACGCCCTGTTCGCCGAGGTCCACCGACGGCGGCATCACCGCATACCAGTTTCCGCGAACAATAAAGTAAATCCGCCGCAGGTAATCGTTGAAATCCACGCCCTGCGGATCCGTAAGCATTTCGATCCCGGCGCCCGCCTGGCCTTTTCCGGAATGGCCTCCGCCGCTGGAACGTATCGGCCCACCGCCACCGATTGCCACCGGCGCATTCGGCTTCGTCCCGCGCGCGGCCTCGCGGATCATGTCGCCCGCGGAAGCTCCCGTCTTTGGCAACTTCAGTCCTTGCTCCGGCACCGGCATGTCCGGATTTTCCAATTTCACGGGCGGCTTCGGCAGATCCCCGCGCGAAGGCGACGGATTCGGAGGCGGTTGCGCGGCCGCCACATTCGGCTGCGGCGTCGGCGCGCTCGGCAATTCCCGCTTCGGCGGCTGGGGCGTTGGTTGTGGCACCGGCGGCGGTTCCACATACGGCGCAACCTTCTTGATCACCCGCGGGTCAACATGCACGGGCGCGTGCGGCGCGGGAGCAGGCGACGGCTTCAACGAATCCAGCGCTCCCGGCGGCAAGAGCACCGTCATCTGCCTGCGCCCAATCTCTTCTTCTTCGCTGGTGCGGACGTGCGGCCCAAAAAGTTTCGGTGAAAAAATTAGTAGCAGCACCAGCAGTATGTGAAAGACCACCGATGAAATCGCGGTGACGCGATCTTCCGTCGTCGGCTTGCCCCGCCCCTCCGGAGGCAGAAACGCAACTTCGCCAGTCTGAATAATATTCGGCTCAACCAAATCCTCGGAGATCGGCCCCAGCGGCGCAAACTCCTCCGGCGCCGCCGCTCCAACCGGAAATGTGATGCGCTCGTCCATCTCCGTCGGCTGCGGCGGCAGATGCGATTCCTCTTGTTTCTGCACCGCTTCCACGTTCACGTCGCGCGGCACCACCACCCGCGTGGCAATCGAATCGAGCGGCAAATTGTTGGGAATCGCCGTGCGCCCATCCAGCTGAATCAGCGGCATCCCCGAAGGCACCAGGGTGCGCTCATCCAGCGTCGTCGGCCGCCGCCGCGTCGTCCCTGCATCTTCGGCGGACATACGCGCACCGACTGGCACTAGGGTCCTGGGAATCATTGGCTCGCTTTATCCGGGTAACTCTTGTTTGCCGGTCCTTTGGCTACAGGCCGTTCGGTATCTGGCCCTTTGGTAACTGGTTGGACGCGCTCATCGTGCTCTCGGATGCTTTGCATCACCCGGCTTGCCAACTCCAGCGCTGCCCGTCCCGCTACCCCATCCGTCTTCGGCGCAACCCGGGTCCGAACCGCCGCGGCAAAGGCTTCGAGCTCCGCCCGCAAAGGTTCCACGGCTGGTGCCGCCAGCTTCTCAAATCCAAACTCGGGCTGCGGCCCGGGCTTCTTCACGCCGACACGCAGCGCGTCGCGCCGTGCATAATCCAGTGAGATGTATTCGTGGTGCTGAAAAAATCTCATTTTGCGCACGCGCTCCGTGGAAACCCGGCTCGCCGTGACATTAGCCACCGCGCCCCCCGCAAATTCAATCCGCGCGTGGGCAATGTCCACCTTGTCCGTCAGCACCGGGATCCCCACCGCTTTCACTTCCGTCACCGGCTCTTTCACCAGCGCCAGCAGAATATCCAAATCATGAATCATCAGGTCGTAGATCACTTCCACGTCCAAACTGCGCGGCGTGAAAACGCCCAGCCGGTGGACCTCAAAAAAAAGCGGCCGGTTCAGAATCGGCTCCACGGCAATCACCGCCGGGTTGAACCTCTCCACATGCCCTACCTGCAAAATGCGCTGATGCTTCCGCGCCGCTTCCAACAGTGCGTCCGCTTCGGCCAGCGAAGCCGCCATGGGCTTTTCCACCAGGACGTCAATGCCCAGCTCCATGAGCCGGCAGCCGACTTCGGCGTGCGCCACTGTCGGCACAGCCACGCTCGCCGCATCCACCGCTCCTCGCAACTCCTCGATACCTTTGAACGCCCGAATCCCAAACTCTTGCGCAATCGCTTCCCCGCGCGCCGCGTTCTGATCCAGCACGCCAACCAGCTCGACGCTATCCATTTCCCGATAAACGCGCGCGTGATTGCGCCCAAATTCGCCAGCGCCCACAACGCTGAAACGAACCTTGTCGCTGATCCCACCCCTGGCCCGCTCGCTCATTCCTTGTTCATTCCTCGCGGATCGCCTGTTGGTTCCGCGGCCTGCGTGAATGGGAAAGCCTGGATCGCGATCCCGGCGTCGTTGGCCATGGCAATCAGTTTTTCCTTGTCAAAGAGGAGCGTGCGGTTTGCGTCGATGGCCAGCGCCGTCGCACCGGCCAACTTCATGGATTCGACGGTCGGCAAACCGACCACGGGTACATCGAAGCGCATGTCCTGCCTGGGTTTGCTCACTTTCACGACCACCAGCGGCCGTCCATTCGCGAAGCGTGCCGCGCGCGCAATCGTCTCGTCCGTGCCTTCCATCGCTTCCACGGCCACGCAAGCGCTATCCGCCACCACCACCGTCTGCCCGATATCTTTCGCTGCTATGCGCCGGGCGATTCCCAGGCCATACTCCATGTCCGCGGACTCCTGTGCGCTGGGGGCGCGCCGCGTCAGCACGCCCGCTTCGGGCAGCAGCGGCTTCAAGAACATCGTCGAATCCACCAGATGAATGCCCTCTTCCTCAAGCACCTTTGCCACCGCGCCGATCAGCGAATCCGTATTCTTCCGTGGCAAAGCAAAAAGCAGCTTCGCCAGCTTCCAGTCCGGCCGAATCGAACTGAAGATTTTGTTGTGCTTAACCTGCCCCGCCATCACCGCTTGCTTCACGCCTTCGCTTTGCATCAGTTCGATCGCCTTGCTCAGCTCGCCCAGACTCACCCAGTGCAGCCGCTTCGCGATCTTTTCCAGTTCCGGCGAAGCCTCTTCCTTCAGCGCAATCACCGCCATCTCAATGCCCTGGCTCCGCGCGCCTTCCAACACAAGGAAAGGAAATCGGCCATTTCCCGCGATCAGGCCCCAGCCCGTGCTGCTTGGCCCGGCATTGCTTTGCCCAGCATTGCTTTGAATTGTCTCTGGCATGAAATTCCGGTCGGCGTTACTTCACGATTCCGCGTTCGGCTTTTTCCACGAATTCCACCAACTCCTTCACGTCGGCGGAATTCGCCATGCTCTTCCGCATCTCATCGAGCGCCTGCGAAGTGTTTTTCTTCGACCGGGTCAGCACGCGAAACGCCTTCTGCAGCGCCTTGATCCGCTCCGCGGAAAATCCCTTGCGCTCCAGCCCGATCGAGTTCGGGCCAAAGCACCGTGTTTCCCGCTCCGTAACGATCAGCGAAAACGGCGGCACATCCTGCGTGATCACCGTTGCCGCGCCGATGTACGCATACCGCCCCAGCCGGCAAAACTGGTGCACCGGCGAAAACGCGCCCAGGGTCACAAAATCCTGCACGGTTACGTGCCCCGCCAGTGTCGCCCCGTTCACAAACAGCGTGTTATTGCCAATCTGGCAGTCGTGCCCCACGTGCGAAGAGGAGAGGAAAAAATTCTTGCTTCCGATTCGCGTGACCCCGCCGCCCTTGGTCGTCCCCCGGCTGACGGTCACATGCTCGCGAAAAATATTTTCACTGCCCACCTGTAGCTCGACGCGCTCGCCACGGAAAGTGTAATCCTGCGGATCGCCACCAATCACACAAAAAGGGTGGAACACATTGTTATCGCCGAAATTCGCCGGGCCCCGCACCACCGCGTGCTCGTGCATCACGCAGCCGTCGCCCAGCTCCACTTCCGCGCCGACCACCGCGTACGCGCCGATCTGCACGCCCGCCCCCAGCTTCGCTTCCTGTGAAACGACCGCTTGCGGATGAATGTTTGTGCCAATTCCCATTTACGAGTTTGCAGGCTCTTCCCGGTCGGCCATCACGCACATCATCTTCGCTTCCGTCGCCAGATTACCTTCGACGTACGCCTTCGCTTCGATCTTGCAGAGGTCACCCTTCCACGCCACAACGTTCACCTCAATCCGCAACTGGTCCCCGGGCACCACCGGCCTCCGGAACTTCACATCGTTCATCGAAGCCAGGTATAGCAATTTTTTCTCGCGGTCCGGAATTTCCTGCAGCAGCAGCAATCCCCCGGCCTGCGCCATCGATTCCAGAATCAGCACGCCCGGCATCACCGGTTTGCCCGGAAAATGCCCCTGAAAGAATCCCTCGTTGATCGTGACGCACTTGATCGCCACGATGCGCTTCAGACGCTCCATTTCGACAATTTTATCGATCAGCAGAAACGGATACCGGTGCGGCAGAAATTTCTGGATCTCGTTGATGTCGAGTTGCGTTCCCACCTGTGTCTCACTCATAGCCACGGAATAGGCTCCCTCCGTCAGTTCACAAACCTACTATTATAAGGGTATTCGGCCCGCCAGACAGCTTAACATTTGCCGCCCGCGGGTCGCAGCAGGCCTTCCTGGGCCTCGTTGAGTTCAATCGGAATCGCCCACCGTGCTACCATGCCTTTTCCATGGCCTCACTTCCCTTCCTTCCCTGCTTGCGCAAACGCCTGCCGCAGATGCTGGAGACTCTGCGCGAACTCACACTCCTCGAATCTCCCAGCCTGGACAAAAAAACAGCCGACCGCTGCTGCGAATTCCTCGCCGAAAAATGGTTGCGCCACGGCACGATTGCCCAAATTATCCGGCAGAAACACCGCGGCGATCATCTTCGCGTGGTCTGGCAACCCGCGGAGGGGCGAACCAAATCGCAACTCCTCGTCCTCGGCCACTACGACACGGTCTATCCCACCGGCACTCTCGCCAAAATGCCCTTCCGCGTCTCAGCAGGCAAAGCCTATGGCCCCGGCACCTTTGACATGAAAGCAGGCATAGTCCAGGCGCTCTTCGCTCTCGAAGCCATCCGCGAATTGCACGCGCCGGTACAAACGCGCCTGGTCTTTCTGTGGACCTCCGACGAGGAAATCGGCAGCGAATCCTCCCGCAAATTAATTGAAGTAGAAGCCCAACGCAGCGACGCCGTATTCGTGCTGGAGCCGTCGCTCGGCCCCCGAGGCTTGCTGAAAACTTCCCGCAAAGGTGTGGGAGAAGCCGAACTCATCGTGCACGGCCGATCTTCCCACGCCGGCCTCGCTCCCGAAAAAGGAATCAACGCCGTCCACGAACTCGCCGCGCAAATCACCCGCCTGGAAAAATGGAACGACCTGAGCCGGGGTGTCACCATCAACGCGGACGTCGTCTCCGGCGGCTCTCGCGCCAACGTCATCGCCGACCGCGCCCAGGCCACACTCGATCTCCGCGCCTGGCGCCACGCCGACATGCGCGCCCTCGAAAAGCGTCTCCATTCCTTGAAGCCCATCCATCGCGGCGCAAAACTCGAAATCCGCGGCGGCTTCGATCGCCCCCCGCTCGAACGCAAGCACAGCGCCACCCTTTTTGCCCGCGCCAAATCTATCGCTCGCGAACTCGGCTTTTACCTCGGCGAAGCAGCTGCCGGCGGCGGCTCCGACGGCAACTTCACCGCCGCCCTCGGCATCCCCACCCTCGACGGCCTCGGCGCCGTTGGCGATGGCGCCCACGCCACCCACGAACACATCCTCATCCAAGCCATGCCCCAGCGCGCCGCACTCCTCGCCGCACTTCTAGCCCTGTAGCTAACCCCTTCAGGGGTGAGGTCTTCCCGCGCGCGGGGAAGGTTGACCTCATGAAGCGAAAACCCTCAATTGCCCTCACACCCGTGAGATCGAAATGTTGGATGGAAGACCCTCAGGCCTGAAAGGCCTAGGCTACAACCGGAAGGGTTCTTATCGCCCGTAGTTTTTCTTCAAATATTCAGCCGTCGCCTGCGCCAAATCCGCGTAATCATCGTGCAATACTTCTCGCACGGCCTGCTCCGTCGCCGTCCCGGCAGCCAGGCGATCCAGAATCCGCTCGATATCCCCCATCCCCTGCGTCTGCACGATGTATTCGACATTCGCCAGCGCCCACGCATATGCATAACTCGCCATTGGGCCCGGCAGTCGCATCCACGACCCCTCCAATTGTCCCAGCGGCGCGGACTGCCCCGCGTCATACACCTGCACCAGCACGGCGGCGCTTTCGTCGCTGCGTTTCCCTTCCATCCACTGCGCGACGCCTTCCTGGATCCACGTCGGCGCGCGCCCATGCGTTTTCTGCTGGATAAAGCTGTGGGTCAATTCATGCCGCAAAATCCGCGACAATTCCGAATTCACCACGCTTAATCCCTGCACCGGCACGCGAATCCGCCCGTCGTTCAGCGCCCCCACCCAACCCGGCGCACGCGTGATGTCCGCAAATCCTTCCTGCGTGTACAAAACAACGCCGATCGGATCCGGCGGCGAAAAATTCAATTCCGACTCAATCTGCTGGTAATGCCCTTCCAGCGTGTGGAGCACTTCGCGCGCCAACCCTGGCTCCGCCGCGCCGTTGTATTTCAACTGAAAATGCGTGCTCTCATTCTCCCGGTAATTTTCTTCCTCATTTTTGTCGCGCAATGCCTTGTCCAGCGCCGCTTGCACTTCCGAATCAGGCCGCAACGCCAGCGATTTTTTCCACTCGGCAACAGCCTGGTCTGGCCGGTTCAGCCCGTAATACGTCCATCCTTCCAGTTTGTAAACGTCCGGACTCTTCGGCGCGTAGCGTTTTGCGCGCTCCAGATATTCGAGCGACTGCTTGAACTCACTCCGCCGCAGATATAGGTACGCCAGTTCCATCAGCGTCGCGGGATCTTCCGGCGCATAAAGCACGGCCTGGCGCGCGTCTGCCAGCGCACGCTCCAAGTCCCCTTTCACCATTTCGAACCGGGAAGCGGCAAGATGCGCCCGCGCGGCCTGCATCGCCTTTTCGCCGCCGGCCCCCGCACCATCTTCCAGATTGCTGATGTAGTTTCGATCCACCGAACCATCGTGCACCGCGCTTTTGTCGATCTCAGACTCAATCGCGGTTGCGGCCGGCTCCGGCGGCTCCAGGTTCAGGCTCGCAGCCGCGGCTGCCGGCGAACCCATCGGGGGCAGCAACCCGCCCTTTTCGATGTGGTCCACGATTGATTTCGGCAGTGCCAACTGTCCGGCGGAGGTTTCATAACGAATCTTGTCGCCGTCTTCCACCACGTTATAGGCGATGATTTTCCGCCCATTCTTCAGGACAATCTTGTCCGCGCGCGCCGTGCCCGCAAACACCAGGGCGCAAATCAGCATCGCCAACACTCGAGAGATTGTATTTACTTCCAGCCGCATCTGTTTATCTTAACCCTCCCCCGGCAACTTCGCCGTCCGCCTTGTTCCCGCATGCCGAATGTGTCTACACTCTTTTCATGCGGCTTCGTCTCCTCCTGATGGTTTTTGGAATTCTTTTTCCTTCCCTTTCTTACGCAGCGGATTCTTCCCCGCGCGAACTTCTCACCGCCCTCAATGCCCTCGGCATCGATTCGCAACACGTCTACAGGGTGGCCACGAAAGACCGCGTGGAACTTCGCAAAGCCGATACGGTTCTGGCTTTTCAGGAAGGCAAAATCGCCTTCTTCCAGTCCTTTGAAGGCCGCATCACCGGCTTTGTCTTCTCCGGCGTTGGGCACCTCGTCGCCCTGCCGCGCGACCCAGTGGAAAAGCAGCAGGTCGCGCGTTTCCTCGGCGCTCCGGTTCTCGACGAGCAATTTCTCTCCGCCTATGTGCGTTTCACCGACGGAACCGAACAGGATCTTCTCCGCGAATTGCAGCGCGCGGGCCTGACTCCTGAGGTCGACGAACAGTTCGCCGGGCTCTGGGGATCAAATCTCGATCGCCTGAATCCCTCGCACTCCCTGCGCATCCTGGTCGAAAAATATTCGAATCCACCCGTGCCCTTTTTCCATGCCGGTCTCGATGGAGTCCTCACTGGGCCGCTGGACATTCTTCTCGATGGCATGCTGAGCGACAATTTCAGCCTGGGCCAGCCGCGCGTCGTCGCCAAAACCACCTTCTATGATGTTTGGAGTTCCTACCGGACCGCCGACTCAATCCCATTCACCATGGGGATGGACGCCGTACACTACACCATCGACACCGCGATTCATTCCGACAACTCGCTCGAAGCCAACGCATCCATCGAGTTCCGCGCTTCCCCCGGCGCGCAACAGTTTCTCGGCGTGCAGCTTTCGCGTGCGTTGAAAATATCGTCCGTCACCGGCGACAACGGCGATCCGCTTCCGTTTTTTCAAAACGAGGGCCTCACCCAGCAGGAAATCAACTCTCGCGGCCAGGACTCGCTGATCGTCTTCCTCCCCAAATCCCCTGCGCCGGAAAGAACGTTCACGCTTCATTTCCGCTACAACGGCAACGTCATCGAAGACGCCGGCAACAGCGTTCTTTATGTCGGCGCAAGGGAAAGCTGGTACCCGCATTTCGGCGACGCCGCTGAATTCGCGCTTTACGATTTGACCTTCCACTGGCCGAAAAAGCTTCGCCTCGTGGCCACCGGCGTCAAATCCGCGGAACATGAGGACGGTGACTCCCGCGTGGCCACCTGGAAAACCGAGATCCCCGTTCCCGAGGCAGGATTCAATCTCGGCGAGTACGCCAGCAGCGCACTCTCCTCCGAAAATCACACCATCGAGGTTTACGCGAACAAGCAACTCGAGGAATTTTTGCGCTCGCGCTTATCGGCTCCGACGCCCTCGCAGGATTCCTCCCGGCACGCCTCCATCGCCATGCCCCCCATCGAACGGGATATTCCTACGCTGCCTCCCAGCCCCGCGGGTTTCCTTAAACAGTTGGCGCGCGGAATCGATTCTTCGATTCACTTTTACGAACTCTACTCCGGCCCATTTCCTTTCCGGACGCTTGGGGTCTCCCAGATTCCTGGCACGTTCGGCCAGGGTTGGCCGGGGCTTCTCTACCTCTCTACCTTTTCCTACTTGCCTGACGAAGCCCAGTACCGCGCTGGACTCAGTCCGACGGGCCGCGCGTTTTTCAGCGACGTCGTCCCGTTCCACGAAGTGGCCCACCAATGGTGGGGCAACGTCGTGGGCTGGTCTGCCTATCAGGATCAATGGATTGATGAATCCATCTCCGAGTATCTCGCCCTCCAGTTCGCCGATTCCCAGAAAAATCAGGATCATGCGCTCAATACCTGGCTAACACACTACCGGAAACGCCTGACCACCAAGGCGGAAGGCGAAGATCGCGCTCCGGCCGACATTGGCCCGGTGATCGCCGGGCGGCGCCTGATCTCCTCGCGCTCGCCGGATGCCTACAACGTGGTCGTCTATGCCAAAGGCGCCTGGATCATGCACATGCTCCACGAAATGCTCCGGCAGCCCGCCGCCAACGGAAAAGATCCCGACGCGCGTTTTATCCGCCTGTTACACACACTGGTTTCCAAATACGCGCGAAAGGCTCTCACCACCGCAGACCTGCAACGCGAAGTCGAGGCTGTTATGACTCCACGTATGGATCTGGAAGGCGGGCGGTCGATGGAATGGTTTTTCGATGAGTATGTGCGCGGAACGGGCATTCCGCACTATAAAGTCCAGTTCAGCTCACGCAGCAGTGAAAAAGGATTTCAGATTCGCGGCAAACTCCTGCAGGAGGGCGTCCCTCGTTCGTTCATCGCCCCAGTTCCGATTTATGCCACCACCAGTATCCCTGGTCGCACGATCTTCCTCGGCACCGTCGTTGCCACTGGCGATGAAACTTCGTTTACGTTCACTTCCGGCGTTCAGCCTCACAAGCTGCAGATCGACCCACACATGACGCTCCTCTGCGTCCCAGAGTAAAAGCGCCTGCTTCTTTGCTTCTTTGCTTCTTTGCTTCTTTGCTTTCTTGCTTCTTTGCTTCGTTACTTCTTCTCCTTCATCCACTCTTCCCGCAGCGGGCTCTTCGGATTCGGTTCCGCCCGCCCAAGCGGTCCCAGCACGTAAGGATACCCCCCGGGATCCACCCACTGTTTCGAGAGCAATCCGGCCTGCCCCAAATCGCTCATGCGCGCCACGCGATGTTTTGTCCTTTGTTCGTAAGCTTCAGCAATCTGATCCAGCGCTCGCAAGTCCATTTCCATTTTCACCAGCTTCAGGTGCTCCGCGGCGTTTTTGCGCACCTCTTCGTCCGTGGAGGTTTGATAGATATCCAGCCACAACGCGAAGGACGTCTCCAGGGATTCTCCCTCCGCCGCGATTTTTGCAGCCATAATCTTCATGAACGTCCGTGCGCCGGGCATCCTGCCGCCAATTTCAAAAGCCTGCGACGCCTTCTGGTAATCCTTCTTATCGAAGTAATAAACATTCCCCAGATCCTGGTAAAACCTCCAGTGCCCCGGATTCGCTTTCAGGCCTCGCTCCAGAAGCACTACGGCTTGATCCGGCTGGCCGGCGCCGCGCGGGGGAGCATCGCTCAAAAATGTGGCGCCGAATTGGTAAGCGATGATCAGATCCGGGTCCAGCGTGGTTGCAATATCAAGCAGCGGCCACAGCTGATCCAGGTTCGGATCGTGATCCCGGTGCTTCGCTCCGAAATACTGCACCGCCCGCGTCCAGTAAAGCGCCCCCATCAGCGGCGCGTACTCCAGGCTTAGCCGCTTCAGCACGCCGGGCGAACGCATCACAAGTTCGTCGTTTTCCAGTCGGAGTGTACTTCTCTCGGCATCCACTCTTTCCTGCAACTGCCACACGCACACGAAGCCGCCGACCAGAGCGGCTCCCACGATCAATCCTTGTATTTGCCGGAGGTTCATTTCAGATTACGCCGCGAAAATAGAATACCGGCGCCCGTCAGCACAATCCCGGTGTACAGCAAGGCGTACACTGTGGCGTGCCACACGAACATCGCGGGAACTCCACGCCCGTGGACCACTGCTCCCATCACATCGAAGTTCTGAAAGTTCGGCAACAGGTAGGAAACTCCGCGCATCATCCGAAGCGCACCGGGGTCCAGTTCCACTCCGTGCACGGTTCGCAAGTCGGCGGAAAACAGTCCCGCCACGTATATCCCCGCCGTGAACACAATCGCCAGAAACGGCGTGGTGAAACATGAAAAAAGCAGCGCCAGCGCCACAATCAACGCCAATTTCAAAAGAATCAAATACACGGCGACCAGGATACAAGCGTCGCTTCCGGCAAGAGCATGTTTCACCGTCCACAACGCAAAATACAAACCGGCGGCCATAGCTCCCGTGTTCACCGTCAGCGTCATCACCAAGCCGAAAAATTTTCCCAGCAGGAATTCCCACCGGTTTACCGGCTTGGCCAGCAGGGCGTAAAGCGTGCGCTTGTCCATCTCTTTCGATACCAACGCGACCCCGAGAAACAACGCGATGAAAATCCCGATCCCCGAAATCGCGCTTAGCCCCAGACTGACCATCACATCCTGTTCGATGCCGATCGAGATCTGCCCGACCAGCATGGCCGCGCCCATCATGAGAAACGCGAAGAACACCAAGTTGTACAGCACTCGGTCGCGCACCGCTTCGCGAAACGTGTTTGCCGCCACAGCTACCACGTTTCTCATTTGCCGCTCACCTCCACCGCGCTCGCCTGCGCCCGGTCGCTTTCCACCAGGTGCATGAAATACTCCTCCAGCGTCGGCTTGATCTGGGTGACCGACAATATCCGCCCGCCCGCGGCCTTAAGTGTATCCAGCGCTGCGTACAACTCCGCTTCCTCAAGCTGCACGCGATACCTTTCGCCGGTGCAGGTGGCCTTTTCCAGCAATGCCAAATTCCCTTTCACTCCCGAAAGCTCGAACAGGATTTCCATTCCCTGTGTTTTCATGTCCACCAGTTCGCCCGGTGCGCCGATGCCTCGCAGTCTTCCGCCCACGATCACGCCCACGCGGTCGCACAGCATTTCTGCGTCGGAAAGCACATGCGTTGAAAAAAGCACCGTGCGGCCCGCGCCCTTCAATTCCAGAATGATGTCGCGCACCTCTCGCCGCCCCAGTGGGTCCAGCCCCGACATCGGCTCATCCAGGACCACCACCTGCGGATCGTGAAGAATCGCCTGCGCCAGCCCAACGCGCTGCAGCATGCCCTTCGAATACTTCCGCAGTTGAATCTTTTTCGCGGTATCGAGCCCCACCCTTTTCAGCATTGCCTGCACGCGGCTCTTCCGGTCGTTCGCCGTCAACCCATGAAATCTTGCGAAGTAGTCCAGCAGCTCGTGCGCAGTCAGGTAATCGTAAAAATAGGGCTGTTCCGGCAGATATCCGATGGAGGCGTGCATCGAGACATCGTCAATCGACTTTCCCAGAATCCGCGCCGTTCCCCCCGTGGGAAAGATCAGCCGCATCAGCAGCTTGATGGTCGTGGACTTCCCCGCCCCGTTCGGGCCCAGGAATCCGAATACTTCGCCATCCTCGACACTCATCGTCAGGTCTTCCAGCGATTTTTTCCGTTTCAGGTGAAGAAATCCGTACGGATACTCCTTCGAGAGATTCTCAATCTCAATCGCACTTGGAGGCATGCAGTTATTCTTTAAAACCCGCCGCGCATCGTCAACTGGCGCCCGCGCGGCCTGTTCGCAGCCAGCAACTCCCAAAAACAAAAATGGCGCCCCGTTCGCAGGCGCCCCATCAAATTCTCTTCAATTCCGTCTCTGTGTGTTCTCTGTGCTCGGCGGTGAATTTCGCTTCTTACTTCGCGATCTGCACCAAATCGCTCTTCGCCGGCCCCGCCACCGGCACAGGTTGCAGCGTCTGCGGCCCGCGCCAGTTGTCCAGGATTCCCACCTGTTGCACGCAGCTTACCGTGCAGCGCGGCGCGCATCCCTTATGCGTCGAGTACTCCCGGTGGCGTCTTTCCGCCGTGTACTGCGCCAGGGGTATCCCCGGATAGCCGCGCTGTTGCGAACACCAGTGCACCAGCCCGTCCTCGCAGATGTACAAATAGCGGGAGCCGGCGCGGCATTTCCAGTCGTGCTCGCGGCCTTTCGCCACGTTGTGCTGAAACTGGTTAAAGCGCGAATAGGAGCGCTTTCCCAGCGTCATGATCTCCTCAAAGATTGCCTGGTCGCGTTCCGCCAAGGGCTTCAACTGCCCGTCATGGTCGTGGATGATTCCGACGGTGCTGGTAAATCCCAACTCCAGGGCGCGGTGGGCGATAGTCAGCGCATCCTCCGAATTCTTCACTCCGCTGCCCAGCACCGAATTGATGTTCACCTGGAATTCTGCCCACTCCGACAGCATCTCCAGCCGCCCGTCCAGCGTCTTCAGGCTCTTCTTCGAAACCTCGTCCGGCGCCGCGTTATCAATGCTGATTTGCAGGTGCTCCAGCCCTGCGTCGTTCAGCCGCTCGATGCGCTCCTTGTTCAGAAAGAATCCGTTGGTGATCAAGCCGGCGATCATGCCGCGCCCGCGGATGTGCCGGATAATTTCATCGAGGTCGGGATGCATCAGCGGCTCTCCGCCGCTGATGGTGATTACAGAGGTCCCCATCGCCGCCAACGTATCCAGCCGCCTCTTCATCTCCTCCAGCGGCACCGGCTTCGAAACGTCGTCATACTCGTTGCAATACCCGCAATCCAGGTTGCAGCGCCGCATCGGAATAATGTGCACCAGCACCGGGTGCTTCGTGGACAGCAGCGCGTTCGCAATCATCTTCAGTTCGCGCAGCCGCGTCCGGTAAAACCGTAGACGCCGCTTGCGCCGCGTTGCCGCCGACGCTTTCCCTTTTTGCCGTACCATGCCCATTTTGTGCAGATTTCCCCCGCCTTCAATTATACATGATGCCCGTTTTTCGCTTGGCTGGCGTGGTGGCCCGCCTGCGATAAGTAACTGCCTCGGTAGCACTGCTTTTCTCATGGGGTCGTTGCTCAGGCCGAGTTTCCCCAAGCGCGCAACAGAAAACAGCCGGAAACTCTTTCGGGTTTCCGGCTGTCTTTGCTGTGATTTTATGGCCTGACGTTATCGCTTATCAGACCCGCTTGCTTACTGGTTCGGATACTTGGGATAGCCCAGGTACGTCCAGAAGTCGTTCAGGTAGTTGTTGGTTGTCGACGTGGAATCGAAGCCCTGTCCGCCGAACATCCAGACAAAATCAAGGAAATCCTGCTGCGGCGCGAAGGCCATTCCTCGGCGTCCGCCGGGCGTGTTGTTGGTATACGGCACGTTGTAATTGTTCGGATCCAGCGGAGTCTTATACGATCCGTTCTGGTTGACGTTGCTGGAACCCTTCCACCATACCCATTGGCCGGCTGTGCCGACAGAGGGCACAAATTCCCAAACGTCATTCAGGAATCCAGTGCTCTGCGCCAGCGTGGAGCCGTAACCCCAGCCGCCGAACAACCATAGGTTCCCGAGGCTATCGGACCAACCCGCGCCGCTCCACCGCGAACCCGGAAAGTTTCCGGGGGCCGCGGCAAGTTGCGTCCCGTAGACACCGTTCAGGTTAGCAAGTCCTGTGGCACCCCCACCGCCCATCCAGGTCCATTGACCGGTGGCGATTGTGAACTTCCAGAGATCGTTCAAGAGCGCACCCTCAGCGGTTACCGTTCCGTTAGAGAGACCATTGAGCGATCCGGGATTCCGGGTTCCCGCGGAGTCCAGACCCAGTCCGCCAAACAACCAGATGCTGCCTTGGTTGTCCGCCCAAACCACGGGGGTTTGCCGCCCACCGGGTCCAGCTGCGTTGGCAGCGCCGGGAGTTCCCAGCGTGCCGTAGACACCGTTGTTCTGGCCCACGTTCGAATTCGTCGGACCCATCCACGTCCAGGTCTGGCCGGCGATGTTGTACTTCCACAGGTCGTTCATCAGCCCCAGGTTGCCGCTGCCGTCGAAGCCTTGTCCACCGAACATCCAGACGTTGCCGGCGGCATCGGTAGTGAATCCCGCGCCCCAGCGTCCGCCCGGGAATCCCGCGCCGCCCACTGCGCCGTACGTGCCCGGATTATTGGACGTCCCGAAGTTTGCGATCGGGGCCCAACTGCCCTGTTCGATATACGATCCCACGTACTTGATAGGCACGTTGGACACATCCACCGAACCGGGTGTCCACTCCCAGATATCGTTCAGCAGGCCGACACTCGCGCCCCCGACGTTTACCGTGGTTATCCCCTGTCCTCCGAACAGCCACAAGTGTCCCGTGGTGTCACTCCACGTCACGCTGCCCCAGCGCCCGCCGGGACCCGTGCCGGGCGTGCCCCCCGTCGTACCGGGGTTATCAACCGACTCAAAGAGAGAAAGATCCCCTGTGCTGGTGCATTGTCCGCACTGCTGAGGGGGCGACGGTGGCGAAGAAATGATAGTGCTGCCGGAAACCGTCGTGATCGGAGCGTTGGCGGGAATCCAGCCTCCCGTGCTCGAATTGAATAGCCAGAGATCATTCAACAATCCCGGCAAATCCGGAGGCGTCTTGCCCGCCAGCTCAAACCCGAATCCTCCGAACAGCCAATGTCTGCCCAGGCTGTCCGTCCACGCGGCCGCATAGTCTCGACCACCGGGGGTATTTGTATCCGGGCTCGTCGGCGGCAGTGTCGCTTTGCCGAGCTGGCCCGCCGTATTCGGGCCGGACCTCCAGGTCCAGTCGTTGTGCTGGCAATCGACCAGCACGCTCGAAACGTTGCTGACCGCGATTCCCGTGTAGAAGAAGACAAAGCACGGCTGCGGCTGGCTGGTGGGATCCAGGAATATCGAAACGTTGTACGCGCCGTTGGCGGTTACCTGCGTCGGGAACGTAAACGTGGTGTTGTCTCCGGTGACAAAATTGTTGTCGCCGCCGTTGTTCAGCAATTCCACCGTGTCGCCCGGGCCGTTCACCAGGCCGATCAGCGTTCCGCCGATCGTAAACGTCGGCTGAGGGCACACGATGCCCACCGTGTTGATGTTGCTGGTCATCGTTCCAGTGGCGTTCACCACAACGCAGACTTGCGGAGGATTCGAGGGCTGCGTCTTGATCGTGACGGAATAATTTGAACCACTCGGTTGGGGCGTCGGAAACGTAAAGCTGACGTTGCCGGTCCCAGACACTGTAACTGTGTCAGTCAGGTTGTTAAGCAATACCAATCCCGTGCCCTGCAACCCGGAAACATTCCCACCGAGTGTGAACACGGGTACGCAAGTCACTTGCACGTTCGTAACGTTCGCTAGTGCCGTGCCCCGGTCATTGGTCACGGCGCAATTTTGAGCAGGATTCGATGGCTGCGTCTTCACGGTGACTTTGTAATTTCCCGTAATCGCGGTCTTGAACGTAAATGGGATCGTCGCGCCCGTTCCGGTTACCGTCAAGTCCGTGGCGGGGTCTCCGTTGTTCTCAAGAACCAGGCCTGTCCCAGACATTCCGATGACGTTCCCGCCGATGGTGAACGGTCCACCGCTCGTGCCTCCGCCGGTCCCACCTCCCGTCCCGCCGCCCGTGCCACCGCCGGTCCCACCACCCGTGCCATTCCCGCCTTTGATGCCGCTGCATCCGCCAACCACTAGCGCCAACCCGGCGGCGAAAACCATTAAACTCTTTTTGCTGGGGATCATTTTCATCCTCTTGTAATTCTTTGCCTTCAGGCAGCGTGACCCTGCGCGGGACCTCTTCGACCTGGCAGGCGGCTCTTCCCTGACTCCCTTTGCTTCCCAAGCTTCGCCTTAATTCCCGCTTCCGTGACCTGGGGCGCCTGCTTTGGAAACAAATGTCCGCCAAAACGGCAAGCGAGACATAGGAGTACTAAACCTGCAGTCGTAGTTTGCTGCTCGCTCTTCGACTCCGCAAGATTTGGGAAAGGAGGGTGTGTTGAACTGGCTAATAACTGTGCGCGGTCACGGCGTTACCGAAAATATTACGTATAGAATCGACAAGCAGTCAGCGCCCAAAAATCCCTCGTCCCCGCCGCGCACACCCCCAGAATGTGCCGCGGCGGCGCCCGCCTTCCGACGTCCCACCCAGTATTTTTTTGCTTCTAGTTTGTTTGCCGGGCCACTGCAGGCAGATCCACGGAGCGAACCTCCGCCGTCATCTGCGTCGTCCGGGGCCAGTCTATCTGCTGCGTATCCACAGAACCCTCTGCCCCGTTCAGTTCTCGATAGCTCAACTGGCCGCCGTCGATCCGGTACTTGGTTACTTCCAGCACCTGGTTCGACTTCAGCACCAGCGTCGTTACGCGCGCGACCGGTAACTCCGTTGCGGGCGCGAGTCTGGCTGCGGCTGCGTTCCCAGTCATCGCGGCGGGAATAATGTTCTCGTTCGCCACGATTGCCTCGGGCATTTGAATGTTCGTTGACTGCTGCACGGCTCCCGGCTGTGTTGCTCCTCCTCTCCCGATAAACTTCGGGCTGTTGGAGGAAGCGTAAGGTGGGCGGTCCGGATGACTAGCGGCTGCCGATAGGCTGTTCGGTGCCGTGAGAGACACTGGCATGTTTCTCGGCGCCGTGAAAGACCCCGACAGGTCTCGCGGCACGGCAAAGGACGCTGACATGTTGCGGGGCACCACGATGTCGTCCATCAAGCGCAGTTGCATCGGCTCTTCCCCTTTCAGGGTTGGCCGCGGCCCGCGCGCCGGCAGCGACACCACTTTCCATGGCCACAGTGGCGGAATCATCCACTCGACAACGTCGCGCTTGGGGTGCCCTTTGCCCTTGATGTCTCCCTGCTTGTCCACCTTGTAGCCCTTCGCCGAGATCACCTTTGCCGGCAGAGGAATGTCTCCCGCCGGCACAATCACGCGGTCAAACGTGATTTTCAGGTAGCCTTTCCCCACGAAATGGCCCGGATCCTTTTCCTCTTCCAGGTGCCCGGCAAGCATGCTTCCCCTTGGGAAAACGGTGCGCCCGAACTCCTGAAAGCTTTTTAAATGACACAACACCGGATCCCCCACCGACGCCGTCGCCGACGAGAAGTTCGGTTCACTCATAGTGCACTGCAACAGCGTCCCGGCCGGCACCAGCAGGTCCTGTGCTTGGACCCCGGCTGCCAACACCAGTAGCGTTACAGCGCTCACCAAAGAAACGATGAGACGTTTCATGACTGCCTCCAGTTTGTAAGTTTCCGAAACGGCCTGGCGAGAGTGCCGTGGTTACCGGCGGGGACACCCCTGCGTGCGGCTACAAGCCCACACAAGGACATCCTCCCCGGCGTTGCCCCCCACAACCCCGGGTTCCCGCAAAAGTCGCGCACCCAAAACCATATTTCGAAAATTCTCGGCCTAACGCAGTCCCGGAACTGCCAATCCATTCCTCTTTGAGACACCGTATTCCCGGCCGCTGCCACGCGCATTCACAATTCGCTGGTAACCGCCTACATAAACGCCGAGGAGGCCCTGCTCGGCTTTGTCCGCTTCTTCGCCGAATCGGGACCCACGCTGCTCATCTGGCTGGTGATTCTTTTGGTGCCGCTGTTGCTGCTTGTACGGCGCTTTCGCCGCGCCGCCGCGGTCTAGCGCCGCGCGCTGTGCACTCGCTGGGCCTGCTCCGAGAGAATCTTCTCCAGCGCGCCGGCCAACTTCTCAGCGGTCGCGGGCTTCTGGATGGTTTCGCGGATGCCCAGGCTTTCCGCCCTCTGCTGGTCTTCCGCCTGCAGGTATCCAGAGGTAAGAATGATGGGAATATCGGCGCGAATCTGATGAATCCCCTCGGTAAGATCGAAGCCGGACATCCCCGGCATGGATAAATCCGTTACCACGGCGTCGAACTCCACGGGACTCTCGCGAAACTGGTTCAAGGCGGTTACCGCATTGGTGAATCCGCTCACCCGGTAGCCGCGGCGTTCCAGCAACCGCGTCGCCAGAAAGACCAGAGCCTCTTCGTCGTCCACATACAGGATGTGCTCGCTCCTTGGTTGCGTGGATTCCTTGGGCGCCTCGGCGACCGCCTCTACAGCCTCCGTGGCGATCGGAAAAAACAGATGGAACGCGGTGCCTTCCCCCGGCTCGCTGGTAACGGAGATCGCGCCGCCGTGGGTGGTCACGATGCCGTGCACCACCGAAAGCCCCAGGCCGGTACCTTCGCCCTGCTTCTTGGTGGTAAAGAAGGGATCGAAGATGCGGTTCAAGGTGGCGCGATCCATCCCGCATCCGTCGTCGCTCACGTACAACCGCAGGTATTTTCCCTCTTCCAGTTTTCCTGCGGCTTGTCTGTCTTCCGCGCTTACGTCCACGGCATCCAGCCGGATATCAAGGGTTCCGTTCTTCTCCCCGATGGCGTGAGCCGCGTTGGTGACAAGGTTGACGATCACCTGGAGAACCTGGCTGGGATCCACTCTTGCCGGTGGCAGGTCGGCGGCAAACTCCGTCTGGAACCGAACGCGCGCCGGCAGCGTCGCGCGCATCAGTTTGAGCGCTTCTTCAATCACCGGCCGCAATTGCACCACCTGTTTCTTCTGTTCCTGCGGCCGGCTGAATCCCAGGATACGTTTCACCAGTTCGCTCGCCCGCGTTCCCGCTTTCAGAATTTCCGCCAGGCTTTGCCGCGCGGCGTTCTCCGGCGGAACGTCGGCCATCGCCAGTTGCGCATTTCCATTGATAGCCAGAAGAATGTTGTTGAAGTCGTGCGCAATGCCGCCGGCCAGCGTGCCCAGCGCTTCCAACTTTTGCGAGCGGGTCTGCAACTCTTCCGCGTGCCGCCACGAGGTGATGTCCGAATTCACCTCCAGAACACGGATAGGCGTTCCTTGCGCGTCGCGGTACAGCACCCACTGGCTGGCCACGAACACTAACCCGCCGTCTCGCGTGCGGTGGCGCAATTCTCCTTCCCACACGCCGGCGGTCCGCAGCAACCGGTCGATCATCCATAGCGGAACGGGGTGTTCGGTCTGCAGCAGTTCGCTGGAATTCCTTCCAACTGCCTCCGCTTTCGTATACCCGTAAATCTTTTCGGCGCCGCGGCTCCAGAGCACGATGCGCCCCTCCATGTCGCGCACCATCACCGGCGCCAGGTCCAGCAGGCTGGCTTGCTGCTTCAGTTCCTCTTCCGCTCGCTTCTCTTCCGTCACGTCGCGCAATATTACGGTGAACATCTTTTTCCCGCCGAACTCCACGTGCGAGATGGAGGCCTCCACCGGAAATTCATCCCCATTTCTGCGCAGTCCGAATATTCCCTCCCGTTGCCCCATCTTTCGCCCAGCAATCTCCGCCGCTCCAAACTTGCGAATATGGTGCTGGTGCGCAGCCCGGTAACGCGAGGGAATGAACTGATCTATGGGACGCCCGAGCGCTTCTGCTTCTGTACAGCCGAACATCTGCTCCGCCGCCGGATTGAATAGAATAATATTCTGCTGCTCATCCACGGTGATCACCCCGCTCAACGCCGAATGAATGATCGCGGAGAGCCGCGCTTCTCCTCCCTTGACCTGTTCCTCCGTCTGATGGCGAACCGTTACGTCCTGCAGAATCCCGTGCCACAGCACGCTGCCGTCCGGCTGCCGCTGCGGCACGGACCGCCCCTCGACCCAGATTTCGCCCCTCTTGGGGTGTTTTACGCGAAATTCGCTCATCCAGGTTGTCAGGTTCTTTGCTGAATCCTGAATCCCCGCGCGAACTTTCCCGACGTCCTGCGAGTGAATCATCTCGAAGATCCCGGAAGCATCCCGGACGAGCGTTTCGACGGAAATGGAGAAAATCTGCTCGATGGTGGCGTTGCAGTACGGAAAATAACAGGACCCGTCCGGCCTTTGCAGGAACGAACAGATCGCCCCGGGCGCGGTTTCCGCTATCCTGGCAAGTTGCTCCCGCAATGCAACGCGATCTTCCAGGGCGATCTCTTTCTCCCGCTCCGCCCGGCAATCACGAAACACCAGTACTACTCCCAGAACATTGCCTTGCGCGTCGCGAATCGGCGCGCCACTGTCCGCAATCGGCAGCTCATAGCCCTCTCTGTTTACAAGCAGCGTGTGGTTAGCCAGCCCGATTACTGTGCCAAGTTCGAGCACCTTTTTCGCCGGATCCGCCATCGGTTCGCGGGACTCCTCGTTCATGATCCGAAATACCGACGTCAGGGGCTGCCCCACCGCCTCCTGGCGCATCCATCCCGTCAGCCGCTCCGCCTCTGAATTCATGAACGATACGACGCACCTGGCGTCGGTCGTGATCACGCCATCCCCGATGCTCGCCAGTGTCACCGCATATTGCTCGCGGCTCTGCGCCAGTTCTTGGTTACTCTGCTCCAGATCGGTGGTGCGTTCTTGGACGCGCTGCTCCAGGTGTTCCTTCGCGTCCCTCAACGCCGTCGCCGCGTTGCGGCTGCCCGCGATGTCTTGCGTAATCAGAAAAAGCGCCACGCCCACAAAACTGAAGGCCAGCAGGCTCCCAAGAACCACGATGCTCCGCCCATACAGGCTGGTCAGCAGCGCTTTATACTCTCTCTCCACAAGCAATCGGTTCTCGCGCTCCTCCATAAGCTTTTCGGTTTGGCGGATCGCGTTGTCCGTTTTCATCCCTTCAAGCGTCAGAATCTCCTGTCCTGCGGCGGAAATTCCCTTTTTCTCCCGCAGTTCCAGAACCTGCCGGAGTTGCTCGATCCGTTTGGTCGTTGACTCTTCCAACTCCCGCCGGCTGGCCTGCTGGTTCGGATTGTCCGCAATAAGATTTCGCAGTGTGGCAATCTCCCCATCCAACTGCTCCCTTGCCTCGTTGTAGGGCCGAAGAAAGAGTTTGTCTCCCGTAATCAGATAGCCGCGTTGTCCGGTCTCCGCGTCGGCCACCAGGGATTGCACTTTGCGCAGCGAGGAGATCACCTGGTGGGTGTGATCCACCCACGCGTCGTTGTCGCGCAGCCGGTTTACCTGCACATACGAGGTCACTCCTACAATCCCCAGGAGCGCCAGGGCCACCCCGAATCCCCAGCCCACCTTTCGATTAATCGGCGTCATCATTTGATCGGGATCAACTGCCTCGCGTGGCCGCCGCCCGCGGTGCCACCACTCCAGCAGAATGCTGGTCAGTACACCGGCCGCAACCATGCCGGTCAGCGCCACAGAGGAAGTCGCGGAGGCGACGGATAAATTGTGCAGCGGCTCGATCAGGTAATAAGCGCTCAGGATGGCGCTCTCGAACGTCGCCAGCAGTCCGGGCCCGAGCCCACCCCAATACGCACTTAGAAGGATTGGAACAACGAAGAAAACCAGGGAGGCTTTCTCGCCATACGTGATGCGCATGGCCTGGCACATACTTAGCACAAGCACGGGGGACACCACCGCCAGGGCGTAACTCAAGGGAGCCCGCCAGTTCGAATCCCACCATTCCTTGGACATCAGTCGCTCTCCTCGTGGCCTATTGGTAGTAGGCGGCAGGCGTCCTGCCTTGGGGCTAACCCGGGGATAAGGCGGGAGGCAAGCCGCAATAGACGGCTCGGCTCAAGCCAGCGGGCTTCAAAACCAAACTGGGAGGGGGAAAACTAAGAGAATACAGAGAGAGGAGTCTCCAAAATAGATGGACAGTCGGCGGGTGTCAATAGAACCGTGGCACATGTCCGCGAAAGAATACCCGGGTCGGATTCCAATTTAGCTTCCTGTCAGGAATCTCATTCGAATGCTCCGTGTTTTCCGTCTTGGGAATCAAGCGAGAAGACCCCGCCGCATTCCTCAAACCCTCTGTTTGGAATCAGCTCAGGCAAAGTTGCCGAATGGCTCCCGAGGTCCTGTTGAGCCGCGGGATAATGCAGGCACCACTAATCATCGGTCGCACTTCACCGGTCGCTGGTCGCGGGCCACTGGCCACTCTCTTCCTGCTACACTATCTTTCATCACACTCAAGGAGATCGCCATGAGTGAAGCCACGCAGTTCGCCAAGTCCGTTCCCACCCGCTCCGAATCCGACAGCATGGGCAATATTGATGTGCCAATGGACCGCTACTACGGCGCGCAAACCGCGCGCTCGCTGATTCATTTCGCGATCGGCAAAGACACCATGCCGCCGGAGTTGATTCGTGCCTTCGGCGTGCTGAAAAAAGCGGCGGCGCTGGTGAATCGAGACCTCGGCAAGCTTTCCGAGGAAAAAGCCAACCTTATCACGCAAGCCGCCGATGAAGTAATTTCCGGAAAATTGAACGAGCACTTCCCTCTTCGCATCTGGCAGACCGGAAGCGGAACGCAGACCAACATGAACGTGAATGAAGTGATTTCCAACCGCGCGATTCAGATAGCGCGCGGCGAAATGGGCACGAAGAAGCCGATTCACCCGAACGACGACGTAAACATGTCGCAGTCCTCGAACGACACGTTTCCCGCGGCCATGCACATTGCGGCGGCGACGGAGACTTCGCGGCGGCTGCTGCCCGCTGTGGCGCGCTTGCGTGACGCGCTGGATGCCAAGGCCAAAGAATTCCGTGACGTGGTGAAAATCGGACGTACCCATTTGCAGGATGCCACGCCGCTCACTGTCGGCCAGGAATTCTCCGGCTGGGTCAGCCTGCTGTCTCGCGACGGCGCGCGCATTGCCATGGCGATGGATGGATTGTTGGACCTTGCGATTGGCGGCACCGCCGTCGGCACCGGACTGAATGCGCATCCGGAATTTGCAGAGCGCGCGGCCAAAAAGATCGCGGAGCTTACCGGGCTGCCCTTCCGCTCGCACCCCAACAAATTTGCCAGCCTTTCCGCTCACGACGAAATTGTATTCGCCAGCGGCGCGCTGAAGACGCTGGCGGCTTCGCTGATGAAAATCGCCAACGACGTCCGCTGGCTAGCTTCCGGGCCGCGCTGCGGCCTGGGTGAATTGACGATACCGGAAAACGAGCCGGGCTCTTCGATCATGCCGGGCAAAGTGAATCCCACCCAGTCGGAAGCGGTGACTATGGTCGCCGTGCAGGTGCTTGGCAACGACGCAGCAATTGGCTTCGCGGGCACGCAGGGAAATTTTGAACTGAATGTCTTCAAACCTGTGATGATTTTCAATTATCTGCACTCGGTAGAGCTGCTGACCGACGCGATGAACAGTTTCGTGGATCACTGCGTGGTTGGCATTGAGCTGAACCGCGAAATCATCGACAGCTACGTCCACAATTCCCTGATGCTGGTAACCGCACTTGCTCCGAAGATCGGCTACGACAACGCCGCCAAAGTCGCCAAGACCGCCCACAAAGAACACTCCAGCCTCCGCGAAGCCGCCGTAAAACTCGGCTTCCTCTCCGCCGAAGAATTCGACGCCCTCGTCAAACCCGAAGACATGACCCACCCGTAAAACCAATTAACCTGGAGTGCGAACAACGTGGATTCAATCCGATTCGGTCGGTGGGAGTTAAACTGCGACCCAGAACTTACGAGAAACGCTTATATGGCAGTTAAGATTGGTGGACCAGAAGAGTGCGGTTGTGATCCCTGCCTGAACTTCGCTGCTGCTCGGCACCAGATCTACAAACAAGATGTGCTCGCACTATTCGAGAAACTTGGGATTTCTCATGATCGTGAAGTTGAAATCTACCACATGGCCTGCCTGGGACCTATCCGGCATCTCTATGGAGGCTGGTTTCACTTCGTTGGGTCTATTGTCTCAGGTGCCGATGCCGCTAAGCAGATTGCGGAGAATACTTGGCAACCAGACCTTGAAAAAACGAGCATTTCTTTCAGCCTTGGTTTTCGATCACGGATTGAACTCGTTCGTCCATCATTCAAAAATCTTCCGCTTGTACAATTGGAATTCACAGCCGAAGCACCTTGGATCATAGACAAAACGGAACCGAGCCAATAGGGCTTATTGATTTAGGTACACGCAACCCTTTCAAAACATATGGAGGCTGAATGAAAAGGCGGATTCTGCTCGCGGGGCTATTCGCGACGTTTCCTTTGTCGACGCAGGTCGGAGCTCAGGCCACGCACACGCTGAAGCCCACGCCGAAGACTGTGGCTTGGGGATACTACGACGCGAAAGCGGCGCCGGTGCTACGCGTCAAGTCGGGCGACACGGTGGGGATTCAGACGCTGATCACCAACAGTCCGAAGCGGCTGGAAGAGGCGGGCGTGCCGCCGGATCAGGTGGAACAATCGCTGCGCGACATCACCGACCAGGTGAAGGACAAAGGCCCCGGCGGTCACATCCTTACAGGACCTATCTTCATCGAGGGCGCGGAAATCGGCGACGTGCTAGAAGTGAAGATTCTGGCCATCAAGCTGGCGATTCCTTACGCCTACAACGCCTTCGGAGCGGGGCGCGGGTACCTGCCCGACGATTATCCTTACTCGAAAATAAAAATCATTCCGCTGGATGAAAAACGCATGGTGGCGAAATTCGCGCCGGGCATCGAGATTCCGTTGCATCCTTTTTTCGGCAGCATGGGCGATGCGCCGCCGGAAAGCGCCGGCCGCTTCAACAGCGCTCCGCCGTGGATTATGGCGGGCAATCTGGACAACAAAGACCTCGTCGCCGGCACGACGCTCTACATTCCGGTCCATGCGCCCGGCGCGCTTTTTGAAGTGGGCGACGGCCACGCCGGGCAGGGCGATGGCGAAGTGGACATCACCGCTCTCGAAACTTCGCTGATCGGCACGTTTCAATTCATCGTGCGCAAGGATATGCATCTGAAATGGCCTCGCGCCGAAACGCCTACGCATTACATCACCATGGGCCTCAACGACGACCTGAACGCCTGCGCCACCCTGGCGGTGCGCGAAATGATCGATTTTCTGGTGACAGAAAAGCATCTTTCGCGCGACGATGCTTATATGCTCGCAAGCGTCGCCGCCGACCTGCGCATCACCGAACTCGTCGACGGAAACAAAGGCGTGCACATGATGCTGCCTAAATCCATCTTCATCCCGGGATCACCTAAATGAACCAAGCAGGATCGTCGCTCCGATCTGCTCTCTGCACGCTGATCATTATTTGTGCTATCTCAAGCGCCTTCACTCTGGCGCAATCGCAAACTGACAAACCCGAGTGGTGCAAGCCTCTACCGCGGCCCGAATATACGCAGCTCAAACGCATTCTCCCTGATGAGCCGTGGTTCGAGGTCTACAAAGTGGCGCCAGGGACGTTTGCGATCTACGAGCCGCACCAGTCCGAGGAAGTAATCTCCTATCTGATCGCCGGGCAGAAGCAGGCGGTGCTTTTCGATACCGGCATGGGCATTGCCGACATCAAGAAAATCGCGTCCCGCCTGACTTCCTTGCCCATTGTTGTCCTCAACTCCCACACGCACGACGACCACGTCGGCGGCAACTGGCAGTTCTCTTTCGTCTTCGGCATGGACACCGCGTTCACCCGCGAAAACGCCAAGGGCTCGACTGCCGACGCGCAAGCGGAAATTGCGCCGGGAGAAATCTGCGGCGACCTGCCGAAGCGATTCGATCCGAAGGCCTACAAAACCAAACCGTGGCACATATCCGCTTTTATCCACGATGGATTCCGCATCAAGCTGGGCGGTCGCACCGTCGAAGTGATTGCCACACCCGGCCACACCCCGGACGCGATCGCGCTGCTCGATCGCGAAAACGGATTGCTCCTCACCGGTGACACCTTTTATCCCGCGCCCATCTGGCTGTTCCGCCCGGAGACGGATCTGGCGGCGTACGAGAAATCCATCGCGCGCCTTGCCGCACTCGCACCAGAACTAAAAACTGTTCTGAGCGCGCACAATATTCCCGTGGCGCCGCCCGAGGTTTTGCCCGCGCTTGTGCAAGCGTTCGCGGACCTGCAGGCCGGCAAAGCCACCTGCAAACCCGAGGGCTCAGGCAAAAAACTGTGCGCGGTGGACAAATTCAGTTTTCTTCTCCGCGCGGCCCCCTGAGTAGTAAACTAGCGGCATACGAGGGTGTTCATGCACTGCCAGCCGCAAATCCGCCACTTCTCCGCCTGGCTGCTGGCGTTTGCCACCGCTCTCGTCCCGGCTGCGGCCCAGCCCAATCCATCCAAACGCGACAAAAACACCTGGACCTATGACGGCGGGATTTTTCTGGACACCGAAGGAGCATTTCCCGGCGGCGCGTGTTTCCGCGTGAAGGGCCGCGTGACCTCCGCGGATTTCTTTGAAACGTTGAAGCGCGAGGACACCAACTCCGGCACGCTCTTTCGCCGCGGCAACGACCTTGTCACAGCATTCCCGAAATCGTTGCACATGAGCCTTTCCATTGCGGACACTCCCTGCGACCCGCACATGCAGCAGACCAACTCGCGCGTATACCTGACCGACGAAATGATTCAAAACCTGCGCCTGCATTTTTTCTGGAAGCGCGCGCTGGAGCTCCGGCCAGTGAAAGGAATCGTAGAAAGCGGCGGCGAGGTGCGCCCCGTGCCGTGGTATTCACACGGACTGGAGCAGGAACTGCCCAAGCGATTTGAGTGGCTGGTGGAGTTTGACGTCCCGAGCGAAGGCGTGCCGCTGACGGACAACCTGGTGCTGATGATGTACACGCCGGACCATCGCCTGATCGCCCGCGGAGCCGCTAGGATGTAGCTCAGGCCATTTAGGCCTGAGGGTTTTCAACCCCTGGGCAGAGTTGCCCCAACGCAATGGAAACCCTCACCCCTGAGGGGGCGAGCTACAGGACGCTAAGCCAACTTCATTTCCGGCACGCGATTGCGCACAATCAGTTTGGCTTCCGTGCGGACTTGCACTTCTTCCGTGGTCCATCCGGGGGCGGTTTCGCGGAGTACCAGGCCTTCGGGCGTGACGTCGATTACCGCGAGGTCGGTGACGATCGTGTCCACGCATTCCACACACGTCAGCGGGTAGTTGCAGGTCTTCACGATTTTCGGCGCGCCTTCCTTGGTATTGTGCTCCATGCAGACAATCAATTTTTTCGAGCCGGAGGCGATATCCATCGCTCCGCCGATGCCGCCGCTGCCCTTGGAGCCGGGAATTTTCCAGTTGGCGAGGTCGCCTTTTTCAGAAACCTGAAAGCCGCCAAGCACAGCGATATCCAGATGCCCGCCGCGGGTCATCAGGTGCGCGTCGGCCTGGTGGAAAATCGAAGCGCCGGGAATCAGCGTGACCGGAACTTTCATCGCATCCACCAGGTCGAAATCTTCTTCGCCGGGCTTGGCGCGATGGCCCATGCCAAGGATTCCGTTTTCGCTGTGGAAATAAACCGTCAATCCCTTGGGAACGTAATCGGCCATCAGATTGGGAATGCCCCAGCCGAGATTCACGTAAGCGCCGTCGTAAAGTTCCTGCGCGGCGCGCTGGGCAATCTGTTCGCGGGTGAGTCTGTTTTTTTCAGGCATTGAATATTTCCTTCGGCGTCAACCGGAGAAGCGCATCCCTTTCGCGTGCACAATGCGGTGCACAAAAATCGCGGGCGTAATCACGTCCTCCGGAGGGATGGCGCCGACGGGAACAATTTCTTCCGCTTCGACGATGGTGAATTTCGCGGCCTTGGCCATGATGGGATTGAAATTACGCGCGGCCAGGCGGTATGTGAGATTGCCCAGCTCATCGGCTTTCTGTGCTTTGATCAGCGCGTAGTCGGCGTGAATCGGCAATTCCAGGATGCAGCGCTTGCCGTCGAGCACGCGCTCCTCCTTGCCGATGGCGACTTCCGTGCCGACACCCACCGTGGTGTAGAAACCCAGCAAGCCGGCGGCGGCGGTGCGCATGCGTTCGCACAAAATTCCCTGCGGCACCAGTTCGCAGGTCACTTCCCCCTTAGCAAAGCGTTCCTGAAAATAGTTAGCGTGCGGCCCGGGGAACGAGCAGATAACGTGCTTCACCTGGCCGTTCTTGAACATCACACCGAGTTCACCCTCTCGCGTGCCGCAGTTGTTACTGATGGCAGTGATATTTTTGACGCCCTTCCTGGACAATGCCTGAATCAGATTATTCGGAAATCCGGCGCCGCCAAATCCTCCGAACATGATCCGCGCGCCATCGGGAATATCCGCAATCGCGGCGTCAAGAGAACTCACAAGTTTTGGCTTCATTCTTCGCTCAGAAACTTTCGGATTGGTGTTTCCTATAGATTGTTCCCGACCTGGGAAGATTGTGCAACCCCGAGCTGGCCGCTTTCGCTGCGGTATTTCCCTCAGCCCGCTCTTCAGGGAATCACCCCCGCATCCACTGATGTTTCAATCCGAACTTTGTGGAAATGTGTTATTAGGCAGTTGCCGAGCCTAAAACTCTGGTGAAATTACAAATCCATTTGCTATGATGAAGTTCCGCCTTCGAAAATTCGCGGCGCCCGAATCGTTCGTTACTCATCCTGGGAAATTAAGGCAAGGGCGCCGATTATGATCGGAGACTTTTAGTAATGCGTTCGACTTCTTCGCGTTTGTTCGTGTCCCTTTCCTGGATTCTTGCCCTGGCCGGCTGCAGTTCAATGCCTAATCATACGGTCAGTACAACCGCGCCCAGCATTACCGCGCAGCCTGCCAGCGCCACGGTTTCCGCGGGCCAGACCGCTTCATTTACGGTGGCTGCAGCAGGGACCTCGCCATTGACTTACCAGTGGCGGAAAAACAACGCGAACATCAGTGGAGCAGCCGGAAGCAGCTATACGACGCCGCCCACAACCAGCGGCGACAGTGGGGCGAAGTTTGATGTCGTGGTGAGTAACGTGGCCGGCAGCAGGACCAGTGGCTCAGCTACGCTGACGGTGACGTCGGGGGCTGTGACGCTAAAATCGATCGCGGTTACGCCGATGTCGTCTTCCATTGCTGCCAACTCAACGCAGCAGTTCACAGCGACGGCAACGTACAGCGACAACTCGACAAAAAACATCACGGCCAACGTGACATGGAAGTCGTCCAACGTGGCTTTCGCCACGATAGGGGCAGCGACAGGGCTGGCCACCGGCGTGGCGGCGGGAACAACGCAGATCACCGCGACACAGGGCAGCATCGTAAGTCCGAACGATCCCCTTACGGTAACCGCAACAGGGGTAACGCTGAAATCGATCGCGGTAACGCCCGCGTCGCCCTCGATCCTCGCGGGCAACACGCAGCAGTTCACAGCGACGGGAACGTATAGCGACAATTCCACGAAAAACATCACGAGCAATGTGACCTGGAAATCCTCGAACACGGCTTTTGCCACGATCGGCGCGGGGACAGGACTCGCAACCGGCGTGGCCTCAGGCACGACGCAAATCACCGCAACGCAAGGCAACATCGTGAGTCCGAACGATCCGCTGACTGTGACTGCTACAGCGGTGACACTGAAATCGATTGCGGTTACCCCCGCTTCGCCAAGCGTCGGGATCGGGAACACCGTACAGTTCACCGCGACAGGAACGTATAGCGACAATTCCACAAAAAATATCACCAATAGCGTGAGCTGGGCTTCGTCCAGTCCGTCGTTCGCGACGATTGTGAGTTCGACCGGTCTCGCGACGGGTGTAGCGGCAGGCACGACGGAAATCACGGCCACACTGGGTAGTATCGTGAGCCCGAACGATGCGCTTATCGTGACGCTGTCGTCATCGAACGCGTCGGATGTAATCACCCACCATTACGACGCCATGCGCAGCGGGACGAACACGCACGAATTGACGCTGACGCCGAGCAACGTCAACTCAACCACGTTTGGCAAAGTGGCGGAGTTTACGGTAGACGGGCAGATTGACGGGCAGATTCTTTTTCTGAACCAGGTGGCGATCCCCGGAGCGGGCAACAAGAATGTGCTGTACTTCGGGACGGAAAACGACAGCGTGTACGCGGTGGATGCAGACAGCATCAGTGGAGCGGCGGCGACCGTGCTCTGGAAAACGAAGGTTTTGCCGGCGGGCGATGTGCCTCTGACTCCTTCCGATGCCGGCTGCGGGTACATCAATCCGGTGGGCGTCATGTCCACTCCGGTGATTGACCGCTCGCGCAACGCGATTTATGTGGTGGCAAGCTCGAAGAATGGCAGTGGCACGGTGACTCACCGGCTGCACGCGTTGAATCTTGCAACTGGCGCGGAACTTTTTGGCGGGCCGACCGCAATCTCCGCCACCTTCCCAAAGAGTGGCGGAGGCTCGGTCACCTTCCAATCCCACTTGCAACAAGAGCGGGCGGCACTGCTGGAAAGCGGCGGACGGATTTACACCGCGTGGTCTGGATATGACGGTGATTGCGGCAGCTATTCAGGCTGGGTGATTGCCTTTAGCGCGGACTCGCTGGCGCAAGTGGGGGCCATTGACCTGGTGCCGAACAGCGGCAAAGCCGGCATCTGGCTGGGCGGTGGCGGACCGGCGGCGGACGCGGCAGGAAACGTTTACTTCCCCACCGGTAACGCCATTGGCGGGAACACGCCGGGAATCAGCAATGATTACGGCGACACGTTCGTGAAACTTGGGGCGAGCGTGCCGCTGACGGTGGCGGACTACTTTGCTCCTTCCATCGCCATCAGCGATGACAATCTCGACGAAGATTTGGGTTCGGCGGCAGCGTTGCTGCTGCCGGATCTGGTGGACGGCGGCGGCACAACGCGGCATCTGGCGGTCGTGGCCGGAAAAGACGAAAAGATGTACATCGTGGATCGCGACAACATGGGGCAATACAGCGCCGTTGCGGATAATATTTTCCAGGAATTCGCGCCGGACGGGCACGAAAATTTCTCGTCGCCCATCTACTTCAACGGCCGCGTGTACATCGGGCCTTCGGGGATGCCGTTGCGGGCATTTACTGTTACGCAGGCCAAGCTCAGCGGTTCGCCCACTTCGCAAACCGCGTTTGTGTTCGGAAGCAATGGGACGGTGCCGAGCGCATCTGCCAATGGGACGGCCAACGGAATCGTCTGGGCGCTGGATCGCGAGTCAAGGAATTTCATTGCCTATGACGCTACGGATTTGACGAAAGTTCTCTACACCTCCGGCCAAGCCGGTGGAAGCCGCGATTCCTTCTCCAACGTCGGCGGGCATTTCATTACCCCCATGGTTGCGAATGGAAGGGTGTATTTCGGAACTGGAAACACGGTGGCAGTGTTTGGATTGTTGCCGTAAAGAGTTGGGCCTTTAGCCCGGCCACTACAACTTCCCTCGAAATGCCACGATAGTTTTTGCGCTTAGGTTCTTCACCCATCCTGGTCGGGATGGGCTCAGGGTAACAGGACCTGCTTCACAGTGAATCCTTCGCAAGATTTTGTTGAGCGGTGCTTCGGCTCGATCAGGGTTTACGGATGCCGTTGAGCAGCATATCCAGGAAGACCTGCTTGACCCTTTCGGAGTCGGAGACGTGGTCGGTGTCGTACCAGCGATAGAGCCAGTTGCACATGCCGAGAATGCCATTGACGATGAGCCACGGCTCGCCTTCGATTAACTTTCCTTGTTCCTGCCCGCGCTTCACCAGATCCACAAAACGGTTGTTATAGCGCGACATCACCGCGATCACCTTGTGCTGGCGTTTGCCGGAAAGTGAATCGAATTCGTGCAGGAACAGGCCGAAGGGGACCTTGTTCTGGATGATGTAGTCAATCTGGGCGCGGATGGCGCGCTCCAGTTGCTCAACGGGTTCGCCTTTGAGATCAATGTGCTGTGCGATATAGGCGTCGCCATCTTCAATGCCGGCAAGCAGAAGCTGAAAGAGAAGATCTTCCTTGGATTTGATGTAGTAATAGAGCGAACCCTTAAGCATGCCGACGTCGCGGGCCACGTCTTCAATCGAAGTGGCGTGGAATCCCTTGGCGAAAAAAATGTTGGCGGCGCTGCGCAGAACTTCCTGGAGGCGCGTGCCGGGCTTGGGCTTGGAGGATTTGGAGGCGTTGCTGCCGGCATGACGCGCACGAAGGGGCTTCGGCGCGGGCGTTCCTTTGGATTTTTTTACGGGCACGGCAAACCTCACGGAATAGAGTACATGGTAACAGAGGGGCAGGCTGAGGGATGCTCTGCAATCTTGGCTGAGCGGGAGCAACAAAACGTGTTCAACAAAATGGGCGGATTCTCTATCGGACGAGGTGGCAGGAGTGAGTTTTGATGACCAGCCAGACCAGCAGGCCGGCACAGAGGTCGAGGGTGCGGATAGCGCCGGGCGTGACGTGGACATGGAAAATCGATCCGGCTTTTACGCGGAGGGCGACCATGGTGCCCCTGGTTTCGACGGATTCGATGGTGCCGGGAAGAATGTTGCGTGCACTGAGGAAGTGTGGAGGTTCGGTGGCGACGAGGATGTCGCCGGCGCGAATGGCGACGCGAACTTCGCTGCCGGGTTCGGCATCGCCTAAGGGGATTTCGAGTTCACAGGCTGCGTGATCGAGCGAGACGCGCATGACGCCATCGGCGGGACGAAGATCGACAACGACCGCGGGGAGGACATTTTCAAAGCCGGCAGCGTGGGCCAGTTCGACGGAGCGCGGCGCATCAAGGACGGCGCGAGGCGCACCCGATTCCAGGACGCGGCCGTTGACAAGCGTGACGACTCGTTCGCCGATGGCGTCGACTTCTTCGCGATTGTGGGTGACGTACAGAATCGGAATTCGATTGGCTTCGTTCCAGGCGTGAAGGTCTTCCAGGATGGAGCGCCGCAGCGCCGAATCGAGGCCGGTGAGCGGCTCGTCGAGGAGCAGGACGCGGGGGCGGGTGACGAGTGCTCGAGCGAGCGCAACGCGCTGCTTTTCGCCCCCGGAGAGTTCCCCGGGCCGGCGGGAAAGAAGATTCTCGATGCGAAAACTCTTTGCGATGTTGTGCGCGCGTTCGCTTTGTTCGGAAGCGGCAATCTTGTCGAGGCCGTAGCGGATATTTTGTTCCACGGAGAGATGCGGGAAGAGAGCGAGCGATTGAAAGACGTAGGCCAGTTCGCGGCGCTGCGCCGGAAGAGAGTGATTGCCGGTGGCGTCAAAGAAAACTTTTTCGCCGAGGCGGATCTCGCCGGAGTCGGGCCGTTGCAGGCCTGCAATGCAATCGAGCAGCGTGGATTTGCCCGCGCCGGAAGGGCCGAACAGCACGGTGAAGCCTGGCGCATAAGTGGCGGAGACGTCCAGGACGAAGGGTTGCACTCCGTTCGAGCGAAACTGCTTGCGGATTTGAACGTTCAGCATAGTGAAGTTTATTTCACCGGCCAGGGCGACCAGACGCGGCGGTTCATGCCGTAGACGATCGAAAGCACCACAAACGAAATAAGCAGGAGCAGCATCGCGGTTTCGTGCGCGGCGGTGTAATCGAGCGCCTGGACGCGGTCGTAGATCTCGATGGAGACCGTGCGAGTGGTGCCGGGGAGATTGCCGCCGACCATGAGGACGACGCCGAATTCCCCGAGAGTGTGGGCGAAGCTGAGGACCAGCGCAGTGAGTACGCCGGGCCAGGCAAGCGGCAGGATGATGCGAGCGAAGGTACGCGTGCGATTCGCGCCGAGGACAGCGGAGGCGTCGAGGAGACGGCGGTCGAGCGATTCAAAGGAAGCGACGAGCGGCTGCACGGCAAACGGCAGACTGTAGAGCATGGAGGCGAGCACGAGCCCAGTGAAAGTGAAGGCCAGCGGGTGGCCGAAGAGCGATTGCCACAGTTTTCCAAGCGGGCCTCGCGGCCCCATGGCTATCAGCGCATAGAAACCGAGGACGGTGGGAGGAAGCACGAGCGGAAGAGCGACAACGGATTCGATGAGGAATTTCCCGCGCCAAGTGCTAAAGGCGAGGCCGTAGGCCAGCGGAAGCGCGAGCACTAGAAGAATGATGGAGACAGTGGCGGCGAGACGCAGGGAGAGCAGCAGCGCTTCGGCGTTCATTGTGCTGACTCGAGCGAAAGGGATACGAGCGGAGCGGAGTAACCAAAGCGCTCGAAGATGGCACGGGCTTCAGGAGTCTTCAGGAATTCGAGAAAGGCTTTGGCCGCATCCTTGTTGGTGGAAGATTTCAGGACAACGGCGGCCTGCCATAGCGGTGGGAAGTGCCAGCCGGAGAGCTCGTAGCGTTTGCCCGATTTCATGGCGGGGGAAAGTGCGAGCGAACGCGCGATCAGGCCGGCTTGTGCACTGCCGGACTGGACGAATTGCGCAGCCTGGGAAATATTCTCGCCCAGGACGAGTTTGGATTTGAGCTGCTCGTAGAGGCCCGCTTCCCGCATGGCGAAAACGGCAGCTCGGCCGTAAGGGGCGTGCTCGGGATTGGCGATGGCGATTTTCTGAATGCGGGGATCGAGCAGCGTGCGGAAGCCCCGGGCCGTGAGATCGAGGGGCGAGTCGGGCGGAAGCCAGATCACCAGGTAGCCTTGAGCATAAATTACAAGTGATTCGGCATCGGCGAATCCTGCTTTGACCAATGTTCGTGGTTGGGCATCGTCGGCGGAAAGAAAAAGGTCGAAAGGCGCGCCGTTCTGGATTTGTGCGACGAAGTTGCCGCTGGAGCCGTAGGTGGCGGCGAGTTTTACGCCCGATTGCTTTTCGAATTGGGCGGCGAGATCGGGGAAAGCAAATTGCAAGTCAGAGGCGGCGGCGACACGCAGGGATTGGGCGTGGGTGCACGCAGAGAAGAGCAAGGTGAAGAGAAGACAAAAAAAGAGCGCCGAGGACCAAGGGGCAGTCCGGGTGCGAGCGGCCAGCCTCGGAAAACGGGCTCTACGCGTGGTGTTGAGAAAGGCTACGGGCATGTTCATCAGACGCGGAGGATCATGACTTCTGTGGATTTGACGAGGGCGGCGACACGTTCGCCGGGCTTGAGGCGCATTTCCTTGGCGGCGTCGGCAGTGATGATGGAGGTGATGTGCTGCTCGCCGATGGCGAGAGTGATTTGCGCGAGGAGGCCGCTGTATTTGATGGTGATGACCCGGCCGACGAGTTGGTTGCGTCCGCTGATCTTGCGGAAATTGCCGCGGCGGGAAGAGGGTTCGCCGCGGTTGAGGGAAGCGGGAATCAGGCGGTCGATTTCGGATTCGGGAACGCGGTGGTGGCCGCCGGGGGTTTTGGCGGTTTTAAGTTTGCCGCGGTAGATCCATTGTTTCAGCGTGGGGTAGCTGATGCCGAGGATGTTGGCGGCTTCGCGGGGAGCGAGGAGTTTTTGCATGAATACAAGGGTAGACGATTTTAAGCGAGAGGACAATACGGATTTAGGCGGATTGAAGAGAGGATTTTGACACAGAAGTCACAGTGGAGCGCAGAGGGCGCGAATTATCTTGCCCCTACGATTCAGTTTCTTAGGGGTTTGCCGGTTTTCAGCGTGTGGGCGATGCGTTCCTGGGTTTTCTTTTCGCCGCAGAGGGAGACGAATGCTTCGCGCTCAAGGTCGAGGACATATTGTTCGCTGACGAACTGCGGCGAAGAGAGCGCTCCGCCGGCGAGGATGTTGGCGAGTTTGCGGGCCACGTGGGCGTCGTAATCGGAAGCGTATCCTCCGCGGATCATCATATGAATCGCCAGCTTGCCGGCGGCAAGGAAGGATTCACCCAGGACTTTGATCTGCGTAGACTGCGCGCCTTCCTGCCAGGAAGAGGCGGCGGGCTTCCAACCACCCCGGACGAGCGCGAGAGCGGTTTGCTTGGCGTCGGCGACGAGGCGTTCGCGATTCATCGAATAGGTGTCTGAGCGGCGAAGGTAGCCGAGGTCGCGGCATTCTTCGGCGCTGGTGCCGACTTTGGCAGTCGCGATGTTTTCGAAAAAGGGCCGCAGTGTGTGAAACAGGTCTAGGTCGTCACCAGAAGCCGCGTTTTCATTGGCGCGAATAAGCATTTCCTTTGTGCCGCCGCCACCCGGAATAAGGCCAACGCCGACTTCGACGAGGCCAATGTAGGCTTCCGCGGCGGAATGAATTTTCGCGGCGTGCAGGCTGATTTCGCAGCCGCCGCCGAGGGCCATGCCTTGCGGTGCGGCAACGACGGGCTTCGGCGCGTACTTGATGGCGAGATTGATGTTCTGGAACTGCTTCACGGCCATGTGCAGTTCGTCCCATTCCTGCTCCTGCGCGCCGACGAGGACGAGCATGAGGTTGGCCCCGACGGAAAAATTGGTGGCCTGATTGGCGATGACCATCGCGTCGAAATCGGTGTCCAGGCGCTTGATGCCTTTATGGATCATGGCGATCAGGTCGGCGCCGATGGCGTTCATCTTGGAATGAAATTCGCAGCAGACGACGCCGTCGCCGAGATCGATGAGGCTCGCGCCGGAATTGCGCTCGACCTCACGGCCGGCATCTTTAAGAGTCTTAAGAATAAGGATGCCTGCTGGTTCTTCCACTTTTTGGGTTTTGCCTGTAGAGAGATCGAAGACGGACGTTTCACCCTTGCTGGATTCGTAAAAGCTGGAGCGGCCGGCTGCCAGTGCCTTTTCGAACACGGCGGGAAGCGCACGATTTTCTTTTTTGATTTGCGCGGCGAACGCGGCAAGGCCGACGGCGTCCACGATTTCGAAGGGACCTAGTTCCCAGGCAAAGCCCCAGCGCATGGCGCGATCCACATCCACGATGTTGTCCGCAATTTCTCGCATACGGCGTCCGGCGTAGAGACACATTTCAGAGAGGCCGCCCCAGATGAACTGCTGGGCCTTGTCGGTTTTCTGGCCTTCAAAGAGCGGGGTGAGCAGGCCGCGCAGGCGTTCGCGGGTATCTTCGACCGTTTTGCCTGCCTCTATAGAGGCGAAACGCGCTTTTTGTTTTTCGCGGTACTCCAGGGTGTTCAGGTCGAGAGTGAGAATTTCCTTTTCGCCCTGGCCGCCCTTCATGCGTTTGTAAAAGCCCTGGCCGGTTTTGTCGCCGAGCCATTTGCGCTTGGCCATCTCTTCGACGAAGGAGGGAATTTTGTAGGATTCGCGAGACTCGTCGTTGGGCGCGGTTTCGTGAATGTTCTTGACGACGTGCATTAGTACGTCGAGGCCGACAATATCCGCGGTTCGGAAAGTGGCGGACTTGGGCCAGCCGACGGCGGGACCGGTGCAGGCGTCCACTTCTTCGATGGTCATGCCGAGCGATTGCATCAGGCGGAGGGCGTTGAGCATCGAGAACGTTCCGATGCGATTGGCGATGAAGTTGGGCGTGTCCTTGGCGAGGACCACGCCTTTGCCAAGCTGGCGATCGCAGAAATCAGAAAGCGTGTTCAGAACTTCAGGCGAAGTTTTTGGGCCGGGGATAACTTCGACAAGTTTCATGTAACGCGGTGGATTAAAAAAGTGGGTACCGGCCCAGTGTTGCTGGAACTCTTCGGGCAAACCTTCGGCAATCAGGTGGACCGGGAGGCCAGAGGTGTTCGTGGTGACGATGGAGCCGGGTTTGCGGAACTGGGCAACTTTGGCGAGAAGGCCGCGCTTGATTTCGAGGTTTTCGGCGACGACTTCGATGATCCAGTCGGCATCGGCGATGCGCGGGAGATCGTCTTCGAAATTGCCGATGGAAACTTTGGCAGCGAGGGCGGGAGTGAAAAAAGCGGCAGGCTTCGATTTTTTGGCGGCGTCCAGGCCGGCGAGCACGATTTTGTTGCGGTCGGCGGGAGCAGCGTCTTTCGGAACGATATCGAGCAACAAGCAGGGGAGCCCGGCGTTGGCAAAATGCGCGGCAATGCGAGCGCCCATCGTGCCTGCGCCGAGAACGACTGCTTTCTGGATGCGATGAGTCATGAGTAGACCTTGCGGAACGGGAATAGGACGGCAGAACAGGTTACAAAATGGGAAGCTACCGGTCAAACAGGTGTTTGAAATGGACCGGAGAAGACTAACATTGGAGTATGGCAAATGGGAAAGAGGCGGACGCGCATAGCGTGTTGCGCAGCGTGAAGGAATGGTTTCGCGCGTTCAGCAACGGCTATACGGCGACGGGCGAGCGGCGGCCGCGCGTGGGCCTGGCGCTGGCGGGCGGATTTGCGCGGGGCATCGCGCACATTGGCGTTTTGCGGGTGTTTCGCGAAGCGGGGATTCCCATTGACATGGTGGCGGGTACGAGCGTTGGCGCCCTGATTGGCGCGAGCTACTGCGCCGGGGCGTCGCTCGAAATGATGGAGGAAATCGCTTGCGAAACGAAGTTCGCGGATTTCGGAAGGTGGACGCCCTCCTGGATTGGCCTGGCCACGAACCAGCGGATGGAACAATTTCTTACCCGATTCACTCCGATCACAAAATTTGAGGACTTGAAAACGCCCTTAGCGATTGCGGCGACGGACATTAACGCCGGCATGCCGGTTTATTACTACCGGAAAGGTCCGATCGGGCCGCCGCTGCGGGCTTCGTGTGCGTACCCCGGCTTGTTTGTGCCGATTCAGTATGACGGGCGAACTCTGGTGGATGGATTTCTGACCGCGCTGGTGCCGTACGAAGGATTGCTCTTGATGGGCGCGGAGGTGGTGATCGCCGTCTACCTGGAGCCGGGAATGAACGGGGAGCCGCGGACGTTTACGGACGTGCTGAGCAGGTCATTCACGATTATTCAGCGGCACGCGGACCTGGAATGGCGGCAGTACGTGGACGTGACCATCGAACCGGATGTGACGCCTTTTGTCTGGGACGATTTTACGAAGACCCCTGAAATGGTGCTGGCGGGAGAAGCGGCGGCGATGAAAGCACTGCCGGAGATCCGGGCGGCGATTGAGGGAAAGACGAAGAGGGTGGAGGAGTAGGGGTAGCGCCCGCATCCTGCTTGCCCTGAGGAAAGAAGGGCCGGCCGTGTCGTTCAGAGAAAAACTCCCGCCTCGAATGGCGGCCGCTACAAAACCTTCACTTCAACTTTGACCGCTTGGCCTTCGCCTTTGCCGCGCTGGGTTAGCCAGGTGGAGAGGCCTTCGGCGAAACGCTCGGGGCTCAGGCGAAAGCTGGCTTCGAGGCGGCCATCGGCGAGGGGAAGCGTGTCGTCGAAGTCGGCAGAGTTGGTGAAATTGCGCATGGAAAATTGATCCAGCCATTCGAGGGGGCAGGCGCGGCGCTCGCCGCGGATCAGGACATCGACCTGGAATTTTTGCGCGTACATATCGGCATGATAGCACCTGAGGGGCAAAGGCTTTTGGGGATGGGAGACGCCGGGCTCTAATTCGTCGGCCGCGACCCGCTAATAAGGATATCGACAAGTCTCCTGGCGCTTTGCTTCCAGTCCGGTCCGATAGCCACGTTGGAGACGCCAATCAGCGCGCGAAGCAGGTCGAAAGGCTCGAGATCATTACGGATGTCGCCGCTTTCCTCGGCAGTTTTCACAAGTTCATTGATCGCCCCCCGAATCTGCACGCGGGATGAATCGTACAGCCTGGAAGGACCGCCGACGACGCTCTTCAGCGCCGGCGCGATGATCTGCTTGGTGTCAATGTAGTCAATGAAAAGCATCATCCATGCCCGCAACGCCTCGATCGGAGGCAGGTCTGCGGATAGCTCCCGCTGTGCCGCGGCCAGCTTTTCCACCTCTGTCCGATATACGGCTTCGATCAGGGCATCGCGCGTCGGGAAGTGACGGTACAAGGTCCCCGCCCCTACTCCCGCCTGCTTGGCGATGTCGTCCAGGCTGGCATCCGCTCCTGTCCGGGTGAATTCCGCCTTGGCCACTTCCAGAATGCGGTCGCGATTCTGCCGCGCGTCACTACGGGGCTTTCGGCCGACGGGTTGTGAAGGCTTCCTGCGCATTGCAAAAAAAATCATGTAACCGGAGACAGGCTCCGAATATCCAAGTATTCGGAGACACTCTCCGTTTTACCGAAATCGGGGCGGTCCGTCAATAGCCGTAAAGCAGGCATGCCGCTTTGGCGGGCCAGCGCAAGGAGGAAAGCGATGGTGGACGTATTCGGAGCAACTTCAACAACAGAAGATGTTTTGTCGGGGATGAATCTGCGTGGCAAAAGGATTCTTGTTACCGGCGTTTCGGCTGGGCTGGGGGTGGAGACGGCCCGTTCACTCGCGGCGCATGGAGCAGACGTTGTGGGCGCGGCTCGGGATTTAAGGAAAGCGGAAGCGGCAACGGCGCAGGTACAAAAAGACGCTGAAGACAATGGTGGAAGTTTCAAGCTCGTTGCGCTTGATCTTGCCAATCTGAAGAGCGTCCGAGCTTGCGCCGAAGGACTGCTCAAGAAAGGCGAACCCTTCGATGTGATCATAGCTAACGCGGGCGTCATGGCCACACCGTTTACCAATACCGCGGACCACTTCGAGATGCAGTTCGGCACCAATCATTTGGGCCACTTCGTCCTCGTAAACCGGATTGCATCGCTAATACGCGCCGGAGGCCGGTTGATCAACCTGTCGTCGGCAGGTCACCGTTACTCGAATGTTGACCTGCAGGATCCCAACTTTGAGAGGACGCCGTACGAACCTTTCGTTGCATACGGCCGCTCGAAGACAGCGAACATTCTTTTTGCGGTTGCGTTCGACAAACGGCACCGCGGACGTGGCGTTCGGGCTGCAGCCGTGCATCCGGGCGGCATACAGACAGAGCTTGGGCGCTATGCGGACCCGGGACGCATTGAGAAGGTCATCGCGCAGATCAACGAGCAGCTTGCGGCACAGGGGAAAGGGCCCTTCCAGTGGAAAACGATTCCGCAAGGCGCTGCGACTTCCGTGTGGGCTGGGGTCGTTGCTCCGGCGGATGAGATCGGCGGCCGTTACTGCGAGAACTGCCACGCGGGCAGCATAGTCCCAGACGACGCACAGATTACCGTGGTGAGCGAAGGAGTTCGAGCCTACGCGGTAGACCCAAGCAACGCCGAAGCCCTTTGGAAGAAGAGTGAAGAAATGGTGGGAGAGTCTTTTTAGACGTCGGATTTGAGCTTAGGAATAAGAAGTTGGCCATTGTCATGGAGAGAAGGAAAGGAGAATTGTGATGCGTGTATTCGTAACAGGTGCAACAGGTTTTGTCGGTTCTGCCGTTGTTCAGGAATTGATCAAGGGGGGCCATCAAGTGCTGGCCTTGGCTCGCTCAGAGGCCTCTGCCGCGTCCATTGCGGCGACGGGAGCGGAAGTACGTCGAGGCTCGCTGGAAGATCTTGAGAGTTTGCGCAGTGGAGCGGCCGCTGCGGACGGGGTCATCCACATGGCCTTTATCCACGACTTCACGAACTATGCGCATGCCGCCGAGAAGGATGCGCGCGCCATTGAGACGCTAGGGACTGCCCTCGCGGGTTCCGAGCGGCCGTTGGTCGTCACTTCCGGAACCTTGCTCCTTCAGCGCCAAGGCCCGCTAGCAACGGAACAGGATGAACCCATCCCCAGTTTTCCGCGCAAGTCGGAACAGGCGGCAGCGGCGTTGGCCTCGCTCGGCGTGCACGTCAACCTGCTTCGGCTTCCTCCATCGGTGCACGGAGACGGCGATCATGGATTCGTTCCGGCGCTTATCAAGCTGGCGCGTGAGAAGCGGGAGTCGGCTTACGTGGGTGACGGCCTTAACCGCTGGCCCGCCGTACACCGGCTCGACGCTGCCCGTCTCTACAGGCTGGTTCTGGAGAAGGGTTCCGCGGGTGCGAGCTACCATGCCATTGGCGACGAGGGCGTGCCCTTCCGGGACATCGCCGGCGTGATCGGCCGCCGCCTCGGCGTGCCGGTTGTGAGTAAATCGCCCGAGCAGGCCACCAACCACTTTGGGTGGCTCGGACACTTCGTTGGTATGGACTCCCCTGCGTCAAGCAAGCTGACCGAGGAAAAGCTGGAATGGCAGCCGAAGCAGCCAGGGATTATTGCCGACCTTGAACAAGGGACCTATTTCGAATCAGACCAGAACGCGCAGACGGCGCTTTCTCACGGCTAAAGATGTGGACTGTATAAAACGCCTGTCACTGAATGTAATACCTCCGAGTTGGCAAATTGCTTCCAGGCTGCGCGCTGCTTGAGACCACCCTGTCCGGGAGCCAGTAAACTTGCTTCAGGGGTTATCGGTAACATACACTGGGCAGGTTTAAACCGTACGCGAGTGTCCCGCCAGTCTCAGATACAAGTCCACGCGATCAGGACGGGCCGGATCGGGCGCATCCATTCCATTCTTCGATGCAGCCTAGTAAATCTTTTGGGGGTAATACCGTGGCGACGCCAATGGAAGCCTGGGTGGAGGAAGCAGCCCGGCTGACCAAGCCAGACAAGATTGTGTTTTGTGACGGATCGGAAACCGAAAACCAAGCCGTCCTGCAGGAAATGCTGAAAAACGGCGACTCCTACCGCCTAAACGAAAAAACCTACCCGAACTGTTACCTGCACCGAAGCGACCCCAGCGACGTGGCCCGCACCGAACACCTCACCTTTATCTGCACACCGGACAAAGAAGAAGTCGGCCCCACGAACAACTGGATGGACCCCGAAGGAGCGAAATTCAAGGTCGGGAAACTGCTGGACGGGGCGATGCGCGGCCGGACAATGTATGTGGTGCCCTACGTCATGGGCCCGGCGAATTCGCCGATCAGCAAGATCGGCGTGGAAGTGACCGACAGCCCGTACGTGGTGGCGAACATGCGGATCATGTGCCGCATGGGCAAGGTAGCGCAGGACAAGCTTGGGAGTTCGAAAGATTTTGTACCGGGCCTGCATTCGATCGGGGACCTGGACCCGATGCGGCGGCTGATCGCGCATTTTCCGGAAGAGCGGCTGATCTGGAGCGTGGGGTCGGGATACGGTGGAAACGCACTGCTGGGAAAGAAATGTTTTGCGCTGCGGATCGCCAGCTACATGGCGCGGCAGCAGGGCTGGATGGCCGAGCACATGCTGATCCTGGGACTGGAATCGCCGGGCGGGAAAGTGACGTACATGGCCGCGGCATTTCCGAGCGCGTGCGGGAAAACGAACTTGGCGATGATGGTTTCCACGCTGGAGAGCCAGGGATATAAGGTATGGACGGTCGGCGACGACATTGCCTGGATGAAGATTGGTGCGGACGGATATCTGCATGCGATTAACCCGGAAGCAGGATTCTTTGGGGTAGCGCCGGGCACGGGCATCAAGACGAATCCCAACGTGATGGAGGCCCTGAGGCACGATACGATTTTCACGAACACCGGCCTGACGCCGGAGAACGAACCGTGGTGGGAAGGGATTGGCGGTGAGCCGCCGGCGGGATTGATTACCTGGCGCGGGGAAAAATGGGATCCCTCGAAGGGTGTGGCGGCGCAGCCAAACTCCCGCTACACCGTGCCGGCCAAGCAGTCTCCGAGCATTTCCCCGAAGTGGGAAGCGCCGGAGGGCGTGCCGATTTCTGCTTTTATCTTTGGCGGGCGGCGGGCGCGGCTGGCTCCGCTGGTTTATGAATCGTTCAGTTGGCAGCACGGCGTGTTCATGGGCGCGACGATGGCTTCGGAGACGACGGCGGCGACGACCGGCGACGTGGGTGTGACGCGGCGGGATCCGATGGCGATGCTGCCCTTCTGCGGCTACAACATGGCGGATTATTTCCAGCACTGGCTGGACATGGGGAAGAAGATTCCGCATCCGCCGAAGATTTTCCATGTGAACTGGTTCCGGAAGGGCGGGGACGGAAAATTCCTGTGGCCCGGCTATGGCGAAAACGTGCGCGTGCTGAAGTGGATTCTAGAGCGGGTGGAGGGCCGAGGCGAGGCGAAGGAAACGCCGATCGGGTACGTGCCGACGCGGACCGCGCTTACGCTGGATGGATTGAAGATTGCACCGGAGGCTCTGGACGAACTTTTCCGGGTAAACGCCGACAATTGGGAAAACGACCTGGCGGACAGCCGCGAGTTTTTCGTCAAGTTTGGCGAGCGGTTGCCCGCGGAACTGCGGAAAGAGCATGCGGGCGTGATCGGACGATTTGGGAAGTCGGTGCCGGCCTAAGGGTGGAGTTGGTGCTTTGCGAGTTGTAGCGTCCACCTTCAGGTGGCCGCGATCTGGCGCTAATCTTTAAACACTGCTACGTGAATAGAAAGTCACTTTCCCCCAAAAAGCTGTAGAATCATCAACCATGTCGGCGGCCCTCTCGGTTTCCCTACGGTTGTCAGTGTCTGTTGTTATCCTCACCCTTATTTTTGCCTCCCGTTCGTACTCCGCACCAACGTGGAATGGCGTGTTGCATGACGCCGCGGGAAAGCCCGTGGCGGACGCGAGGATTACCCTGCGGGCAAGCGCCGGCGATCGGACGTTTGAATCACGGAGCTCTGCGAGCGGCACGTTCGTGTTTGCCGGGATCGATCCCGGGACGTACACGCTGGCGGTTGAATCGGCAGGCAAGACGTGGACGGCTGCGAAGCTGATTGTGATTGCGGAGGGAAGCGCGCCCAATCTGGAGCTGACGCTTTCCGCGCAGGATCAGACGCTCGGCGTGGCGGTTGCCGGTCAACCCCTTGGCGACGAAAAGAGAGGCACCGGCGGCGAGCATCTCTCCAGCGAAGCGGTTTCCGGGCTGCCACTTAACGAACGCGACTTCAGCAAATTGTTACTGCTGGCCGCGGGCACGATGACGGACTCCAATGGCGCGGCGAATTTCACGCAACAATTTGCGTTCAACGGGCAGCGCGGGGTGGACACCGTGTTTGCGATGGATGGCGGAACAACCACCGACCCGGAGCTGGGCGGAGCCACGTTTGCGAATTTCAACGTGGACGCGATTCATGAGGTGCAGTCGATCTCCGGAGTGATGCCGGCGGAGATCGGGCAGGGCGCGGCGGGATTCACGAACGTGGTGACGAAGTCGGGGAGCGGCCAGTTGCACGGCAGCGCGTTTGAATTTGTGCGCAACGCGGCGTTTGACGCGCGGAATTTTTTTGATATTTCGAATCCCCTGGACCCACGCCGCATTCCGCCGTTCGTGCGCAACGAATTCGGGGTGACGGTCGGCGGACCGGTTCTGCTGCCGGGAATTTACGACGGGCGCGAGAAGACATTTTTCTTCGGCGAGTACGCGGGATTCCGGCAGGTCCTGGGGACGACGCAGGTGTTCGCCGTGCCCACGGTGGACGAGCGCAAAGGAATTGATACGACCAGCGTTCCTGGGGATACGCTGACCGTGCCGGTTAGCCCGCAGATTGCGCCAATCCTGGCTCGATATCCGCTGCCGAATGATCCCACGGGTTCATTTGGGGCGCGAACCTACTCGGCATCCTCGAAAATCGCAACGGACACAAACCAATTTTCGATCCGCCTGGACCACAGGCTCTCCGACAAGGCGACGCTTTTCACGCGCTTCAGCCTGAACAACGTGAACGGCCCGACAACGAATCCGGACCAGACGGCAATCGATCCCACCTTCGCGGTGACATTTTTCGATCACCAGCGCAACGCGGCGGTGAGCTATGCGCGGACGTACTCGGCGCAATTGAACTCAACAACGATGTTCGACTATGTGCGAAGCACCCCGGTGTTCCCTGCCAGCAACCACACGGACGTTGCGCTGGCTTTCGGGGACGGGCTGTTCGCGGGATTCAATTCGGCGGACGGATCAATTTTCGGATCATATGGAAACGTTTTTCAGTTCAAGCACGACATGAGCTACACGCACCGCGGGCACGTCTTCAAATGGGGCGTCGATATCCGCTGGAACCGGGACACTTCCGTGTTCGGGACGAATCCGAATGGTGCGTATTCCTTTGGGGGAGGCACGGCCTTTTCGCCCGTGTTCATCCCATCCGCCAGCGGGACGCATGACATTCAGGTGGGAGATAAGCTGCGCGATTCGTTGCTGGGCCTGCTGACGGCGACGCCGTACCAATACTCGATTTCAGCTCCCTACCAGCTGACTCCCCAGGGAAACCGATTTGACGAAGCGGCAGTGAGGCGCGAGGCATATGCGTTTTATTTTCAGGACACCTGGAAGGCGACCTCAAAGCTGAGCCTCAATTATGGATTACGCTACGAAGTGAACAGCCGCATTAAGGAAGCGAATCACAGAACGTCGGTGGCCACGCCGGTGGGGCCGGACGGGAATCCTTCTGATTTTCTGACGCCGGGAGCGACGCAGAACTTCTTGTATAACCCGCAGCCAATATATCCGCTTGATCGGAATGGATGGGGGCCGCGCCTGATGGTGGACTACGGGCTGTCGAAAAAGACCACCCTGCACGCGGGCGGGGCGATCACCACGATCCTGCCGAACCTGTGGCAGGACAATTTCGTGACGGGTGGATTGCCATTTGTGGTGCAGCCGCTGGTAACAGCGCAGCCGGGTGCGCCGGTTCCCTTTTCAAACTCGATTGTGCCGCTTCAGGTCCCGGAGCCGTTTACGACTTTCGGTCAGCCCTTGTTCGCATCGGGAAGCACTTCGAACGTGGCGGCGAACACGCCGATAGATCTGGCGAGATTTCAGCAGGACCTGGAGGCTCTGACCCCGGGAAACGAAACGCAACTGCTGAGCGTCAGCGTGATGTCGCGGCATTTCAAGAACGGATTCATCGGCACGTACACCGCGGGAGTAGACCACGAGTTTGGGTGGGTGCGGTGGAGCGCGGCGTACGTGGGAACTGCGGGGATTCATCTCGCCCGTGTGTTTGCACCAAACGGGTACAACGGAGCGGGGCCGGAATTCGCGCGTTTCACGCAATTTGACGCTTCGGGCAAGGCGATCAGCGGATTCGGGCCGGAGTATGTGATGGTCAGCGATTCACATTCGAGTTACAACGCGCTGCAAACCAGCGTCAGCGGAACGAAAGCAAAGCTCGGGCTGAATTTTGCGGCGAGTTATACGTTTTCGAAATCGATGGACGACACGAGTGCGGTGCTGGGAGGAATACCAGGCGGAGCTGGGGCGATCCTGCAAACGTTTGCGCAAAACCCTCTGGATGAGCGAGCGGAAAAAGCCGTATCCACGTTCGACGTGAAACACGTTTTTTCGGTGAGCGTGTTTCAGGCGTTGCCGTTCGACAAGGCGGGTTTCCTGCAACCCGTGAGCCGGTACGTCACGGGTGGCTGGCAACTGCTGAACATCACCACCATCCTGAGCGGGCCTCCGTTCTCCGTTTATTCCGGATCGCAGCAGACGGAAGCGGGCGCAGGCGGAACGGACCGGCCGGATTTGCTGACGATGCCGGATTTTTCCACCAGCCGGACAAGGCGTGAAGATTACTTTGGGCGGGGCGATAACAACTACACATTTTTCTCAATCCCGGTGGGGCAGTTCGGGACGCTGGGTCGTAATACTTTTCGCGCGCCGGGCTACAAGCAATTTGATTTTGCTTTGATCAAAAACACGCCATTCGGCCGGCGGGGGAAGAGCGACCTGGGCCTGGTGGAATTCCGGGCGGAGTTTTTTAATGTCTTCAATACGGTGAATTTCGGGCTGCCATCGAATACGGTGCTGGGAAGCGGGTTTGGCGTTATCAGCCATACGGCGGGCAATTCGCGGCAGATCCAGCTTTCGTTGAAGCTGATATTTTAGGTCGCGCCTGGGAACGCTAGTCGGGAGATTGGCGTTTCCAGGGATAGTTAGAGCAATTCGCGGATGGCGGTGTCGATTTGGATGTGGGTGCATGGATTGCCGCTAATGAGGAAGATCCGGCCGTGGGCGAGGGAGAAGCGAACGAATCGGCTGATGTGGTAGTCCTCGTCGAGAGAGGTGAAGAGCTTGATGGTTTCTTCGGGGCCCAGGGCAAAGCTTTCCAGGGCGACGGGCTCGCCAGCTTGTTGGGCGAGCGATGAGTAAAGGTCGACGACTTCGTTGAGACTCAGCATATTGGGAATAGAGTGGGCAACATGCGATTGTGCAGGCTGCGCAATTCTGCCTTGCGAAGTGTAGCGCGGGAGGCGCGGCCCGTGAAAGACCGCAGATTGGCTGCGGCCCAGGGATTCGGTAAGATGCTGGTGGAACTTAAAACGCATCGGAGGACGTATTTATGAGCATTGCGGTTGGACAGAAAGCGCCGGATTTCACGCTGCAGGACCAGCACAAGAAGGACGTGAAGCTTTCGGATTTTGCGGGAAAGAAGCGCGTGGTGCTGGTGTTTTACCCGCTGGACTGGAGCCCGACCTGCACGAACGAGCACGCCTGCTTCGTGAACGACATGCGCAATTTCGAGACGCTGGACGCGGAAGTGCTGGGCGTCAGCGTGGACAGCGTGTGGTCGCACAAGGCATACGCGGAAAAGATGGGCATCAAGTATTCACTACTGGCGGATTTTCATCCGAAGGGCGCGATGAGCGAAAAGTATGGAATGTACATGGGAGACAAAGGGATCACGGGGAGATCGATCATCATTGTCGATAAGGGCGGGAACGTGGCGTGGAAGAAGGATTACGATATTCCGGTGGTGCCGGACGTGAAGGAAGTGGCGACGGCGCTCGGAGGAGTGAAGTAGAGGAAGTAAAGGAAGTAAAGGAAGTAAAGGAAGTAAAGGAAGTAAAGGAAGTAAAGGAACGGATTCTTGAGTTACGAACCGGGCAAGGCGCAATCCAAAACGCGCCTTGCCCGGTTCCGCTTTTTGGGGCTGCCAGGGTTTCGCTTTCCGTTTGTCTTGACTGAAACAGTCGTTCCATGTAACAGTCGTTACATGAAACAGGCGGACTCTCCGCGCGGCGAAGTTCTCCTCGATGCCACCATCGAGTACATGCTCAGGCACGGCGTAGCCGACATCTCGCTCCGGCCGCTCGCCGCCAAAGTCGGCAGCAAAGCGCGGCTGCTGATTTATCACTTCGGCTCCAAGGAATCCCTGGTCAGCAAGGCAATGGTTGTGGTGCGGGATCGCGTGCAAAAGGCGTTCGCCGCGATGGTTGAAAATGGCCGCGGACACACGGCATCGCAAATCATACGAGCATTTTGGCGCTGGACTACCTCGAAACAACACGAGCGCTACTTGCGGCTCTTCTTTGAAGTGCATGGACTTGCTTTGCAGAAGCCCGCGCGCTACGGCGGGTATCTCGAGGGAGCAGTCAGCACCTGGGTGGAGATGATGGCGGTGGTGTTGCCCCCACATTTATCGCTGCCCAAGCGCCGCGCCCTGGCCACCCTCGCCGTCAGCACTGTCGTCGGATTGTTGATGGACTACCTCTCGGGCGGCGACAAGAAGCGCAGCTCGCAAGCGTTGGAAATCTTTGCGGTGAATTTTGATGAACTGCTGAAGGCGGCGTGAAACTTCACCGGCACTTACCGGAAACGGTGTTCGTCGAGGAGGTACATTTCGATGAGGATCGCAGGAATCCTGAACGTGATTCTGATTCCGTTGCTGGTGTTGATGTCTGCGCTGGCAATGATAATCGTCGAAACGCGGCGAGGCGGCCGCAAGTGGCCAAAAGTTCGTGGCTGGTGGGCACGCGCGCTTCTTTTGAACGGGTTTCAGGTGGGCGCGGTGTGGATTGCCGGCGTTGCGTGGAACGGCTGGATGCTGCGGCACAGGCCCTGGAGCGCCGATGCGCTTGGCGTCGCCGGCGGCTCCATCTTCGGCTACCTGGCCATTACCTTCTTTTTCTACTGGTGGCATCGCTGGCGGCACGAAAGCGATTTCCTGTGGCGGTGGTTTCACCAGGTGCACCACAGCCCTCAACGTATTGAAGTGATCACAAGCTTCTATAAACATCCATTTGAGATTCTGGCGGACAGTGCGTTGTCGAGCGCGATCCTTTACCTCGTCGTGGGCCTGGGGCCCGCGGCGGCCGCGGGCGGCGTCCTGCTGAGTGGGCTCGCGGAACTCGTCTATCACTGGAACATTCGCACGCCGTACTGGCTTGGCTTCATTTTTCAACGGCCCGAAAGCCACTGCATTCATCATGAAAAAGGCATCCATTCGTTTAACTACTCCGACCTGCCGGTGTGGGACATGCTCTTCGGTACTTTCCGCAATCCTCGGGAGTGGAATGCGCAGTGTGGCTTTGAACCTGCCCAGGAACTCCGGTTCGGGGAAATGCTGATAGGGCGCGACGTTCACGCGATGAAGATAGAGGATTTGCAACCGTGAGAAAACCGGTGATGGCGCTACTAGTTCTTGGCATGCTGCAGATGACTGCGGACCTGCTCCATCTACGGGCGTTGAAAGGTGTGGCGGCCGCAACTGCGGCGTCTCCCGCGCCAAAAGTGTTTTCTTCGGTGCGCGGCCTGGAGACTTATTCCTCCCGGTTTTTTGTGGAGTGGACGGACAAGTCTGGTGCGTTTCATTCCGCCAGAATCAGCCCCGAAAATACTGCCGGCTTGCGGGGACCTTACAATCGGCGGAATGTTTACGGCGCGGTGCTTGCCTATGGGCCAGTGCTGCAATCCGATCCTTCCGTGCGTCCGATGTTTGAGGCCGTTTCGCGCTACGCACTTTGCGGAGACGCGCCGCTCCTGCGGGAATTGGGGATTCCGGTGGCGGAAATTCGCGGAATGCCGCGCATTCGCATTGAAACGCCGCCCGGCACGCAAGGGGGCGAACTGCCATTGGAGTATGAACCGTCATGCAAATGAAAAATGGCTGGACCCGTGGTCAATTTCTTATTTTCCGTGTGACCTTTGGCCTCTATCTGCTGTACCACTTTCTGAGCCTGCTGCCGTGGGGGACGGAACTCTTCTCTTCACGGGGAGTTCTGCCGCAGGGGGCGTTGAGTCCGCTGTTCCATTTGTTTCCGAATGTATTTCTTCTCTGGGATTCTCCGGTGTTCATTCAGGCTTGCCTGTTGGCGCCTGCAATCTTCAGCGTATTCCTGATTGTTGGAAAATTTGACCGGGCAATGGCAATCCTGATTTGGTACGTGTGGGCTTGTCTCTACGGCAGGAATCCCCTGATTGGAAATCCTTCCCTTCCCTTCATCGGGTGGATGTTGTTGGCTTACGCTCTGATTCCGCCGGTCTCTGATCGCAAGGATTTGCGTTCCGACGGCGAAGACGCAGAGTGGTGGAAAATGCCGGCGGACATTTTCGCTGCGGCCTGGATCCTTATGGCTATTGCCTACAGCTACAGCGGATATTCCAAGCTGATCAGCCCGTCATGGATGGATGGCACTGCGCTGCACCACGTGCTGAGCAATCCACTGGCGCGAGATACGGTGCTGCGTACTTCCCTGCTTGCGCTGCCGGCATGGGCGCTGAAAGCCGCGACATGGGCCGCGCTTTTTCTGGAATTGGCTTTTGCGCCGCTGACGCTTTCCCGGCGGCTGAGGCCGTTTCTCTGGCTGACGATGGCGGGTTTGCACCTGGGTCTACTGGTGCTGGTGAATTTTTCAGATCTCACCATCGGCATGTTGATGCTGCATTTCTTTACTTTCGACCCTGCGTGGGTACCTTCGCCGAAACCCGCCGGGCAGCCGATTTTTTATGATGGGCATTGCGGCCTGTGCCACGGACTGGTGCGCTTCGTGATTAGCGAGGATCAATCGGCGCATCCTTTTTCGTTTGCGCCGCTGCAGGGAGAGGAGATAAAGCGAAGCATCACGGATTCTGTGCGCGCCGAACTTCCGGACAGCGTGGTGGTTGTGGACGAAAACGAGAATGTGCTTACGCGGTCGACGGCGGTAATTTATGTGCTGAAGCGTCTGGGGGGGATGTGGTTCATTGGCGGCACCCTTTTGAGCCTGGTGCCGCGCGCTTTGCGGAATGTGGCCTATGACGCCGTCGCATCCGTTCGCAAGAGAATCTTCGGAACGACTGAGGAAGTGTGCCCGCTGGTGCCGCGACCTTTACGGGCGCGGTTTCTGGGCTAGCTCGTAATTTCGATGCAGGAGATTTGGTGGCCGGTCTTCGGACCGGCCATTACTTTTTTATGGGGGGTTCAGGCGCTTTTGCCGGCGCAGTGGGCAGGGTGGCTGGCGCGGCGAAGGAGCGGACTAGGATTACGAGTTGCCAGCGCTGGTCTTCGGTCAGCTTTTTGCGGAAAGAGGGCATGGGCTTGCGGCCCTGGGTGATCTGGTAAAAGATTTCGCCGTCGGTGAGAGAGTTCATGTGCATGCGTTCCGTCAGATTGCTGGGGCCGGGGTCATACATCATGGCGTCAGAGCCGTCGCCCTTGCCGGTGTCGCCGTGGCAGTTGGCGCAGTATTCGTTGTAGACGGGCTTTGCGGCGGCGAGATTCGCGTCGTTGGCGGGGAGAGGATTTTTGCGGGCTTTGGCTTCGGGAGGAATTTTCCAGGGCGTTTCATGGAGAGCGGCGAGGCCGATGGAAAGAAGTATCAGGACGATTACCAGGCCAAGGAGAATTTTGACAGAGGTTTTTGATTTCTTGGGGGCAGTGGGCATTGGTTTGTTCACCTGGAAAGTTTCGCATAGGTCGGGATGTGCGGAAAGCAGGAATCACGAGTTTGCAAGCAAAGAAAAGATTTCACCACAGAGAACACAGAGAAAGCTGAAGTCAGGCCGGGCGGAGGATGAGCCAGAGCAGTTCGCCGTTGAAGAGGAGAATGGCGGCGGCGACACACCAGGCGATGACGGTGGTGGCGCGGGAGTTGACGAAGTCGCCCATCTTGGCGCGCTCGCTGGTGAATTGAACGAGTGGAATTACGGCGAAAGGCAGCTGAAAACTGAGCACGACCTGGCTGAGGATTAATAATCCCGTGAGCTTCCCTTCCCCGGCAATGCCGATGACGAGGACCGCGGGGATGATGGCGATAGCGCGGGTGATCAGGCGGCGCAGCCAGGGCTTCAGGCGGATATCGAGAAAACCTTCCATGACGATCTGGCCTGCGAGCGTGCCTGTAAGCGTGGAATTTTGCCCGGAGGCAAGCAGGGCGCAGGCGAACAGCGTGCTGGCAAATCCGGCGCCGAGCACCGGGCTGAGGAGTTTGTAAGCCTGGGCGATGTCGGCGACTTCGTTGAGGCCGCGGGTGTGGAACGCGGCGGCGCCGAGAACGAGGATGGCGGCGTTGATGAACAGCGCGAAAAACAGGGCGACGGTGGAATCAATCACGGCATAGCGCAGGGCTTCGCGCTTTTCGGATTTTTTCAAGCCGAAGGCGCGGGTCTGCACGATGCTGGAGTGAAGATACAGGTTGTGGGGCATCACGGTGGCGCCGAGGATGCCGATGGCAATGTAGAGCATTTCCTTGTTGCGCAAGATTTCGGCGCGGGGGATGAAGCCGCGTGCCGCTTCGCGCCAGACTGGGTGGGCGAAAAAGATCTCGTAAGCAAAACAGATTCCGATGCTCGCGATGAGCGTGATAACGAAGGCTTCAATCAGCCGGAAGCCGCGGCCCTGTAGCGCGAGAACGATGAGGACATCGAGGGCGGTGAGCAGCACCCCGAGAAGAAGCGGAATGTGGAAAAGAAGATTGAGCGCGACGGCGGAGCCGAGGACTTCGGCGAGGTCGCAGGCAGCGATGGCAAGCTCGCAGGCAACCCACAGAAAAATGGACATGCGGCGGGAATAGTGGTCCCGGCAGGCCTGGGCGAGGTCGCGTCCGGTGACGATTCCGAGCTTCGCGGAAAGCGCCTGCAGAAACATGGCCAGCAGATTGCTGATTAGAACGACGCTCAGGAGCGTGTAGCCAAACTTGGAGCCACCGCCGATGTCGGTGGCCCAGTTGCCTGGGTCCATATAGCCGACGGCGACAAGGTAGCCAGGGCCGGCGAACGCCAGGATTTTGCGAAACCAGTGGGCGTTGTGGGCGACGGGAACGCTGCGGTGGGATTCGGGGAGAGAGGGGAGCGTGAGGGCTCGACGCCAGGCGGAGGATTGGGATTCATCGGCGGGGAGGGCCGGGGCGGTGGAGAAGCGTTTGGAGAAGATGTCGGACATCAGTTGTATTAACTATGGTTAACTTCTCTTATAAAGTAGGCTTAACTAGGACGGATGTCAATAGGACTTATCCGGCAAGGTACGGCATTAGGGTTAACGCAGAGAAGCGAAGACAGTTGAAGAAAAACGCGGAGCAGAGGGCGGCCGCTACGGCTGAGCCGGGTTGGTGTGTGGTACTTTGGGAGAGGAATTCTGGGGAGAAGAACATGGATGAGAAGCAAGTACCGCCAGGGCAGGTGCAGATCAAGGCGGACGAAAAGGAAATGCAGGGGCTATACAGCAACCTGGTGATGATCCAGCACCACGCGGAAGAGTTTACGCTCAATTTTGTGTACATTTTCCCGAACGGGACGCAGGGAAAACTGTTGAGCAGCATGATTGTGAGCCCCGCTCACGCAAAACGCATCTGGCGGGCGCTGGGCGAAAATATTTCGCGTTTTGAGGCGGCGTACGGGCCCATCAAAGAGGGACCGGAGGGCGGGCCAGTACCGGGAGCAAACATCGGGTTTGTGCAGTAGAGAAGGCGGAGATTCGGGGAGAGCGGAGTGCGATTCCAGGCCGCCAGCGACCAGGCGCTGCTGGTATATCTCGGCGAAGAGATCGGCGCGGCCGCGCACGAGGCCGTGTTGCGGCTGTTGTGGGTGTTGCAGAAGGAGCCGATCAGGTGGCTGCGGAATATTCAACCGGCATATTGTTCCTTGCTGATCACGTTTGATGCGGCCGCGGTGGATCACGCCGAAGTTCAGGCAAGACTTTCCGAACTGGAAAAACGCGCGAAGAAGTTTCCGGCGCCAAAGCCACGACTGGTGGACGTGCCGGTTTGTTACGGCGGGGAGTTTGGACCAGACCTGGAGTGGGTGGCGGCGCAACGCGGGTTGACGGCGGAGAAAGTGGTGGAACTGCACATCGCGCAAAGCTATCACGCCTACTTTCTGGGATTCGTGCCGGGGTTTGCGTACCTGGGCGACCTGGCGGAAGAGATCGCCGTGCCGCGACTGGAGACTCCGCGGAAGGAAGTGACGGCAGGGAGCGTGGGGATTGCCGGCCGGCAGACGGCGATTTATCCTTTCGAAACTCCCGGCGGTTGGCGACTGATCGGAACGACGCCACTGGAAATATTTCAAAAAGAACGCGAGCCGCTGGGACTGATTGCGATTGGCGACCACGTGAGGTTCCGGCCGATCCCGCGAGCGGAGTTTCTGGCTATGAGGCGGGCATGAGTCTGCTGGTGGTGGAATCGGCGGGATTGCAGACGACAGTGCAGGATTTCGGGCGCGAAGGGTTTGGCGCGCTGGGAATCTCTCCTTCGGGCGCGGCGGATGCGGTAGCGCTGCGATTGGGAAATCTGTTGCTGGAGAATAAGCCGGGGACGCCGGCGCTGGAGCTGACGCTGACCGGCGGAACATTTTTGTTTCCCGATGGGGCAGTGATTTGCTTGGCAGGAGCCAATTTCGGCGCGCAAGTGGACGGCAAAGTGCTCGAGTTGTGGAGACCGCATGCGATTTTGCCGGGAAAGCGAGTGGTGTTCGGGGCCACGCAGGATTACGCCCGGTGCTATATGTGCGTGGGTGGCGGAGTGGGCGTGGTGGAATTTATGAAAAGCGCTTCGACACACCTGTTGAGCGGTTTGGGAGGATGGGAGGGACGCGCACTGCGGAACGGCGATGTACTGCAGATCGGGAAGCTGCTGAAGAATATCCGGCGAAGGAAACTGCGGCCGGGAGTTCTGGATACGCTGAAACCGGGGAAAAAGTTGCGGATAACGCCGGGCCCCCAGTTTGACTGGTTTACGGAGGAAGCGCACAGGGCGTTGACGAGCGGTGAATTTGCGGTCAGCGAAGATTCGAACCGGTTGGGGTTGCGGTTGGACGGGCCGAGGCTGGCCGCGCGGGGGAATACGGAGATGATCAGCGAAGGGACGCCGCTGGGAGCGATCCAAGTGACGGCGTCGGGGCAGGCGATCGTACTCTTCGTGGAACAGCAGACGACGGGCGGGTATCCGAAGATTGCGAACGTGATTGGGGCGGATTTACATTGCGTGGGGCAGTTGCGGCCGCGGGATACGATTCGGTTTGAGGAAGTGTCGCTGGGGGCGGCGCGGGAATTGTGGATCGAGCAACAGAAGCTGCTGGGTTCAGAGGAGCGGCTCTTCGCATGAAGAGAGTAGATTTGAATTGTGACATGGGCGAACTGCCGGAGATGCTGGCAAATGGCAGCCAGGAAGCACTGATGAAATTTGTGACATCGGTGAATGTGGCTTGCGGCGGGCACGCGGGCGATGAGGAGATGATGCGCGCGACGATCGAGCAGGCGTTGCGGCAAGGCGTGGCCGTGGGAGCGCATCCAGGTTACGAAGATCGTGAAAATTTTGGGCGCGTGGCGATGGAGTTGTCCATGCACGAGATTCGAGATTCGGTTTACCGGCAACTGCTGGCGCTCGGCAAAGTTGCGGAACAATGCGGAGCCGAGGTGGTGCATGTCAAGCCGCACGGCGCGCTCTATAACCGCGCGGCGCAGGATGCGGGGATAGCGCGGGCGATTGCAGAGGGTGTGGGGAAGTGGAATCGGGCCGTGGTGCTCGTGGGATTAGCTGGGTCGTTGATGCTGGAGGTTTTTCGCTCGGCGGGTTTTCGCGTGGCATCGGAGGCGTTTGCCGACCGGCGGTATCAGCAAGACGGAAGTTTACGGGCGAGGAAATTTCGGGATGCCCTGCTGGACACGCCGGAGAGGGCGGCGGAGCAGGCGGTGCGGATTGCAGAGGGGCGAGGCGCGTTGACGCGTGAGGGAACAGTAGTGCCAGTTGAGGCGCAAACAATCTGCATCCATGGGGACACGCCGGGAGCAGAGCGAATTGCGGAGGCGGTGCGGAGGGAGTTGGCGCGAGTCGGGGTGGGGGTGTGGGCGTTGGGAGAGTAGGTGTGTGGCTAGGCACCAAATTATGTTGGGAGGATTCGCGCATAGGAGTAACCCGCTTCCCTTCCTAGGTCAGGGCAAGTGGGAAAACGGGCCCTAAGCGGGCGGAAAGAACATTCACGGGACAATTTGTTCGTCAAGAATTGCCAGGAATTGGCGGGTACGGTAAAGTAGAAACAGTTGTTGCCACTCTTAAATGGGCCTGTAGCTTTAACGGCTGTTGTTGATTCCGCGTTGCTTAGGCTCAATTTCAGACCCTTCCAAACACCCCTTCTTGTACTCAAGTTGTACTCAAAAAAAACGCACAGCAGAGCCTTGTTGTTAAATGGTTGTTAGTGATGGTCACCAGCGGCCCTTTCTAAGGGTTGCAAAATAATCCAGCACTCTTGACATATCTGCCTGAAATGCCTTCAGACCTTCCAAGGTGAACAGGTCTTTGCCGTCCCACCGGGCGGGAGATTTCTTGAGATTTTCTGGGAAGAAGGCATGCGCAACGCCATTTCTAAGGGCGTTAAGTTTTTCGATGTCCCTCAGCACGTTCTTAGGGATTTTTTGCAGTGCTTTAACGTAGCGGAGCTTCGGCATCAGGCTTACTTCCTCAAGGAATTGGTAGTTAAACAGTTGGAATTTTTCGGTTTTCCAGAGTTCGGGAAAGTCTCCGGAACCGAAAAAGTGCAAGCAAAGTTCGCAACACAAATATTCGTCCACACGGGTATACACCGTCACAACCCTGCTTCTGATGACTTCTCTTCGCATCAGTTCTAGCAGGTTGGAACGCCACTCCTCAGGGTATTCTTCGATGTCGTAGTAATCGAATTGCACCAATTCGTAGATTTCTGTGAGTTCTGACATCAATTGTTTCTGGTAGGTGGTTAATGTGCTCATTTTGAGATTTCAACGTCAATCAGTGCTTCGGCTTTACTGATACCAGTGGCTCTCAGTATTAGATTTCCAGCGGCGTCACTGTCAGTGTATTTCCCGATTCGTTTGATCGCTAGTTTCGCATTTGCCTCACTCTGGTCATGGCGCATGACTGACACAATTAGTTCCTTAGTAGCCATCCTGTCCGGATAGACGTGCAGCAGAATCAATAAAGCTTTTTCGGTGGCACTTTTGCCTAAATTCACATAGACGCGGCCATCTATCTCTTCAGTGAGTGGAAACCGTCTTTTCATCAGGCCATCAACAACCGCTTTGGCTTGCGCAAGATCAAGCCCTTTTTGTGAGAACCGAACCATCTCAGAGAGAATCCAAGAGCAAGAGGAAAGCACTGCCGTGGCATCCATTTCGTTTGCGTCAATCTCGTCAGCATCATGCCGGGCACCGCGATTGCTGGCAATTTCGTAGGCAAAGCGGCAGGCACGCGGAATCGTGAGGCGAATGGTATCGGCAACGGCCTTGTTCGCAAGCTGGTCTATGATGTTCCCGGCTTTGAAATTCTTACCTTTGGGCACAACTTCACCCGCATAGTCCCAGAGTGCTTTCAGAACGGCTTCGATGAATTTACCGCCCTTCGCAGCAGAGTCTGCCCAGTCACGCTTCTGAAAGTCTGCAACCATGCCGTTGAAATGTTTGACGGCGGCGTCTATATGGGTCTTCTTGAAGGTATTGGTGAGTAGGTGGTTCATCACTCAACAGGTTTCAACTGGCACCAAGAATTTCTGTCCACTTGGGAAGGAGCTTATACTGCCCTTGCTTCGGAGAATCTACCCACCCTTCATCTTTTGCACGTGTCGTGTAGGCAGGATTGAATTTCCCCAGATGGGCAGTCATCTTGCTCCATTGCTTTGCAATCTGGGCTAGATCAACTTCCTGATCTGTCTTGCCCTTCGCTGCGTAAGCAACTAGAAGAGCGAAACGCTGAGGGCCGGACATTGAAGATGCATGCGTGTTGACGAAATTTCTGATGTTCAGGCTGAAGTCAACTTGTTTATTGTGGTGGCTGGCTGATGTAGGTTGGCTTTTTTTGTTGGGCTTTGGCTTAGGTGCGTTCCCAGCAGCAACAAGGTTTATGTCAGCCTCATATTTCTTCCCATCATCTGTGGTGACTACTATATGTGCTCTCATTGGGCGTAGACGTACTTCTTGTTCTCTTTGAATCTTCTCAGGTTTCTCTTTCGTACTTCACGGCCCATCCTTGGAGACAACGTTGTCACCGGGTAGTTGTGCCCAAGGTCTTTGAGCTTCTGCCGAATGGCATTGAGGGTCTGCGGCTTCTTAAAAAAACCCTCCTGCTTGAGAGACTCAATCAGGCCGGGAAGACCGTCCTTGACCTGTTTTGCTTTTGGAGTGTGGCCCTTTGCGTTTGGTGGTGCCTGAGCCTTAATCTTCACATCTTTCAAGACTGCTGCGACTTCGGCGGGGGTTCCGTCTATCTGGACTTCCACACCGTCTGGTGTCTTTATTTGCGCCTTCATCTCATCGTTCTCCGCTGGGACAGGAACGTCATTATGAGCACGATAGTATCAAGACACTTCACTTAATCGCAATGAGATGTATGAGCTAAGAAGCCGCTTAACACACACATCAGTTGGTTCAAAGTACGGTTCCAATCGTGTGTGTGAGTTTCGTTCCATTGCCCCGCAGTTCGTGCGCGTTGCATCCTTGGCGCAAGGAGAACGAAACCATGAGTACGAAAGTTCTGAGCTTTCCCGTGAAGCACCGATGCCCGGCATGTGACAGGCCGATCAGTGACCCTGAAGACCTGAGCGAGTGCTATGCGTGCGGTGACCGATTCTGTAGGAAGTGCCACAGGTGTTCCTGTGACAAGTTCGCTGAGCTCGTCAAACGCCTGCTGAAAGGCTGACGCGCACGGAGTGCGGCCTTTAATACCGTAAAATTCGCGGTATTGATCGGAACACACCTTGGCTCACTCTCGTTCGCTTTGGCTTCTGCCTGCTGATCTTCGCGCAAAGTCTCTTGCCCGGCTCCATGCACTAACGAACGGTCATGAACCTTGCGCTACGCTCTATAGAGCTTTGTCAGGGATTTTCATGGTATTGAAATTCACGGTATTAAAGTCTTGAAAGCCGTGAAATTCACGGTATTGATCGCTGCGCACGCCGTGCGCTGTCTGCTTTAGGAAACGGAAAGGGAAAATGAAAGACGAAACAATGTTGGAAACGCTGCGCAAGTTGTTAGCCAGCGATGAAGGAAGGCCGGAAGGTCTGCTGCCTGTTGATCTGCTGCTGACGATACGGCTGCTGCTCCAAGGCGGTGACGAACGGCCCGTGTACGCTTCCCAAGGCACGCTGGCAAGAGAACTGGGCTGCAACGAAAGTACCGTCAGCATTTCCGCTACCCGGCTGAAACAGGCTGGGTGGTTGGAATTGGAAACGGGCAAAGGCAGGTGGCAGCCAAACAAATACTTTGTACTGATCGGGAAGCTACCCCTTGAAGAAAAATTGCGTAGAACCGTGGTCAGTGAAGCAGCGGTGATGCTTGCCAAGAACTACATGGTTGAGCAGCGGAAGGCAAAGCCCAAGCGCATCTTCAGGAAAGGCACAGAGCAGCGATACGCCTATAGGCTTCAGACGCTGCTTGATAAATGCGGTGGTGATGAAGAACTGCTGAGGCGAAAGCTTCGCTTTGCTCTGGGCACTGAGAAGTACCGGGCAGCAGCCTTGCGTGGCCCACACGTCATCAGAAGAAGCTGGAAGAGCCTGACCGCAGATTTTGAAGCGGCAGCGAAGGCTGTGACGATGAAGGAGCAGGTGGCAGCATAACCCGGCCCGGCAGATCGTAGGCTTTTCTGCGCAGGGTGCGACTCTAACTGTCACCTTGGTACCGGAAGGCGAAAGATTATTAACTGACGTATTGTCAATCAGTTACAGACGTTTTCGGGATTTGCTTTTCGACTAAAGTACTTGACTTCTATTATCCTGTGATATTCTTAAAGTATAGAGTCAATTGCAGCTAGACCGCGCCCACAAGCGCGGTTTTCGTGTTTTTGGCCTCCGTTGGCTTTGCGGCCCCACGGCGGTTGAGTTCGGCCCCGGCACCACCGGGTGAATTGAACCCCAACAGAAAATTTTATGATCTTGAGACTGCGGCTGACACCGCAACTGCGCAAACAGTGTCTCCGTGTGCCCGTTCTGGCGTCCGAACCGCCACCGGGCACATGCTTCCTTCCGTCTCGCGGCGTTACCGTGAGTTTCAACGCGAGACGCATGGCCGTGATCGTGGTTGCAGCCCACTTTCACGGCCCAGAGTTCCCCCAGCGCGTCTTTGGCGAACTTCTCCGCGATGTCTGGGGCTGGGCGTTGGCCTAATCCTCCAACGCCCCACTATTTTGAATCGTCACCGTTGTGAGCGGCGACGGTCAACGCGGCCAGCCGTCCCTTAAGCGGTGTGGCCGCAAACTTTCTTGATAGTGAGTGACCGTGGAACCGAAGAAGAAACTAAACCGAAAACAAAGATCAGCAGCAAAGAAAGCGCGTCTCGCGGCAGGCTGGCTACCTGAACCAAAGGCGCGGCCAATAAGATCACCACGCGGCTATGTTCCCAAGCCCGTTGACGGCCAAACGCTGCCCAGTAGCGTTGAGGGCTGGATTCCAGACAAGCCCGGTGACGGCCTGATCTGCGTGGCCGTGCGTTGTATCCGCTTTGACGATGCCAGCACACGAAAGTTCTATCGTTGCGTTCTGCGGCCAGCCGAACAGAAGAAGCTGAAGAGGCAAGCCAAGGCTACGCTCCGCAAGCTCAAGGCTGATGACGCCAAGAGTGCCAAGCGCAGAGTGCGTGCGTTGCTAGTGATCATGGGCAAAGCCTGATGGCAACAGCAGCGAAGCGGCCTTGCGCACACGGCCAATGCCCCGCCTTAGTTTGCAGTGGTCAGCGGTATTGCCCAAAGCATGTGGGTCTATCGCGCAAACCGTGGGCCAGCGTCACTACTAGCCGTCAATCACGTGGGTACGGCAGGCAGTGGGAACTCAACAGCAAGCTGATTATTAAGCGTGACCCGTACTGCATGATTGCTAAGGTGTGTGTTGAGCGCACCGGAAGACCTGCACCGTCCACTTGTACAGACCACATCATTGCTAAGGCGAACGGTGGAACAGACCACGATGACAACCTTCAAGGCGCGTGCCGCGATTGCAACGAGTGGAAGGCACGCACGATAGACAAGAAGCCTGTTGGCAATACTGAGTGATGCGTGTCTCGCTAAGAAGTGCCCTTGGATTGACTCGTCATTACCTGTGAGTAACTAACAGATTGATAGTTACCAAAGGGGTATGGCTATGCCACTTTCTTTTCAACAACTTGTCAGGACCGCTGGGCACCGTTTTTTTCTGTGTACGGCCCGGATTCATAATTCTTACCACCTACCGCCCCTAAACCCTTACCAAACGAAGAGAAAAGACTGATGAAGAAGGCAAAACAAAAATTGCTGGGCGTTGACCCAGTGCAGGAACTGGCTGACGCGTCCGAAGCGTTGACCATCATGAGGCAGAACCTGCGCAGCGCAACGAATGAGTTGAAGAAGACGGGGTTGATGGTCAAGACCACGGTGACTGACAGCCACGGCAAGCACGTGACCGTGGAAAGAATTTCCCCGATGGTGAGGATTCAGCGCGAAGCCATGAGAACCATCAACGTGCTGAAGCGGCAGATTGCGCAGTTGCAGCAGGAAGTGCAAGCAACAGACAAACCATTGACCGCGTTGGATGTGCTGGCAGCGATGAAGAAGGAAAAGGAACAGCAGCCATGAGCATGTTTGATCTGCCAGACAATTACCAGTTCAGCGAAGCAGACATTGACGCCCATTGGAAGCTGTTTGCAAAAGAGATGCTGGAAAACGCAACGCTGACCGAAGAGCAAGAGCAGTTCTACTACGTGGCGAACCAAGCGCACCGCCTAAGTTGCAAGATCGGACGGCTGCCCACGATGGGTGAGTTGAGGAAGTATTGGAAAGAAGAAGATGCGCGAAAAAAATGAAGGCTTCAACAACTACACAATGCTGCTCATTCGTCACGGGTTCATCAGCCCCAGAGAATCTGGCCAAAGCGCGTGGTACGTATGGACACGCATTGCGGAAGACCGTGAAGTTCTGAAGCGCGTGCAGAAACGGATGGGCAAGAACTTCAGTGGTGCAGTATCTGGCTACGGCCACGGTGCGGCAGTGCTGGCTGCAATGAACAAGCGTGACCTTGCGGCGTTGAAGGAACGGCTGGGCATCCGGCCTGACAAAGAGTTTGCAGTTCGGTAGTTCAATCCAAAGAAAAAGTGAGTGTGCGAATGAGTATGAAGCGTGAAATGAGATACGCAGGCGTTGAACTGCGTGCAAGCGGTGGCATGACCATCGTGGGAAGACCTGCGATGTACAACAGCTTGAGCAAAGACCTTGGTGGGTTCCGCGAAGTGTTGCTGCCCGGCTGCTTTGACCAGAGTCTTGACGACCCGGAAATCTATTGCGCTTGGAATCATGACAATAGTCAGATTCTGGGCAGAATCTCAGCGGGAACGCTGCAACTGGACAGTGACAGCGTTGGGTTGACGATGCGTTGTGAACTGCCTAATTCACCGCTGGGTCAGAACGTCTACCAGAGCATCAAGCGTGGTGACGTTTCCAAAATGTCCTTCGGCATGTTCGTTGGTGAAGACTCTTGGGACATTGCCACGGATGAACGCGGCCAGCGATATGAACGCAGGAGCGTGAAGCGTGCGCGAATCTTTGAATGCTCACCAGTCACCAGCCCTGCCTACGATTCCAGCAGCGTCAGTGCCCGTTCGCTGTTCCCAGACGGCCCTATTGAACGCAGCAAGCCTTCCCCGGTGACGGAAGTCAGTGACCGTGATCTTGCCCTGATGCGTGCCCGGCTTGAGTTGGCAAAACGGCGGTAAAAGAGTTTCTGAAAAGAAAGCCCTTTACCCGCTGGGTTGCAGTAACGCGGGAATTTAATTGGAGTGTGAGAAGTGAAAGAGAATCGCAATACGCTGCTTGCCAAAGCGCAGCAGTTGCTGAACGAAAAGCCGTTCAGCCGTCAGAACGAAGCTCAATTCAACAGCATCGTAACGCTGTTAGACGTGATGGGTGATGACGCACGGGCAGATCGTGCGGCCAACACCGTCACGGAGATTCAGACGGAAGAGACGCAGACCGCTGAACTGCGTATGCAGGAAGAATTCAGGCATTTCGTGCATCGGCCTTCCGAAAAGCGCACGTACCAAAGTTTGGAAACCGATTTAGCAACTTGCAGCGCAACCGTTCCTACGGGGCAGTGGCTGCACCAGTATCAGGCGCGGCTGGCCAGCGCAAGCGGCTGGTTGAGGGCTGGCGCAATGTTGCAGAACGTCAGCAATGGTGTGCCGTTCATCACGTTCTTTTCGGATGATACCGCTAACCAAGCATCAATCATCGGTGAGAACAGTTTGCTGGCATCGAACAACCCTGTGTTCAGCGCACCGAAGCCAAACGTCAAGAACTTCGCAACCAGTACCACGGTGTCCAACCTGTTGCTGCAAGATGCGCAGTTTGACCTAGATCAGTTCCTTCAAGGGCTGTTCGGTGTTCGCGTGGCCCGGAAATTCAATAATTTCGCCAGTGTGGACGGCACTGAGGGTCTGTTCGCGCAACTGACCGTTGGGGCAACGTCTTCTTCCAACAGCGTGCCTACCGTGGATGAACTGATTGCGATGCAAGACCCGTCTGTGATTGACCCGGCCTATCTGGAAGCAGATAGCGCACCATGCTACATGTGTTCGCCTGCAATGCGCGTGCGGCTGATGAAGCAAAAAGAAGCCACCACGAACGCGATGCTGTACCCCGAATTGAAGAACAACATGCTTCTGGGCTTCCCACTGATCACGAACGTTGACCAGAGCACAGCATCTGGTGGCGTTGCTGTGGTCTTCGGTTCGGTGAAGCGTGCGGTGTTGGTGCAGAGCCAACACACGTTCCTTCGTTCCCGTGAGCGGTATGCCGAACTGAACCAGACGCTATACGGCTGGGTGGCACGCATGGGCGTCAAGCTTGTGGATGCGAACGCGGTGACCGCGTTGAAGCTGGCGTAACCAGACAACCTAAATTCAACCAACAGTGACGGCAGGTTGGGCAACCTTCCTGCCGTCTTTTTTTGTGCCCGAAGGAACACATGGAAATCATCACCAGAAGGAAAGAACCCAAGACCGTTTTCACTTCACGCTACATCGGCGTGATCTGGCACAAGACCAAGCGGCAGTGGCGTGCGGCCATCAACATCTTGGGCAACAAAAGAATCTTAGGCTACTTCGATTCCGAACGCGCAGCGGCAGAGGCATACAACGAAGTGGCTATTCGGTACGGGAAACCGTACAACCTGATTGAAAACTAAAGAGGAAAAAGGAACATGCTAGGAAAAGTTGCAAAGAACGTGGGGCTTGCCCCGTGGGAGAAGGAACACGGAGAAGAACAAGAAGTAGATGAGTGGAAGAAAAAGCTGGCAGCGAGGAAGTACCTGACAAGGGGCCAGTGGTGGCATGGCTACGATCGGCGCGTCATCGTGTCTGACGCAGAAGCGCGAAACGTTAGAACCACGCTGAACGGCAGAACGCTTCACTTGTTTTCGGTTGACCAGACGGAAGAGGCAGCCTGATGCCTTGGACTAAGAGTGAAGCAACGCTGGGTGATGGCGTGCAGTTACTCACTGGGAGACGCGCACCACGGATGCAGCCCCAAGTGGTGCCCAGCTACACGTTCACGTGCCCGTGCGGTGGTTCAACAACGGTGCTGGCCGTGAATCCAAAAGCACCAGTGCGTGCTTGGTGTTGCGGTGCGTGGCACGTGCCAGAGCCTGAGCTACTGCCGAAGCAGAGCCTGCTCACCCGGTTGTTTCAATAGGAGAAATGAAGAGTGGAATCTAGTCAGAGTGGGGTCTGCAACGCGCTGCCCGGCGTTCCAGATCGTGAAAGCTCAACAGGGCATGATACACTGCACACCGCAACGCTGAACCAACAACGGCAGAAAGCAGGCCGTTGCATGAGAAAGCGCAGTGGGCAGTCAGGTTCAGTGAAGTTAGTTGGTACGCGGTGGGTAGGAAGGTACTGGCGTGATGTTCGCGGCAAAGAAAAACGTGAACACCCGGCAGTCAACCTTGGTGAAAAGTCTGAAATGACGAAACCGGAAGCACGGCGCAAGCTTTTGGACATCATAGCGGCTGAGGGTGTTAACACACCCCAGCATCTTGAGAAAGCCCTGAAGCCTGCCGTGACTTTCAACAGAATTGCTGATGAGTGGGAAGCTAAACGCTTGCCACAGCTTCACACCAGTTCGCGGCACATCATTCCTGCGCGTTTGCGGCTGCACGTGCGTCTCTTCTTTGGCGAGATGGCCATTGAAGACATTCGCACAGGCACCGTCAACGATTGGATTGTGTTACTGATCGGGAAGAAGTTGGAGCCAAAAACCATCATCAACTGTTGGAAAGACTTCCGTAGCGTTGTGAACTGGCACCGCAGACAAATGGACAAACCGAAGGTCACTTGGTATCCAGACCTGCCGGAACTTCCACATGTTGAGCAACGCTGGTTCACACCCGCAGAAGTGCGCAGCATCGTTGACGGTGCCACTGGCAAGTACAGAGTGCTGTTCCATCTTGCCGGGCACACGGGAATGCGGTGCGGTGAACTTTGCGGGTTACGTGTTGAAGACTTGAAGCTGGAAAACGGAGTGATTGAAGTGACCCGTTCTGTCTGGAACGGCATCGAAGGGCCAACGAAGACAAAGGCCGGAAGACGGGTGGTTTATTTGGATTCCGTCACCGTCAAAATGCTTCGTGAGTACCTTGATGGCCGCAAGACTGGGCGGGTGTTTGAATCGCGTAGCGGTAGGTCGCTGCTAAGCCAAGATATCAACAGAAAGTTCTTGAAGCCTCTCTGTGAACGTCTGGGCATTCCAGTGGGCACCATGCACGCATTCAGGCACGGCAGAGCCAGCCAGATGCAAGCGGCAGGCTTGCCGGGTGACTTCGTGACTTCGCAGATCGGTCATTCCAGTCTGAAAATTACCAGCATCTACACCCATTTTGAGCACGAAAAGAAGCGTGCTTTGGCAGAGCAATTGCTATTTTGTACTCAAAATGAAAACTTGTACTCAGTTGCGAATGCAGCTAAGTCATCGTAAACTGAGAGGGTTGTAGTCAGTTGCCACATCAGTTTGGAAGGGCCTGTAGCTCAGGTGGCTAGAGCGCGCCCCTGATAAGGGCGAGGTCGGTGGTTCAAGTCCACCCAGGCCCACCATTTCCCGAAGTCCAATCACTTCACACGAATAACAGAATGCTGCGGTTGCATAGCCTGCCAGCAATTCGTTGCGCTTCTACCCTGAGAAATTTCCGGAGAGCCCGGTGAATCAGTCCAGAGCCAGCTTGGCGCGCAGCGTCAGATTCCGGGAGGACGCGCCCACGTGAAAAGAATAGGCACCGGGAAAAGACTTCCACGAATTGGAGTTTTCATCGAATACGGAAAGATACTCTTTGGGAATCGTCAAGGTTACATGCTTTGACTCGCCGGGATTCAATTCCACCCTGCTCCAGCCCACAAGCCGCTTCGGAGGTTCACCGGAATCACCGGGCAACGTGGCGTAGGCTTCGGCGATCTCCACTCCTGCCCGGCTGCCGGTATTTTTTACGGTGAAATTCAGTGTCACGCCATCGCCGGCTCGGATCTGCAAGCTCGCGTATTCAAACTTCGTGTACGACAGGCCAAACCCAAACGGGAACAGCACCTCTTTCTTTTCCGCGTCATACCATCTGTAGCCAACCTTCAAGCCCTCGTCGTACTGAACCACAAAGGTTGCCTTCGCTTCCCCGGTTTTCATGACCGCGGCAAGGCCGACACCGTCCGAAGGGGGTTTCTGCAACCGGGGATGCGGAAGGTCCGCGACGTCAATCGGAAAAGTAATGGGCAACTTGGCGCTGGGATTCACATCACCGAAAAGAATGTTGGCGAGCGCATCCGCCCCTTTGCTGCCGGCATACCAGGCTTCGACCACTCCATCGACCTTATCGATCCACGGCATGGTGACCGCGGAACCGGTCTCCAGAATAACGATGGTGTGAGGATTGGCCTGCGCTACCTTTTCGATCAAAGCATCCTGGTTTTCCGGAAGCGACAGATTTGGCAGATCCATCTCTTCGCTCATCCACTGGTAGGCAAAGACGAGCGCGACATCCGATTTACTGGCGAGTCGCACGGCAGACGCGGAATCGGCGCCGGAATCGAATGCTACCCGGAGGTTTGCTTGCTTTGCGCGAATGGCTTGCAGGGGAGAAGTGGGAAACCATACTTGGGACTGCCATTTGGGTTCCTTGCTTCCCGGTGGGTCCACCTGCGCGGAACCTCCGCCGGAAATCATACCGGTGTCGGCGTGGGGGCCAATGACTGCGATCGACCGAACCTTGCCGGGATCCAGCGGCAAAATTCCTTTTTCATTCTTGAGCAGAACAATGCTCCGCTCCGCGAGAAGGCGGGAAGTCTCCAGACCCGCCTGCACGTCTACGACGCTTTTCTGAACGGGAAAATCAACGATGCCGCTTGCAAATTCGGACCGAAGGACGCGGCGGACATGTTCGTCCAGCTCTGCAACGGGAATCTTTCCGGACTCCACGGCTTGCTTATAAGTGGCACCGTAAAAATCATCCAGGGGCTGCTCCTGGTCCAGTCCCGCGGCGGAAGCTTTCAGCATGCCAAACGTCGCACCCCAGTCCGAAACCACAAATCCCTTGAAATTCCAATCTTTCCGGAGCACGTCGGTGAGCAAGTATTTGTTCTCGCAGGCATAGTCCCCATTGACCGCGTTGTAGGAACACATAACGGCCGCAGGTTGAGCGATGGAGATCCCCAATTGAAAAGCGAACAGATCCGTTTCTCGCATGGCCCGTTTGCTGATCACGGAATTCACTTCCTTGCGGCCCGATTCCTGATCGTTTATCGCGAAGTGCTTAATATCTCCCATTACGTGCTGCGCCTGTTCACACTTCACCCGGTTTCCCACGAGGGTTCCGGCAAGGATGGGATCCTCACCCATATATTCGAAGGTGCGACCATTGCGGGGTTCACGCGTCAGATTGACGCCGCCGCCGAGACTCATGTTGTAGCCTTGCGCTCGCAACTCGCGTCCGATCAGCGCGCCGTATTCGCAGGCGGATTGCGTATCCCAACTGGCGGCCGACGCGATGTTGGAGGGTAAGGCTGTGGAGTAACGTCCATTTTGAGCGCTGGCGCGAACTCCGTACGCGGCATCACTCATTTGAATCATCGGGATACCCAGGCGAGGCACGCCCAGGACAAAACCGGCGCCTCCGTTTCCAAGATGCGCATTTCGCCTGGGTTCGCCCACCCATCCAGGCATTCCGTTGCCGTGTATGAGAGCGATTTTTTCGTCGAGCGTCATTTCTTTCAGAACTAGCTGCGCGCGCTCGTCCGGGGAAAGATTGGAGTTCATCCAGGGGCGATTGCCGGAAGGCGTCGCGGAGTCCTGAGGATGCCAGTGGGGAGCCGCGGCGGGCTGCATTAGTGCACAGAATGCAACTACGCAGCAGAGGGAAAGCGCCCGATCTCGAAGCAAAATAATTTTCATGGAAAGCACCCCTATTCGTGCGGCGGACTAATCATAGCATTCGGAGACAGTGCCTACACAACATGTTTAAATACAAGAACTTGCCAAAATTCAAAGGTAGTTCTCCCCAGTCAGGTTCCAGAGTTCCTTTAGCGATTCCTTTCCTGGCGACTCGTGAGACAATCGAGATTTCCTAGAAGAGAGGCGGAACTATTTTTGGCCATGTTTTCCTGTCACCCCACCTGTATATCACAAAGTAATTTATGGCGCCTTCGCTGGTCCATTTTGACGGTGTCGATCGCGATTTCATGCGCCCTGGCGAGCGGCCAGGAGCCTGCCAAGCCGGGCACGGATGCGCAAGCGCAAAGCGGCATGAGTACTGGCACGCCTCGTTCGGCCGTTAAGGATGCGCAGATGCGCCCGATCACTGCCGGTGGATTTGTGGATAGCGCGCCAGTTTATTTTGTGGATGTGACTCACGAGGCCGGCCTCGATAAATTTCATCATTGGTCGGGCGAACCAACAAAAACCACCATCCTGGAGACGCCGGGATCCGGAGTTGCGCTGTTGGATTACGATAACGATGGATGGCTGGACATCTATCTCCTGAACGGGTCCACCGTTGGGGCGTTGAAAGGAAAAGAGCCTGCGCCGCGGGCCATGCTCCTTCACAACAATCATGACGGCACATTCACCGATGTTACGGATAAAGCAGGCGTGGCCAACGAGCGATGGGGATTCGGAGTGGCCGTCGGCGATTACGACAATGATGGTTGGCCAGACATTTATGTGTCGAACTACGGCAAGAACCGGTTGTTCCACAATAATCACGATGGGACATTCACAGATGTGGCGGAGACGGCGGGAGTCACCCTGGGAGGTTGGTCCACGGGAGCCACCTGGGGAGACTACGACCATGATGGCTATCTGGATTTATTCGTTCCAGGTTACGTGAAATTTGATATCAACAACCCACCGATTTCGGGACGCGGAGGGCTGCCGCAGGGTTCCTGTGAATTTCGAGGAGTCGCGGTTATGTGCGGCCCGCGAGGACTCCCCGGCGAACCGGATCATTTGTTCCATAACAACAGAGACGGGACGTTTACCGATGTAAGTGTTAAAGCGCGCGTTGACGACAGCCGCGGCTATTATGGGCTTTCTTCTGTGTTTGTGGACGTGGATGACGATGGCTGGGTGGACCTGGCCGTGGCCAATGATTCCGTTCCCAAATATCTGTACCGGAACAAACACGACGGCACGTTCGAAGACATCAGCTATTTATCGGGCTTTGCGCTCAATGACGACGGCCGCGAGCAAGCGGCCATGGGGATAGCCGTTGGAGATTACACTCGCCGGGGCCGGGTTGATCTGTACATCACGAATTTTTCCGACGATTACAACACGCTGTACCAGAATGACGGTGAAGGCGGCTTCACGGATGTAAGCTCCCAGGCGGGGATCAGCAATTTGACCTTGCCCTTTCTGGGCTGGGGTACGGGATTCCTGGATTTTGATAACGATGGATGGCTGGATATTTTTGTTGCGAATGGGCACGTCTACCCCGAGGTGGATAAGACCGACTGGGGAACTACTTACAGGCAGCGGCCGCTGCTGTTGCGAAATGTGGACGGCCGGAAGTTTCAGGAGGTTCCTCCCGCCACCGGATCGGGCTTGGCTGTACTGATACCCGCTCGGGGAGCGGCGTTCGGCGATCTGTTCAACGATGGACACATTGATGTGGTGCTCAACAATATGGACACGACGCCGACGCTGCTACGGAACGTAACGAAAAACGCAAACCATTGGGTGACACTCAAGCTTGTAGGAGGCGCGAAGAGTCCGCGGGATGCCATCGGAGCTAAAGTATTCCTGACGGCAGGAGGAGTCCGGCAGCGCGCAGATGTTTTTAGCGGTGGCAGCTATGCTTCCAGCTCCGATCAAAGATTGCACTTCGGATTAGGCTCGGCCGCAAAGATCGAGAAGGTGGAGATTTTCTGGCCAAGCGGCGCGAAGGAGACGATCGAATTACCCGCCGTAGACCGCATTTATACGGTCGTCGAGGGCAAGGGGGTTGTCGGGAAGTGAGAGTTTGCTTGGTGACGAAATTCATTAACTTCCTGCTGTGGCCAATCTCACTGGCTGCGGCGATGCCCGTCGAAATATACGCTCAACAAATCCAGAAAAACGCAGCCGTTGTCTCTGCAGGCGCAACTCCCGGTCTGTTTGTGGATATCACGGAAAAAAGCGGAGTGAATTTCAGGTATCGCGCCTCGCACACCTCCAAGAAATATTTGATTGAAACCATGGGCACCGGCGTCGCGCTCTTCGATTACGACAACGACGGGCGGTTGGACATTTTTCTAGTGAATGGGGCTCCGCTGGATGACCCTACTCCGCTGGGAACCATTCCGAAAAAATCCGGTCCGAAGTTTTGGAACCGGCTGTACCGCCAGAAACCGGACGGAACATTTGAGGACGCAACCGAGAAGGCCGGATTACAAGGCGAAGGGTACGGAATGGGCGTAGCTGTCGGAGATTTTGACAATGACGGCTACGAAGATTTGTACGTGACGGGCTTCGGCGGAAATCATTTGTATCACAACAATGGAAACGGGACTTTCACCGATGTCACTGCGAAGGCCGGTGTGGCAGGATCGGGCTGGTCGACGAGCGCCGCCTGGGTTGATTTGGATAGCGATGGGTATCTGGACCTGGTGGTATTGCGGTATCTGGATTGGGACTTTGCCGATGTCTGGTGTGGCGAGCACCGGGAAGGTTATCGAGCCTACTGTCACCCCGAGAATTTCAAGGCCGTTTCCCCGTTGGTGTATCACAACAATGGCGACGGCACATTTTCGGAAGTTGCGTCGAGACTTGGATTGGCTAAACCCGCGAAAGGCCTGGGTGTCGCCTTCGAGGACTACGACAAGGATGGCCATCCGGATCTGTTCTTCGCCAACGATTCGATGCTCGAATATCTCTACCATAACAAGGGAGACGGAACGTTTGAGGAAGTGGGGCTGACGGCAGCGGTGGCGGCTGATGCGGACGGGCGAACGTACGCCGGGATGGGCGTGGACTTCGCTGATTACAAGAACACGGGATGGCCAGCCTTGCTGGTCACGGATCTGGCGAACCAACGGTACTCTCTATATGAAAATAACCGCGATGGCTCGTTCAATTACGTGAGCCAGGAGACTGGTATCGGAAAGATGACGCTGCTTCATTCCGGCTGGGGTGTCCGGTTTCTCGATTACGACAACGATGGCTGGAAGGATTTGATGATTGCGCAAGGACACGATCTGGACACGATCGAATTGACGGCCCCGACTCTTCGCTACCGCGAACATTTGCTGCTTGCTCATAATGACGGCGGCAAGAGTTTTGCGGATGTTTCGAGCGAATCGGGAACAGTGTTTCAACAGAATTGGGTGGGACGCGGCTTGGCGATCGGCGACCTTGACAACGACGGGCGATTGGATGCGGTAGTGACGACGAATGATGGTCCCGCGTATGTGCTCCACAACGAAATTGTAAACAGCAATCACTGGTTGCTGCTGACACTTGTAGGGCACAAGAGCAATCGAGATGCAATTGGAGCGCAAATAAGAATTGTGACCGGCGATGGGCCGCAGTACGCGATGGTCACTACTGCCGGCAGCTATCTATCTTCTGGGGACAAACGAGTGCACTTCGGGCTCGGCAAGCAAACGCAAGTATCAACGATTGAGATTCGGTGGCCCAGCGGAATCACGCAAATACTGAAGGATGTTCGCGCAGATCAGATTTTACAAATCGATGAACCGGCGCCTGTTCGCGGCTCCTCGGCGGGCGCACCGTGAACTGCCTGATGCGCCTCCGAGCGGTGTGGTTCGGCCTTACGCTCGCGGCGTTGAATCTCATTTCCCAGCCAGTCGGTTTTGGGCAGACAGAAGCGGGGTACGAGAAGGCCAAGGATGCTTTCCAGAGTGGAAAATATCTGGAAGCCGTTTCGTTGTTCGAAGCTCTGGAATCCGCGGAGCCTGGGAAAACCGACGCGCTGCTCTATTCGGCCAAGGCCAGCATCCATCTGCAAAAATTCGCCGATGCGGACAATAGTCTTCGGCGCTACCTGGCAAAGAATTCGGAGTCAGCTAACGGCTACTACCTGCTGGGTTATGTCCTGCACCGGGAAAACCGGCCCGCGGAATCGCTGGAGGTCTACACAAAAGCGGCAAAGATTACGCCGCCCACCGGCGACGACCTGAAAATTGTGGCGCTCGATTACGAACTTCTGAATGACAACGCGGAGACGATGCGGTGGCTGGAACGCGCGGTCACGATGGACCCAGGCAACAAAGATGCCTGGTACTATCTCGGGCGCGCCTATTACACGGCTTCGCGAATTCCGGATGCGCGGGCAGCATTTGAGCGAGTTCTTCGCTTGGAACCGCGGGAAGCGAGGGCCGAAAATAATCTTGGCCTGATCTTCGAATCAGGCGGGAAAACGGATGATGCGCTTGCGGCTTACCGCAACGCGATCGCCTGGCAAAAGGAAGACTCTCCCTCTTCGGAACAACCGTACTTGAATCTGGGGAGCCTGCTGGTTACGCTCGATCGCGCCGAAGAAGCCATTTCACCACTGCGAAAGGCTGCGGAGCTGGCGAGCTCAAATTCGCAATGCCATTTGCGGCTCGGCACCGCATATTTGCATTTGAACCGGCTAGACGAAGCGCAGAAAGAGTTGTTGGAAGCGGTCCGGCTTAATCCGGGGGATGCGACCGCCCACTATCAGCTTGGACGCTACTACAAACAGGCAAAGAATCTGCAAGCTGCGAAAAAGGAATTCGACCGAGTTTCGGAAATTCAATCGGCGGAAGTGCAAAATTTGAAGCGGCCAAAGAATTAACAGTGCTGCCCGCACCGCCAGAGCAAGGTGGCCGCCGCGTTTCCCGGAAGCGTGTACACCGCGTGTTTCTTTTCCCACCCCACGTTAAAGGTGACAGGTTTTGAACCGCTGTTCAGCACAAGCAAGACCAGGGAACCATCCGGGTTTCGGAAGGCAACGTCTTCGAGGCTGCCCGGACCGAAGGTGTTCGAATCGATGCGGCGCGCGCCGGGTTGCACAAATTTGCTGACGTGAGCCAGCGCCGTGAAATCAACCGTCGGAATCGCCTCGGCCCCGGTGTCGTCAACTTTCACGGTGATCACTCCGCGGCAATTCTTGCATCCGCCCAGATGCGGATCGTGATTCTGGTCCAGCGCCAGATTCCAAAGGATTACGCTGCGTGACCAGTTGCGCGTCGAGTCAATGATCAGGCGAACTTGCTCGTCAAGCAGGTTCCCTTTTTGCCAGCTGCCACCAGAGCATTCCGTCATCCAGATCGGAAGATCGGGAAAGCGTTCGTGCAGCTCGGACTGGGCGACGGCGTTGCCGCCATAACAATGGATAGCGATGCCGGAGGCGTAAGCCGTGGCCTTTGCGTCGGCCAGGATTTCGATCGGATAGCGAGTCAAATCCCAATTGTGATCGAAGATGAAAATCTTGGTGCGGAGGCCAGCCGCGCGGAATGCCGGACCGAGGGCGGAACCCAAAAATGCAGCCTGCTCGCTGGAGGACATGAGGAGACTGGGATAGTCGGCTTCGCTATTCAACGGTTCATTTTGAATTGTCACACCGAAAATGGGGACACCCGCCTGCTCATAGGCTTTTACAAATTTCACGAAATACCCGGCCATGGCATCGTAGTTCTCCGGCCGCAGCGTCCCCTGCACCAGCGAATCGTTGGATTTCATCCATGCGGGAGGGCTCCAGGGTGTGGCCAGGATTTTAATCCGCGGATTGATCTTCAGCGCAGCGCGCAGCACGGGGATGATGTACCGCTGGTCTTTCTCGATGGAAAAGCGGTGCAATTCGGTGTCCGACGCACCGGGAGGCATGTCGTCATACGTGTAATCTTCCAGGGCAAAGTCGCTCGCGCCCATCGGCTGCCGCAACAGAGTAAGTCCGATGCCCTTCTCGCGATCAAATAACATCTCCATGACCTGTTGGAATTGCGAGTCGGAAAGTTTGTTGCGCAGCAGCCAGGCCGAGGAGTCCGTGATCGAAGCACCAAAACCATCGATTTCCTGGTAGCGAACGGCATCGTTCACAAAGATTGTCAGTTCGGGAGCGCGTTTCTGACCAAACGAAATCCGGCTGCGCTCCTCGGGCTCGCCAATTGTGTGCTCCGTCGATTCAAATACACGCACCTGGCCGGCCGCAAGATTTGGAGCAGCGGCGCGCTCTTGCGCTTTTGCAACCGAATGATGCATCGCGGCAAACATGCAAATCAATAACAGCTTCTTCATTGGGCGCACAGCAGGCTCCGGGGGAAACAGTGATGCGTACGATTACTGGTTCGGAGGCGGCCCTTCGGTTCCTTCGGGCGCCACGGCATCTGAATCCTTTTTTTGCTGAAACTGCTTCATTTTCTTCTGCGAGCCTTCCAGCTCGGCATCCTTGAACTTCTGGAACATGGCGAATGCCTGCTGTGCTTCCTGCGTTCGGTGCAGTCGGCGCAAAACGGTCCCCAACTGGTACCAAGTCTGTTCAAGGACGTCTTGATCCGAATCGGCTTTGGTGGCCCGTTCGAAATCCTCGAGGGCTGCCTGATCATTTCCAAGCAACATCTCGGCGCGGCCAAGATTGTAGTCCGCATGGCGCAGTCCGGGGCGCAATTTCAATGCCGCCACGATCATCTGTTTTCCCTGCGCGGCATTTCCCTTTTCCGTCAGCAGGACGCCCAGCTTGTATTGTGCAACGACGTTGTCCGGATCGATTTCAAGTTCCTTGCGGAAAGCCTCCTCGGCTTCTTGCATTTTGCCGATAATCCGGTATTCCGTACCCAATTCTTCGTGGAGGCGGGGTTCACGAGGGGCGAGTTGAATGGCCGCCTCGTATTCAGCGATCGCGTCCGTGTGGCGTTCCGCGTCGGCATTGGCTTCCGCAAGTATTTGCCGAACGCGCCAGGATTTCGGATCCGCGCGAAACATCCGCGCATAGCTGTCCTTCGAGACGAACAGATGCGCCTGGCCGCGGTGGTAGAGAATGTCCACGTTGTCCGGAGCAAGCTTCGCCGCTTTGTCCAGGGCTTCAACCGCGTTGTCGCTATCTCCCATTTCCAACTCCACCATCCCCAGCCACATCCAGGCATTGGCATCTTTGGGATAGGCGGCTGTCTCCTTGCGCAATGAGGCGACGGCGGCGTCTAGCTGGCTGATGCGGAATTGGGCGATGCCGAGAAACAGGTTGGCTCCACGCAGGTGTGGTTTAAGTAGCAGAGCTTTCTTGAAGCTGGCAATAGCCTCTTCGTGCCGCCCCTGTTCTTCACGAACCAAGCCGAGGTTCAAGTACGCTTCCGCAAACGTCGGCGATTGTTTCACAATTTCCGCGAAACCATCGCCTGCTTGCTCCAGATTCCCCTGCCGCATTGCTTCGGATGCCTGCCTGAATTTCGCCGCGGTTTCCGCAGGGATCTGCGCACGCGAGGGCTGGGCAACGAGCAGCAAAAGGATGCCGAAGGACAGCGGCGCGAGGAAAAGCTTCGCGATCCAAAGGGATGAGAAGAAGAATTCTGAGGCTTGAAGAATAAAGCAATGCGGCTTCATCCGTGCTTTCACCCTGTGAGTTTACACCATTCTGAAAACCGGAATGAACCAGGCCGGTGGCATGAAAAGCCCCCTGCTGCGGGGTGCGCAACAGGGGGCAGGAGTAAATATGAAACGACCTTCGTTCTAGAACTGGTAGCGCAGGGTGAGCTGAATCTGGCGGGTGGGGCTAATGACGGCCCCGCCGGGATAATTTTTGGGAACGCCAAAACTTGTATTCCAGTCATTGGGCGCGCCGTTCAGTGTGCCAAAGACATGGCGATTAAAAGCGTTTGGAATGTCCACCTTAAAGACGATGACATGATTTTCGTGGATTGTGGTGCGCTTGATGATCGAAAAGTCTTCATTGTCGTAGTTTTGGCTGCGGACATTGCCCAACACCAAGGGGGCATTGCCGTAAACATAGCCACGCTGAGCTACAAGACTCGAGGGGTTCGGGTCCAGAAACGCTGCACAATTAAAGAAATTATTGGAGCCCTTCGGGGTGAAAGTGCCATCGGCATTTTCGTTGCAACCTGTTCCCAATGCCGGATTAAAAGACGAGTGGTTGGGATCGAGGATTGGCACACCCGGTATCAGGCTGAACCGAAATGCTCCGTCCGTAGCAGGAGGGGTATTGGAAACGTAGGTGTTCAGGATGGTTGGTGATCCCGTTTGATACCGAAGGATTCCGGCTACCTGCCAACCTCCAAGAACTTTGCTGGCGATACCTTGGCTAAAATGCTTCTTCCCTGGACCCGCAGGAAGCTCGTAGATGTAGCTGAGAACCAAGGTATGGGGTGTGTCCTGGTAGCTCAGGGCCTTTTGCGATTTCGGATTAAACGGATTCTGAGCGGCAAACTCGTTCGAGGAGAATCCAGAAAAGACCGGGATGGCGCTGTCCGCGTTCGTGAGCGTTTTTGAGTATGTATAGGATGCCAAGAGATTCAAGCCGTTGCGGAATCGACGCTCTAGCTTTGCCTGAAATGCGTTGTAGGTGGAAATTCCCAGATTCTCAAGGCAGGAGCACATATTGTTGTTGCTCCCACCGATGTCCAGAAACTGTGGATACGGGCGCAACAACTGGGCGACTGTGTCGTTTCCGCTTCCGCCATATAGCGGTTCAAACCAATTGGGGACGGTTACGCCAAGGCTCGCGAGAGTCGTCTGCCCATCGGCACTCGTTACGGAGGAGGCAAGATGGTTTCCAAGATTGTAGTACTTGGGATTAAGCGCGTTGACCTGCGCAATGTTGGTGTGTAAGTGATCGCCCTTGATTCCGACATAACCCACACTGAGAATCAGGTCTTGGGCCAGCTGTTTCTGGATTTCGAAAGTCCAATTTTGAGTTCTGCCTGGGCGGCCATAACCGGGAGCGATATACCCCACATTTTGTCCATTCAACCGGGTGGGATCTGTTGAGTTTGAAGGCAGGGGATAGCTGGGGAAGCCCGCTGATAATTTCTGAACAGAACTAAACTTGTCTTGCGACTGAAAATTGGGATTGGCGGTTGTACCGCTGCTGAATTGAACCGAACCCGTTGGAAGGTCATCGTAGTAGATGGCCGCGTAGTAAACGGCGTAACCTCCACGAAAGACGATATTGTGAATTCTGCCGAAGAGGGCGTTCGGTGCGTAGGCAAGGCCAACTCGAGGTCCGAAGTCTTTGAACCAAGTTTTCCCTAAGTTCGCGTATGGTCCATAAACAAGAGCTCCGGGTGCTCCGTCTGCCCCAGAATTCGGCAAATTCAACTCAAGGTTTGACTGGGCTCCGTGAGCTTCATTGCGAGTTGTATCGAAGTCGTAGCGCAAGCCGAGGTTGAGCGTGAGATCACTACGCACCTTGTAGTCGTCCTGGATGTATCCAGCAAAGTAATTAGAATTCAAGCGCGGATTCACCGAGGATACCGTGAGGAGCTCGGAATTGGGGAGCCCCAGCAAGAAACTGGCAAACGGATCGCCGGTTTGTCCGTCGCCCGGCGTATAGGCAGTCTGATAATTATAGAAAGAGTACGCCGGCGAGGTGTTGCCGATGGGTAAAACCGTATACTGATACGCTCTCCACTCCAGCCCGAAATTGACAGAGTGCCGTCCCGTCACCCAGGAGACACTATCCGAGGTCACAAGGCTATTGGGGATATGTCCGTCGTAATTGCCAGTGCTAAGGGATTGGTAAGCAAAGCCGGAGGGAGCGCCGTTGAAGGAAAATTGCGGGAAAACAGGACCGCTAGCTCCTGTGATACCCAAAACTGCGGGCCAATCCGACGTGCCGTTTGCGCTTTCGCCCTTGCTGAGGTTGTTAAGCCGATTAAAGCCAATCACAAAGGTATTCAGCCAGTTACTGCTGACCGTATAGTCCCAGCCGAACCGGAGATAATGCGTTTTGTTGGTATTAAAGAAATTGGGATCTAAGATTCCGGGAATCGTGGGATTGCCATTGAGTACGCTCTGATCCCTGTCACTGTAGGAGAAAAACAATTTATGCCTGGTAGTGAGGTTTTCATCAATGCGAAAAGACATCGTCGTGTCGTTGATCGGCGTGTTGGAAATGAAGCTAAAGTTAGTTTTGTCGGAATCGGTGGGTGTCTTGTTTGGATGAACATTAAGATACGTCAGAACCTTGAGCGCCACTGGATCAAGCGCGGTAGGAATCTTGTTGCCGGGGAATGCTGTCCGGCACTGGACGGGATTCCCATTAACAATCACTGTTTGCGTCGTGGAAGGATCAAAAATCTGTCCCTGGATGAGAGGCGAGTTGTCGCACGGATTAAGAGCGGGGGTGTTACCGTTCATGATCTGGGCGCCCAATAATTCGGAAAAATCGCCGGACCGTTCAGCGTCAGTGGGTATATAGGTTGTGCTAGTTGTGCCTTTGTTATTGCGATATTGCTCGTACGAGAAGAAGAAGAAGGTTTTATTGTGTCCGTTGTAAAGCTTCGGGATCCAAACGGGCCCGCCCAAGCTTCCGCCGAAGTCGTTCTGATGATCGCGTGGTTTGGGAAGCGATTGAGTGTTGTTGCCCCACGAATTCGCATCCAATTTGTCATTTCGATACAAGTCAAAGACCGCACCGTGATATGCGTTGGAGCCGGATTTCGTAGTAAAGCTTTCAACCCCCCCTGACGTACGGCCGAACGTCGACGAAAAAGTGGAGGTCAATACTTTGAATTCCTGCAAGGCCTCGACGGAAGGAGCGGTCTGGTCGAACGCTGATCCGCTGTCCGCACGCGTAGTGCTGACACCATCTAGAAGAACTTCCGTGCCAAAGTTTTGCCCGCCTGAAAGTTTCGACTGGAAGATGCCCGACGAATTGTTGCCGTTCGTATTGGTTCCGGGACCTTGGGTACCCGGAGCCAGGAAAACAAAAGTCTCGGGCGAACGGAGGAAGCTTTGACCAGAGGCATTGATCGAGAACGGCAAATCTTCGATTTGCCTGGTTGTAACCACAGTACCGACTTCGGATGTTTCCGTTTGGATACGCGGAGCATCGGCCATTACGGTCAGGGTCTCTTTCACGTTGCCGGGCTGCAGAGTGATATCGAACGAGACCGTGGTATTGATCTGCACCACGACTCCAGTCAGTTCGCTAACCTTGAAGCCGGGTGCGGTGACGGAAATGTTATAAGTTCCGAGGACGAGGTCGCTTAGCCGGTAAGCGCCCGTAGAGCTGGAAACAGTGTTATATACGCTGTGAGTTTCGACACCCGTTGCTGCGATTTGAGCGCCAACAACAGCCCCGCCGGAGGAGTCCACGATGGATCCGGCGATCGCGCCGTTACTGGTTTGCGCGCGGAGAGAAAGCCCCGCAAAGATGAACAAAACTGCAACAGCCAGCAAGCGCCCTGCAGCAACGAACAACGACCACATAGCTCACCCTCCAGCCCCACTTCTTAACGGAGACACAAACGCCGCCGCCCCGTTGTTCCAAAGAATGCCAGGAAAAGACTACGGGAATGAAACCTCGGCAAGGAGAAATTAAACTGCATTTCACCCTCAAAAGAGGTACCAACCACTGAACAACCCACATACGTCGTCTGCCACCATATCTCAAACAACAACTCACCTTCCAAGCAGAGCATAACTATCTGCAGACTTTCAGACCACCGGCAAAACGCCCGCATGAAAGCAGTGTGTGCAACCGCTTTCAGAAACCGGTTGCTTTGTATGCGTTTATCAGTGCCACCGGAGGCTTGTCAAGTTCTTTTTCTTATTGCCATCTTGTTTTTCGATGGTCATACTCTGCGCCTGTAAATCATGATACGTTGGCGCATTAGTGACCATCGTTGGGGAAATGCGCTCTCCCGCGCTGCCCAACACTTTGACAGCGCAACGTCAACTTGGCAGCAGGGACCAGTTTCGTGGAGGAAAACGGATGAGCCACACAATGAGGGAAGTGGCCAAACGCGCCGGAGTCTCTCCTGCTACGGTCTCCCGAGTCCTCAACAAGACCAGCTATATCTCTGTGGAGACCCAGAGGCGTGTTTTAGAAGTTGTCAGGCAATTGAAATACTTCAAGAATGTACATGCCCGTCGGTTGGCCACTGGCCGGAGCGACTTATTCGGGCTGGTGATTTCGGAAATCGCCAACCCGTATTTCCCCGAAGTCATTCGTGGATTCCAAGCTGCCGCTTGGGATCGCGGGTTTGACGTCATTCTTTGCAACACCCAATACGACCAAGCGCGAACAAAATCCATACTGCGGAAGCTGATCGAAAGTGACGTCCGCGGAGTCGCGGTGATGACTTCGTCGATCGACAAGCCCACCGCTTCAGAACTCATAGACGCAGGAATTGGCGTGGTGTTTTGCAACGTCGGCCCAGCCGAGAAGCTCGTAAGCACCATTTCGATAGACTATCAGCGGGGTATCGAGCAGGCCATCGAGCATATCGTAGGACTCGGCCATCGTCGCGCCGCGGTCATTGCTGGACCAGACGACAGCCGTACCGCCATGACAATCAAGGACGCGCTGGTTGCTGGATTGAAAAAAAGAAACCTCAACCCATTTCCGGTGATCAACAGTAACTACCACGTCGATGCAGGCGCCTCCGCGGTACGCGCCATGCTTTCAACCACCGATAAACCCACGGCAATCTTTTGCGGCAGCGACCTTATCGCCCTGGGTGCCATGAGTGCTCTCGAAGAGGCTGGTGCGGGGATTCCGGAAGATATCTCCGTTATCGGCATCGACGACATCTCCTTTGCTTTTCTGGCACGGCCGCCGCTGACCACCATCCGGGTGCCCCGCGAGCGCGTGGGGACGACCGCCTTCGAGGCATTGGATAGGATGCTGAAGCTGAAACGGCGAAAAGGTGCGGACTACTATTTGGAAACAGAACTGGTCGTTCGCAGGTCGACCGCGACTGCCCGGTAGAGTCGTGTTCAACGAGTGTAGAAAAGGCGGCAATCGGGAGAGCTCGGCCAGACTGCGGCAGGCGCAAGATCAGTCCACAAATTGGTTTGCAACAAGGAAAAAATCAAGATAGTTCTAAGTTGCCGGCAGGTTCCAAAGCTAAAAGAAAAGGGCTTGACGGCGGGGATAGGGAGAGCTTACAAAAATGGTTGTGTGAAACCGGTTTCAGTAGGCGTTTTCATGGCCTTCCCGATTTCTCAGGTTTACTCCGAGCGAGTTGTATCGAACTCATGATCCATCTCCTGGATGACATATTTCGTCGGCCAAACTCTTTTCGTTCCACGGTGGAATCCTGCGGGATGCCAATCTGGAAATGCCCGAGGACGTTTCCGTGATCGGCTTCGACGAAATCCAACTGGCGGCGTACCATACCCCCCGGCTAACCACGATTCGGCAACCTCTGCGGGATATGGGGGAAACCGCGGCGAAAATATTGTTGCAGCGGCTGCAGGGATCCCGCGATTATCCGGTGGAATTTGCCGTTCCACCCGAACTGGTTATCCGCGAAACCATCGCTGCTGCCAATCCGAAGCGCCGTCTGCAGAGCACATAAATTAAACAAAGTGCCTCCGCATGTTTCCGGATCTGAGTAGGACCGGCTAAAAGCAGGAGAATCCAAATGGACCGGATGAAGAAAACTCTGCAAGCTGTTCGCAAGCTGGGCGTGATCTGCATGGTTGCTGTGGTGTTTCAGGCGGCTGGAACCGCGCAGAGTGCGCAATCCGCCCAGACCGAAATCGACAAGCGGGTTGAAACTCTGCTGGGCAAATTGACCCTCGATGAAAAAATTGTGCTGCTGGGCGGAGTGAATGATTTTTTCACGCAGCCTATTCCGCGCGTCGGAATACCTTCGCTGAAGATGTCGGACGGGCCGATGGGGGTTCACGATTACGGACCGACGACTGCCTATCCGGCGGGCATCGCGCTGGCCGCTTCCTGGGATGAGGAGCTGGCGAAGCGTGTGGGAATTTCGATGGGCAAAGACGCCCGCGCGCGGGGGGTGCACATCATTCTGGCGCCGGGGATGAATATCTACCGTTCGCCGCTGAACGGAAGGAATTTCGAATACTTCGGCGAGGATCCGTTTCTGGCGTCGCGGATGGCGGTCGGCGTGATCGAAGGCATTCAATCGCAAGGAGTGGTGGCGACGGCGAAACACTTCATCGCCAATAATTCAGAGTACGGCCGCATGGATCACAGTTCAGATATGGATGAGCGGACGATGCGGGAAATCTACCTGCCTGCGTTTGAGGCTTCCATAAAGGAAGCGAAGGTGGGCGCGGTGATGGATGCCTACAACCTGGTGAATGGCGTACACATGACCCAGAACGGCCTGCTGAATGAAACCATCGCGCGAAAAGAATGGGGATTCCGCGGGATCATGATGAGCGATTGGGAAGCCACTCACGACGGAATCGGCGCTGCAAACAACGGGTTGGACCTGGAAATGCCATCCGCCGCGCACGTGAATGCGAAAGCGCTTCTGCCCGCGCTCCAGCGGGGAGACGTAACGTTAGCGACGATCGATGAAAAAATAAGGCGAATCCTTCGAACGGCGATCCAGTTTGGTTTTCTGGACCGGCCGCAACTGGACAGCAGCGTCCCGTTGTATAGCCAAGCGGGGCGGCAGATCGCGCTGGAAGAAGCGCGGAACGGAATGGTGCTGCTGAAGAACGACCGCCACTCTTTGCCTTTGGACCGGCAAAAGTTGCGCACGATCGCGGTTCTGGGGCCGAACGCTTATCCCTCGGTCGTTGGCGGTGGGGGAAGTTCTCTGACGGCGCCCTACAATTCCCTGAGCTTTCTGGAGGGCATCAGCAACGCGGGGGGAAGCAATCTGCAGGTCTTGAGCGTCTTCGAAACTCCCTCTATCGACGCGATAGTTGGGCAAACCGAGTTTGTGACGGCTCCCGGTGGAAAGCCGGGGCTGCGAGGCGAGTATTTTGCGAACGCGGAATTCCAGGGAGCGCCGATGCTGGTCCGCACAGATGAGCGGATCGATTTCCGATGGGGTGATGGAAGTTTCGCGGAAGGCGCGCCCGTCGATCATTTCGCGGTGCGCTGGAGCGGATATTTTGTTCCCAAGACCGAAGATGACTACCGGTTTTACACTTCGGCGGACGACGGTGTGCGGTTGTTTATTGATGATGAGTTGGCCATCGACGATTGGAAACCTCATGCCGAAACGCTGAATACATGTTTGAGGCATTTACAAGCCGGCCGGGCCTATAAGCTGCGCCTGGAATTCTTCGAAAACATCGGCACGGCGACGGTGCGGTTTGGCATCGGAACCGCTTCGCTTCAGTTTAGTGAAGAGACCAAAAAAATCGCCGCTGCCGCAGATGCGGTGATTCTTTGCATGGGCTTCGGCCCTAATACGGAGTCCGAGGGGTTTGACCGGCCGTTTCGCTTGCCGAAGGGGCAGGATGAGTTCATTGAACAAGCGGCGGCCATCAACAAAAATGTAGTGGTGGTGCTAAACGCGGGCGGCAACTTGGATATGAGCCGGTGGCTCGACAAAGTGCCGGCTTTGCTCATGGCCTGGTATCCGGGACAGGAAGGAGGGCGGGCGCTGGCGCAGGTTCTGTATGGAGAGTACAGTCCCTCTGGAAAATTGCCGGCCACGTTTGAACGGAAGTGGGAGGACAACCCGGTCTTCCGCAGTTATTTTCCGCAAAAAGGCGACAAGCATGTGGAGTACACGGAAGGAATTTTTGTGGGCTATCGTGGATACGAAAAAAACGGCGTGAAGCCGCAATTCCCATTTGGGTTCGGCCTCTCCTACACCACTTTCGGTTACAGCGATTTGAGAATGGAGACTCCGGATAAAAGTACTGGCGCGGTCGTGGACGTTTCCTTCCAGGTGGAAAACACGGGTGACCGCGAGGGCGCGGAAATTGCGGAGGTCTATGTCGGGGACCCGCAGAATGGCCCGCCGCGGCCGGTGAAGGAATTAAGAGGCTTCGTGAAAATTAATCTTAAACCGGGAGAAAAAAAGCACGTTAACGTACAACTGGACCGCCGCGCTTTTTCCTGCTACGACGCGGTCAAGCACGCGTGGACCGCGCCACCTGGAGAGTATGGAGTCCTGGTAGGCAGTTCTTCGGCGGATATTCGCTTGAAGGGAAACTATATTTTTGCCCGGCAATAGCGGCCTGAGGCGCCTTGTAGCCAAATCCTATCGGCGGCGCGCAAGGAACTGATTCAGCCCGGGAAAGAAAATGCGACAAATCGGGCGGAACTCCGGAGTGTAGCGGTGCATTCTCGTCGAACATTCTTGACTCAAGCCGGCGCCCTGGCCGCCGGCGCCATTGGCCCGCCTCGTCCTGCCTCTGCGTCTGGTGCTGACACTCCGGACATGACACTGCTAGAAGCAGTGAGTCTCTGTGGCGAATGGTGGTTTCGCAAAGATCCCGGAAGCGCCGGCGAGCAGCAACTTTGGCACGAAACCCGCGAAACCAGCAATTCCTGGCGCAAAATAAATGTGCCGCACACCTGGCAAGTTGATCCGGCATTTGTCGAGTATCGTGGTGCTGCCTGGTACCTGCGAACGTTCGAGGCTCCGGTTGAATGGCAAGACTCTACGGTACGACTTGAGTTTGAAGCTGTATTCCACACCGCCAAAATCTGGGTAAATGGGCAATTGGCCGGAGAGCATGTCCGCAAAGGCTACACTGCGTTCATGCTGGATATCACTCACCTGCTGCGCACGGGAAGTTCCAACATTATTGCAGTGCGAGTTGACAATGCGTTCGATGAACACATGGTGCCGAGAGGTCGTTCCAGTGATTGGGCACATGACGGAGGCATCTACCGGCCGGTGCAATTGTTGGTCACACCGAAAACCTTTGTCGAGCGAATTGATATTGAAGCTGTTCCCGATCTCGAAAGCGGGGACGCGAAGATTGCCATTACCGCCCATTTTCGGAACGCCAGTTCGAAAGATTGGAGTGGAAGAGTCTTCTTTCGAATTATTGACGACGCGACCGGCTCGACAGTGTTGACCATTTCCGGCACCCCGAAGCTCACCATCAAAAGCGCGACGAGCCAGACAGCAAAATATCCGGCCACGCTGCCCAAGGCGAAGTTGTGGCATTTCGATCACCCGAATCTCTACCGGCTTATTTTTTCAATCGCCGGCGGACAAGAAAGTCATCGACTCGCGGTGACATTCGGAGTGCGAAAACTGGAGGTAAAGGGAAACGGCTTTTATCTGAACGGCGAGCGCGTAAGGCTGATGGGAGTGGAGCGCATGGCCGGGAGCAACCCGGAGTTTGGAATGGCGGAGCCCAGCCAATGGATCACGCATGATCACGACGACTTGAAGCAGTTGAATTGCGTGTTCACACGCGTTCATTGGCCTCAGGATAAAAGGGTTCTCGACTACTGCGATCGGCACGGCATTCTGATGCAATGCGAAATCCCGGCTTGGGGCTACGACACATTTGCCGGCATGGGAGCAGAACCCGACGCCGATATCCTGGAAAACGCCCGCGAACAATTGCAGGAAATGATCGCGCGCGACCGGAACCATCCCTCGATCGTGGTCTGGGGCCTTTGCAATGAGATTGGCGGGCAAAATCCTCCCGCGTATCGATTCGCAAAGCACATGTTGGAAGAGGCGAAGAGGCTGGATCCCAACCGGCTTTGTTCCTATGCCTCGAACTCGCTGGACAAAACACCGGAACGCGACGCGGCTGGACTGATGGACTTTGTCGAAGCGAATGAATATTTTGGCAGCTGGGCCGCGGGAACTCCTGTGGAGGTGGCCAGGTATCTGGATAAAATTCACGCCGCATTTCCCGGCAAGCCCGTGGTCATTTCCGAGTACGGATACTGCGCCTGTAAGGAGGAGCGTCCCGAAGGGGACGGGCACAGGATCGAAATTCTGCGATCCCACGACGCGATTTTCCGCTCCAGGGATTTCGTGGCCGGAGCGATTTTCTTCTGCTACAACGACTACCGCACTCACGTCGGGTATAGCGGCCTGGGCGCGCTGAAGCAAAATGTGCACGGTGTCGTGAATCTATGCGGCGCGCAAAAAGCTTCTTATGATGTCTTGCGACGGGAATCGAGTCCGGTCGACTCGTTAACCGTGGAAAACCACTTAAATGCCTTCAAACTCGGGCTAAAGACACGGTATGACGTCCCGATGTACAGGCTTCGGGGCTATAAGCTCAGGGGAACTTTTTATGGCGCAGGCGAAATCCCGCTGGAACGCCAGGAGGTAGACCTTCCGGAAATCGCTGCCGGAGCAGAGACTACCGCTGCGTTGAACTTCAGTCAGGCCGGCGTACCGCAGCTGGTTAAATTTGAGGTATTGCGGCCCACTGGCTTTTCGGCCTATACCTACGACTGGAAACCATAATTCACTCTGACCATGCGCAAAATCATTGTCTTGTGTATTTGCTTTTTCCCTCTGCCACTTCATGCCGCGCAGCGGGAAAACCTCGCAGCCTGGTTCGTCGATTCCCTGGTCAAGGTTTTTCCTGACAGCTCAGCAAAAACATCAAAGTCTGGGGTGGCTCTGGAATCGGCCCGGAATGGGCACACCAGTCTGCAAGTTGCACTGCGTTCCGATTCACACCTTGTAGTCCAAGTGCGCGTCATCTCTCCACATTTGGAGAAGGCAACACTTAATGTCCGGGCATACCGAGTTGGTATTGTGAACGTGAACTCTCATCCTGCCGACACACCGGTCGACGAAGTGGTGCGTCCGGAACTGGGTCCATATCCCGATCCTTTGTTCCCACTAGAGAAAAATATCGCTCTAGAAGCATCCCAAACCCAGTCAGTCTGGCTTTCCGTCTATACACCGGAGGAAACGCGTCCAGGTATTTATCGAGGCGTGGTCCAGATCAACTCCGGGAAGCAGAAACTAAGGCTGCCCTTTCGCGTAGAAGTATTCGCAGCAACCGTGCCGAAAGAACAAAAGCTCTGGGTAACGAATTGGCTCTGGTTCGAACACGAACGGATGACGAATCACTATCCCCAATTGAAGTCACACCCGGATCGCTATTGGAAGATATTGGAGAACATCGGACACACGATGGCGGACTACAAACAAAATGTCGTATTCGTTCCGGTGCGGGCTCTTGCTAAGCCGCAACTTGCGGAAGGTGCGGTTCAATACGATTTCGGTTTAGTCGACCGGTGGATTGAAATCTTTGACAGGGCTGGCATGGCTCGCCTGATCGAGGGGGGCCACTTGAGTGGACGGCTCGGCGGTGGATATGACTCGCCTTATGTGATCCCGACGGACCTGGTTGAAAACGGCAAGATTGTGAGTAAGGAACTGCCTGCAGAGGATCCGCGCGCAGAACAGAATCTCCGGGAGTTTTTGCGGCAACTTCGCAATCACTTGAAAGAGAAAGGCTGGCTCGGCCGCTACGTCCAACATATTCATGACGAACCGCATGGAACAGAGATGCCTATCTACAAGCGCTTCGTCCATATCGTCAGCGAGGAACTGCCAGGAGTGCCCACGCTGGACGCCATAAGTCTTCAGGAAGATATTCCCAACCAGGAGGAATCCACGATTTGGGGTGTCAAAGCTCGGCACTTTCGATAATCGGCTCGATGCAATCGCTGTGCACAAGGCGCGCGGCGGCCAAAGTTGGTACTACATTTGTTTGGACCCGCGCGGCAAGTATCTAAATCGGTTTATCGATTTTCCCTCGCTTAAGGTGCGCCTCCTGCCCTGGGTGAACTATCGGTACGGGCTTACTGGCTACCTGCACTGGGGCGGGAATTTCTGGACGGATCGGCCCTTCGAAAATGTTCAACCGGATTGGGGTGGAGGAATCACACTTCCCGCCGGTGATAACGCGATCGTTTACCCTGACCCAAAACACGAGGGGGTATTCGTATCGGTGCGTCTTGAGGTGATGCGGGAGGGTATCGAGGACTACGAGCTGCTAACGGAAGCGGCTCGGCATCAACCGAAACGCACCGACGCGCTGGCCCGGACGGCAATGCCGGGATTCACCGATTACGTTCGCGATGTCATTGAGTTCCGAAAGTTCCATCACGAACTGCTTGTGCTGGCGACCGAGACCCATCGGCAACGATGAGGTACGAGATATTTCTGCCCACATCCTTGGCGGAAATTAAGTCACTGGAGCCGGCGTCGCGTCCGGATCGGCCTTATTTCTCCGCTGGAGTGAGAACGATACTGCGATAAGCTACGTGCCCTTTTTCGCTTCCCTGAAGATAGATGGGGCCGGGCAGCTCCTCGTGACTATCCAGCGCGCCGCCGGTGATTCCCGGGATCTCCTTGTGATCGATGATGGTCTGGCCGTTTTGAACGACGGTGATCCATCGCCCGATCAGAGTGATATCGAAGCTCTGCCACTCTCCAGGCTTTCGCGGCAGTTCCGGTACAGGCGCCAGAAACCCGTAGACGCCCCCTGTATGATGGCTCGGCGGTTCCTCGGCAGAATCCGTCTCCACCTGAACTTCATACCGGCCGCGCAGGTATACGCCACTATTGGAGTTGGCATCGGCCTTAAATTCGACGTGCAATTTGAAATCTTGAAACTTGGAATCGTTGATCAGCTCCGGACCATTTCCCGGGGTAATTAAATTGCCGCTCTCAACCTTCCACACCGTCGTTCCGGGTCCATTCATTTTCCAGCCAGTCAAATCTTTTCCGTTAAACAAAGGGATCTGCTTTCCCCACTTGGGTTCACCGCTTGGCTTCAAGGCGGGAGCTCGCCGGCCGGTCCATTGCCAAGTCTTTCCGTCGGGTCCATTCAGCGTCCCCGACAGCGTTTTTCCAACGAGCGTGCCTTCGAAAACCAGATCGGCCGGACTGGCTTCCTCATCTTTTGGAGAAACGAAAGTTAGCCGGTCCCTTGACAGCTCAACCTTCGGAAGTGGTCTGGCGTTTCCCCAACGGCCCACCATGTCGGCTTTCCATTGCGCGCCGTCCCGCCGCACTTCCAGCCAGGATGGATATTCGCGATCCGGCGCCTTCAGCGTCAAATCCCAGCGGCCCAGAAAAGCCGCTCCGGATTCGACGGCAGGCGATGAGGATTTTTCAGCGGGTTTTCCAGCTTGAGAATAAGCCTTCGCTGCCATCAACAAACTGCACGCAACCAGGAGGTTTGCGATCCTTCCAGGCTTCATAGAAATTTGATCCTTTCCCTACGAGGCAATCTCTGACGGTTGGCTCTCTAAGACTTTATGGTTTGTGAAACGGCGTCCCAATACACGGGGCTCTTCCGGTAGTACGACTCGTTCGCCATGTGGCAGCCAAGCGCAGCGTTGTGACCGAACACGACGTCTTGTACGAGCGGTTTCCGTGAACGCACAGACTGGAAAAAATTCCAAAGGTGCGGCTTCAGATCGTCATAGTCATTCCCGCGATAGCTTTCACTCTTCGGAGCAGGCTCCTGCCCGGGTTTCGGATCGTGCTCGTCGTGCCACTGTTTGAAGTAGGCGTTCTTAAGCCGGCTGGGCAGCCCATAGCAGTAGTAACTGGGTGAAAGGTCGACCCCTGCTTGCGGCGTGTAGCTCAAACCGAACTCGGTGAGCTCAAGTATCCCCTTCGACCCCATAAACCGCGTCACTTCCGCAGTCTCCGTCCCGAGCGTCAACCGCATATACACCGGAATACTTCCGTATTCGAAAAGCACCGGGTGAACGTCGGGAGTATTCCTTCCATCTTTCCAGCGGTAAATTCCGCCAAAAGCCGACGCTCGCTTGGGGGCCTCATTGATCCCCAAAACAAATTGCATGCCGCTGAGCAAGTGAACAAGCAGGTCTCCGGCAAGACCTGTTCCGTACTCCTTCCAACAGCGCCACCGGGCGAATAGGAAAGGATCAAACGGTTTCTTCGGCGCTGTACCCAGCCAGGTGTCCCAATCGAGATTTTCGGGAGATAGATCCGCGGGGGGCGGATATTCCCAAGCCCCAGTGGGGTCGTTGCGCCCCAAACTTCCTTCCACAAGGCTTAGCTCACCAATCGCCCCGCTGCTTAAAAGTTCCTTGGCCTTCGCGCACAGGACCGAACTGGTCCGCTGGGCGCCGATCTGCGTGATGCGATCGGTTTTCTTAGCGGCGGCCACCATCGCCAACCCATCGGCCGGGCTGTGCGACATCGGTTTTTCGCAATAAACGTCCTTGCCCGCGCTGACGGCATCCACGAACACCTGTTTGTGCCAGTGGTCGGGAACCGCAATGATGATGGCGTCGATCTCTTTGTCGTCGAGCAGTTCTTTATAGCGCCTGGTGGTCTTAATAGATTTTCCGGCGATTTCCTTTGCCAGTTCCTGACGCCCGTCATAAAGATCGCAGGCAGCCGCGCATTCTACGCCGGGCAGCTGGATGGCGGTTGTCAGAAGTCCGGTTCCTTCCATGCCCACACCGACAATTCCGAAACGCACTTTGTCGCTCGGGGCGTTCATTCGCGGCGAAGCCAGCAACGGATCGGGGTCGAGCACGATGTACCTGGCGGCCAGCGAACCTCCAGCTACTCCCGCGCTGCGCTGCAGGAATCCACGGCGAGAAAAACCGGTTTTGCTCATACCACGATCTCCTCAGTTTTTTTGAAAGTTCCCTTCCCAACTAGACAAACGATTTACTCCAGCAAATCCGGGCCGTGCGCATTCTCGGATGGTACACCGTTTGATTCCAGCCGCGAATGATAAATTGCATCTCCCGGACCGTCAAATCGGAGATGCCTCTTCTGTTTGCCAGGGAAAACAGGGTTAGAATCTTGATGATTTCGAGGTCGGAAGCGGGATTAGAGCTTCCTGGAGTTTTCCCGTCACCTGGGTGATCCAAAACGAGGTGTCACGCTGCATGATGAAAATTACTTTGATTTTTCTTTTGGGCATGTTTTTGCCGGGAACCGCGGCCTCGCAACAATCCGCAGATCCCTGCGAATCCGTGAAACGAGAGCGGCAGGCGATGGAATCGCATCTGCGCGACTGGCCCAACCTGGCCAAGTATCGTGAGGCAAACGCAAAACTCGGTCTTCCGGTTGCCGGTGAATCGCGGGTGGTCTTTCTCGGCGATTCCATTACGGAGTTCTGGGATCTTTCCATTTTCTTTAAGGACAAGCCCTACGTGAACCGCGGAACAAGCGGCCAGACCACCCCACAGATTCTTCTCCGTTTCCGGCAAGACGTAATTGGGCTCAAACCCGATATCGTCGTGATCCTGGCAGGCACGAACGACATTGCGGAGAATACGGGCCCGATCTCCCTGGAAGCGATGGAAGACAATCTGAAATCCATGGTGGATCTGGCGAAGAGAAATGGAATTCGCCCGATTTTGGCTTCGGTGCTGCCTGCCGCAGCTTTCCCATGGAGGCCGGAGATACGGCCGATCGAAAAAATCCTTGCGCTGAATCATTGGATCAAGGAGTACGCGGCAACGGAAAGCATTGGTTATGTGGACTATTACTCGGCGATGGTCAACGACCAGCACGGGTTGAAACCAGAATTGTCCGGCGACGGCGTCCATCCGAACGCAGCAGGTTACGCCATGATGGCACCTCTTGTGGCGGAGGCAATTGCCATGTCCAAATTGCCGCCATCAAAAAAACCGCGCTAGACGTCACTTCTAATTTTTTCGAACAATTTCTTCGTTCGCAATGTTGTTTTGGAAATGACCTTCACTGAAAGCGCCCCTATGAACGTAAATACCCTGTCTATGGCTGGTTTCCGTGGTTATTCTGGCCGACTTTCACAGCCGGCCCAAAGCGCTGGAGAAGAATTGGTTTTACGATCGACGTCCACAAGGCATAACACTTGGGGGTCGGGTGCAGTCCGTCCTCGACGAACAGATCAGCGCGAAGCTTGCCTTCCGGGTCGAACATGGAAGAGGCGACGTCAATGTACTGGACATGTTCCTGCGTGCGCGAGAAATCCTGGATCATCCGGTTCGCTTCCTTCATTCGGGGCCACGCGGTCAATCTCGACCTGGATGGCTTGATGGAAATAAAATAGATCCAGGTTTCCGGCAGCCCAGCCCGAATGGTTTGGACGAATACCCGGGCGTCCTTTGCAACCGATTCCGGCGTCTTGGAAGATTCCGGAGCGAGGTCGTTGTCACCCTCATAGACCACGACCGCACGCGGGTGATAGGCAATGACGATGCGCTTCGCATACCGGTTGAGATCGGAATACTGCGAGCCGCCAAAACCTCGATTGATTACATCGAGCGGCTTCATTTCCTCGGCGAGCGTCTCCCATAGGGCGATACTCGAAGAGCCTGTGAAAACGATGGTCCCCAATTTAGGCGGATCGATTTTGTCCTGCTCTTCAAACTTGCGGATCGAAGGCTCCCAATCCTGTGATTGTGCCGGCGCGCTTGAGGCAGCATAATGTTTGCCGTCCGCCACGCCCGCCAGACATACCGATAGCAAAACGAAACTCGTGAGAGTCCTTCGAATGTGTTGGCTGATCGGTTGGGCCATGGACTGTAAGTTCTCCTTTAATCTTTAGTGTACGCCGGGCACCTCGAGAATCGCGTGGCCGCTGGTATTTATCATATCCAGTCCCAGGAATACGGCAATCGTCGGCGCCACATTTACGTTGGAAACCTGTGGAAGCCGCACACCCTTTTCCGTGCCGGCGCCCGACGATCGCAAACGGTGGAGGAGCGAACCATCTGCTCTTTCGGGCGCCAGGATTCGATTTTCGGCGGTTGGTGAGGATCCGCGCCGCTCAATAAGCCATTGAACAACACCTGATGCTGAATCGCGTTCACCCCTGTAACCATTGCGCGGTATGGTTCGGCCAGGTAACCGTCGGATTGATTGGCTTCATTGAATCCGCGTCTGCCCCCTCCGCCATAAGACGCTTCGACTTGGGAACAGGCAGAGCCTTATTCTTCAACGCGTAGGCCGGAATCGGCGCAAAGAGGCAAGAGTGAACACGTGTCCACACCGGGCGCACCAGAACCGGGTGCTCTTGGTGGGGTGGATGCCAAAAGTGGACTTGGTAGACCAGTCTGGAACTCGGCCCTGCGGATTTCCAGGGTTCTTTCTGAGAAATAAACAATTAAACGAGCATTTTGGTTTTTCCTTGTGGACTCTGGCGTGCCTAAGATGTTTGGGGAGTTGTGTCAGGACGATTATGGCGGAATTGGCGAGTCAAGAGCTCTATCGCATGGTGCTGGACTCACTGCCGGTGGCTGTGTGCGCGATCGACCGCGAGGGCAAAGTGGTTTTATGGAATGACGGAGCCGAGCGCGTCACCGGCTACCTGCGGCAGGACGTGCTGGGACGGTTGTGCACGGACGCGTTCCTGGAGCACGCGGATACCGAAAACAATCCTCTGGAGGGGAATGCGATTCCGCTGCTAGAGACGATGCGGGATGGCAAATGTGTGACAGTGCGGGCGTCACTGCGGAAGAAGTCCGGCCAGTCGGTGGGCGTGCATGTGCGGACAGTGCCGCTGCGGGGAGATGACGGGCGGATGCACGGAGCGGCGGAACTTTTCGAGGAGATGATCGCGCGGACACCGACGGACCGCCGCCACAACAAGCTGGCCGTAGCGGGCTGCGTGGACCAGCTGACGGGCATCCTGAACCACAGCATGATTCTTGCGCACCTGCAGGAGGCGTTGAGCCTGCACAAGGTATACCCGGTGCCGTTTTGCGCGCTGTGCATCTCGATTGACGGCATTGCGAAGATTCGCGAGCGCTTCGGGCAAGCGGCGGTAGATGCGACGCTGCACGTGGTGGCGCAGACACTTGAGAGCGCCCTGCGGCCAACGGATTTTCTGGGGCGCTGGCTGGAGCAGGAATTCCTGGCGATTCTGACGGAATGCAATGAGAGCGATGTGGCGAGAGTGGGAGACAGATTGCGAAAGATGGCCCAGCGCGCGCACGTAAGCTGGTGGGGAGACACGTGGAGCGTGACGATTTCGATCGGTGCAACGCCGGTGCAAGACATGGACACGGCGGGCGGGATGGTGAGCCGCGCGGAAGAAGGAATGCGCAAGAGCAGCGACAACAACGGAAACCAGGTTGTGGTGGTGACACATTGAGTTGCGGCTGCCAGGCGATAAGGGGCGTTTAACATGTTCGTGATCATCGGAATTGTGGTGGTGATCGGGGCCATTGTGGGCGGCTACCTGATGGAGCACGGGAATATCCGCGTCCTTTTGCAGCCAGCGGAACTGGTGATTATCGGTGGCGCGGCGCTGGGAACAGTGTTGATCGCCAATCCGCTGCATATTCTGAAGAAAATTATCGCGGGAGTTTTGGGAACCTTCGGGAGTTCGAAATTCGGGAAGGCACAGTACCTGGAAAGCATGAAGATGCTGTACGAATTGTTTTCGCGGGCCCGCAAGGAAGGCTTGATGGCGCTGGAATCGGACAGTGACAATCCGGAACAGAGCCCCGTGTTTTCGAAATATCCAAAGTTTTTGAAAGATCACCACGCGCTGCCGTTCGTGTGCGACACAATTCGCATGGCGGCAGGCGGTGGGATTGAACCGTTCGATGTGGACCAGATGATCGAGAACGATATGGATGCGCACCATCACGACGCGTCACAACCAGTAGCGGCGCTATCCACGATGGCGGATGCGTTGCCGGGGCTGGGGATTGTAGCCGCGGTGCTGGGGGTAGTGATTACGATGGGGGCTCTGGGAGGTCCGCCGGAAGAGATCGGTCACAAGGTGGCGGCGGCGCTTGTGGGAACGTTTCTGGGCATTCTGCTGTGCTACGGATTCCTGGGGCCGATTGCGGCAAACATGCTGAAGACGACGGAAGAGGAACACGCCTATTATCAGGTGATGCGCGTAATCATCGTGAGCTTTATCAAAGGATCCCCGCCGACGATTGCGGTGGAGTTCGGGCGGCGGGCGATTCCGGGAAATGTGCGCCCTTCCTTCCAGGAAACGGAAAAATACATCAAGGATAAGGGCAGCGACGCGGCACCGCCGGCAGCGTAGGCGAACTCATGCCTGGACCTCCACCAATCATCATCAAGAAAAAAGTGAGCCACGGGGGCCACCACGGCGGCGCGTGGAAGGTGGCGTATGCGGATTTTGTGACTGCGATGATGGCGTTGTTTATCGTGCTGTGGCTGCTGAACAGCAGCGTCAAGGTGCAGAAAGCGGTGGGGGGATATTTCAAGGATCCTACGGGAACCTCGAAGATGGTCGGCACCGACATGCAAGGCGCTGCCGAAAACTTCGTGGTGAACAAGGACAACATGGAGGAGCTGAAGGAGCAGCTGCAGAAATCGATTCGCGAGGTGCCGAAATTCGACAAGCTGGAAAATCATATTGATATGACGGTAACAAACGAAGGTCTGCGGATTGAGTTGACGGAATCGGCTGCGGGCACATTTTTCGACAGCGGCAGTGCGCGGATGAGCGGAGACGGTGGCGACTTGTTGAAGATGCTGGCGCAGGAACTGGGCAAACTGCCGAATCATCTCGCAATGGAAGGGCACACGGATTCGCACAAGTATCGGGTGGGAGCCGCGTACGGAAACTGGGAACTTTCGGCGGATCGGGCAAATGCGGCGCGACGGCTGATGCAGATGAACGGAATCCGGGAAGACCAGGTGACCCAGGTTCGCGGATTTGCGGACCAGAGATTGCGGAAACCGGATGCGCCGCAAGATCCTTCGAATCGGCGGATCTCCCTGATCGTGCAGTATCTGGAGAAAAAACCAGCCCCCGAGACTGAAAGTGGAGAAAAAGCCGAGGGAGATGGCGGCGGAGGCGGCGGGGAAAAGATCGGCAAGGAAGTGGGAAAAGCCGAGGGCGTGAAGAGCGTGGAAGCGGGCGAGAAGAAGTAGGAATAGCGCAACTTACAGATCGCGGGTTGGGCGGGAAACTTTATCCCCATTTAAAAAGTCTGTTCGACTGGTGGTCTAATACAACGCCAACGCAACTCCTGGGTAAGTGATTCCATCCAATAGACATGGATCAGAAGTGTCGGCCTGGCGTTCGCGAAACTTCATGCCTGGCACGGGGTTAATATGAGGGAATTGCAGACCCGTTCGGGAGCAGTGTGCCGTTGCACCCCAAAAGGGCAAATGGTTTCGAGATTTCGAGCCTGGAATCCCCCGCACTGGTAGTCCGCCGGACTTTTTTGCGTTGGTGGCCCGGGAGGTCCGGCACAATTTATCTTAAGGAGCGGCATCATCATGAACTATAGGACAGTTTGTCTTGGGCTCTGGGCGTTTCTCCTGCTGGGTGGCGTTGCGACCCGCGCGCAGGGACGTTTTGAAGTTTCACCGTTTGTGGGTTACGAAACGAGCGGGTCGTATCCGGTGAACCTGAGCTCCACCGGCCCCATCACCAATCCGATCGATAAGCTGCGAGCCAACGAGGCCACTTCTTACGGAACATTTTTGGGCTATAACCTGACCGAGAATTTTCAAACCGAGTTCATGTGGGACCGCAACAACACCTCGTACAGCGCGCGGCAGATTATCGATGAAACGTACTTCAAGGCGTACAACTCCGACATCGATCAATACCAGTTCGGATTTCAATATACGTTCCGCGACAGCAGCCACAGGTTGCGCCCTTACGCGGCGGCGAGCGTGGGCTTCACGCACGATTCGAATGGCGGTGGAAATCCGAACCGGACGGAATTCAGCTACAGCCTGGGCGGCGGAGTTAAATATTATTTGAGCCGCCATTTCGGGTTGCGCGGAGATATCCGGTATCTGCCGACGTATGGCAGTTCTTCGTACGGGGTGTATTGCGACCCGTTTGGGTTTTGTTACAACGCAAAGGTAGCGAATTTTCTGAACCGGGGAAATTTTGTGGGCGGGCTGATTTTCAGGTTTTAGTGGATCTGTACCGGCCGCCTTCTGAGGTCCGTCGCCTGGACTCCGGATGGTTTTGCGGAGCGGATGCCTTTTCAAGGGCCGCAAGAATTCTCGGCCCTGCTTTTTTTTGCGCAAAAGCTTTCTAAGGATGGGGAGCTTCGGGGATTGGGGGCATGACGAAAAGTTTTTCGTCGATGGGGACGTTTTGCTGGACGGAGGCGATGCGGATCGTGAAGCTGCCGTTGGTACGGGTAAGCGTCCATTGAAAAGGGATTTTGACGCCGCCGGCGTCCCGGTAATCCGTGTAATCGACTTCAGCGGGATTGCGGCCGAGCGGTGTTTCGGTATAACGAACCAGGCGCAGGAGCAAACCGGTTTGTTGGTCGAAGAACAGGCGCAAAGGCGGAGTGGAAAGTCCGGCGGCAGTGACCAGAAAAGTAGCGCGGCCATCGATGGCTTCGCCGGGGAGAACCTTGAAGTCCTGGTAAAGTTCGCGGATGCGCGCTGGAAAATGAATTTGCGCGTCAATGCGGGCGGACTGGCGTTCACTCGCGTTCATTGGATGAACGCCGCGGGGCGTGGCGAGCCAGCCGGCCTGTCCGTTAAACGCGGTTACGCTTTCGCCAAAGGAAGCGTGAGAGATGGATAGCCGTTTTTCAGGGCCTTCTGAATAGATTTCGATTGGATATTTTTCGCCGCCAGTGTCAACAGTTCCCTTCTGCACGCGTGATCTGATTTTGTGAAGAGCTTCGGCGCCGCCGACTGCAGCGAGGTATTTGTCGAGAACCTGCTCGGCGGTAGGCATGCTTTCCTGAGCGCTGATTTCGTGGCGCTCATGCCCGGGAACGGCCGAGGCGTTGTTGACGAGGATGGGAATGCCGATGGGATGCGGCGAGCCGCGATGGCAGGTGTAGCAGGTGACCTCGATTTCGTTTTTGAAGTGAGCTTTGTTGATGACGAGTTCCATCTCGATCATTTTTCTCGCGGTTAACTTTTCTTTTTTGTCGTCCTTGTCCTTGTCGTGTTCGAGGTGGCAGAACTCGCAGTCGACGCCAAGGGCTCCGGCGATGAATTGCATGGTGGGGATGAGCTGGTCCGCCGGGATGTCTTTGAGGACCTGAATATTTTTAAATTGCTGGGAGGCGGTCTTGGGGGCGGGGGGTTGCTGGGCGGGAGTGATGAACGAGCTTGCGAGAAACGGGGCGGTGAGAAGCACAGCTATCCGGCAAAATCGCGGCGCGAAAATGGAATTCATCCTCGGGTCTCCTGTGAATCGTGCAGGCAATGATTGTGCCGGAAACTGGGAATTGTGCAAGGCGGTTTCGTTTTGAGTGCGGGAGCGAAACTCCCGCTTTTACGGCGCAATAATGTAGACGAACTGGCCCTTGGCGCCGATAGTTTGCCCGATAAAACCGGCAGCTCCACGCAGAGCCACCTGAAGGTGGCCGCCACTCGGACGAGCCGATCGGTAGATCAGCGCGCCCGGCCTATGCGGAGATTTCGCCGCGCTTGGCGAGGGCGGTGATGCGATCGGACGCGCGATAGGCGAGCGCCTGGATGGTCATGGTGGGCTGCCCGCGCCCGGAAGTGACAAGGCTGCTCCCGTCGCACAGGAAAAGATTTTTGACGTCGTGTGTGCGATGGTCGGAGTTGATTACGGATTTCTTGGGATCATTGCCCATGCGGCAGGTGCCGAGCAGGTGCACGGCGAACTGCTGTTCCTGGACTGGGAAGCTCCATTTGGTTTTGGCGCCCGCCGCGTCAAGAATTTCCATGGCGCGGGCTCTCATCCATTCCATCATCTTCAGATCGTTCGGGTGATCGCGGAAGGTCATGCGCAGCGCGGGAAGCCCCCAGGCGTCTTTCACGTCGGGATCCAGAGAGAAGCTGTTGGACTCAACGGGGAGCGAAGTGCCGTGACAGAAAATTTGCATTGTGCGCGTGAAATTGTGGGCAAGTGATTGTTTGAATCCAGCGCCCCATTTCGGCGTGTCCGGATGAAGGCCGTTTAAGGCGAAGCTGATGGGCGTGAAATCGAAGCGGGCATCCAGTCCGCCGCCACCGTAAAGGCCGAGCTTGGGATCGAGTTCGTAGAAATCGTGCATGATACGGCTGACGGCGGGGCCCTTGTAATCGTTGAGCTGCTCGTCGAACACGCCGTAGGCGAGTGCGCTGCTGTTGGGCATAAAGTTTTTGCCCACGTAGCCGCTGGAATTGGCGAGTCCGGCTGGAAATTGATTGGTAGCGGAAAGCAGGAGGAGGCGCGGAGTTTCGGCGCCGTTAGCCGCAAGAATCACGGCCTTGGCTTTTTGAAGATGGGTGTTGCGCTGGCCATCGAAATAGACGGCACCGACGGCACGGCCGTTTTTGTCGGTCTCGATGCGGCTGACGTAACAGTTGGGGCGGATCTCGCAGCGGCCGGTTTTTTCGGCCATGGGAATCACGCTGGAAAGCGAGGTTGACTTTGCCCCGACTTCGCAGCCGAAACCCAGGCAGAAGCCGCAATTCATGCAGGCGGCGCGACCCGCGCGAGGCTTGGACAGAATCGCCATCGGCGCGGGATATGCGTGATAGCCGAGCTTGCGGCAACCGCGTTCGAAGATGACGCCGTTTCCCTTCACCGGAAGCGGGGCCATGGGATAGGGCTTGGAACGCGGCGGATCGAACGGGCTGGAGCCGGCAAGTCCAGACACGCCGATTTCCCATTCCACTTTCGTGTAGTAGGGTTCGAGGTCTGCGTAAGAGATCGGCCAATCGGCGAAGTTGGCGCCGGGAATGTCGCCGACCTTGCTGTGTTCCTTGAAATCGATTTCGTGGAAGCGCCAGAAGTTGGCGGTGAAGTGGACGCTGCTCCCGCCGACGCAACTGCCATAGAGAACAGCCTGCTGTTTACGGGCAGTTTCGTCCGAAGACTTGCGAAACGTGATGGGATGGGTGTTGACCTTGTTGGTGAGCAGGTTTTGGATGAAGACTTTGGTTTCGTCGTGGGTAAAATCCTTCTCACGCAGATACTCGCCCTGTTCGAGAACAACGACCCGGAAACCATTGGTCGAAAGTTCTTTCGCAAGGACGCCGCCAGCGGCGCCTGATCCGATGATGACGAAATCCACTTCGTCGGACGGTTTGTAGTTGACCATGGACCGGCTCATTTTTTCTCCGTTTCGCCGGACACGGGTTGCCAGCCGGGATAGTCCTTGTCGTAGAAGCCGAACGGCGCGGAAAATCCATGGGATGGGTCGCGGCCGATCGCTTTCCATCCAACGTAGTCGCGATTGCCGCCGCCCTCCGGGTCGACCAGAAATCCAAATATGGTATGGATGCGCAGAGTCTGGAAGAAATCCGGAGAGGCGCCTGGGGCAAGGCGGCGAGCCCCGCTTTCCGGCCTCTCGGACTCCTCAACGATCTGCGAAAAAATCTTCAGTTTCTGTTCTTCGGTGGCGGCGGAGAAGCGGGGAACGCCGGGGTAAAGATCGGTTGTGGATTTCTGCACAGCTTCAAGGCCTTTTTGATAGACCGGCAACGCTTCGCTGAAGAAAGTTTTCAGGGCTCGGTCAATGAAGTAGACCACGCCTGCTTCGCGCGCGCCCCCGGTTGCATCGGACGGGATGATGCAGGCGGCCAGGGCTTCAACTTCACGGGCTTGTTCGGCGGTGAAGACTTCGAGCGTTGGATGACCGGACTTTGCGGCCTGATGGGCGTGTTCGGCGGCGGAAACGAGCGCGGGCCAGTTGGCGGCAAGCCAGGCTGCGCTGGCGGTGCCTCCGAGGAGTTGAAGAAAATCGCGACGTGCGGGATCGAAAGATTTCATGTTCCCCCTGTGGTACAAACAATTTACGAACTGGATGCGGCGGCGTCAACCCGTAAACCCGGCGCTCTGCTGCTAATATGGCCTGTATGAAAAATGATGGTGCATCGCTGGAGCTTTCGCAGGAAAAGGCGCGGGAATTGGGACACGCGCTGGTGGAGAGTTTGGTGGCATATCAGGCGCGGGTGGCGTCGCTGCCGGTGGTAAAGGTGGAGAGCGCCGCGGCGTTGCGCGCGGCCATTTGGGAGGATTTACCTGCACAGGGGAGCGATCCGCTGGCGGTGCTGGAGCGGATTGAGAAGAGTGTTTTCTCCAGCACAAACCACGAGACGCATCCGCGTTTTTTTGCGTTTGTCCCGGGGCCGAGCAACCTGGTGGGAGCGTACGCGGATTTTCTGCGCGCGGGTTACAACATTTTTGCGGGAAGCTGGCTGGAGGGTTCGGGGCCGGCGATAGTGGAGATGGTGACACTGGACTGGGTTCGTAAGTTGGCGGGGTATCCGGACTCGGCGGGCGGAATTTTTTTGAGCGGGGGATCGCTGGCAAATTTGTCGGCGCTGGTGACGGCGCGCGATGCGCTGTTGAAGCCGGAGGATTTCTCTCAAGCGGTGGTGTACGGATCGGAGCAGACGCATTCGTCGTTGTTGCGAGCGATGCGGATACTGGGCTGGCAGAAAAATCAGTTCCGGCGGCTGGAATCGGATGAAGCGTTTCGCGTGAAGCCGGAAGAGGTGCGGCGGGCGATCCGAGAGGACCGCGCGGCCGGGCTGGCGCCGTTTTGCGTGATTGCAAATGCGGGTACAACGAACACCGGCGCGATCGATCCAATGGCGGAGCTGGCGGAGATTTGCGCCGAGGAAAAAGTTTGGCTGCATGCGGATGGGGCGTACGGCTCCGGGGCACTGTTTTGCGCGCGAGGGCGAAAATTGCTGCGCGGGATCGAGCAAGCGGATTCGTTTACGCTGGACCCGCACAAGTGGCTGTTCCAGCCGTTTGATTGCGCGTTGCTCATGGTGCGGAACCGCGCGACGCTGCGGCACGCTTTTCATGTGCGAGAAGACGAAGCGGAATATCTGCAGGATGCGCGTGGCGGCGAGGAAGAGGTGAACTTGTGGGATTATTCGCCGGAGCTGACCAGGCCATTTCGTGCTCTGAAGCTGTGGATGTCGCTGCAGGTGTTTGGCGCAGACGCGTTCGCGGCGGCGCTGGAGCGGACGTTTTATCTGGCGGAATTCGCTGAGAAGCAGTTGCGAGCGTGCAGCAACTGGGAAATAACATCGAGCGCTCAAATGGCGGTGGTGACGTTCCGCTACGTTCCGAAGCGAGATGAGTCTGGCTCAGCAGCAAGTCCGAGGCGAATCGATGTGCTAAACCGGGCGATCGCAACGCGGATGCAGGAACAGAGCTTCGCGCTGGTGCTGACCACGGAACTCCGCGGACAGACGGTGTTGCGCCTCTGCACAATCAATCCACGTACGACAGAAGAAGACATCGTCAAAACGGTGGAAGCCTTGGACAAACATGCCCTGAGTGAAACGGGCTTGGGGAAAGTTTCGGAGTAGTCGGTCCTATGTCCAGAGTGGATGGGTACAAGCTGTCTCCTATTACAAGTTTGAACGGTCACCTGGATTTCATGGAAATCGCAGGCACAGTCCATTTCCCGAGTTTGACTAAGCGAAAGGTGCCGGCCCGTCCCACTGGATAGCGTTAAATGGACTTTGTCTGTATACATAGAGATATGACCTTCCTACGCCACGTCATAATGCTCTCTCGCCGCCGCAAGTCTAGCCGGCATCCTGGGGCCGGATGGGCGAATTGCACCATTGGGACGATTCAATCGTCCATCGTTTTGCTGGTTCTGTTGTCGCTGGTGCATCCCTCTCGGGCCTGCGCGGCGAATCCTGACCAAGACTCTGCCCTGACCGGCTCGCGCCAGCGAATTGAGAAAATGGACTACCGCATGACCGGGCGGCTCACACGGGTGGAAGGCAATGGCAAGCGCACGAGCTATAGGTTTGCCGCCAAGGCTCACTGGTTTCCCGATGGTCTCCGCCTGCTATGCGAGATCTCGGGGCCCGGCTCAGAAAAGACGAGCCTTCTTTTGCATATGAGCGTGACTGGGCATGTGACCATCGAGGCGGTACTTCCTGGCGAAAAGACGGCCAGCGCTTTACCATTCGAACGCTGGAACGACTCACTCGTGGGAACTGACTTCTCTTTTGAAGACATGGTAGAGAACCAGTTTTTTTGGAAGAATCAGGAAGCCCTGCCGCCGGAGAAATATGGAGCGAGAGATTGCTTTGTCCTGAAGAGCAAATCCGGCTCTCAAGACCGGACATACTATGATTCGGTAACATCGTGGATTGACCGCGGCATTTTGTACCCTGTCCATGTGGTAAAGACGCTTCGCGGGACGGGACAACAGAAGGAGTTCCTTTACTATGGGCTGCGCGAGGTCGGGGGCGTTTGGTCTGCGTCTCAAGTGGAGGCTAAGCTGCAGGGCAAGCCCGGTTCCTCGATTCTTGTAATTGAGAGGGGCTCGGGAAAGGCAAATCTTGGACGCAAGGACTTTGAGATCAGCCAGTTCAGCCCTCAAAGCGAGAAAGTGAAATAATTCGAAGCGCTTACTTAGGCTGTGGCAAGGCCCCGTGCTGTCACCGGAATCTCCACACTGTTCGCCGTTATGAAATAACCTTCTTTTCAGAAGTTGCCGAGGCTCCATACAACCCAAGGGGCCACCAATTCCAGTCGCCTGCAAGTTTCAAAAGTGCCGGCCCGACAATCATCCGCACCGCTGTCGCATCAATGAACACCGCCACTGCAAGCGTAAAGCCCAGCATTTGCACGACCAGAAAGCCTCCCACCGTGAATGCGCTGAACACGGCAATCATAATTGCCGCGGCACTCGTGATGAGCCCGGCCGTACGCGCCAGGCCTTCGATCACCGCGGATCTTTCGCATAGGCCGCGCCGGCGTTCTTCCAGGACTCGGGCAACCAGAAAAACCTCGTAGTCCATGCTCAATCCGAAGACGATGGCGAACGAGAGAATCGGCACGATCGGATATACCGTCCCAGTCGGTCCATCGAGTCCAAAGAGTTTGCTACCGTGGCCCTCCTGAAAAACCAGAACTAACGCACCGAATGAAGCGCCGACGGAGAGCAGGTTGAGCAGAATTGCTTTGACGGCCGCAAATAAGGAACGTAACCCGATCAGGAGCGCAAGCAAGCTCCCCAATACGACCCCAAGGACCACACTCGGCAACCACGCTTTTACCACCGAGTCATAATCTGCGTCGAGTGCGGCAATTCCGCCGACGCGCAGCATCGCGCCCGGCACGCCGGTTATCCCCGCGACGTCGCACGAACGCACCTCTCGTACCCATCGTATCTGTTCGTTGGGCGGAAGAGTGGCGGTCGGCAGCAACTCAATCAACGTAGCTTGGCCATCGCTGCGAAGAAAACTTTCACGGATTGGCTGGGGCACATCGTCGACAGCATCCGCAGTGTCAGACATTCCCGCGAGAGTTGGAAGAGACAAGACCTCTTCCGCTCTAGGATCGCTCTGGAAGCGTTTCGTCAAGCGACTGACGGCCAACCAGCCGGCCGGCGAGAGCGGCGGAGACTGCGGCGGCAACTCCAAGATGACGCGAAGGGACTGCACGATACCAGACCGCCCCATGCCTTGCAGCGTGCGCAGTGCTCGCACCGACTCGGCTGCAGCCGGGAGCGAGTCGTGGTCAGGAATCCCGGGAGAGATCCTTCGTGCCTGGAATGCAAGGAGCAGTAGCGGAATCCCGGCGACAAGCAGAGCTGTCCAGGGCCGGCCTGTTACGATGCTGCCCCAACGTACCCACCGCTCACTCGCCGCGCAGAGGCTTTCGCGCGTTTTGAATTGTCTGGCTGGAAGGCGCACTCTGGCGGCATTGATGCGATGGCCGAGTAGGCCAAGTACCCAAGGCAGAATGAATGTACACAGCATGACACTCAAAACGGTTACCAGCAGGCCGGCTATCCCGATAGAGCGCAGTTCGCTGATGGGCACAGCCAGCAGCGCCGAAAATCCGATTGCCACTGTCGTGGCCGAGATTAGCAGCGTCTTCCCCGCTTGCCTGGCGGCAATATCGGCAGCCCGGCCGGGATCATATCCCTCGGCCAATGCTTCGCGAAATCGGCTCACTATCAACAATGCATAATCGATGCCCAAGCCAAGGCCGAGCATCGTCGCCAGATTCTGCACCAGAATCGATAGGTGCAGATAGTGAGCGAGCAGCGCAGCCGCACCCAGCGCCATCGAGATGGAGAGTACTCCTATTCCCAGCGGCAATAGCGCGGCCACCAGACTCCCGAAAGCCAGCAACAGCAGCAAGAGCGTTACCGGCATCGCTCGTTCTTCGGCATGCCTGACGTCATCGGCGCTGACCTTGCGAAGATCGAAGGTCAGTGGTGTCTCACCCGTAATTTCCATTTGGATATTGGGGTACTGCGACCTAAGTTGACCCTCCATCCAGTCTGCTTTTGACCTTAGTATCGGGACCAACGCCTCGACAGCTTTATCGTGCGGGTCCAACCCGACGATGATCAAGGCCCCGCCATTATTCCCCGTGAACAGAGGATCTGGCCAATCCAGACTCGAGACCGCACCCGACACTCCAGGCACGCTGCGGAATGAATTGGTTAGGAATCCCAGTGCATCTGCGCTTTCTGCAGAATCCGGATTAGGAATACCGCTGATCACCACAACCAGGCGATGGGCGTAGGGAGACCGGAAACGCTGCGCCAGTTCCTTGTCAACTTTTTCGGATTCTCCGCCCTTAATGTGAGCAGCCGTCTCCAGGCGGCGTTCGACTTTGTAGGAAAAGGGCGTTAGCACAAGCGCCATGGCAAACCCGGACATCGCTAACCAGAATCGACGGCGAGCGGCACCACTTCCAGACTTCAAGCTTGGGATTTCCATCGAAGGTTCGAGTCGTCTCCTGATCCGCCCGAGAGCAATGAAACAAGTCCGCTGATCGGCTACATCTATAATATAGGTTCAGGCGGGATATCCAGTGAAGTTCGGGCTTGTCGGTTGATTAGAGAGCAATCAAGCAGTGCGGTTGACCAAGACTGAACAGCTTGGTTCCGTCCTCGCTGAAAACCAGTGAGATTTGGTTCACGGCGCGGGGTGAAGTATCATTTCGATTGGCTTATCGATTGGCTTAAAACATGGCGACAGTTACAGGCGCAATTGGAACCGGCTCAAAATGGCTGCTGGACCGCATCGTGGGCGCGATCGCGGCGACCGGGATTAATCCCAACCTGCTGACGTTTCTGGGGCTGGTGGTGAATTTCGGGGCGGCGGCAAGCTTTGCGGTGGGAAATTTCCGCACTGGCGCAATCATTATCTTCATCGCGGGATTCCTCGACATGCTGGACGGGCAGGTGGCTCGGCGGCAGAACCGCGTGACCGCGTTCGGCGCGTTTTACGATTCCACGCTGGACCGCTATGCCGACATGGCGCTCTACATGGGGCTGCTGGTGTACTACTCAGTGAGCGGGCGGACGCCGTACGTGGTGCTGGCAGCGGTGGCGACGGCGGGTTCGGTGATGGTCAGCTACGCGCGCGCCCGGGCGGAATCCCTGATCCCACTGTGCAAGGTGGGCTTCATGGAGCGCCCCGAGCGGCTGGTGCTGCTGATTATCGGCGGGATGTTCAACCGCATGGCCCAGGTGCTGTGGGTGATCGCGGTTATTTCGACGATCACCGTGATTCACCGGATTTTTTATACCTGGCAGGAGACGCGCGCGGGGCGGGTGCTGCCGGGTTTTAAGGGCGCGTGAGCGGCGTACCAGCGACGTGTGGCCGCTGAAGCGAAGAGTTCGGATTCACACGTGATAACAAGTACGCACTTCTGAAGTTGCAATTGCTCTCCAACTCCGTTGTAGCTACAATGATCTTGAGGTAGCTACATGCGCAAAGTCAGCAGCCGTGAATTCAAGAACCGCATGGGAAGGTACATGCGAGCCGTGCGTAAGGGACAATCCCTAATACTCACCGATCGCGGGAAAGTGGTTGCCCGCGTGTCACCCGAAGAGGACACCGAGACAGCGTCCAATGTTTTACACGAGCGGCTCAAGGAATTAGAAGCGCAAGGGCTGATTCATCTCGCCACAAAGCCCTTCACGAAGTTTCGTGCGGTAAAAAGCAAAGGGAAACCGGCCTCGCAGATGCTCCTCGAGGACCGCCGCTAGTGCTGTATGTGGATTCCTCCGCGCTTCTGAAGCATTACATTCAAGAACTAGGCACCGACGCATTAAAGGCAAGGCTACAAGAACATAGCAGATACACCCCGGGAGTCTTGATATCGGACATCGGGTATGCAGAGGTTTTGGCGACATTTGCTCGACGATTGAGAGAAAATTCCTCACTGGTCGCGGAAACCAACCGGTTGGAAGCCGAGTTTCAGTACGACTGGCTTTTTCGGCTAACGCGGGTCGAACTTGACGTGGGAGTTCTTGGCTACATCCATGATCTGGTACGAAAGAACCCCCTGCGCGGAGCGGATGCGATCCACTTGGCGTCTGCGTTATGGCTTCGGGACACGTTAAAGCTGGATAGCAAGATGCGACTCGCGGGGGGACCATTACTTTTCGCAACATCTGACATTCAGCTAAAAAGCGCAGCTCGAATGGTCGGATTGGATGTCTTCGACCCCGAGGAGACGGAATTAACGGACAAACCGTAGGGAATCGCGCAGTGTGCGGTTGAATTACGCTTGGGGTACAGAGAAGACGGGTGAACTACTCTTGGTTGGCAGGCTTCGGCCTGCCCTTACTATTTTGAGGCAAGGGACTGCTCCACAGGCGGAGCGATGGCGGCGCGGACGCGCTGTTTCAAGGCAGGGATGTCTTCCTTGGTGAGTCCGGTGGTTTCTATGGTGTCGTGAATGTGGACGGTGATGGTGGTGGGGCGGAGAAGCCAGTGGCCGGTGCGGAGATGATGGAAGGAACCGACAAGGCTGACGGGGACGATGGGCACGCCCAATTGCTGGGCGAGACGGAAACCGCCTTCTTCGAATTCGTTGATGTGGCCGTCTCGGGTGCGTTTGGCTTCGGGAAAAATAATCAGGCTGACTCCGCTGTTTATTGCCTCTTGCGTCAGGCGCCAGAGCCGCTTCAGATCCTTGGGGCCGCGGATACTGGGCACGGGCACGTTGCCGAATCGCTTCATCAGCCAGCCATACACCGGGATGCGAAAGTGGGATTCGAGTTCCCAGCCCCGGACCAGCTGCGGAATCGCGCAATAGAGGATGAAGGGGTCGAACAGGTTGACGTGGTTCACCATGAAGAAAGAGGTGCGCGCGGGGTCGAAGCCGGGCGATTGCTTGACGACCACTTTTGCGCCGGAAAAAAACGCGATGCGGCGGCAGAGGCCGCGCTGAAGATAGTCGTGCTTGCGCGGATCGAGAACGACGGCCAGCGCGATGAGGACCGGGACAACGAAAAGAAAGTGCAGCCAGCTCATACCCCAGAGAAACCCGCTGCACAAGAATTCCCAGAGGCGCTTCATACGTAGACATCCATCGCGCCGGGAAGAATGTCGATTTCGCGGAGGATGACGGTGGCGATTTCCCCGTCGATCATCACGTCAACGGGCTCGTCCAGGGCAAACTGCACCTGCTTGACGCGCCGGGTTTCCGAGAGTGGATGTTTCGTGTGCGTGCCGTCGTAAAGGCGCGGCAGCATTTTCAGCAGGCCGAAACGACCGATCGGGCCCCAGCGTACGAATTCAATGTAGCCGCTGCTCGGATCGGCGGTTGGTGCAATCATCATGGTGCCGCCGGTGAATTTGCTGTTGTTGAAGGTGAGGAAGAGGCAGCGGCGGTCGTCCCAGGCGGTCTCGTCGTCGCTGCGGAGCTTGAAGGCACGGCGCTTGAGCTGCAGCACGCGCACGAAGACGCCGAGGAGATAGCCAAGATGCCCGAACGCCTTGAAGCGGCGGTTGGCGAGGGCGCCGACGTCGGCGGTGAAGCCGATGCTGATCAAATTGAACGAATAGAGAGTACCGGTAGCGTGAGATAGGCGAAGAACATCCACCCGACGCTTGCGTCCGGCAAGAAGCGCTGCGACCGAAGATTCGGCGCCCTTGTCGGTGAAATCGCGCAAGAAAGAATTGCCGGTGCCCAAGGGAAGAAACCCAAGTTCCACGCAGTCGGTTTGGCCTTCGCGGAAGAATATGCCGTTTATAATTTCGTGGGCGGTCCCGTCGCCGCCGACGGCAAGGAAGCGGCGGTAGCCCTGATCGTAGGCTTCGCGAGCGAGTTGGACGGCGTGGCCCGGGCCCATGGAAGCGATGGCATCCACGCGCAGGCCTCTTGCCTTGAGGCTGCGGAGTTGGGCTCCAGCGAGCTTTGCGGAGCGTCCCCCGCCCGCCGCCGGATTGACGATCGCTAGAAATTTATCGGTCACGGTTTTGCCGGATTGGGCATTCTACATGTTTCGCGCCTAAATCGGCAGGATGGATTGCTCCCGATCTAACGCGGAAAGACGGTGGGCAAGTTCGGCGCGCTTGATTTTGAGCGACGCGGTCAGGGGGAAGTCTTCCTGGTAGATGACCAGGCCGTGGACGCGTTTGTAATTCGCGAGCCAGGCGTTGCGCGCGGAGATTTCGGATTTCAGTTCGGAGGTGAAGGCCTGGCCGTGTTCGAGGTGGATGACCAGGAGAAGTTTTTCCTGGAGCATGGAGCGCTGAGGCCAGATGAAGTTGGCCGCAAAGACGCAGAACTCTTTCACCCGCAGACCTTCGAAGGCTTGCTCGACATCTTCGGCGTAAACGTTCTTCCCTTCCTCGGTCACGATCATGTTTTTCTTGCGGCCGAAAAGCTGCAAGTGGCCGGTGGAATCGAAGCGGCCCATGTCGCCGGTGCGTAGCCAGCCGTCCACGATCGTTTCCGCAGTGAGTTCGGGCTCGTTTAGATATCCGGCCATGACAGTTTTGCTGCGGACGGTGACTTCGCCGATACCGTCGTTATCGGAATTGCGGATCTGGACTTCCATGCCGGGGAGCGGCTTGCCAACCGTGTCCGCGCGGAATGGCTTCAAATCGTTGACGGTCACGGCGGTGCCGGCTTCGGTGAGCCCGTAACCGTTGGCGACGGGTATTCCCAAATCGTAAAAAAACTGTAGCACCTGCGGCTCGGTGAACGCGCCGCCGACGATGATGGCTTCGAGATTGCCACCGAATCCGGCGTGGACTTCGCCGAGGAGTTTGCGGCTTAGCCAGGGGCGCGGGCGGTCTTTGGTGAGCGCGCGATTGATGCTGCGAATGGCATCGAGGGCTTTGCGCTTGGAATCGGGAAGCGCGTCGAAACGCGCCTGCAGGCCTTTTTGCAGGTTTTTCAGGACCAGCGGCACCAGGCTGACATAGGTGATTTCGTATTTGGGAAAGGCTTCTCGGACGTATTCGGGACGCAGGGTGCGGAGATGGACGACCGCCGCGCCGCAGGTGAACGGGCCAAAGAAGCCGACCATGAAATCGATGGCGTGATTCGTGGGAAGAATGCTGAGGTAACGCACGCCGGGCCAGAAGGGATAGAGCGAAGTAAGCGCGATGCACTGCTCGAGATAATTTTCGTGCGTCATCATGCAGCCCTTGGGAGTGCCGCCGGTGCCGGAAGAGTAGACGATGCAGGCGATGTCCTGCCGTTTTTGTGGAACGAAGCTGGGCGGATTTGCGCCTTTGACGTTTTCCCAGCGCTCGGCGCCCGCCAGGTCCGCCCCTTCGGGCGCTTCGGTGGCCAAAACGGTTTTCACGTTTGCGGCAGCAGAACGCGCCGGAGAACCGCTGAGTTGGCGCCAGATGCCGTATTCGGTGATCAGAACCTTCGCACCGGAATGCTTCAGTAGCTGCCACTGCTCTTCGGGCTTGAGTTTGAAATCGAGCGGCACGAGCGTGGCGCCGCAAAAGAAAATCGCGTACGCCGAAATCAGCCACTTGGACTGATTGGTCATGATGATGGCAACGCGGTCGCCGGGGCCGATGGCCAGATCCTGCAGCGATTTCGCGAGGGGAAGTGCTTTGTCCTTGAAATTGCGATAGGTGAGGCGCTGTTTTTCTTCGCCGCGGTCGGATTCGATCAGGCAGACTTCGGTGGGCCAGGTCTCCAAAGCGTCGCGAAGCGCTTCACCTACCGAATTATATTTTTTTAAATCGAGCATCAGAGGCGCGCTTGGATGCGCTGGGCGAGCGTCTTGAAATCGCTGACGCCCTGCACTTCGTAGTCGGGCAGCTCGATGTGGAAATGATTTTCCAGGCGAGAGAGCATTTCAAGGGCCTGCAGGCTGTCAATGCCGAGCTTCTTGTAAAAATCGTCGTCGGCCCCGAGGGAGCCCGCGGGGACTTGGAACTGCCGGGTCGCGAGTTCGAGTATCTCCTGCGTGGTTTGTTCGATGGTGCGCATGCACATTTAATTTAGCATTCCCGGGGATGGAAGGAAAACGGGAGGAGCGGTGCGGCGCGGCGTGGAGAGGAAAGGATTTCAACGCAGAGTTCCCAGAGGAGTCGCAGAGGGCTCGGAGAATAAGAAGTTTTGTTCGCATTTCAGACGCAAAACATTTTATTCTAATGCAAACAGCACCACCGATTGTCATCCCATGCAAACTGCACAACCGGTTGTCATCCTGAGGTGCGCGTAGTTTGCGCATCGAAGGATCTCAACCCATACAATGCGCGAGATTTTAGCCTGCGGTCCTTCATCCATCCTCGTCGGAGAACCACACGATGACAACCCTGCAGTGGAGGAAATCGCCGGACTAGTTTGGGAGAAATCCTGTTAGTCGGAGCTTTCCGATTTTGCAGCAATTGGCAAATGCTTCATCGGGTCGTCGGATTCAACGAATCGGCGGAGGCATTCCATGACTTCGGGACGGTTGAAGAGTTTGCAGAAAAGGACGATCTCCTGACGGAGCTCCTTGTAGGGGATGGGCTTGATGAAGCTCTTGGCGGCCACGCGGGCTTCCGGATCGAACTTCGTGATTTGCTGGGCCATCGAGCGGGCGATCTGCAAAGCGTGGCCTTCGCCCGCGAGATGCGTGATCAGGCCGGCCTGGTGCGCGGCTTCGGCTTTAGCGGTGCGGCCGGTGAAGAGCAGATCGCGGATGAAACTGTTGCCGACATCGCGGCGGAGACGGGGAATGCCGCCGAAGCCGGGAATGAAGCCCAGGCGAAGTTCCGGAAATCCGAAGCGGGCCATTTTATCGGCGACGATCAGATCGCAGAGAAGCGCCAGTTCGAGGCCGCCGCCCATGCAGAGGCCGTGAACGGCGGCGACGGTAATGAATGGCGCGGCGTCGATGGCGTTGGCGACTTTGTGAATTCGCTCGATGAATTTTCGCAGGCCGGAGACGCGCCTCTTCGGCGACAGATGCAGCGCATTGTTGTACAGCTCTTTCAGGTCGCCGCCGACGCTGAACCCTCCGGGGCGGGCGCTCGTGATGATGCATGCGCTGGTGATCGGCGCCAGCGAGTCGATGGCGGCGGCAAACTGTTCGAGCTCGCCAAGCAGCAACGTGCCGATTTCGTTGAGCGGTTCGTGGTCGAGAGTGAGTTCGACGACCCCTTCACGCCATTCCCAGCGCAGGCCTTGGCCGCGGAATTCTTTTACGGGGAGGAGGTTGCGACGGCGTTTTTTCATGAGTTATTTCCCGCGGCGACCGCGTGCTTGCTATACAGTCGATCGATTTCCTGCTGGAAACGATTGTTGATGGCATCCCTCTTCAGTTTGCCGTTGGCGGTGAGAAGCGCGTTTTCGGGAGTGAAAACTTCCTGAAGGACCGCGAAATTCCGGACCTGGCGGTAGTGCGGCAATTCGGAATTAACCACATCCAGAGCGGCTTGCGCGGCTCCAGACTCAACGCCGCCCGTGATGAGAGCGCAGAGATAACCGCGGCCGTTGCCGACAATCACCACCTGCTGCGCGCCCGGCAACTGCTGAACGATTTTTTCCTCGATGGGTTCAGGCGCGATGTTGTGGCCGGAATTGAGAATGATCAAATTCTTGATGCGGCCGCTGATGCGCCAATTCCCTCGGGAATTCACTTCCCCCTGATCGCCGGTGTGGAACCAGCCGTTTTCGAGGACCCGCGCGGTTTCTTCGGGGCGATTCCAGTAGCCGGGAAAAATATTCGGGCCTCGGACGAGGATCTCTTCGTTTTCGCCGGTTTTCATTGCGATGCCGGGGACGGATTGGCCGACGCGGCCGGGCTCGGAGGCGATGCGCGAATCGTCCATGGTGCAGATTCCGCACGTTTCCGTAAGGCCATAGACCTGCCAGATGGGAATGCCGAGCATGGCGAAAAATTCCTGGGTTTCAGGAGCGAGCGGCGCGGAGCCGCAGACCAAGCCGCGAAGATTGGGCCCGAAGCGTTCGCGGATTTTGCCGAAGACAAGTTTTTGCGCAGCCAAAAGCCACAGGCCGCCCGTAGACTTGCCGTCGTTTTGCTTTTGCCAGGCGCCGCAGCCATTTTTGTAGATGGACCGGATGAATGACCCGCGCTTGGAGAGCGCTTCTTCGACGCCGCGCTTTACCCGTTCGAGCAGCGTGGGCACGTTGAAAAAATAGTTGGGAGCGGAGAGGCGGATTTCGTCGGCGAGCTTGTTGAGGTCGGTGGAAAGAGTGAGGACCGTTTCCCGGGTGAGGCAGGACATCATGACGATCCAGGACGCGGCGAAATTGAAGGGCAGGTATTGGAAAACGCGAAGCGGCTCGCGCGTGTCTTTGTCGAGGCGGTCCATCCAGCCAGTGGTGCAGGAAAGCATGTGGTCCAAATTTTTTGTATTGAGGCAGACGCCCTTGGGTTCGCCGGAAGTTCCGGAAGTGTAGATGATGGTGACGAGGTCTTCGCCCTGGCGCGGATTCGGCGCGCCGCCAATTCCCTTTTGCGAAGATCCGGCTTGCAGAAGTCCGTCGAAGGTGGCGCGCGGCGGCGCTTCCGGCCAGACTTGCGCTACGCTTTCGCCGATGGCGGCATCGCTCGCGATCAGCAGGCGCGGCGTGCAGTCCTTCATCATGGCCGCGAGTTCAGCCGGAGCCTGGCGCGAATAGAGTGGCACAACAACGACACCTTCTGCCATTAACGCAAGGTCAATTGCTGCCCACCGAATGGAGTTGGGCCCCAGCAGCGCGCAACGATCACCGGCCTGCAGGCCCGCTCCACGAAGATACGCCCTGGCGCGGGCGACTTGCTCAAGAAGCTCCGCACCGGAGGCGCTGACGAAATCAGCGCCGCGGATTTCGCGCAGCACGACGCGGCCGGACGCCTGCTGCAACTGCGCGAATGCGTTTTCGAGAAAATTCGGCATGGCTTCAGCGGCCCGCCGCCAAAACAGCGGGCGAGGAATCGTATTCTTCCACAAGCTTGCGAAGATTGTCGCTGAACGGCGGCAGGTTGTCTTCCCAGCTCAGCACACCCTTGCGCAGGGGAAATTCCGGATACGTTTTGCGGAGTTCATCTTCGAAGAAAATAGCCATGCGCGACATGGCTTTCAGATTCGAGACGACCGTGCGGCCGATGGAATCGCGGATGGAATCGGCTTCGACAACAAGTTTTTCCATCACGTCCAGGAGTTTGGGGCCAAGGTCGGGATCGTCAACATCGAGCACCAGGTGCTGGTGGCCGCGCTCGCGCATCAGATTGCGGATGCGCTCGTCCATGGTGACGCCGGCGGAAACGACCCCCGCGGGCATGCAGGTGACGATGCCGTGATACCGCGAAGAGACCATGTAGGTGCACGCGCGCAGAATGGCGACCAGTTCGAACATGTCGTAATCGTCCGAAGTGAAAATCGGCGTGCCGGGAATTTCTTTCTCGATGGCGCGGCAGGCGACGGCGTCGAGGCGTTCCATCGCCACAAGAATCGGAAAAACTTTGTGGCGCTGCAGAAAAGCTTTGGCCGCTTGCGCATAGCCGGCGATGTAGTGATTGAACTTGCGCTCGACTTCGGCGCCAGACTCAAAAAAATAAACGGTGCGGTACTGGCTGTCCTTGTAAGCACCGGTGCTGGCAGCGGCGATGTATTTGGCAAGCGAGGCGCGGACTGGCCAGACGAAGGGATGAATCGGGCAAAGCACCAGGATTGGAGATTTTTCGTCCCAGCCGGCTTTCCGCAAAGTGTTGCGGGCATAGTCGGGCGGGTGTGGCTCGAACGTCCAGGCAGTGTCGGCGCCCAGTTCGTTCGGCACCCCAAGGCCGGAAAGAAGTTGCTGCGATTCAAGGCTGCGGGTGATGACCAGCGATTCGCGCGTATAGCGCGAGCACATCCACTCGATGAGGTCGTCCATGTGCCCGGCATCGCCTGCGTAGGCGACGGACAACTTGTTTTCCGCCGAAGCCAGGCCAAGCGAGCCGATCATCATGGTGGTCAACGCGTTGGCAAACTTGCTCTTAAACATCGAGCCTTCGCACGCCACAACGCCGTGATTGCCGTGAACCTCGCGAAAAAGAAACGGCGGATACACGTCAGGGAGATGCACCTGGCGCGAGCCTTCGAAATAGCCCTGAGTACGGTCGAAATTCTGGGTCATCACGCTGAAGTCGACGTTTTCGGCGCCGAGGACGTGGCGGATCTGGCGTAGCGTTTCTTGGACGCGGACGTCACTGCCGGTGTTGCGCGTGCCGTTGTAGCCGGCAAAGAGCAGCTTGAGTTTTTCGCCGGAAGTCCAACGCTTGCCGATGCCAAACTTCCAGGCAAAGCAACGGAGCTCGATCATGGCGCTGACCCAGGCGACAAGCAGAAAATCGGTCATGCGCCGGCTCCGGTGACGCTCACGACCGCGCTTTTGGCCGCACTGTCAGGCCACGGCTTTGCGGGATATTTGAAATTGTTCGCGCGGCTGAACTGCAGCAGCGGGAAGGCGTAGGTGGAAAACTTCGCGGGCGCTGCGCCCATTTCCTGGACGACCCGGGAATTATCGAACACGGTGTTCCAATCCAGATACGGCCAGAAAACTTTCAGCAAGGAGGCTCCATAGCCAACCGCGCCGCCCTTGAAGGCCAGCCAGTTCACGGTTTTGGAAAACGGCCCGCCAAGCCACGGCTGGTAACTGGGTTTGGACCAGCCGCCAATTTCGGCCAGCGCATCCGTAATTTCCTTGTAGGTCTGCGCGCCGGTCCCCGAAGATAGATGATAGATGGCGTAATTCGGTTTTTCCATCTGATGGATTTTAACGATGGCCGCGCCGACGTAGTCCGCAGGGATGATGTCAATTTTATCGTTGGGCCGAAGCGGAAGGACGGGAAACCGTGCCAGGGTATCGAAGGCCTGCACCATGTCGAACTGCGAGGTCTCCGCGCGGCGAGAGTCGCCGAGAACAATAGCCGGGCGGAAAATCGTGCGCGTGACGTCGGGAAGAAGCTGGTGGACCATGTGCTCGCAGAATTTTTTTGTACGGGCGTAAGGGTCGTAGTCGGAGCGGTTCCAATCAATGGACGCGTCTTCGGTGACGACCTCGTTCTGGCGCTTGCCAGCGACGGCGACCGTGGAAACATGGGAATACCGGCGCAGTCCGTGATGATTCTGGGCCCGGCGGGCGAGTTGGATGACTTCGAGCGAGCCGCGAAGATTGACGTTCAGGCACTGCTTTTCGGATTTGCGATTCAAAGAGGCCGCGCAGTGGAGAATGGAGTCGGTGGAATCCACCAGCGCGTGATACTCGTCGTCTCCGAGGCCAAAGCGCTCGCTGGTCAGATCGCCGCGGAAGATCCGCACGCGGGAATTTACGTGTTCCAGGAATTCAGGAAATGTGAAATGAAGTTGCAGAGACTGCCAGAGCCGTTCCCTGGCTTCCTGTTCGGTTTTCGCGCGGACCAGCAGATTCAGGCGATCGGAATGGCCGGTGAAGAGGCCCGCCACAAGGTAGCTGCCAAGATATCCGGTGGAACCTGTCAGGAAAATAGCCATAGAAGGATGCCGGCGCTTCAGCGGATTGCCGCGGAAGCAGTTTCCTCCGGCGGCGCAGACCAGTTGAGGGCGCGCGGTTCGCGTGCCTCCAGCGGCCTCCCCTCCATCAAGGGGTAACACCAGCGGCGGAGAGCCGGTATGTGGATGTTAATCCAGTAGTCCCACCAGTCAATGGTCTCCGGCGAAAAGTCGAACATCGTTTTCTCTTCGGGGGGGAGCGCGGCGGAGAGCAGCCGGGCGTTTTCGCATTCGAAGACGTGTTCGTTGTGCAGGATGAAAGGTTCGTAGAGTTCGATCAACTTTTCGGCGCGCACCAGGTCGCGTTCGGTTTTTGCGAGCGGCGGCTTGCTGATGTTCAGCGACGCGGCGACTTTGTTGATGCGAGAGACGACGGCCTTCTGCATCGGGATGGAGAGGCGCTCATAGCGCTGCTTGGAAACGGGAATGGTTTCGAACTTCACTTTCAGCCAGTGCTCGATGCCCTGCTGCGTTTTGTAATGCTTGCGGTGAGCAAGGCCGGTGAGCTCGATCGAGCGGGCCATGTTCACGGGATTGATCGCGGAGGTGGCCAGTTGATAGAGGCGCGCGTGCTTGCGCTCAACGAGGGCAGCGGCGATCAGCGTCATGCCGCGGGTAACCATGTCCACGGGAATGACGTCAAGGCACTTGCGTTCGTTCGAAGGAAGCTGGCGGAAATTCGTGCCGAGAAGATAGGAGAGCGGGCCGGAAGTGTTGATGCCTTCGTTCCAGCCGGTGAAGGGCGTGCGCTCGGAACTTTCGACGATGGATGGGCGGACGATGGCGATGGAAAGATCGCGCCCCTGCTTCGCGAGAATCGATTCGCCCAGGCTTTTCGTGAAAGTGTAGGTGTTGGGCCAGCCGAGGTGCTGGGCGCGCTTCATGCCCGCGCGAACCAGGCGGTTACGGACCCAGCGCGCGCGATTGCGCTTGGTGACGGCGTCGAGTTCGTCGGAAGCAACCTTTGTGGGATCGCCGGTACGGCCGAGGGCTTGCCGGCGCAGGGCTTTCGCGAGTTCTGGGCTTGCGGCGCGCTCTTCGATGCGCTGAACCATTTCACGCAGCGAGACGATTTCTTTTTCGGCGTCGAAGTCGGGGTGGCCGCCGGGATTGTAGTTGGCGCGGAGTTCTTCGTTGACGCGGCCGTCGCGCATGCCGACGACGTAGCAGGTGGAAAGATGCATCAGGCCGGCGTGATCGCACTTGCGCAGAAAATCGAGGAGGTAGCGTGTGGAATCGACGTTGGAGGAAAGCGCGTCGCGAAGGTCGGGATTAAAATCGGTGAGGCCGGCGCTGTTCGCGATCACGTCGAGCGAGCGCTGCAGGCGCGATTGCGTTGCAGCGTCCAGGCCAAGGCCCGGCTGGCTGACGTCGCCTTCGACCACTTCGATTTTGTCGCGGAGAAACGCGGCGAGATTAGCGCCGTGAATTTCCTGAAGCCGATCAAGCGTAGGAGACTCTTCGACGATTTTCTCAAAGCGGCGTTGCGCGGAAGTGGTGCGATTGCGGCGGATCAGCAGGGTAATCTTTGCGATGCTGGGAATTTTCTCAAGCAGGTCCACAAGCCAGACCTTGCCAATGAACCCCGTGACGCCGATAAGCAGAAGATGCTTGCCGGCGAGCGAATCGCGCACGGACAAGCGCGCGACCCGCGGCGTGCTGCTGAGCCGCTCGACGGAAGCCCGCGCGGGGAGTTGCGAACGCAGCGCGGGTTGCACGGCGGAATCGAGCTGATGCGCGTTTCCGTTCCACCCGAGCTGCGATAAAAGTTTTTCCCTGCCGATGCGCCCATCGGCGGAGCCGCTGGCCAGCCAGGCGAATGGGCCGCGGGGCCGAATCACCGGTTCGCGGAGCCGTCCGGTGGTTTCGCCGTCGCGAAATTCCAGGCCATTGGCGATGAATCCTTCGGCGCCGAAATATTCGGTCATCGGCCGGAGGATGTGTTCGAGAAGCTGGCTGACGAGGATGACCCGCTCGCCGCTGCGGACCGCGTCTATCAGCTTATCCACGGCTTCGCGGCGCATTTTGGGTTTCAGTTCGTACTGGAAATACTCTTCCCCGAGGAGATCGAGCCGGTCTCGCGTGATGCCGCTAAGGACGCTGTGCAGCAGGCGCGTGGCAAAGGTGCGACTGGCGAAATACATGGGCGGACGAAGCACCCCCATGGCCAGCGTTCCGGCGCGGCGCACCCAGCGCTCCAGAAAACTCTGGCTGTTCCAATTGAAGAAGCCGACGCTGCGCAGCGCGCTGATCTCCAGCAGCGAACCTTCTACGCGCCAATACGTTACGCCGGGCACACGCCCGGATTCACCGCGACCCTGATTGGAAGTAGGTGTCTGCATTTTTCAGATGAACTATGGTCCGGCCAAACTGGGGGAAGGGCAACCCGCAAGAATGGCAAGAAGGTTTCCCTCGGGAAAATCCGTTTTGAAAACTTGACGACCCCGGCTGACCTCTCGGTTTCAGGCCCCCAACCCTTTGCGTCCGGGAAACTGCGAATCATTAAAATTATCATCCCCAAGGGGTTCTAGCAACCGAGTTGGCCGGTGGAAGAAAAGGCGCACACCCCGGACGGCGGCCGCTACAAGGGCAAACCCGGATCGATGCAAAGGGGTGCTGGCCGCCAGGATGGCGGCCCTACGTAGGCTTCAACGCTTGCCGCTGCGGTACCAGTGGTCGAGGGATTGCATGGCGGGCTTGTTCCACGGCGTGTGGGAGGCGTCGGTTGGACCGCCGTAGCCGTTGGTCCCGACTTTCCACCAGTAGACGCCGGCGAACCACGGTTTTTCGTAAAAGGCGGAGAGAAGGGCGTCGTAGCTTTTGGCCTGAATTCCGAGATCGACGGGGCGATTCGGCTCGTCCCAGGGGGCGCGGTTGGCCTCGACGACGCTGGGGAAACCGGCTTCGGTGAATAGGACCGGCTTTTGAAAACGCGATTGGACGGCGGAGATTTTCTGGACGACAGCGGCGGTGGAAAGGTCGTCGGGGAGCGGATAGTATTCGTCGATCCCGATATAGTCGAGCGCGTCCCAGAATTGGATGGATTCGAATTCGGCGCCGAAGTTTGCGGCGTAGGTGAGCGGCCCGGGATAAATCTCGCGGGCCCGGGCAATCAGCTTGCGCCAGGCGGCATCGTTCCCGGACATTTTTTCGAGTTCTACGCCGATGCAAAAGACGTCGGCGTGGATTGCGGCGGCGAGTTGCGCGTAGTGCTCAAGGAACGGCTGGTATTGCGCGAACCACTCGGAGTTTTCAAGGGCACCCGCGAAATTAATATCAGCGGGATTGCCGCCGCGCATCCAGAGCTGCGGCTTTAGGAGCACCTTCATGCCGAGCGAATGCGCGATGCGCGCGAGTTGCGTGATGCCGGCGTCGCCTTCCCAACGGGTATTCCAGCCCCGCACTTTCGGCTCCTTCGTGGAAGCAAAGCCATAGGGCACGAGCGCGATCGAATTAACGCCGTGGGCGGGGAGATTCCGGAGCATTTCGACGGCGGCATCATTGCCGTAAAACGCAGGAAACTCCGCGGTGAAATTCACCCCGCGCTGAAAAAAGAATTTGGGATAAGGCGTGTTGGTGGCAGGGTCGGGAAGCGTGGCAAGCCGGGTTTCCAGCTCCCGGACGTGTCTGCGTGCAACGGCGCGAATGGCGTAAAAAGCGCCGAAAAGGAAAACAATTGCAATGAGGAAGAGGATGCCGAGGAGTCGGAGCCAGCGCATGGGTGAACAGAGATTGTGAAGTGGTTTGGTGGGAGTGGCAAGCGAAGGATTTTTGGAGTGCGGGCCAGTTTCCGATGAGCCGACCCATCAGGAGTTACGAATGAATTTCGCTACTGCCATCCTCGTGTCACCGAGGTACGTGTGGCTTCAAGTCGATCATAGTGACCTTGAGGTTATCGATTCGTTCGATTTGCAGAGTAAACCGTGGATTTGAAGATTGTTTGGCCTGGCAGACAAATCGACCCGTGAACGTTGCGACGACATACTCGTCCATTGTTCCACGTATTCCTTGCTCAAGGGCGCGGTCGAACGCTTGGATGTCTCGATGATTTTCGACTTCATCAGGCACAAATGGAATAATGCCACGGGCACACTTTGAATCAGTTAGCACACTGCGTTCAATGCCATCGCTTTGAAACCTCGCAAAGAACCGAACCTTCTTGCCGTCAAATCTCCGACTATCGCCCACCACCTCGCACACTGTCGTATCGATGGGGTTCGGCACCGAAGTCTGCTTTGCTTGTGCACGCAGGGAAGGAGCAATGCAATAGGCTCCCGCAATGCTGACGAATGTGATGATTTTTCGACGCAACATTGGCAACCCTCGGTATGGCAACAGAACATCACCTCACCATTGGACACCATCGTTATGGTGGAAGTGCCAGCAGCCGCAATCGGAAACTGGCCCGCTAGGCGAGAAAAGGCTTACGCGGGCCGGGCTAAAACCAAACACCTACATTATGAGAATCAGACGCCCCAGCCGTATTTTTCGGCGTGCTCGAAGGTGCGCTGCATTTCGTCGTGGAGCATGTCGTTGAACACGGAGCAGGCAACGGTTTTCTTGCCGGGTTCGGCGATGTCGGCGGTACGGACGCCAGTGTTCAGGACGCGGACGAGGGATTGCTCGGCCCAATCGGCCTCTAGGCTCAACCCGAACGTGTCGCGCAGCATCATCGTGGCGCTGAGGATCGACCCGATGGGATTGGCCACGTCTTTTCCGGCGAGCGATGGCGCGGAACCGTGGATGGGTTCGAACATCGGCGCGCTGGTGCCGAAGCTGGCGGAGGGAATCAAGCCGATGGAGCCGACAAGCGCGGCCGCGGCATCGCTTAAAATGTCTCCGAACATGTTGGTGCTGAGCATCACGTCGAACTGCGTGGGTTTCAGGGTGAGCTGCATCGCGGCGTTGTCCACGTACATGTGCTCGAGCTTCACGTTGGGATAGACAGTGCCCATTGCGGATACGGTGCGGCGCCAGAGCTGCGAGCTGGAAAGAACGTTGGCCTTGTCCACGGAGCAGAGCCGGCGCGAACGTGCTTCGGCGCGGGTAAACGCGAACGCGGCGATCCTCTCGATTTCTGGAGTCGAATAGGATTCGGTATCGAAGGCGCGCTCTACGCCATGCTCCTTAATGGTGCCGCGCTCGCCGAAATACATGCCGCCTGCAAGTTCACGAACGATTTCGAGATCTAAATCGCCGAGACGCTCAGCCTTGAGCGGCGAGATGCCGCGCAGAGGTTCAAGCAGTTTCACGGGGCGCAGATTGACGTAGAGGCCGAGTCCTTTACGCAAATCGAGCAAACCGTTCTCCGGGCGCTTGCCGACGGCAAGCGAATCCCACTTGGGCCCGCCGACCGCGCCCAGGAAAACGGCGTCGGCTTTCCGGCAGGCATCCAGAGTTTCGTTGGGCAGCGGCGTGCCGGTCTTGTCGATTGCGGCGCCGCCGACGGGCATCTCGATGAACGTGAACTGATGATGAAACTCGCGCGCACATTCCTGGAGGACGTTGGCGGCGGAACGCGCGACTTCTGGACCGATGCCGTCACCGGGAAGAAGGACAATCGTTTTTTTCAACTTCATGGCCTGGGCACCCCGAGGTTAACCCTTCAACTTGTAGCTCAGGCCTTCAGGCCTGAGGCTTTCCCTTACTGCTGCACAATCTCGCCCACGCTGTGGAAACTCTCGCCCCTGCGGATGCGAGCTACAGAGCTTACGCCGCCGAAGAGGTTTCGTTCGCCACGGCCAGTGCCTTGCGGCGAATCACCTCGTGGGCGATGGCCATCAGGTCGCGCGCCCGCACATTCTTCGACTCATCGGCAAGCGAAGTGACGCGCCGATAGCACTCCGCGAGTTCCGCATCGGAAGCTTCGTAGCCAAGTTCCTTCAGCGATTGGCGCAGCGCGTTCCGGCCGGAGTGCTTGCCGAGTACAAGCGAGCGCGAAGGGACGCCAACCGCTTCCGGAGAAATAATCTCGTAGGTCAGCGGATTCTTGATGATGCCGTCCTGGTGGATGCCGGCTTCGTGGGCAAAGGCGTTGGCGCCAACCACGGCTTTATTCGGAGCGATGACCGCGCCGGTGATTTCGCTCAGCAGACGGCTGGACTTATAGAGTTCTTTCAGATTGAGCTTCGTGGCGACGCCAAAACTATCCTTGCGCACGGCGAGTGCGACAGCGATCTCCTCCAGCGCGGCATTTCCGGCGCGTTCACCGATGCCGTTGACCGTGCATTCGATCTGCCGGACGCCCGCGCGAACCGCGGCCAGCGAATTGGCGACCGCAAGGCCGAGGTCGTCATGGCAATGCGCGCTCAGCGTGATGTGCCCGGGATCGCCGAGGTATTCGCGGACTTTCAGGAACATCGCGCCGTACTCTTCCGGCACGGCGTATCCGACAGTGTCCGGCAAATTCAGCACGGTGGCGCCGTTTTCAACGGCAATCTGGCAAGCCTTACAGAGAAACTCAATCTCGGTTCGGCCGGCGTCTTCGGCTGAAAATTCGATCTCTTCAACATAATTGCGCGCCAGCTTGATCATAGATCCGATGGCTTCAAGCGCCTGCTCGCGCGTCAGGTGCAGCTTGGCCTGCAAGTGCAGGTCAGAGGTGGCGAGAAAGACGTGCATGCGCGGTGATTTCGCGGGTTTCAAGGCTTCGACTGCGGCAAGGATGTCGTCTTTACGGGCGCGGGCAAGCGCGGCGATGGGAACGTCGCGGACTTCTTTCGCAACGGCTTGCACAGCTTCGAGGTCGCCGCGGGAGGCGATCGGAAAACCGGCTTCAATAATGTCCACGCCAAGGGCCGCCAGCTGGCGAGCCATCCGGATCTTTTCCTCGGTGTTCATGGAAAAACCGGGCGATTGTTCACCGTCCCGGAGGGTAGTATCGAAAATTCGTACGTGGCTCATGGCTACTCCCAGTCCTGCACTACCCAGTAACGCACGGTGGGTAGTTCTAGTCCAATTTATCTTCATTCTGTAATTGATAATTCTAGCTTATACTAGCATTTAGGGTTGCCGCCCCTCGAACGTGCCACGGGTTCGCCGGAACACTGAAATCCAGCACTTTTGAGGGTTTGGCTCACCCGCCCTCCGATATGAGGTTTTTTCATGGATCTAGGTGAATTACAGGTCTTTTTGATGGTTGCGAAGGAAGGCAGCTTCTCTCGGGCGGCGGAACGCCTCTACCGCACGCAGCCGGCGGTCAGCCTGACCATCCGAAAACTGGAAGATTCGCTGGAGCAACCGCTGTTTGTGCGTGGCGCGCGGCCGGTGCGGCTGACGGATGCGGGGACGCTCCTCCGCGAGTATGCCGAACGCCTCCTGAACCTGCGCGACGAAGTGAAAAAGGGGTTGCTGGAACTGGAGGGGCTGAAGCGCGGCGAGCTTTCGCTTGGAGTGAATGAAAGCTCGATTCACGCGTTGCTGCCGGCTCTGGCCGCTTTTCGCCAGGCGCATCCCGGCGTGCAGGTTCGCGTGCACCGCATGTTTTCGCGGGACATTCCTCACGAGGTGGTGAATTACCGGCTGGACCTGGGCGCGGTTTCCTTCATACCCCGCGACGCCCAGTTGCAGGCCACGGAGATTCTGAAAGACGAGCTGACGCTGGTTGTGCCGCCAAAACATCCGCTGGCGAAACGCAAAGAAGTGGAAATTGAAGAGCTTGGGAAGGAAGCCTTCATTGCGCACATTGTCGAGTCGCCTTTCCGGCGTAAGGTGATCGAACTGTTCGCCCGGCACCGGACCGCGCTGGACATGCCGATGGAAATGCCCACGATCGAAAGCATCAAGCGATTTGTGCAGATGGGCATGGGCGTGGCGATTGTGCCGCGAATGTGCGTGGCCTGGGAGATAGAGCATGGCTGGATGAAGGAGGTGCGCGTGAAGCAACTGAGCATTCCGCGGCATCTCTACATCATTTCGCGGCGCGGGGCGCGGTTGCCGCATACGGCGGCGGAGTTTATGCGCGTGCTAAAGAAGGCTTAAGGGTCTCGACCATCCCTGTAACTCACCCCTTTGAGGGGTGAGGGTTTTCACGACCCCGGAAAAACAGTGCGGTAGCAACGTAAACCCTCAGGCCCTGCCTGTCACAGGCAAGCTGGAAGGCCTGAGCTACATTCGTCGATGCGTGGCCCGTGATAGGAATCACTCGCGCGGATTCACGTCCTCCAGTATCCTTTTAGTCTGGCGGCCTGCATGGAACTGGCCTCATTTTATTTATGATCAGCGGATTGACCATACTGGCGATTGGATTTTTTCTGGGGATGCGGCATGCCACGGACCCGGATCACGTAATTGCGGTTTCAACAATTGTCAGCCGCGAGCCTTCGCTGGGCCGAGCGGGATGGATTGGGGCGCTCTGGGGATTCGGCCATACATTGACGATCCTGCTCGTCGGCGCGGCGATCATACTTTTTAACGTGGCGATTCCAGCGCGCGCCGGTTTGACAATGGAATTCGCGGTCGGGCTGATGCTGATCCTGCTTGGGATCCTGAACCTTACCGGCGTGACACGCTGGTTGAGCGAGAAATTCTCTCCCGCGCATCCAAGAATAATCGGGGAGCATGTGCACATTCATGGACACGGCTCGCACTTACACTATCATTGGCATTCGCACCAGCCGGCAGCGGAACATCATGGAAAAGCACTGGCGGCTCCAGGATGGCTGCGCGGCCCCTTCGCCAAGCTGGGAATCTTTCATTCCTTACGCCCGCTGCTGATCGGCATCGTGCACGGCCTTGCCGGTTCGGCGGCGGTGGCTCTGCTGGTGCTCACCACGATTCACGACCCGCGCTGGGGCGTTTTTTACCTGCTGATATTTGGCATAGGGACGATCGCGGGCATGATGGTGATCACGGTGGCTCTGGCGCTGCCGTTTTCATACGCGGGTGCGCGTTTCGCATGGGTGAATCGCGGACTGGTCACCGCGTCGGGTTTGCTGAGTTTGGGTTTTGGATTGTTTGTTTCTTACCAGGTCGGGTTTGTGGACGGATTGTTCACCAGCCATCCGAATTGGACACCGAGATAACCCAACTGTAGCTCAGGCCTGAGGGTTTCCCCGACCACAATGCAATCCCGCCGGCGCACCGGAAACCCTCAACCTAACGAGGTGTGCTAAGAGCTAGTTCAAATTTTCTTAGCAGCAGCGTCTTCCACGGTTTTGTAGATCGGGAGAAGGTTTTGCAGGCCCGCAACGGTTACTACGGCAACGGCTTGCGGAGGCAGCGCGGCAAGCCCGAACTCTTTTCCTTGATTCCGGCGGCTGACGAAGAGCGAGACCAACGCGCCCACGCCGGCGGAATCGAGAAAGCTCACCCCGTTCAGATCCAGTATGACGCGCTGCGCGGCTTCCGCGCGAAGCTTGGGCAGGAATTCGTTAACGGTCTCAATGCTTAATTTCCCACTGGCCGTGTAAATCGTGAGCGCTTCCGTGCTGCTTGGTAATTTTTCGACGTCGAGTCTAAATGGCGGCATAAGCGTTTGAATTTATCCGAAAGCCAGTCTGGCCCGCATTAACATTCATTCACAGACATTACCTCCACCTTTTCCTTTTGCAAAGGAATTCCTTGGGCTGCTCGGCACGTACCCAGAAGCTTCCTGAGGCAGGCGAGCAGAGGCTCCGCGGGCATGCGCGGCGAAACGGGTATAAAATCAGGCGCGTCCGGGATTCCAAGGCCGGACACAACGCGGGAATTTTTGAGTACAACCATGAACAAACGTACTTTTCTCAAGATATGCTCGGCGGCAATGACCGGCCCATTTCTTTCCAGGCTGACCCCTTGGGCCGCGGGGGAAAAGCTCCACAATTGGGCGGGAAACGTCGAGTACGGGACCGACCGCGTATTTTCCGCGGCATCCGTGGAGGAAGTGCAGGAGTTTGTCCGCAAACAGAGCAAACTGAAGGTGCTGGGCACACGCCACTGTTTCAACCACATTGCCGACAGCCACGACCAGTTCCTCTCGATGAAAGCGATGGACAAGGTTGTCGAGCTGAACGCAGAGGCGCGGACGGTCACCATCGAGTCCGGAATGACTTATGGAAAATTGTGCCCAATTCTGGAGAGCAAAGGCTGGGCTCTGCACAATCTGGCTTCGCTGCCGCACATTTCCGTTGCGGGGGCCTGCGCGACGGCGACGCATGGCTCGGGCGTCAAGAACGGAAACCTGTCCACCGCGGTTTCCGGGCTGGAGTTCGTCACCGCTGCCGGTGATGTGGTGAAACTTTCGCGCCAGAAAGACGGCGAGATTTTTCACGGAGCGGTTGTCGGCCTTGGTGCCCTGGGCGCGGTGACCAGGGTGACGCTGGATCTGCGGCCTACCTACCAGGTGCAGCAATACGTTTTCGAGAATCTGCCGCTGAGTGAACTCCTACACAATTTTGACGCCATCGAATCGGCGGCGTACAGCGTGAGCCTCTTCACCGACTGGCAGAAGAAGCGGATTAACGAAGTGTGGCTGAAGAGCCGTATGGACAACGGAAAATTGTTCGACGCCCCTGGGGAATTTTACGGAGCCAAACGCGCCACCAGGAATCTGCACCCAATTGCCGAACTTTCCGCCGAAAACTGCACCGAACAGATGGGCGTGCCGGGACCTTGGTACGACCGGCTGCCGCATTTCCGCATGGGATTTACGCCAAGCGCCGGAAAGGAATTGCAGGCGGAATACTTTGTGCCGCGCAAAAATGCGGTCGACGCGATTCTGGCGGTGGAGAAATTGCACGATCAGGTCGGCCCGCATCTTTTAATCACGGAAATTCGCACGATTGCAGCGGATCATTTCTGGATGAGTCCCTGCCTGAACCAAGACTCAGTAACTATCCATTTCACACTGAAGCCGGATTGGCCTGCAGTAAGCAAATTGCTTCCCGTGATTGAACGGGAACTGGCGCCGTTTGGGGCGCGCCCGCACTGGGGAAAACTGTTCATGATGGCGCCCCCGCGACTAGACTCCTTGTATGGGAAGCTGCCGGAGTTTCTGGCGCTGGCCCGGAAATACGATCCCGAGGGGAAGTTTCGCAATGATTTCCTGAACTCCAATCTCTTCGGCGCGACTTCGTAAAGTGAAGTAAATTCAGCCATTAAAATGAACTGGGAGATGATCGATGGCCTTTGTTCCATTTTGGAACGAAACTCTCGGTACATCGCCTCCAGGCAGTTCCAATTTGGAACATAGCTCCCCTACTAATTACCACTCCTTTTATACACTTTTGGTTGACGCTCCATTCTCCGCACGCTAGTCTCCCTTCAGGTTTCCCTCTTATCTCGTTCACAAGCTGAGCCCCGCGTTCAGCGCTAGGAAGTCTGGAATGAGTTCACGCCCTTCTGGCGGCGGAAGCCGCCGTAGTGTAGTTGCGTTTTGCGTTGCGGCTGGGATTGCCATGAGCTTGGGAATTTCCCGAGCGGCAGCGCAAACCTCGCAGCCCCTGCTCTTCGTGGAGACGACCGCGAACAATCAAGCCACCGGAGCGGTAACTTTTTTGCGCGACGACTCCAGCGGCGCGCTGACTCTCCTGCCGGGTACGCAGACAACGTTCAGGAATCCGTGCGCACCTTCCACGATCGATCCCAAGGGCCGTTTTCTCTACGGCTACTGCGCTGACGGGGTCGCGATGTACACACTGAATACCGGCACGGGTGCGCTCGCCGAAGTGGCGACGTCACCCTATCAGGCTTCGACCGGGCAATTCGGAGTGCTGGTGATTGCCGAAAGTTCCGGCCAGTTCGTGTACCTGTTGAAGTCCGACCTGTTGCCCGCGCCAGCGACCAGCACGCTGACGCTGGATACTTTTCACGTGGACGCGGTCTCGCCAGCGCTGGTGCCAGTGAGCAGCCAGATGTTACCGCTCGAAGGCGTATGGGTGGACGGCGGCGCGGCCGCAGATCCCAACGGCCACGGTATCGCCATTTTGATCAACCAGTTCCCTTCTCCGCCGACACAGTTTCCGAATGCGGTGCTGTACCTGATCACATTCGACCCCTTGACCGGAGTGCCAACGCTGGACCCGAGTGGCGGAACGGTGGTTGGTAACCGCGGGCTGGGCCTTCGCATCAGCGCACGGGGAAACTTCCTCGCGCTCGGATACGGCTCAAGTCGCGCTTCGCTTTCGATCTACCAGGTCAACACAACGAATTTCACGCTGACGCCTGTGGGAACCGAGGACCTGGGGAATCAACAAAGTCCCACGGGCATCGATCAGATGTTTCCGAGTTCGATTTTTTTTGACCCCACAGGCCAGGTGACCTACGTACGAGTGCCGCTGTCTGGCGCGTCAAATTGCTCCAACTGCTTTGAGCTGCTGGATACCAGCACCTTTCTGGTGCTGCCGTCGTCGCCGATGCCCGTCACCAGTGCAAACTTCTTGAGCGGACTGCAAAATCCGCAAGCTCCCTTTAGTTATACGGCGAGCGCGGCGAACGGCGTCTTTGGAATCAGCGTTTATCAGGTGGATCCGGGTACCGGACTGCCGAGCCAGCCGGCCGCGATCAGCCAGCCTTTTTTCCAGCAGTCCACGCAGGTCTTGCCGGTGGTGGCGTCGGTCGGCCCATCGGGTGGACAAGGCACGGTGGGGCCGGTGCTGTCGCCAAGCACATTGAGCCTGACATTTCCCGACACCGCCACCGGGCGGACAAGCGCGTCGCAATCGATCACACTGACCAGCAGCGGCGATCAGGCGGTAAGCTTTCAATCCGTCGCTGTCACCGGTGCGAATGCCGCCGATTTCCAGGAGAGCGACAATTGCGTTTCAACGGTAGTGCTGCAGCCGAAACATTCGTGCACGATTTTCATTCTGTATGCTCCCACGAGCGTCGGCTCGAGCTTGGCGACGTTGAATGTTCTGGATAGCGCGCTGGGAAATCCGCAGCAGTACAGTTTGAGCGGAATGGGAATCGCACCACCTCCGCTGGCACCGGTCGCGGAGCTGAATCCGGCGGGTACTTTCGATCTTACGGGAACGACGACGCAGGGCACCACGGCCGCGCCGCAGAATCTGACCGTTTCGAACACCGGGACAGCGCCATTGCACGTCAGCGCGATCGGCTTGAGCGGATTGAACGCCGGTGATTTTTCCCTGGCCGGATCGAATTGCGTGGGAACGGCGGTGGCGGCGGGCGCGAGTTGCACGATTCCGGTGACATTTGCGCCGCTGGCATCCGGGATCCGTACGACAACGCTGACCCTCACGGACGACGCGGCGAACTCGCCCCAGACGGTGACCTTGAACGCCACGGCGGCCCCCGCGGCTACAATCTTCGCCTCTGCCGGAGCCACGCTGAGCCTTCAGGTCACCGCTGGCCAGTCCGCTCAATTCAATCTGCAAGCCACGCCAGGCGCGGGGTTCAATGGGACGCTGGCGTTCGCGTGCTCCGGAGCACCGGTGGGCGCGGCCTGCAGCGCGCCAACCGTGACAGTGAGCAACGGAGCGCCCGCAAATTTTGCAGTGACGGTGACGACCAGAGGAAGTGCCGCGGCCGCCCCCAGCACTCCACCATCAATTCGCCGATTGCCGGCAAATGTTGCCGGCATGGCGGCGCTGCTAATCCTGCTGATGGCGTTCTGGCTCTACCTGCGCAAAGGCAAGCGCCGAGAAGGTTCAGCAGTCGCTTTTAATTGGAAGACAGTCGTCGCGCTGGTGTGTTTCTCGCTCATACTCAACGGTTGTGGCGGGGGCGGCGGCACAAGTTCCGTTCAACCTCCACCGCCCGTCATCACACCGTCCGGAACTTACCTGCTCACCGCCACGCCCTCCGCTACACCGGCGGGCTCCGCGAAAACCTTCCCGCTTTCGCCGATTACGCTAACCCTGGTAGTGAAATGAATGTTCCGCTGTAGCTCACCCCTTCAGGGGTGAGGGTTTCCAGCGCGCACGCAAAATCATTCCGTGACATAGAAAACCGTCAGGCCTGAGCTACAGGCGTTGTTGAAAACTATTTGGCGTAGCTGACGCGGTAAATCACGTTGGCGCCGTCGTCGCTGACCAGCAAAGCGCCGTCGGGCGCAACTGTGACTCCGACGGGGCGGCCATTCACGTTTTTGCCCGCGGGATCGGGCACGAAACCCGTCAGGAACGGCACTGGGTCCGCCGCTGCCTTCCCGTCCTTTACTCCGACGAAGACAATCTGGTAGCCGGCGCGGGAAGCGCGATTCCAGGAACCGTGTTCGGCAAGGAAAATTCCCCCGCGATAGGATTCCGGAAATTGCTGGCCGGTATAAAACGCGAACTGCATCGGCGCCACGTGAGCCCCGAGCAGAACATCCGGAATGATGGCTTTGGCGACGAGATCGGGTTTCTGTGGCTCAACGCGGGAATCCACGTTGTCGCCGATATAGCTGTACGGGAACCCGTAGAAGCCCCCGTCCTTCACGGAAGTCAGAAAATCCGGCGGAAGATTGTCGCCGAGTTCATCGCGTTCGTTCACTGAGGTCCAGACCGCGCCGGTGGCCGGTTCAACGGCCAGGCCGACGCCGTTGCGCAAGCCCGAAGCATAGACCCGGGCGTTTTTTCCGTCGGGATCGCAAACCAGAATCGCGGCCCGGCGCTGATCTTTTTCAATGTCGATATTTCCGGAAGAGCCGACGCTGATATAAAGATGCTGGCCGTCTTTGCTGAACGCCAGGGTGCGAGTGGAGTGGCCGCCCGTGTTCGGCAGGTCGAGGACGTGCTCGGATTCGCCCGTGCGCTTGGAGGTTTGCTTGTCGTAGCGAAAGCGCACCACCTCCCCGGTGTTGCCGACATACACATAATCGTCATGAAACGCGATACCGAAGGGGCGCTTCAGGCCGCCGGCAAAAACCTCGCGTTGCGCTGCGCCGCCGGAGTGTTGCGGGTCGCGAAGTACCACCACTTCGCCGGCGCCGGTGTCAGCGGCAAAAATGTCGCCATCTGGCGCCGTCGTCAGGAATCGTACGTACTTGAACTCTTGCGCGAAAATATTCACCTGAAATCCGTGCGGTACCGCTGGGAGAAAATTCTTCGGAGGTTTTACACCCGAAGGGCCGTTCCCAGCGGATTTTGTGGCGAAAGGCGCTGGGAGTTGCGGCTTTTTCCCATAGGTAACTTGCGCCGAAGCTGGCTTCAGGAACAGCAGGGTGGCGCCAAGAATCAAGAGATGCGCGGGACGCAGGGACATGCCTTTTCTCCAATGGTGAAATGAGATTCTTTTTCCTGAGATGCAGCCGGGCGCAGCCCAGTCACCGGCCACGTTGGGCGGGAACAACAGCATAAACTGGTGCGCTTCAACTGGGAAGAACCAGAATCGGAGGATTGGTACCTAAGCAAGGGCATGCGCACGAAACCGGTGATTCTCGCCGGAATTTAGAGTATAAATTGCCCTGTAACTTCCCCCGTGGCCTCGCACTCTAACCGAGTGGATGCCAAAGCGCGGCCCCTTCCCGAAATATAGGCCCGAAATATAGGATCATCGAGAAGCGTAATTCTTTTGGGTGGCATCCAATAAGGGATACTGCTGTGAAATCGGCAAGTCGGGGATACCGATGGAGCCGGCTGGGAGCACGATGATGCGGAATTGGATTCGGGTTATTACTTTTGGCGCGGCTGCAGCGGCGCTGGTCATGTTCGCGGCGTTCAACTCGCGTGCGAAGGCGCCGCGTGCGAATACCGCTTTCCCCCGGCCGGCGCTGGATCAACCGATGGCCGCCACCAAGGGCAAAGAAGTGGCGGTAATATCCGGCGGCTGCTTCTGGGGCATCCAGGCTGTATATGAACACACCAAGGGCGTGATTTCGGCGACCTCGGGCTACGCGGGCGGTACAGCGGATACAGCGCAATACGAATTGGTTGGCAGCGGGAAGACTGGCCACGCGGAGAGCGTGAAGGTGGTTTTCGATCCTTCGGAAATTACCTACGGGCAGATTCTGATGATTTTCTTTTCCGTGGCGCACAACCCGACGGAATTGAACAAGCAGGGACCGGATTGGGGAACCCAATACCGCTCTTCGATCTTTTATGGCAGCCCCGATCAGAAAAAAATCGCGGAAGCGTACATTAATCAGCTGAACGGGGCGAAGATTTTCAGCAGCAAAATCATGACCCTGGTGGTGCCGCTGAACAACGCATTTTATCCAGCCGAGGGATATCACCAGGATTATCTGAAGCACCACACCGATAATCCTTACATCGTAATCAACGACCTCCCGAAAATCCAAAACCTCAAGAAGCAGTTCCCCGAACTATACAAGGATTACTAATCCTGTAGCTCGCCCCTTCAGGGGCGAGGGTCTCCCTTGCGATAACAAAATCGTGCCGCGGTCATGAAATCCCTCGGCCCTAAAGCGCCATCTATTTTTTCGGCCGCTCCGTGATCGGCTTGCCCTGCGGCCCCGGCATCGGGCTCTTGTGCGCGCTCCCCGGCAGATCACTCAACAATTCGTCGAGCCCCGGATACGCGTAGACGGTTGGCGCGTGATCCTGCATCAGCCCGCCGGTGTCCGCGGTTGGGCCGTAGTTGCTGTGTAAATCGCGGCCCAGCATGCGCAGCATCGCCATCTGCTGGCCGCGGTGGTGCGCCGTGTGAGCGATGCGTCGGGTCATCACCCAGGCGATGGAACGCTTCACGCTAAAGAAAGTGGTTCCGCTTTCCCACCAGGACTCGTCGCGCGCTTGCATCACGGCTAGGCGTTTCGCGCTGTCTTCCGCGTAGCGGCGGATAAATTCGACCCGCGTTTCCTGAGCGGGCAGCGGCGGCGCGGAAACATCGACCGCCAGCATGGTGCGCATCCAGATATCTTCACTGACGCATTGATGGACCATCTGCTCGTGAACGCTGCGGCCGCGGGGATCGCCGGCGTTCGGTCGAACCTCCATGTCCGTATCCCGAAATTCGCTCCAGACGCTTAGAACCTTGATGCGTTCCGTGGCGTAGGTTTCCAGTAGAAAATCATAACGCACGACACACCTCCATCGGCTACACGGCCCATTGGATGCCTGAGAGTACAACGCCGTGCAGATTTTACTCCATCATTTAAAACTGGAATTCCTTCTTGACTTGCCCACAACCGGGGCGTATTCAGGAGTTCCACGCGCAGAGTGAACTGTGAAGTTCCCTCCCGTTGCTTCAACCTCCCTGCGCGCCCAACCCGAAAAATCTAAAGGAGGCATTATGTGCGCTGTTAAAGCAATTCCTGAAGGATTTCATTCCATTACTCCGGCAATCGTTTGCAAGGGTGCGGCTCGGGCGATCGAATATTACAAGGAGGTGTTTCACGCCAAGGAAAACGTGCGCATGCCCGGCCCGGGCGGCACAATCATGCACGCCGAGCTGCGGATTGGCGATTCCGTACTGATGCTCAGCGACGAATTCCCCGGCATGACCAGCGCTCCGCCGGCGGATTCGCCGAACTCGATCAATCTTTTCCTGTACACAGAGGATGTGGACACCGTGTTCAATCGAGCGGTGAAAGCCGGCGCGAAGGTCGAAATGCCGCTGGAAAACCAGTTCTGGGGCGATCGCTACGGGAAAATTCGCGATCCCTTTGGCCATCGCTGGGGGCTTGCCCAGCATATTGAAGATGTGGCGCCCGAGGAGATGAAGAAGCGCTCGGAGGCGTTTACCGCAAAGTTGAGCAAGGCCGCCGGAAAATAGCGGCCACAAAGGAGGGGGGAGGTCGAAAGGAACGAAATTCCGGCCTCTCTTCTACCCAAGTTGGGAACCGAAACTCCGACTGAGTTTTAGTACTGCACTCCTAGCGTTTCTAGTACCACTAACCTAATTATTATGAATATCTTAGGGCCAACTTTTTCCCATCTTCATACCTCCGAAGGCAAGTCACATCGCACGTCTTGAAAATATCCTTCAAAAAGGTGCTTTAACTCGCTCATTTTCAGTACACCTCATTCTGAGCCTTCTGGCACGTGACTTGCCCTTATCCACAGCGCAGGGCCCGCAGCCTTGCTTAGACCATGGGGAGACACGGATGAAATTTGCCAGGCTGCTAGGGCTATTTGTGGTTGGAATGATGCTGGTGCCGTTCGCTTACGCGGATGGGCCGGTAACAATGGTTTTTCAGGGCGTAAACGGTGCGAACGACGGCCAGTATTATGTCAGCCCGTACTATGGGACGCTGAACGGCCAAACGGTTACTCTCTTCTGCGACGACATCCTCAACGAAGTGAATTTCGGGCAGACGTGGCAGGCGAACGTCACCAATCTTGCCACCGCCGTTAACGCCAACGATTTTTCCCAGACGCGCTATGGCAGCGTTGCGGGTTCGGCGGTGCTGGGCAATCCGGCGTTGGCCTACGAAGAAGCCGCTTGGTTGACGACGCAGTTCGCGTCCAACCCCGGCGATCTCGTGAACCTGCAATACGCTCTGTGGGACATCATGAATCCCGGCGCGCGCGGCAACGGCAACCTCGACGTTCAGAACTGGCTGCTGCTGGCGGGCCTGAATTACGGCACGATCAATCTGAACAATTTCGAAATCGTCACGAACGTTGGACCGCTGACGCTGACCGGGCAGGTGCAGGAGTTCATTGTGCCGACGCCGGAGCCGGGAACACTGGCGCTGCTGATCTGCGGGATGCTGGCTGTATGCGTGCACCTGATGCGGCGCGGACAGTTGACGACCTAAATCGATTCAACAAAATCCGTTCGAAACGCCCTCGGCCCTGGCAGGGGGCGTTTTTTTCCTCTGTAGCTCAGGCCTTCCAGGCCTGAGGGTTTTCGTTACAAAAGCGTTTATCTCAATCGCCACGGAAACCCTCACCCCTGAAGGGGTGAGCTACAGTTGCGCACGCCCGCCCAGTTCGAGAGGCCAGAGCCAGGCCGCCCCGCGGACTCCGCTGGCATCACCATGTTTGGCTACAAGGATGGGGGTGTCGGCCTCGCGGCCAAACACATATTCCTTCAGACGCGACGGAACGTTGCGATAGAGCCGCGGTACCTGGGAAACTCCGCCGCCCAGAACGATGACGTCGGGGTCGAGGATATTGACCATTTGTGCCAGGCTGCGCGTCAGGCGGTCTTCATAGCGCTCGAGGCACGCAAGCGCCGCAGCTTCGCCGGTTTCCGAACGCGCGACGATTTCCTTGCCGAGCAATTTTGTTTTGGTGGCGCGCTCGTAATCGGCTTCCAGACCCGTGCCGGAAATCCACATCTCCACGCAGCCTTTGTAGCCGCAATAGCAAGCAGGCCCGGGGTATTCGTCCGGCTTCATCCACGGCAGCGTGGTATGGCCCCATTCGCCGGCGACTCCGTTGTGCCCGTTTTGCACACGGCCATCCACCGCGATTCCGCCACCGCAACCCGTGCCCAGAATCACGGCGAAGACAATGTGATGGCCGGCGCCGGAGCCGTCGGTCGCTTCGGAAACCGCCAGGCAGTTGGCGTCATTGGCGCAACGCACCTCCCGGTCAAGCGCCGCGCTCAAGTCCTTGTCGAAAGGCTTGCCGTTCATCCAGGTGGAGTTGGCGTTTTTGACGGTATGGGTGATGCCGGAGATAGTGCCGGGAATGCCGACGCCGACCGTTGCGGCACGCCGTAAATCCGTTTCGATTTTCACGGCACCGTCGCGAACCGCCTTTACTGTAGCCTCGTAGTCGCCGCGCGGAGTGGGCACGCGGAAGCGTTGCAGCTCGCGTCCATCGGCTTCGAGAGCGACGAATTCGATCTTCGTGCCGCCGAGATCCACCCCGATCCTCAGCTTTTGCCCCGAAAGTTCAGACGTAGCCCCGCTCATCAGGTTTTTCCTTTTGCGTCATTCAACGTGGAGTTTTTTTGCAGCAGGCAAATGCCGGCCCACGGCCGGTTTGCTTTCCAGTTGCGCACATCGAAAAGTTTTGCAAACAAACGAAGAAGCGGCGGCGGGCGCCTGAATCGCGCCGCGGTGTGAAGCAATCCTTCGACCTGGATGGGCGTCCAGCCATGAGCGCGAAAGAACTCCGGACCCTCGACGGGACCGAACTTGAACGGTGCGCCAACTTTTTCGAGCGCTTTGCCCGTGTTGCGCTGCATCATCGCCAGCAGGCGCGGCGAGTGCATATCCAGAATCCAGCGTTCCAGCGAGGCGACGCCGGAAAGGTCTTCAGCAAATTGCGCAACCTCTTCCGTGGACAGATAAATCAGCAATCCCTCTGTCAGCACGACGCCACGCTTGCCTCGAGCGGCAATCTCAGCGAAGAGGCGGCGCCGTTCGCCAATGTCGGCGAGGTTCACGGCAATTCGTTCCAGTTGGCAAGTGGGTTTGTCGTTCGCGAGCAGCTCTTTTTTGTACGCCAGGATGTCCGGCAGGTCCGCCTCGATCCACTGCAACGCGGCGGGCAGTTGCATGCGATACGGCCGCGCATCGAGCCCCGCGGCACAGTTCACGATTATGTCCGCGCCATCCGCAATCTCTTTTTGCAAAAGCTGGTCGAAGAGATAGGTGCGCGCCACCCAGGCCCAGGCATGGCTCAACCCCTGCGGCAAAGCGCTGGCCATTTCGCCGCCGCGCCGCGCGCCAAGCTTTTCCGCATAAGGATCGCGAAAGAGCGCGTCGGGGCGCCGCGATTCTTCGGCGCGGAAATGAGCGGCCCACAAAGCCGTGTCCGAAACGTTGCGGACCTGCGCCGGGGCGCTGCTCATCAGGCGATCACCTCCGGCGGACAGAGTAGCAGATAAAGAGAGCAGCGTGGAATTCAGGGGAAAGAAAAAGAAAGCCCTGCAAGCAGCCGTTGCCGGTTCTCACAGGGCTTCAGGGCGGAATTCCTAATCACTAAAAATGGAAGCCGAGCTCCACGGTCTCCGTACGCGGCGTAACAAAGTGCGTGCCGCTGAACGTGGACAGGTAATTGTAAAGCGCGGTTTTGTTTGTCAGGTTGATTACCGTGAAACGCAGGCTCCACTTGTAGCGGTCACCGCGAAACAGATTGTCGTGGCCGACGCTGACATCGAAGAGGTTGCGCGGCTGCACGCGTGTTGGGTTGTGGTCCACGTCAAAGGTGGGGCCGGCAATCTTGATCAGCTTTGCCCCCGTCCTCAGCGGATTCGCGCCGCAGACAGTGCCCGCACCGAGCGCCAGCGGAGAGGACAATGTCGCGGTGTGCATCACTCCAGCGGCATCGACGCAGAACAACCCGACGGCCGTCTGCTGATCAGCGTCCAGGAAGCTGGAGGCGTCGCCGAAATTGTCGAGATTCGGGTTGCTGGCCACGAGCCCGCTGTCGTATCGCCAGTTGAAACCGATCCAGGGCAACTTTTTGTAGGGTTGATACTGGATGTGCGTGGTCTGGTTGAAGGCCTGGTCGTGGTCGATGCGGAAAACTTCTCCCCCGTTAATGGTCGCACCCAACCCGCCGATCTGCGGCGGAAAATAGCGCGCACGGACGTGAGCAAGCACAACTAGGGCGGTGAGCCCATGAAAATCGGGCATGCTCACACGGATGGAAGGCCCGTCAATTTTCGAATTCTTCCAAGCGATGGGGAAAAATATCGGCGTGTTGCCGAACGTGGAGAAGTCGTACGCGTTGTGCGTGTACTTCCACAAATAATCGGCGTCGATCACCACGTATTTCCCGAACGCCTGCTGAAAGCCGGCGTTGAACTGGTTGCGCTGGCCAGAACGAATCGGCGCCTGCAGGCTCTGGCCGCCGATGACACCGGTGATGACGGGGTTTGCCGCCCCCACGCTAGCCAGAATCAGGTTCTCATTGAAGGGCGTCTCCAGCACGCGGGAATAGGACGCGCGGAGGACCGAGTTTGTCTTCTTGATGTTGTAGGCGAGGCCCACGCGCGGCTCGGGCTGCCAATCGTGGACGATGCCGCGATACATATCGAAGCGCATCCCCAGGTTGAAAGCCCAGTTCCCTTTCGTGATGGTGTCCTGCGCGTACAACGCCAGTTCCTTGATGTCCGTGTGGCCGTTGAACAGAAACAATCTGCCGTTGCGCGTCAGGTCAAAGGGCAACAGGTCCGTGCAGGGAGAGGCCAATGCAACTCCGCCTCCAAAACATGGATTGCCCGCGGCATCCGTCTGCGATGGAAGGAAGTTCGGATCGGTAATCCCGAAGTTGAAATCTTCAGTCAGAAACGTGTGCTGAAGCGTGCCGCCGATTTTGATGTTGTGCGCACCCTTCACGTAGGAGAGATCGGCGCGCAAACCCGCGTTGGTCAGTTTCCGATTCTGATTGAGTGTGGCCGAGGATCCACCCGGAATGAACCCCGTGCCGTCGGCAAATGGATTTGCGCTCGGGTAGTAATTGAACTGGTCGTGCCGTACAAAGGCTCCGACGGTGAAAAGAGAATTGGAGCTGAGCAGGCGCGTCCACACCGGCGCGATGTTGTAAGTCTTGATGAGAGCGCGCTGGTCCGCCGGCGGCAACGGCCCGCCGGTTACCGGATCCGGGATTCCCAGGTTCAGGTTGTCGATCGTGTTGGGAGTCTGGAACCAGGAGCGCGTGTATTGAAAATTTACGTGGATGGAATCCGCGCTGCTGATCACGTAATCCACGCGATCAAAAAGATTCTCCTCGTTGCCCCTGTCGTGGATGGCCTGAAGCTCGGGCGGATCGAGGAAACGGCTGGTGTTCAAGCCGTTGGCCGCGAAGAAATCTCCCCACTTTTTGCCGCCGAACGCCACTCGAAAACCGGCGCTGACAGAGCCGAAGCTGCCATACGAAGTCGTGAAGCTCCCTGTGGGCTGTGTCACGCCCAGCCCGGACCGGGTGGTCACCTTGATCACCAGGCTGGTCTTGTCGCCATATTCCGCCGGGGGGCCGCCGGACACGGCTTCGAGCGACTGAATCGAGTCCAGCGGAATCTGGTTAGAGAAGACCTTGCTCTGCTGGTCGGTGATGGGCTGGCCGTCCACGGAGAAGGAATTCTCGGCGTGATCCCCAAGCCCGTGGAAGAGGCCGTTCGAATCCGCGACGACGCCCGGTGAAACCAGCGTTACAAGAGAACTCACCGAGGACGACTGGCTCTCGAGCGGCAGCCTGTCCGTCAGGCTGGTGTCCACATCCGTGTGAAAGGTGGGATCCTTTTCAACAAGGTCACCGCCGTTTGACTCCACAGTCACCGACGTCACCGCGGTCCCGACTTTCAAGCTGACCTCGGCCCTGGCCGGCACAGTCGAACGCACCTCAACATCCTGCGAGTAGCTCGCAAACCCTTGGGAAGTCACGGTCAGGTGGTACGGATTGAACGGCACGTTTGTAAAACGAAATGTCCCGTCATTGGAGGTCGTAGTCGTTCGCGAGTAGCCGGTTACGGGATTGCCGATCTCTATCGTGGCGTTGACCACTGCGGCGCCCGAGGGATCTTTGACAACACCTTCAATCGACCCTGAATTCCCCAATTGAGCGCTGGCAAGACCGAGAAGAAATACCATTTGCATTAGCAGGATTACTGAACCACGAAATACCAAACGCATAATTCCTCCGAGCCGCATCGGGCTAACTTGTGGGTGTGGTGGTAGGCCCGCCAAATGTGGCGGTGGCGCGACCCGAGACGAGCCGTGCGCCGGCGATGAGACCGCGATGACAGTTAGGCGATGCGGGCAGGAGGCGCGCGGGAGGGAGAATCCGTGGAAAACGGAGGGGCGAAGTGCGGGCAAAGCGGGACGAGAATTTCACCGAAGAACATCAGAATCAGGCTGAGCAGCGTAACAGAAACGGTGGGCGCGACGCCAAGGTGGGCCGCCTGGCAGAGCCGGCAATTCGGCGCTTCATGGCCGCCGGAATGGGAGTGCGGCACGACCTGCAGCAGAAAGAAAACGGAAACCAGCGCGAGCGAAAAGGCGGCAAAAGCGGCCAGCCGGCGATTTCGCCGGGCGTTTGTTGACCGAGTTATATGGCCCGTGAACAAGATCTACCTTTCCGGGAGCCGTGGCGCGCCAAAGGGCAAATGAGCACTGAATCCATTGTTATCTATGAAAATAGCCGGCGCAAGGACATAGCTGTACTAATGTCCTGAGAATATAGACGCCTGTAGAGGCAGAAAGGATGGACTTTTGCGCAGGATTTATTGGGCGAAGGCGCTGGGATTAGCGGCCAGAATTGCCTTCAAACTAGCCGCAATCTGGGTGCAGATCTTGCGGACGTCTTCATCCGACGGATTCTTGTCGAGTTCGTATTTGGCCAGGGGAATGTAATTGTTGAGCGTGATGACGGGCCCGAACTGGTTGCCGCCCGGCTGCTCCTGCGCAAGCTGGTAGAGCGGCTGATCGGGACGCGCCAGATTGAAGATGCCAACGTAGAGAAAAAATTTGGGATTTACGGAAATTCCACCCAGCAGCGCGCGGCGGATGCGATTTTTCTCATCGGGTTCCGCAAACACGCCTCGCAGGAAGGCCCCTTTTGACAGTTGGCGGGCGCCTGCACGCCGAGCGTTATAGCCTCCTTTCCTTAAAGTCTCCACCAGCGTGGCCGCGAAAATGTCAGTAAGCCGGCGCGCCTGGACGGAAGGAAGAGTCGCTTCCTCCAGCGCAGGAGGAGTCTTTGCACTTTGACGATTCGGCGCTGCCGTGCCCGGCGAATTCGAGGGAGCAGACACTGCGAACAGTTCAAAATCGCTAATGAGGATCGGGACGTCTGTCGCCGAGTCGCCGCCTGACTGTGGGCTGGCATTCGCAGGCGGAACGTCGACAATCGCCAGCAAAAACGAAGCGACGAACAACCGGACCGCGAGGCGAATCCTTGCGGAATGCTGCGGCAAAGACGGCATAAGAGGCTCCGAGGGGCGGGTGGAACATCAGAATACGCGATGCTCGGGAAGAAAACGAAGGGAAATTCCGCCGCTCTCTCTAGGCTGGCTGGTGCGCACTCAGCCGAAATACCATTCACTCGCCGCCTGCGTGAGCGCAGGTGCGAAACTTGAAAAAAGCACCGCCCAGCGCGGGCATTACCGCGCCGGGCGATTTTCTGTGCCGAGGCAAAATTGCCGGTTGTTATTTGTGGTGGTTGGCGGCTTCTGCCGCCAATTTAAGTTCGTTGTTCACCTGGTCCAGAAGTTCCTTGGCCTTGGCCGCGTGGCCATCCATATCCCATTCATTAGCTGCCTGCGCGGCGGTGATTTTCTCCCACGCCTGGCGCGAGAGGTGTTGCGCCGCTGCAAGGTTGGGATGTTTCCGGGTGCTGACGTTGTCCTTGGGCATCTGAGCCACGGCCAGTCCGCCGCAGAGAAGTGCGAGAGACAGTACGCCGCCCAGGGCCATCCTTGTTTTTGTCATTGTTCCAGGTCTCCTTATTTTTCATGGATTCAGAATCCACCGCGAAGAGCTTGACCTGGATACGGCGGTGCAAGGCGTGGGAATAGAGTGAAACTTCAAACAGAACGAAGCAAGAGCAGCGCCGCAGAGTGTCGCGAAAGAGTCAAAAGAAGAGTAGCTCAGCCCGAACCAACCGAATAATCAACCCGCAGACGTGGCTAACATCTCGTAGCGCACCGGCAACTCGATCCCAAATTGCTCGAGCAAGCCAAGTCCGTCCCAAATGACGGTGGATTCGATGATTTTGCCCTCGCGAATTTGATTGATGGTGATACCGCTGAAAGAAACTCGTTTGTGCGTCGCGGGGACACCAAGGAATTCCCCGCGATGCGTCCCCGTGATCGTCCAGTAGACAACCAGTTTGTCTTTCTCGGTGACGGTGTCGTCCACTTCAAAGTGCAGGTCGGGGAGGCCGGTTAGAAACCGCTCCACCTGGCGGCGATAGGCGGACGGACCAACAGCCCCGCCGGCGATGGTGGGATCGCTGATCGCATGCGTCTCGGCAATTACAAGGGGAATAAACTCCATGCGCCGCTCATTCCAGATCGAATGATAGAGGCGGCCGAACAATTCCTTGTGAGCCTGGGAGACTGACATGGTACCTTCCTCCCCCGGATCGCAGAAGTTCCGGATTTCCAACAGCCGTTGCCGCGAGGGACTGGCGCGGATGGGAGGTCGGCAACGCTTGAGGGAGAGACTACTCCCAAACGCCGCAGCTTGCAATGCGACAGCCTTGCTCGAAACAGAATTCCATGGAAAGTTAGCCGCGCGGCCAAAGCCAGCCAAAGGTGCCCGCCGTCAGCGCCGCGTAAACCGCGCCATCTATCACTTCCTTGATGACGATGCTCCAGGGCTGGCCCTTCCAGATGCCGTTGCTGAGGTTGGCGAGGCCATAGGCGAGGAACCCCGCGAAGCCGGCGTTGCGAAAGATGACGGGAAACGGTGAGTAGTGGGAAGTAGAGTGCGCCGTGAGATACGCGACGAAAACACCGATGATCAGGCAGTAGGCAAACCACATCGCGAGAAATTTCGGCATCGCAGGTGGCGCACTGGGGAAAACCGTAAGCATGCCGACAGGCCCTTGTTTGTATTTTTCCTGGATCGCGGGAGAATTCATGTCCTTGTGCGTGCAGAAAGGGAAAATATAAAGGCCGCGTTGCAGGCCCGCGGGTCGCAGAGTGGCAAGAAGCTTGTCCTCGTCGGGAAGCGGGCGATAGTCCGATTTGTGGTATGGAAGCACCATGTGCATGATCGAGCTGGCGATGAACACCAATATGGCAGACAGCAGAATGGGGAGCCAAAGTGTGGCTAGGAAGAGCATCGGCGACCTCTTTCGGTCGAACGGAATTGGAAGAATTAGCTGCGAGGCTATCCTTTTCCGCGTGGAGGGTCAAGGGATGGGCGGCAACTCCAGGGCGGAGTTCAGGTCGTGCCAATACCCGAAAGAATACCCGCAAGTTGTTCTGCGGCGGAGAAAAATGGCGAATGATCCGTATTGATGGAAAAGGACTGCCGGCAGGGCGAATGCTTCTGCATTTCGCGCTGCAGCATCAGCGTGATAGCGCGGTCGCGCGCGCACTCAATGTAGTAGCGCGGGATGCGGCCCCAGCGTTCTGCGGTGGTTTTGACTGGTGTTCCAAACGGAGCACCGGACTGAGGCACCAGGCGTGACTGTCCGAACGCGAGGTCCTCTTCCGAACAATCGCCGTAAAACGCTTCGCGGCTATATTCCGGCTTAAAGTCCACGGATCCATCCGGGCGGTGACTCATTGTCGTCGGGTTGACCATGCTTTGCGCGTCTTGCGACGCCCAGGTCATCAGCGAGTCGCCGTCGCGCGGCAAAAACGCGCAAACATACACCAGTGCTGCAATGGGTTTCGGGCAATTTTCGGCGGCCTGGGTGATGGCGATGCCACCCAAGCTGTGGCCGGCCAAAATCACGGGTTCGGTTTGCGCGGCGACGATTTCGCAGATGCAGTCGGTATAATTTTTAAGAGTAACGCTCGCGGTCGGCGTTTTGTTGTCGCCGTGTCCCGGCAAATCGGGGGCAAGAACTCTGTGGCCTTTGGCCTCAAGCAATGGCACAACCTTGTGCCAACACCATCCGCCATGCCAGGCGCCATGAATCAGCAAATAAGTGGACATCGTGGCGGTGAGTGTAGCAGGAAACAGAAAGCGACGGCCGTCCTACCCTCTCAATCATGGATCCAGAATTCTTAGCGTTCCAGGATGTTCTTATGTACGTTTATCGCTACCTTTTTGGGCGCATGTTCCAGCAGAAAACTGGCAGGTCTTGTGGAGTTTCCGACAACGGGAACCTGGCCAAGCCGCATCATCCCCTGGCCAAAATCGGCATAAACCGGAACCAGCATCCCGAACCCGGGATCCACTTCGCTCTGCGTGATCTCCACGTGAACTTTTACGCCTTTCCCGTCGCCCGGCTGAATCTCGTACTTGAACTGATAGCGGGGCACCTGCGTCCCGTATACCCATTCGCGGAAAAACCAATCCAGCTTCCCGTTTCCCTGAAGGTCCATCGATTTCGTCATGTGTTTTTCAGCGATGGCCTTGAATGACTCCGTGGAAGCAGGCGTGTTTTGATGGCTGCTGATGAAATCGTGCATCATGTCAATGAACGCCTGATTCGGATTGTCGCTGGTGTGCTGATCGTCGAACATCAGCGATTTCAGCATTAAAAGTACATAGGCGCCCTTGGAATAAGTAACGCCCTGATAGGCCCGTGGGGTCTTCGGCGAGATGAGCCGTAAGCCCAGCCACAGCGGGCCCGCATCGTTCGACGCGATTCCATAACTATTTTTATCCAGGATCCGCCGCTTCTGCCGATCCCAGTATTCATCATAATCCTTCTGCCACTTTGGCCCGGTGGCTTCCTCCAGGTAAAGGCCCGCGGCGAAATCGGCAAATCCTTCCGAGAGCCACTGATCATGGTACGAGGCCCAGCTTACGCTGTGGCCGAACCACTGGTGGGCGACTTCGTGCGGCGTTACCTCCTGCACGAAGCCGGTGAAGTTGGAATCAATGGTGCCAAATAGCCTCCACCGTTGCGTCGAATCGATGTACGCGGAGATCGGCAGATAAACCAGGCTCGGCCAGGATTGTCCGAAACTGAAATTCGGCTGCTCCGTGATCGCCAGATTTTCGTACGGCGCTTTCCCGAAAAAGATGGTACACACCTGCATTTGCGCGCGCGCCTGCTCCAGCGCGTAATTAGTCATCGACTTGGGGGCCATCGAAGCCAGCGGACCATTGCCCCGGGCGTACTCAGAAAGATTGTCCGGCAAATCCGTAAGGTAGTATCCCGCAATGTCGTAGTGCGTGACCGTGTCCGGGATTTCTATCCGCTGGTATTTCCCATAATTGAAGCCTGCCACGGCGACGGGCACCGACGTCACCCAGTGCGAGACCGCAAATCCTGACTCTTCGGATTGTCCCTGCAGCTTCCCGACACTGATCACCACGTTGGATTTGGGAACTTTGAAAGTCAGGTCGTACAGCGCTTTCTCGCCGAAGCCGTTCAGGTTTGGATACCACGACTCTCTGGCGCCTACGTAATAGCTGCCCCCGCCCGCGTCGTAGAGCACTTTGTCGCCGCCGTATTCGACGGTGATCGTATGCTCCTTACCCATCTCCGGGGCTTCATCCAGGACCGCGTAGAAAGAGCCGTCATGTTTTCTGTCTTCCTGAATGAAGTGCAGGTCCTTGCCGTTTTCGTCGACCACCCGCGCAACCCGCAGCGTGGGCAGCAAGCCGAACTTGAGCACGCGATCGCCGGGTACCAGTGGTTCAAACGTAATCTTAGCCTGGCTGGCGAAGTGTGCGTTCTTGCCGATCACCGTTTCAATCACGTAACGATGCGTGGAAAAAAGCCGGCGGTCTTCCTGCGAGTTTGCCGTCTTTGCTTTCAGTTCGGAAAATAGATGCTGTGAATACCAGATTCCGTCATCCATTCCGGAACCGCTGCAATTGATCAACCCCACTTCTTCCGGCGAACCCAACTGCGGAATTGCGCCGGTGCGCGCGCGAATGAAATAGCGCAGGTCCTTGTGAGGCGCGCCGGTCATGTAGGCGTTGATAAAACCGGGATGCTTGGGGTTGTAAACGGCGGAAAGTACGTCCGCATCCACGTTGTCCATGGTTTCGGCTTGCAGGATTCCGTCGGTAAAGCCATCCGGAACTTCCCGGCGATGCCGCACCCTGCTCTTCCATTGCTCGAAAGCGCCTTCCGCGGCGCCGGGCGTCTCCGCCGGACTGTTTTTGATTTTGGCAAATTGCGCGGCAAGGCTGCCGCTGAAGCGGAAGACTACCTCCGTGAATTCCTCTTCGGCGATTTCCTGGCCGCTTCGCCGGATCATTTCTTGGGTATCAATCGCCAACACTGGTTTTAACCTGAAGTGCCCCTGGCCCAGAAAAATCGCGCCAGTTTCCTGGCCATTCACCGGCGCCAGAAAGGTGATCGTGCCGGACTTGAATTCGAACGTGCCGACATCCAGCGGCAGCGTAAAAGTGTCGCAGTGATAGCTGCTGCCCAACTTGATGTCGCGGAGCTGCCGGTAGAACGAATCGGAGTTGGCGTAGGCGGCGGCCTTTGCGGTGACCGTGACGGTTGTCTGCTGCTCCGCAATCGCCAGCGTCAGGGAAACCTCCAGCGTCCCACGGACCTCGGCCGGAGCGGTCAATGTCTGGAAACCATCCTTGGCCACACGAAGGCTGTACTTTCCCGGCTTCAGATCGGGCGCCACGAATTTGCCGGATTCATCCGTCGTCAGCGTAAGGGGCTGCACGAGGTTCTCTCCGGAAATTTCAACCTTCGCGCCGGCAACGGGCAGCCCCGAAGGATCTTTTACTATTCCGGTAAGCGTATCTGCGCGAAGGCTTGTGGCCAATCCGAGGCAAAGGAGCAGCAAGATCGCCGAGAAAAGAACCCGGGAAAACCGACCACGCCGCTTTTCGATCTGTATGGCAACCCGTGGATGTAAGGAAAAGAAAAGCGCGTTGTGCCGGATCATATTCCTCCGCCGAGACTAGCTCCGCGTACTCCGGCCCTCCGCGCGCGTCTACAGCCTACCTCGGCGCGGCTCGAGTTTGGGCGACGCAGCTAACTCGGATGGCAACACCATATACCTTACGTAGCATTTTCTCTACTTCAATTTAGCGGGAATGCCGCGATCAGGTCTTTGGGAGCAAAGCTCGAACGAGAAAAGGCGCAGGCGGGATAAACGAAAAGGCGGACAGTTGTTTGAGCGCATTTGTCGGAAGGGACGCGGGGATGCCTGGCGCGGCTGATCAGAGCCGACCTCTGAGAACTTGTTCTACGTCTCGGCGGCCATGAACGATCGCAACGATTTGCAGCGGCTTTGTCGCACTCCGATAAACGATCAGATAAGAATAGACCGGGAAGAATTTCACTTCCTCGTTTGTCAGATTCCTTCGGTAATGACCAGCTTCTGGGGATTGTGCGAGGAAAACGAATTTGTCTCGAATGACGGATTCTACGTGGTCCGCCATCCCAACGCTGCTCTGACTCTTGATGTAGCGCCAGATTTCGGCGAGGTCGATTGCAGCCTGGGGCGCAAGAACAAAACGCGCCTTCATTCAAGCTTGGCTTTCAATTGTGCCAAATGAGCATCGAGTTTGTCTTCCGGGATTCCTTCCCCCCGGTCAAGTTCTTCGATTCCGCGCATTATTTTGGCGTTGATTGCTTCACGATTTTCCGAAATCCAGCGATCCTGTTCCTCTTGAGTTTCCAACAGGCGGAGCAGAACTTCTTCCACGGTGCTGGAACCGGTCGCTTGAAGTTGCTTCTTGAGCCTGGCTTCCAGGTTCGCATCTCGAATCTCGATAGTCATGGTCTGTACCTCAATCCCAGGCCAAACAATGCTTTTTCATCGTAGCCGACGGGCAGGCAATGTCAAGATTGGAACTCGTAAGTCATCGATCTCCACCGCCGCATGGATCGCGCAGGCTTGAGGCGTTACGAAACGAGAGCGCTGCCGGTAAAATCGAGATCGAAAGCTGAAAAACAAAAAGGGCCGCTGATCGCTCAGCGGCCCTTCGTTCATATAGTTAAGCTCTTACGACAACCAAGATCGATCTGCCAGAATCTGTCCGTCCTGACGGCCGAAGCCGACAGGGATTTGCGTGATTTGAGTCTAGCGAAGCACTAAGCCCGTGAGAGCCGCACTTCGCACTGGAGAACATCTCCCGCACACCAGAGCGGGATAGATCTCTCTTATTTAGAAAGGAGGTGATCCAGCCGCAGGTTCTCCTACGGCTACCTTGTTACGACTTCACCCCAATCATGAGTCATACCTTGGGCGCTTGCCTCCTTGCGGTCGGCGCGGCGACTTCTAGTACAACTCACTTTCGTGATGTGACGGGCGGTGTGTACAAGGCCCGGGAACGTATTCACGGCGTCGATCTGATACGCCATTACTAGCGATTCCGGCTTCATGCAGTCGAGTT